>Ga0209577_10000018_pt1 | contig 131539 bp, 127 predicted proteins | sample GraSoiAngelo_109_FD_185874 | JGI IMG/M metagenome (GOLD analysis project Ga0209577, IMG submission 185874) | Grasslands soil microbial communities from the Angelo Coastal Reserve, California, USA - 14_0903_12_20cm (SPAdes) (version 2) | ecosystem: Environmental > Terrestrial > Soil >... | reverse complement strand
ACTGCTGCCGGCGCCGCCGGCGATCAGCACCTCACCGTTTGGCAGCGGCGCCGCCACCGCGAGCTCGCGAGCGGCCTGAAGCTCGGTGTTGCCCGAAGTCGGCAGCGCGGTAAACGTGTCGTTGGCGGGGTTGAATAGCTCCGCGCTCGCCAGGATGCCGTTGTTGTAGCCGCCGGCGATCAGCACCTGCCCGTTGGGCAGCGCCGCCGCCACCGCGCCGTAGCGGGCGGTCTGAAGCTCGGTGCTGCCCGACGCCGCAAGCGCCGCGAATGTATCGGTGGCCGGGGTGAACAGCTCCGCGCTCGCCAGGGCGGAGCCGCTGAAGCCGCCGGCGATCAGCACCTGCCCGTTGGGCAACGGCGCCGCCACCGCGTACGAGCGGCCAGTCTGAAGCTCGGTGTTGCCCGACGCCGCAAGCGCCTGAAAGTACGCCGCAGAGCCGGCAGCCTGCGCCACGCTCGCGCACAACAACGACGCAACCGCACACGACACGAGCGCCCGCACCATCATGGTGGCTTGTCGCGTCCGCAACCGAACCTGCCGATGCACGGCTGCCATGGGTTCCTGAACAGGCCGCCAGGCAGGAAACATGGACATCCGTCCCCCCACCCTCCGTGATACGCGCACCGTATTCTCCCCTGACGTCGGACGCAGCGAGCTGCGGCGGACGCAGCCGGCGTCATGTGAAGAACGCGCGAAGGAGGCGAAGCGTGACTGCCGATCGCGCGAATCGCGGGCGGTCCCACAGAGGAGTGCCGCCTGCTCTCCGATCACGGAGAGCCGACGAACGGCGAGAGCACGCCCGAGTCGTCTGCTCGCTCGCCCATTCGCCCAGAAGCGAGCGGCAGCGGCAATAGCCGGAGCATCACAGCGGGCCTCGGTTTGGGCAGCGGATCGCGCATAGGCCGCGCCGGGCTGGTCGCCTCGCCACGCGGACGGCATCCGGTCGAGAGCGTGGCTCGGCGACGCCGCGGCGCCGCTGATCAGGGCGGGGACGTGGACCGCCCGGAAGGCGGCGGCGTAACCTTCGTCTGCCCTATGCTCGACGTTGTCGCCTGGCTGATCGCCGGCTGGCTCCTTTTCGGGGCGATCGCGATCTCCGTCGACCGCCGACGCTACCTGCGGAGGTAAGCCAGTAGAGGCGGGGGCCGGGCCGCGGATCCGGACGCCGGGTGGTCGCCGTTGATTGCGCAGCGCGGTCGGCGCGAAGGCTGTTCTGGCTGGATGCTCTGAAACCGGACTGCTTGTTCGGTGGTGCAGCCCCATCGGTGCATAACTGGGGTTTGACCTCTACGGTGGGAGGAGGTGGCAGGCAGTCGTAAATGGCGAGCGGTAGGGATGGCGTTGCTGCTCGCCGTCTCGAGCGCGGTGGCCGCCACCGTGGCGGGCGGGGAGGGTCACCGTTGGAATGCCCCGGTGGCGGTGGCCAACGAGCCGAGCCAGCCGCTGGTGGGTGTCAGTGACGATGGGCAGGCAGTGCTGGTATGGGCCCAGGTCCTTGGTCCCCGGAGCGCGGAAGTCCGCTTCTCTGCACGCCCTGCGGGTGGCAGCTGGTCTGCGCCGAGACCGCTAGCTGGCATCCACGGCGGGGAGCTAAGGCTGGCGGTTGCGGGCAACGGGGATGCCGCGGTCGGCTCAAACGATGAGCTCACTGGCCTGACCCGAGCTTCGACGCGACCGGCCAGCGGAGACTGGGGCACGGCCAGTTCTTTGGGTCGATACGAGTCCAAGGGTTTGGGCGGCCCGCTTCTGGGGATCGACGCTAACCGGGGAGTCCTGGCGGTCGTCGACCGAGCGCGGGGCCCAGAGGGCTTTGAACGCGGACGGCTGTTCGGGATCGACGGGCGGGTAGGCGGTGGTTGGCGGGCCGCCAGGCCGCTGACGGGTGCGCGGCAGAACGCCCAACAGCCCGACCTCGCGGTCAACCCTCGTGGCGACGCGGCGGTGGCGTGGACCCGGGGAGACCGGCGTGGGGTCAGGCTGGCGGGGATCCAGGTTTCGCTGCGCCAGGCCGGCGGGCGCTGGACCACCCCGGTCACGATCTCCCGGGCAGGCGGCACACCCAAGGTGGGGGTGGACGCCCACGGTGCGCCCACCGTGGCGTGGGTGCAGGGGCGCCGTCGCAAGCTCTTTCTGTGGTCCCGATCCGCCGACCCAAGCGGACATTGGGAACGACCGCAGCGTGTCGGCCCGATCTCCGATGCGGTCAACGGCGCAGTGTTAGGCATCGATGCCACAGGCGACGCCCTCGCCTGCGGGTCAACGGCCGATCCCAGCCCGGCCGGGCGCCGGGTAGGACGCCTCGACGTCGTTTGCGCACAACGCAGAGGTGGTCAGCCGTGGGGTCGTTCGCGGCAGGTTTCGCCCTTGGGGGAGTACGGGGCAAACCCGGTCCTGGCGATGAACGCCAGTGGCGATGCGATCGTCGCCTGGATTGGCAGCCGCGCTGCCATAAGCGCGGCCGTCTACCAGCCCAGCATGGGTTTCGGCCCCACCCGGTCGATTTCGCCTCCCCGGGCGATGACTCCGTCCGTCGCCATCGACGCGCAAGGGCGTGCACTTGTCGCCTACCAGGTGCCCACCACCGCCGACACGGAAGGCCCCAGCCAACTCCAGGTTGCCGCGTTCGAGTAAAAGCCAAGCGAGTGAGAACCCCAGCCCATCGCAGCCCCCTTTGGTGACCCAGATCCTCGCGGATCGCGCGGAACGGGGTTAGGCCGCGGATCGCGCGAGTTGGGGCCGCGGATCGCGCGCCTGGGCGTCGGAAGTGTGATCGAGCGTTCCGGCGTTCCGTTCGCGGCGCTGGCGATGCCCCGGCGCCGCGCCCTTCGGCGCTCAACCGGCTGGCGATAAGGGGAAGGGGAGCATCCGGTGCTCGGACCTGGGGCCTGGTCGAGCGCTACGGTCGCCTGGCCCGGGAGAGAGGGAGTTACCCGCGTCGATCGTCCGGATGGCAGGCGCGGCATCCCTGCCGCTGGATCCCGGCGCAGCGCCGGCAGTTACCGCGAGGGCCGGCTTTGCCGGCCCGGCGTTGGGAGCGTCGCCGCCGTGGGGGTGGTCGGAAGGGGGGCCTGCCCCCCTCCCGTTATCAGTTGGGCCGCGGATCGCGGGGCGCTAGTGGCGTCGGTCGCACCCACGCGGATATCCGTTGCGGTATCCGCCGGTGAGCGGTCGCGGATGCTTTGCCCAGCCGGTGTGTGGGTTGACCAAGTAGAGCTGTCTGACCGCCGCGTGGACTTGTGCGGGGGTAGGGGCCGTGATCTTGATCGCGGTGTGCCGGGAGTAAATTTCAAGCGTCTCGCTTCCAAAGTTGAGGGCGGGATATCCGTCGACTCGCGTGAGGTGTCGGATCGCATTGGGGCCGTAGCGAAGCGGGTACTCGTTGCACACCGAGTAGTTCTGCACCTCGACCGGCGGGTGGCATCCGCCTGGCTCTGGGCCGGCTGGCTCTGTGCAGTTGCCGTATGTGAAACTCACGGAGGTGCCTGGCTGAAAGTTGCGCACGTCACCTGAGGCATCGTCGTTTAGCGAGTAGCCGTCGAACGAGCGGCCCAGGTAGTAGACAGGGAACGCCCGGAAGTGGCGCACCAGCCCGAACCTGAGCGAAGCAGCGGGAGGCGTAGACGTCGTGCGCCGTGCGGGCTCACCGCAACCGGCCAGCAGGATTCCGGCGGCTGCCAACACACCGATAAGCGCCCTGCTGGACCTGGGCGTGAGAACCCCGACGAGCATTCCGGAACCCGATTCCAACTCTGACAGTGTGGCGAGCGGCCCCTCGGCCGTGAACTACGAGGTCGCCGCGGGTTGGGCCGCGGATCACGGGCGGGCCTCTACCTGGTGGACGGCAGGCTCGTCGGCGATGAGGACCTGGTCTGTTGGTGTCGTCGCCACAACTTTCCGCCGGCGATTCCCGTGGCCATGGCGATCAGCAGCGGGCCGAGCCATACGATGGTGTAGAGCGGGGGGAGGTTGCCCCAGTCCTCGTCTTCGCCGCAGGGTGGGTTGCAGTTGGGGTTGTTGACGTACTCGACAAGCATCCAGCCGTAGACGACCAGCATGGGTAGGACGAGCGCCGACCACCGTCCGATCGCGGCCCCAGACACCAGCGGTATCGCGAGCCAGATGGCGATCCAAACGCCGACCCAGACGCCACCCGATAGGTGCACCGCCCTGGGCAGGAACATCGCCGCGATCTGCAGTAGCGGATAGAGAAGCACGGCCGCCCGTTTGCGTGACGCAATCCGCGCCATGTCATACAGCTACCCGCTGGAGGTCAAGGATTTCGCGTCGCTTTTCGAACGAGCGCCGGTGGTTGGGCCGCTCCTCGGGCGGCGAGTTTCCGGTTGCGCTCTGCAATGCGTGCGTGGCGGGGACGTCCGTTGTTACGCCAGGTGACGCTCCGACCGTCGTTCCTGAGGAATCCCGGGTCGATGCCGCGACCGCGAGCGAGGAGCTTGGGGGGCGGCGGGAAGCGTTGGCGGAGAGCGGCTTGAGAGATAACGAGTACGAAGTGCTCCCGTCGGCTTCTACGGCATGCCCTTAGGATCGAGCCTGGCGGCGAGGCACCACGGTTGTTGCACCCGATCCAGGCGAGGCTCCGATCGGGCCCGATCGCGGTGCGGGTGATGGCCGCTGATGCCCGCAACCCCGACACGGTGACCTGGCTTGCAATCGATTCATCGAGGCCTAGAGTTGCGAGCTGAACTTGGGTCGTGCACGTGGGGTGGCTCGGATCCTGGCTGGCGCCTCGACAGTCCACCGCAAAGGCGAACAGCGAGCCACGAAACGACAGCGACCTTCGCTGCAGCACAACGCCCTCGAGGGGGCCGTCCACCCTTCCCGAACGGCCGTCGCTGAATCGGCACGAGTCCACCTCGTCAGCGGTCGGGTCGTAGTAGACGGCTCCAGCACGGTCCGCGGCGATGACGCGCTGGATATATCGCGGGGGGCAGCCGTGGTGGCGCGTCACCGGCCCCCGCGCTGCGGTGCCATCGACGACGCCAGCGAGTGTCGCCGCCGCGGCGATCGCGGCCGTTGCGCACGCGTTTCGCAGTCGCGTCGAGACGACCCCACATGGATTCCGCCATTGCCGGAGCTTGACGCGATCGTATACGCAGGAGTCCCACGAGAGACACTGTCAGCGCAGTGTCACGCGGCGCTTTTTGCCGGCCTTGATCCAGGTCAGCCGGTCGCCGTGTAAGTGCAGCGAGTTGGGAGCGATGCGATTGCCGGTGTCGAGCGTGCGGGAAGCGCCGGGCCGATCCCTTCCCGCCTCGTGTATCTCAAGCTGGGTAAACGTGCGTCCTTGCTTGGGACAAGGCGGCGCGACGCGGCTTAGGCGGCGCAGATTGCAGGATCCACGCCACCGAGCCATTCGGTCGTAGGACGACGCTTCCGGTGCCCTCTCTCACCGGGTATGTGGCCACGAAGGCGCCGCCTGGTGGCGGCTCCACGAGCGTCGCGATGAACAGTCCGATCGATACCCCGGTACCGGTCTCAAACGACCCGGAGAATGCGACCAGCGGGCCCGCGATCGCTACCGCGGGCTTGGGCGCCCAAGCGGACCCAGCGTCGAACCGATCGCCAGCCAGCGGCTCGACGTGGCCCACGCGATAGATGCAGCCGTAGAGCGTGCCGAGTCGCGTGGAGAGCACCGCGGCCTCTCGGTCGCGCACGAGCAGGCGGGCACCACGGATATGGCACCGTGCGGGCCTGGATGTCGCGATCGCCTGGTGGGCCGTGGTTGCATAGCTGCCGCCGGCGAGCAGGGCCCCGAGCGCAAAGATCTTGAGCCGGCGCCTCACAGGCCAGGACCGAATTATCAAGTGGCAGCTAGGGCGCCCGACGCGGCGCAGGTCTCTAGCCGAGCGCACACCATGAGGCTAGGCGAGGCAGCCAGTCCGCAGCACCGGTGACCAGGCGCGTTGTGATCGACCTCGCTGTTTGGGCCGCGGATCGCGCGCGGGTAGGCGGGCGGTTATGTGCTGGTGCAGTTGCGGGTGGCGTGGGCTGGCGGCGAGAGCGTCAGGCTGCGCTGCTGGCCTGCGCTTTGCCAGGTCAGGACGTGATGCCGGATGCGCAGCTGCGAAAACCGCCCTGTCGTACCTTGTTCGAGCACGCGAGGGCCCGATGCGTCGTTGGAGTGGACTGAGGCGGCGGCAGCCGCTGACGGCGTGGTCGAGAAGTCGCTGGCTGTGGTGATCCACGCGGTCTCGCCGCCCTCTCCGACCGCGAGTTCTAGGAAGGCGGTGTCTTTGGCGTCAATGCATGACACGAGCTTGTGGGAGCGAAGGTCATATGCGTCAATCCCACCGAGATTGCCGAGATGGCCGGGACTAGCTGAAACGCGTTGCGCGGCGACGAACGGCCCCGACAGCCGTACGAGCCCCACCAGGCTCTCGAGCACGGGCTGAGTAGAGCGGACCTGGTAGGCAATCGTCGTCCGTCGCCCCGTGGGGCGCCAGCAGCCGACGGCGGGCGCGTCCTCGGCCTCACTGGAGGAAAAAGCGAGATAGACCACGGCGAGCCGACTTGACGCCAGGACCCTTGCGTGGCGCGGCAGCGCGCAGCGCTTGTGACGAGCGGGCCGGCCGATCGCCGATCCGGCCGGGACCGTCAATGCACAGAGGAGGAGGACGAGCGCGCACCACATCGCCAGTGCCAGATGTCGTCTCACCAGCCGAGGGTAGACCCATGCGTGTGGGTGTGGGCGGTCAGCGACGGTGGGGTCAGTGGCGCAGGGTGAAGTTTCCGCGGCGGCGCTGCGCGTGTGAGCCGGTGGTGTCTCGTTCGACGGCGGTGATGGTGAGGCGCAGGTGTCCGTGGCGACCGTAGACCGGGCCGGCCGCTTGGTCTGTGACGTCCAGGACGGGCCGGGTGGCGTCGGAGACGGGGTGTCCTTCGGCGATGGTGATGGGTCGTCCGTGGACGCGGGCGGTGGCTTTGGCGTAGGCCAGGGCGCAGGTGCCGGTAAACCCTCGGCAATCGAGCTTGAGCTTGAGGCCTCCGTTCTGAACCAGCCGAGGCGGCCCTTTCAGACGCAGACGGCAGCGTCTGGGGCGCTGGGTGTGCGAGGCCGGGGAGGTGATGTCGTCTACGTGGATTTGCGCGGCGTCGCAGCCGCGGGTTACGAAGGCGACTTGGCGGCCGTCGAAGTCCATCCGGTCGTGCTGTTGTGCGTCGGAGACGTGTTTGGCCACGGTGCGTATGAGGTGTCCGCTTAGGTCTCTTACCGTCAAGACGTTGTCGTCCGGAATGACTTGTCCGGAGTCGACCCCTTGATCGAGGACGTACCGGGGGCGGCTGACCAGCGCTACGAGCCCGCCCGCGAGCTTGACGCTGAACAGGCCGCTGTCCTGGAGCGCGACTGGGTGGATGCGAGGCTCTCTGATCGATACCCACGCGAGCCGCTCCCTGGACCCGGCCAGATAGGAGAACGCCATGGTCCCATCGGACTGCAGGGAAAGGCTTTGCAGGCCGCCCCCCGTGGACGAGTTCGCGAACTGCGGGCTCGGGGCAAGCGACAGCGCCGCCGACTTAGTCGCAAGGTCGAATACCAGCAGAGTGCCGGTATAGGCCGTGCCCTCCCCCCACGCCGCGTACCGACCAGCCAGGCGTATCGCGGATGCACCTGGTGACAACGCCGTGGTCTTGGGTGGTATGACCGAAAAGTCCTCGACCCGCGTGCTCCCAGGCTGACCGCCGCCCGGCCTATCGGTGAGGCACGGCGGCGCCGTAAATCCGATCGTCGAGCCGTCCACCGCCAGCGACCCAATCGGGGAGCCGGGCGCGGCTACGTTTGGGCATCCTGGGTAAAGCGCGGCGAGTGGGCTCCCGATAGGCCCCGCGTAGGAGCTTGCGTTCCACGACGGTTGGACGTAAGAAACCGGCGGCAACAGGTACTTCCCCACTATCTGTACCGCCCACCGCTGGTCTGACGCGGCGACATGCGTGTCAGCCAGATAGTGGTGCTTGCCGGGAAACGACTGCACCAGCCGCGGGCGTCCGCCGTTCCGCGGCGCGGTCTTCAGATCAATGCCGCCGTCGGCCCGGCCGTCTGCCCACAGCACTTGGTTGCCGGCGAACACTGGACCGGCCTCGGGCACGTTCGGCACCCGCACAACCACCGCCTGCGCCGATGAGGGCAGCAAACCGGGTAGAGCCGCGGCGAGCACGGCAGCCAGGCGCACGGGCGGGCGCACATATCCCGCAACGATCTACCTGGCCGTGGGTTGCGCACCACCGAGCCGGAGCGTGCCCGACTCGGTTGGCTCGCGGATCGCGCGGAACGTGAGCGTCTCGGCGGCCGGCGTTATGTGGCTCCGGCTGGCATAGTCCTCGCTGCCGACGCCATAGGACTCGTTCTCCGCGATGTCTGACGTTCCGATCTTCTATTTCGATCTGGCCTCGCCGTACTCGTACCTGGCCTCACACCGGGTCGATGACATGCTCGGTCCGCCTGTCGTCTGGCAGCCGATCCTGGTCGGCGCGTTGCACAAGCACTACCGGCGGGCCAGCTGGGGCGCGACCCCCGCGCTGCGCGCGGCGGGCATCGCCGAGATCGAGGACCGCGCTCGTGTCTACGGGCTGTCGCCGATCGTGTGGCCCGAGCCGTATCCGGCCAACACGCTGACCGCGATGCGCGCCGCCACCTGGGCCCACGCGCAGGGCCAGGCCCGTCGCTTCGCCGAGGCTGCCTTTGCGATGGCGTTCGTCGAGGGCCTTGACCTGACCGCTCGGCCAGTGGTGCTCGAGGCTGCCGACCGTGCCGGGCTCGACTCGGCGGAGCTCGACGCCGCGCTCGACGACCCCCAGCTCAAGCAGGCCCTGCGCGAGGCCAACGACGCCGCCATCGCCCAAGGCGTCTACGGCGTCCCCACCTTCGACGCGGGCGGACTGCTGTGGTGGGGAGACCACCTCCTACCAGCCGCCGCGGCAGCGCTCGGCCGGGATCCCGTGTCGGGTTAGCGCGGCTCATTTGGTTTCGACAGCGCCGAAGGGTGGGCCGCGGATCGCGCGGACCGGGGGTTGGCTAGGGGCGCTTGATCTTGAAGTTGGTGTAGGCCGTTCGGCCGGGCTTGGTGCCGGGGGTCTGGGGGGTGGCGCGCAGGCGGTAGCGGCCGGGCCGGAGCTTGCGGCGGTTGATGCGCCCGGTGAAGTGGAATTTGTTGGGTCCGGCGCGGTCGCGGTGGGTGAAGCTGCCGGCGTTGAGGTAGCGGGCGCAGCGTTTGGCGTGCCGGCGGCGGTTGCGGTTGGGCTTGACGCAGCGTTTGCCGTGTCTGATGCCTTTGACGGGGCGCTGGACGGTGAAGGTCGTGGTGGCCGTGCGGCTGTCGAGGTAGCTGACGGTGGTGCCGGTCCTCTTGCGGGCGATCGAGGGTCCGGCGGGCGCGGCGAGAAAGGCCGTGGGGTTCAGGCTCAGCCCGGAGATCGCGGCGGAGGCGACGGGCGGGAAGACGGGTGGGAAGACGGGTGGGGCGGTGACGGTGTAGGTGAACGAGGCGGTGGTGGTGTTGCCGCAGTTGTCGGTCGCGGTGCGAGTGATGGTGAAGGTTCCCGGCAGGGCGGTCGAGATCGGCTGGTTGTTGGCATTGGGGTTGGCGGCGAGGAAGCCGTCCAGGTCGGTGGCCCTGACGGTGACCGACGCCGGCTCACCCACGGTGTAGGTGTTCTTGCCTTGGTCTGAGGTGATGGTGACCGTGGGGCTGGCGGTATCGACGCGCACAGTGGCGGTGTGATGCGGGCTCTCGAGGCCGCCGACGGTGTCCTCGCCCCAGAACTCGAGCGAATGGGTGCCGTTGGGCACCGCCACGGCGACGCTGCCGGGGTTGCCGGTGGTGGCGAGCGCCTGCTCGGCCCCTGCGTCGATGCGCACATGAAGTGCCTTGGGCGCGACCGCCGGGTCGGGGTCAGACGCCACGCTCGCCGGGATGGCGCCGGTTTGGCTGCAGGCTGGGATCGAGGCGGTCGAGGTGGGCAGGGCGGCGACGTCGGCGTTTACGAGGAGCTCGAACGTCGATCCGCTGATGTCGGGCACCCGCGTTTCGCTCGCCCCGAGCTTGGGGCCGAACTCGGCGATCGTGAACGTGGAGGGGACGCCAGTGTGATGGAAAGGGGCTTCTGTGCCGGCGTTGGTCTGGTCGACGCCGATCACATCGCCCGCGTGGATAGGGAGAGTCACGCTGAACGTCTGGATTCCGGCAGGCACCGGGGTCGCCGCGCTCGCACCGGCGCCGGTGAACGCCCCGCCCGCCGGGCGCAGCACCCGAAACGTCAGCGACGCCCCCAGAGCGTTGTTGCCGTTGGCCCGCCAGCGCACGACCGTGCCATCCGTCGGGGAAGTGACTTGGCGACCGGGGATCGCCGTCTGAGACTCGGTGCACGTGGCCGTGGCCCCCGGACACCCAACCCCGGTGTCGTTGGCCGCGCTCAGATCGCTCCCGATCGTCACCGACGCGCCAGCCACCCCCGGAGCACCCAGACCGACCAGACCGACCACAGCCGCGGTCAGCGCCCCCACAGCGACGCTCAGCGCGCGCCCACGGACCGCGCGGGGCGGCCTGACCGCGAGTACTTGCCCTCCGGCTGGCATCAGCAATAGATCATGCCCCATCCCAAGCGTCGCGTCACCCCCGCTCGACACCCGGTCGAGGCTAGCTCACGCGTCGTTCGAGCCCGGAGTGTGCCGCCGGTGGGGCCGCGGATCGCGCATAGGCGGCGCCGGGCCGGTCGCCTCGCCCCGCGACCGCGTCCGTGCGGAGGGCGTGGCTCGGGGACGGCCCGGCGCCGCTAATCAGGCCGGGGTCTCGCGGACGCCCGAGGCTGCCGCCAGGTTTGAGTCCGAGCCCACCAGAGGTCGGCCCTGGCCGACCTAAGTGAGAGATAGCCGGAGGCGAAGCGTTGTCATAGGGAGCCGCGCCAGCGGTCGCAGCAGGCGAGCCCGAGAGGGCCGACCTTGACAACGCGCAGCCGAAGGCTACGAGTCCCGCTCCGGTCAACTGCTCGACGGCCTTCCCGGCAGGGTTGGGCCGCGGATCGTGCGGAACCGGGGGTTGGGCCGCGGATGGCGCGGCGCCGGTTCCTAAGTGGGCGTTACCGTGTCGGCGATGGGGCTTTGGGCTGGGTGTCGTCGGCGTCCGCTGGTGACCGCTTGTGCCCTTGGGCTGATGGCGGTAGCGGCGTGCGGGTCAAGTGGGCGTTCTGACCCTGTCGGACGTTCGAGGAGCGCGACGGTTGATTGTCGGACCTTTCTTCCGGGGCCGAGCGAGGCGGCAGCGGGTGCGGTGGCCGGAGCTACAGATTCGTTTGGCCTGTTTCGACGCTCCGCGGGTGCGGCCGATCGGCTGCCTAGAACTGACAAGCCGCTCGGCCAGGAGCTCTCTTTGCAGCTCGAGAGCTACGACCCCGGGCTCATTCGGCGGGTGAGGGCCGTCCCGCCCGAGCACTTCTCCGGGACGCGCACCACCTATGTGGTGGTCGGACAGGGTGCGGCTTCGGAGCTTGACCTTCGCAAGATTGCGTGTGCTCGGCGCCTGTCGGCACGCAAGCGACGGCAGCTGCGCAGGGGGCTCAGTTTGTTTCGCGCCTTGACCCCGTCGGGACCGGCCTTCTGCCTCGTCGATGCCAGCCGGTCGGCGGGCGAGCGCTTGGCGGGGCTGTCGTTACGCGGGCAGTGCGAGACGTTTGCGGATGCCGCAATGGGGTTCGGGGCGATCAAGGTTGACATCGCCGACGGCCCGTTTCTACAGGGGGTGGTCCCCGACGGCGTGGCCGGTGTCGTCTTGCGCTACCGCGGCCACGGTTCGATCCGCGCCTATCTGTCCGAGAACATTTTTTGGGCGCGGGTGCCTCGGCTGCCCACGCTCGCCTCGGGACCCGACCCCAGGCGCACCGCCCAGGTCCGCAAGGCAGTCCTCAAGGGGCTGCCTACGAGGATCGCCTGGCTCGCGCCGAACGGACACACATTGCGCACGTTTCTCCCTCCGCCGGCCTATGTTCGTCATCTTGTGCGCGCCTATCGCGCGTGTCGCGCTATGGATTGCGGACGCTGAGCTCACCCATCGCAGGACGGCGCAGGGTTGGGCCGCGGATCGCGCACACGGCCCGGTTGGGCCGCGGATCCCGCGGAAATGGGTTGGCACGGAGTGGGTGGATGGCACTACCCGGGCGCCCCGCGCTCTCGATCCCGAACGCCATGGTGAGCCCGACTTTAGTCTGATATCGTACATTCTGGTGGCAAGCCGTGCAGATCGCAGCGACACGAACAACCTCGGGTTCCTGCTTGCCAAGGCCTCGCAGCATTGGAACCAGCTGCTCGCCGAGCGCTTCGCGGCGCGCGGCTTCGCCGAAGTGCGCCCGTCATACGGGTCGGTGCTGCTGCCGCTTTTTGAGCAGGACGGGCTGAGGATGGGCGAAATCGGACAGCGCGCCCGCCTGTCGAAACAGACCATGACCACGCTCGTGCGCCTATGCGAGCGCGACGGCCTGGTGGCGCGGGAGCGCGACCCTGACGACTCGCGGGCGTTCCGTGTTCATCTGACCGAGCGCGCGCGAGAATTCAGGCCGGTCGCCGACGAGGTCCTGCGCGAGCTCGACACCAGAGTGCTGGCTGCCCTCGGCCAGCGTCAACGACAGGCGCTCGCACGAGCGCTGAAAGGAGTGATGGGCCTGTGAGAAGTGAGACGGTGACCACGATTCTGCCGGCATCGCGAAACGTGGTGTTCGACTACATGTCGGACATCGAGAGGCTCCCCGAGTGGGCGACCGAGTTCGCCCGCCAGCTAAAGCGCGAGGGCCAGGACTACAAGGTCGTCAACGGCCTCGGGGAATTCTACTTCAAGATCGAAGCCGATCCGGGGACCGGCGTGATCGACATGTTCGCCGGACCGACAAAGGACCAGATGGCCGTCTTCCCGACCCGGGCTGTCGAGCTGCCCGATGGGCGAACCGCCTACAGCTTCACGATGTTCCAGGGCCCCGACATGCCCGACGAGCTGTTCGAGACTCAGCACCAATCGCTGCAGCGCGAATTCGCAAACATCCAAGCACGGTTCTCCTAGACGACCATCCCTGCTCGCCATGCAACGAATGCAGGCCGAAGCGCAGGAGCTAAAGGCCGAGGGCATCGTCGGCGTCACCCTCGAGGAGAAGAGCCACGGCTGGGGCAGCCATGTGATCGAGTTCTTCGCCCTGGGGACCGCGATCGTGCCCACCGATGACCAGGCGCAGATCGAGCCGCCAACGCCCGTGCTCGACCTCAACGACAGATAGGACCGACTGGGCAGGCGTGCCGTTGGTGGCATCGTTTGCGGGCAGAGTGAACGGGTCTTCCGATCACGAGCGGCGGGCGTGGCAACGGATTCCGCTGCGCTGGCGCGCGGTCGCGATGGCGAGCACGCTGCTCTGCACCGCCATCGTCGCCGGCCTCATCCTCCTCGGCGTCCCCTTCATCGTCTCGCTCTTGATCGGCTTTCTGCCCAACGTGGTCGTTGTCTACGTCCTGGCAGTGAGGTTCGGGTACCTGCTCGACGATGAGCGACCATAGGCATGCCGGCCTACGGGATCGTGCTGCTCGTGCTGATGGTGCGCCGGGCGTGGCGCGAGCGGTTCGTCTACCGGCGCATACCAAGTGACATGGAGGCGCTCACCTCAAGTCTGTGGCCCGGCCATAGGAGGGTGCTGGTGTCCGAGACCGTTCCGCCCAACTGGCTTCGCTGGTTCTTCTGGAGCGGTCCCCTGCGGCCCAGGCCCAGGTCCCGGTCCAGCCCATGCGATCGCAGTTAGGCATGAGACCATCCGAACGCAAGGCCCCGAGCCCGACCCGCCCGAGCGGGTGATCGTTTGCCTGGGCGAGCCATCGGCCCGGGAGGAGGCTGAGCGCCAGCAGGCGGCCGAGACCGAGGGCGCGACCTGGAGCACAACACCATCTACTGCCGCGGCCCAATCTATTGCGTTGGTGGCAGCGGCAGAACAGCACCCCCGACTCGCGCGGGGGCGCTCCGCGTAAACGATGCGGTTCACGACGACCCAGCCGGTACTTCCGCCGAAGCTTCCACGTCCGTCTGTCGTAGTGCACGTCATCCGAAAGGCCGGAACGGTTCTAATCGTCCTCGGCCTCAGCGGCTGTGGCTCTGGCCGACTCTCGGCGCGAGATGTTGAGAAGTACCTAAACGGACACCGCAGCGACGTGCGCCCGGCTTACCCGCCTGTGCACTGTGAGCGCACACCCGACTCGGGCTATGGCAAGCACACGTTCTATTGCCGCGAGGTCAACTCACGGGGGCAGGTAGTTCGCTTCGGAATGACGGTGGTCGCTCGTGACCATAACGGCAAAGTCGAGCGGATCGGGTTGATAGTTCCATAGGCAGCATTCGCGTGGGAAGCTCTGCGTCTTGCCGCAGGGTGCCCGGAGTAAACCCACCGGCGCTAATCCGCTGCCAGCGCATGACGGGAGGCTCTTCGTACGTCACGGGCCGGTCGCCCAGCGTTTCTGTGGGCCTGCAGCATTAGCGATGACACGAGTAGCGCGGCAAGGGCGACGAAGGGTCCGGCTGCCGGATTTCCAAGCGCAAAGTCGCCGTCTGCGGGAGTGAAGATGCGGTAGAAGCAGATACCGGCGGCCGCCGCCGCTAGGACTCGGACCCCAGCGTCGACTACCCGCACTTGCGCGACTGTCGAGATTAGGACCGCCACGGCAACGGCGGCAAACCCAACGTTGAGCTCATCAAACGCGTTCCAGCCCGATGTCGAGTAGGGCCCGCTGTCCTCCACGCCGCTGTACCACGGCAGAAAGAGTGCGCCCAGCAGGATCAAAGCCGCAGACGCGAGGATCGCCCGGCGTCCCTTCATTAGAGAAGGGCGTCCACGTTGCCGAATGCGAGGCACCAATTCCCCCGCGAAGATCGTCAACGTGGCAACCGGAAGCACGAACGACGCGGCCAGCGCGTAGATCGCCGATGTGCACTGAAAGTCGGTGTGGTAGCCGACAATCATGCACGGATCGTCCACTCGAGCACCTGGACCTACCAGCGCCGCGATTACGAACACGGCAAGCACTCGCGGACCAATCAGGAACCATCCCACGCCTATGTGCGCGACGATGACCGCCGCGGCCACCACGTCCGTGGTTATCCCCGATCCGCCGATGAGGGCGTAGGGCCATGCGATGGCGGTCAGCGCGCACGCGACCGCGTAACCCACCGCAACCAAAAGACGCACTTTCATGTGTGAGAGAGGCCGGATCGGCGAGAGAGGCCAGATCGAGCGACACCCGGACTCAATCCGGCAAGGACCCCGCTAGCGGCATGTTTGCCCGGAGGCCAGATCCTCTCGCCCACGCTTATTCCAAACGCGGCGCCGCAGGCGGGGAACACCAACCCGATCAGCAGCCAGAGCATCACGAACACTGGCGTCTCGATCTCGAAGTCGTGGATGCCGTACACGAGCGCTTGGACCAGGAACAACGCCAGCCACGCGGCCGCCAAAGCCCAGAGCAGGAGGCGCCGCCGGACGAGCATCCCGAGGAGGAAGCCGATGGCGAATGGGATCGCGACCAATGGGAAGTCCATCGGTTTATCTACCCCGCACGGTGCGCCTAGTGACTTGGCCGACGCGCCATCAGGTCGCCAGCCGGTACCTCCCGCACAGGTCGGTGAGCACTTCGACCGCCGAGGCCCCCTGAGGGCCGGAGGCGTTTGCGGGGGTGGTGGCGAGGTGGGCGAACGCCTTGGCGGCGCCTGCACATCGTCTCAACGCGCTGGCTAGGGCTAGGGGATGAAGCGGGCGGGGTCTCGGAGGGCGCGTTTGGCGGCCCGGGTGGTGTACAGGGTGCGGGTGGCGGTGCTGGTGCCGGTGCGATCGCCTCGATTGAGCTTGATGCGAACACGCAGGGGGCCGGGGTGTCGGCGCAACAGCCTGGCGCCGCGCGCGGTTACTAGCGTGAGCCCAGGCGACAGAGTGGGCGTTCCATCGGGGTTGTAGGTCGATAGGCCATTGTCGGCGAGGCGCGTGGGACCTCTCCACACCGAGAAGGTGTCACAGGGCTGCAGGGACCCCTCCTCGCACACAACCCCGGGGTCGATGGTCAACGACCCGCCCGAGTCGATCTTGAGTAGGGGATGGTGGCGGAATACCAGTGGGCACGGCCGGACCGCCAACCATGAGGGCCTGGTAGTCGGGCGCACCTGGATGACCGCTCCATCACATGCTCCTTGGGCGTATGCGACGCGTTCGCCGTCGGTATCCACCCCGCCGGCTAGTGGCGCGTCCTCATAAGAGCCGGGACTTGTCCTCAGGAAGCTAGTTACGTGGCCCGCCGTGTCGCCAAGCACGATGAGATTGCCCCCATAGTGATCGTCCTCGACGACGATGCGACCGCCGGCCAGAGCTGCGTTGCTGTTTCCGTAGATCGGTGTTAGCGCCGGGCTCAGTAGCTTGAACTGCCGAGTCTCGGGTGTCGCCAGGTACGCGACAGGCGGCGCGAGGTTTCCGATCAGCGCCAGGGCGTCCCCAGCACGGTCCAGGAGGAGCAGGTTGCCCGCTTGTCTTGGGCTGGGGCCGGGCTCCGCGAGCGCCGCTAATGCTGCGCGGTAGCGCACCGTGGGTCCGGGGAGCTGCGCTACGACGACCTGGCCGCCCTGATACCAGGCGATCTGCGAGCCGGCGGCTGCTACCGGGCCGCGGGCGCCGGCGACTGGCGCCACCTTCCCGGTTATCCGGTCCTGCAGCAGCACCTCGCTATCGGGGGTCGGCCGCGATCCGGCCGCCAGGCAATGTGCTCGGCCCAGGAGCAGGTCTTGGTCGCCCAGACCGAAGCTAAACGGCTCTGCAGTCGATCAGCGTGTGCAGGGGCCCTTCCGGCGGGCCGGCCAGCAGTCGGCTTGAAAGCAGCGTGCCGTCGTAATCGTAGAAGCTGGGATTGATCGTCAACCACCCGTTCCAAGCCGCCAGGCGGGAGATCCGATAGCGGCCCAGGTTCGGCAGCAGGGCACCGGGCTGCTGCGGTCTCCCCGGCGCCGCCGTGTACACCCGCAGCCGCGTGGCGTCTTGGCCGACCGGGGCGATCCAGGCCACCCGATCGCCGGATAACAGCACCGGTCCGGCCACCGGCACCGGACGAGCCCCGGTCAGGGCGCTGGCGCTCGGCGACCAGCTCGCCAGCACCACCGCCAACGCAAGACCCAAGATCGCCGCTGGCCAACGCCCGGCCACAGTCGCTCAAACGAGCCCTCACACCGCGAGTTGCGAAACCGCCCACCCATCGTTCCGCGGACGCAGTGGCGTCCCGTCTTTGGTACGACCTCCACGTCGCTAAGCCGGTACCTGGCGCACAGCTCCGTGAGCGTTTCGAGCGCGGCCTCCTGACGCCCTGAGGACTGGGCGCGAGTCGATGGCGAGCTCGTTGAACGGGTCGGTCGCGTCGCGCACGTCTTCCAGCGATGCACGGGGCGCTTCGCGGCAGAAGCGGCCGAGCTAGCGCACGCGCGCCCGCTCTACAGCCCCTTATCCGTGTCGCGGTAGACCGGGCACATCCGTTGGGGTCCGCGAGCGGGACGCGGGGGAATGGCGCAACGGTGGAGTGGGCTGCGCGTTGGTGCTCGTATGCGATTGGGGGTTGTGCTGCTGGTGCTCGTGGCCTGCTGCGCAGTGCCTTGGTCGGCAGCGGCAGCGACCCGCGTGATCCGGCCCGAGGCCGCGGTGGTGACTGGGCCGGTGAACGCCGGGCCTGATGTGGTCTGGGTCGAGTCACGCCCTAACCGCCGCCTGGTCGTCCGGCGGGACGGCCCGACCGGCAGCGCGGACATCGCCTCGCTGCCCGCGTACCACCGCGAGGGGTACCCGGTTCCGGATTCTGAGGTCTCGGTTGCCGCATCCTCGAGCTATTTCGCCCTAGGCGCGCAGGGCGACAAGTGTCAGCCGGACAAGGGCTGCGCTTCGGGGAGCGTGACGGCCTTTTCCGAGATCGTCGCTGGGCCGCTCGCCGGTCCTCTGAGGTCGGTCGTTCGCTGTGACGCCGGACGCGGATACGAGTGCAGATATCCGCGGCGCGGAGTGTGCCCGTTCGCGGACAGGCTCCAGGTCTCGGACAGCCTTCTCGGCGTCGACGACCTCTGTGCGGGAGGCTTCGTCGTGCGCGATCTCGCCGCGGCCGGCGACCCGGCTCCAGTGCTCGTTACCCGCTTTGGCCCCAGCGGCTCACGGCAGACCACGCGCATCGCGGGCCCCTACGCGGCGGTGCTCGACCACCCGAGCTTCGTCTTTACACCGTCGACCCTGACGGTCTTCGATCGGCGTACCGGCGATCAGGTCTACCGGCTCGATGTGCAGACATCCGACTACCAGCAACAGTTCGACATGCAATCAGACGGCTCCGTGGCCGTGATCACCTCGAACTGGTCTCGGACGTCCGGATGCCAAACCTGCCCAACCGGAGTCGCCTGGGCATCGGTGGCCGCGCCTTCGCTTCATCCGATCCCCGGCCTCGGACTGTGGGACCGCGCAACACTGCGCTTCTCCGCCAACCGGGTCGCGCTACAGGGAAGCATCCGCGGCGGGACGTTCGCGATCTACACCTTAGACGGCACCAAGATCGCCGACAGCGGGCCAATCTTCGGGCTAGGCCCATGGGACTTCGACGGCCGGACCCTCGCATGGTGGGCGGTGCCATGTGCCCCCTCGAGCATCGGCGTGTGGGAGATCAGCACGCCGGCGCCCCCATTTCAGGGAGCCCATTGCGAGCACGTTGGGCTAATAACCAAACGGCTCCACATAAATACGCGCACGCGCGTCTACAGCATCACCATGCAATGTGAGCCGACAACCCCAGCCGGCTGCCTCGCCGCAGGAGTCCTCGACAGTCACCCGGCGATCAACCTGATGCCTCTCGCACGCCTGCTCTCCAGGCCTTTAGGACCCGGCGCCAGGTACACCTGGCGAGGACGGCTCAGCCGACGCCAGATCCAACTACTGCGCCGCCGGCACATCCGGACCGCGACCGTCTCGGTCGACGCATACGCACGCTCCGGACAATTACTCCCACTACGGCTCGGTTGAGCCGCTCCGCTCTGGAACAGGCAGGCCCGGCCGGGATCCCATCCGCCGAAGGCGCCGCGCGCTCAACGGGCTGCCGCGTCAGCGGCGCGCGCAGCGCGGGCGAGGCCCAGTCCTTGACCGGCTAGCGCTAGACTGCGCGTCTGCCGCCGCCTGAACCTCGCGGTTGTCGTTTAGGTCGCGTACGGCGCCCGCAGCAGCTGGTCGAGCTCGCCGGAGCGGTCCGCCCGGACCAGCTCGGCGTTACCGCCGAGGCGGGTGCCGTCGATGAGGATCTGCGGAAATGTCGCGCCGCCGAGGCGGGCGAGGACCCCGCGGCCGGTCCTACGCTCGCGAAACCCGAAGCGGATCTCGCGGAAGGCGACGCCTTTGCGCCGCAGCCGCCGCCGCGCCCGAAAGCAGTACGGACACCCACTCAGCGAGTACATGACCACCCGCGGCCCAGACTCCGCGTCTGGTGCTGCTGGTGTCGGCGACCCGCCCGGCGACCGCATGCTATGCCCGTCCAACCTCCCAGATCATCGTGGAGAACCGATGATAGGCCAGCCAGCCGGGAATCCGGCCGGTTCGCTCTGGGCGCTCGGCGTGAGCGCTGCGCGCGTACCGGCAGGCGTAGCCTTTCCGTCATGACTCACGGGCAGGCTCTCGCCGAGTGCCGCCGCCTGGAGGCCGACGAGGAGGGGTCCGGGCGGTGGATGCCGCACGAGGTTGCCCCGCGCGACTGGCGCCCCACGCGGATCACCGGGGCCGGGCTCGGCCCGCGCGGCGAGCTGCACACCGCCGGAGCTCGACGTCCCCACCCGGCCCGACCCGACCGAGCAGCAGTCACCGCCGCCGGGCGCACAGCGCGGCCGGTAGTTCGCGGCGGGTGGTGATCAGCATGGCTGTGGCTGCCCGCGTCGCTCTCGCGTTGCTCGTCGCGAACACCGGGCTTCTGACGAGTGGCTTGTTCACCATCCTGCTGTGCGGCGGCCCTGCGCCCGTCAGTGGCTCGCCGGGGTGCTTTGGCGAAGCGGGACCGGCACACATCAGAGTGATGCGCGGCACGAGGACTGTCCGGCGGATCAGGGCGCGCCACGGTCGTTTTTCACTCCGTCTGCCCGCCGGCGCCTACCGGCTGACCGCCGAGCTGCCCAACCACGGCGGCTGCCAGACCACCGTGGTCGTCCGGGCCCGCCGGACCGCTCACCGGAACATCGTCTGCGCGATCGGCTAGGCACAGGCGCCCCATGCTCGTGGTGCACGCCTTGCTGCTTGAGCCCCCACCGCTCCGGGGGTAGCGCCTAAACAGGCCAACCGCCTGCCGGTCTTGAGAGTGATCCAGCCGGAGGCTATGTGTGCGGCGACAGGGTTCCGATCACCCTGGTACTCCGGGTGTGTAAGCCACGCTGACATGATGAGCTCCATGGCCGACCAGCCGAACGATGATTCGCCCACCCGTCCTAACGCTCAGCGTCGGGCCGTGCGGGTCGCTGCCGGGCCCCCGACCTTCATCGAGGTTCCCTGGCGGGCCGCTCCCAGACTCCTGTGGCGCCTGTGGCGGCTTACACGGCTTGCCCGGCGACACCCGGATCGGTTCGACCGGAAGTTCGGCAATGAGCCGCCGGGCGACCCGCCCGGTCGGTAGGTCAGTGCCGGATCGGCGGCCGGCAGCCGGTCAGCCGCTCGATTGGCGGTCCGATGCGGCCGCAGGCCCCGCCACCGGAGTAGCGATCCGGAGTGGCGCTGTCTTGCCCGGCCCATTCAGGGTCTCCTTGGCCGAGCTCACCTGTCCGCGGCGGGACGCGACCTCGAGCTGCTCGCGCGCCCGGCGCGCGGCCCGCGGGCTGGCGAACCCCCGCTTGGTGGCGCTGACCCCGTCTGACTTGCGGTACTTGAAGTAGTAGCGGGTCCCCTGCGAGGTCGCGTAGCTGTAGATGCCGTCGGCCATTCCGTCCCGTTCGCGCGCCGTTTGTTCTCAAAATGTTCTCACGGGCCTCGGATCCCCTTCCGACGAAAGCGCGCCGATCGGGACGCCAGCATGAAAAAAGCCCCGCGTTTTGCGGGGCTTTCTTGATGCGCCCGAGAGGACTCGAACCTCCACCCGGGAAGCCCCGGACAAGGCCCTCAACCTTGCGCGTCTACCAATTCCGCCACAGGCGCCGGCCCGGCGAGTATAGACCTGGGGATTGGGCGGGTACGAGGGCCGCGATCGGCCTGGGGCGCTTGATTCCGTCCAGGGGGGCCGCTAGGTTTACGAACACTTGTTCGTTTCACCTCCTCCGAGGGGAGCCGCTCAGATGGACCTGACCAAACGCCAGCAAGAGATCTTCGACTTCATCAAGCGCTACTCGGCCAAGTACGGCTATCCACCGACGGTGCGCGACATCGGAAAGGCGGTGGGCTTGGCCTCGTCTTCGACCGTGCACGCCCACCTGGCCAATCTGGAGAGGATCGGACTGCTGCGGCGGGACCCCTCGAAGCCTCGGGCGATCGAGCTGCTCGACCGCGCGGTGGAGGGAGTGCGATCGATCGTGGGTCGAGAAGGCCTGCCGCTCGTTGGTTCGGTGGCCGCCGGTCAGCCGGTGCTCGCGGACGAGAACATCGAGGACTACGTTCAGGTCCCGCCCGTAGCGGGCGGCGACGAGGGCGACTACATCCTGCGCGTCCGCGGCGACTCGATGAAGGACGCGGGCATCCTGGAGGACGACTTCGTCGTCGTGCGCCGGCAGGACAACGCTCAAGACGGTGAGATCGTCGTCGCGCTGGTGGGCGAGGAGGCCACGGTCAAGCGCTTCTTCAAGGAGTCCGACCACATCCGCCTACAGCCCGAGAACCAGGAGATGGAGCCCATTCGCACCCAAGAGGCACAGGTCCTGGGCCGAGTCGTCGGCGTCTTCCGCAACCTGTCATGACCGTCGCCCTGCCGCAGGCCCGGCCGCACACAGTCCGCGACCCGGCGGCTGTTCACCGGCGCGCGGGCGACGCGCGGACGCTGGAACGGGTCATCGCCGGAGCGTGGGAGATGCTCGCGAGCGGGCGCACCGCCGCCTGTCCGGCGTGTGGTGGTGCGATGGTGCCCGTCCCTCGCGCGGCGCTAGGGCCCGCGGCGGGATGCTGTCAGGGTTGCGGGAGCGTGCTCTCCTAGGACCTTGGCGCCGACCTGGGCTGGTGGAGGGGCTCGGGCGGCGCTACCGTAGACCTCGCAGGCTAGGCAGCCGCGGGGATCGTCAGCGGCGATCCCCGAGGAAAGTCCGGACATCAGAAGGCGAGGTGGTCGGGGAATCCGACCCGGGGAAACCCGCGGGAAAGTGCCACAGAAAAGACACCGCCGACGTTCGCGGCCACACGTGAGTCGCGGACGGGTAAGGGTGAAATGGTGCGGTAAGAGCGCACCGGCGTCGCGGCGACGCGGCGGCCTGGCAAACCCCACCTGATGCAAGGCCAAGCAGGACCGCCACGAGGTTGCCCGCCCAGGTCCAGGTAGGCCGCTCAGATGGATGGCTGCCCACGACAGAATCCGGCTTATCGGCCTGCTAAGGGAAAGCCCCGCTCCGGCGGGGCTTTCCTATGGGCAGCTAGCCGGGCGAGGGCGCGCCCTCGCCCCTCGGCAGCTGGCCCGGTTGACCGACCGGCTGGCTGGGTATCGCGCTAAGAGGCCAACGGAGGAGCTTGCCCATGGGGTTGTGTGTGCGTGCCCACAGGCTTGAGCTGGCCGGGGTGGCGGCAATGACGGCGGTCGTCATAGCCGGATGTGGCTCTGGTTCGAGCAGCCCGACCGACGCGGTGAAGCAGTTCATCTCGGCCATCCGTGGCGGGGACGGAAAAAAGGCGTGCTCGCTTCTGACCCCCACGGCGCAGGGGCAGGTCATCAGCGGCAGGTTCTCCTGTGAGCAGGCGGTCAAGCAGATCGGGCCTCTGCTCAAGCCTCAGCTCGCCGACGTCAAGGTCGGAAACGCGGACGTGCACGGGACCGATGCCACGGTCCCGGTCAACACCCCGCAGAAGCACGCGGTCTACACGTTGCAGAAGACGGGGGACCGCTGGGTGATCTCCAGCCTCGCCGGTCGCTAGCACCGCCCGTCGGGGCGATCACCCGCGCCGGTCTTGGCGGCGACCAGAATGGCCCACCGCTGGGTCTGGTACAGCTCGCCGTCTCTGATATGCGGGCGCATGCCGGTCGGCGCGCCGCCGTCCAGCTCGGCCGCCAGCGCCTCGCGCACCGTCTCGCCGACCTCGGGTGGCGCCTGGGCCTGGGACAGCCAGCGCTCGATCGGCACCGGTTGGTCTCGCTCGGTGCGCCCGATCACCTCGAGGCCCACCTCCTTCAGCAGGCGGGCGAGCTCGTCGGCGGGCAGAGCCTGGGTGTGGGAGGGATCGCGCAGGCGCTCGAAGCGATCGTGCTCGGAGGCCAGGCTGGCGTCGGCCGCCACCAGGTCGACGATCCCCACGCGTCCCCCCGCGCGACAGACGCGAGCCATCTCGGCGAACACGAGCGCCGGTTGCTCGAAGTGATGCGCGGCAAACCGGCTCACGACCAGATCAAACGTCTCCGCCAGAAAGGGCAGCCCGGCGGCGTCGGCGCACACGAACATCACGTTTCGCCGGCCCTCGGCCTCGCTCTGGCGCTTTCCCGCGGCGAGCATCTCGGGGGTGAGGTCGGCGACCACGGCGAGGCCGGCCTCGGCGGCGTAGGCGCGGGCCAGATGCCCCGTTCCACCGGCCACGTCGAGGACCAGGCTGCCCGCCTGACAGGGGACGTGGGTGAGGATCCAGCGCATCAGGCGCCGGTCGGCAAACGCATAGTCGGGATCCTCGAAGGAGCCCGCCTGCTTGGCGAACTCGCGCCTGATCGTCTCGTCGTGACCGGCCACCCGTTGCGAGACTAGAACAGGGTCCGCAGCAGATATGGTCCCCGCCCATGCTGGCCGGAGGATTCCTGGCGTTCTGGGCGATCGTCGGGCTGACGATCTTCTTCGTGGCGATGCGCGGAGGGCCGCGCGGAGCCCGCGCGACGCTGTACCTCGACTCGCGCCCCGCCCGGCGGGTGCTAGGGGTGCTCTTCGTCGTGCTCTACGTGGGGTTCGGCGTGGCCGTGCCCACCCTGGTCTTGGCGGCGAACGGCAACCACCGAGCCAAGGTCGCCACCGGAGGAGTGCAGCTCACCGCCGCCGAGGCCCACGGCCGCTCGCTGTTTGCCGCCAAGTGCGCGACGTGCCACACCCTGGCGGCGGCCAATGCGGTGGGTCGCGTCGGCCCGAACCTCGATCTCCTGCGCCCCCCGGCGGTGATCGTCCAGAGCGCGATCTCCCAGGGGCGGGCCCGAGGCAACGGGCAGATGCCGGCGATGCTCTACGACGGCAAGGACGCCCAGGACGTGGTCGCCTTCGTGACCGCGGTCGCCGGGCACTGACCCCGCTCATAGGCGCCAATCAAGAGCCGAGACGCCAGTAAAAGACGGGGCGTGCGCAGGGGTGGGGGAGGGCGTTGGTGTAACCGCCGTCCGGCTGCGCTGTCATAAACAACGGGCGCCGTGAAGACATTTTTGCCCACTGTTACGATGGGCCCCCAGACCGCCGAATCTCCTCAGGCGAGGAGAGCGGGGGACCCAAGGCCGCAGGGGCGAATCGCTTCACGCGTAGCGCACTCTTTCGCGCGAGCCCGTCAGCTAACCCCGTAAGCCCAGAAAGAGAAGTCATGCCGCAGGCTGCCGCCACCTCATGGTGGACCGAAGTCGAACATCTGCGAGAGCCGCTCGAGCGTCGGCGCCGGGAGGCTGAGCACGGTCGCGCCGGGGGCGGGGGTGCCGAGGCGACAGACCGACCTCCGGGCCCGCGGATCCTGCCTCTCGCCGGGCCCTCCGGTCCCGAGAAATCGCGGCGAGACGGCGTGGCGAGCAGATCGCCGGCAGTGACCGAGGGGGATTCGCCGCGCGCCGGGCGCTTCCGCGGCCGCGAGCACGAGGAGGCCGTGGCCCAGGCCGCGCGCCAGCCTGCGCGGCGCACGGTCCGGATTCGCGGCCAGGCGATCCCCGTGGTCGCCGCGCCCCGCCTGGTCGAGGTCGAGCGGCGCCGGCCCCCGCGCCGGGCCACCCCCGAGAAGGTCAAGCGCGCCCCGGATCACGTCGCGCTCTGGGCATTCGTGCTCGGCGTGCTGCTGATCGCGGTGGCCATCCTCACCGCCCACGCCGGCTGAGCACCCCCGCGCCGAGCGGGCCCGCGCCCGCCGGCCCCCGTGCGTCGCGCCCCCGGCCCGGCCCCCGTCCGGGCGGCTCGCGCCAGCCGCCCGCGGCGACTACAATTACTATTTGTAAGTAGCCCGCAGGATGTAAAGGAGCGGGTTGGGGCGCGCCGGTTGCCGGCGGTTGAGACGGTCGACGGTGATCCGATTCGCGCCGCGGCGCGTCAGAAGGCGGTAGGAGTTGAAGCAGATGAACCCCCGCATCAGCCGATTTCAGATCCACGACGAGCTCACCGCGCCCGAGGGCTCGGTGCCCGTGCTGCGGGGGGCGCTATCGGCGGCCGGGCAGCTGCCCAACTTCCTCGGGGTCCTGGCCGGGTCTCCCGCTGCTCTGCGCGCCTACGCGCGGTTTCGCTCCGAGCTTCGCAACGGCCACCTCGACGCGGGCACCCAGGCGCGGATCGCCATCGCGGTCGCCCAGCACCACGGTTCAGAGCCCGGCCTGAGGCTGCACACGCGGGCGGCGCGCTCGGCGGGGATGGGCCTCGACGAGGTGGCCCGGGCGCGGGAGTTTGCCTCGGGCGATCGGCGCCAGGACGCCCTGCTGCGCTATCTGGGCGCGCTGCTGGATGGTCCCGACGGCCCCCCCGTGCACCTGCACGAGGAGGCCCGGGAGGCGGGCTGGAGCGACGAGCAGCTGCTCGAGGCGATCGCCTACGTGGCGCTCGAGACGTTCACCGCCCTGGTCAACGTCGCCGGAGAGGTGCCGGTGGACGGCTCGGAGGAGGAGTCGCGCAGCCTGCGCGCGGCCTGACGTGCCGACGCCCGATTCCAGCCCCCTCGGCGGGCGGGGGCGTCCTGGCGCCTGCTGTCCCCTCTATCACGACGCCGTGGAGTTGATCGGCCGTCGCTGGACGGGGGCGATCCTCGACGTCCTGCTCCAGCGGCCCTCCCTGCGCTTCTCGGAGATCGCCCAAGCCGTGCCGGCGCTCTCGGACCGGCTCTTGTCCGAGCGCATGAAGGAACTCGAGGGGCGCGGGGTGGTACTGCGCACCGTCGAGCCGGGGCGGCCCCCCCGGGTGAGCTACTCGCTGACCGAGATGGGGCGGGCGCTGAGCCCCGCTCTGGCCGAGGTCAAGGCGTGGGCCCAGCACTGGCTGGCCGCCGATCGAGGCTCGGATCACGTGGCGCACGCCGGGTCCAGTCGGCGCGGGGCGCCCGCGCGGGCATCGAATAACCTGGCGCGCTGATACGGCGGCGCCGCCGCCGCTTGAGCAAATGGCCAGCACCGTGTCCGAGATCCCCAGGAGCGCCGACGACGTCAAGGCTCTGGTCCAGGAGCGCAACATCCGCTTCATTCGCTTCTGGTTTACCGACATCCTCGGCCAGCTGAAGTCGTTCTCGATCGGCCGCGAGGAGCTCGAGGATGCCTTCGAGGGCGGCATGGGCTTTGACGGGTCCTCGATCACCGGCTTTAACGCCATCGAGGAGTCGGACATGATCGCCATGCCCGACCCCGCCACGTTTGCCGTCCTGCCCTGGCGTCCCGAGGAGCAGGGAGTGGGCCGCATGTTCTGCGACATCCTCACCCCCGAGCGCACCCCGTATGAGGGCGATCCCCGCCACGTGCTGCGCCGGGCGCTGGAGCGAGCCTCGGCGATGGGCTTTGACACGTTCAACGTCGGGCCCGAGCTCGAGTACTTCCTGTTTCGCGACAGCCGCTCGACGACGCCGCTGGACGAGGGCGGCTACTTCGACCTGACCACCCTGGACGCCGGCTCGGACGTGCGCCGCGAGACCGTGCTCGCACTCGAGCAGCTGGGGATCCACGTGGAGTACACCCACCACGAGGTCGGGCCCTCGCAGCACGAGATCGACATGCGCTACGCCAACGCGCTGAAGATGGCCGACGACTGCATGACCTACCGCATCACGGTCAAGGAGTACGCGCTCAAGTACGGGTGGCACGCCACCTTCATGCCCAAGCCCCTGTTCGGCGAGAACGGATCGGGCATGCACACCCACCAGTCGCTGTTTGCCGACGGCACCAACGCCTTCTTTGACGCCGACGACCCCTACTTCCTCTCCGAGGTGGGCAAGGGCTTCATCGCCGGGCAGCTCAAGCACGCACGGGAGATCTGCTCGCTGTTCGCCCAATGGGTCAACAGCTACAAGCGTCTGGTGCCCGGGTTCGAGGCCCCGGTGTACGTGGCCTGGTCGCGCCGCAACCGCTCGGCGCTGGTGCGGGTCCCGCTCTATCACCCGGGCAAGGAGCGGACCACGCGCATGGAGCTGCGCTGCCCGGACCCGGCGTGCAACCCCTACCTGACCTTTGCCGCGCTGCTGCAGGCCGGCTTGGAGGGCATCGAGAAGGGGTACGAGCTGCCCGAGCCGATGGAGAAGAACCTGTATCACCTGGCGCCCGACGAACGCCGCCGCCTGGGGATCGAGCAGCTCCCCGACACGCTCGGCGAGGCGATCGAGTTGACCGCCAACTCCGAGCTCGTGCTTCGCACCCTGGGCGAGCACATGTTCAACCGCTACGTCGAGATCAAGCGCCAGGAGTGGGAGGACTACCGGGTCCAGGTCACCCGCTGGGAGCTCGACCGCTACCTGCCGATCCTCTAGGCCGTGGGCGCCGAGGCCGCACCGGCGATCGCGGCGGGCACGCTGACCCTCGGCGGCGACCTGGAGGTGCGCCGCATGGGCTACGGCGCCATGCGGCTCACCGGAGAGGGGATCTGGGGGCCGCCCGCCGACCGTGAGCAGGCGCTTTCGGTGCTGCGTCGCGCGGTGGAGCTGGGCGTGAACTTCATCGACACCGCCGACTCCTACGGACCCGAGGTCTCCGAGCAGCTGATCGCCGAGGCCCTGCACCCCTATCCGCCCGACCTGGTCATCGCCACCAAGGGCGGCCTGCTGCGCGACGGGCCCGGGCGCTGGCGGCCGGACTGCTCGCCCGAGCATCTGCGCGAAGCCTGCGCTGGCAGCCTGCGCCGGCTGCGCGTCGAGCGCATCGACCTCTACCAGCTGCACACGATCGATCGCCAGGTGCCGCTGGAGGAGTCGCTGGGCGCCCTGGTCGAGCTCCAGCGGGCCGGCCAGATCCGCCACATCGGCATCTCCAACGTCGGGGTCGAGCACCTGGATCGGGCGCGGGCGGTGACCGACGTGGTCTCGGTCCAAAACCGCTACAGCCTGGGCGACCGCCAGTCGGAGCCGGTGCTGGAGAAGTGCGAGCAGGAGGGCCTGGCGTTCCTGCCCTGGTTTCCGCTGGCCGCCGGCGAGCTGGCCCGGCCGGGCGGGGTCTTGGACCGTGTCGCCTCCGCGCACCGGGCAGGCCCCGGCCAGGCGGCGCTGGCGTGGCTGCTCGCGCGCTCGCCCGCGATGCTGGCCATTCCCGGCACCTCCTCCGTCGAGCACCTGGAGGAGAACGTGGCCGGGGCCGGGCTGCGGCTGGACCCCGACGAGCTCAAAGAGCTCGCTCGCGCCGCCGCCTGAGGCGGGCTCGGCCTCCGGGCGCCCTGACCGGCCCGGGGGGATCAGGGGTCGAGCAGGGTGGCCAGTTCGGCCGGCTCGGTCACCGGCCGCTGGCAGGCGAAGCGCTCGCACACGTAGGCCGCCGCGCGTCCGTTCACCGGGGTTCGTCCCTCGAGCAGGGGAACCGTGGCCTCACCGTCGCGGGGGCCGCTTGCGCTTGCCGCGGCCACCACCAGGTCGGGCCGCCAGCGCCCGCGGGCGACTTCGAGCAACGGGCCCGCGTCATCGCCCACCACCGCGAGCTCGCGGGCGGGAGCCAGGTAGAAGGAGAGCGCCTGAAGCAGGTGCCCGAAGGCCAGCGGGTGCCGGGCCGCCAGCTCGTGCACCAAGCGCAGGGCGGCGACCGCCTGGCGCTCGTACTCGGCCTCGCCCGCCAGGCGAGCCAGCCGCAGCAGGCCCAGCGCGGCGCTCGAGAATCCCGAGGGCAGCGGTGAGTCCTGGAGCTCCTTGCGCCGGGCGATCAGCTGGTCCTGGTCGCCGGGCGTGGAGAAGAACCCGCCGCGATCGGGGTCGGCGAAGCGCTCGACCAGGGTGGCGGCGAGGCGTCGGGCCTCGGCAAACCAGCGCTCCTCGAAGGTTGCCTCATAGAGGCCCAGGAGCGCCTCGAACAGGAAGGCATGGTCCTCGAGGAACGCGCCGATGCGCGCCCGCCCGGACTTATACGTGCGCAGGAGCTCGCCGTCGGGGCCGCGCATGGCGGTGAGCAGGAACTCGGCCGCCCCCCCGGCGGCGGCAAGGTAACGCTCGCCGCGCTCGCCTCCCAGTGCCGCCCCCGCCTCGGCGAGGGCACGCACCATCAGGGCGTTCCATGAGGTCAGGCGCTTGTCGTCTAGCCCGGGGCGGGGCCGGCGCTCCCGCGCCTCGAGCAGGCGCCCTCGGATCTCGGAGCGGACCTCGGGCGCGGGCTCGGGGCCGCGCGCCTCTAGCACGTTGGCGCCCTCGAAGTTGCCCTCCTCGGTGGCGCCGAAGTAGGCGATCGCCTCCTGTGCGCGATCGCCGAGCACCTCGCGCAGCTCGGCGATCGTCCACACGTAGAAGGCGCCCTCGCGGCCGTCCGAGTCGGCGTCCAGGGCGCTGTAGAAGCCCCCGTCGGGCGCCTGCATCTCGCGCAGGACCCAGTCGAGCGTCTCCGTGCAGGTGCGCAGCAGCAGCGGGTCGTCGCTGATCTGCCAGCCGTGCAGGTAGGAGCCGGCCAGGAGGGCGTTGTCGTAGAGCATCTTCTCGAAGTGCGGCACCGTCCAGGTGGCGTCGACGGCGTAGCGGGCAAAGCCGCCGCCCACCTGGTCATGGATTCCGCCCGCCGCCATCGACCGCAGGGTGCCCAGGGCCATACCCGCCTCGGGTCCGTCGGGGCGCTCGGCCGCCCGGCGCAGCAGGAACTCCAGCGTGCAAGACGGTGGGAACTTCGGGGCGCCCCCGAAGCCGCCGTGGCGGGAGTCGAACTGCGAGGCGAGCTCTGCCACCGCCTGCTCGAGCTCCTGCACCCGCATCGGCTCGGGCGACGCCGAGAGCGATGCGCTGGCGTTGAGGTGCTCGATGATGCGGCCCGACCCGGCGCGAATCTCCTCCTTGCGCTCCTCCCAGGCCTCCGAGACCGCGATCAGCACCTGACGCCAGCTCGGCATTCCCGGTCGTGCCTCGGGCGGGAAATAGGTGCCCCCGAAGTAGGGCACCTGCTCGGGGCTGAGAAACACGTTCAGCGGCCAGCCGCCGTGGCCGGTCATCGCCTGCACGGCCTCCATGTAGATGGCGTCGACGTCGGGGCGCTCCTCGCGGTCGACCTTCACGCACACGAACCGGTCGTTCATGAGCCGCGCCACCTCGGCATCCTCGAAGGACTCGTGCTCCATGACATGGCACCAGTGGCAGGCCGAGTAGCCGATCGAGACCAGCAGCGGACGGTCCTGCTCGCGCGCCCGCGCGAGCGCCGTTGGTCCCCAGGGCAGCCAGTCGACCGGGTTCTCACTGTGCTGGAGCAGGTAGGGAGAGGTCTCGTCGGCGAGCGCATTGCTCATGGTCCCGACCCTACCCGGCGGGCCGCCACCCCGACGCGCGGCGGGTCTAGAGTGCGGTCGGTGCTGCCCCGGAGCTATGAGGACCAGACCTGCTCGATCGCCGGGTCGCTGGCGCTGATCGGCGATCGCTGGACGCTGTTGGTACTCCGCGACGTGTTCCTGCGCCTGTCTCGCTTCGACGAAATCCAGCGCGACCTGGGCATCGCGCGCAACGTGCTCAGCGATCGGCTGGGGCGGCTGGTGTCCGCAGGCGTGCTCGAGCGCCGCGTCTATCAGCGGCGACCCGCCCGCTCCGAGTATCGCCTCACCGACAAGGGGCGGGACCTATGGCCGGTGCTGGTGTCCTTGCTTCAGTGGGGTGACCGCTACGTCTACGGTGGCCGGCCACCCCTGGTGCTGCGCCACCGCGACTGCGGCGGCGAGCTCACCGCGTGGCGGGCCTGCGCCGCGTGCGGAGCCCAGCTCGGTCCGCGCGACGTCGAGGCCAGGCCCGGGCCCGCGGCCAGCCCCGCGCTGCGGGCCAAGCTGGCCTCGTGAGCACGCGCCGCGCGATCGAGGGCGGCGACATCCCCGCGGCGATCGGGCCCTACAGCCCGGCGATCTCCTGGGGCGGGCTGCTCTTCTGCGCCGGGCAGATAGCGCTCGATCCCGCCACCGGCGAGCTGGTCGACGGGGAGGTGGGCGAGCAGACCGAGGCCTGCCTGGACAACCTCCAGGCCGTGTGCACGGCGGCCGGAACGTCGCTGGCCCAGGCGCTGCGGACCACGATCTACGTGACCGACATGTCCGCCTTTGGCGCCGTCAACGACTCCTACGCCACGTTCTTTGCCGGTCTCGGCGGCGCCCTGCCCGCGCGCGCCACGGTCGGGGTCGCGGCGCTTCCCCGCGGCGCCCAGGTCGAGATCGACGCGATCGTGGCCCTCGGCGCCGCCTGAGCGCCCGGCGCGGGCCACCGGCGCGCCCTGAGGGGCGGTCCGCTAGCTTCCCGACCGCCGCGCTGCAGCGCGGCGGGTAGGCAAGCGAGGAGGCGCGAGTGGGTATGGGGTCGGCCAAGGTACGGCGGGGGAAGCGAAGCTCGCCGCGCATTGGCGTGGCGCTGGCCGTCGGACTTGCGTCTCTCGCTTCCGCGGCGCCGGGAACACCGGCGCGGGCGGACGCCGCGCCCTACGGTCTCAACGACGCCGGCGGCTTTCGCAACATCCTGCCCCCCGGCGCCAACGGCACCGACAACGCCGCCCAGCTGGCCGCCTTCCAGGCCACCGGGGCGGTCCCGGCGCACTGGATGGACCAGTACGGGATGTACAACGACCTGCCGCTGGCCTCGCCGACGTTGACCCATGACCAGATCGCCAACTACTACAAGGACGCCACCTTCGGCGTAAAGCCCGACGACGTCGGCTCGACCGAGAGCCCCGCGCCCGGGCTGACGATCGTGCGCGACAAGTCCTTCGGGGTGCCCCACATCTACGGGCAGACCAACGACGCCGTGCTCTTCGGCGAGGGATACGCCGGGGCCGAGGACCGCCTGTTCTTGATGGACATCCTGCGCCACGTGGCCCGGGCGCAGCTGTCGTCGTTTGCCGGCGGCGCGGCGGGCAACCGTCAGATGGACCGCACCCAGTGGGCGATCGCCCCCTACTCCGAGGCCGATCTGCAGTCCCAGATCGACAACGCCCCCAAGCAGTACGGAGCCCTGGGGGCGCAGATGGTCGACTACGTCACCCAATACGTGGCGGGCATCAACGCCTACATCGACGCCGCCCAGATGAACCCCAACCTGATGCCCGGAGAGTACGCGGCCTTCCTGAAATCCCCCACCCACTGGACGGCGACCGACGTGATCGCCGAGGCGTCGCTGATCGGGGGGATCTTCGGCAAGGGCGGCGGCAACGAGCTGCGCTCGGCGCTGACCCTGCAGGCGTTCCAGAAGCAGTTCGGCGACGCCGCGGGCAAGGCCGCGTGGTCGGACTTCCGGGAGAAGAACGACCCCGAGGCCCCGACCACCCTGGCGGCCCACTTCCCGTATGAGACCAACTCGCCCTTCTCGCCCCGCGGCCTGGCCATGCCCGACGCCGGCTCGATCGCCTTTGCCCCGGTGGCGCCGCCGCCGGGAGGGGCCGCGGCGTCCACCAGCGCCGCCCGCGCCGCCGGCTCCTCCTCCGGGGCGCCGATCCCCGCCGACGGCTCGATCGGCTCCCAGCTGCTCCAGCGCACGCGCTCGGGCCCCGTCCTATCCTCCAACTGGGAGCTGGTCAACGCCAAGCACTCGACCAACGGGCACGCGCTCGGCGTGCTCGGACCCCAGGTGGGCTACTACGTGCCCCAGATCCTCATGGAGGAGGACGTCCACGGCCCCAACTTCGACGCCCGCGGGGCCACCTTCCCTGGGGTCAACCTGATGGTCCAGCTCGGCCACGGGCGCGACTACGCGTGGAGCGCCACCACCGCCACCTCGGACAACATCGACACCTTCGCCGAGGTCCTGTGCGGCGACGACGTCCACTACATGTACAAGGGCGCCTGCCTGCCCATGGACAAGCTCGACCAGAGCAACTCCTGGGCGCCCAACGCCTCCGACCACACGCCGCCGGGCTCGGAGACCCTGACCGCCTATCGCACCGTCCACGGGATCGTCTACGCCCGTGGGACGGTCGGCGGGCAGAAGGTGGCGTTCGTCAGCGCCCGGACGACCTACTTCCACGAGGCCGACAGCTCGATCGGCCTGTTCGAGCTAAACGACCCCAACTTCACCAAGGGACCCGACAGCTTCCAGCGGGCGGCCTCGAACATCAACTTCGCCTTCAACTGGGGCTATGTCGACGCCAACCACGTCGCCTATTACCTCTCGGGCTGGTACCCCCAGCGCGCCGACGGGACCTCGCCGGACTTCCCCATCCTGGGCACCGGCGACTTCGACTGGCAGGGCTATGACCCGGCGACGCACAACCTCAACCTGCTGCCGTTCGAGGCCCATCCCCACGCGATCGACCCCGACTACCTGGTCTCCTGGAACAACAAGCAGGCCCCCGACTGGGCGGCGGCCGACGACAAGTACGCCTTCGGTCCGGTGTACCGCTCGCAGATGATCGAGCGCCGCGTCCAGCAGGACATCGCCGCCGGGCGCAAGATGGGCATCGAGCAGCTGGTGAGCGCCATGGACGAGCCGGCCACCACCGACGTCCGCATGTTCGCGCTGTGGCCCATCCTCAGACGGGTGCTGGGGACGCCCAGCGATCCGCAGATCCGAGACGCGATCGCCAAGCTCGACGGCTGGTACGCGGACGGCGGGCAGCGCAAGGACCTGCGCAATACCGGCACCTACGACCACAACGACGCGATCACGATCATGGACGCCTGGTGGCCCAAGCTGCTCGACGCCGAGTTTCACCCGGCGCTCGGGGACGACACTTTCGCCCGGCTGAAGCTGATGCTGGGCTTCGGCGCCCCCACCCCGGGTCGGCCCGCCACCGACTACCCCTCCTTCTCCGACGGCTGGTACGGCTACGTGAGCAAGGACCTGCGCGACCTGCTCGCGCCGGCCGGCTCGCGTCCCGCGACCAAGCCCGCCCGCCGCTGTCGCACCGTGCGTCGTGCGCTGCGCCGAAAGGGCAAGGTCGTGCGCCGCCGGGGCAAGGTCGTCTATCACCGCGTCCGGGTGTGCACGCCCAAGAAGAAGAAGGGCTCCAAGGGCAAGCCCAAGCGCGGCGCCCGCGCCACCGCCGCGGCGCGCAAGGCGCCCAAGCGCAAGGCCGCCCGGCGCTGTCGCACCGTGCGGCGCCCGCTGCGCCGCAAGGGCAAGGTCGTGCGACGCCGGGGCAAGGTGGTCTACCACCGCGTCCGCGTGTGCGCCAAGCCCCGGCCGAGCAAGCCGAGCACTCCGGTCACCACCGGGGTGCCCGGCGCCTACTCGCGGATCTACTGCGGCAACGGTTCGCTGGAGGCCTGCCGGGCGGCGCTGCTGGCCTCGCTCAAGGACGCGCTGGCCATGACCCCCGCCCAGATCTACGGGCAGGGCGGATCGAGCAACCCCTGCGCCTCGGATCCCCAGGCCAGCTGCTTTGACCGCGACCGCTCCACGGTGGCCAGCGGCATCAGCACGCCCAAGAGCTACCGGTTCCAGAACCGGCCCACCTTCCAGCAGGTGGTCGAGCTGACCCAGACGCTGTCGCGCTAGCCCGGGCCCGGCCGCGGGTCAGGGTCGCGCAGCGCCGCCCGGCGCACCTTGCCGCTGGGGGTCTTGGGCAGCTCGTCGGCGAAGTCCACCACCCGGGGGTACTTATAGGGCGCGGTCTCGCGCTTTACGTGCTCTTGGAGCTCGTGGGCGAGCTCGCGCCGGGCGGACCCACGCTCGGGAGGCCCTTGGCGCAGGACGACCACGGCGCGCACCACCGAGCCCCGCTCTTCGTCGGGCGCCGCCACCACCGCCGCCTCGGCCACCGCCGGATGCGAAACCAGCGCCGACTCCACCTCGAACGGGCCGATGCGGTATCCGGCGGAGATGATCACGTCGTCGCCGCGGCCCTCGAAGTAGAGATAGCCGTCCCCGTCGCGCTGGACCCGGTCGCCGGTATGCCAGCGGCCGCGGGGCGGCGGCTCGCCCAGGTATCCCAAGAAGAACGTGGGCACGGTGGCGGGCTGGGCGACGAGCTCGCCCTCCTCGACGTCGAGCCGCACGCCGGGCAGCGGTAGGCCCATGGACCCCGGCCGGGCGGGCCGCCCGGGGGGCATCGCGGTGAGCTGGCCGGTCTCGGTCTGGCCGTAGCCGTCGCGAACGTCCAGGCCGGTGGCCTCCCGCCAGGCGTGCAGCACCTCGGGGTTTAGCGCCTCGCCCGCCGCCACCGCTGTGCGAAGGGCGCCCAGCGGGCGCAAGGTCACGCGCTTGGCCATCACCCGGTACTCGGTGGGGGCCATGCACAGCACGTTGACCCGTTCGCGCTCGAGCAGCTCGAGCCGCTCGGCGGGATCGAAGCGACCGTCGTGCAGCAAGGCGGCGGCGCCGCGCAGCCAGGCGGCGATGAAGCTGTTGCGCGCCGACTTGGACCATCCCGACGCCGCCGTGCACCAGACCAGGTCACCCGGGCTGGGCGCCAGCCAGTGCTCGGCCTGGAGCCGCTGGCCGGCCAGGTAGCGCGCTCCGTGCAGCACCGCCTTGGGCTCCCCCGCGGTTCCGCTGGTGAACGTGATCAGGCAGGGGTCCTCCGGGGTGAGCTCGACCGGCGGCGGCGCGGGGGCGGTGGGATCGACCTCCTCCCCCGGGCGATAGAGCACCGGGCACTGCGGCCCGGCCGCCTCGAGCTCCCGGCGGTTGCGCTCGTCGGCCACGATCGCCGCGGGCTGGGCCACGTCCAGGCGCAGGCGCAGGTCCTTGGCCCGCAGCTGCTCGCTGCACGGCAGCACGATTGCCCCCATGCGAAAGCAGGCGAGCATCGCGCACGCCCACTGGGGCCTGGTGCCGATCAGGGTCATGACCACGTCGGCGCGTCGGACCCCGCGAGCGCTGAGCGCCTGCGCCACGCGGGTGCTGTGGCGCTCGAGTTCGCCGAAGGTCCATTCGCGGCGGCTGCCGTCCCGGCCCAGCTCGACCAGGGCGCGGCGCCCCGGCGCCGCGCCCTGCACCACCTCGGAGAAGAAGCTCACCGGCGTCTAGGCCGCTTCACTGCCCAAGATCATCTGCGTGCAGATGAAGTTGGCCGCCAGCCGTTGGGTGTTGCGCACGCGAACCTCCCACACCTGCGTGCGCCGTCCGCGATGCAGCGGCTCGCCGGTGGCCAGCAGCTCGTCGCCCACCGAGCCCGCGACAAAGACGTTGGTCTTCAGCTCGATGGTGGTGAAGTTCAGCCCCGGGGCAAGGTTTCGCATCGTCCCCCAGGCCGCCACCGTGTCGGCGAGCGCCACCCACACGCCCCCGTGCACGTAGCCGCCGGGATGCAGGTGGCGACGGTCGACCACCAGCCGGCCGGTGACCAGCTCGTCCTCGATCGAGACCAGCTCGATACCCAGATCGCCTGGGAAGAAGCCGTCCAACGCGCGGGCCGAGACGGCCGGGGTGACAGCGCGGTTGCCGCCGGACATGGAGCGGCAGTCTGGCAGACGTCCGCGTAGACTCGCGCGCGCCATGGAGCTCTATGAGGCGATCCGCTCGGCGCCCACCACGCGCTACTTTCGCCCCGACCCGGTGGAGCCGGCGCTGCTTCATCGCGTGCTCGACGCGGCGCGCTTTGCCCCCAGCGGAGGAAATCGCCAGCCCTGGCGCGTGATCGCCGTCGATGACCCCGGGCTGCGCCGCTCGCTGCGCGAGCTCTACCTGCCGCACTGGAGCGCCTATCTGGAGCACACCGGCGGTGCCGCCCTGCTGCGGGCCGCGCGCGACGATCCCGAGCTCGGAACCCACGACCCCTCGCTGGCCCGGCGCGCGGGCATGGTTCGGGGCGCCGATCACTTCGCGCGCCACCTGCACGAGGCCCCGCTGATCCTCATCGTATGCGTGGTCATGGCCGACCTGGCCGTGGTGGACTCAGGGCTGGACCGGCCGAGCATCAGCGGCGGCGGCTCGATCTACCCCTTCGTGCAGAACGTTCTCCTGGGACTGCGAAACGAAGGCCTGGGCGCGGCGTTCTTCACCCTGCTCAACCCGGCCGAAGAGCAGGTCCGGGAGCTGCTTGGCTTCCCCGCCGAGCTGGCCATGGCGGGCACGATCGCCGCCGGGCACCGCACCGAGGCGGCCTGGCCGAAGCTGTCGCGCAGGCCGGTGGCGGAGTTCGCCTCGGCCAATCGCTACGGCGCACCCCTCGCCGACCCCGGCGCCTAACCGGGGTCGGGCCTGGCCCCCGCGCGCCGGTATCCTCCGGCGCACCTGACCGAGACCTCCAAGCGGGAGCAAGACCGAACCGACATGGCTGTCGCCACCGATCTCATCGCCAAGACCGACGAGCAGAAGGCCATCACCGAGATGGTCCGCCAGTTCGCCGACGAGAAGATCCTGCCCAACGCCGAGCACTACGACCACGAGGACGAGTTCCCGGCGCCGATCGTCGAGCAGATGAAGGACCTGGGGTTGTTCGGGGTGACCATCCCCGAGGAGTACGGGGGCATGGGCCTCGACCTGACCACCTACGCGATGATCGTCGAGGAGCTCTCGCGCGGCTGGATCTCGATCTCGGGCATCGTCAACACCCACTTCATCGGCTCCTACCTGCTGATGAAGTTCGGCACCGAGGAGCAAAAGCAGAAGTACCTGGCGCGCATGGCCACCGGCGAGATCCGGGCGGCGTTCTCGCTCTCGGAGCCCGAATGCGGCTCCGACGTGCAGGCGATCAAGACCACCGCGCGCAAGCTCGACGGGGCATATGAGATCAACGGCCAGAAGATGTGGGTCACCAACGGCCTGCTCTCCAGCCTGGTCTTCGTGCTGGTCAAGACCGACCCCTCGGCCGAGCCCAAGTACAAGGGCATGACCTGCTTCATTGCCGAGAAGGAGCCCGGCGTCTCCGAGAACAGCGGCGAGTACGCCGGCTTCACCGTCCCGCCCAAGATCAAGAAGCTCGGCTACAAAGGCGTCGAGTCCACCGAGCTTGTCTTCGATGGCTACCGCTGCCCGGCGGAGAACATCCTCGGCGGGGAGGAGGCGGGCCTGGGGCAGGGCTTCGTCCAGATGATGGACGCCCTCGAAGTCGGGCGGGTCAACGTGGCCGCCCGCGGCGTGGGGATCGCCCAGCGCGCGCTGGAGCTCGCGCTGCGCTATTCCCAGGAGCGAAAGGCGTTCGGCAAGGAGATCGCCCAGCACCAGGCGATCCAGTTCAAGCTGGCCGACATGGCCACCCAGGTGGAGGCCGCCCGCCTGCTCACCTTGCGCGCCGCCCGTCTCAAGGACGCGGGCGAGCGCTCGGATCTGGAGGCGGGGATGGCCAAGCTGTTCGCCTCCGAGGCCGGGCGCTTCTGCGTCGAGGAGTCGCTACGGATCCACGGCGGCTATGGCTACTCCAAGGAATACGAGGTCGAGCGTCTATACCGCGACGCCCCGCTGCTGCTGATCGGCGAGGGAACTTCGGAGATTCAGCGCATGGTCATCGGCCGCAAGCTCCTGCAGCGCCACAAGATCTAAGCGTGTCCTCGGCGAGCGAGACCCACGACCTGATCGAGAGCGCCGTACGCCGTGTGCTCGACGAGGTGCCGGCGCTGCGTCCGATGAAGCTGGTGATCGGCCTCGACCTGCGCGCCCGCGGCGACGTGCAGCAGTACCGCATCGAGCTGCCCGGCCTCGAGGTGAGCAAGGACGCGGCCGGCGACGCCAAAGTGCGGGTCGAGGTGCCCCGGGCGTTCTTCAACGAGATGGCCAAGGACGGTCGGGTCGCCGACTGGCGCGAGGCGTTCTCCTACGGTCAGGCCAAGGCCACCGGGGTGGAGCAGTACCTGCGCCTGATCGAGCGCGTGGTCGAGCGCCAGGAGGAGCGCGCTCGCACCCGCAAGGTCAGGCAGCGCTGAGCTCGGCCGAGCCGACCGCCGCGCCGCTGGGCGCCGAGGAGCTGCAGCGGCTGGATGCCTATTGGCGGGCGGCCAACTACCTCTCGGTCGGCCAGATCTACCTGCTCGACAACCCGCTCCTGCGCCAGCCGCTGCGCCTGGAGCACGTAAAGCCCCGGCTGCTGGGTCACTGGGGGACGACACCGGGCCTCAACTTCGTCTACGCCCACCTCAACCGGGCGATACGAGAGCGCGACCTGGACGCGATCTTCGTCACCGGGCCCGGGCACGGGGGGCCGGGCCTGGTGGCCAACACCTACCTCGAGGGCACCTACAGCGAGCTCTATCCCCACGTGGGCCGGGACGAGGCCGGCTTGCGGGCCCTGTTTCGCCAGTTCTCCTTCCCCGGCGGGATCCCCAGCCACGTGGCCCCCGAGACGCCGGGGTCGATCCACGAGGGCGGCGAGCTGGGCTACGGCCTGGCCCACGCCTACGGCGCCGCCTTTGACAACCCGGAGCTGCTGGTGTGCTGCGTGGTGGGCGACGGCGAGGCCGAGACCGGACCGCTGGCGGCGAGCTGGCACTCCAACAAGTTCCTCAACCCGGGCCGCGACGGCGCCGTGCTGCCGGTCCTCCATCTCAATGGCTACAAGATCGCCAACCCGACCGTGCTGGCCCGCATCGGCGAGGAAGAGCTGCTCGAGTTGCTGCGCGGGTACGGCTACTCGCCGCGTCTGGTCTCGGGATCCGAGCCCGAGGCCACGCACCAGCAGATGGCGCACGCCCTGAGCACCTGCCTGGAGGAGATCGCCGAGGCCCGGGCCGGGGCCAGGGCGCTGGGCGACGGTCGCGCCCCGGCGCGGCCCCGGTGGCCGATGATCGTGCTTCGCACGCCCAAGGGCTGGACCGGGCCGCGCGAGGTCGACGGCCTGCCCGCCGAGGGGAGCTTTCGCTCCCACCAGGTGCCGCTCGCCGAGCTGCGCGAAAACCCCGGGCACCTGGCTCTGCTCGAGACCTGGATGCGCAGCTATCGGCCCGAGGAGCTGTTCGACGAGGCCGGCGCGCTGCGCCCCGAGCTGGCCGCGCTGGCCCCCGACGGGGAACGGCGCATGGGAGCCAATCCCCACGCCAACGGCGGACTGCTGCTGCGCGACCTGCGGCTGCCCGACTTCCGCGACTACGCCGTGCCGGTGCCCACCCCGGCCACCGGCACCGCGGAGGCCACGCGCGTGCTCGGCGGCTTTTTACGCGACGTCTTCGCCGCCAACGCGGACACGGCCAACTTCCGGCTGTTCGGCCCCGACGAGACGGCGTCCAACCGCCTGCAGAACGTCTTCGAGGTCACCGACCGCGTCTGGGAGGCCGAGGCGCGGGCGACCGACGACCACCTCTCCCCCGACGGACGGGTGATGGAGGTGCTGAGCGAGCATCTGTGCCAGGGCTGGCTGGAGGGATACCTGCTCACCGGTCGACACGGGCTGTTCAACTGCTACGAGGCGTTCATCCACATCGTCGACTCGATGTTCAACCAGCACGCCAAATGGCTGAAGGTCACCCGCGAGATCCCCTGGCGGCGCCCGATCGCCTCGCTGAACTACCTGCTCTCCTCGCACGTCTGGCGCCAGGACCACAACGGGTTCTCCCACCAGGACCCGGGGTTCATCGACCACGTGGTCAACAAGAAGGCCCACATCGTCCGCGTGTACCTGCCCCCCGACGCCAACTGCCTGCTCTCGGTCGCCGACCACTGTCTGCGCTCGCGCGACTACGTCAACGTGATCGTGGCCGGCAAGCAGCCGGCGCTCAGCTATTTGGCTATGGACGAGGCGATCGCCCACTGCACGCGCGGAATCGGCATCTGGGAGTGGGCGAGCAACGACGAGGGCGGCGCACCCGACGTGGTGTTGGCCTGCGCAGGGGACGTGCCCACTCTGGAGACGGTGGCCGCCGCCGCCATCCTGCGCACCGAGCTGCCGGAGGTCAGGGTGCGCGTGGTCAACGTCGTCGACCTCATGCGCCTCCAGCCCGACACCCAGCACCCGCACGGCCTGTCCGACGCCGAGTTCGACGCGCTGTTCACCGCCGACCGCCCGGTGATCTTCGCCTACCACGGCTATCCGTGGCTGATCCACCGGCTCACCTACCGGCGGACCAACCACGACAACCTCCACGTCCGGGGGTACAAGGAGGAGGGCACCACCACCACCCCGTTCGACATGGTCATGCTCAACGACATGGACCGCTTCCACCTGGTCATGGACGTGGTCGACCGGGTCCCCGGCCTGGAGCCCCAGGCCGCGCACCTGCGCCAGCGGATGGTCGATGAGCGCCTGCGTCATCGCGCCTACACCCGCGACGTCGGCGACGACACGCCCGAGGTCCGCCACTGGACCTGGCCGGGCGACGGCGCCTCTACGGATCCGCGCCCGCCGCGCGGCGCGCCCGCCTAGGGCGTGCTCGTGCTGGTCATAAACGCCGGCTCGAGCAGCCTCAAGCACGCGCTGGTCGATCCCGACCGCGCCGGCCCGCCCGCCACGGAGGCGGAGCGCTGGGAGCCCGGGGCGCCCGCCGGTGCCCACGCGCGGGTGCTCCGGCGCGCGCTTTCTGGCTTGGGGGCCCCGCCCGACGCCGTCGGACACCGCCTGGTGCACGGGGGCGAGCGCTTCGTCGACCCCGTCGTGGTCGACGACGAGGTGCGCGCCGGCCTCGAGGAGCTGCTGGAGCTTGCGCCGCTGCACAACCGGGGCGGGCTGGAGGCGCTCGACGCGGCGCGGGAGCTGTACCCGGAGCGCGCCCATGTGGCCTGCTTTGACACCGCGTTTCACCGCACCCTGCCTTCCGCCGCGCGCACCTACGCCCTGCCCCGCTCCTGGCGCAAGGAGCTCGGAGCGCGCCGCTTTGGCTTTCACGGGCTAAACGTCGCCTACTGCGCGCGTCGTGCGGCGGGCCTCCTGGGCGAGGACGCGGTGCGCCGCCTGGTGGTCTGCCATCTGGGCAGCGGCAGCTCGGTCACCGCGGTGCACGAAGGGCGTTCGGCCGACACCACGATGGGATGGACGCCGCTGGAAGGGGTGCCGATGGCCACGCGCAGCGGCTCGATCGATCCGGCGATCGCGCTCGCGCTCGTACGCCGAGGCCGCAGCGCCGAGGAGGTGGAGCACGGTCTAAACCACGCCTCGGGCCTGCGGGGGCTGGCGGGCACCCCCGACTTGCGCGAGGTGCTGGCCGCGGCCGAGCGCTCCGATGCCGACGCCAGCTTGGCGGTCGAGGTGATGGCGCGCGGGGTGGGCGGCGCCGTGGCGGCGATGAGCACCGCCCTGGGCGGGCTCGACTGCCTGGTGTTCACCGGCGGAGCCGGGGAGCATGCCCCAGCGCTGCGGGCGGCGATCGCCGAGCGTCTGGTGCACCTGGGGGTTGGGCTCGGACCGGCCAACCAGGCCCCCGAAACCGACGGCGCTATCGGTGCGCCGGGGGCCTCGGTCCACGTGCTGGTGATACGCGCCGGAGAGGAGGCGGAGATCGCGCGGGCCACACGGGCCTTGCTGGCTGGCTCCTGAGCCCCGACGCTCGCCCGTCGGCAGTAGAAACCCGCAGCCGATGCGCAGCTTTGCCCTGATGTCCAGGGCTTCGCGCGCTCATACGGTGTCGCTCGTCCAGACGGCTGTCTGGATTGGCCGGGCCAAAGGCGGAGACACCCCCGTCGGCCTGGTCCACGGGGGCGCGGCCCCGCCCGCCTGGGGCTGCGCCCACCCTTCTAGCGCGGTCCGGGCGGGAGTGCTCTCGCCCGGACCGACGCCCCCGGGGGCAGTGCTCCCCCCGGACCGACGCTAGCTGGCCTTGCGCGCCCGGACCGCCGTCCCGTAGGCGCAGATCTCGGTCCACGTCCCGCCGATCTCCGACGTGTCGAAGCGAAACGCCAGGATCGCGGTGGCGCCCTTCTCCTCGGCCGACTGCACGCACCGCTCGGTGACCTGGTCGCGGCTGTCGACGAGCGCCTTGGTCATCCCCTTGAGCTCGCCGCCGACCAGCGACTTGAGCCCAGCGCCGAACTGCGAGCCGAGGTTGCGCGAGCGCACGGTGAGGCCGAAGACCTCGCCGAGCACCTCGTCGATCTCATAGCCCGGCAGGTCGTTCATGGTTGAGATGATCATTGGAGAGCGCACAATACCCGGGCGGCCGCCCTCGCGGTGCGCAGGAGGCTGGCTGGGTCAGTTCTGGGTGCCCCGGCCGTTCTGCTCGCCGGGGCACCACCACGTCGTGCGTCCCCCGATGCGCGAGCGCTCCAGGCCCCCACCACACCGCGGGCAGCGGCCGCCGCGCCGCCGCTCGCCGATCAGGCGGCCCGTGTGCACGCCGCCGTGGCGAATCGCCGCCCGCACCGCCGCGCGCAGCTCGCGTCGCAGACGGTCGAGCTCGGTCGGCGACAGGGAGCCCGCCGGCCGCGCGGGCAGGAGGCGAGCGCGCCACAGCGCCTCGTCGGCGAGCAGGTTGCCCACTCCGGCCAGCACCGACTGGTCCATGAGCCGCGCCTTGACCGGACCCCGGCCCCGGCCGACCCGGGCGCGGAACTCGGGGCGGGATACCTCGGCCGCGTCCGGGCCCAGACCGGAGAGGTCGGGCTCCAGGCGGGCTCGGCCCAGGCGGCGCTTGTCGCGCAGGCTAAGGCGCCCGCCGTCCTCGAACTCGAGCACGAAGCGGTCCCAGCGCTCGCCCACCGGCTGGGGGTCGCCCTCGCCGGCCTCGTCGACCACGATCCGGCCCGCCATTCCCAGGTGCAATCCGAGCACCGGCCCGATATCGGTCTCACACCACATCGTCTTGCCTTGCCGGTGGGCCGCGGTCAGGCGGGCGCCGGTGAGCGCGTCGGCGATCTCCCCGGGCGCGTGGGGCCGGCAGACGTAGGTGTCGCGGTCGTTGACCGCCACGATTGCCCGCCCCAGGGCGGCGCGCTCGATCAGGGCCCGGGCCCGCTCGACCTCCGGTAGCTCGGGCACCTAGCGCCGCGCTCGCCGGCCGGCCGGCTTGCCCAGCTCGGCTGACGCCGTAGCCGGGCTTGCTGATGAAGGAGCGATGGCGACGCCGGTTACGCCAGCGCGGCCTCGTGGTCATAGAGCTTGAGCACGCGCACGCCCCCCTGCGGGGTAGCGTCCAGGCACAGCCGGCACAGGACGCACTCGTCGATGTTCTCGGCCACGATCTCGAGCCCGCCCCGCTCGGTCTGGGCGTAGATGTCCACCGGGCAGGCTTCCTCCAGCCGGGCGACCGCCTCGGCGTCGCCGGCGAGCGCGTCGTCGACCTCGATGCCGATGAAGATGCCGTCCTTTCTCATGCCGGGCTCGGGGATCCCAGGCGCTCGGCGATCAGCGCCGGGATCTCGGAGATCTCCTCGGCCACGGTGATTCCCGCCGCGGCCAGGCGCTCGATCTTCTCGCTCGCCGTGTCCTCCTTGCCCTCGACGATCGTGCCGGCGTGACCGAAGCTCATCCCCGGCATCTGGTCCATGAAGCGCCCGGCCATGAACGCCACGATCGGCAGCCGTGACTCGTTCTCGGTCACCCAGCGGGCGAGCTCGGCCTCCATGCGCCCACCGGGCTCGCTGTAGATGACGATCGCCTCGGTCTGCTCGTCCGCCTCGAACAGGGGCATCAGCTCGGCATAGGTGGAGCCGATGATGGCGTCGCCGCCGATGGACACCGCCGTGGACTGGCCCAGTCCGGCGGCGGTCAGGGTGGAGCTCATCTCGGTGGTCATTCCCCCCGAGCGGCTGATGACCCCGACCGGGCCGGGTGAGTAGGCCTTGGCCGCGTCGCGCGCCGGACCGCCGATGCCGCCCATCTTGATCACCTCGGGCACGATGATCCCCAGGCAGTTGGGTCCGATGATCCGCGCCCCGCGCAGGCCGGCCAGCTCGACCATCTCGGCCACGTCGCGGCGGGGGATCCGCTCGGTGACGATGACCACCAGCTTGACGTCGTTCTCCAGCGCCTCGAACACGGCGTCCTTGGTGAAGGCGGGGGGGACGGTGACCACCGAGCCGTCGATCGGTCCGCCGTGGCTGTCGATGACCTGCGCGACCGTGTCGTACACCGGCACGCCGTGGACCTCGCGTCCCTTGCGTCCCGGCGTCACGCCGCCCACGATCTTGGCCCCCTTGCCGTAATCCAGGCACTCCCGGGTCAGGTTGACCGCCTCGCGCCCGGTGATCCCCTGGACGATGAACGTGGTGTCGGCGTCGAGCAGGATCGACATCACTAGACCTCCGTGACCTCGCCCGAGGTGCGTCCGTCGACTCGGGGGGCGTCCGCGCCATCGCCCTCGGACGCAGCGGCGCCCTGGATCTTCTCCACCGCCCGGCGCGCGGCCTCGTGCAGGGAGACCCTGCGGTCGGCGTAGTCGACCCCGTAGTGGTCGAGGATCTTGAACCCCTCCTCCTCCCAGGCGCCGGGGATGCGGAAGATCGCGATCTTCTCGGCGGGGTCCATGTCAAGCTCCAGGCAGGCCTTGATCACGCCCCGGGCGACGATGTCCACCCGCGTGTTGGAGACGATCGACATCATCACGGCGATCTTGTCCACGCCGGGCTTGGTGAGCACCAGCTTGGCCAGCCCGCACGCCTTGGCCACCGACGGGTTGCCGCCGATCTCGCAGTAGTTGGCCGGCCTTCCCCCGTACTTGCGTACGGCGTCGAACAGGGTCAGCGACCCACCGCCGGCTCCGATCACCAGCCCCAGGTCGCCGTCGAACTCGGTGACGTTGCCCGCCACCCCGCGGTGGTCCTGGGCGTCGACCGCCTCGCCGGCGAGCTCGAACTCGGTGGGCTCGCGGGCCTGGCGGGTCTCCTCGTCGCCCACCCCGAGCTCGGAGAGCAGGGCCCTCTGGCGGGGACGGGCCTCGTTCTCCATCTCCATGTGGGCGTCGAGCGCGACGAACTTGGCGTCGCCGGTCTCGCCGAGCGGGTTGATCTCGGCCAGGGTCATGTCCCGTTCTGAAAACAGGCGGGCCAGGCGGGCCAGGATCGGGGTGATGCGGGTGAGCGCCGAACCGGTTACCCCGGTTTGGGCGATGACCTGCTTGGCCTGAAAATCGGAGACGGAAACCAGGTTGGAGAAATGCCCGCGGCCGACGTGGTCGGGGTGGGTGGCCGCCACCTCCTCGATGTCGATGCCGCCCATGTCGGAGAACAGCATCACCGGCTGCTTGCGGATCCCGTCCCACACCACCCCGGCGTAGTACTCCTGCTTTACCTCGGCGCGCGGGTCCACCAGCACGCCGCGGGGCACGTGCCCGTTGATCTGGAGCTCCAGGATCGTGGCCGCGTGGCCCTCGGCCTCCTCGGGGCCCTCGGCGAACTTGACCCCGCCCGCCTTCATGCGCCCGCCAGTGAGGACCTGGGACTTGATCACCGTCGGGCCCCCGATCCGCTCGGCGATCTCGCGCGCCTCGGCCGCGGTGCGGGCGAAGCCGAAGTCGGTGACCGGGATGCCGGCGCGCTTGACGATCTCCCGCGCCTCGTACTCAAAGAACCGCATCGGGCGGGGAACCCTAGCGTCCTGGGCCGGGCCGGCGACCTATGCCGCGGCGCCCGTCAGCCCGTAGGCCTCGGCCAGCTCGGGGTCCTTGCGGGCCAGCATCTCGGCCAGGTTGACCATCACCTTGCACTGCTTCCAGGTGGCGTCGTCCTGCATCTTGCCGTCGATCATGTGCACTCCCCGCCCGTCCGGGATGGCCTCGATCACCTTGCGGGCGAACGCCACCTCCTCGGGGTCGGGCGAGAAGACCTTCTTGGCGATCCCGATCTGGTTGGGGTGCAGCGACCACGCACCCACGCACCCGAGCAGGAACGCCGCCCGAAACTGGGTCTCGCACCCCTCGAGGTCGCGGATGTCGCCGTAGGGGCCGTAGAAGGGCAGCGCCCCCACCGCCGTGCAGGCGTCGACCATCCGGGCGATCGAGTAGTGCCAGGGGTCCTGCTGGGCGGTGGCCCGCGGGGCCTCGGGGTCATCGGGATCGGGGTCCTCGATCACCCGATAGGCGGGATGGCCGCCCCCCACCCGGGTGGTCTTCATGCGCCGGAAGGCGGCCAGGTCGGCCGGTCCGAAGCTCATCCCCTGCATACGGGGGCTGGCGGCCGCGATCGCCTCCAGGTTGTTGACCCCCAGCGAGGTCTCCAAGATGGCGTGGATCAGGATCGGGCGCTGTAGGCCGCCCCGGGCCTCGAGCTGGGCGAGCAGCCGATCCACGTAGTGGATGTCCCACGGCCCCTCGACCTTGGGGACCATCACCACCTCGATGCGGTCGCCGATCTCGCCGACCACCTGCATCAGGTCGTCGAGCACCCAGGGGGACTCGAGGGCGTTGACCCGGGTCCATAGCGCGGTGTCGCCGAGCGCCATCTCCTTGCCCACCCGGATCAGCCCCTCGCGCGCCGCCTCCTTGCGGTCTACCGGGATCGCGTCCTCGAGGTTGCCGAGCAGGATGTCGACCGACGGCGCGATCTCGGGCGCCTTGGCCACCATCTTCTCGTTGGAGAAGTCGAGGAAGTGGATCATGCGCGAGGGCTTTACCGGGATCTCGCGGACGGGCTCGGGGGCGTCGATGGCCAGGGGCTTGAAGAAGTCGCGTGGATTGCGCAAAACGGCGTCTCCGGTCGGTGGGTGCGCTCTAATCGTATGAGGCGCGCGGACCCGGGGGGCGCGCTGGCGCGCGCGGCCCGGAACGAACCGGCACACTTCCGGCCCGCACCGAGACCAAGGAGACACCACACCCATGGCTGAGCCCAGCACCGATTCCAGCGCCGGGGTCGAGACCGATCAGGCGGCCCGCGAGGCCTCGGGCGCCCACCCCTACGGCCGCTACCTGGAGGAGTTCGAGGTCGGCGACGTCTACAAGCACTGGCCCGCCAAGACGGTCACCGAGGCCGAGGATCACCTGTTCTGCCTGCTGACCATGAACCACCACCCGCTGCACGTCAACGACGTCTACGCCCAACGCTCCCAGCAGGGTCGCAACGTGGTCGCCGGGCCCTTCGTCTACTCCCTGATCTTCGGGATGACCGTCTCCGACGTGAGCGGCAAGGCGATCGCCAACCTGGCCACCGAGGAGCTCTCGCATCCCGCCCCGGTGTTCCACGGCGACACGCTGTTCGTGGAATCGGAGGTGCTGGAGAAGAAGGAGTCGCGCTCCAAGCCCGACCGGGGCACGGTCAAGGTCCACACCCGCGCCTACAACCAGGACGGCGTGCTGGTGGCCGAGTTCAAACGCGTGGTGCTCGTCCCCCGCAAGGAGCCCGGCCACAGCCCCCAGTCGGCCGAGGGCAACGTCGACTAGGCCGAGTGGGCCGAGCGAATCGGCCGTCGCGGCGAAGATGGCACAATGCCGCCCCTAGCGACCCCGGCCCCGGGTGTCCAGACGAGCCAGTCCAACCAGGGAGATGAACCCAATCGTGACCTCGCAGACCACCGTTCCCACGCAGAACGAGAAGCTGCTCGCCTGGGTGGAGCAGGTGGCGGAGCTGGTCAAGCCCGAGTCGGTGCACTGGTGCGACGGCTCGGCCGCGGAGTACGACCGTCTGTGCCAGACCCTGGTTGACGCCGGCACCTTCCAGCGCCTGTCCGACGCCAAGCGCCCCAACTCCTACCTGGCTCTGTCTGACGCCGGCGACGTCGCGCGCGTCGAGGACCGCACCTTCATCTGCTCCGAGCGCCAGGAGGACGCCGGCCCGACCAACAACTGGCGCGATCCGGCGGAGATGCGCGAGACGCTCTCCGGCCTGTTCCGCGGCGCCATGCAGGGCCGGACCATGTACGTGGTCCCGTTCTCGATGGGTCCGCTGGGCTCGCCCATCGCCCACGTCGGCGTGCAGCTGACCGACTCGGCCTACGTGGCCGCGAGCATGCGGATCATGACCCGCATGGGCCAGAGGGCCCTGGATGCCCTGGGCGAAGACGGCGAGTTCGTGCCCTGCCTGCACTCCGTGGGCTACCCGTTGGTCGACGGCCGCGAGGACGTGTCCTGGCCGTGCGACGCCCACAACAAATGGATCGTGCACTTTCCCGAGACCCGCGAGATCTGGTCCTACGGGTCGGGCTACGGCGGCAACGCCCTCCTGGGCAAGAAATGCTTCGCGCTGAGGATCGCCTCGGTCATGGCCCGCGACGAGGGCTGGCTGGCCGAGCACATGCTGATCCTCAAGCTCACCAGTCCCCAGGGTGAGGCCAAGTACGTCGGCGGCGCGTTCCCCTCGGCGTGCGGCAAGACCAACCTGGCCATGCTGATCCCCACCCTGCCGGGCTGGAAGGTCGAGACCATCGGCGACGACATCGCCTGGATGAAGTTCGACGCCGACGGTCGTCTGCGCGCGGTCAATCCCGAGGCCGGGTTCTTCGGAGTGGCGCCCGGCACCAACGAGGAGACCAACCCCAACGCGATCGCCACCCTGGGCGAGAACGCCGTGTTCACCAACTGCGCGCTCACCGACGGCGGCGACATCTGGTGGGAGGGCATGACCGCCCAGAAGCCGGGGCACCTGATCGACTGGCACGGCAACGACTGGACCCCGGACGCCGACAAGCCGGCCGCCCATCCCAACGCCCGCTTCACCGTGGCAGCCGCCCAGTGCCCGTCGATCGCCCCCGAGTGGGAGGACCCCGCCGGCGTGCCCATCGACGCGTTCCTGTTCGGGGGCCGGCGCTCGACCGTGGTGCCGCTGGTGCGCGAGGCCTTCGACTGGAACCACGGCGTGTTCTTGGGGGCGATCATGTCCTCGGAGACCACCGCCGCGGCCGCCGGGGACGTGGGCAAGCTGCGCCATGACCCCTTCGCCATGCTCCCGTTCTGCGGCTACCACATGGCCGACTACTTCGGGCACTGGATCGAGCTGGGGGCCGCCGCCGACGCGGCCAAGCTGCCCAAGATCTTCTACGTCAACTGGTTTCGCAAGGACGAGCACGGCCGCTTTCTGTGGCCCGGGTTCGGAGAGAACAGCCGGGTGCTGGAGTGGATCTTCCGCCGCTGCCAGGGCACGGGCGAGGCACGGGAGACACCGATCGGGTTCGTGCCCGCAGCGGGGGCGATCGTCACCGACGGGCTAGATGTGGACCCCCACGACATGGAGCGTCTGCTGGCCGTCGACTCCGGGGAGTGGAAGCTCGAGCTGCCGGCCATCCACCAGCACTTCGCGCGCTTCGGCGAGCAGCTGCCCCAGGCCCTGCGCGACCAGCTGAGCGCGCTCGAGCGGCGGCTGGGCGGGGACGACTAGCGGCGTGCGCCTGGGGCCCGGCGGGCGCGCGATGATCCGTCCAAGGACGCCGCTGGCGCTGCTCGCCGCGCCCGCCGCCGTGGCGGCGCTGGCGGTCGCCGCGTCGGGAGCCTCCGCCGGCTTGCCCGCGGTTCCCAGGCCCCCCTGCCGCGCCCCTAGCCTGAAGGCGAGCTTCGACGTCGTGAGCGGCAGCGCCGGCGCCGGCCACATCGTCTATCTCCTGCGCCTTCGCAACCGGGGCCCCGGCCTCTGCCGGCTGACCGGGATCTCGCGCCTGCGACTGGTGGGCCGCAACGGGGCGCCGCTACCCACGCGCGCCCAGCCGGCCGGTGGCAGACTGCTCATCGCCCCCGGCCACCTGGTCAGGTCGACCGCGCGCTTCTCTCCGGACATCCCGAGCTTCGGCGAGCCCGCGCGCAGGTGCGAGCCGGTCGCCTATCGCCTGCGCATGACGCTTCGCCCGAGCGGGGACGCGGTCACCGCGGCGGTGCGGCCCCGGACTCGGGTGTGCGGACGCGGGCACATGGCGATGAGGCCGCTGCAGCTGCGCTGAGCGGGCGAGCGGCGAAGCACAGCGACGAAGGCGCCGTCGCCCGGCGACGCTCACGCCCTTAGGCCCAACACGATGCGGCCGGTGTAGCCGCCGGCGCCCCTGCGCCGGGTCAGGTGCGCCCGCGCTCGGGCGCCGCCCGCCTGGCGGAAGATCCCGTCGTCCTGGTTGGTGGTGTCGGGCTGTCCGTGGGGGCGGTAGGCGCCGGAGCGGTAGATGGCGTCGCTGGTCGCGTCCGAGAAGAAGATCTGTCCGGTATGGACCACGCGGCCGCCCACGTGCGCCTTGACATGGATGTGGGGAGAGCGGCCGGGATACCAGCCGGGATAGATCGTGTCGAAGAGCACCCCGCCGCGCGCGTCGCTGCGCTGGTGTCCGCGCAGGAACCGCTTGGCGTTGTCGGGCCCTCCTCCAGAGGGCGGTCCACCGCCGCCAAAGCCGGAGTAGACGCCGCTGGCGTTGGCGTGCCAGACCTCGACGTCGGCGCCCCGAATCGGCTTACAGGTGCCGGCGTCGACGACGGTGATACGCAGGGCGAGCGGCAGGCCGGGCAGCCCCTCGGTGATGTTGCGCCGGGTGAGATGGCTGGCGATGTAGTAGGGACCCTCGGTGACCTCGGGGCTCAGCACGCACATGCGCGCCGCGCCGGCCGCCGGTGGCGATCCGACGCTCGCCGCGGGGGTGGTGGCGAGCCGCGGGGCCGGCCGGGATCCGCCGCCGCGCAGCAGCGCCCACGCGCCGGCGCCGGCGCCGAGCACCCCGGCGGCGGCGATCGCCTCGCGGCGGTTGAACAGCCCGGGGCGCTGGGAGTCGTTGGCGGGGGTCACGAGGTCAGTGTGGCGAACGCGTCGCTGGTAGGACCGCGCGGCCGGAGGGCGGGGGAGTGGCGCGGGCGGCGACGCCCGGCCAGGACCCCCACCGTCAGCCCTACCAAGGAGGCCTCGACGAACAGCGAGGCGATGCCCAGCGGCTCGCCCCAGTTGCCGATGTCGTCCGTGGCCTGGGGCAACCCGGTCGTGCGGCTGAGGACGTAGCCGACCAGCACCGCGAGCGCGAGCACGCCGGCGGCCCGCCACGTGCGGTGGCCGCTGCCGCCGATGAGCAGCCCGGCCAGCGTCACGCTGGAGACGATCAGCCCGATGTACATCCACCCGAGGTAGGGGGTGCCGTCGAACTGGGCGGGGAGGTCGAGCAGGTGTATGAGCGCCATGCCCCCGAGCCCGATCACCGCGATCGCGCGGGCGACGCCGTCGCGTACCGCAGCCCGGAGGGCGGCACTGGGTTCGTGGTTGAACATCGAGGCTCCTTCGGCTAGATCAACGTAGGGAGCAGGATCGACGCCCGCTGCAAGCGACCCCGAAGATCGACCTAAGACCGAGCTATGAGGGCGGCCGATGCCGGCTCAGCCTCGCCGCCCGCCGGGGTGGCGCGTGCCCGGGCGCGTCTTGGTACAGGCGCGGTAGCGCCGGACGGTCACCCGCCGGCGCCCGGCGCGCGAGACGTCGACGAGACGCAGGCGAAACGCCGTCCGGCCGGGCCGGCGCACGACGACGCGGGTGATGCGCCGGGCGCGCACCGTGCGCACGCGGCGGCCGTTTACGTAGACGAGCACGCGCACGATCGGCGAGCCGGCCAGCGAATGGATGCGAAACCGCAGGGTCGGTCGCCGGCAGCGCGCCCGCCGGCGGCCCGGTGCGCTCGCGCTGCGGTCGCACAGCCTGGCGCGCAGCGCCAGCTCGCGCGAGGAGGCCCCCACCGCCACGGGCAGGCAGCCGGGAAGGTCGCGCCAGCCGTGGGTCGCGGCGTCCCAGAACCGACGCGAGCGCGCGCCCACCTCAAGCGTCACCCGCCGGCGCGCACCGGGGGCCAGGGGCACGCGGGCAAAGGCGGCCAGGCGCCAGGGCGGCTCGGCCACCGGCGAGCCGGGAGGGGCTCCCACGTAGAGCTCGGGCACCGCGACCCCGGGACGGCCGCCGAGGTTGGTCACCTCCACGCTCACCGGCTGGGCTCCGCCGTGGCCGGGAGCGCCGACCTGCAGCCGTCCGAAGCCAAAGTGCGTGTAGGAGAGCCCGTACCCGAAGGGAAACGCCGGGGTCAGGCCGCGGGCGTCAAACCAGCGATAGCCGACCAGCACCCCCTCCTTGTAGGTGACCTCGTTGTCCACGCCGGGGTACTTCTGGGGATCGCCCGCGGTGGGGATGTCGGCTTCCCGGTCGGGGAAGGTCACCGGAAGCCTCCCGCCGGGGTCGACGTCGCCGAACAGGACGCGGGCGAGCGCCAGTCCGCCCTGTTCGCCGGGATACCAGGCCTCCACCAGCCCCTTGATCCGATCGCGCCACGGCGTCAGCACCGGGCCGCCCGTCTCCAGGATCACGGCCGTGTTGGGCTGGGCCGCGGCCACCTGGTCGATGAGCCCGTCCTGGTTGCCCTGGTCGGGGCACTCCAGGCTCAGACAGCCGCGATCGGAGCCCTCGGTCTCATAGTCGGCGGCGAACACCAGCGCCACGTCGGCGCCGCGGGCGATCCCGGCCGCCCGCGCCGGATCGGTTCCGTCGTCGTAGGAGACGCTCACCCCGGGGCCGACCCGCTGCCTGATCGCCGACAGGGGGTTGGCGAAGTCAAACGGCGTCACGTTTCCCGACCCGCCCCCGGTGACGAACGACGTGGCCGGCTTGCCGATCACCGCGACCGAGTGCAGGCGTCCGGCGTCCAGGGGCAGGATCCCGCGGTTCTCGAGCACCGTCGCCGCCGACTCCTCGATGTGCTGGACGGTGGCGGCGTGGGCGGCCTTGTCGATCTGGGCGTCGTCGTTGCGATAGGCGGGACGATCGAAGAAGCCGAAGGCGAACAGGGTGCGCAGGATCCGGCGCACGTGCTCGTCGACGGTGGCCGGGCTGGCCTGGCCGCTGGCCAGCGCGGCGTCGATTTGGGTGGGCGTGTATGCCCACGGCGGCCAGGGCTCGAAGTCCAAGCCGCCGTTGAGGTTGCCGGCGGTGTCGTGCGCGGCGCCGTAGTCGGCGAGCACGTAGCCGGCAAAGCCCCAGTCGCGCCTGAGGATGTCCTCCAGCAGCTGGCGGTTCTGGCAGGCGAAGGCGCCGTTGAGGCGGTTGTAGGAGCACATCACGATCGCGCTCCCGGCCTCCTTGACCGCGGACTCGAACTGGGGCAGGTAGACCTCGTGCAGGGTGCGCTCGTCGATGACCGAGTCGTGGATGTAGCGGCTGCCGACCGTCCCGGCGCCCAAGGGCGATCCCGGCCGCCCGGCCTGTCCGCTGGGGTCCTGACCCTCCTGGTTGTTGGCGGCGAAGTGCTTGACCGTGGCCATCACCCCCTGGGACTGGGCGCCCCGGATCCACTGCACGGTCAGGCGAGAGACCAGATGGGGGTCCTCGCCGTAGGCTTCGAAGGTCCGTCCCCCGAGCGGCGTGCGCATGATGTTCACGGTGGGGGCGAAGACGGCGTCGTTGCCCTTTGACCGCGCCTCGTTGCCCACCACCGCCCCGGCGGCCGAGGCCAGCGCGGGGTCCCAGGTGGCGGCCAGCCCCATGGGGGCGGGCATGGCGGTGGCCGGCCCCTGCCGGGGACCCAGCGGCCCGTCGCTGTAGTAGACGCTGGGCAGCCCGACGCGGTCGACCGCCGGGCTCTGGCCGGTGTGGATGTCCGGGCCCGAGTTGATCCCGCCCTGAAAGTCGTTTCCGCCGAGCAGGGAGACCTTCTCGTCCTGGCTAAGCGCCCCGAGCAGCAGCGCGGCGCGCTGGTCGGGCGAGCGCGAGGTGTCACACCACGGGCGGGTGCTCGGGTCACCGCACCGTCCCGTCGCCGCGGCGGGGACCGCGCTGGACAGCGCGGCCAGCGCGCACACGGCGAGCGTGCCTCCCAGCCGGCGCACCTCTACGCCTGCACCTCCCGGGCCATGGCGACAGCCAGGCTACCGCCAACCCGGGGCCAGGGCGCCGGCTGCCAGGACCGAGCTGGCCTTGGCTCAGGTGGCCCGCGAAGGGCCGACGGCGTCTAGTGGACGTCCTCGCTGGCGGCGGCGGGCGGACGCGACTCCTCGGCCAGCGAGGTGATCGCCAGCTGGCCGCGCGCGGCCTCCTCCAGCACCTCGGTGGCCTCCTCGCTGGAGCGGGCGTAGAGCTCGACCAGCAGGTGCACGACGATCCGATTGTCCTCCTCGTGCTTGTGGAAACGCACGTGGGTGAAGAACTCGCGCACGCCGTGGTCGCCGAAGGCGGCGTAGGAGAGCGCGTCGCCCGCCTCGGGGCCCGAGCACGTCTCGACCTCGTCCCCGTCCACGGCCACCGTGCACGACGCGACCCACGGCGTGCCCGCGATCATCCGCTCCCAGCGATCCTCGATCGGCTGCACGCGCCCGTCCTGAAAACCCAGGTGGGGCTGGTCGTGCATGCAGTCCAGGCACTGGACGACCGCCTCCTGCATCTCGTCGACCACGTCGGCCCGCTCGCCGCTCTCGGGGTCGATCTTGTGAATTCCCTCGTAGTGGACCTGGACCTCCAGGTCCTGCGACCAGCACCGGTAGCAGCGCAGCCAGCTCTTGGGCGTGGTCTCGGCCGGGGCGCCTTCCATCAGCGGGATTCTAGGCGCTGGCCCGCGAGCCCCTTTGACGCCTGGCGCGCTTGACGGCGGGCGAGCCAAAGCCATAGGGTCGCCGCCATCAGCCGTCGTCTCCTGCCCGTGGCGGTCCTTGTTGCGCTGGTGGCCGCGCTGACGGCCTCCTCGTCGCCGGCCGCCCCGCGCCAGCGCCCGCGGGCGCCGTCGGGACTGGCCTTCTACCGTCCTCCCGCCCGTCTGCTCGCCGGGCGCCACGGCAGCGTCATCTGGTCGCGACCGGCCCGGGGGACACTGCGCCTGGCCGGCGCCAAGCGAGCGCTCGTGGTCCTGTACCGGTCGCGGTCGCTTACCGGCACGCCGATCGCCGTGTCGGGCACCGTGTGGGTGCCCAAGGGACGCCCGCCCAAGCGGGGCTGGCCGATCATCTCCTGGGCGCACGGGACGACGGGGGTGGGCGACCCGTGCGCGCCCTCGCGCGACTCGCCCACCTCGCTGGCCCACGGCTACATCGACTACGTCTACCCCGAGCTCTCCGCCTGGCTGAAGGCCGGCTACGCGGTGATCCAGACCGACTATCAGGGCCTGGGCACCGCGGGGCCCCACCCCTACCTGATCGGCGTGTCCGAGGGCCGCGGGGTGGACGACATCGTGCGCGCCGCGCGGGAGCTGGTGCCGGCGCTGGGCCGGCGCTTCGCCATCGCCGGGCACTCCCAGGGCGGCCAGGCGTCGCTGTTTGCCGCCTCGATCGCGCGCGGGTGGGTGCCCGAGCTTAAGCTCGTCGGCGACGCGAGCTATGCGCCCGCCTCCCACATCGCCGACCAGATCAAGCTGGTGGGGGCGTTCACGGCCCCGAGCCCGATCTCCGCGCTGGGCGCCGAGGTCCTCTACGGAGCGGCGGCCGGCTCGCCCGCCGTGTCCATCAGCGCCCTGATGGCACCGCCCGCGCTCGCGCTGATGCCCCAGCTCGAGGTCAAGTGCGAGCCCCAGCTGATCCAGCCCGATTCGTTCGGCGGCCTCGCTCCCAACCGGCTGCTGGCCTCCGGCGCAAACCTGGGCCCGCTGCTGGCCCTCACCGGTCGGCAGAACCCGGCGGTGTCGATCCCCGTCCCCATCCTGCTCGCCCAGGGCGGCGCCGACGCGACGGTGCCCAAGCCGTTCACCGACCAGCTCGCGGGCGAGCTGCGGGCCAAGCACGACAGGCTCGACTACCGCGTCTACCCGGGCATCACCCACGGCCAGATCCCGGCCGCCGCCCAGCCGGTGTTCATGCGCTGGGTGGCCCAGCGCTTCGGTCGTCGCTAGTCCTCGCGTGGCGCAGACCGTCCTCTACGAGCGCGACGCCGCCGTCGCCACGCTGACGCTGAACCGCCCCGAGCGGCTGAACACCATCACCCCCGAGCTGATCGAGGACCTGCGCGGGGCGCTGGCGCGGGCGTGGGAGGACGGCGACGTGCGGGCCATCCGCCTGCGCGGCGCCGGGCGCGTGTTCTGCGCCGGCTATGACATCGCGTGGGGGGCCGAGTCGATGGCCCGGGAGGAGGCCACTGGCCCCTGGGACCCGATCGCCGACTACCAGGCGATGTCGCGCTTCGTCGACGCCTACATGGCCCTGTGGCGCTCCCCCAAGCCGGTGATCGCCCAGGTGCACGGGTTCTGCGTGGGCGGGGGCACCGACTTCGCCCTGTGCTCGGATCTGATCGTCTGCGACGAGGACTGCCGCATCGGCTATCCCCCCGCCCGCGTGTGGGGCAGCCCCACCACGGCGATGTGGATGTACCGGCTCGGCCTCGAGCGCGCCAAGCGCCTGCTGCTGACCGGCGATGCGCTCGACGGCCGGCGGGCGGTGCAGTGGGGGCTGGCGTCCGAGGCCGCACCGGCGGGCGAGCTCGACGCCGCCGGCCTGGCGCTCGCCGCCCGGGTGGCACGGCTGCCGGCCAACCAGCTGCACATGATGAAGCTGCTGGTAAACCAGGCCTACGAGCAGATGGGGCTGTCGGTCACCCAGCTGATCGGGACGCTGCTCGACGGCGCCGCCCGGCACACCCCCGAAGGCGTCGAGTTCTCCCGCCGCGCGCTCGAGGACGTGCGCGCCGCCGTGCGCGAGCGCGACGCGCCGTTCGGGGACTACGGACAGGAGCACAGATAGGCGCGCCGGACGGGACCGCCCCCGAGCCGGCGGGACCCTCTGACCGGGCAGGCTCCCCCCAGCCGGTGGGCGTCCTGCTCGCCGGGGGACGGGGACGGCGCCTGGGAGCAGACAAGGCGAGCGCCGAGCTGGCCGGCCGCCCGCTGGTGCAGTGGGCGTGGGAGGCGGTGCGGGCGGCGGTGGCCGAGGTGGCGGTGGTGGCCAAGCCCGATACCCCGCTGCCGGAGCTTCCGGGCACCGCGATCTGGCGCGAGCCGGCCGAGCCCCGGCACCCGCTGGCCGGCGTCGTCTATGCCCTGGAGCGCGCCGGCGGCCGGGGGGTGCTGGTGTGCCCCGCCGACCTGCCGCTGATGACCCCCGCTGTGCTCGGGGCGCTGATGGGGGCCGGCGGCGGGGAGGCGCCGGCGACGATCGCCCGGGCCGCCGGGCGGGTGCAGCCGCTGGTGGGGGTGTTCGCCGCCCCCGCGCGCGAGCTGCTCGTGCCGATCGATCCCGACGTCAGCGTGACCGCCGCCGTGCTGGCGCTTGGGCCGGCGCTGGTGGACTTCGACGACGAGCGCGCGTTCTTTAACGTCAACGCGCCCGGGGACCTGGCCCGCGCGGCGCGCCTGCTGGGCGCGTTGGCAAACCGGGCGAAGCCGAAGGCGTAGCCCCTTGGCCTGCCGGGGCGGGCCGGCCGCTCGCGCGCACCGCGCCGAGCAGGAACATCGCCCCGCCGGCGAGAAACAGACATCCATGCGCGTGGCTGATCGCCGGTTCTGGCTGGCGCTCGGGGTGCTGGTGGTGGTGCTGGCGCTCGCCGGCTGCGGCGGGCCCAACAACGTGGCCCACGTAGACGCCCGGCACATCTCGGGGTTCTGGAACGGCCTGTGGGACGGCATCACCGCGGTCATCGCCTTCATCGCCCACCTGTTCGGCAACCGGGCCAACGTCTACGAGGTCCACAACAACGGCGGCTGGTACAACCTCGGCTTCCTGCTCGGCTTGGGCCTGTTCCTGGGCGCGTTCTCCGGCCCGCGGCGGGCCCAGCGCCGGCTCTATGCGGGGTCGGCCCCGCCGCGGGGCTGAGGCGCTAGCCGCCGATCGCCGACATCGTGCGCTCGGGCTGGATGAAGCCCGGCTCATCGACGCGGTGCTTTAGCTCCTTGCGCCACACCGCGGCGCGCACGATCTGCTCCAGCTCGTCGTCGTCGGCCCCCGCGCGCAGCGGGGTGCGCAGGTCGGTCTCGTTCAGCGAGAACAGGCACGTGCGCAGGTGCCCGTCGGCGGTCAGGCGGATGCGGTTGCAGTCGCCACAGAAGGGCTCGGAGACCGGGTTCACGAACCCGATCCGCCCGCGACCGTCGGCGAAGCGGAAGGTGCGGGCGGTGGCGCTGGGCTCGCGGGGCTCTTCGACCAGGGGGTGCACGGCGTCGATCGCCGCGCGCACCTCGGCCCCGGTGAGGACGCGTTCGCGCTGCCACGCCCGGTCGGCGTCCAGGGGCATGAACTCGATGAAGCGGACCTCGAAGCGGCCCTGGCGGGCGAACTCGGCCAAGGGCAGGACCTCGCGCTCGGTGTACCCGCGCAGGGCCACGGCGTTGACCTTGATCGGGCCGGGGCATCCCACCTCGGCCAGCCGCCGCAGGCCGCACATCACCCGGGGCAGGGCGTCGCGCCGGGTGAGCTCGGCGTAGCGCTCGCGGTCGACCGAGTCCAGCGAGACGTTGAAGCGGTCCACGCCGGCGGCCACTAGCGCCGGGGCGTCGCGCTCGAGCAGCAGGCCGTTGGTGGTCAGCGACAGCTCGCGGAGCTCGCCGATCCGGCGCAGCATCGCCACCAGCACCGGCAGGTCGCGCCGCACCAGCGGCTCGCCGCCGGTGAGGCGCACGTCGACCACGCCCATCTGCGCCAGCAGCGCCACCACGCGGGCGAGCTCCTCGAAGCTCAGCACCTCCTCGCGCGCCAGCCAGGGCAGCCCCTCGGCGGGCATGCAGTAGGCGCAGCGCAGGTTGCAGCGGTCGGTGACCGACAGGCGCAGGTCCTCGATCAGCCGGCCGTGGCCGTCGCGCAGCGAGTCGCGTGCCATCACCTGCAGGGTACCCTGACCCGGTGCCATCCACGGCCGGCCGGCGGGCGAGCGGAAGGTTGGCCGCGGGGGCGGCGAGCCTGACGCTGGGGGTGTGCCTGGGCGCGTGCGGCTCGCCCGACCAGGGGCCGCAGGTGCGCCAGACGCTCTCGCGCTTTGCCGCCGCCACGGCGAGCAAGGACTACCGCACGGTCTGCGAGCAGCTGCTGTCGCCCGCCATCCTGGAGCAGCTGAGCCAGCTGGGCCTGGCCTGCGAGCAGGCGCTGGCCCAGGGGCTGGGCTCGGTGCGGGCGCCCCAGCTGACCGTGCGCTCGGTCAGGGTGCACGGCGACCGGGCCGATGCCCAAGTCCACTCCTCGGCCGCCAACCAGCCCCCGTCAGACGACACGATCGAACTGGTGCGGGTCCAAGGGTCCTGGCGCATCAACTCGCTGGGCGCCGCCGGCGCCGCCGGCGGCAAGCGCCCCGGGTCGAGGTAGCTAAATCGTCACGGGCTAGTCGACCTCTCCGTGGATCCGTACCTGGAACCACCATGGCCACCGATGACGAAGGCAACCGGTATCCGTGCGTCCGGGCGTCACGAACGCCCCGGCTCGCTCGTTGTCCTATCGCGATGAAGCCCAGTCGGGGTGGGGGCGCGTGTGCATTGGTCGTGGGGGCGCTGGTCGCGCTTTGCGGGTCGGCGGCTGCGCGCGCCGATGTGTCCACCATCCAGGAGTCGACCGCAATTGGGGGCGCGAGCACCGGTTACGCGGCGCTGACCGTACCGCGGCCGATGCGGCCGCTCAACGAGGACCAGCCGACCTATGGGTTCTCGGGTGGGGGCGGGTTCCTCGGGATCGTCCTGCGGGCGGAGCAGTCGCTCCCCAGGAGCACGCAACACCCGCAGTTCGAGCTTTTGCGGCTCGGCCCGAGCAACGGAGACGGCGCGGTCTTTTCGGGGGTGAGTGACGGCAGCGGCAGCGACAGCTCGACGCTACCCGCCGGGGCCTACCGCCTGTACCTGATCACGGCCGACCAGGGGCAGGTCGCGCTTGACTTCCCCACCTTGCCCGCCGGAGAGCTGACGTTAGCCCCGGCGGTGTTGACGCCGTTTTGGGCGGGCGCTTTGCCGACGCTTCCGTGGTCGACTGCCCTGACGACGGTCTTCGGAAGGGCAGATGAGGTTGTCTCCCAGGGCCTGGTGTTCGAGCGGGTGATTGTTCGCCACCCCGCCGTGGGCCAGCGGCTTGAGATGTGCAGCTACTACGGCTCGACCGACCAGCACGCCGGCAGCTCGGCCTACACGAACGGTTGCCCAGGAGGGACGTCCACGTTCTCGGGGACCGCGACGTCCACGGGAGACATTGGAGAGTTCTCGCTCACATTCGTCAACTCGCCCGGGCGCTTTGGAGTCGGGGGAAACCTCTCCGTTCCCCTGGTCGCGCTTGACCAGCCCGGGGCACTCGAGACCTATGGGATGTGGATGTCATACGACCAGCCGCCGGGGTCCTCGAGCGCCGGCGGAGGATCATCGGGCTCGATGGGAGGACCCCCGGGCGGCAGCGCAGGATCATCGGTGATCGATACGGGTCCCACGGGCACGTCCAAGCGCGATCACCGCCCGGTAATGGGAGACCTTTCGGTCTCGGCGCGCACGGTGCGGGTGCGTGGGCGCCGGGCGATCGTTGGCTTGAGGTGCTCGAAACGCGCGGCATGCTCGGGGACCGTGCGGATACTCGGCTGGACGCCGCGGTCGCGCTTCGTGCTGCGGCCCGGCCAGCAGCGCAACGTCCGGCTGACCATCTTCCGAGCCCGTGCCAAACGGCTGACGCAGCGCCGCCGGGTGCGCGTCGTGCTCGAGGTCCGCTCGCGGCTTCCCAACGGGATCTCCCAACAGCGGACCCCAGTGATCTTGCTCTCTGCGCCAAAGCCTCGCTGACCCGAGCCATCGCGCTCCGGCAGAGGCCGGGCTCTGCGCCGAGCAGTCCCGGTCTGGAGAACGGCGAATGGATCGGCGGCAAGTAGCGCGCCCGCGCCGCGCTGACGTCCGGCGCGGGCCTTAGCTTGCGCGGCGATGCTGCACGTCTTCTACGTGCTCGCGGTGGCCGCGCCGTTGCTGATCCTGGCCTGGGTCGCGCTGGCCTACGTCCGGCGCGCGCGCGAGCGGCGGCGGGCGTTCTCGCGCTTGGGCGCCCGGCGTCGAGGGAGCCTCCGGCCCCGGCCGAGGGTCGGCGGGGCGCCGCCCCCGGACTCGGCGTGGGAGGCTCAGACCTCGATCTGGCAGCCGCCGGCGCCGACCCCGAGCGTCTCCGCCGTGGCGCCGCTGGGCACCCGGCCGGCGTGGGCGCCGGCCGAGCCGCCCGCGGAGGCCGCTTCCCTGCCCTGGGGCGAGCCGCCCCAGTGGGAGGTGCCCCAGTCGACCGCGATCTGTTCTGAGTGCGCCGAGCCCGTGCGCTCGGGGGCGCGAATCTGCAAGCACTGCCGCCATCCCCTCGCCGAGGGTGGCGACGCGCCCGGGCGAGCGCGGGCGGCCTAGCCCCCTGTTCGACGCTCGCGCCTAGCCGCCGCTCGGGGCGCGGGCGCTGCCGGCGATCAGCGGCCGGACGATCGGCGGGGCCTTGGGCACGACGCCCTCCTCGACCGTCTCGACGTCAAAGCCGGCCTCGCGGATGCCGGCCAGCGTGGAGCGGTTACAGCGGCAGCCGTGCCCGAAGCGCAGCCACAGCGGCGCCAGGCGATCCTGCCAACGGGCCAGCCGCGGGTCGGCGGCGCGCACGTGCTCGATGAACAGCAGGCGCCCACCGGGCACCAGCACCCGTCGCAGCTCGGCCAGCGCCCGCCCCTGGTCAGAGACCGTGCACAGCACGAGCGTGGAGACCGCCAGGTCCACGCTGGCGTCGGGCAGGGGAATCTCCTCGGCCGGCGCCTGCACCACGGTCGCCGGGCGCCCGAGGTCGTGGACCCGGCGCCGCAGTCGGGAGGCCATCGGCGCTTCGGGCTCGAGCACGGTGAGCTCGGTGACCGCCGCGGGATACAGCGGAAGGTTGGCGCCCGTGCCGCCCCCGATCTCCAGCACCCGCCCGCTGGCGCCGGCGAGCAGGGACCGGCGGCGCTCGGCGAGCCCGGCGCGCTCGGTGCCCGCCATCACCCGGTCATAGATGGCGGCGAAGACGTGACCCCAGACGCTTATCGGTGTCCTCGCAAGCTCGCCCTCATCGTCGCAGAAGCACCCACACCAGGGCGATGGCGAACCCGATCTGGCCAAACGCCAACGCCGTGCCCAGGTTCACCGCCCCGAGCAGCCCGGCCAGCGCGCTGGCCAGCGCGAACGCCGCGGTAAGGATCGCCAGGTCCCGGACCATCGGCCGCTAGGCCTGCTCCGGGGCGCGCGCCTCGAGCGCCGCGGTCAGGCTGGCCACATCCAATCCGGGGTCCTGTTGGTCCAGGAAGCGCTGGGCTTCGCGCCGCCCTCCCAGCGCGCGCAGCCCGCGCTCTCCGTGCTCGGCCAGGAAATCGGACAGCGCGTGGGCCCGGCGGGCCTGGCGGCGGCGGCCGGGCAGGTCGAGCGCGGCCCGGTGACGCTCGAGCCCGCCGACCAGGTCCTCGATCCCGCTGGGGGGCGCCAACGAGGAGACGGAGACCACCGGCACACCGTCGGCACCGAGCGAGCGCAGCGCCGCGCGCAGGTCGCGCACCGTGGCCAGCGCCGGCTTGCCCAGGTCGGCCTTGGTCACCACGAGCACGTCGGGTATCTCCATGACCCCGGCCTTGAGAAACTGCAGCACGTCGCCGGAGGCGGGCTGGACGATCACCGCCACCGTGTCCACCGCGTCGGCCACCTCGGTCTCCGCCTGGCCGACCCCCACCGTCTCGATCACCACCACGTCGTAGGCCGCCGCCAGCGCCTCCGCCGCCGCCCGCGTGGCGGGGGCCAGCCCGCCCAGGCGCTCGCCGGCGGCGGTCGAGCGCACGAACACGCCCTCGTCGTGGGAGTCGAACTCGATGCGGGCGCGGTCTCCCAGCAGCGCACCGCCCGAGCGCCGAGAGGTGGGATCGACGGCCAGCACGGCCACCGTGCGCCCCTGCGCGCGCCAGGCGGCGGCCAGGGCCGACAGCAGCGTGGACTTCCCCGCCCCGGGTGGCCCGGTGATGCCGACGACGTGGGCGGACGCTTCGCCCCCCAGGGCGGCGGGGGAGAGCTGGCCCAGCAGCGCGGCCGCCTGCCGGCGGTCCTCGGGGGCCCGGCTCTCGAGCAGGTTCAGGGCGGCGGGGGCGGCGGACAGGTCGCGCGCGCGCAGGCGGGCGCCCAGCTCGGCGCCGTCGGGCGCCCGGCCGGCGGGGGTCACGCCTGGGCGGTGACCCCGTGACGCTCGGCCACGAGCGCCACGATGTCGCGCACGATGCGCGTGAGGTCGAAGTCCTTGGGCGTGTAGACCGCCGCCACGCCGGACTCGCCCAGGGCCTCGGCGTCGGCCTCGGGGATGATGCCGCCCACCACGATCGGCACCTGCGCCCCGGCGTCGCCGAGCGCGGTGATCACGTCGGGGATCAGGTTCATGTGCGAGCCCGAGAGGATCGACAGTCCGATCACGTGCACCCCCTCCTGGACGGCCGAGCGGGCGATCTGGCCCGGGGTCAGGCGGATGCCCTCATAGACGACCTCGATGCCGGCGTCGCGGGCGCGCACGGCGATCTGCTCGGCGCCGTTGGAGTGCCCGTCGAGGCCGGGCTTGCCCACCAGCAGCTTGATCCGCCGTCCGAGCGCCTCGCTCACCCGTGCCACCTCGTCGCGCAGCTCGTCGAGCTCCTCGGTGTCGGGCGCCCCGCTCGCCTCGCCCACGCCGGTAGGGGCACGGTACTCGCCGAAGACGTCGCGCAGCGTCTGGGCCCACTCGCCGGTGGTCGCGCCGGCGCGCGCGGCGGCGATCGTGGCGGGCATGATGTTCTCCTCGCCCTCGGCCACGCGGGCCAGCGCGGCCAGCGCGCTACGCACGGCCTGCCCGTCGCGCCCTGAGCGCCAGCGCGCCAGCGCCTCGACCTGCTCGGCCTCGATGGCCGGGTCGACGACCTGGACCTGGACCTCGCCGTCGCCGCCCAGTGGCGAGGGCTCGGTCTCGGTGAAGCGGTTCTGGCCCACCACCACCTGCTCGCCGGACTCGATCCGGCGCACGCGCTCGCGGTGGGAGTCGACCAGGGCGGCCTTCATGTAGGGCACCGCCTCGACCGCGCCGCCGTGGTCGACCACCACCTCCATCTCGGCCCGGGACCCCTCGATCAGCTCCTGCACCAGCGCGTCCATGACGCGCGAACCCTCGAAGATGTCGGCGTACTCGAGCACGTCGGTCTCGAAGGCCAGCACCTGCTGGATGCGCAGCGACCACTGCTGGTCCCACGGCCGCGGCAGCCCCAGCGCCTCGTTCCAGGCGGGCAGCTGGATCGCCCGGGCGCGGGCGTTGCGCCCCATGGTCACCGCCAGCGCCTCGAGCACGATGCGCTGCACGTTGTTCTCGGGCTGGCTCTCGGTCAGCCCCAGCGAGTTGACCTGCACGCCATAGCGGAAGCGCAGGTGGGTGGGATCCGAGACGCCGTAGCGTTCGCGACCGAGCTCCTCCCACAGGGTGGCCATCGCCCGCAGCTTGGCGTGCTCCTCGACGAAGCGCACCCCGGCGTTGACAAAGAACGAGATCCGGGCGAACACTCGCCCCATGCGGTCCTCGGAGACGCGCTCGCGCACCGCATCCAGCACGGCGATGGCATTGGACAGGGCATAGGCGATCTCCTGGACCGGAGTCGCGCCCGCCTCCTGGAGGTGATAGGAGCAGATGTTGATCGGGTTCCACCTGGGGACGTGCTCGACGGTGTAGGCGACCATGTCGGCGGTCAGGCGCATCGAGGGCGCGGGCGGGAAGGCGTAGGTGCCGCGGGCGAGGAACTCCTTGATGATGTCGTTCTGGGTGGTGCCCTGCAGGGCCTGCTGGTCGACCTCGTGCTCCTCGGCGGCGACGATGTACAGGGCCAGCAGCCAGGCGGCCGTGGCGTTGATCGTCATCGAGGTGTTCATCTGGTCCAGCGGGATGCCGTCCATCAGGGTGGCCATGTCGCCCCGGTGGGCGACCGACACGCCGACCTTGCCCACCTCCCCGCGGGCCAGCTCGTGATCGGGGTCATATCCGGTCTGGGTGGGCAGGTCAAAGGCCACCGACAGCCCGGTCTGGCCCTTGGCCAGGTTGCGCCGGTAGAGCTCGTTTGACGCCTTGGCGTTGGAGTGCCCGGCGTAGGTGCGCATCAGCCACGGCCGGTCGGGCTCGGGCAGGTGCGGCGAGGGCTGCTCGCTCATGGCTCAATTGTAGGGTTGGGGGCCGTGTCGCCGGGGGCCCCGCAGTGAGCGAGGAGTTCTGCCCGATCGACGTTCGCCACCTCGGACGCGAGCGGGTGATCTGCTGCTGGCGGGTGGGCGACGTACTCGTCGACCCCGGCCCGGCCTCGGCGCTCGAGACCCTGCTCGGCCAGCTCGACGGCTTTGAGCCCCGGGCGCTGGCGCTCACCCATGTCCACCTCGACCACGCCGGCGCGGCGGGCTCGCTCGCCGCGCGCTTTCCCGGCCTCGAGGTATGGGTGCACGAGCGCGGCGCCCGGCACCTGATCGACCCCAGCCGGCTCGTGCACAGCGCGCGCCGCCTGTACGGCGAGGAGATGGACCGGCTGTGGGGCGAGGTGCTCGCCGTGCCCGAGGAGCGCGTGCGGGTGCTCGGCGACCAGGGCTCGATCGGGGGGCTGCGCTACACCCACACCCCGGGCCACGCCTCTCACCACGTGTGCTACCTGCACGAGCCCAGCGGGTGGGCGTTCGTGGGCGACGTGGCCGGCGTCCGCATCCCCCCGGCCGATTACGTGCGCCCGCCCACGCCGCCCCCCGACATCGACCTGGAGGCGTGGCGGCGCTCGGTCGCGCGGGTGCGCGGCTGGGCGCCCGAACGACTGGCCCTGACCCACTTCGGGGCCTTCCCCGACGTCGAGCGCCACCTGTACGCGCTCGAGCGGGGGCTGGACGATTTCGCGCAGCTGGCCGCCGGCGGGCACCGGCGGGCGTTCATCGACGGGGTCGCCGCGCGCGTGGCCGCCGCCACCGATCCACAGACGGCCGCGGTCTACGAGCAGGCGGCCCCGGCCGAGCACCTGTGGCTGGGGCTCGAGCGCTACCTGAACCGGCTTTGCGGGGGGGCGGCGGGGCGGCCCGCGGCGCCCTCCGAGGGGCGCTCCGCCCGGGGCCCCGCGCAGCCCGCCCGCTAGCCGGGCGCCCTTTTGGGGCCCCCACGCCGGGGGTATCCTCTGGGCCAGATGACCCAGACCGTCGAGCTTCCGCGCACGTCGGGACCGGGGACCGGACGTGGTGGTCCGTGGCGCGTGATCGTGCGCAACGACAACCACAACACCTTCGACCACGTCGCCGTCACGCTGGCGCAGAACCTCCCGGGCATGACCGTTCCCCGCGGCTACGAGATCGCCGACGTCATCCACAACACCGGTCAGGCGATCGTGTGGAGCGGACACCAGGAGCCGGCCGAGCACTACTGGGAGCAGCTGCGCACGGCGGGGCTCACGATGGCCCCGCTCGAGCAGGGCTAGCGCCCGGGGCGACGACACCACGGCGGCGCGCCGGCCCCGCCCGCCGGCCCGCGAGCTCTGTAGGAGGACAGCGATGATCGTGATCACTGTGTTGATACGGCGGTTGCGCGAGGGCAAGACCTATGAGGACTTCCGCGCCGCCTGGCTGCCCGAGCAGGGCTTTGGCTTCCCCGCCCGCGTGGTCAGCGCTCGGCGCGCGGGCGACGACCGCGAGATCGTCACCATCGGCTTTAGCGAGCTCGACGAGGCCGAGGCCGAGGCCCAGCTTCAGCGCATCGGCCCCCAGGAGCAGCGCCGGCACGACAGGATCGACGCGGTGATCGAGCCCGAGATGACCCGTCGCTTCTACGTGCAGGTCGCCGAGGACGATTTCACCGGCGACCCGCCCGAGCGCTGAGCCGGTCCCAGGCGCCGTTCAGCGCCGCGGGCGCGGCCGCTTGGCGCGGCCGGTCGGACGGCGCCGGGCCGGCCGGTGCTTGCGCTTGGGCTTGTGCTTGGGCTTGGCCTTGGGGCAGATCCGGTAGCGCCGGGTCTTTCGCACCAACCTGCCGTTGCGCAGCCGCGCACGGATGCGGACCACGAGCGTCGGCTTGCGCCGTCCGCGCAGGTTGATGCGCACGGTCAGGCGGCGCGAGACCTTGACCCGGCGGCCGTTGACGCTGACCGAGGCGCGCCGCACCCCGCGCACCAGGCGACGCAGCCGCAGGGTGATAAAGCGCCCGGTGCGGCAGCGGCGAGGCCCGGGCACGGCGGTGCCGCCCAGACGCAGGGGACCGATGTTGCCCGCCCGGTCGATCGCCCGCACGGCGTAGAAGCTCGCCGTGCGCCCGCGCGGGATGACGATCTCCTCGTGGCCCCCGGCCGCCTGGGGCGCCGCGTCGACCGGCACGCGCCGGGTCGCCGAGACGTTCTCCTGGAAGATCGGCCGGCTGGAGGCGAACACCTCATAGCGGGCCGCGGTGCCCACCTTCCAGTCGTCGCCCACGGCGGTGAAGGCCAGGGTGTCGTGGGTGGCGCCGCGCCGGATGTGCAGGTCCGAGATCGCGGACGGCGGGCGCGTGTCGTCCCCGTAGTGGCCGGTGTCGCGGTCGTTTAGGTGCCAGTGCCAGGAGTCCTGGTTGGCCGAGGCCAGCCCCGGCGTGCGGTAGGCGTGCAGCCAGCCCTCGCGCAGCCCGGTGACCACCGTGTTGTGGCCGTCGCCCGCCAGGTCGCCGACCGCCGGGGTGAACAGGTTCCAGCCGCCCGTCCACTTGGGCCAGTCGGACAGGGGGGCGCCCGAGCTGCCGTCCCAGCCGTGCATGGCGCCGGAGTCCGAGGCGAGCAGCACATCGGGCTTGCCGTCGCCCGACAGGTCGGCGATCGCCGGCGCGGTGAGGAACGGCAGGCCCTGCGTGGGCTGGGTGAACTGGCTCAGGTTGGCGCCGCTGTCGGGATTCCAGCCCGCCAGGCCCGAGCGCACGCGCACGCCCACCCCGGGCTGGGCTACCACGCCGGTGATGATGTCGGTCCCCGCCGATCCCGCCTGCAGCGCGGTGAGCGGTCCGCCGCCCACGTGACCGACCGCCGCGGTGGTGGTGAAGTGCACTAGCGGCGAGGGCGGGTCCACCGCGCTCTCGGCGGGGATCGACGCCGGCGTCTCGGGGTGCGAGGAGCCCGAGCGCAGGTCGATCGTGTTGCTCAGCCACAGCCCGGCGTTGGCCACCAGCTGCGGCCCGCCCGAGGAGTCGTAGGAGACTGGGGTCTGGACGCCCTCGGTGATGAAGTCCTGGGCCGTCCCGTAGCCCTGGGCCGCCGCGTTGACGGTGAGCGGGAAGTGGGGCAGCAGCGGCCCCCCCGGGCGCTTGTTGCCGCGTTCGTCAAACGCGCTGATGTAGCCGTAGACCGGCGATCCCGAGGAGCCGAAGGCGGTGTCCTGGAGGGCGACCACCACGTCGGGGCGCCCGTCGCCGTCGATGTCGACCAGCGTCGGCGTGGTGGCCACCTTGTAGTCGCGCGCGTAGGTGTCGGCGCCGTTGGGGTGGCGGGCCGAGTTGGGCGTGTCGGTGGCCACCGGCCAACCGGGCACCGGGCTACCGTCGGGGCGCCAGGCGTAGACGTGGCCGTCCCACGCCCCCATCACGATGTCGAGCTGGCCGTTGCCCTCCAGGTCGGCCAGGGCGGCGCCGCCTACCGAGCCGGTGGAGGCGTTGCGCACATAGGGGGTGTCGGGGGGCGGCACGCTCTGGCTGGCGAACTTGCGGTCGGTGGCCACCGGGAAGCCGCTCAGCCGGCGCCCGCGCCCGTCCCACACGTAGACGTGGCCGTCCTCGCCGGTGGCCACCACGTCCAGCGCGCCGGTGTGGTGCAGATCCCCCACCGCCAGGGGGGCGTCGATCGGCTCGTGGGGGAAGGGCACCTCGTGCGAGCGCCAGGCCGCCGTGCCCAGGTAATTGGAGTCATAGGCCGGGTCCACGCCGCGCGCCAGGGCGGTGTGGACCGGCCACCCGGGCGCCTCGTGGCCGTCGGGGCGAAGCGCGTGGATGGTGCCGTCCGAGCCGGCCACGATCGTGTCCAGCACGCCCCGTCCCTCGATGTCGGCCAGCGTGGGCGAGGACTCGAGCGAGGTGCCCAGGTCCTTGTGCAGGGCGGTGACCTCGGAGTCGTCGTGGCGGACCTGAAAGACGCGGCGATCCTCGCCCAGCCGGCCCGAGGCGTCGAACACTTGTACCCGGACGGTCACGTCGTAGCGCTCGATCGAGAGGCGGTCGGCGGTGGGCGCGCCGTAGGACCCCGACCAGAACGAGCGCGGGATCCTCGACAGGTCCAGGTCGCCGCCCACGTTCTGGGGGGCGCCGCCGCTGCCCGCGGCGACGGTCTGAAAGTCGGCGTCGGCGGGCTCGGGTCCCAGCGCGTACTGGATCTGCCAGCGGTAGCCGCCCGAGCGCTTGGCGGCCACGTCGGCGCCGAGGTGGACGCTGCTCGCGGTGGTCGGGTCGGCCTCCGAATACCAGTCCGGGCCGGTGATGTCGGCGGTGGGGGGGATCGCGCCGTCGTGCACCGCCTTCATCGCCGCGAAGACGTTGGGGCGCCCGTAGCCGTACTGGATGTTCCACTCGGCCCCCGAGAGCCCGGGAAAGCAGGTGGGGCACGGGGTGGACTGGATCGGGCTGGCCGCCGCGCGCGTGACCTGGAAGACCTCGTTGGCGTTCAGCGACCCCGAGATCTGCCCGGCGTTGGCGGCGTCGACGCCGGCCGAGGTGACCAGCGCCGCCACCCCGGCGGTGGTGGGGATCGCCGTCGAGGTCGAGCCGTCCCCGGTGGGGACCGAGAACAGGGCGTGGGCGCCGTAGGAGGTCAGCGAAGAACGCGAGCGAAACGTGGTGGCGGCGGCGTCGTTGGGCCGCGCCTGGCCCATTCGGTTGCTCTGGTCCGAGACCACCGAGTTGCCAGGCCACACGTGGGGAAAGCGCATGCCCTCGGTGTGGTCGGCCGACTCGAAGTCGTTGGAGGCCCAGGCCAGCGTGACCCCCCGCCGGTAGGCGTACTCGACCGCGGCGCGCATCGACGGCGTCTGGCCCAGCGCGGCGGTGGTGACGTCGATCACCTTGGCCCCGGCGTCGACGGCGTAGACGATCCCCTCGGCGACCCGGTCGGGTCGGTCGATTGCCTCGTCGCCCATCTTGACCGACAGCAGGCGACACCCCGGGCACACGCCGGAGTCCAGGAAGTGGTTGTCCGCCTCGCCGGCCAGCGTGCGCGACTCGCCGTTGGCGTGGCCGTAGGCGCTCTGGTCGGTCTGGGGGTCGTTGGTGTCGCGGTGAAAGTTCCACCCCGAGATGTCGTTCGCATAGCCGTTTGAGTCGTTGTCGAACCTCCCCCCCGGGGTACAGCCCGCGGCGCCGTCGATCTCGTGGTTGGTGATCTTGCAGTGCCCGAAGGCGACGATCAGGTCCTCGGGCGTGATCCCGCCGGCCTGCGGATGCAGGAAGGGGTGCTTGACCCGGGGGTCGTCCTTGTAGTCGTCGGCGGTCACCTTCCCGTCGCCGTCGAGGTCGTAGGTGCCGTGGCTGTGGCCCGAGGCGTCCTGGGGGTAGGGCAGCTCGCCGGTGTTCAGGTAGCCCTGACGGCGCAGGTCGTTGGCGTCGGTGTGGCGCCAGTTGACGCCGCCCTCCATGTAGGCGACGGTGATGTCCCCCCGGCCGTAGGCCGCCCAGGCGCGGTTGACCGACATGCCGGCCGCCCCCTCGGGGTCCTGGGCCAGCGGCGTGGACTGGGGGATGCAGTCGAACAGGGGCCAGTCCTCGTTGTTGAACGAGTTGCCCGACGCGGGATTGCGCTCGGCGCTGGCGTAGTCGGGGTCGTTGGGGCCGCTGATCGCCGAGCTGCACGAGGCGGCCGGGGCGGCGGGGGCAAACGCCCCCCCACACGCGGCCGCGACCGACAGGCAGGCGGCGAGCGCAAGTCCACGCGTACCCCCTCCGAGCTTCATCACCATCCTCCTGGCTGCAAGGGAGCCCGCGGGCGGACTCCGCTCAGGCCGGGGATCCTACGCCTCGACCGGCTCCTCGGCGACGATCGCCCCGTGGACGAGCTCGTCGTGCCAGACATAGAGCACCGGCACCTGGTACCAGCTCGAGTGCCGCGCGCGGAAATCGATGAACTCGGGTCCCAGCCAGTAGCGCTCCCAGTCGAGCTTTCGCTCGAAGTGCGACATCTGCAGGAACTTGTAGCGGTCGTCGCGCGAGCGGTGAACGGCGTAGGCGCTCGCGCCGTAGCGCAGCGCCACCGGGGCGATCTGGCCGAGGGCGTCGGCCAGCCGGTCGTCCCGCAAGCCGGTGGCGTACCAGGGGATGTGAACGACGCCCGCCATCAGCGCCGCTTGCGCCTCACGCCCCCACCTCGGCGCGGATCGCTCCCGGGCCGTCCACCGTGCGGCCCTGGGCCTCCTCGGTGGCGCCGACCAGGATCGCGATCTTGCCCAGGTGCTTGTTCTCGAGCATCAGCTGATGGGCCTCGGGGACGCCCTCGAAGCCCATCGTCTGCCACAGCACGGGGCGGATCTGCCCCGACTCGATCAGCTCGTTGGCCTTCAGGCACTCGTACGCGTTGGCGAAGTGCGAGCCCAGGATCTCCTTCTGGCGCATCCACAGGTAGCGCACGTCGAAGTCCAGGTTGTAGCCGGTGGTCCCGGCGCAGATGACGACCTTGCCGAACGGCTTGACGGTGAAGACCGAGGTGGGGAAGGTGGCCTGCCCCACGTGCTCGAAGACGACGTCGGGAGAGTCGCCCAGGATCTGCTTGACCCGCTTGGCGAAGGCGCGCATGACCTTGGCGCGCGCCTTCTCCTCGTCGGGGCCCTCCGAGCCCGTGCGCATCATCCCGGCGAACTCGTTGCGGTCGATGTAGTCGACTGCGCCGAGCTGCTTGACCAGCTCGCCCTTGTCCGCGCTGGAGACCACGCCGACCGCGTGGGCGCCGGCGATCTTGCACAGCTGGGTGGCGAACACGCCCAGTCCGCCGGCTGCGCCCCAGATCAGCACGCGCTGGCCCGCCTGGAGCTCGCACCGGCTGATCAGCATGCGGTAGGCGGTGAAATACACCAGGCCGTAGGAGGCCGCCTCGTCCCAGCTCAGGTTTTGCGGGCGGGGGAGCAGCTGCTGGGCCTGGACCTTGGTGAACTGGGCGAACGAGCCCCACGTGGTCTCATAGCCCCAGATCTTCTGCGAGGGGGCGGCGAGCGGGTCCAGGCCGTGCACCTCGGGGTCCTCGTAGGAGGCCTGGTTGCAGTGAATGATGACCTCGTCCCCGGGCTTGTAGCGGGTGACGCCCTCGCCCACCTTCCACACCACGCCCGAGGCGTCCGAGCCCCCGATGTGGTGACCGTACTCCTCGTGGTCGCCGTAGCCGAACACCGACACCGGCTTGCCCAGGGCCGCCCACACGTTGTTGTAGTTGACCCCCGCCGCCATCACGCGCACGATCACCTCGAAGGCCCCCGGCTCGGGGACCTCGATCTCCTCGAGCTGGAAGGCATCGGTGGGCTGGCCCTCGCGCTCCTGGCGGATCACCCACGCCCCCATCGTGGCGGGCAGCTCCCCCGGCTCGGTGTCGACGACGGATACCTGCTGGAGATCGATGGCCACGCGCAACCTCGGGATTCGCTAGCGAAGAAAGGGCGCCGCCATCCTATTGATTGTCAATGGCGGCTTTCGCCGCCGGTTGCCGGGCGCGGTGGCGCGATCGATCTGGCGGTCGCTACCTGCGCCCTCGCCCCGGCCCGTGCCCGCCGGAGTGCCCGGGCGGCCCGTGATGGCGCGGGGGACCCGTGCCCGAGCCCCCGCCCGAGCCCGAGCCGGACCCCGACCCCGAGCCCGCCCCCGGGCCCCCGCCCGCGCCGGTGCCCGAGCCCCCGCCCGCCCCCCCGCCGCCGCCGCTCGCGCCCTTGCCCGGCGCCGCCGGCCCAGAAGCGCCAGGCCCAATGGGCGAGGCTCCGCCGCCGGGGAGCGCGGGCGCCGGTCGGTGGGGCGGGCTCGTCACCGCGCTCGGGCGGGGCGGAAGCGGCGCGAAGAAGGCGTTGGCGGGCAGGCTGTCCGCCGGGACGCCGGCGTCGAGCGCGATCAGCTGGGAGAGCGTGTGGCGGAAGCTGATCCCGTAGCGGCGGCGGATCTTCTCCAGGACCGGGTCGTTTAGGTAGAAGAAGCGGTCGCCGTCGCGCAGCGCCTCGAACTGCTTGCGCCACAGCGCGAGCTGCAGCTGTCCGAACTCGGTCCCCGGGAGGTGGGCCTCGGAGACCAAGCCCGCGAACGCGTCGACGTTGTCGACCGAGCCGTAGATCGCCCGCAGCCGAGCGGCGAGCGTGCTGCGGCGTGTGTCGAAGACCACCCGGCTGCTCGCGTCCTCGGCGGCGATCGGGTTGCCGTAGAAGTCGCGCAGCGAGGTGAAGTCCAGGCTGTGGGGGTCGTCGATCGGATCGGCGGGATTGATCTGGGGATCGCTTCCGAAGCTGTCCGTCGCCTCACCGGTGATCGCGGTGAACGACCGCTTGGGCGCCAACCCCACCGCCTGGCGCAGCTGGTTGTAGGTCGGCATCCCGTTGTCGCGCCCGCGCTGGACGTCGATCGCTCCCAGGTCCACGACCCCCTGGAAGCAGCCCGGTGTCGTCGGGTCCTCGAAGCAGGCGGAGGGGTCCGAGACGGTCGGGCCCGGGAACTTGAACAGGATGCTGCGCAGCGCGTCGTCGATCTGCTCGTCGTTGTTGTAGCCCGGCTCCCGGGCCAGGCCGGCCAGCTCGGTGCCCAGACCCAGCGCGGACAGGAGGTCGGGGTTGAAGAAGGCCACGTTCAACGACACGTTGAGCGCCAGCTGGGGGGGCGAGCTCCCGGCCACCGGATTCACCTCGACGCCCATCGCCTGCAGCGCAGAGAGCTGGGGCGGCGTGTACTGGGAGGCGGGGACGGTGATGTGCGACTCGCCGTTGATCATGCTGTGCGCCCGGTAGGCGACGGTGGCGAACTCGTCCAGCAGCGAGGCGTTTACCCGGCGGCGGTAGCCTCGGTAGGGCCGCAATCGCGCCCCCACTGCGGGCAAGAACTCGCGGTAGGTGATGTATTGCTGCTCGGCTCCCACCACGCGGCGGGCGATCTGGAAGCGCAGCTCGGCCCGCAGGCTGGCGGGCAGCGCGTCGACGATGCGGTTGTGCTCGCGCGCGAACAGCGTGTGCAGCGCGGTCAGCGACGCGTTCTCGTTGGCCCGGACATCGCCGGCGACGGTCGCGTCCTGGGGATGGCCGATGAGCTGCCCGTCGATCACCATCGTCGGAGCGGCGCCCGGGTTGCCGCGCGCGGTGGCCCGGGGGAGGTAGCCGTCGGAGAGCAGCAGGTGGGGACCGCTGTCGGCGAGGTTGCCGTCGTCGGGCCCCTCGCGCAGCCAGTCCAACCGCTGCGGCGTGCCCCCGTAGACCGACCACCCGTCGATGTAGGAGCTAACCGTGTTGACCTGCTGGCGCGGGTTCGATGGGCCGGTGCCGGTGCCGGGGGCCACGGCGTCGCGCGCGATCGGGATCTGGCCCAGGTCGTTGCGAAAGCGCTCCAGTGGATCGGTCGAGCTGAACGGGATCGATGCGTCCTCGCTGCCGCTCTGCGCCAGACCGAAGGTGTGATCCATGAACTGGCCCCACGTCCACACCAGCTGGCTGACGTTGCGCTCGGAGAACACGTCCACGCCCAGCGAGTTGAACGTGCGGTTGCTGGTGTAGCGCGGGTTCGCTCCCGAGACCATCGCCCCGGCGCCATCGGCGTAGTTGGCCGGCGCGAGGCGCGCATACGGCGTGCCGGCCGCCCCCCAGGTGGGGTGCGCGCGGTTGTTTGCGCTCCCGTCCAGGCTGCGCAGCTCGAAGGTCAGGGGCCGCGGCGGCGGGGCGCCCCGCCGCGCGCTCGCGGTCGGGGGCGCGGCCGCGGCCACGACGGTCGTCAGGGCGGCGAATAGCCACGCCGTGGGGCGGCGTGCCCTCCAACTGCGGGGGTCCTCCATGACCTCATGCCTCTCTCCCTGCCACCGATGCGCGCGCTATGTGGGAGCGGCCGTTTGATCCTATGACGCGGGCGCCCCCTGGATGTCACGCCGTCGCCGCGGCGGATGTCACGCCGTCGCCGCCGATGTCACGCCGGTGGGCGTCGATGTCACGCCGTGGGCGTCGATGTCACGCCGTGTGCGTCGCAGTTACGCCGTTGGCGTGGCGCTCGCGCCGACGCTCGCCGCCTCGGCCTGGACCGGCATCGGCGCCCGCGCCGGGACTTGCCCGTCGACGAACGTCCACGCCAGCAACGCGCCGAGCAGGGCCACTGCCGAGCCGATGCGCAGCCCGTGCTGCAGGGCGTAGACGAACGCGTGGTTGGAGGCGTCGACGATCTGCGCCGGCGCCCCGTGCACGCCGCTGGCGCCGAGCGCATCGGCGAGCTTCTGGCGAGCAGCGGCGGGCAGGTGGCTGGTGGCGGGCAGGGCGTCCAGACGCGAGCGCCCCAGCGCGACGACCAGCGCGCCGAGCACGGCGACGCCGAAGGTGCCGCCGACCATCCGGCTCATCGACAGGATGCCCGAGGCGACGCCGGCCTTGGTCGCCTCGACGGCGTTCATCGCCGCGGTGCTCATGGGCGACATGACGAAGCCCATGCCCAGCCCCATCAGCACGAACGCGCCGATCAGGAAGCCGAACGGCGTCCCCACGTCGAGGTAGGACTGCCAGAACAGCGAGCCGGCCACCACGGTCAGACCGGCGGTCATCAGCACCCGCGGCCCGATCTTGTCGGTCAGACGCCCGGCCAGCGGCCCGGCGATGATGATCATCGCGGTCGCAGGCAGGAAGCGCACCCCCGCCTGCAGCGGCGAGTAGTGCTCGACGTTCTGCAGGTAGAGGGCCAGGAAGAAGAACATGGCCAGCATCGCGAACGAGACGATGAAGGCCACCACGTTGGCGCCGAAGAACGAGCGCGAGCGGAAGAAGCTGAAGTCGACCATCGGCGCGCGCACGCGACGCTCGATCACGGCGAAGGCCACCAGTCCCACGGCCGCGGTGGCCAGCAGCGAGATCGTGCGCAGCGAACCCCAGCCCCAGGCGTTGGACTCCACCAGGGCGATCACCAGGGCGGTGAGGCCGATCGTGATAGCCGCTACGCCCGGGATGTCGACGACGCGCTCGACCGTCTCGTCGCGAGACTCGTGGGTGGCGAACAGCGTCACCACCACGGCGGTCGCCGCCACCGGCAGGTTGAGGAAGAAGATCGACTGCCAGCTGACGTTCTGGACGAGGAAGCCGCCGAACACCGGCCCGATCGCCAGCGCCATGGCCGACACGCCGGCCCAGGTGCCGATCGCCTTGCCGCGCTCGTGGGCGGGAAACGCGTTGGAGATGATCGACAGCGTGCCGGGCATCATGAACGCGGCTCCGATTCCCTGAATCGCGCGCCCGCCCACCAGCCAGGCATCGTTGGGCGAGAACCCGATCGCCGCGCTCGACAGGGCGAAGGTGACGACGCCGAACAGGAACATGCGCCGGCGCCCGAACAGGTCGCCGAGACGCCCGCCGGTGACCAGCAGCACGGCGAACGACAGGGTGTAGGCGTTCACCGTCCACTCCAGCGAGGAGATCGAGGCGTGCAGGTCGCGCTGGATCGAGGGCAGCGCGACGTTTACCACCGTGTTGTCGAGCATGATCATGAACAGCGCGAAGCACATGGCCGCCAGCGTCCACCAGCGGCGGTTGTGCTCGTTGAGCCCGACCCGCTCGCGGGCCGAGTTGGTGGCGGCGCGCACGGCCTCAGTCATCGTCGCTCCTGGCGGTCGAGGTGGAGGAGCGGACGGTGGAGGTGGAGGAGGGGGGCGTCGAGGTAGGGGAGGGCCGGCAGGCGGTGATCTCCTCCCGGTCGAGCACGGCGGCCAGCGCACCGCACAGGCGGCGCCGCTGGGAGTCTGAGAGCGAGGCGGCGAACTCCTCCAGCCCGGCCAGGCGCTCGCGCTCCAGGCGCGCGACCAGCTCGCGGCCCGAGTCGCTCAGGCCCACCCGCTTCATGCGCCGGTCGTGCTCGTCCTCGCGGCGCTCGAGGTAGCCCCGTCGCACGAGCTGCTCGACGTTGCGGCTGGTCGCCCCCAGCGATAGCCCGAGCAGCTCCGCCAGCTCTCCCACCGCGAGCTCGCCTTCGCTGGCGTCGAGCATGTGCAGCGCCTTGACCTGCCCCAGCGACAGCCCCAGCTCCTCGACCAGGGCATAGAACCCTCCGCCCGAGGTCTTGTGGACATAGGCGAGCAGCGTCATCAGCTCGGCGGCCAGCTCGGCGGGCGAGACGGGCCGGGGCCGACCGCGGCCCGAGCCGAGGGGCACCGATGTAGTAGTTGCTTGCACAAACGCAAGTATTGCACATTTGCATCGTTTGCGCAATCGACGACCGTTGCCAGACGGGCAAGCGAGAGCCCCGGGGCCTCGAGGGCGATCGGCGTCTGCGTGGGGTCGCGCCGGCGGTCGGGCCGACCGAGCGCTGCGCAGGCGGCTAGGTCTGCGGGTTCTGGCCTAGGGCTGCAGCAGCTGGTTCTGCGCGCTGGCCCGCGACGGTCCCACGTTGAGGTGTGCGGCCTTGATGTTGCGATCTTCGACGCGGACCGCGTAGCTGCCGGTCGGGACGTCGGCCTTCAGCGAGGCGGTGTCCTGAGGGTTGATGGGACCGGTCTGCTGGTGCAGGGTCGTGTCCGTGCCCTGGAGCGTGAGCTGCTGAGAGCTGCCGGTGAGGTTGGCCACGATCAGCTCGATCGGACCGGCGCCGAACTTGCTGGGCGACACCGACACGCCGGTGGGGGAGATGTTGGCCGTGACCACGATCGGCGCCGGCGGACGAGGGTTGTTCGCGTAGGGTTTGCCGGCGCCGCAGGCGGTTAGCGAGACGACGGCGAGCGCCGCAGAAACTGCGACGACACACCGCGCTGCCGGCAGCGCTGTCATCCGCTTCCCTCTCTCCATGTCTCGCTTGACCTCGGGCGATCAGATGATGCGCCAGCGGGGCCGGGACTGAACCCTAACCGAGGCCCCATCAGTACGCGAGTCCGGCAACCGCTTTCCCGCGTTCGGCGGCCGTTTGGCGCGCGCGCTCAGCGCTGCAAGCGGGTGTTGATGGCGTTGAGCGTACGGGTGATCTTGGCGTCGACGAGCTGCACCGCGCCGAGCAGCCGCTGCCGGGCGCCCAGGCGCGTGGCGCGATCGGGCGCCGACAGGCCCGGAATCGCCGCGCTCACCGCCGCGCCGTAGGACGCGAGCTGATCGATGAGCTGGCGGTGCAGTCCGGCGACGTTGCTCGGGGGGCGGAGCGCTCGCAGGCGAGCGATGACCGCCGCCAGGGCGTGGCCGTAGGCGGCGGCAAACGATCCCGTGCTCGCCGGGTTGGCGTTGCTCACCCGTCCGGGGGCCAGCGCCCCCGGCATGCGCGCCACGGCAGCGGCGAACTGGCGCTGAGCCGAGTTGAGCTGGTCGACGTAGCGGTTGCCGGCGCCCGTCGATGACCCGCAGCCCCCGGCCACCACCACCACCACCACCACCGCGGCGGCGAGCGCGAGCGCACCGGCGCGGGCGCGCGGGCGCCGGGGCAGCGCCATCACGAGAAGGGAAGCTCCACCACCCGGGCGCTGGCCTCCCCCCCGGCCACCGAGAGCTCGGCGCCCGGCTGGGCCTCGCGGCGTACCAGCGCCAGGGCGATCGGGCCACGCCCCGGGGAGACCGCGACCGTGCCCAGGTGGCCGACGACCTTCTCGCCCAGACGCAGCTCGGATCCCGCGGGGGCGGGATCCGATAGCCCCAGCCCGCGCAGATGACGGTTGGGCTTGCCCTTGTAGTGCAGGCGAGCCACCGTTTCCTGGCCCACGTAGCAGCCCTTATCGAAGTTCACCAGGCGCGCGTTGAGCCCGGCCTCCTGGGGGATCGTCGTGTTGTCGATGTCGATCCCGTAACGAGGCCGGCCCCGCTCGACGCGCAGGCACTCAAACGCGCCCTCCTGGACGGCCTCGGCGCCGGCGGCGAGCAGGGCCTGGCGCACGCGGGCGGTGGCCTCGGCTTCGCATACGAGATCGAGGCCGAAGTCGGTGGCGATCGCCAGGGCGCGGTCGTCGCCGAGCTCGATCCAGCGGTTGGCGTGCTCGGGCGGTCCTGTCTCGAGCGGCTCTGTCTGTCCCGCAGCGACCGAGGCGACCTCAGCCACGTGGGGACCGGCCAGCGAGATCAGGCCCTGCTGCACGGTGCGCTTGTGCAGCTCGGCGGCGTAGCCCACGCCGAAGCGCCGCAGGCCGTCGAACAGCTCCTGGAGGCACACCCGCTCGCAATCGAGCCACAGCTCTTCGGTGGGCGGCGGCGTGCGGATCACGCGCAGCTCGGCGAGCATCTTGCCCTTGTGATCGAGCAGGGCGGCCCCACAGCCAGCCCCCAGCGAGAGGGCCAGGATGTCGTTGGTGAGCAGGCCGTTGAGAAAGTCGGCCGCCTCCCCGCCGGTGACCGCGAGCTTGCCCCGCTCGGAGCGGTCCAGCAGCCCGCATCCTTCGCGCACCGAGCGGTGGTGGGCGGCGGGCGCCTCGGCGACCGGGGGCCCCGGGGCAGCCGAGCCCACCGCGGGCGCGGTGCCCGCCGAAGCCGAGGCGGGGGGGCTGGTGGCGGGCGAATCGGCGCTCACGCGGCCAGCATAGTCCCGCCTCGGGCGCCCTCGGCGGCGGGCCTCGCCCGCCGCCGGCGCGGCCCCCGCCGGCAGAGGCGAGACGGCGTTGCCGAGCCGAGCGAGCGTTGAAAAACAGGTTTAGATATGGCAAAATCCAGTTTGTGAGCACGCACAGCGAGATCCACGAGACATCGTCGGCGGTCCAGGACTACGCCAAGGCGATCTATGCGCTCGAGCAGCGCGCCGATGCGCCCGTCTCCACCAACGCGCTCGCGGGGCGCATGGACGTCACGGCGGCCTCCGCCACGAGCATGGTCAAGAAGCTCGACGGCCTGGGCCTGGTCACCCACGTCCCCTATCGGGGCGTGCGCTTGACCGAGCCCGGGCGGCGGCTGGCGCTCGAGGTCCTGCGCCATCACCGCCTGCTCGAGCTCTACCTGGCGGAGACCCTTGACGTTCCGTGGGATCGGGTACACGAGGAGGCCGAGGTGCTCGAGCACGTGCTCTCCGAGGAGCTCGAGGCGCTGATCGCCGCCAAGCTCGGCAACCCCACCCACGACCCCCACGGCGATCCGATCCCCAGCCCCGACGGCCACGTCGAGGAGCTCGCGACGTCGAGCCTGCAGGAACTCCAGCCGGGGGCCCGCGGCGTGTTCGTGCGGGTCTCGGATTCCGATTCCGAGATGCTGCGCTACCTCGCCGAGCGAGGCATCACCCCCGGCGCCGCGCTCGAGGTGATCGACCGCCAGCCCTTCGATGGGCCGCTGTTCGCCCGCTTCGGCGACCAGGTGCACGTCCTCGGCGGCGACCTGGCGCGGGCCATGCGCGTGGAGGTCACCGGATGACGCCACCGGTCGAGGCACAGGCCGGCGCCATCGTCCTGGAGCCGGGCGTCGGCACGCTCGAGCCGGGCGTCGGCGCCCTCCAGACGCCGCTCGAGCGGGTGCTCGCGCGCGGCCGGGTCCGGGCCCTGCTGGCGATGCTCGGTCCCGCCTTCGTGGCGGCCATCGCCTACGTCGACCCCGGCAACTTCGCCACCAACGTGCAGGGCGGGGCGCAGTTCGGCTACCTGCTGCTGTGGGTCGTCCTGCTGGCCAATCTGATGGCGATGCTGATCCAGTACCTATCGGCCAAGCTCGGCATCGCCACCGACCACAGCCTGCCCGAGCTCTGCCGTGAGCGCTTTCCCCGGGCGGTGACCTGGGGCCTGTGGGTCCAAGCCGAGCTCATGGCGATGTCCACCGACGTCGCCGAGTTCATCGGCGCCGCCCTCGGCCTGAACCTGCTCTTCGGCGTGCCCCTGCTCACCGCCGGCCTGCTCACGGCGGTGATCGCGTTCGCCCTGCTCGAGCTCCAGGCGCGCGGCTACCGGCGCTTCGAGCTGGCGATCACCGGGCTGCTGGGGATCATCTTCGTCGGGTTTCTCTATGAGACGCTGAAGATCGGCCCATCGGCTCATGCCTCGCTGGCCGGCCTGGTCCCCCACTTCGGGGGAAGCGCCGGCCTGCTGCTCGCCGTGGGCATCATCGGCGCGACGGTGATGCCCCACGTGATCTACCTGCACTCGGCGCTGACCAACGGGCGGGTGGCGGCGCACAACGACCGCGAGCGCCGGCGCATCCTGCGCTTCGAGCGGGTCGACGTGATCGTCGCCCTGGGGGTGGCCGGATTGATCAACCTGGCGATGCTCGCCGTGGCCGCCAAGCTCTTTCACGGCCCGGGCCACGCCAACATCACCACGATCGAGCAGGCCCACTCCGGGTTTGCCAACCTGGTCGGCGGTGGCGCGGCGCTGGCGTTCGCGGTGGCCCTGCTGGCCTCGGGCGCCTCTTCCTCGAGCGTGGGCACCTACGCCGGACAGGTGGTGATGCAGGGCTTCATCCGCTTCCGCATCCCGCTGGTGCTGCGCCGGCTGATCACGATGATCCCCGCCCTGGCCGTGCTGGCCGTGGGCGTCAGCCCCACCAACGCACTGGTGCTCAGCCAGGTGGTGCTCTCCTTCGGCATCCCGCTGGCGCTGATCCCGCTGGTGCTGCTCACCGCCGACCGCGAGGTCATGGGGGTCCACGTAAACGGTCGCTGGCTCAGCGCGGTGGCGTGGACGGTGGCGGGACTGATCAGCGGGCTGAACGTCTACCTGATCGTCCAGCAGTTCTGGGCCTAGCCGGGTTCGCACCGGCACGCGGGTGCGCGCCGCGGTCCGGCGGTCGGCCGCCGCAGTAGGCTTCGCCGCAGCATGGCTCTGGCCGAGGACTTCCAGGCGGTGATCGAGGAGCTTCCCGACGACTGGACCGATCTCGAGCTCGATCTGCGGCTGGCCGACGAGTCGCGCTACGTCGACGCAGCGGTGTACCTGGTGACCTGCAACGCCCAGCCCTACTCCCGCCACGACTGGCACTGGCGCCTGCGCGTCGCTCACCGCTTCGGGCACGCGGCGTCGGCGCCGACCACCCACGGGGCGCTGAAGCTGCTCGACGACGCGGGCATCGCCGGCCAGCTCGCCGTGCGCGAGGTGCGCGAGGGCCGCGTGGAGATCAACCCGCTGTGGGGGAGGCCGGAGTCCGCGCGCCAGGAGTTCCGGCGCCTGCGCGCCCAGTAGCGGAGCGCTGCCGTGGCGCGCATCGTCGCCCTGGTGCCCGACCTGATGTTCGGATCGCGGGTGCAGGCCGCGCTGGCCGGCGCGGGGCACGACGTCGCGCTGGTGGCCTCCGGGCCCGAGGCCAAGGCGCGCCTGGACCGGGCCGAGCTGCTGGTGGTCGACCTCGCCCAGCCCGACCCGGCCGGCATCGACCTGGTCGCCGGGCTGGGCGCCGGCGAGCGGGCGGGCGTGCGAACCCTGGCCTACTACGCCCACGTCGACCAGGCGACGCGCGAGCGGGCGCAGGAGGCGGGCTTCGATCTCGTGGTGCCGCGCTCGCGCATGGCCCGCGAGGGCCCGGCCCTGGTCGCGGGGTTATTGGCAGGCGGCGGACAACGGGACCGGGTCGAACCCTAGAATCGCCGCCGCATCGCACCTCGACCGAGGAGGAGGAGAGCGTTGGAGTCAAGTGGGACGACGACGGGCGGCCGCGCGGCGGCCGGCGAGCCGGCGGCGCCGGAGCTACAGCCGCGGGGGATACCGGCCTACGCGGCCGAGCTCGTGGGCACGCTGGTGCTGGTGTTCTTCATCTGCCTGGTACTGAGCGTCGACATCGGCGTGCTCGGCTACAAGTTCGACGCCGCCGGGATCGGCCTGCTCCACGCCTTCGTGCTGATGCTGCTGGTCTACTCGCTGGGCGGAACGTCGGGCGCCCACTTCAACCCGGCGGTCACCGCCGCGCTGGCGGCCGTGCGCAAGATCGCCCCGATCGACGCGGCGATCTACATCTGCATGCAGCTGGTGGGGGCCGTCCTCGGCGCCCTGCTGTGCAAGGCCATCCTGCATGACCCGGGGCAGGCGGCCCACTACGGCGCGGTCACCGTCTCGGACGCGCTCAAGGGAGCCAACTTCACCGGCGCGCTGGTCGAGGCGATCGGGGCGTTCGCGCTGATGTGGGCGATCATGGCCATGGCGGTCAATCCCCGCGGACCGCGCAACATGGCCGGGTTGGTGATCGGGGCGACCCTGGGCTTCGTGGTGATCGTCATCGGGCCGCTCACCGGCGCGGGCGTCAACCCCGCCCGAGCGTTCGGCCCGGACCTGGTCGGCGGCGGCGCCGACGCCGGCCCCTTCCTGCTCGTCTACGTGCTGGGCCCGGTGGTGGGGGCCCTGGTGGCCGCGTTCGGCTACCGCTTCCTGGTCCTCGATCCCCAGGCCAGGGTGGGCGAGGCGCCGATCCAGAAGCTGTCCTGACGCGATCCCCACACGGCCGGCTCTCGGAGCTCGGCCCCGCGTAGACTCAGCAGAGCAATGCGGCGGCGGGTCACCTTCTCGCGCAACCTCACGCTCTCGCTCTCGCGGACGTGCCGCTGCTATTGCAAGTATTGCGCGTTCGCCACGCACCGGCCCCACCTCTACGCGCCCGGGGAAGTGGAGGAGATCCTCGACGGCGCCGCCCGCCGCCGAGTCAAGGAGCTGCTGGTGCTCACCGGCGAGCGGCCCGAGCACAACCCGGAGGTGGCCGCCCGCTTGGCCGAGTACGGACACGAGGACTTCACCTCCTACGTGGCCTGGGCGTGCGAGCGGGCGCTCGAGCGCGGGCTCCTGCCCCACACCAACCTGGGCGTGCTCGAGCGAGCCGACCTCGCCCGCCTGCGCGAGGTCACCGCCTCCCAGGGCCTGATGCTCGAGTCGATCTCCGAGCGCCTGATGGACACCGTCCACGCCGGCTCGCCGACCAAGCACCCCCGCGCGCGCCTGGCCACGATCGCCGCTGCGGGGGAACTGCGGATCCCGTTCACCAGCGGGATCCTGGTGGGCATCGGCGAGCGCGAGGATGAGCGCATGGCCTCGCTGGCGGCGCTGGCCGAGCTGCACCGTCGCCACGGCCACCTGCAGGAGGTGATCCTGCAGAACTTCGTCCCCCACCAGAGCTACTACGGTCGCGAGCCCGCCCAGATCGCCGAGGCGGCGGCCCGCGAGTACTGGCGCACCGGGGTGGGAGAGCGCCCCGAACAAACGCTCCCCGACTGGGCGGGCCGGATCGAGATCTCGGACATCAAGCGCCTGATCGCCGAGAGCCGACGGCTGATGCCCGACGTGGGGATCCAGATCCCGCCCAACCTGGCCGACTGGTGGCCCGAGCTGGTGTCCGCCGGAGGCACCGACCTCGGCGGGCTATCGGCCAACGGCGACCACATCTCCCCCGAGCACCCCTTCCCCTCGCCCACCCAGGCGAGAAAGCGCTTGGCCGAATCGGGCTTCGCCCTCACCGAGCGCCTGTGCGTCTACCCCCAGTACATCGACCAGGACTGGCTGGCCCAGGGGGTGCTGGACGTCGTCAAGCGCAGGTACTGGTCGTTCATCCCCCGCCGGGGCTCCGGGCGGCGCGAGGAGCGCGACATCGACCCCGGGCTGGCGCCGGCGGCGATCGAGCGCGGCCGCGAGGGCCAGGCGCTCTCGCTGGACGAGATGACCGCGCTGTTCGCCGAGCGTCGGCCGGAGGTGATCGAGGACATGCGCCGGGCCGCCGACGAGCTGCGCGCCGAGGTGGCGGGTGACCTCGTCACCTTCGTGGTCAACCGCAACATCAACGTGTCCAACATCTGCATCGTCGGGTGCGCCTTCTGCGGTTTCGGGCAGGGGCGGCGCTCACCCGACGCCTACGAGCACGACCACGACGAGTTCGCCCGCCGCGTGCAGGAGGCGGTGGACTTCGGCGCCACCGAGATCTGCATGCAGTCGGGCATCCACCCCGATTGGGGGCTCGAGGACTACGAGGGGTGGCTGCGCCTGGCCAAGGAGGTCGCCCCGCAGCTTCACCTGCACGCCTACTCGCCGATGGAGGTCGACCACATGTGCACCGCCTCGGGGCTGAGCCCGGCGGCGGTGTTCGCGCGCCTGGGGGAAGCCGGGCTGGGGTCGACGCCGGGTACCGCCGCCGAGGTGCTCCACGACGGCGTGCGCGAGCGCATCTCGCCGAACAAGCTTCCCGTCGCTCGCTGGCTGGAGATCATGGAGGCCTCGGCCGCCGCCGGCTTCTCCACCTCGGCCACGGTCATGTTCGGCCACATCGAGGAGCCGTGGGAGCTGGCCGAGCACATGCGGATCGTGCGCGAGCTGCAGGAGCGCACCGGGGCATTCAACGAGTTCGTGCCGCTGTCGTTCATCCCCTTTCACACCCTGCTCGGGCGCACGCACGGGATCGAGGAGATCTCGCGGGAGGAGAACCTCAAGCACACCGCGGCCTTCCGCCTGGCTCTAGGGCGAAGCGTGCGCAGCCTGCAGGCCTCGTGGGTGAAGATGGGCCTGGACGCCGCCACCGAGTCGCTGCGCTGGGGGGTAAACGACCTGGGGGGGACGCTGATGGAGGAATCGATCTCGCGCATGGCCGGCAGCTACCACGGCGTGATGCTCACGCCCGAGGACCTCGTGGGCGCCGCGCATCGCGCCGGGCGCCCGGCCGCCGAGCGCACCACGCTGTACGGGCTGCGGCGCCAGTTCGAGCAGCCGGTCGCGGCCTAGCTGGCCGGCACGTTCTGCACCCCGGCGCAGCGTTCGATCCGCTGCTCGGCGGCTTCGGTGTGTGCGAGCTCGGAGGTGAGGAGGACCTTGTGCCGAGCCAGGATCGTCTTGTAGGACGTCCCCTGCAGCGTGGTGGCCAGGTCGTGGTTGTAGGCGTCCTTGGCCTTGGACTCCTCGTCGAAGATCGAGACAAAGGCGATCGCGTTCTCGGCCGAGTATGGGGGGCGCTGCCAGATGTCGATCTCGGCCGCGTGATGCTCGGAGTTGTCCGACGACCGATTGACGGTGACGTGAAACCCTGCCTTCTGCAGGCAGCCGCTGATCGGGTCAGGGGAGGGCGCTCCTCCACAGCCGAGCAGGGGCGCAGCCGACGCGAGCGGCACGAGGGTTAGCCGGCGCCAGCCCCGGGCGATGCTCAGGCACGCTCCTGCCGGGCCCACGCGGCGACGATAACGCATGCGGTGAGGGCGAAAGAGAGGGGAGTGCGCCGGACCGCAGAGGGTCGGCGCTAGCGAAACAGATCCTCGGCCGGCGGGCGCACGAGCGCGGCCGCGCCGGGGCCGTCGTCGGGAGCGACGTGGCGCTCCAGACCGGAGATGATCGCCGCCGGCTGGCGCGAGACCTTGTCGCGGGCCAGGTCGGCGGCCGCCGCCGCCTGGTCGGCCACCGCGATCCAGGTCGCGCGCAGCTCGCGCCCGTCGGCGTCCGGGCGCCCCCGCCAGTCCTCCAGCGGCGCCAGGCCGGCGCACCCGATCGCCACGTCGCACTGGCCGTGGCGCCAGGTGCGGCCGAAGCTGTCCGCGATCACCACCGCGGGGCGGCGGCCCGAGCGGCGGCCCAGCGCGGTGCGCAGCTCGCGCGCCGAGCCGTCGGGATCGTGGGGCAGCAGCACCAGGCGGTCCTCGGCGCCCGCGTTGGAGGCGTCCACGCCGGCGTTGGCACATACGAATCCCTGGCGGGTGCGTGAGATCAGCACGCCGCGCTCGGCGCGCAACAGCTCGATCGACTCGTCGAGCACCACCTGCACGGCCCGCGGGTCGTGCCCGTGCTCGGCCGCCAGGGCATTGGCGCGCGCGCCGGGGGAAACCGACGAGAGCTCGACCGTGCGGCCCTCGGCTTTGGAGACGGCCTTCTGGGAGACCACGACGACGTCGCCGTCCTCGGGCGACCCGCCCGCCTCGAGGATCAGCCTCGCCAGGTCGTCGCCGGCGGTGATCTCCGGCAGCCCCGACACGGGGCGGACCACGATCACGTGCGCAAACAGGTCGGCGTCACGATCCCACCCGCGACGGGCTGGGGGCGTGGCCGGCGAGCAGACCGCGGGTGCGCGGGGCGACGGCGGGGTCCTCGGCCAGCGCCGCCCCGAGCGCCTCGAGGTCTGCGGCGGTGTCCACGTCGTGCAGCAGCGGCCACGGACGGCGCACCACCCAGGCGGCGCCCACCGCGCGCGCGGCGTCGCGGTGGCGGTCAAACGAGCCCGGGCCAAAGCTCGATTCGATCACCGCGGGGGGCGCGAGCAGCAGGGCGTTGGTGCCCGTGCCGTGGCGGTCGGGGACGCAGACCACGCTGGGGGCGTCCGCCGGCGCCGCGGCGAGCAGCTCGTCGATGTCGGCGGGGCGAAGGGCGGGGCAGTCCCCGGGCACCAGCAGGACCCGGCGGGCCCCGGCCTCCAACGCGCGTCGCACGCCCTGCGCGGCGGCCGGATTGTGGCCGGGTGCCCGGGGGTCGGACACCGCCTCGGCGCCGGCGGCGAGGGCGAGCTCCCGGGCCCGAGGATCCACCGTGACGACCAGGACGTGCTCGACGCCAGCGCACCGAATCAGGGCCTCGAGCACGTCGGACACCATCGCCTCGGCCAGCAGCCGGCGGCGCTCGATCGAGAGGGCGGGCGCCAGGCGCCGCTTGGCCTCCTCGAAGCGCTTGATCGGCAGGACCGCGGCGGTGGGCATCCGGCTCAGAAGGTACTGCCCGGCGCCCGGCGCTATCCGGCCAGTCCCTCGGCGAAGTCCAGCGTCGCCTGGGCCAGGGCGCGGCGCCCGGCGGCGTCGGCCATCAGCGTCTCGGTGCGCAGGCAGGGCAGGTCGGGCACCGGCTCGTCGGCGACGATCGCGTCGATCACGCCGGCGTACAGGCGGGCGACGCCCTCGGCGCTGAGCGGCTGTCCCGCCCAGCGCATGAACTCTTCGGTTGGACCCTTGAGCACGCGCCCGCCCACGATCGGGCTGACCGCCACGACGGGAGCGGCGGCGTCCGACAGCGCCTCTCGCATCCCGGGCACGGCGAGGATCGGGCCGATCGAGATGACGGGGTTAGACGGGCCGATCACGATCGTGCGCGCGCGGGCCAGGGCGTCGAGGACCTCGGCCGTGGGGCGCGCCTGGGGGCCACCCTCGAAGTGCACCTCCTGGATCGGACCCTGGCCGCGGCGGCGGATCAGGAACTCCTGCAGGCCCAGCCAACCGTCGTCGGGGACCCGAACGCGGGTGCGCACGCGCCCATCGGTCATCGGCAGCACCCGCGCGGCGACGCCCAGCGCCCCCGCCAGCTCGGCGGTGGCCTCGGTCAGTCGCGCGCCCTCGCTCAGGCGGCGGGCCCGGCGGATGCCGACGGCGAGGTCGCGGTCGCCGAGTGAAAACCAGACGTCGTCGCGCTGCTCGCGCAGGCCGTCCATGACCGCGAAGGTGTCGCCGCGCAGTCCCCAGCCGCGCTCGTCGATGCGGTCGGCCAGCCAGAAGCAGACCAAGTCGGGATCGGGGCTCACGTGGGCGCCGTAGATCTCGAGGTCATCGCCGGTGTTGGCCACCACGGTCAGGTCGGGGCCGACGACGTCCAGCATCCCGCGGGCCAGGCGGGCGCCCCCGGTTCCGCCGGCGAGCACGACCACCGGTCGGTTCGCGCCGCCGGCCGAGACGGGGCCGCTCACCAGCGGTCTTCGGGCAGGCCGGTTATGCGCACGCCCGCCTGGGCCTTGTGGCGAGCGTTGATGGAGATCATCAGGGCGGTCAGCGACTCGGTGATCCGGGCCATCTCCAGGCGACCGGCGTCGACGCAGCGCAGGCCGGGGACCCGCTCGATGAGCTCGGCCGCCTCGCGCTTGTCCTCGCGCCGATCGCCGCACACCAGGACGTCCTCGTCGAGCTCGTGGGCCAGATCCCCCAGCGAGGCGGCGCTCACCGTGTGCAGGGCCGAGACCACGCGCACGCCCTCGGGCGCCATCTCCTGGGCCTGCTGGGCGGCCGAGCCCTGCCACACGCCGAGGGTGCGCGTGGCGCGGCCGCCGACGGCAGCGGCGAGCGGGACGGTGGCATCGATGAGGAGCTGGCCTTCGCGCAGGGAGCCCTTGAGGTTGTTGAGGGTCTCGGACTGGTTGCGAAACGGGACCGACAGCACGACGATCGGGGCCCCGGCCGCGGCCTCCTCGTTGCCGGTCCCCCCGACGCTGGCGCCGGGCACGTCGGCGGCGAGGCGCTGCGCCGTCTCTTTCCCGCGGGCGGGATCCCGCGAGCCGATCACGATCGGCACGCCGGCGGCGGCCAGGCGCACGGCGAGCCCGTAGCCAAGCGCCCCCGAGGCGCCGATGATCGACACGGGTCCTGGGGCCGGCGCCACGGCCGGCGAGTATACGGTTCACCGAATGAGCGAAAGGGATCGCAGCGGCGCCGATAGCCACGCGGTCAGCGTCAGCTCCCTGGGGACGATCGAGGACGTCGCGCGACCGGCGCAGGCCACCTTGGCGCCGGGCCTGGAGGGCGCGTTCGAGTTTGAGGTGGCCGGCCAGCTGCTCACCGACGTGGGCGGGACGATCAAGGTGCGCGTGCTCTCCACGCCGGGGATGGTCGGCGTGATCGAGCGGACCTGCGCGGTGCTGGCGCTCGGCAATCTGCCCGAGGGCAAGGCGACGGTGGGCTTTGAGATCTGCGTCAAGCACGTCGCCGCCTCGCTGGAGGGCGCCCGCTGCGTGGTGCAGGCGCGGCTGCGAGAGATGATCGAGGAGCGCAAGCTGCGGTTCGACGTCGAGGTGCGCGAGCTCGCCGGCCCCGGCGGCCCGGCGGAGGGCTCGGCCGGGGAGGGCGAGGGGGGACGCACGATCGGCGTGGGGACGCACGAGCGGCGGGTCATCGACGTCGCCGCCCACGCGGGCGCCGCCGGAGGCTGAGCGCTCGGCCTCCGCCCACCGGGTCCCCGCGGCCCCGCGGGCGTCGGGAATGACGACGCGCGCGAGCGCGTCCTTAATATCGAGACATGAGCGCAGCGGCGAGGAACAGCTCCGACCTTCCCGGCGCCGTGCGCCTGCGCGAGGTCGGGCCGCGCGACGGCTTTCAGAACGAGCCCGAGGTGATCCCCACCGGCGAGAAGGTGGCGCTGATCGACATGCTCGCCCGCACGGGGCTTCGCCGCCTGGAGGTCACCAGCTTCGTGCGCGCCGACGTGATCCCCCAGCTGGCCGACGCCGCCGAGGTGATCGACGCGATCGACGTGCCCGAAGACGTGGCGATCGGCGTCCTCATCCCCAACGAGCGCGGGCTGCAAGCGGCTCTGGCCCACCGCGAGCGCTTCCAGGAGATCAACGTCTTCCTGTCGGCCAGCGAGTCGCACAATCGAGCCAACGTCAACCGGTCGGTGGAGGAGTCGCTGTCCGGGCTCGAGCGCGTCCTCGCCCGCGCCGGGGGAGAGGGCCTGCGTTGTGAGGGCGTGATCTCTGTGGCCTTCGGCTGTCCGTATGAGGGGTACGTGGCGCCCGAGCGGGTGTTCGCCATCGCCTCGCGGCTCGCCGCGGCCGGGGCGGTCGAGGTCGCCTTCGGAGACACGACGGGGATGGCCAATCCGCGCCAGGTGGGGGAGTTCTTCCTGGCCGCGCGCGAAGCGCTAGGCGAGGAGGTCGAGCTGACGGCGCACTTTCACAACACGCGCGGGCAGGGCCTGGCCAACGTCCTGGCCGCGCTGGAAACGGGGGTGGACTCGTTCGAGTCGAGCTTCGGCGAGCTCGGCGGCTGCCCGGTGCCGGCCGGGGCGACCGGCAACATCGCCACCGAGGACCTCGTCTCGATGCTGCACGAGATGGGCATCGAGACCGGCGTCGACCTGGCGGCGCTGCTCGAGTGCGCGCGCGGCGTGCGCGGGGTGCTCGGGCGCCCGCTGGGCAGCCACACGCTGGTGGCCGGCCCGGTGGACTGGCACCGCGCCTAGCGGTGAGCCCCGGCTAGCGCCCGGAGAACGCGGGGGGGCGGCGCTCGGCGAAAGCCCGGGCCCCTTCGGCGTAGTCCTCGGTGCGCGCGCACAGCTCCTGGGCGGCGACCTCCTGCTCGAGGGTGGCCGCCAGCGCCGGCTTGGCCGCCGCGTCGATCACCCGCTTGGCGTGGCCCACGGCCACCGGGGCGCAGGCGAGCAGGTCCCCGACCAGCGCCTCGGTGCTCGCCTCGAGCTCCTCGGGCGGGCACACGCGGTTGACCAGCCCGATGCGCTCGGCCTCGGTGCCGTCGATCAGGCGGCCGGTCATGACCAGCTCCTTGGCTCGGCCGGTCCCGACGATGCTCGGCAGACGAGAGCATCCGCCCACGTCGGGGATCAGCCCCACGCGCGTCTCGGGCAGGCCGATGAGGGCGTCGGCGGCCATCACCCGCAGGTCGCAGGCCAGCGCGAGCTCGAGCGCTCCGCCGATGCAGCCGCCCTGGATTCGGGCCACGGTGGGCTTGGTCATCTCCTCGCACAGGTTCCAGGCGGCGAGCACCCCGGAACGAAACTCGCGCAGGCGCTCGGGGTGCTCGGCGAGCGCGCCCAGGTCGCCGAAGTCCATGCCTGCCGAGAACATCGGCCCCTCCCCGCCCAACACCACGCACAGCACGTCGGGGTCGTGGGCGGCCTCGGCCAACGCCTCGCCCACGCCGCGGACCAGCTCCTCGTTCATGGCGTTTCGCTTCTCGGGCCGGTTCATCATCACGTGGCGGACCGGCCCCCGGTCCTCGCATTGCACGATGCTCATGGCCGAGACCCTACGCCATGTCCACCCCCGCTCGGCGCGGACCCGGCGCTGCCAGGACGCGGACCCGGCGCCGCCAGGACGCGGACCCCGGCGCCGGCCCCGTACTAGGCTGCCGGGCCCAGCGGGCGGTCGAAAGCCTGCGCCCAAAAGCAAAGCGACACGGAGGCTCCATGGCGGAAATCAGCAAGGTCGGGATCCTCGGCGCCGGCCTCATGGGTCACGGCATCGCGCAGGTGACCGCCGAGGCCGGCTACGAGGTGGTCGTGCGCGAGGTCAGCGACGACAAACTGGCCCAGGGGATCGGCAAGATCGAGAAGCAGCTGGCCCGCGCGGTGGAGAAGGGCAAGGCCGAGCAGGCCGACGCCGACGCGGCGCGGGGGCGCATCCAGGGAACGGTGCACTACCGCGATCTGGCCGACTGCGACCTGGTGGTCGAGGCGATCACCGAAGACCTGGGCCTCAAGCTCGAAATGTGGCGCGAAGTCGACCAGATCGTCAAGCCCGACGCCTACCTCGCCACCAACACGTCCTCGCTGCCGGTGATCGACCAGGCGGCGTCCACCGGCCGCCCCGAGCGCTTCCTGGGCCTGCACTTCTTCAACCCGGCGCAGGTGATGAAGCTGCTCGAGGTGGTGCGCTGTGTGACCACGTCTGACGAGGCGCTGGCGGTCGGCGTGGACTACGGCAAGAAGCTGGGCAAGCTCACGGTGCAGACCAAGGACAAGGCCGGGTTCATCGTCAACCGGCTGCTGGTCCCTTACACCCTCGACGCGATCCGCGCCTACGAGGAGGGCGTCGGCTCGATCGCCGAGATCGACGCGGCGATGAAGGCGGGAGCCGGGCATCCGATGGGGCCGCTGGCGCTGGCCGACTTCGTCGGGCTCGACACCCTGGGGGCGATCTGCGACGTGCTGTTCGACGAGTTCCGCGAGCGGCGCTTCGCCAAGCCGCCGACGTTGCGCAAGATGCTCGCGGCGGGCTGGTACGGGCGCAAGTCCGGCACCGGCTTCTACGACTACTCGGGCGAGGAGCCGACCCCCAATCCCGGCCTCTGAGGCGAGCAGAGTGCTACACCCGGCCGACTGGCCGGGCCGGGTGCTCCGCGTCCTGCGGCCCCATCCGCACCGGGGCGACGTGATCGCCGCCGGCGCGCTGGTGCTGGGCGTCGCGGTACTGATGATCAACGTGCGCATGAACGCCAAGTGGGACTCGGGGGTCCTGCTGGTGATCGACGCGCTGGCGGCCGCGCTGGTGGGGGGGATGGGCCTGCTCGCGTCGCTGGAGGGCCCCGCGCCGCGGCCCTACCACTCGCTCCTGCTGCTCGTCGGGCTGGCCCTGGTCGCCGCGAGCCTGTACCGGCTGGCTCAGGTGCTGGGCACCGACCATCCGCTCTCGGCCTCGGGGACCGTGACCTGGATTGGCCTGGTGCTGGTGGCCGCGGCGGTCTACTCGGCGTGGTGGGCGAACTCGGCGGCGAGCTCGCTGGTGGCGGGGATCGCCGGCACCGTGACCCTGCTGTCGTTCGTCAAGTGGGCGTTTGACCCCAGCGGGGTGTCCCCGTTTCGCTACCTCCTGCTGCTGGTGCTCGCTGCCACCGCTCTGGTGGCCGTCTCCTGGCGCGACCGCCGCCGGCGCCACGCGGTGGCCGCCGTCGACGTCTCCGGGGTGGCGGCCCTCGGGCTGGCCCTGACCTTCATCGCGGTGCCCGTCGCAGTACCGGCCGTCTCGCTCGCCGGGCGCATGGGCGCCGGAGGTCCCGGCTTCGGTTGGGCACTGGTGCTGCTCTCCGCCGGGTGCGGGCTGATCGCCTACGCGGCGGTGGATCGAGAGCCCGGGCCCGCGTACCTGGGCGTGCTGGTCCTGGTGGCCGCCGTGGCCACGATCGGCCGGCCCGATCCCAGCGGCGGCTCCCTGCTCGGATGGCCGATCGTGCTGGCCCTGGTCGGGGCCGGCGGGGTGGCCCTCGGGCTTCGCCCTCGGCTTCCGCTGCCGCCGGCGCCCGACGCCGGCGCCCCCGAGGCGCCGCCCACCCCGCTGGCGCCGCCCGGGGGCGGGGGCGACGCCGCCGAGGCCCGGCCGCCCCCCGGTCGGGGAGGCGCGCCGGCGGGCGGTGGGGTCAGCGAGGAAACCGCCCCGATTCCCACCCCCGAGGCCCAGGCCACCGAGCCGCTCCCCGAGGCGCGCCGCAGCCCCGGGGATCCGCCCACCGAACCCCTACCGCGCGAGACCGAGGGCGAGAGCGAGGGCGAGGGCCAGTGAGCGACCTGGAGCAAGCGGCCGAGCGCGGGCTCGCGGGCGGACCCGCCCGCCACCACGAGAAGGCAAGGGAGCAGGGGAAGCTCGAGGTGCGCGAGCGCATCGAGCGCCTGCTGGATCCGGGGAGCTTTTCCGAGGAGGCGCTGCTAGCCAACTGGGATGACGAGGGCCTGGGCGCCGACGGCGTGGTCACCGGCGTGGGGACGCTCGGCGGGCGGGCGCTGGCGGTGATGGCCAACGACCCCACGGTCAAGGCGGGCTCGTGGGGGCCCAAGACGGTGGAGAAGAACCTGCGCATCGTGGAGCGCGCGCTCGAGCGCCTGGTTCCGATGATCTACCTGGTGGACTCCGCCGGGGCGCGCATCACCGACCAGGTGCAGATGTTCCCCGGACGGCGCGGCGCCGGGCACATCTTCTACAACCAGGTCAAGCTCTCCGGCGTCGTTCCCCAGGTGTGCGTGCTGTTCGGCCCCAGCGCCGCAGGCGGCGCCTACATTCCCGCCTTCTGCGACGTGGTGATCATGCGCGACGGCAACGCGTCGATGTACCTGGGATCCCCTCGCATGGCCGAGATGGTGATCGGCGAGAAGGTCACCCTCGAGGAGATGGGGGGCGCCCGCATGCACACCGCCGTCTCCGGCTGCGGGCACATGCTGGTCAAGACCGACGAGGAGGGTGTGGCGCTCGCTCGCGCCTACCTGTCGTACATGCCCTCGAGCTTCGAGGAGCGCCCCCCGTCGGCCCCGCCGGCGCCCCCGGCCCGCGATCCGGGGTCGATCGCCGCGCTGGTCCCCGCCGACGAGAACCGGCCGTTTGACATGCAGGAGCTTCTCGACGCCGTGCTCGACGCGGGGTCGTTCCTCGAGGTTCACGGGCGCTGGGCGCGCGAGGTGATCGTCGGCTACGGGCGCCTGGACGGCCGCGCGGTGGGGGTGGTGGCCAACCAGCCCAAGCACAAGGGCGGCGTCCTGTTCGTCGATTCCGCCGATAAGGCGGCCCGCTTCATCTGGAACTGCAACGCGTTCAACGTCCCCCTCATCTTTCTGGCCGACGTGCCGGGGTTCATGATCGGCACCCAGGTGGAGCGCGAGGGCATCATTCGCCATGGCGCCAAGATGATCAGCGCGGTCTCTGAGGCCACGGTGCCCAAGCTCTCGGTGATCGTGCGCAAGGCCTATGGCGCCGGGCTCTACGCGATGGCCGGCCCGGCGTTCGAGCCCGACTGTTGCCTGGCCCTGCCCACCGCGTCGATCGCCGTGATGGGTCCCCAGGCGGCGATCAACGCCGTCTACTACAACCAGTTGCAGTCGATCGAGGACCCCGAAGGGCGCGCGCGGCGCACGGAGGAGCTGCGTCGCGACTACGCCGAGGACATCGACATCCTCCACCTGGCCTCCGAGCTGGTGATCGACGCGGTGATCGAGCCGGCCGACCTGCGCACCGAGCTGGTGCGCCGTCTGGAGCAGGCGCTTTCCAAGCGCCGGCGCTGGCCGGCCAAGCACAACCCGGTCACGCCCGTCTAGCGCGCCCAGCCCGAGCCGGCCGCTGAAGCGGGCTCGGTCCGGCTCAGGCGGGGGTCGGCACCCCGTGCTTTGCCGCCCGCCCGGCGTGCTCGGTGATCGTCCGGGCGATGAGCTCGGGGTCGTCGATCATCGGCACGTGTCCCAGGCCGGACAGCTCGATCCACTCACCGGCCGGCACCAGCTCGCGCAGGCGCCGGGAGTAGTGCTTGGACGGGATGATCCGGTCCTTGGTTCCCCACGCGAACAGCACGGGGCAGTCGATGCCCTCGAGGCTGGCCGGCGGACCGTCGCGCAGGATCGCCTCCATGAGGTCGAAGTAGATCGGGCAGGCGACCGAGTCGCGGACGAGCTGGGCGGCGGCGGGCGGGCTCAGGCGGTCACCGCGCGTGGTGACCTGCCAGAGCAGCAGGCGGCGCAGCCTGGGCCGGCGCATGAGCGGCTCGATCCTGGGCAGCAGCCGGCGGGAGAGCTTGTGGTTGCGGGTGAACAGCGTGCGCAGGCGCCGCTCGGCCCGCGTCCCGCCTTTCCACCCGCCCGCCGGGGCCAGCGCCACCACCGAGCGCGCGCGCCCACGCCGGGCGAGCTCGAGGGCGATCCAGCCGCCCAGGGAGTTGCCCACGACATGGGCGGTCTCGAATCCGGCGGCGTCCATGTCGCGCTCGACGGCGTCGACGAGCATCGGCATCGACACGCTGGCGCCCGCCGAGCACTCCGGGCCGCCGGCGTGGCCGAGCAGGGTGACCGCGAGCACGTCGTGGGAGGCCTCGAGCCGGTCGAGCACGGGCTCCCACGCCCGCCACGTGCCCGAGAAGCCGTGGACGAGGACCAGCGGCTCGCCCGAACCCCCGCGGTGGGCCTCATACGCCCCCATCAGCCGCCGACTCTAGCGCCCCGGTGGCGGGGCTGTCCCTGGTGGACGCGGCCGCCGGCTCAGCGGCCGCGGGGGCGATGCGACGGCCGCCGGCGCCTGCCCCGGTGGGAGACGACGGTGTGCGGTCTTCCCTTCGTGCAGTGGCGGTAGCGGCGGACGCTGGCGACGCGCTTGTGCTTGGCGGTGAAGGCGACGATGCGGACCGAGAAGTCCGCTCGGCGTGGCGCCCGCAGGGTCACGTGGGTGATGCGGCGGCCGCGCACGGTGCGGATGCGTCTGCGGCCGATGTAGAGCGCCACGCGGATCACCCGGCCGTTGTTCTGGTGCACCTTGAACCTCAGGCGGCCTCCCTGGCGACAGCGGGGCCTGGGTGTAGCCCGGGCGGCGCGAAACGGTTGGGTGGCGCAGCGGAAGAAGTAGGGCAGTCGCTCGATGGGCGCGTCGACCGTGGGCGAGCTCGGCCCGCGGTAGCGAGCGCCGGTGTCAGGCTCCTGCCAGCATCCAGCCGGCAGGTACACGGTCCTCGCGGTGGCGCCCTGGGTGACGACCGGAGCTACGAGCACGTCGGGGCCGAGCAGCCACTCCTGGTCCTGTTGGGCCGCCTGGGGATCGCCGGGGTAGGCGAGCCACAGCGGGCGGGTGATGGGCAGGCCCGTGCGCTGACCCTGGCGCCAGAGATTGAGGATGAGCTGGCGGGCCTGGAGGTGAAGCTGGGTCAGGGCCTTGTAGATCCGCACCGTGTCGGCGTCATAGGACCATGGGGTGTGGGTGCCGGCCGCCGCCGACCCGTGCAGGCGAAACAGGGGCGAGAGCGCGGCCCACTCCGCCCAGCGCAGGAACAGCTCCTTGGTGGTGGCGGTGTAGGGGCCGACGTCGAAGTAGCCGCCGATGTCGGTGGTGTAGCCCAGGGCGCCGCCGATGGTCCGGTTGAGCATGTCCGGGGTCTGGGAGGCCAGGCCCGACGCACGGCTCCAGTCCGTCGTCTCGTCGCCGGGGAAGTTGCCGCCCTCGTAGGCGGCCGACCCCGGGGTCCCGGTGTATCCGGCGCGGGTGTAGAAGAAGATTCGACGGCCCGGATGCGCGCGCTCGAAGGCGCCGACCACGTCGCGCGTGGCGCGGTGGTAGAGCACCGGGAGCAAGTTGTGCATGGTCGCGCCGGTCGAGCCGTCGTGGAAATGCATGTCGGTGAGCACCTGCTCGCCGAAGTCCTGCATGAAGCCGTCGGCGCCGAGGTCCAGCGCCTCGCGCACGCGTCCCTGCCACCAGGTGACCGCCGCCGGGTTGGTGAAGTCGATCTGGGCGGCGTTGGCGTTGAAGTTGGAGATGAACGTGTAGGGGCTGCCGTCGGAGTGGGTGGCGACGAGCCCCTTGGCCAGCGCCTCGTCGTAGGCGCTCGGGGTGTCGGTGCCGGTGGTGTCCTGGCCCACGAAGGCGCGGAAATACAGGAGGGGGTGGATGCCGCGGCTCTTGAGCTCGGAGATCAGGTGGGCGAGGACGGGGCGGGCCAGGAACTGCCAGGCCTCGATCCGGTAGGCCGCGGGATAGAGGTGGTAGCGGTCCATGTTGTCGATGTCGTCCTGGACTTCGGCCTGATACTGGGCGGGCGGATCGGAGGGGAACTTGACCAGCCGGTCGAGGATCGATCCCACCGCCCAGTCGGGCGGGGCCGGCTGGCGACCGGTCATCTGGGTCAGCTGGCCGATCGCCGAGGCCCCGTCCCCGGGTGCCACGACGTAGTCGATGGCGGGCGCCGCCACCTCCGTCTGCCAGGCGTCGGGACGATCGGAGTCCAGCCGCCAGTGGGAGATCTCCGCGCGGTCCAGCAGGAACCCGTAGCCGGCGGAGGAGACGAACGAGGACTGGACGTAGTAGGCGGCATAGGGGCCGTTGGGAAACAGGTAGCGGTCCTGGCCCGGCGCGGCCGGGGCGGTCAGCCCCTGAGCGCTGCCCGAGCCCACGTTCTCCTGCTGGAGGAAGTTGTAGAACTCAGAGCCCTGCTGGTCGAGGCTGTTGTGCCGGCCGCCGAAGCCCCGGAACGCCTCCTGCGGGGTCGAGGAGAAGGAGTCCGACATCGTGGCCACCCCCGTGTCGGGCGTCGGGGTGGCCGACACGCGCAGCCCGTTGCCGGACCCGGTGGGGCTGACCAGCAGCGCGAGCCGGCGTCCGCTGGGGTCGTTGGTGGCCAGGGTGAGGCGGACCCCGTCCCCCACGGGCGTGGCATCCAGCACCGCTTGGGCCGAGTAGGCGGCGCCGGTCTCGGTGACCGCATTGAGGTTGCCCTCCCACTCGCCCGCCTGGGTCTGGGAGGTCGACTGCGTCCCGACCAGAAAGCCAAGCGGCGCGTAGAGCGCCGGCCCCGGCGGACCGATCGTGCCGAACTGGGCCTGGGCGAGCGGCGGCACGGGCAGCGGGGTGGGCGTGGCGGGCACCTCGTTGAGGACCCTGCGCCCGGAGGAATCGGCGAACGCCAACCCGAACGGGTTGCGGGCGATGATCGCGCGCGCCCCCTGATGGGCGGGGACGACGATCTCCGTGGGGCCGATCGAGACGGCTCCCTGGGCACGCGCGGTAAAGCCACACAGGGCGCCCGCGCCCAGGAGCAGACCGACGGCCACCAACGCGGCTCGGCCGATACGCGCCGGCGGTGCGGGTGGGCCCCAGGGGGCGGGCGGTGCCCCGACCATGGCTAGTCCAGCCGGCCGGCCAGCGCGACGAAGAAGTCCAGTGCCTGGGGGTTGGCCAGCGAGTCCACGCTGGCCGCCTTCGCCGGCGGGGTGCCCATGAGGATCTTCTTGACCGGAACCTCGAGCACCTTGCCCGAAAGGGTGCGGGGGACCTCGGTCACCTGGTGGATCTCGTCGGGGACGTGGCGCGGCGAGCAATCCTCGCGGATGCGCCGCTTGATCCGGGCGCGCAGCTCGTCGTCGAGCGTGACGCCGTCGCGCAGCACGACGAACAGGTGCAGGCGAAGCGCCGAGCCGTCGCGGCTGGGGACGTCGACCACGAGGGCGTCGACGACCTCGTCGAGCGCGCCGGCGGCGCGGTAGATCTCGCTCGTGCCCATGCGCACGCCCTGGCGGTTGATGGTCGCGTCCGAGCGGCCGTAGATGACCGCCCCCCCGCGCGGGGTGATGCGGATCCAGTCGCCGTGACGCCAGATGCCCGGATACATGGAGAAGTAGGAGTCGCGCAGCCGCTCGCCGTCGGCGTCGCCCCAGAAGAACAGGGGCATGGAGGGCATCGGCTTGGCCAGGACCAGCTCGCCCACCTCGTCTACAAGCGGGCGGCCCTGCTCGTCGAAGGCCTCCACGGCCGCCCCCAGCGCGCGCGCCTGGAGCTCGCCCTCGTACACCGGAACCAGGGCACAACCGCCGACGAAGGCGGTGCACACGTCGGTGCCACCGCTGGTGGAGAACAGCCACAGATCGGGCTTGACGTGCTCGTAGACCCAGCGGAATCCCTCGGGCGGAAGCGGCGACCCCGTCGACCCGATGGCCTGGAGCGCCGAGAGGTCGTGGTCGCGGCCGGGCTCCAGGCCCTCCTTCATGCACGACACCAAGTAGCCGGCGCTGGTGCCAAAGCAGGTCATCTCCGTGCGCTCGGCCAACCGCCACAGCGCGCCGAGGTCCGGCGCCGCGGGTGAGCCGTCGTAGAGGACGATCGCCGCGTCGGTGAGCAGGCAGCCGACGAGGAAGTTCCACATCATCCACCCGGTGGTGGTGAACCAGAACATGCGATCGCCGGGGTGCAGGTCCAGATGCAGGAACCCCTTCTTGAGCTGCTCGATCAGGATCCCGCCGTGGCCCTGGACGATCGCCTTGGGCAGACCGGTGGTGCCCGAGGAATAGAGCACCCACAAGGGGTGCGAGAAGTCGACGCGCTCGAACGACGGGCCGCCCGGTCGGGGGTCGGGCGGGAGCTCTGACCATGTCACGGTCGCGCGCAGGCGGCTGATGTCGAGGTCCGGCGGCTGCTGCAGATAGGGGAGCACGACGGTGCGCGCCAGCGTGGGCATCGCCTCCTGCAGGGCGGCGACCACATCGAGGCGGTCGAAGTCCTTGCCCCCGTAGCGGTAGCCGTCGACGGCGAACAGCACCTTGGGCTCGATCTGGGCGAAGCGGTCGATCACCGAGCGGGCTCCGAAGTCGGGCGAGCAGCTCGACCAGATCGCTCCGATGCTCGCACAGGCCAGGAACGCGATCACCGCCTCGGGGACGTTGGGCAGGTAGGCGACCACGCGGTCGCCGCGCTTGACCCCCAGCGCGCGCAGGCCGGCGGCCACCCGCGCCACCTCGGTCGTCAGCTCGCCCCAGGAGACCGAGCTCAGCTCGCGCAGCTCCGAAGCGTGCAGGATCGCCGTCTCGTCGGGGCGGCGGTCGCGGAAGATGTGCTCGGCGTAGTTGAGCTGCGCGCCCTCAAACCAGCGCACACCGGGCATGTGCTCGCCGCTGAGCACCCGCTCATAGCGGCCGCTGGAGATCACGTCGAAGTACTCCCAGACCGCCGCCCAGAAGTCCTCGAGCTCATCCACCGACCAGCGCCACAGCTCGGAGTAGTCGGAGAACGACAGGCCGCGGTTCTCGGCCAGCCAGCGCATGAATGCGGTCAGCCCCGCGCGCTCGCGCCGCTGCTGGGACGGCTCCCACAGCAGGGGCGGAGCGGGTGCCTGCTCGGAGGCCGCGGCCGGCTCAGTGGTCATGCCCAGAAGCTATCCGGCGGCGCCGGTGACCCGGTCCAGGTGGTCGTCGATGAACCCCACCAGCACCAGACCGAAGTCCAGCGCCGCGCGCAGCGCCCCCGGATCGATCTGCGCGGGCGTGTCCTCGGGCGTGTGGGCGCGCGGAACGGCGTCGCGCTCGTCGCGGCAGCCGATCGCGATCGCCGGCCAGCGGGCGACCCGGCGCGGCGGCCAGGCGGGGCTTGATCCGTGGGAGGCAAAGGGGCGTGCGTGGGGCGCCTCGGCGTGCGCCGCCCGCTCGGCCAGGGCGATCAGCTGAGGGTGAAGGCGCAGCGGCGCCAGCGGCCCGTCGCGCGTCAGCCAGCGCGGAGTGCCCGTCCCGCACGCCTCGATCCCCAGCACGACGGTGTCCTCGGGCCGCCGGCTGCGACGCAGCGAGCGCGCGTAGGCGGTCACCCCCGCGGCCGGCGCCTCGCCCGCCCCGGCCAGCACCACCTCGACGGCCAGCCGGCGCGGCGGCGCCCGGTCGAGCTCGTGGGCCAAGGCGAGCGCGACGGCGACGGCGCTGGCGTTCGCCGACGCCCCAGGCGAGAAGTCCGACAGGCCGACGTCCACCAGGGAGGCGAAGCCGATCAGGAGGGCGACGGTGGGGAGGAACTGGGCCACCCCGAGCGCGGTGCCGCTCACGCCCTGCCAACGCGCCACCGCCACCCCGAGGAGGACGAGGATCGCTGTCGCCAGCCAGCCCAGCGGCGAGGCCAGGTGCCCGCGCAGCGCCTGGCGTAGGCGCGCCTCCAGCCCGGCCCACACGCCGTAGACCGCGCCGGTGCGCCCCGCGTCCAGGTGGGCGGCGATCACCAGGCGCGCCTTTGCGGCTTGGGAGGCGGGGGGAGGGGAGACGACGTTCTGGGTGGCGCGTCGCGGGGTGAGCAGGCGCACCAGCGCCCAGCGGCCGCTGAGATCGCCGGCGAACGAGATCAGGGTCGCGGCCAGGATCGCGCCACCGACGATCGGCTCCCACACGCTGACGATCGACCCGCCCACGCCGAGCAGGCAGTGCAGCGCGTGCGTCCACGGCCAGTGGGGCCGCACCCAGATCGTCTGCAGCCCGGCCGTGCGGCCCCGCTCGCGCAGGCGGTCGCGCACGGCGATGGCGCTACGCCGCTCCGCGTCGGTGCCGGGGCCACGGCCAGGCTGCGAGCACAGCCAGGCGACCGTCTCGGCGAGCCCCTCCTCCGGGCTCGTCGCGGGCGCCGGCGGCGTGGCGGTGGCCGGGTTCATGCGCGGCTGATGATCCCATGCGCCTCGGGCGCCGGGCGCAGGGCCCGCTGTCACGCCGACGCGGCCCACTCCGCGGCCGCCGGCCAGCCAATAGATTGCGCGCCGTGGACGAGGCCGAGCTGGCATTTGCCGGGCTCGCGCGCCAGGCGGAGCTGATCGCCCAGCGCGCCGTCTCGCCGCGCGAGCTGGTGCAGACCTGTCTGGATCGGATCGAGCGACTCGATGGCCAGCTCAACGCGTTTCGCGTGGTGTTCGCCGAGCGGGCGCTTACCGAGGCCGAGCAGGCCGCCGCCCGCCGGGAGGCGGGCGGCGAGGGGCGGCCGCTGCTGGGGGTGCCGGTGGCGATCAAGGACGACACCGACGTGGCCGGCGAAGTGACGGCGTGGGGGGGAGAGGGCCACGGCCCGCCGGCCCGCGAGGACGCCGAGGTGGTGCGGCGCCTGCGCGCCGCCGGGGCGATCGTGATCGGCAAGACCAACGTGCCCGAGCTGACGATCTTTCCCTTCACCGAGAGCCGGCGCTTCGGCCTCACCCGCAACCCGTGGGACACCGGTCGCACGCCGGGGGGGTCAAGCGGAGGCACGGCGGCGGCGGTGGCCGCCGGGCTGGTGGGCGCCGGGCTGGGCTCCGACGGCGGCGGCTCGATCCGCATCCCCGCCGCCTGCTGCGGGCTGTTCGGGCTAAAGACCCAGCGGGACCGGATCTCGCTGGCGCCGCTGCGCGAGCAATGGCACGGCCTGTCGGTGTTCGGCCCGCTGGCGCGGCGCGTGCGCGACTCGGCGCTCTTCCTGGACATCGCCTCCTCGGAGGCGGGTAGTCCGGGCCAAGGGTTTCGGGAGGCGGCCGGGCGCGATCCCGGGAAGCTGCGGGTCGCGTTCTCGAACAAGGTGCCCCCAGGCCTGATCGCCCGCGTCGATCCCGAGGTGCGCGCCTCGATGGAGGAGACGGCGGGGGTGCTCAGCTCCCTCGGCCACCAGGTGAGCTGGCAAGACCCCGACTACGGCACGTCCGCCATAGCCTTCATCGCCCGCTATCTGCGCGGCATCCACGACGACGCCCACGGCGTCGTTTACCCCGAGCGACTCGAGCCCCGCACCAAGGGAATGGCGCGCATGGGCGCGCTGATCAGCCCTCGCCTGCTGGCCCGCGCCCGGCGCGCGGAGGCCGCCCACGCCCAGCGCATCAACCGGATCTTCGAAGACCACGACGTGTTCGTCACCCCCACCTTCGCCAGGCCGGCGGTACCGGCCGGCAAGTGGGAGGGCAAGGGCGCCTTGGTCACCTTCAACGGCGTGGCCCGCTTCGTGCCGTTTACCGCGCCCTTCAACCACACCGGCCAGCCCGCCGCCGCGATCCCCGCGGGCTTCTCGCGCGCCGGCCTGCCGCTCTCGGTGCAGGTGGTCGGGCGCCCGGGCGATGAGGCCACCCTGCTGTCCCTGGGCGCCCAGCTCGAGGCCCAGAGCGGCTGGCCCGACCGGCGCCCGCCCGTCTCCTAGTGGCCGGGCGACCGGCGTCGGGCCCCGACGCCGCCGAGCTGCTCGCGCTCGCGGTGGAAGCCGCCCGGACGGCGGGCGAGATGCTGCGCGAGCGCTTCCAGCGCGGGGCCGAGCGGACCCTGGCGACCAAGACCACGCCCACCGACCTGGTCTCCGAGGCCGACCTGACCTCCGAGCGCGCGATCCGCAAGCTGCTGGCCGAGCGGCGCCCCGACGACGGGTTCCTGGGTGAGGAGAGCGGAGAAGGGGAGGCCGGCGCCAGCGGCCTGCGCTGGGTGGTCGACCCCCTGGACGCGACGGTCAACTTCCTGTTCGCCATCCCGCACTGGTGCGTGAGCGTGGCCGTCGAGGACGGCCAGGGCGCGCTGGCCGGGGCGATCTTCGACCCGATGCGCGAGGAGCTGTTCTGCGCCCGGCGCGACGGCCCGGTCGAGCTCGACGGGCGGGCGGTGTCGGCGTCGAGCTGTGAGGACCTGGCCACGGCGATGGTGGCCACCGGGTTTGCCTACGGAGCCGACGTGCGCGCCGAGCAGGCGAAGGTGATCGAGCGCCTGCTCCCGCGCGTGCGCGACGTTCGCCGGTTTGGCAGCGCGGCGCTGGACCTCGCCTGGACCGCGGCCGGGCGCTACGACGCCTACTTCGAACGCACCGTCAAGCCGTGGGACATCGCCGCCGGGCGGCTGATGTGCGAGCGGGCGGGGCTGGCCGTGCACGAGCTGCCCGATCGCCCCGGCCTCCCCTGGGGAGTCCTGGCGGCACCGCGCGGACTGGACCGGGCGCTGCTCGAGCTGGTGGGCTGAGCGCCGGATCGGCGCCGCCCGGCGGTATGTCCTCCGAGATCCGCGGCCGCTACTGCCCGACGTGCTGGACCTGCTCGGGCTCGATGGCGATCTTGACCCGCACCTCGCCCTCCTGGCGAAACGGGTACTTGTCCTCGCCCAGGTACTTCTTGGCCAGCTTGTCGATGTGCTCGTCGGCGCCCTCGTGGGTGTCCTCGGCGACCCGCCCGGCGAGTCGCACGTACTCGTACGGGTTCTCCATGTTGGGTACCACCAGCCACACGCGGGGGTCGTTGCGCAGGTTCTGCGGCCAGCTTCGGCCCTCGGCGGTGTTGAGCAGCACGCGACTGTCCTGGACGTCGACCCAGGTGATCACGTCGAACGGCGTGCCGTCCTTGCGCAGCGTGGTCACCAGGCAGAAGTTCTTGCCCTCGAGCAGCTCGCGCGAGCGTCCTTCGATAGTCGCGGCCATGGGCTCTCCTTTGGTCGTGGTGTCGGGGGTTGCCCTGGACGTCCCGATTTCTGCCATACCCGCGCAGGGCCGGGCACTAGCGCCACTGTTATCTGCCGAGGCCGGGCACCGGCGTTGAAGTCCGGGTCCGGCGCCGTCCCGGGTAGTCCACGTCCGGCGCAAGCCCCAGCATGGACCTATATTTCGTCGAGCTAGCGGCGGTGCTGGAACTGGTCTACAGGATGGTCTCAAACACCATTGTCCGAAAGGACGTGTGGGTTCGAATCCCACCCGCCGCACTCAAACGGTGACCCGATCAGTGCGGTCTACGCCTGAGGTCGAGCAGGTCCGTGCGCTACATGGACGAGTTTCATCGGCCCCAAGCGATGATTAGGGGCGCCGAGGCTGATCAGGCGCCGAGGCTGATCGAGCCGTCGTCGTGCAACGTCCAGTGCGGGTTGTGCGCTACCTCCCACGGATGCCCGTCGGGGTCGATGAAGACCCCCGAGTAGCCGCCCCAGAATGTCTCTCCGCCCTCGCGGCCGATCTCGGCGCCGGCCGTTCGCGCGGCGTCCAGAACCTGGTCGACCTCCCGCGGCGAGCGCACGTTGTGGGCGAGGGTGACACCACCCCACCCGCCGTTGTCGGGCACCGCGCTGTCGTCGGCCAGCTTGGCCCGATCCCACAGGGCGAGGACCATCCCCCCGGCCTGGAAGAAGACGACGTCGTCGCCGGGCTCGGCGCGCGTGCGCCAGCCCAGCGCCTCGTAGAACGTACGCGCCCGCTCGAGGTCGGCGACGCCGAGGGTGACGAGGCTCAGGCGCTGGTCCACGCCTGATGGGTGATCAGGCGGCGCCGGGGACCGGCTCGCCGGGTCCGTAGGAGCCGCCGTAGCCTTCGTCGGACGGCTCCTCGATCTCGACGTGCCAGTCCTGCCCGAACCCGCGCATGGCGAACCCGATCAGCAGCACCTGCAGCGGGATGAGCAGCAGCGTGAGAAGCCCCACCAGATCGGCGTTCATGTTGGGCTGGGTGTAGCCGGAGCGGTCACGGTCGAACCACTGCGGCCCGGCTACCGCCGCCAGGATCAGCAGGACGATCGCGAGCGCCGCCGCCACCGGCAGGACGCCGCGGTTCCAGCGCGCGCAGTAGAAGGCCAGCACCAGGTACACGATGATGTAGCCGATCTGGACGACCTGCAGCCCGGCGAGCGCCTGCCAGCCCCCGATGGTCACGATCACCATCAGGCCGGCGGAGCCCAACAGCAGCAGGATTACGACCGCCTTGGTGGCCTTGACCACGGGCTTGTCCCGGGCCGGGTGGACCAGCACCACCTCGCGCTCTGCAGCCTCCTCCGCCATCGCTGTGGCGGAACATACAGGCTCGACCGGTTCGGGCGCGCAAGTCCGCGCTTCTCCCGCCGATGGGCACGCCGAGGACGCTCGTCCCCCTAGTGCAGTCGCTGATGGATCGGCGTTCGGTCGCGTGCGTCTGTATGGATGCGGGCGGAGGGACTCGAACCCCCAAGGGCTTTCGCCCACCGGCACCTAAAGCCGGCGCGTTTACCAAATATTTCGCCACGCCCGCGGGGCCAAATCCGGATTCTATGAGTGGCCCGATGCGGACCGTTTTCTGCCCGAGTCAACCGACAGGCAAGACAAACATATGTTCGGCGAGGATTTCGTGGGGCCCAAGCGCTACTGGGGGCACGGCCCCCGGTCGCGAAGGGCTAGCAGGGCGCGCTTGCAGTGCCGCTGCTTGTGATGGCCCGAGCGATCTCCAGCGTCGCGACGCTCGTCTACGCTGAGCGCGTGTCGAGCGAGCAACCGCCCAAGAGAAGGGGGCGGCCGCCGGGCGCCAGCCGCGAGGACGTCCTGCGGACCGCCACCGAGCACCACCTCGCCGGGCAACGGATCGACCTGCGCCGCATCGCCACCGAGCTGGGGGTCGGTCGCGCCACGATCTACCGCTGGTACGGCTCGCGCGAGAAGCTGGTGGGCGCCGCGCTGCTTGTCATCGCCGAGCGGGTGGTGGCCGACGCGCGCCGGAGCGCTCGCGGAAGCGGGGCCGAACGCTTGGTCGATACCTTCGACGCGATCAATCGCGAGCTGGCGGAGTCGCCCACCCTGCGCCGGTTCCTGCGCGAGGAGCGCGCCGCCGCGCTGCGGATCATCACCTCCAGCGCAGGTCCGGTCCAGCCCCGAATCGTCGAGCTGATCCAGGAGATCATCGACCAGGAGGTCTCCCGCGGCCGCTACGAACCGCCCGTGGACACCACCACGCTGGCCTACGCGATCGTGCGTCTCGCCGAAGCGTTCCTGTTCAACGACGCGGTCGCCGACATCCGCGGAGACGTCGATCGTCTGCGCGCGGTCGAGGCGGCGCTGCTCGGCGCCCGCGCGGCCGGCGCCGGCGTGGTCTACGACTTCGCCGCCGCGTCGAGCCGCCGCGCCTGAACGCTCCACTCCCCCGCCCCGCCCGAGCAACCCGCTGGCCCTGGCGGCTCGCGGCCCGGACCCGGCTCGGACCGCGCCACCGGACGGGCGCAGGAGGTACCGTACATGGCAGGGTTGGTGTCTCGAAATCGCGGGTATGGGAGCGGGGAAGGTGCCGAGCAACGCCAGGGTGAGGAGCGGGTCGATGACGAGGCGCAGGTTGGGGTGGCGGACGGCTTGGGTGGCCGGCGCGGTGCTGGCGTTTGCGTTGGTCGGGGCGGCCGTCGCGCCCCCCGTCAGCCTCGGCGCGTTCGACGCCAACGTCGAACAACAGAATTTCTCCAAGACCCAGGAGCGCCAGAACATCTACCTGACGCCCCAGTACCAGGCCCAGCTCTTCCAGGTCAGCCAACAGAACGAGGCCAACTCCGCGGCGATCGCGGCCAACGACCCCGAGCGCCAGTTCCAGGGGGATCTGTGCGCTCGCGGCGACAGCGGCTGCGCGGGCGACGTGCGCCTGTACGACTGGCAGAAGAATGGCTACGGCCTGGTCCAGCCCGTGCTCTTCACCGCGCGCAACGGCGCGACGCTGTCCGGTCACGTATGGGCCACCCGGGCCGGGCCGGCGATCCGGCCCGGCGCGGTGATCACCAACGGATCGGTCCAGGCCAACGAGCCCCTGTACTGGTACGCGGCCCAGACGCTGGCCAAGGATGGCTATGTGGTCCTCACCTTCGACCCCCAGGGGCAAGGGCAATCGGACACGCCGGGTGAGTCGCCCGACCAGAACGAGGGTCAGCCAGCCCAGAGCGACGGGCGCCCGTTCTTCGACGGCACCGAGGACGCGCTCAACTTCATGCTCTCCAGCGCGCGCAGCCCCTATGAGCCGGTGACCAGCTGCTCGACCGGCACCAGCCACGCCGCCAAGCAGAACCGGCGCGTGGCCGCGGGCCTGGACTCGCCCTACAACCCGTTCTGGCAGCTGCTCGACCGATCGCGCATCGGCCTGGCCGGGCACTCCTACGGCGCCGCCGGCGTCTCCTACATCGGACAGTGGGACCCGCGCGTCAAGGCCATCGTGGCCTGGGACAACCTCAGCGTGCCCACCGCGAACCCAGCCGGGTCGTTTCCCCCCGGAGAGCAGGGCTGCCCCGCCCGCCCCGCCGACCGGGCCCCGGCCCGCATCACCAAGCCCGCTCTGGGCATGACCGCCGACTACTTCCTGCCCCCGGAGCCCAACACCTCACAACCCGACCCCTACGGCTGCACGCCGTCGAGCGCGACGTCGGTGCCCAACAACTTCGGCTGCAAGGTGACCGAGTCGCTGGCCTACTCGCAGGCGGGGGTGGACACCGGCGCGATCGTCATCCGCGGGGGCTCGCATCTGGACTTCTCCTTCATCCCCTTCCCACCGGCCTACACGCCCGGGCCGCCCTTCGGCGCCACCCTGCGCGGCGCCGACGAGATCGCCTGGTACACGAGCGCCTGGTTTGACAAGTACGTAAAGGGCGACTCCTCGGCCGACGCCCGCCTGCTCACCAACCGCTGGCGCCACGACGGCGAGGAGGGCGGCATCGACCCCAACCACGACGGCAACACGTTCTCCTTCTACTACCCCTCGCGCATGGACATCCGGCTGGCCAACGGCTCGGCGTTCGACTGCGAGCAACTGCGCCCCGGCTGCTCGGGACTGACCGACGACGACGGCTACCCGGGCGAGTACTCCTACGTGTCCATCGATCGCTCGCCCGACGTCGCGTCGCCGAGCGCGCCCGGCACCATCCCCGCCGCCGCGGCCGGCCTGCGCCCGTCGTGCATAGCCCATCCCACGCTCACGCTCGGCTTGCGTCGTCGCGGGTTGCGGATCGCGGGGGTGCAGGCCTTCGTGGGCGCCCGGCGGGTCGGCGGCGGCCGCGGGGCCCGCCTGCGGGTGCGCCTGTACGGGTTGCCCGGACAGACGGTGCGGGTCAAGCTCTTGATCCGTGCCCGGCGCGGGGGCCGGGCGGTGCGGCTGCGCCGTTATCGCACCGTGCGCCTGTGCGTCGCGCCCCGACGAGCCGTCCGCCATCCGCGTCACAAGGCGAGGCGGCATCGCGGTTCGCGCTAGCACCGGCGGAGGCCGCTAGCGCGGCCGGCGCGGGTCGCGCGGTTGGGGGTCGCGCGGTTGGGGGTCGCGCGGTTGGGGGTCGTGCGGTTGGGGGTCGCGAGCTTGCCGCGGCTCGCGGGGCGCCAACGGCGCGCGGCGCGACGGCGCCGCCTGCTGGGGGCGATCGCCGGCCGGGGCGACTCGGCGCCGAGGCGGATCCGAACCGTCCTCCTCGAGCAGGAGGGCGAGCACCGGGCAAGCATCGACGGCCCGGCGCGCGTGCTCGGCGAGCTCGGGCGGGACCGGTCTCGGCGCGACGATCGGGAAGCCCCAGTCGTCGGGATGAAGCAGCTCAGGGAGCAGCTCCATGCACATGCCGTGGCCTTCGCAGGCGATCGGGTCGACCCGCAGGCGCGAGCTCATGCTCGCGCTCCTGTGGTTTGGCGTCCCGAGCCCGGCGTGGGTAGGAGCGCCGGTGCGGGGCAGGCCTCGCACGGCCCGTGGCGGGCGTGGTCGGCGAACTCGGGGGCAAAGACCCGCAGCGCGCTGGCGATGAAGCGGGCCGCCCCGTCTGGGTGCCGGCAGGCGCCGCGGCCGGCGACCTGGGCGACCCACCGGGTGAGCCGTTCGGGGGCGCCGGCGGGGGCCTCGCCCCGAGCCAGCAGGCTCACCGTTTCTGCGATCGCGGCCAGACCGTACAGACAGGGCCCGCACTGGCCGGCGCTCTCGGCCGCCAGGTATGAGGCCACGTGCGCTGTCTCGGCCACCCCGCAGGCGCCGTCGGGGAGCGCGAAAACGATCCCCGCCGCCAGCGAGGCTCCGTGCTCGGCCAGGGAGACGTCGTCGAGCGTCAGCGCCGGCCGAAGCTGGCCGTCGATCCATCCACCGGCATAACCGCCGATCAGCACGGCGCGAATCCCGACGGTGGCCCCGCCTGCCGCGGCGATCAGGGCGTCGACGTCGGTCCCGAACTCGATCTCATAGACCCCAGGGCGCGCGACCCCGCCCGCCAGGCTGACCAACGCCGAGCCCGCCTCGGCGGGGGTGCCGAGCTCCGCGAACCACGATGCGCCGTGACGGGCGATGAGCGCCACCTGGGCCAGCGTCTCGACGTTGTTGATCAGCGCCGGGCGGCGGCCCACGCCGCGCTCGGCGGGGTAGGGCGGCTTGAGAGTGGGCAGCGCCGGCCGGCCGTTTAGCTGGCCGAGCAAAGCCGTCTCCTCCCCCGAGACGTAGCCGTCGGGAACGGCGGCGATGCTCACCCTCGGACCTCCGAACAGACGCGCGCGCTCGTCGACCGCGACCTGTACGCCCTCGGCGGTGGCGCGGGCACTGGCCGCCAGGCAGACGATGACCTGGTCGGCGCCGAGCGCTTGGGCCGCGAGCTGGGCACCGTCGAGGACGAGATGGGGCAGGCGCTGAAGCAGCAGGCGATCCTTGCTGCTAGCCGGCTCGGCTTCGATCGCGTTGACCACCACCACCGGTTGCCTTCCGCTGCGAGCTACCGCTCGAAGCTTGGCCCCGGCCGGGAAGGCCGCGCCCCCGCGCCCGCGCAGGCCGGCCCGGTCGAGCTCGGCGACCAGCCCTTGGAGATCCAGCCCACTCGGGGGACCGGGAAGCTCGCCGTGCAGCCCCAAGTGGCGGTCCAGCGACAGTGGGCCGGCGGGGTCCAGGCCGGCGAGCACCCGGGGAAGGCCCGGGGGTGCGGGTGCGGAGGCGACAACCCGTGAGGCCTGGGCACTCACCGCGAGCCCCCGCTGGCCGGCTGTCCGGCGACCGTCCCCGAGGCGACGCCGCTGGCGGCGTCCAGAGAGAGGTTGAGCTGCAAGGTGAGGCTGTGTCCATCGCCGCGGGTGGCGACCGCCCCGATGCTGGTGCCCTGGAGGGAGACGATCCGCCCCCGGTAGAGCGCCGGGTTGGCTCGGGTTCCCAGCGTCACCGCGCTGCTGGTCATGGCCACGCCCCCACCCTGGCTCGGTTGCCCCTCGATACGCAGGCGCAGGCGCCGGTCTTCGCCGCCCGACAGACGCAGGGAGACCTTCACCGCCGCCAGGCCAGACGACACAATCGCTTGTCGGACCGTCCCGGTCACGTTTGCCTGAAACGGCGCGTCGAGCGAGCTCGTCGCGCCGGTGGCCGACGCGCCCCGGCGAGCGCCCGTACTCGTCGATGACGGGGCGGCGCTCGCCGCCGATGCGAGCAGGCGGCTCGGGGTGCCGGCGCGCCGGGCCCAGCCCTTGCCCAGCGGCCCCGACGGCAGCCAGGCGATGAGGGCCAGCGGCCCGATCAGGGTCCCGGCGAACACGGCGGTGCGGATTCCGGGTCGGCGCTCCCAGCTCAGCGTGGCACGCCACCAGATCGCGCCAATGACCACCACCAGGCACGCGGCATCGATGGCCAGCAGCCAGGTGCTCTGGACGTCGCTGCCGGCCCCCAGCGAGTGCACCAGGGCCACGGGCCAGCAGACGTAGGCGAGCCAGTGCGTCAGGCGCCAGGCGCGGTGACCGAAGTGGCGCCGCAGCAGGCTGGTGATCATCACGGCCAGGAGCATGTCCAGCGCGACCGCGCCCAGCCCCAACCACAGGGGGCGATAGGCCGAGCCGAACGGCACGAAGACGTCGAGCACGGCCACCGGGGCATAGCCGTCGATGAGCGTCGTGACGATGTGCACCGCGAGGAACGCCATGACCAGCAGGGAGACGTTGCGGTGCACGGCGTCGATCACGAAGCGCGGCCAGCGCGGCGAGCTCACGCGCCGCCAGTTGGCGATCCCCAGCGCGAGGCTGGTGGTGAGCAGCAGGAGGGCGACGACTCCGGTCGCACGCGTCATGTACCAGAGCGTCGTGGTGGCGCTGGCGGCCACGAAGGTCACGCCGTCTCCTCGGGCCAGTCGGCGACGCGCAGGACCCTGCCTTCGTGGGTCACCAATCGCGCCGGCAGCCCGCTGCTAGCCAACCACGCCTCGGCGCGCTCGCCGCGGACGAGCGCCGCCGTGCTCGCCACATTGGCGTCCACGCACGTGGCGGCGGCGACGCTAACGGTTCGCCAAGGTCCCGCCGCCGGCATACCGCTGGCCGGATCGAGGATGTGGTGCATGTCCCGGCCGCGGTGGCGCCAGCGGCGCGTGGTCGTGCTCGAGGTCGCGATCGCCCCAGCCTCGATGCTCACCGTCTGCCCGGGCGCCGACGCGCCCGCGCGGTGGTCGTCGGTGACCCGAACCTGCCAGCCGCCGATTGGGGGGGCGCCGGCGACGGCCAGGTCGCCGCCCAGGCTGACCAGCACGCCGGCCCCGCTGGCGCGGGACGCGGCTCGCGCCGCCCGGTCGGCGGCCAGGGCCTTGCCGGTGGCACCCAGGTCGAGTCGCAGAGTGCTCGGCAGCCGCAGCACGCGTCGCTCGTGATCAAGCGCCACCGCGCTCCAGTCCCGGCGTGCCCGCGCGTGCAGCCGCGGGCGCTCGGCGCCCGTCAGCTGAGCGGGCGCCGCTGCGCGCTCGCCCGAGGCGGATCGATCGGCGGGCGGCGCCAGCAGCGCGAAGTCGCGGTCATAGCCCGCCAGCTCCAGGGCAATGCCCAGGGTGGGATCGACGTCTCCGTCGGTGATCCGAGCGGCGCGCAGGGCGGCCTCGACGGCCTCGAGCAGGAGGGGGCCGATCGTCACCTCGCGCCCGGCGCAGCGATTTACCCGGGTCAGCTCCGAGTCGTCGCGAAACCGGCTGCACGCCAGGTCGATCGCCCGAAGCTCCTCGTCCACCGCCCGGCGGGCGCTGGGCAGCGCTCGCGGCTGGGTGCACAACAGGCACGCCTCCGTTCCTAGCGCCGACCAGCGGTCGGCCGCCACGCGCTCCGAAGGAGGAGCGCCTGGGGCGGCCACTGCCGGGCTCATGATCCGCCCGAGGAGACCGAACCGCCGCCGCCCGAAGACGCCGGGGGAGACGAGGGAGGCTGTAGCTGCGAGCTCGACGAGCCGCCGCCGGAGGAACTCGAGGAGCCCGCACCGGCGCTCGATGAGTCCGAACCCGAGGAGCCCGAGCCGGCGCTCGACGAGCCGGTGCTCGAGCTGGGACCGGATCCCGATGCGGTCGAGCCCGAGCCGTTCGCGCCGGAGTCCGAGCCCGAGGAGCTCGAGCCGGCGCTCGACGAGCCGGCGCTGGGGCTGGAGTCAGAGCCCGATGTGGTCGAGCTCGGATCCCGGCTGGGGGTGGTCGCCGTGGGCGTCGAGCGGACGCTGGCGCCCGCGGTCGGGCGACGCGGCCGCGTCGACTTGCCGGGAAATGCCTGGGCGGCGACCTGAGAGAGGATTCCGGCCAGCGCGACCGAGCCGGCGGCCAGCCAGCGCGTGACGTGCCGCACCCGGCGCAGGCCGGCGTCGCGGACGTTGACGGGGTCCGGGTGCACGGACATGCGTCGATGGTGCCGGCAGAGCGCAAAAACAACATAAGCAGGGCATTAGAAGCTGCTAATGGCCGGACCGCTCCCGAGGACGGCGGGCCCGCGCGGCGGGGCTAGGCCTTGGGGCGAAAGCCGTCGAGGGCGAAGGCCACTCGCGCTCCGCCGCTGGACGCCGCGTCGGCCCAAATGCGTCCCCCGTGGGCGCGGATGATCGCCTGCGCGATCGCCAGGCCCAGACCCGCGCCGTGCCCGTCGGGGACGGGCGACCCGATGCTGCGATGAAACCGATCGAAGACCCGTGCCCGCTCCTCGGATGGGATGCCCGGCCCGTCGTCGTCCACCGCGAAGGTCAGGGTGTCGCCGAAGGCGCTCACGCTGAGGCGCACGAGTCCCCCGGGCTGGGTGTGCTCGACCGCGTTGCGGGCGATGTTGCGCAGCGCCTGGGTGAGTCGGTCGGAATCGGCGCTCAGGGTCCCTTGCGGCACGGTCGGCAGTTCGAAGCGCCGTTCGCCGAGCTCCCGGATGCTTTGCCAGAGCTCCTCGGTGAAGGGAGCGATCTCAATCGTCTCTCGCGACACCGCACGCTGCTCGTCGATGCTCGCCAGCAGCAGGAGGTCGTCGACCAGACGCTCCATGCGGGCGATCTCGACCCGGATGAATCCCGCCACTCGCTCCACGTCCTCGTCGGAGACGTCGTGCTGCCGGGCCAACACTTCGATCTGCCCGGCGATCACCGTCAGGGGGGTGCGCAGCTCGTGCGAGGCATCGGAGACGAACTCCTGCTGGCGGGCGAAGGCCTCCTGCAAGCGCTCGAGCATGTGGTCAAACGCCTCGGCGACCACCCGCACCTCGCCCGAGCGGGCCACCCCAGCCACCCGCCGGGAGAGGTCGCCGGCGTCGATCAGCGCGGCGGTCGAGGCCAGCCGCCGCAGCGGCCGCGTGGTACGCGCCGCCAGCAGGTAGCCGCCGAGGGCGGCCGCGACGAGGGTGAGGCTGCCCCACAGCGCAAACGTGCGCGCGACTCCGCGCTGGGCCCGGGTCACCGGCGCCAGTGGCTCGCCCACGCTGACCGTGGCCAGCGCATGGCCTCCGCGCGTCACCGCCTGCGTCAGGAGACGCAGGGTCCCCGCGTCATGGAGCCCGATCTCCGAATAGCCGGGGGGGGCTTGGCGGAGCCGCACGACCTGGGCGTTCTCCGTCGCCTGGATCGAGCCGGGCTCGTGGTCTTGATCGCTTCGGCCCTGGCCCCTGATCCCGAGCAGCTCGGGTTGGTTGGTGACCACCGCGCCGCCCGGCACGCGGGCGATGAGCAGGCGTGCCGCCGGACCGAACGGGCGCCCAGCGATATAGCTCGACGCCGCCGAGGCCACCTGCCGGGGGTTCGGCGAGCCCCCGGGCAGGCCCTGCGCCGCGAAGGCGCCGACCTCGACGCGAAGGTCGCGATCGATCTGCCCACGCAGCTGGGAGCCGGTGCCGCGGTAGATGCCCACGAAGGCGGCGCCCAGAGCCAGCGCCACCACCACGGCGATGCCGATGCTCAGGCGGGCGCGCAGCCCGCGGGGCCACAGCCGATCAGCGGCCGGCACGGAAGCGGTAGCCGACCGAGCGCACCGTCTCGATCGGGGCCGGGCGACCCGGGAGGGCGAGCTTGCGTCGCAGGTAACGGATGTAGACATCGACCACATTGGTGCCAGGGTCGAAGTCGAAACCCCACACGGCGGCGCGAATGTCCTCGCGGGATAGCACCTGGCCGGGGTAGCGCAGGAGATGCGCGAGCAGCTCGAACTCGCGCCCGGTCAGCCGGATCTGATTGCCGTCGCGTCGCACCTCGCGCGATACGAGATCCAGCGAGATGTCGCCGCCCGAGAGGGTGGTCTTGCCGGCGGGCTCGGGCCCGCGCAGGTGCGCACGCATCCGGGCCAGCAGCTCCTCAAAGGCGAACGGCTTGGTCACGTAGTCGGTCGCCCCCTCGTCCAGGCCGGCGACCCGGTCGCTGACCGCTCGGCGAGCGGTGAGCATGATCACCGGGAGGACGGGCTTGGTCGCCCGTATCCCGGCGAGAACCTCCAACCCGTCGCGTCCGGGAAGCATGGCGTCGAGAAGGACCAGGTCGACGTCGCCCGACAGCGCTTGGCGCTCTCCGTCGGGGCCATCGGCGGCCCGCCGCACCTCGTAGCCCTCGGCGATCAGCCCCCGCTCGAGGAAATCGGCGATGGCCGGTTCGTCCTCGACGACCAGGATGCGCACGCCCGGATGCTAGAGCGCGGTCGCGAGATGCCCCTGGTGGCTCTCGGCTTTCTCAGGCGGCGGGACAAGCAGCAGCGCCCCGGCCGCGGGGCCGGGGCGCTGCCCTCCCATGCTCGGACTGGCTTCTCGCGGGCCCGCGCCGCTGGCGGGTGACGGCGCCGGGCCGCGCGATCTGTCAGGAGCCGAGCTCGACCTTGTCGAACGTGCTCCCGTCCGGTCCGATGCGCAGCCGGGCCTCGCGGACCGGTGTCCCGGGCTTCAGGGCGTCGGGGCCGCACTTCTCGGCCTCGGCCTGGTCGGCGTCGGGCTTCTCGGCGGCCTCGTTCTCCATTGCCTCGTTCTCCGGCGCCTCGGCGGGTTCAGGCGCCTCGGCGGGCTCGGGGGTCTCGGCCGGCTTTGCCCCGTCGTCTGAGCTCGACTTCGAGCTGCTCGTGGTGCTCGACGTGTCACCGTCGCCGGAGCCGTGGTCGCGCGTGGAGCTGGTGCCCGGGGTCGTGCTGGCGGGCGGGGGCGGGGGTGGGCATTCGATCTCGGTGCGGCCTGTCACCTGACCGGAGACCGTGCTCCCGTCGGTGAGCTGGATCGTCAGCTTGCCGTTGGCGAAAGACGCCACCGTGGCCACCGGTCCCGAGGCGGCGTGCATGTCTCGCACGCGTACGCGGCTCCGGTGGTGGCGACCGTGATGACGGCCGCGCTGATGGTGGCCGTGGTGCCCGCGGGCGATCGCCTGGCCGGGGAACGCCACGATGAGCGCACCCATCGTCGCGGCGATGAGGATCCGGATGAGCCTGGTCATGGCCATCTCCTGTGCTGAGGGGTTCCCTCGCCCGCGGTGGCTCGCGGTGGTCGAGGCTTGTACACCTAAGACGCGCCCCTCACCGGAAAGCTCACCTGGGACTTTGGTCCTAAGACCAAGGTCCGATGGCGCGCCGGCGCGGCATGGCCGACCCTGTACATGAGCACGAGTACCGCCACGCATGAAGCAAGGGGCCCGCCACGCTTACCGGCACCATTCAGTCACCGTCGCTTGAAGCAGACGCGCCAGAGGGCAAGCCCGAGACCATCCGGGTGATGGTGGTCGACGACAACGAGCGCTTGCGCACCGTGGTCCGCGACGTCCTTCAGCCGGCCGCCGATCTGAGGGTGGTGGGTCTGGCGAGCAGTGGTGCTGAGGCGCTGCGCCTAGCCGCCGAGGTCGCACCCGATGTCGTGGTGATGGATCTCTCGATGCCCAACATGGATGGGGTGGAGGCCACCCGCCACCTGGTCAGCCGATACCCCGGGCTGCGGATCGTGGTGCTCACCGGCTCGCTCGAACGCGTGCACGAGGCGTTCGCGGCGGGCGCTACAGCGCACCTGTTGAAGGAATCGCCGGCGTGTGAGCTCGAGACGCGGATCCGCGAGGCGGTGGCCAGCAGGTGAGCCCGACGCTGTCTGGAGCCCTGTTGCGTGCCCAATCCGACCAGCGGCTGTGCGCACTGGCCGCCGAAGGACATCGGCACGCGTTTGAGCTGCTCGTCGAGCGCTATCGCCGTCCCCTGGAGCGCTACGTCGGTCGGTTCGTCCCCAGCGGCCGCCGCGAGGACATCCTGCAGCAGACGTTCCTGAACGCGTGGACGGCGCTGAGACGCGGTGCGCAGATCAGGGAGTGGAAGCCGTGGATCTACCGGCTCGCGCACAACAGTGCCGTGGATGCCCTACGAGCCGAAGCCATGATCCTGGAGGAGCTGCCTGAGGAGATCACCGATAGGGCGCCGGCGGCGATGTCGGCGAGCGCCGCCGATGGCGGGCTCTCGGCCCGGCTCGTGGCCACCGAGGCGCTGGCCACGCTGGCGGCGTTGCCGGATGGCCAGCGTGAGGCGCTCGTCCGCACCGCGGTTCACGGCGAGAGCTATGCCGACGTCGCCCACGGACTGGGAGTGAGCAACGGGGCGGTGCGCCAGCTCATCCACCGGGCGCGCCTCACGGTACGGGCGGCGATCACCGCCATCACGCCGGCTCCCGTGGCGGCCTGGGCCAGCCGGCGACAGATGACGGGACAGGTAGTGCACCGGCTCGCCGAGGGGGCGGCCGCACGCGGCGGCGCTGGCGCCGGCGCTGGCGCCGTGTTCCTCAAGGGCGGCGGAGCGATTCTGATCGGCGGAGTGATCGCCGCCGGGCCGATCCTGGCACCGGGCGGCGCACGGCGCCCGATCGCCGGCAAAGGGGGACCCTCGTCGCAGCAGGCGCTCGGCGCGATACCGGGTGCGAGCTCGCTTGCTGGGGCGGGCACGGTCGGCGTCGCGGGCTCTGCCGGCCTGGTAGTGGCCAAGGGCGACCGGCGGGCCGGGCACGGGGAAGCCGGCGGCAAAGGGCCTGGCCGGCGCCTTTCTCTCGGCCAGCGCCTGACCGAGCTTCCTGCCGGACGTCGCCCGGGCGCCAGCGACTTTCACGGTGGCAACGCCGTGCGCCCGGGCGGCGGTGGCGCGGGCCCGCGTCCCGATACGCATTCCGGCGACGGGCATGGTTCATCGGGTGGGGGCGGGGGAGTCTCTGAGCCCGGCGGGTCTGACCACGGGGGCGCCTCGGGCGCAACCAGCGGGTCGAGCGGGACGTCCGGCGGCGGCGGTCCGGATACGGGGAGCGGAGGCGGGTCGACCAGCGTCTCGGGCTCGGGCTCGGGCGATCACGGTGGGTTGGTCTCGACCTCCGGCGGGGGCTCGACTTCGGGCTCCAGCAGCGATGGCGGGGGCAGTCTCTCGTCCTCGGGCTCGGGCAGCACGAGCGACTCGTCAACTGACCTCTCCGGCTCGCGCACCTCGACCACCGAATCCAGCGGCCACTAGCAAGCCGCTTCGTCTGCGCTCGGCGGACCGTCGGGCCTGCTGCAATACGGGCGTGCGTGATTTTCGTGGCAGTGCCGGTGTCTTAAATGGAAAGCGCCGCCGCCTGATCCACCGGGCGCGGCCCCTTCCCAGGAGAGCGGCCCGATGGCGGTAGGACGGTGGGTAAACCGAGGCGGGACGAGCTCGACGCGTGGCCCGACCTCAGTGGGCCGGTCGGTGATCTTCTTCGCCCTCAGCGGGATGGCGGCGGTCGCGCTGCTCGGGCTGGTGGCCGTCGGCGTGTTGCAGGACACGGGACGCTCCGAGGCCATCCGCAACGCCAAGACGACAACCGAGCTCGCTGGCCGAGGCATCGCCCAGCCGGCGCTCACGCCCGCGCTGCTGCGCGGAGCGCCGTCCGCGATACCCCCAATGGACCGCATCATCAGAACCCGTGTGTTACGCGATCCGGTCGTGCGCGTGAAGATCTGGGACGCGTCCGGTCGCGTGCTCTATTCGGATGAGCATCGGCTGATCGGGCAGCGTTACACCCTGCCGCCGGAGGAGCTGGAGGCGCTGCGCACCGGCGGGGTCGCAGCCGAGGTGAGCGACCTCAAGAAGCCCGAGAACCGATTTGACCGATCCCAGGGCAAGCTGCTCGAGGTCTATCTCGGAGTGCGCGGGCCGGGCGGGGCGAGGCTACTGTTCGAGTCCTATCTGCGCTACTCCTCGGTGGCCGCCAGCGGCCGGCGGCTGTGGGAGGCGTTCACCCCAGCGCTGCTGACCACCCTGCTGCTGCTGGAGCTGGTCCAGATCCCGCTGGCGTGGTCGCTGGCCCGACGGCTGCAGCGCTCGCGACTGGAGCGCGAGGCCCTGCTGAGACGCTCGATCGAAGCGTCAGACCAAGAGCGTCGGAGGATCGCTCGGGACCTGCACGACGGGGTGGTCCAGAATCTCGCCGGCGTTTCCTACACCCTGTCGGCGGCCGGCGACCGCGCCGCCCGGGCGGATCCGTCGGCGGGGGAGATGGTCGAAGACGCCGCCGCCGAGACGCGCAAGAGTATTCGCGAGCTCCGGACGCTGCTGGTCGACCTCTACCCGCCCGCGCTCGAGCGAGCCGGGCTCCAGGCCGCCCTCAGCGACCTCGTGACGCCCTTGACCGCCGAAAACGTTCAGGTCGAGCTCGATGTGCAGGCCGGGCTCGACGTGCCCAATACCAAGGTCCCGATCCTCTACCGAGCCGCCCAGGAGGCGTTGCGCAACACGATGGCCCATGCCGATGCCCACCGCGTGCGGGTGCACGCCTCCCGACAGAACGGACAGGCCGTGCTTTCCGTCGAGGATGACGGCAAGGGCTTCGATGTCCAAGAAGCCGAGCGCGCGGACGGCGGACGCCCGCATTTCGGCCTGCGGATGTTGGCCGACTTGGCCAAGGACGCAGGGGGGGAGCTCAGCGTCGACTCACATCCGGGCGCTGGTACCCGCGTCCGAATGCAGATACCGATCCCATGATCAGGCTCATCGTCGCCGAGGATCACGCCGTCGTCCGCCAGGGTCTGGAGCAGCTCCTGGGTGCCGCGCCCGACCTCGAGGTGGCGGGGTCGGCCGCCGACGGGGAGGAGGCCGTCTCCATGGCTGCCCAGACCCGTCCCGACGTCGTACTCATGGATCTCGAGATGCCCCGGATGGACGGGATCGAAGCTACCCGTCGCATCCTGGATGCCGGCCAACCGCCACGCGTGGTGGTGCTGACGTCCTTCTCGGACCGCGAACGGATCCTCGACGCCCTCGACGCCGGCGCCATCGGCTACCTGCTCAAGGACGCCGAGCCAGAGGAGCTCCTGCGCGGGATCCGCGCCGCCGCGCGTGGGGAGTCACCACTGGATCCCAAGGCCGCGGGGACGCTGCTGGCCGCGCGCGAAGCGCGCCGCGCCGCCCACCCCCTCAGCGAGCGCCAGCAGGCCGTCCTGCGACTGGTGGCCAGGGGCCATCCCAACAAGCTGATCGCGCGCGAGCTCGACATCAGCGAAAAGACGGTCAAGGCCCACCTGACGGCGATCTTCCAGGCGCTCGAGGTAACCGACCGCACCCAGGCCGCGCTGTGGGCCCAGCGGCACGGGCTGGGGTGAGGCGGTGGGCGCCGCCCGGTCGGCGGCGCCCACGCGCACACGACGGTATCGGCCGGTGACCCTAGAAGGGTCGAGCGGGTAGCGCGCCAGCGCCACGGAAGGTCTCGGGCTTGGCGAGCACGGCGACGAGGGCATCGTCGGCGCTCTGCAGGGCGAGGTCCTCGAGGTCATCGGCATCCAGGTGCGAAAGCGAAGCGCGCCTGCGGGCCACCTCCAACCGGGCGGCGCGCAGGAGAAGCGTTTGGAGTTCTGCTTTGCGACCGTGGCTTGTCGGTTCCTACGCACGCTGGCGCTGGCGGGGCTCGGCATCGGAGCCGGGGCGGGAAGCGGGCCTTTATTGGCGGGGCGCGGGCGAAGCCTTGGTGAACAGCGGTTTATCCGGGCGCTAAAGCGCGTATGAGAACAACACGACTTCCGGTGCAGCTAAACCACAGCCCGCCCGGTGAGGAATCTGCGGGTCCGATGGAAGGAAGGACGCGATGAGCAACCAGACGTTCATCATCGTCGGTGCCAGCCTGACGGGGGCTAAGGCGGCCGAGGCTCTACGCGAGGAAGGGTTCGACGGGCGGATCGTGCTGATCGGGGATGAGTCCGAGCGACCGTACGAGCGTCCCCCGCTCTCGAAGGACTATCTGCGGGGCGAAAGCGAGCGGGAGAAGATCTACGTTCATCCCTCGGGCTTTTATGAAGAGCATGACATAGAGCTGCGGTCCGGCACTCCGGTGCAATCCGTCGATACCGCAGGCTCGGCGGTGATGCTCGCCGGGGACCAGCGTTTGGACTATGACCGGCTGCTGTTGGCGACGGGTGCCGAGCCGCGGCGGCTCGAGCTGCCGGGGGACGGGCTCGACGGCGTGCACTATCTGCGAGCCGTCGAGGACTCCGACCGCCTGCGCCAGCGGTTAGACCAGGGCGGCAGGCTGGTGGTCGTTGGCGCTGGCTGGATAGGCGCCGAGGTCGCCGCCTCGGCACGGCAGCGCGGTCTCGAGGTCACGGTGATCGAGCCGGCGTCCCTGCCCCTGGAGCGAGCTCTGGGAGTCGAGCTCGGCGCCATCTACCGGGATATCCACGTAGACCAAGGGGTCGAGATGCTGCTCGACACCGGCGTCGAGGCCTTTGAGGGTCAGGGCAGCGTCGACGCCGTTCGTACCGAAGACGGCCGCCGCGTCGAGTGCGATTTCGCGGTCGTGGGCATCGGGGTGGCGCCGCGAACGCAGCTCGCCGAGGCGGCGGGGATCGAATGCGAGAACGGGATCACCGTCGACGAACACCTGCAGACCAGCGTCCGGGGGGTGTTCGCCGCCGGCGACGTGGCCAACGCCCGGCACCCGTTCTACGGCGAGCGTATCCGCGTCGAGCACTGGGCTAACGCCAACAATCAGGGACCGGTGGCAGCGGCGAACATGCTCGGGCGGGCCACGCCGTACGAGCGGATCCCGTACTTCTTCTCCGACCAATACGACGTCGGAATGGAGTACTCCGGGCACGCCACTGGCGGGGATGAGGTCGTTTTTCGCGGAGACCCGGCGAGCCGGGAGTTCGTCGCCTTCTGGCTTGCGGACGGTCGCGTGCTTGCCGGGATGAACGTCAACGTCTGGGACGTCAACGAGCATGTCCAGGAGCTGATCCGCTCGCGGCTACCCGTCGATGCGGCGGCGCTTACCGACCTCGATACACCGCTGGACTCGCTGGTCGGCGAGCCAGCCCCAGAGAGCTGAAACGACCGAAACGAGGACCGCATGACCCCCAACCCCAACCTGCAAAGCCTCCATGAGGCGGGCGTCTCGATCTGGCTGGACACCCTCTCGCGCGAGCTCTTGAGGAGCGGCGAGTTTGCCGAACTGATTCGCGACTCCAGCGTGACAGGGGCCACCTCCAACCCGACGATCTTCGCCCAGGCAATCACCGGCTCAGATCTCTATGACGACCAGCTGCGAGAGCTTTCCGACTCCGGCGAGCGTGATGCCCAGCAGCTGTTCTTCTCGCTCGCCCTCGACGACGTCCGGGAGGCCGCTCGACTGCTGCGTCCCGCCTATGACCGCAGCCGGGGACGCGACGGGTTCATCTCGTTCGAGTGCACCCCCGATCTGGCCGACGACACGGAGGCGACGATCGCGCAAGCGTGCGATCTGTGGCAGCGACTCGATCAGCCCAACGTGATGATCAAGGTCCCCGGGACCCCGGCGGGACTTCCGGCAATCGAGGAGCTGACGCGGCGCGGCGTCAACGTCAACATCACCTTGCTGTTCTCGATCGAGCGCTACGAGCAGGTCATCGAGGCCTACCTGCGCGGCCTGGGAGCCCGCGTCCAGGCCGGCGAGCCGCTCGAGCAGATCAGCTCGGTGGCCTCGTTCTTCCTCTCGCGGATCGACACCAAGGTCGATCCACAACTGCCGGAGGGCTCGCCGCTTCGCGGCCAAGTCGCGCTCGCCAGCGCCCGCGTCGCCTACCAGCGCTACCGAGCCAGCTTCACGGGCTCTGAATGGGAGCAGCTAGAGCGTCGGGGCGCCAAGCCGCAGCCGCCGTTGTGGGCGAGCACCGGGACCAAGAACAACGAGTACTCGGATGTCATGTACGTCTCCGAGCTGATCGGACCCGACGTGGTCAACACGATGCCCGAAAAAACGCTGCGGGCATTCGCCGATCACGGCAAAGTGGCCCGCACGCTGGACGCTGAGCCCCAAGCAGCCGAGCGCACCCTGGCCGAGGCTGGGGCCGCCGGCATCGATCTCGCGGGGGTGACCGCCGAGCTCGAGCGCGAGGGGGTGCAGTCGTTCTGCGACTCGTACAACCAGCTTCTCGAGTGCATCGAGAGCAAGCTGGGCGCGGTGACCGCGAGCGGCGGAGGCTGAACCGTCGGCGATCGATCCGCCTGCCTGGTGTCCTCGCACACGCCCCGCCACCGTCGATAACGGCGCCGCATGCGGCCCTTGGATGTCGTCTTTCTCGGAGGTCGCCGAGGCGAGTGGACCATCGAACGCATGGAGGCCGTGGTGGGTCCTTCCTTGCCGTCGGCTTCCCGCGTGCACGTACAGGAAGGCGCCGTGCGCGAGGCGACCTCAGATTCGGCCTGGATCCTTCGCGGCGTCACCAGCAACGAGCGCTACGTCACGCGAGCCGAGCGTGAGCAGCTGGAGGCGCGCCAGGCGCCGCTGGGTCGGCGCGACGCGACGCGCGCGGCGCTGATCCCGATCAGGAAGTCCGCGGCCTGGTGGGAGCTTGCCCAGGACGAACGCCGCCAGATCTTCGAGGAGAGCTCCCACCACGTGGCCATCGGCCTCGAATACCTGCCCGCCGTCGCCCGACGACTCCACCACGGGCGAGACCTCGGCGAGCCGTTTGACTTCCTGACCTGGTTTGAGTTCACGCCCGATGCCGCGGCCGATTTCGCGGAGCTCGTCCAGCGGCTGCGTGACACCGAGGAGTGGCACTACGTCGAACGGGAGATCGACATCCGCCTGGCCCGCGAAGGGGGTTCCGGCAGGTCTTAAGGCCAAAGTCCTATTGCGCCCTCGACCGCGGCTAGCCCAGAGTGCGCGGCACACGATGGCTGGTCCGTCGTTGCCTCCCCTCCGGCGGGCCAGCCATCCCAAACTTCCAGGAGAGTGTTCCTTGACCGGTCCGCGCGCGATCACCGTCTTTGCCCTGCTCTTCCTCGCGGGCTGCGGATCGAGCAGCAGCTCGAGCTCTTCGAGCTCTGGTTCCAACTCGAGCTCGACCCCCGCTCCCGCCCCGGCGAGCACCACACCGCCCAGTGGGGCAGGTGCCGGCGCCGTGAGCGTCAGCGAGACCGAGTACAAGATCGCCCCCGCCAAGGGCAGCGCCAAGGCGGGGAAGGTGACGATCACCATCAAGAACGCCGGCGCCATTCAGCACGCCCTGTCGATCGAGAACGCCGGCCCGGGGGGCAAGGACCTCAAGTCATCCACCGTTGACCCGGGTGGGACGACCACGTTGAGCGCGACGATCAAGCCCGGAAAGTACGAGTGGTACTGCCCGATCGACGGGCACCGGGGGCTGGGTATGCAGGGCACGCTCGTCGTCAGCTAGAGGGCCCGGACGCCGCCAGGACCGCCGGCGCCGCGGGACACGGCGCCGTCGCGTCGCGCCGTAAAGGCTGCGCGGCGCCACGCCATGGTTGTCTCAGCGCACTAGGCCACTAGGGTCTCGCCGTGGGACTGCTCGATGTCCCGGTCTCGCCCGCTCCGATCGAGCGGTTTCGAACGGTGCTCGGCGAGAAGCAGTACGCGGAGCTGCTGGAGCTGGTCGGACGCGCGCGCCAGGAGATCGGCTCGACGGTGGTCTGGAACGTGAACAGCACCGCCAGGGGAGGGGGGGTGGCCGAGCTGCTGCAAGCGCTGATCGCCTACTCGCGTGGGGCCGGGATCGACGCCCGCTGGCTGGTCGTCGATGGCCCCCCCGAGTTCTTTCAGGTCACCAAGCGCCTACACAACGAGCTGCACGGCAGCGCCGTGGACCGCGTGAAGCTCACCGACGAGGAGCGTGCGATTTATCTGAAGGTCAGCGAGCACAACGCGGCCGCGCTACTCGAACGCATGCGTCCCGGCGACGTCGTCCTGCTGCACGACCCCCAGACCGCCGGACTGGTGGCGCCACTTGTGCGGGCGGGATCGCTGGTGGTCTGGCGCTGTCACATCGGCACCGATCAGGCGGGCGAGTCGGTGCGCGGGGCGTGGGAGTTCCTCACCCCGCTGGTGCGGGAGGCCGACGCCTTTGTCTTTCACCGTCAGGCCTTCGTCTGGCCGGGACTCGATCAGAGACGGGTGCACCTGATCCGCCCGTCGGTCGACGCCTTCTCGCCCAAGAACCAGGACATCTCCCCGGTGGCCGTCCACGGCATCCTGGCGGCGGCCGGCGTATTGGCGGACGGCCCGGCGTCGGAGGCGATCTATCAACGCCTGGACGGCACCCGGGGGCGCGTGGAGCGCCGAATGTTCGTCGATCAGGAGGGCCCGCTGCCCAGCGACGTTCCGGTCGTGGTCCAGGTTTCGCGCTGGGACGCGCTAAAGGATCCCGCGGGCGTACTGCAGGCCTTCGCGCGCGCCATCGCTCCAGCCGGGGACGCCCATCTCCTGCTCGGGGGGCCCGACGTGACGGCGGTGGCCGATGATCCAGAGGGCCGCGAGGTGCTAGCGGGCTGTCACGCGATTCGCGACGAGCTGCCCGAGGACGTGCGGGCCCGCGTGCACCTTGCCGCGCTGCCCATGGAGGACGTCGAGGAGAACGCAGCGATGGTCAACGCCCTGCAGCGCTACGCCACCGTAGTGGTCCAGAAGAGCGTCGCCGAGGGTTTCGGCCTCACCGTCGCCGAGGCGATGTGGAAGGGCCGGCCGGTCGTCGCCGGACGAGTAGGCGGCATCCAGGAGCAGATCGAGCACGGCAGGAGCGGCATCCTCGTCAACCCGACTGACCTCGATGAGTTCGCCGGCGCCGTCAACGGCCTGCTCGGCGAGCCCCGGCGCGCCGCACGGCTCGGCCAAGCGGCCCGCGAGCGCGTGCGTCGCGAGTTCCTGGGTCCCCGCCACCTCGAGGATTACGGCGCACTGGTCGAAGAGCTGCTCCGCGAGCGCGCCGGCGCGCCGGGGCGTTGACCGTCTAGGGCGGTCCCCAATACCGACCGATCGGATCGGCGGGCTTGTCGCGTCCCGCCTCGCGCGCCTGGTCGAGCGCGCTCAAGTAGGGGCTCAGGTAGGGGGCCTGAACCTTGCTGGCGTCGGGCCACGGGCACTCGTCGGCGATCTCCGACCGAAAGCCCGACTGTCCGATCAGCTTGGCGGTCAGATAACGCGGCCTTCCGCCGGTCAGCAGGATTCCCCGGATCTCCAGCTGGCGCGGTGTCGGCGGGTGATCGGCTCCGGCGGAACGCGCGATCGTGTTGGCGATCGTGTCGGCCTGCTGGGCGGCCAGACCGCCCTGCTTGACCGGAAACGAGCAGGCGTCGCCGGCCGCGTAGACGCGGTCGAGCCCCCGAACGGCAAAGGAGTCATCGACCTCGATGAAGCCTTCGTGGTCGATCGGCAGGCCGCGGACGTCGGGTCCGCGCAGCTCGGGCAGCGACACGATCCGCTGCACCTGGACGGTCTGACCGGGGCCGGCGCCCGGCCGGGGGGCCACCTGACCGGGGCCGACCTGAGGCTCGCTGGAGGTGAAGAACGTGATCCCCGCCTGCTCGAGCATCTCCGCTACCGCATCGCTGGCCTCGGGGCCGAAGGAATCCAGGGGCGCTCGCTCCGGCGTGAACAGATAGAGCTTCATGTCGTCGCGGTTGGCGGCCTGGGCACGACTGGCGGTCATCAAGGCGAGCTCGTAGAGGGGCAGGGGCCAGGTCTTGCCCAGGGGCATCACGAACGCGATGCTCCGGGCGTAGCCCTCATCGACGTCCTGGATCAGGCCGCGTAGGACCTCGTCGGCGCGGGCGTCATCGAAGATCGCGGCGCCGTGGAAATGCTGCTCATAGCGCGCGGCGCCGACGGCCAGGACGAGCGTGTCGTAGCCGAGCTGCTCGCCACCCGTGGTGCCCAGCGACGACGATTCGGGCGCCACGTAGCGCAGGGAGTCCTTCGCCCAGGTCAGCTCGAAGTCCTCGACGAAGCGGCTCAACGGGTAGCGCTGGGCGGGACCCTCGGAGAAGGGCTCGCGCACGCTGAGCGGCCGGTAGTACAGCTCGTCGTTGGGGGCCAATAGGGTTATCGACACCCGTTCGCCGGCGAGCGCACGCAGCGCCAAGACCGTCTCCAGCGCCCCGAAGCCGCCCCCGGCGATAAGCACGCTGGTGGGAGCGTCTGCGGCGGCGGGCGGAGTCATCGCACGCGCAGCCTAGGCGCCGGCGGCCGGTGCTGCAATTGAGTCGATCGTCTATCCAGAGCAGGCGCTGCTCTGGTTTTGTGGGCTCAGAAGCGCCAGCGGCCGCGGAGCATGACCCGCTGCACCTCTGCCCGTTGGCCCAGTACGACGAGGTCGGCGGGGAGGCCGGCACGAATCCCGCTGGCCAGGCCCACCGCGCCGGCGGGCACTTCCGAGCCGGCCCGCAACGCGTCGGGCAGGCTCGCCTCGGTCAGCTCGGTCCAGCGCCGCACGGCCACGTTCAGGGTGAGCGTGCTGCCCGCGAGCTCCCCGGTGGCGGTGCGCACCGTCCCATCGGCCCGGAGGTAGACCTCGACGCCGCTGAGGGTGGTCGGCCCGCCCGGCGGCCGGGCTTCCCCGGCGTCGGCGGCCGAGGCCCGCGGCGGCTCAGACAGGCCCGCGGCGGCGGAGGCGTCGCTGACCAGGGCGACTCGTTCTCCCGCCGCTCGCCGAACGAGCTCCAGCACGGCGGGCGCGACGTGGTGTCCGTCGGCGATGAGCCCGATCGTGATGCACGGGTCGACCAGCGCAAGCCCCGGTAGGCCCGGCGCGCGGTGGCGGAGGGGCCCCATGGCGTTGAACAGGTGCGTCACCATGGTCGCGCCCGCGGCAACGGCTTCGGCTCCCTGCTCCAGCGACGCCCCCGAGTGGCCGAGCGAGACGACCACGTCGCGGCGACGAAGCTCGGCGATCAGCGCCAGCGCGCCGGGCAGCTCCGGGGCGAGCGTGACCAGTCGAACCGGCGGCCAGCGCAGCCAGGAGGGCAGCTCGCTCGGCGGGGGTCGCAACCGCTCGAGCGGGTGCATCCCCGCGTGGGCGGGAGCGAGGAACGGCCCCTCGAGGTGGAGGCCGGCGACCGGCGAATCCGGGTCGACGGCGCGCCGGGCTATCGCCGCCGCCACCTCCTCCGCCCGCTCGAGGTCCGGGCTGGCCAGGGTGGGCAGGTAGGAGGTGATCCCGTGATCCAGCGCGAGCAGGTCGAGGCGGTCCAGCGCTCGGTCGCCGTCCTGGACGTCGACGCCGCCGCCCCCGTTTACCTGGACATCGACCAGGCCGGGGGCGATCAGCCCGTCGGTGTGCTCGTCCTCAGGTGCTGGAGGTGCGCCCTCACCTACCTCGTCGATGGTCGTCCCGACGATCCGCAGCCAGCCCGGGCGGACCAGGCCGCCGACCGCGAGCTGGCCGGCGAGGAGCACGTCACGCCGCTCGCGCGGCAGGCGGCAGCGCCAGCTCGGGCGGAAGCCGCATCTCGGCGATCGCCAGGCCTCGCTGAGCACGCATGCGCCGGATCGCTCGCAACTCGGTGACGAGCATCGGTGCCCAACGCCCAGCGCGAGAAACCCGGAAGCTGAGCCGCAACCCGAACCTCCGGTAGGGCGCGAAGAAGTACAGAGTCCGCAGGTGCCAGGCCGAGGTGACGACTACCACGCGACGGATCTCGCCCATGGCCCGGATCAGAGGAAGCGATCGGGTCGCGTTCTCGGCGGTGTTGCGTCCCGCCGTTTCCAGCAGGGCAGGCGCCGCGGTATTCGGCCAGTACTCCTTCATCTGCTCGGCCTCGGAAAAGCCGTGCGGTGTGCGCGTGTAGCCAGTCAGGATCACGGCACGAGGAGGGCGGCGCCGGCACTCGACCAAGGCGTGCCCGACGCGCGCCCGCGACTCGTGGGAGATGCGCTGCTCGTGGCTAGTGGCGTCGCGGTGGCCGAGCACGACGATCGCCGTCGAGCTCGCCCCGCCGGCGATCGGGCCGAGCTCCGCGCTGGCCTCGGCGTCGCACACCACGGTGAGGCGAGGGTGCTCACGCAGCTGGGAGGCCGGGCAGCTCGGATCCACCGGGCCGGCGAGCATGGCCGCCAGGGCGCTGGCCTTCGCGCCGCCGGTGACGAGCATCAAGAGCTCGCGGGCCGCGATCAGCGTGCGAAGGCCGACGGTGAGCGCGTGGGCGGGCACACGCTCTGGCCCGCCGAAGTCTTCCGCGGCGTCCTCGCGCGTGGACGGGTGAAGCTCCACCATGCGTACGCCTCCATCCAATGGCGAGCCCGGCTCGTCGAAGGCGACGTGCCCGTCGCGTCCGAGCCCGAGCACGACGAGGTCGACCGGGGCCTCATCGAGCAGCGCCTGATGGCGCGCGCATTGAGCCGCCAGGTCGCTCGCCGCGCCGTCGAGGTTATGCACGCGCCCGAAGCGGATTTCGTCCAGCTCCGAGCGCAGGTAGGCCTGGTAGCTGCGCGAGTCAGACGCCTCCAGCCCCGCGTATTCGTCGAGCTGGAACAGGGTGGCTCGTTCGGTGGGCAGGCTGCCCTCGGCGGCGTGGGCGCGCAGCGTCGCGTACATCCCCAGCGGGGTGTGGCCGGTGGGCAGGATCAGCCGCAGGTCGGGGCGGGCGCGCAGGCGGTTGGCGACCAACTCGGCGCCCAGGAGCGCGACCCGGGCGCTATGGCTCAGGACGAGGGGGGTGTGGGCGACCATGGTTGCCGGGGTCGAGCCTATCCGCGCACGGACGTCGTGGCCCGACTCAGGGCTGCCCCCGGGCGCGGGCGCCCAGCCCGGTCGCCTCGAGGGCCGCGATGGCGATCCCGGCGCCGACCA
>Ga0209577_10000017_pt1 | contig 131555 bp, 118 predicted proteins | sample GraSoiAngelo_109_FD_185874 | JGI IMG/M metagenome (GOLD analysis project Ga0209577, IMG submission 185874) | Grasslands soil microbial communities from the Angelo Coastal Reserve, California, USA - 14_0903_12_20cm (SPAdes) (version 2) | ecosystem: Environmental > Terrestrial > Soil >... | reverse complement strand
GCAGCCCGGTCACCACCACGTGCGCGACGCGCCCGGCCAGCATCTCGAACTCGACGTCCCACAGCCACGAGACGTCGCGGCCGTCGGCGATGTTGTCGTTGATGGCGATGAGCACCACCGGCAGGGGCCCTCCCGACAGCACCGTGCGCAGAACCTCGTTGAACCCCGCGGGGTTCTTGGAGAGCAGCATCCTGAGCTCCGCTCCGCCGACGATGACCCGCTCGGCCCGGCCGAAGGCCGGCGCGAAGGACGCGAGCGCCCGAGCCACCCGATCGATGGGGGCGCCCATCTCGAGGGCCGCCGCCGACGCCGCGAGGACGTTGTAGACATTGTACAGTCCGGGCAGCACGGTGGTGATCCGGGCCGTCTGCCCTCCCCCGGAGGGGGCCAGCGTAAAGGTCGCGCCGTCGGGGCCGGCGAGCGCGACGTCCCGGGCGGCGAGGTCAATCGGGGGACGGCCGGTGCCGCATGTCGGGCACCGGTACCGGCCCATGTGGCCGAAGTAGGTCCAGGTGTACGCGAAGGGCGTCCCGCACCGATAACAGTAGCGCGCCTCCGCCGTATGCTCGACCGCCGGCAGCGCGTGGCGCTCGTCCTCGATCCCGAACGTCACGAGCCGTCCGGGCAGCCCCCGGACCGCGTCGTACACGAGCGGGTCGTCGCCGTTCGCCACCACCACGCCATCCGGCCGCAGGGTCTCGCCGGTCGCGCGCCACAGCCCGGCGATGTGGTCGATCTCGCCGTAGCGATCCAGTTGATCCCGGAACAGGTTCGTGAAGATCATCACCCGAGGCGCGAGGTGCGGGACCACCCGAGGGACCGTGGCCTCGTCGACCTCGAAGATGCCGACGTCTCCGGACGGCCGCCCGAAGAGGTCGGCGTGCTCCACCAGCGCAGAGGCGATGCCGGCGGCCAGGTTGGCGCCGGCGCGATTGTGCACCGGGACGCGGCCGAGCGCTTCCATGATGTGCGCCAGCAGTCGGGCGGTCGTGGTTTTTCCGTTCGTGCCGGCGACGATCACGCTCCCGTACCGGAGGCGCCGGGAGAGGAGCGGGAGGACGCGCGGCTCCACGGCCCTCGCGACGCGGCCCGGCATCGTGGTCCCCCCTCCCCGATGCAGGCGCCGGCTCAGGGTCGCGGTCGCCTTCCCGAGTGCGATGGCCGTGCTGAGGCGCATGCCGATTTCATACCCTCCTCGCGGCGCGCGCGGACACCCCGCGTTCGCCCTGCGCTGTACCCGTTTAGGCCTCTATTATCCCCTATTATGCTAGGATAGTCGTGGCCGTGATCAAGTCAACGGAAGTCATGATCGGCAAGCCCTGAGGCGGGCCAACGACCGGCAGATGAACGAGGCGATCACCGTCGACTCCCCACCGGCCGGGCGCGCGGGCGAGATTCGGTTCGACCGCAATGAGCTGGCCGGAGCGTTCGGCGACATCGGCACCGACCTGCCGCTCATCGTGGGCATGATCCTCGCGGCGAAGCTCGACAGCGCCAGCGTGCTCGTGCTGTTCGGCGCCATGCAGGTCCTCACCGCCCTGCGGTACCGCATGCCGATGCCCGTTCAGCCGCTCAAGGCCGTGGCCGCCCTGGTGATCACCCAAAAGCTGAGCGGAAGCCTCCTCTACGGCGGCGGATTGGCGATCGGCCTCTTGATGCTGGCCCTCACCCTCACCGGCTCGATCACCTGGCTCGCGCGGGTGGTGCCCAAGGCGGTGGTGCGGGGCATTCAATTCGGCCTGGGGCTGCAGTTGACGGGGCTGGCGCTGAGGCAATACGTCCAGGCGGAGGGTGTGAGAGGGTACGCCCTGGCGGCCCTGGCGTTTGTCATCATCCTGCTGCTCATCGAGAACCGCCGCTATCCGGCGGCGCTGTTCGTCGTCGCCCTGGGCGCGGCCTACGCCGGTGCGTTCAAGGTGAACGCCGCGGCGCTGGTCCAGGGGATCGGCGTTCGTCTGCCCCACCTCCAGCAGCCGGGCCCGCGGGATCTGCTTGAGGGCCTGGTGATGCTTGCGCTGCCCCAAATCTCGCTCTCGCTCGGCAACTCCGTCCTGGCGACGCAGCAGATCGCCAGGGATCTTTTCCCGGAGCGCCGGATCGGCGTGCGCAGCATCGGGTTCACCTACTCCCTGATGAACCTGATCAACCCGTTCTTCGGAGGGATTCCGACCTGCCACGGCTCCGGCGGCATGATGGGGCACTACGCCTTCGGCGCCCGGACGGGCGGCTCGGTCATCCTGTACGGCCTGCTCTACCTGATCCTCGGCCTGTTCTTCAGCGGGAGCTTCGGACAGATCGTGCAGGTCTTCCCTCTGCCGATCCTCGGCGTGCTGCTGCTGTTCGAAGGACTGAGGATCATGCTGCTGGTCCGCGACACCGTCAACGTCACCGTGGAGTTCCCGATTGCCGTCCTGGTGGGGTTGCTGGCCAGCGGCCTGCCGTATGGGTACCTGGTGGGGCTGGTGGTGGGAACGGCGTTATTCTACCTGACCGCGGGCCGCTTCCGTCTCAGGCTGTAGGTGGTGACGCGCGGACGCCGTTCCGGCTACCCCGGCGGGATGCGGCGGGCCCCCAGGTACCGATCTCGGAAGTAGGGTTCGTCGATCGAGGACATGACTACACCCCGGGAATACGATGCGTGGATGAATTGACTGCTCCCCACATAGATGCCCACGTGTGACGGACCGGGATCGGTGGTCTGGAAGAAGACGAGGTCGCCGGGCTCGAGCGCCCCTCTCGTCACCGGCGTGCCGGTCTGGTACTGACCGTACGACGTGCGCGGCAGCGTCCGCCCGGCCTCGGCGTAGACGCGCGAGACCAGTCCCGAGCAGTCAAACCCATTCGATCCGGTCCCGGACGGTTGATACGGCCTCCCGAGGTAGCCGGTGGCGATCCGCACGATCCCCGACGGCCCGCCGGCGCTGCGCTGCGGGACGGCGGCCTGGGCGGGCTCGGGCGCGCCGGCCGGTGAGGAACGGTGCTCGGGCGCCGGCTGAAGCAGCGGCGCGTCGGGGCGTGGGGTGAGCGGTGCGCTCGGGCGCGGCGCGGGCCCTGTGCTCGGGGTGATGCTCTCCCTCGGTCGCGGTGGGCGACCCGCGCTTGGACGCGGGGTGAGGCGTGCGTCCGATCGCGGGGAGGGCCGCGCGCTCGACCTCGTGGCCGCGGTGGAAGGTCCGGGAATGATCAGCCGCAGTCCGGGATGGATGATCGTGGACAACGAGAGGTGGTTGGCGGCCGCCAGGTCCGCCGGCCGGATGCCGAGCCGGTGCGAGATCCGCCACAGCGTATCGCCCTGGCGCACCACGTACACCTGGCCGGCGTCGGCCGCGCCGGCCGGCCAGAGCATCGCCAGCAGGAAGATGAGCCCGGCCAAGCCTCGCCACATCGGCGTCGCCCTCCCTCTCCCGGTCTCGGGTCTCTCTGGCGAGTGCGCCGGCGCGCATCACGCGACGCCGGTGGAGTTGTTCACATGCGCGGTGGACTCGATCGGCCTCCCGTAACGGTGATGTATGTATGCCCAAAGCGTGTTCGTCTCAGCCCACACGCTTCCTCCAGACAATGCTGGATTTTCCCTCACCTGGGCACTCTGTTATAATGGACGGGCCATACAACGACCCTGCGCCCCGGAGGCCTCGGCATGATCGGGATGAAGGTGCGGACCGTCGCGATGGATCAGCAGATGAACCCGGTAGTCCTGCTCGTTGACAACGCTGAGACCCTCGCGCTCCCGATTTGGATCGGCACGGCCGAGGCCCAGTCGATCGCCCTCGAGCTCCAGGGGGTGCGGATGCCGCGCCCCATGACCCACGATCTCCTCCGGGCCATCCTCGCGCAGCTCACGGTGAGCGTCAACCGGATCGTCGTCACGGACATCCAGAATGGGACGTACTTCGCGGAGATCCACCTCAAAAACAACGGCGCCGATGTGGTCATCGACTCGCGGCCGAGCGACGCCATCGCTCTGGCGCTTCGGACCGAGGCGCCCATCTACGTCGAGGAAAAGGTCGCCGCCAACGGGATCCAGCTGAAGAAAGCGTTCGACGAACATGAAGTGGAAGAATTCAAGAAGTTCCTGGAAAAGGTCAAACCGCAGGATTTCAAGCAGAAGGACGCCTAGCGCTACCCGGTCACCACCCCGCCCGAAACGATCAGCGCCTGCCCTGTGATATAGGCCGACTCGTCGGACGCCAGAAACACCGCCGCGCGCCCGATCTCCTCGGGCTGGATGAACCGCCCCAGGGGGATCCGCGCGGCGATCTGCTCGCGCTCGGCGATCGTGCGGCCGGCGTGGGACCCCGTCTCCGTATAGCCGGGCGCAATGGCGTTCACCCGGATCTGCGGTGCGAGATCGCGCGCCAGGCACCGGGTCAGCATCAGGACCGCGGCTTTGCTCACGCTGTAGTGGAGCGGAGCGTCCCCCGGCTCGATCCCCCGCATCGAGGCGATGTTGATGATCGCTCCCCGCCCCTGCCGGGCCATGATCTCCCCGGCCGCCCGGCTGGCGAAGAACGGGCCGGTCACGTGGACGGCCAGCATGCGGGCCCACCGCGCTTCGTCGATCTGCCAGAGGCCCGCCCGGTCCTCGAACCCGGCGTTGTTGACCAGGATGTCCACCCGCCCCAGGGTCTCTGCCGCCTGGCCGATCAGCGCGCGGGCATCGGCCGGATCACCGACGTCGGCCTGGACGGCGAGCGCGCGCCCCCCGGCCCGCACAATGGCATCGGCGGCGGCCTGGGCTTCCCCGATCGACCGGGCGGCGTTGAGCACGACCGCCGCGCCCTCGCGGGCCAGGGCCTGGGCGATCGCCCGGCCGATTCCCCGGCTCGACCCCGTGACCACGGCGACCCGGTGGCGGAGACGCATCATCGGCGCTCCGGCCGCCGCTCCATCGCCACCCGCGACGCCGCTTCCGTCACCATCACCACCTCGGCGTACTCCCGCATCACCCGGTCGGCCGCCGCAGCGATCTCCCCGCGTCGCTCCGCCGGCAGATCCGCCGGCAGCCGGTCCTCGTCGAGGACGCGAGCGCGGAGGTCGGGGGTCACCAGGACGTCGACCTCGAGGTCCTGCCACTCCACCCGCCCGGCGGCGATGCTGGCCGGGCCGCTCAGGTTGAAGTACCAGGCGATGGTCTCCCGCTGCGGGGACACCCAGTGGTAGACGTTGTAGGGACGATCGGCCCAGAAGTAGGCGACCGTGACGGTTCCGGCGGGAAGGTCCAGCAGCCCGGCGACGCGGCGGGGGGCCGAGATTGGGTAGAGCAGCACCGCGGCGCGGGGCGCGTTCATCATCGCGGCCTCGCAGGGAAAGGTCTGGACCGCGCCGGCGAGCGTGTGCTTGACCTCGAGGATCTCCATGCGGGGAGTCTTTCGGATCGCGGACCGCATCCCCTCCAGACGGTCCTCCGCGCCTTCGGGGGAGCGGGACGGACGTGCGGGCTAGGTCGAGGACAGCCCCCGGCGGTCGTACGTGTACACTTTGCCGTTGGCCCGGAGTTTCACCGGGTTGCGCCAGAGGGAGTAGACCGCGCGCAGGAAGAGGTTGACCCGCTTCGGCTCCAGTTTGCGGTCCTCGTCCAGGTGGGCGAGCAGGAGATCCCGGCCCTGGGAGGCGGGATCGACCTCGATCCGCGGCTCGCCCTTGTACAGCTTCTGCGCGATCAGCATCTCCTTCACTTTCTGGAGGTCGTAGCTCTTCTGCTTCTCCTTGGGATCGTAGACGAAGATGTCCAGGCGCCGCACGAGCTCATCGGTCAGGACGAGGTCGATCAGGCTCACGTCCTCGTAGAACCGGCGGATCTCCAGCACCCGGTCGAACCCGGCCTGGTCGCGCAGGGCGGCGAAGAACGTGTAGCCGATGGTGTAGGGCGCGGGCCGGTTGGAGAGCTGGACCGAGATGGTCGCCCATTCCTTGGCGGTGAGGAGCCGGTTGAGCAGCTCGGCCTCGACAAACGTCGCCCATCCCTCGTTGATGATGTGGGTCCGCTGGATGAGGTCGAAGTATTCCGCCTCCTCCCGAATCGACTCGAGCAGGATGCGCTCGAAGTCCTCCAGGGGGGCCCGCTCCTCGAGATAGTAGATCAGCCGCTTCTTGAGTTCCGGGCCGCTCCGCTCGAACGCGTTCACCGACGTCGCCACGGTGAGCAGCGCATCGAGCAGCTTCTCCACCCGCTCCCGGCCGTACCGGACTTCGAAGGACCGGATCATCCGGGCGTGCTGCTCCGCGAGGTTCAGCATGTTCTTGTTGGACTTGCGGTACCAGTGGTTGTTCGCAAAGAAATCCGCGTGGCCGAGCACGTGGGCGATCACCAGCACGTTCTGCAGATAGGTGTTGGCGCTGCGCAGGAAGGCGTGCGACGGCGCGGTATTCAGGACGAGCTCGAGGATGCTGAAGACCTCCTTGCTCTGCTGGAGGACCAGCTCCTTGTAGGTTCCGCCCCAATACCAGTGGATGAACCGGTTCGGGAGGCCCATGCTGGCGACTTCGGCGATCTCGTCGCTGTCGGTGATCTGGAAGACGACCGGATCGAATGCCAGCCCGCGGTCGCGGGCCAGATCCTCCAGCTCGTGGATGACCGTCTGATACTCGCCGATCATGGGTCCGCCCCCCCGCCTACCGCCGCGCGGTCCCGGCGTAGCGCCGGGAGGCCTGGGCGTCGAAGAACGCGAGGAAATCCTTCATCGCCGCCCGGATCGTCTCCAGGTCCATCAGGTTGGCAAACGTGGCGCCCTCGCCCGTCTTGGCGGCCTCCTGCACATACTCGCTGAAGCCGCCGATCCCCCGGCCCCCCGGGTTCACGTGCCCATAGATGACCAGGTCGAACGCCCCCCGGGCCTCCTCGAACCGCTTCTTGGCCAGGTCGAAGTCGCCCGAACTCGTCTCCCCGTCGGTAAACATGAAGAGAAACTTGTCGTACTCCCCGGCGCCATCGAGCAGCTCGACCGCCTTCTCGAACCCGGTGCTGATGTGGGTCCCCCCGCTCGACTCCACGCAGAAGAACTCGTCGCGGGTCTTCTCCTCGGCGACGTCCTGAAACACCACGTACCGGCGGAGGTTGGTCGGATACCGGCGCTCGAGATAGTGCCAGAGGATGAAGATCGTCTTGCGGACCAGCGACAGGTACTCCCCGCGCATCGAGCCGGAGACGTCGAGGACGTACACTTCCACCGAGCGGTTGTTCTGGAACGTCGTCGGGTCCTCGATGAAGTACCAGGCGTCCTGCTGCACGTCGACGTCGTAGTCGAGGGCGCCGCGCTCCCGGGCGTTGCGGAACAGGCTCTGGACCATCGTCTCCTCGAGGTTGAGATCCGCCCGGAGGCCGATCCGATCCAGATCGTCCAGCTCCGGGATGTCCTGGCTCTCCACCTCGCCCCAGCGGGCCGGTTCGTGGAAGCTCGGGAGCCGCATCTCCTCCAGCAGCACCTCCTGCGCGAGCTTGACGAACTCGTCGAAGTCCAGCTCGACCCGGAGCTCCTTGCCGTGGTGGTCGCCGCCCAGGAGCCCGCCCAGCGCCTGGATTCGCTCGTCCCCGGCGCCCTGCCCGGCGGCGCCGGCGCCCCCGGCCCCGCTTCCCGCCCCCTGGGCGAGGTACTGGGTCTCCTCGGCGAACTTCAGGGTCGGCAGATCCAGCGTGGCGATCTGGGTCTTGACCTTGCCGTCGATGATCAGCTCCTTCTGCTGGATCAGCTCGTTGAGGTTCTGCTTGAGGTACTCGCGCAGGTGCTGATCGTGTTTGTGCTGGGCGATTCGCCCTCGGTGGATCTTCACTAGAAGCTCCGGCCGATCACCTTGAACAGCGCGCGGGCGCAGTGCTGGCAGTAGCCGTGCTCCTCGACGGCGCTGCTCTGCAGCACGTCGAGCAGCTCGCGGCTCTTCGCATCCATTTCCTCGGTCTTCTCGTACAGCCTGAGGCAGTTCTTGATCTTGTTGAAGACGATCTCGTTGATGGCGCCGCGGAGATGCTCGTGGTCGCGGTAGCTCATGCGCCGGAGCTCGTCCCGCCGCTCCACGAGCACGTTCTCGAACGCCACCCGGCCCTGGCGGCTGATCTGCCGCTTTTGGACCAGCGCCCCCTCGATCTCGTCGACCAGTTCCTTCTCGCTGTCGGACAGGGTTTCTCCGAGCACGTTGCGGGCGGCCGCGTCGAGATAGTTGAGGTAGAGATTCTGGCCGTAATCGTAGAAGTGCGTCGGGACGATGTCCTCGACGATCTGGTCGACCTTCTTGTTCACGAAATCAACCTTGGTCTCTTCGAACACCTTCAATAGATCTTTCTGGTTCAGGTCCTTGATCGACTGGTGCTCAAACGTGCGTTCGATCGACTCGGTCATGATCTCGAGGTCGAGGCACTGCCGCGCCCGCGTATAGGCGAGGGAGAAGGCATCCTCGAAGAACCGGGGGGACAGCCCGCGCAGCCCCTGGGACTCCTGCCGGGTCCGGACGGCGTACCGCGCGGCCAGTTCGAACACGTCCTGCGGGATGTGCTTGGTCTCCCCGCGCACCTGGTTCGCCCGCTCCACCTGCGTGCGGTAAATGCGCATCTCCCCCTCGATGTCGACGTTGTACGGGAAGTCGACCTTGTGGATCCGCCCCCGCAGGGGCTCCATGATGTCCTCGGCGAGGAAGACGTTGTACTCGGGGTAGTTCGTGTGGCCGATCACGACCTCGTCGACGTGCACCGTCGGGAAGTTGGCCAGGTCGATCCGCTTCGACTGGATCAGCTCCAGCAGGAGGGAGAGGAGCTGGCGGCGGCTCTTGAAGACCTCGGTCCAGTCCAGGATCCCCCGGTTCGCCCAGATGACCTTCCCCTCGAAATCGTAGGCGTCCGGGTCGTAGGTGGACCCGCGCTCCTTCAGCATCGCAAAGTTGATGTTGCCGACGAAGTTGGTGATGTCTTCCCGCCGCAGGTCGGTCGGCGTGTGCTTGGCCACCCCGATCTTGTCGCGGGCCGAGATGAAGACCTGGCGCACGGGCACCGTCTTCCACCCCCCCTGCGCACCGATCGTGCGCTCGCAGACGGGGCAGGGGACCGCCTCCTCGTGCCACCAGATGCCTTCGGCTTCCCGGTCCTCCGCAGGAATCAGATCAAACGGGTGCTGGTGGAACGGGCACCCGTCCACCGCGTACACCGCGCCGTCGGGCTTGCTCGAATACTCTTCGAGCCGCCGCTTGATTTTGTCCACGGTCATCGACTTGCCGGAGCCCTGCGGCCCGACGAGGAGCAGCAGCCGCCGCTCCATGCTCATCGCATAGCCCTTGAAGAAGGCCACGATGTCGTCGAGCTGGCGGTCCATCCCGTAGATCCCCTCGAAGACCTTGGCCTTGCCGAAGTAGTCGATCATGTCGGCGATATAGTGCAGGGTGGTCCGCGTCAGGCGCGGGTCACGCCGGCTCGCTGCGATGTAGGACGCGACGGTGTCGATCGTGTTCATCGTCATCTCCTGATGTAATGTACGCGGTGAACCCCCACGCCGGTTCGTCCCTGCCGCGTTGGCGAGCCTATCTTCCACTTTTCCCCATCTCCCGGGTGCGGAAACGCCCATCGCCAAAAACACAGAGACCCAGCGCGGGATCCCAAGATCTCCCGGCTGAGTCCCCACTCCCCCGACTCGCCCGTTCGGCCACGGCAGGTGATCCGATGCTACGACGTGTTCTGCGTCATCGACGCGCTCCATCGACCGCGGAGCGCTTTGAGTGCGATCACTTCTACCGCCTGTATGCCCAACGGCTTGATGTTTGAGCCAGTATAGTCCCGGCCGGGGGGCCTGTCAATGAAATGAGCGGCGGGCGCGCGCGTCCCGGCCGGCTCACGCGCGAGCGGCACCGCCCTCCGGGACCGGTCCCCCCGCCGGCGGCGGGGACCCGGCCGCGCCCCCCGACGGCGCCGCGCGCAATCGTCTGAAGACCGCCATCAATGGGCATAAAATCGACGAGGCAAACGGGACAAGTTCCTGCCAGGAAGCCATCCCCACCGGGCCAGGACAGCGTCGCTCGGCTGAGCCGAAGCGACCTCTGGATCGCCGCGGGAAACGGCGCCCAGAAACGAACAGGAGCGTGACAGCACGGCCACGTCGACCGCCTCGGAGACGAACAGTCCCCTTCGGGTCCTCCTCCTCGAGGACGACCGCGACACCACGCACCTTATCGAGGAGATGCTGGCGGCGGAGGCGGCGGCGGAAGACGCGCTCGTCCGCTTCGACCTGGAGACCCGCAGCCGGCTCTCCGAAGGGGTCAAGCGCCTGTCCCAGGGAGGCGTGGAAGCCATCTTGCTCGATCTGTCCCTCCCCGACGGCCAGGGGCTCCGGTCTGTCGCCGCCGTGCGCGAGCAGGCGCCGCACGTGCCGATCGTGGTGCTGACCGGCGCCGCGGACAAGAAACTGGGCATCCAGGCGCTGGACGCCGGAGCGCAGGACTACCTGGTCAAGGGCCGCACGGACGGCCCGCTGCTCGTGCGGTCGCTCCGGTATGCGATCGATCGAAAGCGGCTGGAGCGCATTCTGGAGCAGCAGGTCCTCATCGACGAACTGTCGGGCGTCTACAATCGCCGGGCGTTCTTCAAGGCCGCCGAGCAGCAGTTGAGGCTGCTCCGCCGGCTCCGCAAGCAGGCGCTGCTGGTCCTCGTGGACATCGAGGGGCTGAAACAGATCAACGACGCCTTCGGCCACGCCGCGGGAGATGTCGCCATCGTCGATGCGGTGGAGCTGCTGCGAACCACCTTCCGCGAGAGCGACATCATCGGCCGGATGGGCGGGGATGAATTCGCGGTGCTGGCGTTCGAAGTGGGCGCGGAAGAGCTGACCACCATCCCCCGGCGGCTGACGAAGTCTCTCGCCGCCTACAACAAGACCCCGGACCACCGGGCCCGGCTCGCGTTCAGCCTCGGGTTCGCCGTGGTCAAGTCGGAGAGTGGATCGACCCTCGGCCACCTGCTCAAGGAGGCCGAGGAGGACATCGATTTGAAGAAGCACGGCCGGCCGAAGCCCCCGGGCAAGCCGCCCCTGAAGCTCGAGTTGTCCTAGCGGTCCTGCCCGGGCGCAGGGCCGCGGCACGGCGCGCGGAGAAGACGTCTGGGATGGACCGCGCGCGTCTGAAACCCCTCCGGCTCGAGGCCGGTCAGACCATCGGCCTGATCTCCCCGTCCGGGCCGACGTCCGCGGCCGGCGCCACCACGCCCGAGCAGCTCGCGGCCGCGCGCGCCCGCCTCGCCGAGGCCGGCTTCCCCACCGTCGTCGCCCCTCACGCGCTCGACGTCCGCGGGTATCTCGCGGGCGGCGACCCCGGGCGGGTGGCGGACCTGCACGCCATGTTTACGGATCCCGCGGTTCGGGCGGTGCTGTGCATCCGCGGGGGCTATGGGGCGATGCGCCTGCTGGACGCGGTGGATTACGACCTGATCCGCCGCCACCCCAAGGTGTTCATTGGGTACAGCGACATCACGGCGCTCCATCTGGCTCTGCACCACCGGACCGGGCTGGTGACGTTTCACGGACCGATGGCCGCCGCGATCGCCGCGGGCGGCGAACACGACCTCGGCCGGCTGCTGCGCGCCGTCACCCGCCCGCACCCGCTCGGCCCGCTGGCAAACCCGCCGGACGGCCCCGAGATCGAGACGCTCGTCCCCGGCGCCGCGGAGGGCGTGCTGCTCGGCGGCAACGCCGCGGTGCTGACGTCCCTGCTCGGCACGCCGTACCTGCCGTCGTTCGAAGGCGCGGTGCTCTTCCTCGAAGACATCCTCGACCACACCTACCGCCTCGATCGGAAGATCGTGCAGCTTCGCCTGGCCGGGGTGCTCGAGCAGGTCGCGGGCATCGTCGTGGGCGAGTGCCGCCTGCGGACCGAGCCGGACGACCAGGGACTCTCGGTCCGCCAGATCCTGGACGATCTCGTCGTCCCATTGGGCAAGCCGGCGATCTACGGCCTCGCCTGCGGACACGGCGCCTATCACCTGACCCTGCCGGTTGGGGTCCGCGCGCGCCTCGATGCGGGACGCGGCGTTCTGTCGGTTGACGAGGCCGCGGTCACCTGACGGGACCGCCGGGAGATCCCGTCGAAACGACTAGCGGACCTCGCGGGCGCCCCTGAGCGACCGCGCCGAAAGGCCGATCGAAAGCCGATCGAAGGCCGATCGAAGCGAGGAGTGGAGCAAAGGTAAGCGTGGAGTAGAACAAAGGTAAGCGTAGAATGGAGCATAAGGTAAGGAGAGATCGCCTTTGACCCAGCCCCGCCCTCGCGCCCGTCGAGCGCTCGCGGCACTGGAGCCGTACATCCCCGGCCGTTCGGCCGAAGAGGTGATGGCGCGCTTCGGGCTGACCCAGGTGGTCAAGCTCGGGAGCAACGAAAACCCGCTCGGCGTCTCCCCCCGCGTGCGTGACGCCGTGATCCGGATCCTCGACCGCGCCCACCATTATCCGGACGGAGAAAGCACCCGGCTGCGCGGGCGGCTCGCCGGGCGGTTCGGGCTGACCCCGGAGCACTTCTGCGTCGCCAACGGCGCGGACAACATCCTGACCTGCCTGGGCCTGGCGTTTGTTGAACGGGGAGACCGCTGCGTGACGGGACTGCCCACCTACACGGCGTACGCCGGCCTGGTCAGGCTCCTCGAGGGCGAGCTCGTCGAAGTCCCGCTGCGGGAGTGGACGTTCGACGTGCGGGCCCTGGCGGAGGCGGCCGCGGGCGCCAAGGCCGTGATCGTCTGCAATCCGAACAATCCCACGGGCTCGATCCTCCGGCATAACGAGCTGCAGGCCCTGGCGGAAGGGGTCCCCCCGGACGCCCTCCTCGTCGTCGACGAGGCCTATGCGGAGTGGGTCGATGACCCGGCGTTCCCCGACTCCGTGGCCCTGCTCCGGCGGCACCCCAACATCGTCATTGTGCGCACGTTCTCGAAGATCTACGGCCTCGCGGGGCTGCGCGTCGGCTACGCCATCGGCGCGCCGGAGATCGTGGCCTCCCTCAACCAGGTCCGCGAGCCGTTTCCCGTGGACCGGCTGGCGCAGGCCGCGGCCGAAGCCGCGCTGGACGATGACGCGTACGCGCGCGCGGCCTACGAGAATAACCGCGCGGGGAAGGCCGCGCTGGCACAGGGGCTCACCGCGCTCGGCCTCCGGCCCCTGCCGAGCCAGGCCAACTTCGTGCTGGTCGATCTCGGCCGGCCCGCCGCGACCGTGGCGGAGCGCCTGCTCGAGCGGGGCGTGATCATCCGGCCGGGGGGCATGTGGAGGCTGCCGATGTGGGCGCGCATCACCGTGGGCACGCCTCAGGAGATCGCCAGGCTGCTCGAGGCGCTCTCGACGGTGCTCCGGCAGCCGGCGTGAAAACGTCAAGACGGGGGGAGGCCCCCCCAGAGGAGGGAGATCATGGTCGCAAACCGCCGCATTGAGGAGCTGCTGAAGGCCTATGCCGAGGGGCCCCGGCTTCTCGAGGCTGCCGTGAAGGGGATCCCTGAGGCAGAGCTCCGCTTCAGCCCGGGGCCCGGGCACTGGACCATCCACGAGAACGTGGTGCACGTCGCCGACACAGACCTGGTGGCGGCCGCGCGGATGCGCTTCGTGATCGCCCAACCCGGATCCACGCTGGTGTCGTTCGATCAAAACCTGTGGACGACGGCGCTGGATTACGCATCGCTATCTATGGAAGGAGCGCTTGCGCTCCTCCGCGCCGTCCGGGCGTCGACCCTGGAGGTCCTCAGGCGCGCGCCGTCGGAGGCCTGGGAACAGCAGGGGATCAACACCGAGGCCGGCCCGCAGACACTGGAGTGGCTGGTCGAGCATTTTGCGGACCACGTGCCCTACCACCTGCGGACGATCGCCAAACGCCGGGCGCAGTACGCGCAGGCCAAGCGCTGAGCCGGGGGGAGCCTCAGGAAGCGTAGCGGCGGCGCGGGCTACGGCCTGCCCAGCGAGATCAGGCTGAGCAGCTCGAAGAGCACGTTGGCCGCGAGCATCGCGGTGATGCCGCTCTGGTCGTACGGCGGCGAGACCTCCACGATGTCGAACGCCACGATCTCCAGCCCGGCGAGACCGCGGAGGAGATCGAGCGTCTGCGCGCTGCTGAGCCCGCCCACCTCCGGCGTGCCCGTGCCCGGCGCAAACGCGGGGTCGACCGAATCGATGTCGAACGAGACGTACACCTTGCGCCCCCGCACGGCGTCCAGGCGCGACAGCGCGGCGGCCACCCCGTGCCGGTGGATTTCCTCGGCGCGGACCACGGTCACGCCGTGGGCCTGCCCCAGCTCGAAGTCCTTCTCCCCATAGACCGGGCCGCGGATCCCGAACTGCACCGTCGCTTTGGGTTGGTACAGGCCCTCCTCGAGCGCCCGCCGGAACGGCGTCCCGTGAAAGTAGCGGTTGCCGAAGTATTCTTCCCACATGTCCTGATGGCTGTCGAAGTGGACCAGCGCCACGGCGCCGTGGCTGCGCGCCACCGCCCGGAGAATCGCCAGCGAAATCGAGTGGTCGCCCCCGACGCACGCGGGGATCGCCCCCGCGGCCAGCACCTCGCCGACCGCGGCCTCGATCCGTCCGTAGGTGTCGACGATGTCGAGCGGGTTGGGGTCCACGTCGCCGCAGTCGGCGACCCGGAGGCGGCTGAACGGGGAGGTGCGCAGCACCGGATGGTAGGGCCGGATCAGCAGGGAGTTACTGCGGATCTCCTTCGGACCGAACCGGGCGCCCGGCCGGAAGCTCACGCCGCCGTCGAAAGGAATGCCCAGGATCGCCACGTCGAGACCGCGGGGGTCCTTCTGGTAGGGCAGCCGCATGAACGTCGAGAGCTGGGCGTACCGGGGGGACCGGAAGGCATTGGGGGGCTCGAAGCGCTCCGGCGGGGGCGCGCTCATGATCCTGCCGCCGCGCCGGGCGCGTCGTCGCCCCCGGCGGAATCGATCCGCGGCGCCCGCGAGGCACGCGGACCGGAGTCGGCACCAGCGGGCGCGTCGTCGCCCCCGGCGGTCCGGGCGGACCCCATGATCGCGGCGGTCTCCTCCCGGATCATCGCGAGGACCCGGCGCTTCGCGCCGACGAACTCTTCCGAGGTCGTCGCCTCGAGGGTCCGCGGCCGGGGCAGCGACAGCGATACCTCGGCCCGGAACCGGCCCGGCCGCGCGGTCATGACGTACACCCGGTCTCCCAGGAAGAGCGCTTCGTCGATGTCATGCGTCACGAACAGGATCGTCTTCGGCGACTTCTGCCAGATGTCCAGCAGCAGCTCGCCCATGAACGCGCGCGTCTGAGCGTCCAGGGCGCCGAACGGCTCGTCCATCAGCAGCACCTCCGGGTCGTTGGCCAGGGCCCGGGCGATCGCCACCCGCTGCATCATCCCGCCGGACAGCTCCTTGGGGTAGGCGTGCTCGAATCCCGTAAGCCCCACCATCTGAATGTAGCGCCGGGCGGCCGCGCGCCGCTCCGATTCGGGAACCCCCCGCAGGCGCGGTCCGAACTCCACGTTGCCCTGCACCGTCAGCCACGGGAAGAGGGTGTAGGACTGGAAGACCATGCCGCGGTCCGCGCCGGGGTCGGTGACCTGATGACCGTCCAGCCAGATCTCGCCGGACGAGGGCCGGACGAGCCCGGCGACGAGGCGGAGCAGCGTGCTCTTGCCGCATCCGGACGGGCCGACGATGCTGACGATCTGACAGTCGGCGACGTCGAGCGAGAGCCGGTCGATGGCCACCACCTCTCCGCCCCGCCGGGTGCGGAAGGCGACCGTGGCCTCGCGGATGCGCAGCTTGGGCTCCGCCATGGACAGGCCTCAGGCCTTGGGGGACCAGGGCAGGAGCCGCCGGTGCAGCCACTTGAACGTCAGATCGAACACGAGCCCCAACCCCCCGATCACCACGAGCCCCACGAAGATCCGGTCGGTGAACAGGCCCCGCATGGAGTTTAGGATCAGATACCCCAGGCCCCGGTCGGCGGAGACGATCTCGGCCACGATCAGGTAGGTCCAGGCCCAGCCCATGGTGATGCGGAGGGTATCCATCACCCCGGGCAGCGTCGCCGGGAGCAGGACGCGCCCCACCACCTGGGCGCGCGAGGCGCCGAGCGTGTAGGAGACGTCGAGCTGTTCGTGCGGCACGTGGGCCGCCACGTCGGCGACGAGCAGAACGAGCTGAAAGAACGTCCCGATGAAGATCACGGCGACCTTCTCGGCGGTCCCGATGCCGACGTAGAGGATCAAGAGGGGGATCATCGCGCTGACGGGCAGGTAGCGGACGAAGTCGACCACGGGCTCCACGAGCGCCTCCACCACCTTGAACGATCCCATCAGGATCCCGATGGGGACGGCCAGGACCGCGGCCAGCGCCCACCCCGACACGATGACCGCGAGGCTGGCCCGCATATCTTGCACGAGGGTGCCGTCCCGCGCGAGGTCGAGGCCCGCGGCGAGGATCGCGGTGGGGCTGGGCAGGAAGAGCGGCTCCACGACCCCGCCGTAGCTGAGCAGGCACCACAGCGCCACGAGGCCGACGGCGCTGCCGGTGACCGTTCCCAGATAGACGCGCCGGGGGACGGGCTCCTGCGGGCGGAGGTACGCGAAACGGGCCCACGACGTCCGCCGCCGGCGCTCCGCCCCGGGCTGTGCCGGGCTCACGTCACGCCCGCCGGGCCGGCCGGGGTGGCGCGCCGGCCCGGCACGCTCCCTACTTATTGATGAACTCGGGGTCTAGCAGGTCGGCGGCGGCCACGTTCCCCCGGATCATGCCAAGCGACTTCCAGATGTCGATCGCGTTCTGCGCGGTGACGTAGATCTGCCCGCCGAGCGCGAAATACTGGCGGTTGATGGCCTCGTCGTAGAACCGGACGCCGGCGAGGGTCTCGCGGAACGTCGTCACGTCCTTCAGCCATCCGCCCACGGCTTTGGCCATCAGGAGATCGGACTCGTCGGGGTGGTGCTTCCAGTAGTCCACCGCCCTGAACCACCCCTGGACCGCGCCCTTCACGGCATCCGGGTGGTTCTTGATGATGTCGCTCCGGAAGAGCAGGATGTCCACGATGAGGCCCGGCGTGCTGCTGCTGTCCACCAGGACGTGGCCGCCCGGCGTCCTCTTCGCCCGGCTCAGCCACGGCTCCCACGTCACCGCCGCGTCGACCTTGTGGGCCACGAACGCCGCCCCCGCAGCGTCCTGCTGCATCTGGATGCTCTGGATGTCCTGCTCCGTCATGCCGTTCTGGCGGAGCAGCACGCTGAGGAAGAAGTGGGAGACGGAGCCCTTGTTGTACGCGACCCGCCTGCCGCGCAGGTCCTTGATCGACTTGATCGCGTCGACGGCCACGATCCCGTCCCCGCCTTTGCTGTCGTCCAGGCCCAGGACCGAGCGAAACGGGTGCTCGGTGCTCCAGTAGAGGCTGGCGGTGTCGAGCGTCGTGGCGATCCCATCGAGCTTGCCGGAGACGAGCGCGAAGAACCTCTCCTTGGGGTCTTCGAACGTCCTCAGTTCGACGCTGACCCCGGCTTCGTCGAAAAAGCGCTTGTCCCGGGCCAGGAACAGGGGGCCGTACCCCACCCACGTGGACTGCCCGATCAGCAATGTCTCGGCCGCCGCCCCGGCCGGCGCGGGCCGCCCGAGCGGCGCTCCCGCAGCCAGCAGCAGGATGAGGGAGACCGCCCCCCACCTCCAGACGCGACGCATAGACCAACCCCCTCCCTGCCCGACCGGCTTCAGGGCCTCGCGTAAGGCTCACAGGGGGATTCCGCCGGATTCACGGAAAACCCTCTCCCCGAACGACGGGGGCCGCGGTTATGCTGTGGAGGAGCGCGTCAGGCGCGAGGCGGCGGAGGCGTCGACGATCCAGGCCAGCGTCCCGTCGACCGGCCGGATGGCCTGGGCGGGCACGGCGTCCGGCTGCCGCGGGCCCTCGAGCACGGCCCACACGGCCCGGGCTTTCTGAGGGCCGGCGGCGAGGAAGAGGATCTCGCCCGCGTGGTTGAGGACCGGAGGCGTGAGCGTCATGCGCGGCATCCCATCCGGCGCCTCGACCGCCAGCACCGCGCGCCGCGTCTCCTGCAGCGCCGGCGCGTGAGGAAAGAGCGAGGCCGTGTGGGCGTCGTCCCCGAGCCCGAGCAGCACCAGGTCGAACCGGGGCCAGCCGTCCGCGGCCTCGGGCAGGTGCGCGCGCAGCAGCGCGGCATACGCCTCGGCGGCGGCCTCCCGATCCGGCCCCTCGGCCGGCATCCGGTGGATCCGGTCGTCCGGGACCGGCACCGCGTTCAGCAGGGTTTCCCGCGCCATCCGGTAGTTGCTGCGGGGATCGTCCGGGGGGACGCCCCGCTCGTCGCCCCAGAACACCCGAATGCGCGTCCAGGGGATCCGCCGCCGGAACGGATCCGAGGCCAGCCGGGCGTGCAGCGCCCTCGGCGTCTCCCCGCCGGAAAGCGCGATTGCGCACTCGCCGCGCGATGCCGCCGCCTGCTCGCACCGCCGGGCCACGCGCTCCGCCGCGGCCGCGGCGGCGGCCGAGAGATCGGGAACGATCAGCACCTCGGGGTGGGGCGACGGAAACGGAACGGACGGCCGGGACGAGGCCGGGCGGGGCGGCCCGGTCACAACGACCGCCAGCGCCGGCCGCGCCTGGCGATCAGCGCGCGGGCGGCGTCGGGGCCCCACGTCCCGGCGGCGTACATCGGGACCGGCTCCGGCGGGTCTGAGCGCTCCCACCAGTTCAGGAGCGGCTCCACCAGATCCCAGGCCTCCTCCACTTCGTCGCGGCGGGTGAACAGCGTGGAATCGCCGAGCAGGGCGTCGAGCAGCAGCCGCTCGTAGGCGGACATCTCCTCCACGCCGAACGCGGTCCCGTACCGGAACCCCATGGTCACCGGCCGCAGCGTCATCGCCAGGCCGGGCACCTTGGCCACGAACTGGAGCGAGATGACCTCGTCCGGCTGGATGTTCAGCACCAGCAGGTTGGGCTCGTCCGCGCCGGTGTCGCCGAAGAGCGGGAGGGGGGCCCGCTTGAACTGCACGGCGACCTCGGTCACGCGCTTGGGGAGGCGCTTCCCGCTCCGCAGGTAGAAGGGGACGCCCGCCCATCGCCAGTTGTCGATGTACAGGCGCATCGCCACGAACGTCGGCGTCCGGCTGGTGGGCGCGACCCGCGGCTCCTCGCGGTAGCCCGACACCGCCTGCCCTTCAACGGTGCCGGGGCCGTACTGGCTCAACACGACGTTCCGCGGGACATCGTCGAGAGGGATCCGGCGGGCCGCCCGCAACACCTTCACCTTCTCCGACCGGACGGACTCGGGCTCGATGGCCACCGGAGACTCCATCGCCATCAGGGTCAGGAGCTGCATCATGTGGCTCTGCACGAGATCCCGCACCACCCCGGCGGTCTCGTAGTAGCCCGCGCGGTTTTCCACGCCGACGGTCTCCGCGACCGTGATCTGGACGTGGTCGACGTAGTGCTGGTTCCAGATGGGCTCGAAGATCCCGTTGGCGAACCGGAACACCAGGATATTTTGCACCGTCTCCTTGCCGAGATAGTGATCGATCCGGAAGATCTGGGACTCCCGGAACACGCTGAGCAGCGCGCGGTTGAGGTCCTGCGCGCTGGCCAGGTCCCGCCCGATCGGCTTTTCGACGATCACCCGGGTCCAGGGATGCCCCCCGTCCGAGCCCGGGGCCGGCCGGACGGTCAGCCCGTGCTGTCCGAGGCGCTGGACGATCTCGCCGTACAGCTCCGGCGCCGTGGCGAGGTAGTAGAGGCGGTTGCCCGTGGTCCCGCACTCCCGGTCCAGCCGCTCCAGCGTTTGCCGGAGGTGGTCGTAGCCGGCCGGGTCGCGAAAGTCGGCCTGGACATAATGCAGGCGCCGCGCAAAGCCGTCCCACGCCGCGGCGTCCACCGCGCCGGACGTCGCGCCCCGCACGGCCTGGGCGACCTCGACCCGGAACTGCTCGTCGGTCATCGGCCGCCGGGCGAAGCCGACCACCGCGCACTCCTCCGGCAGCATCCCCAGGCGCGACAGCGTATACAGCGCGGGCATGAGCTTCCGGTGCGTCAGGTCGCCGGTGGCGCCGAAGATCACCACCGCGCACGGATCCGGGATGCGGCGGAGGTGGCGCGCTTCCCGGAGTTCCTGAAGCGGCGACGGGATCGACACGGCGCCCATCCGGGGTTACGTCTCCCGGACCGCGTGCCCGCCGAACTGCTGGCGGAGCGCGGCGATCACTTTGTCCCCGAAGTTTTCTTCCTGCCGGGACCGCAGGCGCTGCAGCAGCGAGAGGGTGATGACCGGCGCGGGGATGTTGCGGTCGATCGCCTCCTGCACCGTCCACCGCCCTTCCCCGGAGTCCTCCACGTACCCCCGGAGCGACCGCAGGTCGGGGTCATTGGCGAACGCGCGCTCGGCGAGTTCGAGGAGCCAGGACCGCACGACGCTGCCGCGGTTCCACAGGGCGCTGATGGCGCGCAAATCCAGCTTGAACGGCGCCTCGTGGAGGATCGCGAACCCCTCGGCGTAGGCCTGGAGCATCCCGTACTCGATGCCGTTGTGGATCATTTTGACGAAGTGGCCGGCTCCGCTGGGGCCGGCGTGAAGATAGCCGCCCTCCGGCGCCAGGTCGCGGAAGGCGGGCTCGACCCTGCGGACGGCCGCGACCTCTCCGCCGACCATCAGGCAGTACCCGACCTGGAGCCCCCAGATCCCCCCGCTCGTGCCCGCGTCGATGTACGAGATCTGGCGCGCCTGCGCCGCCTTGGCGCGCCGGATCGAGTCCTTGTAATTGGAGTTGCCGCCGTCGACGATGATGTCCTGCGGCGCGAGCAGCGGCATCAGCTCCTTCAGCGTCTCGTCCACGGGGGGGCCGGCGGGAATCATCAGCCACAGCACCCGGGGCGGGGTGAGCTTGCCCGCCAGGTCCTCGATCGATTCGGCCGGGGTGGCGCCCAGCGCCGCCGCTTCCGCCCGCACCTCGCGCTTCCGCGCGTACACCGCGATCTTGTGCCCCCGGCCCAGAAGGCGCTTCACCATGTTGCCGCCCATACGGCCGAACCCGACGAATCCCAGTTCCACGCGTCCCCTCCTCCTCTACGCCTGCCCTTGGCGGGCGCGGCTACGCCGTGCGGAGCCGGCGCTCGATCGCCCCCAGCAGCTGCCGGTAGGAGTCGACAAACGACTGAATGCCGGCGTCCAGCACGCGGCCGGTGACATCGTCGATCCCGATCCCAACCTCCGCCAGCCGCGCGAGCACCGCCTCCGCCTCGGTCAGCCCCTCCATCACGGCGCGGGGATTGACCCGGCCGTGATCGCGAAACGCGGCGAGGGTCTGCGGCGGCATCGTGTCGACCGTGTCCGGACCCACGAGCGCCTCGACGTACAGGAGGTCGGGGTAGGCCGGATTCTTCGAGCTGGTGCTGCCCCACAGCGGCCGCTGCACCCGGGCGCCGCGCGCGGCCAGCGCCTTGTAGCGGCTCCCATCGAACACCTCGCGAAACGTCTTGTACGCCAGCTTGGCGTTGGCGATCGCGGCCTTGCCGCGCAGGCCCTGCAGGCGTTCCCGCTCCGCCGGGGTGGCGGCCGCCGCCGCCTTCGCGTCCAGGCGCTTGTCCGCCTCGGTGTCGATCCGGCTGACGAACACGCTCGCCACCGACGCGACCCGGTCGATGGGCTGCCCCGCCGCCACGCGCTGCTCCAGCCCGCCGACGTAGGCCTCGGCGACGCGCGCGTAGGCCTGCACCGAGAAGAGCAGCGTGATGTTGATGTTCCGGCCCTCGGCGATCATCGCCTGGATCGCGGGGACGCCCTCCGGCGTTCCCGGAATCTTCACCATCAGGTTCGGCCGGCCGATGCGTCCAAACCAGTAGCGGACCTCCTCGATCGTCCCCGCCGTATCATGGGCCAGGAGCGGGGAGACCTCGACCGAGACAAACCCGTCGGCGCCGCCGGTCTCGTTGAAGACCGGCCGGAGCGCGTCGCAGGCGGCGATGATGTCCTCGGCGACCAGCGTCTGGTACGCTTCGGTGACGCCCGCCCCCCGTGCCCGCAGCCGCGCAAACGTCTCTTCATATTCGGGACCTTCCGAGATCGCCTTCTCGAAGATGGTCGGGTTGCTCGTCATCCCGGAGAGTCCATCTTCCTCGATGAGCCGTCGCAGTTCGCCCGCGCGAATGAGCTTCCGGTGGATGTAGTCCAGCCAGACGCTCTGCCCGACCTCCCGCAGCAGGCGCAGCGGATTCTGGGCCTTGACCTCTCTCATGATTGTCTCCGTCCCTTCTCGAGGAGCCTCTTTGCGGTTTCGACGACATGCTCCGGCGTCAAGCCGAACTCACGCATCACCACGGGCCCCGGGGCGGAGGCGCCGAACCGGTTCACGCCGATGATCGCCCCGTCAGATCCCACGTAGCGCTCCCACCCGAACGGCGTGGCCGCCTCCACGGCGACCCGCGCGCGAACGGCCGGCGGCAGGACCGTGTCCCGGTAGGCCTTCGGCTGCGCCTCGAACAGTTCCCACGAGGGCATCGACACGATACGGCTGCGAATCCCCTCCCGGACGAGCCGCCGGTGCGCCTCCAGCGCGACGGACACTTCCGACCCCGTGGCGATCAGGATCACGTCGGGGGCGGGTCCCCCCGCCTCGGCGAGCACGTACGCGCCCCGCGCCACGCCCGACGCGGGGGCCAGGGCCTGCCGGTCCAGCACGGGCAGCTTTTGACGGGTGAGCACGAGCCCCACGGGGCCCTGCTTGTGCCGCAGAGCGGCCCGCCACGCCTCCACGGTCTCGGTGGCGTCCGCCGGCCGGAGCATCAGCAGGTCCGGCATCGCGCGGAGACCGGCCAGGTGCTCGACCGGCTGGTGGGTCGGCCCGTCCTCGCCCAGCCCGATGCTGTCGTGCGTCCAGACGTAGAACACCCGCGCCTTGCTCAGCGCCGCCAGCCGGATGCTCGGCCGCATGTAATCCGAGAACGTCAGGAACGTGGCCCCGAACGGCAGGACCCCTCCGTGCAGCGCCAGCCCGGTCAGGATGGCGGCCATCGCATGCTCGCGAACGCCGAAGTGAATGTTTCGCCCCGCGTACCCCCAGACGCCGCCGGCGGCGCCCTGCAGCGGCGGCCCTCCGGCCGCGGGGGGCGCCGACGGGGCCTCGAAATCGCCGTGCCCCTTCAGCATCGTGCGCGTGGACGGATCGAGGTCCGCGGAGCCTCCGATCAGGTTCGGCACGGCGTCGGCGAGCGCGCTCAGCACCTTGGCCCCCGCATCCCGCGTGGCCATCTCCCCATCCTTGGGTGTGAATGCCGGCAGCTTCGCCTCCCAGCCCTCGGGCAGGTCGCCGGCCAGCGCCCGCTCGAACTGCCCGGCCGGCTCCGGGTGGGCCGCGCGGTAGGCGTCCATCTTCCGGCGCCAGGCCTCTTCCAGCGCGGCGCCGTGCTCCACGGCCTTGCGGAATTCCCGCAGCGCCTCATCGGGCACGTAGAAGGTCTTGTCCTCCGGCCAGCCGAGCGCGCGCTTTGTCGCCCGCACCTCTTCCTCGCCGAGCGGCTCACCGTGCGCCTGGAAGGTGTCCTGCCGGTGGGGGCTGCCGTATCCGATGTGCGTCCGCGCCACGATCAGCGAGGGCCGGTCCTCGACCGCGCGGGCCGCGGCCAGCGCCGCGTCGACGGCCCCGGCATCCTGGCCGTCGATCCGTTGCACGTGCCAGCCGTAGGCCGCAAAGCGCGCGCCGACGTCTTCGGTAAATGTGACGTTGGTCGTGGCGGAGAGGCTCACCAAGTTGGCGTCGTACAGCACGATCAGCCGGCCGAGCCGGAAGTGGCCGGCCAGCGAGGCCGCCTCCGAGGCGACGCCTTCCATCATGTCCCCGTCGCTGGCCATGACATAGGTGTAGTGGTCCACGATCGTGTGGCCGGGCCGGTTGAAGGTGGCGGCCAGCCACCGCTCCGCCATCGCCAGGCCCACGGCGTTTCCGAACCCCTGACCGAGCGGCCCCGTGGTCACCTCCACGCCCGGCGTGAGGCCGTGCTCGGGATGCCCCGGCGTCCGGCTGCCCCACTGTCTGAACTGCTTGAGGTCATCCAGCGTCAGGTCGTATCCGGTCAAGAACAGGAGACTATAGAGCAGCATGCTCGCGTGCCCGGCGGAGAGGACAAAGCGGTCGCGGTCCGGCCACGCCGGGGAGCGCGGGTGGTGACGCAGGTGGCGGGTCCACAGGACGTAGGCCATCGTTGCCGCGCCCAGCGGCATGCCGGGATGGCCCGAGCGGGCCTTCTCCACGGCATCGATGGACAGGGTCCGGATGCTGTTGATGCACAGTTCCTCGATCGTGTGAATCCGTGTCGCCATCACACCGCCCCCGCGCGTGCCCGGCACGCGCGTCCTCACCTATTATTATTGTCCCTGACTATTCTACTCGATCGTCCGCCGGAGGGGCACCCGAATCGCCGAACTTGTGCTCAGCCTCGCCCTTGCGCCGCGGCCGCCGGCGGCTCTCCCCGGCGAACTCCCCCTCTTTATGGTCGGGAAAACTCCTGCAGGGGGGACAGCGCGGCTTCGACCGCAAGGTGCGCCGTCCGCGCCTCCCGGTACCTGGCATGCTGCGCCGGGTCGGGGCGAAACGTATCGCCGAACGGGACGGGCACCTCCTCGCGCGCGGCGCCCAGGAACTCGAGCGCGAGCAGCGCGGCCCCGCGGCTGCTGCCTTCCGCCTCCCCCGAAGCGATGATCGGATGCCCCAGCACATCGGCCATGATCTGCAGCCACGCGGGAGATCGCAGGAGCCCCCCGCCGCTCCCCACAATTTCCACGACGCCCGGCACGACCGCCCGGAGCTGTTCCCAGATCAGCGCAAACCGCAGGGCGATCGCCTCCAGGCCCGCCTGCAGCAGATCGAGCGGCTCGGTGGAGAGCGTCATGCCGACAACGGCCCCGCGCGCCCGCAGCGGCCAGTCGGGGCTGCGCTCCCCGGCCAGGAACGGAAGCACCACGAGGCGGCGGGCCGTTCCCCGGCGGGGGTCTCGTAAGCGCGCCTGCAGGCTGCGCTCGATCTCCTCGGGCGGACCGAGCGCAAACTGCTCCTGCATCCACCGGAAGAGGTTGCCGCCGTTGCTGACGGCGCCGCCGGTGAGGACCCGGGTGCGGTTGAGGCGATAGTGCCAGAGACTGCGCGGCACCTCGAACGGCTCCGCCGCGTGCAGGACCCGCAGCGCGCCCGAGGTCCCCACCACCAGGGCCGCGCGGGAGGGGGTCACGCATCCCGTGCCGAGATTGCTGAGCGCCCCGTCGCCGGCGGCGGGGAGCCAGGGCCGATCTCGCAGCGCGGGCCAGCGCGAGGCAAATGCGGGCGCGAGCCCGCTCAGCGGATCTCCCAGATCCACGATCGGCGCGAGCCGTTGCGGGGTCAGGCCGATCGCCTCCAGCAGCTCCGCATCCCACTCGAAGCGCTCCTGGTCCAGCAGGCCGGTGCCCGACGCCATCGAGATACTGCACACCGCGCGGCCGAAGCACCGGTGCGCCAGGTACTCGCCGATGCTCATCCAGGTCCGCGTCGCCCGGAATGCCTCCGGATGCTGCCCGCGCAGCCAGAGGAGCCTGGCCGCGGGGTAACTCGGGTGGAAGACACACCCGGTCCTCCGGCGGACCGCCGCCTCGTCCAGCCGCTCGCGGAGGGCGCGGGCGGCCTCCGCGCTTCGCTCATCGGCCCAGGAATAGAGCGGCGTCGATGGACGGCCGTCGCGGCCGATCCCCATGAGATTGTGCCAGAAGGTCGAGACCCCGACGGCCGCAATACTCTGCGCGGCTCCTCCCCCGCCGGCCACCGCCTGGTCGATCGCGTGGAAGGCGCCGTCGAGCAGGCGATCCGGATCCGTCTCGACGCCCCCGTCGGGCGTTTCGGTCCACCGAAGAGGCGTCCGTCCCTCGGTCCCCACGACCTCGCGGCCCTGGGCGTCGTAGATGAGCGCGCGGAGCGAAGAACTCCCGAGATCGAGCGCCAGGACGAACGGGGCTTCTGCTCTGCCGGCGGGGACCGTGGGCACGCGTCGCTCCTCTATTGAGACTATCGATCGATATTATAGGAGGAAACGCGCTCCGGCGTCCTTCCCTGCAGGAGGTCGGCAGGCCCTCTGCCAAGACCATCTTGGTGACGGCCCAGGTTTGGACGGCACCGTCCGACGGCGCACCATCCGCGTGGAGGAGCCAATGGAACCCGACCCTCCGGTGATCGCTTGGACCCGCAGGCTCTTGAAACTGCCGCCCGCATCAGGGGAACGGTTCCCCGAGGAGTGGAAGATCGTCGCACGCCGGATCGAGGTCGTGCACACGCTCCCGGTGTCTCGCGACACCGAGCCGGCCGGCGCCCCCCGGCTGCAGCCGTTGCTCGATGCCCGCCTCAATCCGGTTCCGAGCCCCCGCAGGCGACGATCATCGGATGAGTGAGCCCTGGGACCTTTCGTTGAGCGCGGCCGCGGCGGCGATCGGCGCGGGGCGCCTCGCACCGGTGGAGCTGCTCGAGTCGACGCTCGACCGGATTGAACAGGTCGAGCCCCGCGTCCAGGCGTGGGCGCGCATCCGGATCGAGGACGCGCGCCGGGAAGCCGAACGCCTGACCCGGCTGCAGCGGTCGGGGACGATCCTCGGCCCGCTCCACGGGATCCCCATCGGCGTCAAGGACATCTTCAACACCGCCGGCGTGGAGACCGCCTGCGGGTCGCGGATCATGGCCGGGTTCGTGCCGCCCGCCGATGCCACCGCGGTGGCGCGCCTGCGGGCCGCGGGGGCCATCATCCTCGGCAAGACGCATACCACCGAGTTCGCCTCGTTTGACCCCTCGCCGGCCCGGAATCCGTGGGCCCTCACGCACACGCCCGGGGGATCGAGCAGCGGGTCGGGCGCCGCGCTCGCCGCGCGCATGTGTCAGGGCGCGCTGGGGAGCCAGACCTCCGGGTCGATCATCCGCCCCGCGGCATTCTGCGGAGTGGTGGGGCTCAAGCCCACGTTCGGCCGGGTCAGCCGCCACGGCGTGCACCCGCTGGCCTGGACCCTCGACCATCCCGGGCCGATGGCGCGCACCGTGAGAGACGCCGCCCTCCTGCTCGACGCCGTCGCGGGTCCCGATCCACACGACCCGGCGACGCTCTCCGCCCCGCCCCCGCCCGCGTACGCCGCCCTCCTCGCCGAGCCCGGCGCGGACGATCGGCCGGCGGCGGCGCTCCGCGTGGGAGCGCCCGACCGCTACTTCACCGACGGACTCGACGCCGAGGCTCAAGAACTCTATCACGCCGCGCTGCGCGTCCTCGAGACGGTCGGGTGCGGGGTCCGCGAGATCCGGCTGCCGGACGAGTTCGAGGCGGGGATGGATGCGCACGAACTGATCCACAACGCCGAGGCGGCGGCGGTGCACGTCGACACCTACCGCGTCAGGCCGGGCGACTACGGGAGCAGGCTGCGGGCGATCATCGAGACCGGCCTGCAGATCCCGGCTCCCACGTACGTCCGGGCTCAGCAGGTCCGGACCATCGTGATCCGCCGGCTTCGGGACCTGCTGGAGGATGTGGACATGATCGCGACCCCGGCCGCCCCCGGACCGGCCCCGGAGGGCCTGGCCTCAACCGGATCGCCCGTGTTCAACCGCCCGTTCAGCTTCACGGGGTTTCCCAGCCTGACCGTGCCGTGCGGGTTCACCGGCGCGGGGCTGCCCGTCGGACTCCAGCTGGCCGGCCGCCCGTTCGATGAAGGGACGGTCCTGCGCGCGGCCGCCGCGTACGAAGACGCCACCGGCTGGGGGCAGCGGAGGCCGCCGCTATGACAAGTTTTTCTTGCAGCGCGTTTAAACGATCTGCTCCACCAATCATTACATGTAATACACGGAGCAGTCGGCTATGACGAAGAGTTTCCGCCTGGATCCCGAGCTGGAAATCCGCTTAGAGCGGGCCGCGCGCGCGGAGGGAATGTCCACGTCTGAAAGTATCCGGCGGGCGATCGATCGATACTGCAAGCAGGTGCTGGGCACCACGCTTGCCCCCAGGCTGGCTGATGTGATTGGACTTGGGTGTGGCGGCGGCGGCCGTGCGCGAAGGAGCGGCAAAGCGTTTCGACGGACTCTTCCACACAAGCACCCGCGCTCAGCATGACGCTTACCGACGCTGGCCGCTCATGGCTCAAGGCTGATGCAGCTTTTCACCCGCGACCGGGACTTTCGGATTTACCTGTTACCCGGCCGGCGGTCCTTCGTCATCGTTCCCTAGCGGGCAACACCGAAATCCTCTCGGCGCCAGATCGGTCGGCCGCGCGTTTTGATGCCGGCCCTTTGAGCGAGAGCCGCGAAGGTCAAGCCCAGCGTGTGCTCGAAATGCGCCGTGACCACGGCGCCGCCGGCGGACGGGGTCGCCGGCCTCTGGAACGTTGCGGCCTACGACGTCGCAAGGGGGGGAACACATGGGACGGCCACGGGCACTTCGAACAGTTGTCGCCCTGATCGTGATCCTGCTCGGTGTCGCGATATCCGCTCCCACCGGAGGAGCCGTGCCGGTGGTGAACCTCTCGATTTGGGGAGGATACCCGGAGATCGCTCCGGTGTATCAGCGGGCCGCCGATGCGTATCAGCAGGCTCATCCCAACGTCAAAGTGACCGTCCTGACCACCGACCTCCGCGACTACGAGCGCAAACTGGCGGCCTCGCTGCCGTCGGATACGGCCGGGAACGTTCTGGAGGTCGAAGCGTCGACGGTGGAACGATACCTCGAAGCGGGACTGATCCCCAAAGCCCCGGCCGACCTGGCGCAGTTCGTGCGCAGCCGGAGCTTCAACAAGTCGGCCCAGGATGCCGCTTCGCTGGCCAGCGATGTGTATGGGGTCCCGTGGTTCGCGGGTGTCGGCGCCCTCTACTACAACACGGACATGTTCAAAGAGGCCGGTTTGTCCGGCCCACCCAAGACCATGGATGAGCTCATGGCGTTCGCGAAAAAGCTGGTCAGGACCGACGCGCAGGGCCGCGTGGCGCGAAGCGGGATCAGCCTGCGTCTCTTTGGCGCCGGGAGCGGCGTGGCCGAGAAGTTTGCCATTCTGATGTGGCCCCGCGGCGGTGAACTGCTGACGCGGAGCGCCCCCGGGAAGTACAGGGCGGGATACGACAACGACGCCGGGCGGGCGACCATGAAGATGCACCTCGATGCCGTGTTCGTCGACAAGATCGACAGCCTGGATATCAAACACGACGCGGAAGCCTTCGAGCTGGGACAAACGGCCATGTTCGAACGGGAGTCCTGGGTCATCGGCGACATTCAGAAGAACGCGCCCACCCTCAAGTATCTGACGGCGCCGATCCCCCGCGACAAACGATGGGGCACGATCCTCGGTGTCGTCAGCCTGTACGTGAGCCGATCGGCCGCGAACCCGGAAGTCGCGTGGGACTTTGTCAAGTTCCTGACGCAACCGCAGTTCGAGCGCCAGCTGCTCGGAGACGTCGGGTGGATCCCGCTGCGTCAGGACGTCAACCTCGACCCGGTCTTCGCGAAGTCCCCGCAATACAAAGCTTTCCTCGTCAAGGACAAAGACTACGTGTACTGGTCGATGCCAAGCATCAAGGATTTCGATGAGATCGAAACCAAGCTGGCGAGCCGGCTCGTCGCCGCCTACCGGGATCGGACCCTGGCCGGGAATCCGGCCGCCATCGCGAGCATGCTCCACGCCGCCGCCGAGGAGACCAACGGTATCCTGAAGCGCGATGGGCTCTACGGCGAGTAACGGGTCCAAGCCCCGACCGCTCGGCAGGGCTCAGCGAAAGTGGCGGTGGCCCCCGCCGCGGGTCACCGCCGGCCACACGCCGCTGCTGTTGGGGGCGAGCCGCAGCACGCTGGCGCGGTATGGGTTTTGCTACCTGATGCTGGCCTTCCCTGCGCTCCTCTTCATCGTGTTTCGCATCGTCCCCATCGCCGAGACCCTCCGGTTGAGCGTCCTCAACTGGGACTTGATTTCCGCCACCAAGCCTTTTGTCGGGCTGGACAACTTCCGGGCGCTCCTCCAGGATCCGAACTTTCTCCTGGCCTTGTCCAACACGACGACCTTTGCGGCCGTCACCGTGACCGCCAGCGTGCTCCTGGCGCTCCTCGTCGCGCTGCCGCTGGCCCGCCGGGTGCGGTGGGAAGGGCTCTATCAACTCTTCTACTTTCTGCCGTTCGTCGCGCCGACCGTGCCGGAAGCGGTGGCCTGGAAGTGGATCTGCGACACCCGCAACGGTCTCCTCAATTACCTCCTGTCGCTGGTTGGGGTGGGCCCGGTGCCGTGGCTGATCGAGCCGCGGGCGACCCTCTGGGCCGTCATGATCATGTCGGTGTGGAAAACGCTGGGGTACAACATGGTGCTCTTCATTGTCGGCCTCCGGGCGATCCCCGCGGAGTACACCGAGGCCGGCCTGATCGACGGCGCCGCGGGGTGGCGGCTCTTCCGCCACATTACGCTGCCCCTCCTGATGCCCACCGTGCTGCTGATCACGGTGATCTCGACGATCAGCGCCTACAACGTGTTCACGCAGGTGTACGTGCTCGCCTCCGACATCCAGGGCTCACCGGCGGGATTGGCGCGCGTGCTGATCTATGATATTTTCGAGAACGCCTTTCGCTTCTATCGGATGGGCTACGCCTCGGCGGAAGCCACGATCTTCTTTGTGATCGTGCTGTGCCTCACCCTGGCGCAGTTCCGAGTCCTGCGGAGCCAGACGGAATGACCGCCCGGCTGCGCCCTCTGCTCCTGCACACGTTCCTGGCCACCTGGGCGATCGTGATGATCTTCCCATTCGTCTGGATGCTGTCGACCTCCGTGAAACCTGCGGCCGAGATCCTGCAATTCCCGCCTCGGCTGCTGCCGTACGCTCCCACGCTCGCCAACTACGCGAGGGCGTTTACCGCGGCGCCCTTTGCGCGGTTCTTTGTGAACAGCCTGGTCGTGACGCTCGTGTCGACCGTGATCGTCGTCGTGACGTCCACCATGGCCGGGTACATCTTCGGCAAGTACCGCTTCCCGGGCGATAGCGCGATCTTCTTGATCCTCCTGGCGACGGCCATCCTCCCTCTGGAAACCTACATGGTGCCCCTCTATCTGACCATGCGCAACTGGCGGTGGATCAACACCTACCAGGGACTGCTGGCGCCGTACCTGATGATGAGCTTTGGCGTCTTCATCATGCGCCAGTACTTCCGTTCCGCGTTCCCCGACGAAATGATGGACGCGGCGCGCATCGACGGCGCTTCGGAGTGGCGGATCTTCGCGAGTGTGGCGGTCCCGACGGCCGCGTCGGCGATGGCGGCCGTCGCGATTTTCGGAGCCATCCAGGCCTGGACGGCGTTCATCTGGCCGTTGATCATGGCCAGCGCCCAGGAGATGTACACGACCGAGGTCGGCCTGGCCGTCTTCCAGAAGCGCTACACCGCGGATTACGGCGCCATCACGGCCGGGGCGATCGTCAGCATCCTGCCCATGATTGCCCTCTTTCTCTTCTTCCGGCGGTACATCACCGAAGGCATCGCGTTCACAGGATTCCGCTGACCGGCACAGACCGCGGAGCCGGTCCCCGCCCCGCTACCGCCCTCCCGCCTCCGGGGGCCGCCGCCGGCGCGGGGAGCCGGCGAGCATTTTCGGCCGCGCTCTGCGGATGAGCCGCGCCGGGAGGGCAATCTCGGTGCGGAGCGCCGCCGCGAGGCCGTCCAGCCAGCGGGTGAATCCCGCGGGCTCTCGGTGCGACGTGACCAGGCCCGCGAAACCGTCCAGCGCCGCCGCCATCCCGATGTCCCGTCCCGCGGCCTTGCTCATGATCCATTTGTGGTCGCCGAGGTAGACGAACAGGTCGCCGAGCGATCGGCCGGGGAAGTGCCGGAGCAGGCGCCGCGCGGCCAGGTCCCGGGTCGCGGGCAGATAGATCCGCGAATACCACTCACGGGCCGCGCTCCGCAGCGACCCGCGGGCCCGCTCGCGCCGGTAGTCCTCGATCCACCGGAGCAGTTTGGGGTACTGTCCCATCTCGTGCAGCACGATCGTCGTGATGCCGGTCTTCTGCTCGAACAGGACGCGCTCGCGCGCGACGACGTCTTCCGGGCTCCGCCCCTCGGGAAGAAACGCCACCACCTCGGCGTCGACATCCTGCTGCCCGGCCAGGCGGGCGGCCGCCACCCGGTGGTGCCCGTCCACGATGTAGTACTCGTGGCCGAGGCGGTACAGCAGCACGGGCGGCAGCACCTCTCCGTGGTCGAGCGCCGCCACCAGCCGCTTGACGCGCGAGGGCGTGAGGCCGTGACCCGGGCGCAGGCCGTCCGGGAAGTACCGCGCGCGGCCGACGCTCCCGACGATCTCGGCGACGGGCACCTGGATCACCCCCAGGGGGCGCGTGGCGAGCGCCCCGTGGGCGCGCCTGACTTCTTCGAACTCCTTGAAGACCGCCGGCATGTTCGGGACGCCCTCGACGGATCAGGCGTGGGTGGCGCTGGCCGCCTCGACGGTGAGCACGACCGAGCGAAACGCGTTGACGACCTGGGTCTCCCCGATCGTGGCGATCCGGTCCGCCATCGGCCGGTATGAGAGGTGCGAGTGGCCGTGCACAAAGTACCGCGGCCTCAACGCCTCGAGCAGCCCCCGGAACGTTCTGAAGCCGGTGTGGGCGCGGTCCTGGCCGTCGTGGACCCCGTAGGGCGGCGCGTGCGTGACCACGATGTCCACCCCGCCCGTCCTCCACACCGCCGGGCGGGCCGCGGCGACCCGCCACCACATCTGCCGCTCCGTGTACTGCACCCCCTCGCCGTTGTACCAGATCGAGCCTTCAAACCCCAGAATGCGAAGCCCGCCGACCGTGATGATGCGGCCGTGGATGTTGTCGCCGGGCGGCGGCGCCTCCCCGTACCGGCGGTCGTGGTTGCCGCGGACGTAGAGGAGCGGAACCTGGAACCGGTCGACGAGCGCTTCGAGGTACTCTGCCGGCAGGTCGCCGCAAGACAGGAGGAGCCGCACCCCTCGAAGGCGCTCCGGCAGGGAGTCCCCGAGGAGCCGCTCGTCCACCTCGTCCCCCACCGCCAGCACCGTCATCAGCAACCTCTGCGTGCGGTTTATCTCTACCTCGGTTTGGAGTCCCCGCAGGGGGCTCAGACTCTCCCGGCCGGCGACACCTGGCGCCAGATCTGAAGCAGGAAGAGGACCATCGCCAGAAGATCCGCCAGCTCCAGCGAGGGGCTCCTCAGGAGGCGCGCGACCGCGAGGCCGGCGACGATGACCACGGCGGAGAGCAGCACCTTTGAGACCGTCCCGGCGAGCCGCTCCATCTCCCGGCCGGCCGGCCCCGACGAGTCACCCGGCCTTCCCGGGCCGCGGGGCCCGGCGTCCGCCGGCCGCCACCAGGGGGCGCCTCCCGGCCGGCCCCACGGAGCGCGCGCGCCGCGCGCGTTGTCGTAGGCCCGCCGCAGTTCGGCGTCGGCGAGCACCGTATAGGCTTCGTTGATCAGCTTGGCCTGCTCCTCGTCTCCGCCGAGATCGGGATGCGCGCCCATCTCGCCCATGAGCGTGCGGTACGCCTTCTTGACCATCTCCGGGGATGCCCGCGGATGCACCTGGAGAATCTCGTAGTAATCGATCTCCGGACGGAAACGCATGGCCGCCCTTATTGTAGCATCGGGCGGTTCGCGCAACCTTAGGGGAGCAGCAGCAGGTACGGGTGCTCGAGGATGAACTTCGTCCGCTGCAGGAACTGCGCGGCCGGGGCGCCGTCGACGACCCGGTGGTCGAACGTCAGGGACAGGACCATCCCCGCTCGAACCTCCACGCGGTCGCCCACGGCGGCGGGACGCCGGTGCAGACGGCCCACCCCCAGGATCCCCGCCTCCGGCGGGTTGAGCACCGGCGTGAAGGCATCCACATCGTACATCCCAAGGTTGGTGACGGTGAAGGTGCTGCCCTGCATTTCTTCCGGCCGCAGCCGCATCCCGCGCGCCCGTTCCGACAGATCCCGGATCGCCGCGGAGACCTGCGCGAGCGTCGCCCGGTCGGCATGGCGCACCACCGGCACGACCAGCCCCTCGTCGAGGGCCACGGCGACGCCGATGTGGATCTCGGGAAGGCGGCGCGCCCCCTCGCCTTCCCACCGCGCGTTGACGGCGGGGTGTTCGCGGAGGGCCACGGCCACCGCCCGCACGACGAGGTCGGTGTATGTGACCCGCACCCCTTCGCGGCGTTCCAGTTCCGGGCCGACCTCGCTCCGGAGCCGCTCGGTCTCCTCCATGTCGACTTCGGTGGTGAGCGTCAATTGCGCCGTGGTCTGCAGGCTCTCCAGCATCCGGCGGGCGATGATCGCGCGCATTCTCGCCGCCGCCGCGCCGGGCGCCGCGGCGGGACTAGGGCCGGCCGCCACCTCGGGAACCTGACGGACGGGAGGAGCGGGAACGGCGGTGGGCGCGGATGCCGCCGCCTGCGGGCCCGGCGATCCTGCCGCCTGGGCGCGCTGCGCCGCCGGCGCCTGCGCGCCTCCTGCGGGCGCCGTCCCCCGCGCGGCGATCGCCTGCTGGACGTCGCGCTCGATGACCCGCCCGCCGGGACCGGTGCCCGCGAGCGAGCGCACGTCGACGCCCTGGGCGTCTGCCAGCGCCCGGGCGCGGGGCGAAATCTTCACGCGGCCGGTGGGGTCGGGCGCCGGACTCGCCGCGGACACGTTCCGGCCGGGCCCGTTCCCGGCGGCCGTATCTTGGCTCCACTCTGCGCCGACCTCTGCTCTACTCCCCGCTTCGATCGGCCTTTGATCGGCCTTTCGATCGGCGTTCGCCGCCGCGCCGCCCGACCGGCCTGCCTCGGCCTGACCTCCGGCCGTGTGCGCGCGGCCTCCGGTCCCGGGCGCCCCGAGCGCCGAGTGCAGCGCCGCCTCGTCGGGCTCGCCGATCACCGCGATCGGGGTGGCGACGGGCACAGTCCCGCCCTCCGCGACAAGGATCCGCAGCAGCACGCCCGAGGCGGGCGCCTCGACCTCGAGGGTGGCCTTATCGGTCATCACCTCGAAGAGCGGCTCACCCTTGGCCACCCGGCTCCCCTCGACTTTGAGCCATCGGACGACCGTCCCTTCCTCCTGGGTCAGTCCCAGCCGCGGGAGCACCACCTCCGTCGCCATCAGGCGACCACCTGGCGCACCGCCGCGGCGATGTCCTCCGCCTGGGGGAGCGCGGCGGCTTCGAGCCGGGCATTATAGGGAATCGGCACATTCTCGCCGCACACGCGCAGCGGCGGGGCATCCAGCGCGTCGAACGCGGCCGCGATGACCTGCGCGATGATCTCGGCGCCGATCCCGCAGCGTTCATACGCCTCGTGGCCCACCACGAGTCGCCCGGTCTTGCGGACCGACGCGACCACCGCGTCCAGGTCGAAGGGGACGAGCGTCCTGGGATCGATGACCTCGAGGTCGATCCCCTCGGCGGCCAGGGTCTCCGCGGCCGCCAGCGCTTTGTGGACCATGGTGTGGACGCCGACAAACGTGGCATGCCGCCCCGCGCGCTTGCAGTCCGCGACCCCCATCGGGATCGCGACGTCGCCCGCCGGAACGGGACCCTTGGTGTTGTAGAGGATCTTGTGCTCGAGAAACACGACGGGGTTCTCGTCCCGGATCGCGCTGACCAGAAGGCCCTTGGCGTCCGCGGGCGTGCTTGGGACCGCCACCTTCAACCCCGGGATGTGGCAGAACCAGGCCTCCAGCGACTGCGAGTGCTGGGCCGCGTTCCCGCGCCCGGCGCCCTCCTGGGCGCGAAACACGACCGGAACGCTGGCCTTGCCGCCAAACATGTACCGGATCTTCGCCGCCTGGTTGACGATGGGCTCCATCGCGAGCCCCATGAAGTCCGCGTACATGAACTCGGCGACGGGACGCGCGCCCGCGACCGCGGCCCCGACCGCGAGGGCGGCGATCGCCTCCTCCGAGATCGGCGTGTCGCGCACCCGCTGCGGCCCGAACTCCTCCACCAGCCCCCGCGTCACGCCGAACACGCCGCCGCCGCCCCAGACCGCCACGTCCTCGCCCATCACGAACACCCGGGGATCCCGGCGCATCTCCTCCCGCAGCGCCTCGTTGAGCGCCTCGGCGTAGGTGAGCACCCGCGTCGCGGCGGGCGCGGGGGTGGTCTCAATCACCGGCCGGCTCATGCGTACACATCCTCCATCAGCGCCTCCACCTCGGGCTCGGGGCTGGCCTTCGCAAAGGCAACGGCCGCTTCGATCTCCTGGATCACCGCGGCCGCCAGCCGGTCGGCCTCATCGGAGGTCAGGACCCGGTGCGCGATGAGGTCCCGTTGGAACCGATCGATGGGGTCCTTGGTCTTCCACGCGTCGACCTCGGCCTTGTCGCGGTAGTTGAGCGGATCGCCCACATGATGACCAAAGTAGCGGTAGGTCACGCAGACCACCAGCGAGGGTCCCTCGCCGGCCCGGGCGCGCGCAACGGCGTCGGCCACCGTCCGGTAGACGGCCATCACGTCCATCCCGTCGCAGCTCACCCCCGGGAAGCCGTAGGCCTTCGCGCGGACCTCCGGATCGGGCACCGACGTAAACCTGTCGGCGCGCGCAGACATGGCGTACTGGTTGTTCTCGCAGATGTACACGACCGGGAGCTTCCAGATCGCGGCGAGGTTGGCCGACTCGTGGAGGACCCCCTGGTTCAACGCGCCGTCGCCGAAGAAACAGAGTGTCACGTCGTCGCGCCCCGCCAGTTGGGCGGCCAGCGCGGCGCCGGTCGCCAGCCCGATGCCCCCGCCGACGATCCCGTTGGCGCCCAGGATCCCGGCTTCCACGTCGGCGATGTGCATGGACCCGCCCTTCCCTTTGCAGTAGCCGGTGGCCTTGCCCAGCAACTCGGCCATCATCAGCCGGGGATCGCCGCCCTTGGCGAGACAGTGCCCGTGCCCCCGGTGGGTGCTGGTGATCCGATCGGCGGGGCGGAGCGCGGCGCAGGCGCCGACCGCGACCGCCTCCATGCCGATGTACGGGTGCGTGGAGCCGCGCATCGCGCCCTCGCGGTAGAGGTCGAGGGCCCGCAGGTCGAACTGCCTGATCATGTGCATGGTCCGGAGCATGCTCCGGAGCTGATCGGGGCTCAACGCCACAGCAAGCTTGCGCGTCATCGTGTCCCTCCCTTGGCTCGAGCCGCGACCCCTAGCCACCGGCCGGGCCCCCCTCTTCCTCGAGGCCGACGGAGAACGACCGCTCGAGCAGCGATTGCGGGAAGGCGCGAAACGCCAGGTGCGTGTTGGTGCGGACGATGCCCGGGATCTCCACCATCTTGCCGGTCACGATCTCGGCGAGGTCATCGTACTCCTTGAGGCGCACCACGGCGATGATATCCCAATCCCCGGTGATCGAGTAGACCTCCTCGACCCCGGGAATCTCCGCCATCCGGCGCGCCACGTCCTGCATGCGGCGGCGCTCGGCCTGGATCATCACGAACGCCGTGAACATCCTCCACCTCCGCGCCGCGCATCCGGCGGGACCGTCTGCTCAATCGTTCGCGGCCCCCCACACAAACTCATGCTCGCCCGCGCCGCCTCAGGACGTACTGGCTTACCTTTGGTCTACTCCACGCGTCGATCGGCCTTACGCCGTAGGCCCGGCCGCCAGCCGGTAGGCGAGCGCCAGGTAGGCCGCCGTCTGCACCACGAGGTCCACGACGGCGACCGACTCGTTGGGTCCGTGGATGTTGTGCCGCGCCGGATCGCTCTCCGGACTGCCGGGGGCAAAGCCATACGCCGGCACGCCGAGCTCGCGGACGAACCGGGAGTCGGTGAAGCCGCCGCTGATCGTGGGCACCACCGCCGCCGGACGGCCGAGCACCCGGCCCAGCACGTCCGACAGCGCGGCGATCCACTCGGGATCGGCCGGCGACGCGTTCGCCACCGCGGTGCAGTCGATCCGGACCTCGGCATCGGGCAGGAGGGCGCGAACACGCTCCTCGACGACAGCGGGCCCCTGGTGCGGGAGGGCCCGGACGTCACAGGTGAGCCGGCAGACATCCGGCACGCTGTTCGACTTGACGCCGCCGGAGATGAGGGTCGGGGTGATCAGCATTCGCGAGACCTGCCGGCAGTGATCGGCCAGACGGGGGTAAGCCGGCGTGAGGCGCTCGATCACATCGTCCACATTTGCCGGCGTCATCGGACCGACGACGCGGCGCAGGTGCGGGAAGATCGGGCCGCTCACATCGCGCTCCGGCTCGTAGGCGCCGACGCGCTCCAGCGCGGCGGCCGCCCGGAACAGCGCGTTGTCCCCCTGCCACGGCCGGGCGGCGTGCGCCCCGCGTCCATGGAAGGTCGCGTGCACTTCGTACCGCCCCTTCTCCCCCACGCCGAGGAGGCACCAGTCGGACCCGTCGACCGGCACGAACGTTCCCCCGCCCTCGTTCACGCAGTACTGCGCCCGCAGCCGATCGGGGTGCGTGAGGGCGACCCACCCCATCCCATACGCCCCGCCGGCCTCTTCGTCGGCCACACAAACGAACCCCACGGCGCGGGCGAGCGGCGCCTTGAAGCGGCGGAGCAGGATCAGCGCCATCGCCTGGGCGGCGACGGTCCCCTTCATGTCGGCGGCGCCGCGGCCGTGCAGCCGGCCGCCCTCGACGACGCCGGCAAACGGCGGGTGAGTCCATTGCGCCTCGTCACCGGCCGGGACCACATCCGTGTGCGAGGCCAGCACCAGCCCCGTCCTTCCGCCCGTCCCGCCCAGGGTCGCAAACAGGTTGCCCCGCTCCGGCACCCGGGCCTTGATCTCCGCGGTGATCCCGGCGGCCGCGAGCGTCGTCTTGAGGTACTCCGCAGCGGCGGTTTCGTTTCCGGTCGGCATCACGCCGGTGTTGGTGGTGTCGATCCTGACCAGGGCGCGCGCCAGCGCGACGATCTCATCCTGGTGCTGCTCGGCGATCCGGCGGAAGTCGGGAGCGGGCATGCGCGGCGCGCTACCGGGAGCCGAACTGGAAATTGCCGTAAACGATTTCCATCGACGCGTCGAAGCGGGGGGCGTAGCGGCCGGTCCCCACGAGCTTTTCACCCAGCACCTCGAACTCGAACCGCGAGAGAAAGCGCTCCAGAGGCTCGCTGCCTTCGAACTGCCGGCCGATCGCGTACCGGTTGACCACCCGGCACAACAGGCCGAAGGTGTGTCCGCCGATCCGCACCGTCGGGCGGCCGGCCACGACCTTCACCGTCCCCCGAAACACGCAGTCGGGCGGCGCGCTCAGCGACTTCACGATCCGCAGCCTGATCTCGGCGTCCGCGGACACCACCTCGGGCATCGCGACGATCGTCGTGAGCATGCGCTGAAGAATCTCTTGCGCCGGAGGGACCGGCACCGCCGCCGTCCGGCCCGGCAAGGCCAGGACGATGGCCGCCGCCACGAGCGCCCCCCAACACGCATGCCCGCCATCAGCTCCCCCCCGGGTCCTTCTGGTTCACCGCCGTCCCATCCTCCGTCTTCGCCCGCGCGCGGCGTGCCACCGCTTCCTCGGCCGCGCCGCCCGGGTCCTCCGTGGTTGACGAAGCGTCAGGCCATCGCGGATGATATAGCATAGACCTGCACAGCGCCGCCGAGAGGAGCGATCAGATGCCGCCTCACTCCTCGTTCGAGCTGCTCGTCGTGGTGCTCGGCCTGGGCCTCGCCTTCGAATTCGTGAATGGATTTCATGATGCGGCGAACGCGATCGCCACGGTGGTGGCGACGCGGGTGCTGCGGCCTCCGGTGGCGGTCGCGATGGCCGGAGTCCTCAACTTCGTGGGCGCCGTCACGGGGACGGCGGTGGCCGCGACGGTCGGCAAAGGGCTCGTCGATCCGCACGCGATCACCCAGGCCACGGTCGCCTCCGGGCTCATCGCCGCGATCCTCTGGGACCTCACGACGTGGTATGCCGGCCTGCCAACCAGTTCGAGCCACGCGCTCGTGTTCGGCGTCCTGGGTGCGGGCGTCGCGACCGCGGGGTTTCGGGCGGTGGTGCTGGGGGGCGTCCAGAAGGTCGGCGTGGGGATCGTCTACTCTCCGCTCGTCGCCCTGGCTGCGGCCAGCGCCGGCCTCGTGCTGCTGTACTGGCTCGTGTACCGCCAGCCGCCGGCCAGGATCACCAAGGCCTTCGGCCGCCTGCAACTCTTTTCTTCCATGTATATGGCCTTCAGCCACGGCGGCAACGATGGGCAGAAGACGATGGGCATCATGGCGCTGGCGCTGTTCACCTACGGCGCCCTCGGCGCCACGTTCTACGTCCCGCTGTGGGTGATGCTCGCCGCCGCGCTGGCGATGGGGCTGGGGACGGCCGCCGGGGGGTGGCGGATCGTGCGGACCATGGGGTTTCGCCTCACGAAACTGCAGCCGATCGACGGCTTTGCCGCCGAGACCGCCGCCGCCACGACGATCGAGATCGCGACGCGGTTCGGCGTCCCGATCAGCACGACCCACGCCATCAACGGCGCGATCCTGGGGATAGGCGCCAGCAAGGGTGTCCGCTGGGTGCGCTGGGGGGTGGCGTGGAACATCGTCCTGGCGTGGGTGTTGACGCTGCCGGTCTCCTTCGCGCTGGGCTGGGCGCTGATGCGGGCGGCGACCGCGGTCGGCCTGGGCCGGTGATGCGCGCCGGCGGGCCCCCGGCCGCTGCCGTTCGGCAGGAGAGGACACGCCGGTAGAAGAAACCGCCATGGTGCTGCGTTTGTTTTCGAGGGAAGAGACCTTCTTCGTCCTGTTCAACCGGGCCGCCGAAAACATCCTCCAGGGCGGCCAGATGCTCCAGGACTTCTTCGATGACTATCGCGACACGGACCGGCGGGCCGAGGCGATCAAGGCGGTCGAGGAGCGGGGCGACGAGATCACCCACGACGTCATCGACCGCCTCAACCGGACGTTCGTCACGCCCTTTGACCGGGACGACATCTACGACCTGGCCAAACAGCTCGACAACGTGCTGGACTGGATCGAAGCCGCGGCCGCGCGCATGGTCGTGTACCGCATCCCCCGGCCGACGCGCGAGGCGCAGGAGATGGCGCACGTCATCCTGCATACCTGCAAGGCCATCGTCGAGGCCGTGGGCGACCTGCGTGCGCTCGGCCGCCTCGACGGGCCGGTCCGGGAGATCCACCGCCTGGAGAATCTCGCCGACCGCCTGCAGCGCGACGCGGTCGCGGCCCTCTTCGCCGACCGCAACGACCCGGTCGATGTGATCAAGTGGAAGGACGTCTACGACACGCTCGAGGAGGCCACCGACCAAGCGGAGGACGTCGCGAACGTCCTCGAGAGCATCCGCACGAAGAACCTATAAAAGCCAGCCCGGCGGCGCGCCCCCGGGGCGTCGAGATCGCGGCGCCCCGGGGATGTTGACCCCTTACCGATGCCGCGATCCGTCGGTGGACGTCCAGCACACCTGATGCCGCCCCCGCGTTTCACACTGCTGATAGGATCGGTGCCGGCCGCCCGACCCCCAGCGGCCGTTCTCAAACCCGGACACGGGCTGGGTGGCGCTATTGTGACCGAGGAGATAGCCGATGGCGCCGATGGCGAGCGCCCCCAGGAGCAGCGTGCCCGTCGACGGGGTCGAAGCGGGCGGCGCGGCAGCGGGGCCGGCGACGTCGATCCGCGTCACCTGAAACTCGCTGCCGCCGGGCAGCAGCCACGCGGTCGCCGGGTCGCCGACATACTGCCCGAGCGCGCAGAACGGCACACTCGTCGAGTTGACCAGCACCACAGTCGCCTCCGAGGCGGCCAGCGTGTTCGCAGCGCCCCCGCCGCTCAGGACGACCGTCTGGCGCTGACAATCGACCGACTGGATCACTCCCTGAACGTTCACGGCCGACTGGGCCAACCCCACGTCGGCCCACCCAAGAACCGGGAGCAGCATTCCCAACGCGAGTGCGATTGCCTTCCTCATGGTGCACCCCTTCCCGGCAACCGCACGTGGATGAGTCCCCGCTACCGCCGCGTAGCCCACGCTCGGATATGTGGTGTGGTGCGGTCGCCACGATCCGGCTCGTATTTCGCTTCAAGCGTAGCATCGGAGTTTGAAGAAGCGTCGAAGGATCGTTGAAAAAGATGCGCAGACGATGCGCAGATCGAAGATCCGTCCGAAGTTTCTTCCGAAGAACCTTCCGTAAAGGGACTGCGTGGCGACGTGGTGAGTTACGGCTCGAGCAGCACCTTGATCGACTCCTGGGCCGCAGTTTTACGAAATCCCTCTTCCCAGGCGGTGAGCGGCAGCACATCCGAGATCAGCGCCGCCGCCTGCACCCGGCCCTGGGCCAGGAGCGCGAGGGCCCGCGGCCACGACATCAGGGAAGAGCCGTAGGTGCCGGTGACGAAGATCTCGCGCATCGCCACCTGCTCGTAGTCGCACTCGATCCGGCGTCCCATCAACCCCACCTGCACCAGCGTGCCGATCCGCCGGACGGCCCGCAGGCACGCATCGAGCGAGCGGGGAGCGCCGGCGCATTCGAACGCGACGTCCACCCCGGCCCCGGCCGTCCATTCCCGGGCCGCGCTCACCGGGTCCTCGGCGTCGACGTTCACGATAGCCTCGGCCCCGAGCCGGCGCGCCAGATCCAGCCGGCGGCCATCCCGAGCGGTGCCCGCCGCCAAGACACGGCCGCCCTGCGCCAGGGCGACCTGCAGCACCAGCAGCCCGATCGGGCCGACGCCGCTCACCAGGACCGTGTCCCCGGCCGCGATCCGGGACCGCTCGGCGACGGCGTGCACCGCCACCGCCAGCGGCTCGGCGAGCGCGGCGTGCCGGAGATCCACTCCCTGCGGCACCGGGCGCACCATGTCGGCGGGCACGACGACGTAGCGGGCGAACGCCCCGTCCACCCCATGGCCGATCGACAGGCGCTGCTCACACATCAGCACGTTGCCGGTGAGGCAGTAGCGGCATCGGCCGCAACGCACCGCCGCGGTCAGGGCGACCACGGGGGTCCCCGCCGCCAGTCCGGCAACGCCGGGCCCCAGCCGGTCGATCCGGCCGCTGAACTCGTGCCCGAGCGTGACCGGGGGACGGCTGGGGAACTCATCGCGCAGGATGTGGATGTCGGTCCCGCAGATCCCCGCCGCGGCGACCGCGATCCGGACCTGGCCCGGGCCCGGCATCGGTTCCGGAACGTCCCGCAGCTCGACGTGCCCCGCTCCGGGCGCGGTCTTCACGACGGCTTTCATGGCTCCCCGCCCTCCCCCCGCGCGGCCGGCGCCGGCGCCTCGAGCCGTGACACCGCAAACCGGGACGCGGACCGCGCATACTCGTCGACCTGACCGGCGCGGGTCCCCACGGACCACGCGAGTTCATCGCCCATCAGCGCCGCCACCCGCGCGGCGATCTCCGTCCCCTGGCGCGGAAGCAGGTGCGCCAGCCGCGTCCGCCGCAGCAGCACGTCCGCCAGCCCGAGCGCCATTTCGTCCCGGACGGCCACCACCACCTCCGCGCCGATGTGCGGGTATCCCCGGTTGAGCGGCTCGCCGAGCCTCGGGCGCTCGGCGACGACATCGAGCACGGCGGACATTTCCGTGCCGTACGTCCGGAGCAAATGGAGGAACGCGGACCGCGGCAGCCCGAGCCCGCGCGCGCGGGCGCGCAGGGCGGGCAGGGCCGTGTCCAGCCCCTCGGATCCGTCCAGCGGAAGCGTCCGCGTGCGCGACGGCATCCCGCCGACCCGGCCGGTCGCCGCGTTGATGACGTCCTCGGCCATCCGCCGGTAGGTCGTGAGCTTGCCGCCGATGATCGAGTAAAACCCCTCCGCCGACCGCACCACCGCATGCCGGCGGGACAGGCGCGCGCTGGGGACGGTTCCGGCGCTGATCAGCGGCCGCAGGCCGGCGTACGCGCCGACGACGTCGCCGGTCGAGAGCGGAAGGGTGAGGAAGCGGGACGCGTGCGCCAGCAAATACGCGACATCACCCGCCGTCACGTCCGGATCGTCCGCCGGGCCGTTCCACTCGGTATCGGTCGTCCCCACCACCAGCACACCCTGCCAGGGGATGATGAACGCGACCCGCCCGTCATCGGTCTCCGGCAGCACGAGCGCGGCCCGCCGCATCCGGAGACGGGCGGGGGAAAGGACGATGTGCACGCCCTTGGCGCGCCGGATGCGAAACGGCGGGGGGCCGGCAAGGCGGGCGACGTCCTCCGCCCACAGGCCGGCCGCGTTGATCGTCATCCCCGCCCGCACGGCGAAGCGCTCGCCGGTGCGGCGGTCGACGAGACTCGCGCCCGTGATCCGTCCGGCCTCGGCCGTCACCCCGACGGCCTCCACATAGTTGGCGACGACGGCCCCCCGCTTCGCGGCCGTCCGCAGGACGGTGAGCGTGAGCCGCGCGTCGTCGGTCAGGCCGTCGTAGTACAGAAACGCCCGGCGGAGGCCGTCCACGCGCAGCGCGGGCACGAGCGCGGTCGCGGCGGCGGTATCGAGCCGCCGGTGGCGGCGCCCTCCGCGGCGGCCGGCGAGGAAATCGTACGTCCACAGGCCGAGCGACAGCCCCAAGGGCAGCGCGGCGCGCAGGGGGCCGGGAAGACGCAGTCCGAGCGGGCGCGTCGCGCCCCGGTACAGCGGCAGCACGAACGGCAGAGGCCGGACCAGCTGAGGCGCGTTGCGCAGGAGGAAGTTCTGCTCCTCCAGGCCTTCCCGAACCTGGGCCAGATCGAGCATCGGCAGGTAGCGCAGGCCGCCGTGGATGAGCTTGGTCGACCAGCTGCTGGTCCCCTGCGCGAAGTCGCCGCGTTCGATCAGGGCGGCCGAGAGCCCGCGGGCGGCCGCCTCGAGGACCACACCGGCCCCGGTGATCCCGCCGCCGATCACCAGCACATCGAACGCGCCGCCGCGCAGCCGGGCGAGGTGCGTGGAGCGGACCATCACGCGATCCCCGCGAGCCGCAGCGCGGTGCCCAGCAGCACGGCCGCGCCGCGCACGCAGTCGTCCTTGGGCGTCCACTCCGCTTCGTTATGGCTCAGGCCCCCGGCGCTCGGCACGAAGATCATGCCGGCGGGATGCCGGTCCGCCACGTACTTGGCGTCGTGGCCGGCGCCGGCCCACAAACGCTGGGTCGAATAGCCGAGCCCGCGCGCGGTCTCCGCGACGGCGTCGACCACGAGCGGGTCGAACGGCGTGGGCGGGCTGCGCCAGAACTCGCTCGCCCGGATGTGGACGCCGTCGCGCTGCGCGACCGTCTCGCAGAGGGCGGCGAGCCGCCGCGCGGCCGCGTCGAGCACCTCCCCGCTCCGCGCCCGAAGATCCGTCGACAGCCGGACGCCGCCCGGCACGACGTTGACCGTGTTGGGCGTCACCTCGCACCGGCCGGCCGTGGTGCGCACCTCCGGGAGTTCGGCGGCGAGCGCCCTGAGGCCCAGAACGATCCGGCTCGCGGCCACCAGGGCGTCGTGCCGGTCGGCCAGCGGGGTCGGCCCGGCGTGGGCCGCCTGGCCGGTCACCTCCACCCATCCCCAGGCGATCCCCTCCACCCCTTCCACGATGCCGATCTGGGCCCCGGCGCGCTCCAAGATCGGCCCCTGCTCGACGTGCAGCTCCACGTACGCGGCGGCCGACCGCATGCGGTGCTCGGGCGACCCCCGGTAGCCGATGCGGCGCAGTTCCTCCTCGAAGGTCCGGCCCTCCAGATCCCGCGCGGCATACGCCTGCTCGAGGGTGAGCTGACCGCAGACCACCCCGCTCGCCAGCATCGCCGGAGCGAACCGCGCGCCCTCCTCGTTCGTCCAGCAGACGACCTCGAGGGGACGGCGCGTTTGGACGCGCGCGTCGGCGAGCGCCCGGACCGTCTCGAGGGCGGCGAGGACCCCCAGGGCGCCGTCGAACCGGCCCCCTGTCGGCACCGTGTCGAGGTGGGACCCGCACACCACCGGCGCCGCCTCCGGGTCCTCGCCCGCGACCCGCCCGTAGATATTGCCGAGGTCGTCGACGCGGACCGCGCAGCCGGCATCCCGCAGCCAGCGGGTGAGGAGGTTCCGCGCATCGCGGTCCTCGTCGCTCAGCGCGAGCCGCCGCACCCCGCCCGAGGGGGTGCGCCCCACCGCGGCCATCGCGATCACCGTGTCCCAGAGCCGCTCGCCGTTGACCAGGGTGGTTTCGGGCATCTCACGCCTCCTCCGCCCTGGTTCGCCGGGATTCCGTGCCCTCCCTGGACGGGAATGTCTCGAGTCCGTTCGGCCGCGCCGCGGACGCCGCGCTTCGGGGACGCCGGGGGCAAGGCCCCGGATCGGCGGCGCAGAATACTGGCCTCGGCCCGGGACACCGGATGGAGGTATCCATGAGCGACATCTCGCGCCTGCGCTCCGAAGGCGATCTGAACATCTCTCCCCGACGCGCCCGCTGGCAGGCCGCGGTGCTCGACGCGGAGACGCGGGCGCTGCTCGAGGAGGATGCGCGCTACTTCCTCCACCAGTCGCTCTCGACCCCGTGCCTGAACGCGCTGTCCGGGTGCGGCGGGACGGCCATCGAGGATCTCCAGGGACGCCGGTATCTCGATTTCCACGGCAACTACGTGCACCAGGTCGGCTTTGCCAACCCGGCCGTGATCGCGGCGATCAAAGCGCAGCTCGACCGGCTGCCCTTTTGCACCCGCCGCTACACGAACCGGCCGGCGGTGGCGCTCGCGAAGAAGCTGGCCGCGCTCGCGCCCGGCGATCTGAACAAAGTGCTCTTCTGTCCCAGCGGCACCGGGGCGATCGGCATCGCGCTCAAGCTCGCGCGGGCCGCCACGGGCCGCCACAAGACGGTGTCGATGTGGGACGCCTTCCACGGCGCCTCGCTCGACGCGATCTCGGTCGGGGGCGAAGAGATCTTTCGGGGCGGGATCGGCCCCCTGCTGCCCGGGACCGAACACGTCCCGCCGCCCGACCCCTACCGCTGTGTCTGGGACTGCCACCACCGCGGCGGCTGCGATCTCAAGTGCGCCGACTACATCGAGTACGTGCTGGGCAAGGAAGGCGACGTGGCCGCGGTCGTCGCCGAGACGGTGCGCGCTACCCCGGTGATCCCGCACCCGCAATTCTGGCAGGCGGTCCGGCGCGCCTGTGACCGGCGCGGCGCGCTGCTCATCCTCGACGAGATCCCCACCGCGCTCGGGCGGACGGGGACGATGTTCGCCTGCGAGCACTACGGGGTCGTCCCGGACATGCTCGTGGTGGGCAAGGGCCTGGGCGGCGGGATCCTCCCGCTCGCCGCGCTCATCGCCCGCGACGGCCTCGACGTCGCCGGCGACCGGGCGCTCGGCCATTACACGCACGAGAAGAATCCGGTCGCCTGCGCGGCCGCGCTCGCCACGATCGACTATCTCGAAGGCCACGGGCTGCTGGCGCGCGCCCGCGACCTGGGTCGTTCCGCCCTCGACCGGCTGCGGGCGATGATGACCGTTCACCCGCTGATCGGGGATGTGCGGGGCCTCGGCCTCCTGCTCGGGATCGAGCTGGTCGCGGATCGGTCCACGCGCGCCCCCGCCCCGGAGCAGGCGGAAGCGGTGATGTACGCGGCCCTGTCCCGGGGCCTGAGCTTCAAGGTCACCATGGGCAATGTCATCACGCTTGCTCCGCCGCTGACGATCAGCGACGAGGAGATGAACCGGGCGCTCGGCATCCTCGACGAGTCCCTGACCGAGGTCGAACGGCGCGGACCGGGATAGCGGCCCGCGCCGCGCGGCCGGCCGTCAACATGTGGCGGTCCGCGCGGTGCCCGCGACCAGGATCGCCCCGGTGAGGAGGGCGGCGGCGGCCGTGAGCGACGGCGCGAGGAAGCTCCCGGTGGCGTCGTAGACGGCGCCGCCGAACGCGGGCCCGATGATCTGACCGAGGCCGAAGGCCGCCGTCATGACGGCCAGCGTGCGCCGCGGATTGCCGGTCGAGAGCCGCCGCCCTCCGATTAAACCGAGCGCCGTAATGCCCACGAAGGTCCCGCCGAGGAGAATCGCCGCGAGAAAGACGCCGGCCGGCGCGATCCAGAGCACGCCCGCCGCCACGCCCACGGCTTCCGTTGCGCAGGCCAGGGCAAACGCGCGGGCGATGCCGATCCTCTTGCCAACGGCGGTCCACAGGGCCACCGACGGCGCCGCGGCGACCCCCACCACGACCCAGACCGGCGTCTCCAGGAACCGCACAGCGGGCGACCCACGGATGATCGCGATGAGAAACGTCGCGGTAATAACGTAGCCGAAGCCAAAGAGGCCGTAGGCCGCCACGAATGCGGTCAACCGGCGGCTCGCGGGCGCCGCCGGCGATGGTTGGCCATCGGCCGTCTCGAGCTGGTCGGGCATGAGACCGGCCGCGACGGGGAGCGCGAGCAGGGAGACGAGCCCGCCGGCGAGCCAGAGCGCCCGCCAGCCACCGCCCCAGGCGGCGACCACGAAGACGAGCACCGCCGACACGGCGATGCCGGCGCCGACGCCGGCAAAGTGGACGGCGGCAAGATCGGGCCGGCCGGCCGCGCTGAGCCGATCAAGCACGAGGGCCGAAGCAAAGACGAGGACGAACGCGCTCGCGACACCGCCGGCGAAGCGCAACGCGGCAAGCGTGACGATCGACGACGGAAGCGCCATGGCGCCTGTCGTGACGGCGCTGGCGGCCAATCCCAGGAGGAGCCACCGCCGCCCGGCCCCTCGCAGCGCCGGGGTGGCGGCGAGCAGCGCTCCGGTGAGATAGCCGGCAAAGTTTGCCGACGCGAGCAGCCCGGCAGCGCTCTTCGTCATCCCGAGATCCTGCGTCATGCGCGGCAAGATCGGCGTGTAGACGAAGCGGCCGATGCCTATCGCGGCGGCCAGGGCGGCGAGGCCGCCCAGCGCGAGCGCCGCCGGACGCGGCTCGCGACGATCCTTGGGGGTCGCCGGCTCGATCACTACCGGGCGGCTACACGTTCCCGCTGGCGTAGAGCCACCGGGCGACCAGCGCTTCGGTGTCTCCGCCGAAGGCCTCGCGCGATCCTTCGGTCACGATCGCGCCCGTGCGCATCACGTACACGTAGTCGGCGATCTCCAGCGCCCGCTTGATGTTCTGATCGACCAGCAGGATCGCCTTGTCCTGCCGCGCCAGGTCTTTGATCAGATCGTAGATCAGCGCGGCCACGCGCGGCTCGATGCCCGCGGTCGGCTCGTCGATCAGAAAGACGGCGGGATCGTGCATCAGGCTGCGGGCAATTTCCAGCTGCCGCTGCTGGCCGCCGCTCAGCGTGCCGGCGGCCTGCCGCCGCCGTTCCGCCAGGATGGGGAACTGCCCGAGCGCGCGCCGCACCAGCGCCTCGACCCGGCCGCGCTGCCTCCGGTACTGCCAGGCCCCCAACCGGAGGTTGACCTCCACCGAGAGATACGGAAAGATGCTGGGGCGCTGCGGGAGATAGGCAACCCCGTGCCTCCCCATCTCGTGGGCCCCGAGACCGTTGATGGGCCGGCCGTCCAGGAAGACCTGGCCCTCCCACGGCGGGAGAAACCCGAAGAGCACCCGGAGGAGCGTCGACTTGCCCGTCCCGTTGGGCCCGAGCACGCAGCGGATCTGCCCCCGCGCGGCCTCGACGGATACCCCCTGCAGGATGTTGATGCCGGGGAGGTACCCCGCCACGAGGTTCCTCGCGGAGAGCGAGGGGATCACGCCGATCGGGGCGATCACGCCGGGCGCCGGGGGGACCATGCTCAGAGACCCGAGTACGCCGCGAGCACGGTCTGGTCCGCGCGCACCTGCGCCGGGGGGCCGTCGGCGAGCTTGCGCCCTCGGGCCATGACCACGAGGCGCCGCGCGATTCTCAGGATCGACTCCATGTCGTGGTCGACGACGACAAGCGTCCGGCCCGACTGATGCAGCTGCTGGATCCGCTTGATCAGCTCGCCTCGCAACAGCGGGTGGACGCCGGCAAACGGCTCGTCGAGGAAGAGGATCACCGGGTCCAGCATCAACGCCCGCCCGAGCTCGAGGAGCTTCTGCTGGCCGCCCGAGAGGTTCTTGGCGGACAGGTGCTCCAGGTGCGCCAGGTTCAGGAACTCCAGGGTGGTGCGCGCGCGCTTCGTGACCGCGCCCCACGTCGAGCGCGGGCGCGTCAACCCTGGGACAAGCAGATTCTCCAGCACGGTCATGCGGCCGAACAGCTGCGTCAGCTGAAATGTCCGCGCCACGCCGTGCGCGGCGAAGGCGTGCGCCGGGAGGCCGTCCGCGCGGCGCCCGCGGAGGTAGACCTCGCCGGCGTCGGGGGTCAGGTGGCCGGTGAGCAGGTTGATGAGCGTCGTCTTCCCGGAACCGTTCGGCCCGATCAGTCCGATCAGGTCGCCCTCCGCCACGGCCAGCTCGACGGCATCGACCGCCACGATGCCGCCGAACCGCTTGCGCAGCGTCGCTCCATGCACAAGCGCTGCGCCGTCCGTCATATCCGCGACCCTTCCTGGCCGACGCTCCTCGGCGCCGGCCGGGCGCCGCGCACCTCGCCCAGGCGGACGAACTGCAGCCAGACCGGCGTCAGCAGGCCGTTGCGGGCAAAGCGCATGGTCAGGAGCAGGATGACCCCGAAGAGCACGAGCCGCCACTGCCCGTACGCCCGCAGGAACTCCTGCAGCACCTCCACCCCGAACGCGCCGCCCACGGCCGTGGGAATCCGCTCCATCCCGCCGATCACGGTCATGACCACGACCACGGCCATGAGATCCAGCGACCCGAGGCTGGGGGTGAGGATCCCGATGTAGTGCGCGTAGAACCCGCCGGCGAGCCCCGCGAATCCGCTGGCGATGGCAAAGGCCAGGATCCGGAACCGCGCCACGGCGACCCCCGACGCCGCCGCGGCCTGCTCGTCTTCCCGGACGGCTCGGAAGAACAGGCCCCAGCGGGAGTGCACGACCGCGCCCATCACCGCCAGCGAGAAGACGAGGAGCCCGAACGCGGTGTAGAAGTAGGGCAGCCTGGAGCCGGTGAGGAAGAGCGGCGCCGTGTGCAGCCCCGCCATGCCGGCCGTCACCTGGTCCTCGGTCGAAAACGTGATCCGGACGATCTCGGAGAAGCCCAGGGTGAAGATGGCGAGGTAGGGCCCGGTCATCCGCAGGCAGACCCACCCGATCAGCCCTCCGACGGCGCAGCAGAGGGCCACGCCGGCCGCCATGCCGAGCGGGATCGGCACCCCGTACCAGTTCACCAGCAGGGCTGACGTGTACCCGCCCACCGAGGCGAACGCCATGTGCCCGAGCGAGAACAGGCCGACATACCCCGCCAGCAGGGACCAGCTCGCCGTCAGGATCCCGTAGAACATGGCGATGATCGCGACGTGCATCCAGTACGAGTTGAGCAGGTGCGCGTAGGCGAGCAGTGGCACCGCGGCGGCGAGCAGCACGTAGACGTGCAGTCCCCGCACCGGACTACTCCATCCGCAGGTGGCGACGGCCGAACAGGCCGGTCGGCCGGAAGATGAGCACGACCATCAAGACCAGCACCCCGAACGCATTCGTGTACGCGAGGGCCCGGGTCGGATCGGGGAAGTAGGCCGTGAAGAGGCCCTCCGTTTCTCCCAGCGCGATGCCGCCGATGATGCTCCCGAGGACCGACCCCATGCCGCCCAGGATCACGATCACGTAGGCCTGGATGTTCGACGATACGCCCATGTCGGGCGCGAGGGAGAAGATCGGCGCGATCAGCGCGCCCGCCCCCGCCGCGAGCGCGGCGCCGACCCCGAAGGCCAGCGTGTTGAAGCGCCGCGGATTGATGCCCACGATCGCGGCGGCGTCGCGGGACTGGCTGACGGCATCGAGGGCCTGCCCCCAGATCGTCCGGTTCATGAAGTAGAGGAGGACGGCCAGGAGCACGAGGCCGGCGGCCCCCGCGAAGATGCGATCGTTCGTGATGATGATATTGCCGAACCGGTGCAGGCCCGACCAGAACGACGGCGGCTTGAGCGGGAACGGCCCGAACAGGATCAGGGCCAGATTGCGCAGGAGGAACGCGAGGCCGAACGTGACGATGAGCCCGTACTCGTCCTTGCGCTCGGTGCGTTCGCTGTACAGGGGGGTGAGGAGCAGACGCTCCAGGACGATCCCGAGGGCAAAGACCGATGCCATCGACGCCAGGAGCGCCGGCAGCGGCGGGAGGCCGAGCAGCCTGATGATGTAGTACGCGCAGTACCCGCCGACCATGTAGAGGTCGCCGTGGGCAAAATTGACGATCTTCAGGATCGAAAAGATGATCGTCACGCCGGCGGCGATCAGCGCGTAGATCACGCCGATCACCGCGCCGTTGGCCGCCTGGGTGTACAGGTAGTCCATAGAGACGGACCCGCGGACGGGCGGCGGACCACCTCGGCCGGCACCCCGCCGGGCGGTCGGCGGCCCACGATCCACGGCGGCTGACCGTGGACCGTGGGTCCGACCCTCTCCCGCGGCGGCGCGCTTACCCGGGCGGAGCGCCTCGGCGCACGCCGTGGGCTCGATCGATCACTGCATCGGCCGGAGGTACACGGATTTGGTGGTGGCGACGTTCCTCGGCCAGATCACCACCGCGTCGTCCGGCGTCTGTCCGACCCTGTCGAACTCGATCAGGTGCACCGGCGCGGTCACGAACTGGTGGTAGTGCCAGTCCGGGTCGCGATCCGTGGCGAACGTGGTCGTCCCGCGGGTCCCGAGCCAGTTCGTCTGCTCGAGCGCGTGGATGATCGCCTTGGGGTTGGTGTTCCCGGCCCGCCTGATCGCGTCCACGAGGACGTACTCCGCGTCGTAACTCTCCATCGCCTGCGGGGTGGGCGGGCTCTTGAACCGCTGCTTGAACGCGGCCACGAACGCCCGCGTCTTGTAGTTCCATCCCGACTTCGGCAGGCCCGGCACCTCGGTGATGAGGTACTTCCCGTTCTCCCCCACGTTCTGCCAGAAGGTCGGGGTGGTCGCGGGGCCGCCGGAATTGTACATGCCCGTCTTCGCCGTCGGGGCAAATCCGAGGGTGTGCGCCTGGTTGACCAGGGCATACAGTCCGGCCTCGCTGAACGCGGTCGCAAAGAAATCGTACGGCGGATTGTGGGTCTTCAGCCGCTCGATCTGGGCCGTGAACTCTTTCTGGTCGAGGTCGGCGCCGATGACGTCGTACTTGATCCCGTGCTTGTCCAGGACCGCGAGCAGGACGTCCCGGTGGCTCTGTCCGCCGTCCGTCTTCTCGTACAGCACCACGACGTTCTTGAACCCGGCCGCGGCGATCCAGTCGCCGTACTGCGTCGCGATCAGCGCCTGGCAGGGGGCCAGCCGGAACACCTCCGGGTACCCCTTCGCCGTGATCTTGTTCGCCCACACGTCGACGGCCAGGATCGGAGTGCCGGTCTTGTGGACGACCTCCATCTCGGCCAGGAACACGGAACTGTGGAACTCGCCGAAGATGGCCGACACGTGCTCCTGCGCGGTCAGCCGCTCCGCGGCGGCCGTGCCTTCCTCGGGCAGGCCGCGCGTGTCCTGGTAACTGACCGCGACCGGCCGGCCGAGCACGCCGCCCGCCTTATTGATCTCATCGGTCGCGAGGATCGCGGCGTCCTTCATCAACTGCCCGTCCGCGTACCCGCCCGGCGGCGACAGCGGACCGACCTCGCCGAGCATGATGGGCTCCGCCGCGCTCAACACAGACCGCGTCATCTGGACCGGCACCAGAACCAGCCCGGCGATTACCAGGGCCGCGGCGCCAGTGGCCATCGATCGCCCTCTCGGATTTGGCATTGCTCTCACCCCCTTCTGTGGCTCTTCCCATCGTTCATGCGAACACACATGCGGGTCCCCTTCCTTCCCGCCGGCGGGATCACCTTCCTCCCGGCCGCGGATCACGCCGCGGTCACGTGCCGGTCGGCCGTGGCGAGCGCCTCGTCGATCACCCCCAATCCCTCCTCCAGTTCCGCGTCCGTGATGACGAACGGCGGCGCGAGCATGAGCAGGTTCCACTTGGCGTAGGCGTAGACGCCTCGCTCCCGCATGGCGCGGATCGTGCCCGCCACCGCGGGGTGCGCCTCCCGACTGCCCCGGGGGGTCCACGGGACCAGCGGCTCCCGGGTCTTCCGGTCCCCGACCAGCTCGATGCAGGCAAACAGCCCGCGCCCGCGGACGTCGCCGACGGCGGGGTGGCGCTGCTTGATGGCGTCGAGGCGCGCGAACAGACGGTCGCCCAGGACCCGGGCGCGCTCGATCAGCCCCTCCTCCTGATAGGCGGCCAGGGTCGCGACCCCGGCCGCGCACGCCAGCGGATGCCCGCTGTACGTCGCCCCGGTCAGCAGGACGTTCGTCTCGAAGTAGGACGCGACCCGGTCCGAGACCGCGACCGCGCCCAGCGGGACGTACCCGGAGGTGATCCCCTTGCCCAGAGACATGAGGTCCGGCGTGACCCCGTAGTGATCGATCGCGAACCATCGGCCGGTCCGCCCGAACCCCGCCATGACCTCGTCGCAGATCAGCAGCACCCCGTAGCGGTCGCAGATCTCCCGCAGGCGGGGGTAGTACTCGGGCGGCGGGACGATCCGGGCGTTGCTCCCGGTGATGGTCTCCACGATCACCGCCGCCACGGTGTCCGGATCCTCAAACTCGATGATCTCGCCGATGTGGTCCGCGCAGTGCATGCCGCAGGATGGATAGGTCAGCCCAAACGGACAGCGGTAGCAGAAGGGATCCTCGGCGACCACGGTGCCCCACACCCCGGGCTCGGCGCCGCGCCGGCGCGGGTCGCCGGAGACGGAGAGCGCCCCGGCGGTCGCCCCGTGATAGCTGCGCCGCCGCGTGATCACCTTCTGCCGCCCGGTGGCCAGGCGCGCCATCCGGATCGCGGCCTCGTTCGCGGTGGCGCCTCCGGTCGTGAAGAACACGCGGTTGAGATCGCCGGGCGTCACCTCCGCCACGGCCCGGGCCAGCCGGCCCCGCTGCGCGTTCGCAAACTCGGGCGCCACGTAGCACAGCTCCGCCGCCTGGGCCTGGATCGCCTCCACGACGCGGGGATGGCCGAACCCCAGGTTCAGGTTCACGAGCTGGGAGGCGAAGTCGAGGTAGCGCTTCCCTTCGGCATCCCAGAACACCGCTCCCTGGCCTCCCGCGATGATCGTCGCCCGGCGCGATTTCTGCGCCGACCACGAATGCAGCAGATGCCGCCGGTCGTCCTCCAGGATGCGCGAGGCGACGGCCTCCGGCAGGGGCTGGCCCTGGCGCTGCACGACGGGACGCATCTTGGTCACCCTCCTTTGCGAATCCCCGGGAGCGGCCGGTCCGGGGGGCCGTCGTAGAATTCGGGCCGCTGCAGGGATAGATCGAGCGGCTGGACGATCGACGCGTTCGCGGAGCCCCGCCAGCCCTTTTCCCGGCGCGCCTCTTCGTAGGTGTGGGCCACCAGCGACACGGTGCGGGAGAGCAGGAAGACGCCCTTGATCAGCTCGGTGTCGAACCCCAGATCCAGACAGATGGCCCCCACCGCCCCTGGACCGTTGAGGTAGATCCGGCGCCCCCAAAACGATTCGGTCGCCGCTTCGATGGCCCTGCCCATCGCCACGTACTGATTCGAGACCCCCCACCGATCGGAGAGCTCCAGCAGCCGGGCGGTCCGAGGGTCCCGGATGTGCTGCGGGTGGTGGAATCCGGGCAGCCGCCGCCCGGCCCGGCGGGCGTCGCCCGCCACCGCCTGCGCCGCCGCCTCCAGGCTGAGGCCCTCCCGCCGCATGCGGTCCACGGCCTCCTTGAACAGCTCGGCCGGCCGGTCCGCGGTCCCGTGGAGTGAGCCGATGGCCAGCAGTCCTCCGGCGACCCCCACGTGCAGCGGCACCCCGCCCGAGGTGATGAGGCGGGACGCCGCCGACGACGGCGAAAACGCGTGCTCGGCCATGCTGACCAGGATCGCGTCCAGCATGCGGGCGTGCGCGGGAGAGGGCAGCTCTCCGCGCCAGACCAGATACGCCATCTCCGCGAAACTGATGCCGCCGGTGAGCTCGTTCAGGTCGTAGCCGCGAACGACGATCTTGTCCTTGGTCTTGTAGGCGATGGCCGTCCGCCAGTGGAACGGCTCGCGCTTCCCGTCTGCCGTGGCATCCATCCCCCTACCTCCTCGAGCCCGACACCGGCTCTTCTTCCTTCAGGTAGACCCGGGCGGGATCCAGTTCCTGCCTCAGCACGCGGAGGTCTGTCGGAGTGGGCGGGGCCACCTCGCGCGCCTGTGGGGCGGCCTCGATCGGGAACCCCGTCTCCGCCCGCACGCCATCCAGCGTGACCCCCGGCATGAGCTGGGCGACGCGCAGGGCGCAGGTCACCGGATCGTTCTCCAGCACGGCGAGATCCGTCACCACGGTCACCGCAAATTCGTCCTTCAGCCCGGCCCGCCGCCGGGCCCCCGGCCCGTCCAGAAACCCGGGGCTGGTGATGAAGTCGCAGCGCTCAGGGAACCGCCGCCGCTCGTGGCGGGTGATGACCAGGAGGCGGGGGCAGTGGGAGGCCATATCGTTTCCTCCGCCGCTTCCGGGCAGGCGCCGCTGCATCGCGCCCGGGACCCCGATCTGCGTCGAATTGATGTTGCCGTACCGGTCGATCTGGGCGCCGCCGAGGAAGCCGAGGTCGATCAGCCCCCGCTGCAGCAGGCACCCCAGCACATCGCGCAGCGATCCGAGCCGGACCGCCTGGTACATGACCTTCGGATCGGAGACGGAGATCGGCGTCGGACGGACCCGCGGGGCGATCACGCCGCTCTCGATGACGCAGACCACGTTGGGCGCGTGCGTGCGCTGCGCGAACGTCGTGGCCAGCAGCGGAAGCCCGGTGCCGACGAACACGACGTCTCCGTCGCGGACGTGGCGGGCCGCCTCGATGACCATGAGTTCCTGGTGCGAGTAGCCGTCGGACCGGGCAGCGCTCTCGACCATCCCGGAGATCCCTCCTCGCGGCCCCAGCCGGCCGCGGTGTTAGACGATCGCCTGCATCGCCTGCCGCAGGCCCTCGAGCGTGTCCGGCCCGGCGGTGCGGGCCAGATGGTCGTCGAAGCCCGCGCACCCCCACACGCGCTCGTTCAAGTATTCCGCCACCGCGGGGGCGCCCGCGCGGGCGGCGGCCTGGTATGCGCTCACCTGCGCGGCGTCGTAATCGTAGTAGCGGTGCACCGACGTGGGGTACGCGCCGAAGCGCTGCACCACGACCGCGCTGACGTGCAGGAACGGGATGGAGGTTTGCTCGGGGTGCGCGCGGATCTCGTCGGTGGAGACGAGTTCCTCGCAGCTTGCGATCACGCGGCGCGACGCGCGGATCATCTCCGGTTCGTGCGTGGAAAACCCCTCGATGACCAGGTTGCCCATGCGGTCCGCCCGCTGCACGTGCACGATGCTCACATCCGGCTCGAGGGCCGGCACCAGCACGACCGGCTCCCCCGGCGCCCACGGATTGTCCACGACCAGGGCCTTGCCTGCCCGCGCGCCCGGCGAGGACTCCGGGACGCGGGGCAGCAGGTCCGACCCGAGGAGGCTGCGCGTCGGCATGAACGGCACGCCCATCTCGCCGGCCAGGAACCGGGTGACCATGGCGAGATGGCTGTAGTCGTCGACCTGAAGGGTCCCCTCCTCGATCGCCCGCCTCCAGCAGAACGTCGTCCCAAACCGCTCCAGGTTTCCCGATCCGCAGATGCACCGGCTCACCAGCCCGGCGCCGACCAGCTGGTCCATGGCGATCGACAGGTTGCAGCCGGCGACGGTCAGGCCGCCGATGCGCTGGCGGATGATCTCATGGGTCAGGGCCATCGGACAGCGGCCGATGTTCTGGCCGCCCATCCCCAGGACGGACCCGGGGCGCACGTAGCGGGCCACCGCCTCCTGGGCGGTCATGAGTTTGTCGGTGCTTCGGGTCGCCGGCTGCGCGGTCATCGGAAGGCTCGCGGGGCCGCTTTCGGCCGGCGTCGCCGGCATCGGGCCCCCCAAAATCGTACAGGGGAATCTCGCATAATGTCAAATAAGAATCGGTGAGATGATCCATAAATTTGACTTATGCCTCCTCCCGCGGCCCCACCCCGGGGGGGAGCCGGCCCCGCGCCGATGCCGGTAGCGGGGGCCCGCCCACGGGCGGCGCGCGCCGGGGCGGCCCGGCAACTGGCGCTCGTCCCGCTCTCGACGTTCCACCTCGTCGCGCGGCTCGGGAGCGTCAGCCGCGCCGCGCGCGAGCTCGGCATCAGCCAGCCCGCCGTCACCCAGCAGATCCGCCGCCTCGAGCGCAGCGTCGGGCTGGCGCTCTTCGACCGGATCGGCCGGCGGATCGTGGTGACCGACGCGGGGCGGACCCTGGACACCTTTGCGCAGAGGATCTTCCATCTGCTGGACGCGGCCCGCGAGGCGATGGATAGTTTGACCGGACTGCGCACCGGCCGGCTGGACATCGGGGCCAGCCGGACGGCGGGCGCCTACTATATCGCCGGGCTCCTCGGCCGGTTCAAGCAGCGCTACCCGGGCGTGCAGGTCAGCCTCTCGGTGGGGAATTCGGAATCGATCCTGGCGAAGGTCCTGGACTTCAGCCTCCATGCCGGCCTGATCGCCGGGCCGTGCGACGACCCGCGCCTCGTCTCCCTGCCGCTGATCCGGGATCGCCTGTTCGTCGCCCTCCCGCCGGACCACGCCCTCGGGGAGAAACGGGCGATCTCGATCCAAGACCTCCGGGGGTATCCGCTGATCCTGCGCGAACCCGGGTCTGCCACCCGCCGCCTGATTGCGGAGGCGTTCCAGGCGCGCGGCCTCGACGCGGCGCCGTCGATGGAACTCGAGAGCAATGACGCCATCAAGAGCGCCGTCAATGACGGCATCGGCGTGGGCATCATGGCCCGCGCAGCCATCGCCCAGGACCTTGCCGCGGGGCGCCTGATCGGCCGCCCCCTGCGCGAACCCCTCTACCTGGACTTCTCGCTCGTCTACCACCGGGATCGGACGGCCTCGCCCGTGGTCGCGGCGTTTCTCGCGCTCCTGCCCGCGCCGGCCACGAAGAGGCGCAGAGGTAACGTCCCGGCCCACGCCGTAGGGCGTGGAGCAGCGGGTCCGCTGGAAGGAGGACGGGGAACATGACCGGGCCGATCGAAGGCCGTTTGACCGTGGACGCGCTCCGGCAGCTCGTGGCCGCGGGGGAGATCGACACGGTCGTGGCGGCGATGGTCGACATGCAGGGCCGGCTGGTGGGCAAGCGCGTCACCGGGCGCTTCTTCGTCGACGAGGTGGCGCGGGACGGCGCGCACGCCTGCAGCTACCTCCTGGCGTGCGACGTGGAGATGGAACCGCTCCCCGGCTATCAGTTGACCAGCTGGGCGACGGGCTACCACGACTTCCGGCTGCGGCCGGACCTGGGCACTTTGCGGCGCGTGCCCTGGCTCGAGGCCACGGCGCTGGTGCTCTGCGACGTCTGCGACGAAGACGGCCGCCCGGTGGAGGAGTCCCCCCGCCAGATCCTGCAGCGCCAGGCCGAGCGGGCACGGGACCGCGGGTGTGCCGTCATGGTGGCCTCGGAACTGGAGTTCTACCTCTTCCGCGACACCTACGAGCAGGCCGGACAGAAGCACTACCACGATCTCGTGCCCTCCGGGCAGTACATCGAAGACTACCACATCCTCCAGGGGACCAAAGACGAGTGGCTGATCCGGAAGATCCGGAACGGCCTCGACGCGGCCGGGGTTCCGGTCGAGTTCAGCAAGGGCGAATGGGGGCCCGGGCAGCATGAGATCAACCTCCGGTACACGGCCGCGGTGGAGATGGCGGACCGCCATACGATCTACAAGCACGCGGCCAAGGAGATCGCCGCGCTCAACCAGGTCGCGCTCACCTTCATGGCCAAGTGGCGGGCGGACCTGGCCGGGTCGTCGTTTCACCTGCACAGCAGCCTCTGGGACCGCGACGGCCGGCGCAACCTCTTCTGGGAGGAAGGCGCCGGGCCGCTCGGGATGTCCCCCGTGTTCCGGCACTACCTCGCGGGGCAGCTGGCCGGCGCCCGCCAGCTGGCGTACTTCTTCGCCCCGTACATCAACTCGTACAAACGCTACATGGCCGGGACGTTCGCGCCGGTGATGGCGGTCTGGAGCCACGACAACCGGACCTGCGGGTTTCGCGTGGTGGGCGAAGGCCAGAGCCTGCGGGTCGAGAACCGGATCCCGGGCGCAGACGCCAATCCCTACCTGGCGTTCGCCGCGACGATCGCCGCCGGCCTGTGGGGCGTCGAGCGGAAGCTCGACCCGCCCCCGATGTTCGAGGGGGACGCCTACAAAGCGGAGGGGGTCCCTCGGGTCCCCGGGACGCTGCGCGAGGCGATCGTGGAGCTGGAGCGGAGCGAGATCGCCCGCGAGGCGTTCGGCGACCGCGTCGTCGAGCACTACCTGCACACCGCCCGGCTCGAGCAGCAGGCGTTCGACCGGGCGGTCACCTGCTGGGAACTGGCCCGCAACTTCGAGCGCATCTAGCCTCGGGCACGCCGGAGGAACAGCCATGAGACTCCGCGACAAGGTCGCGCTGATCACCGGCGGGGCCAGCGGCATGGGCCGGCTGGCCGCGCTGACCTTCGCCCGCGAAGGCGCCCGGGTCGCCGCGGTCGATGTCGCGGCCCGGCCGGGGGAAGAGGTCGCCTCGGAGATTGCGCGGAGCAACGGACAGGCGCTCTTCATCAAGGCGGACGTCGGGCGCGAGGACGAGGTCCGCGGCGCGGTGCGCCGGACGGTGGAGCGGTTCGGACGCCTCGACATCCTCTACAACAACGCCGGGATCTTCCCGGAGCGGGACGGCTCGGTCGTCGACCTGGACGAGGCGGTGTGGGACCAGGTGATGACCGTCAACCTGAAGGGGATCTACCTCTGCTGCAAGCACGGCATCCCCGAGCTCCTGCGGGCCGGGGGCGGCTCGATCATCAACATCGCCTCGTTCGTCGCCCTCGTCGGCTGCACCGTTCCGCAGGATGCGTACACGGCGAGCAAGGGCGGGGTGATCGCGCTCACCAAATCCCTCGCCGTGCAGTTCGGCCCCAAAGGGATCCGCGCGAACGCGATCGCGCCCGGCCCGGTCGAGACCCCCTTGCTGACCTCGTGGCTGCTGGCGAACCCCGACGCCAAGCAGCGCCGGCTGGACCGGATCCCGATGGGCCGGTTCGGCCGGCCCGAGGACATCGTCCAGATGGCCCTCTATCTCGCCTCCGACGAGTCGGCCTGGGTCAACGGCAGCGTGCTGGTCGTCGACGGCGGAATCACGTCGAACTACTTCTAACGTGAAAGAGCCGCCGGGCCCCGGGGCCGGCCCGATGCGCGCGCGCGCCGCCGTCCGCGGCGACGCGGCGGCCATCGCCGCGATCTACAACCAGGGCATCGAGGACCGCGTCGCCACCTTCGAGACGCGGCCCCGGTCGCCCGAGGACATCCGCGCCTGGTTCGACGGGGCGCACCCCGTCGTCGTCGTGGAGCAGGGGAACCGGATCATCGCCTTCGCGTCCACATCGACCTACCGGCCGCGGGAGTGCTACGCCGGCATCGCTGAATTCTCCGTGTACGTCGCCCGCGAAGGGCGCGGGCGGGGCGCCGGCCGCGCGGCCATGGAGGCGCTGATCCGGGAGGCGGAGCGGGCGGGGATCTGGAAACTGGTCTCGCGGGTGTTCCCGGAGAACACCGCGAGCCTCCGGCTGCTCCGCTCCGTCGGGTTCCGCGAGGTCGGCACCTACGAAAAGCACGCCCGGCTCGACGGCGTCTGGCGGGACGTGGTGATCGTGGAACGGCTGATCCCGGCCAATCTCACCCCGTAACGGCGTCCCACCAGGCGCCGGCCGTCAGGCGTCCGGCTTACTCGGAGACGGACACGGCCTCCTCGGAGCGCCCGCCGCGGCGCAAGAGCAGCACGAGCGGCAGGCAGCAGAGAAACAGCACAGCCATCACGGCGAACGCATAGTCGAAGGCGATCACGGCGGCCTGCCGGCCGATCTCGCGGCCGAGCAGCGCGAGCGCCTGGAGGCGGGCGCGGCCCGGATCGATCCCGCGGGCCGCGAATCCGGCCTGGAAGGTCTGCCACCAGTGCACGAAGACGGGGTTGTACGGAGAGGCGTACCGCACCAGGTTCGCGCTGGCCGTCGTGGTCTTGTGGTCCACGAGCGTGACCACGATCGCGGTCCCCAGGCTGCCGCCCAGCTGCCGGACGAGATTGAAGAGCCCCGCGGCGTTCTGGATCTGGGGCCGCGGGATCGTCGCCATCGCGGTGGTCGACAGCGCGACGAAGACGAACGCAAACGCCACGCCCTGGCCGATCTGCGGGATCAGGATCTGCACGGGGCTCGCGGCGATGGTGAACCGCGCCATCAGAAACGTGGCGATGGTGGCCAGCAGCAGCCCGCTCGTGGCCATGACATGGACGCCCACCCGGTTGTAGAGCGCGCCGGCGACGGGCATCATCAGCACCATGACGAGCGACCGCGGCATCAAGGCCAGACCGGCCTGGGTGGCATCGTACCCCAGCAGGTTCTGCAAAAAGAGCGGCAGCAGGATCAGGCCGCCGAAGAGGGCGACGCCGAGCACGCCGATGATGAGCGTCCCGGCCGCGAACGAGGAGTTGGACAGAATGCGCAGGTCCACCACGGGGGTCGGGGTGCGGAACTCCCAGAGGATGAACGCCGCCAGGGTCGTCGCCGCCAGCAGTCCCAGGGTCACGATCAGGGGACTCCCGAACCAGCCCTCCCGCTCGCCCTGCTCCAGCATCGTCAGCAGCGAGGTGAGGCCGACCGCCATCAGCCCGATCCCCGCCCCGTCGATCTTTTGCAGTCCCCGCGCCCGCATGTAGGGCGGATCGACGATGAACTGCTGGACCATGAACAGCGACAGCACCCCGACCGGCAGGTTGACGAAGAAGATCCACGGCCACGAGTAATTGTCCGTCAGCCAGCCGCCGAGCGTCGGTCCCAGCGCCGGCCCGAGCAGGACGAGCATGCCGAAGTATCCCATCGCCTGCGCCTGCTCCCGCGGGGGAAACGTCTCCCGCATGATCGATTGGGAGACCGGCTGCAGGACCCCGCCGCCCAATCCCTGGATGACCCGGAACGCGATCAGCTGCCCAAGCGTCCGGGAGAATCCACACAAGGCCGAGGCGACGGTGAAGAGCACGACCGAGAGCTGATACATCCGCTTGCGGCCGAGGACGGAGGAGAGCCACGCCGTCAGCGGCATCACGAGCGCCACCGCGATCAGGTAGGACGTGGTCACCCAGGTGACGCCCTGGATCGTCGCGCCGAAGGACGCCTGGATGTGGACGAGGGCGATGTTGACCACGCTCGTGTCGATCGTGGCCATGATCGTCCCCAACACGATGGACAGCGTCACGAGCCACTTGTTGACGCCGCCGGACCCCGCGGCCCCGATCGCCGTCCCCGCCCCGGCCACTGCCGCCATCGCTATCGCTCCGCCGTTCGCGTGTCGATCGCGACCTCGCAGGAGAGGCCGATCTGGAGCGGCGGATCGGCATCCGCCCCGAAATCGAGCGCGATGCGCACCGGAACCAGCTGGACGACCTTGATGAAGTTCCCCGTCGCGTTGTCCGGCGGGAGGAGCGCCGTGGACGATCCGGTGGCGGCGCCGATGCTCTCCACATGCCCGCGGAAGGCGCGGCCCCGGATGGCATCGACGGTGATCCGAACCTGGTCGCCGGGGTGGATGCGGGCCAGCTGGGTCTCCTTGATGTTGGCGACGACCCAGACGCGGTGGGACAGCGCCAGCGTCAGGAGCGGCTGGTTCGGCTGGACCACCTGTCCGATCTCCACCGTCCGGTTCGTCACCCAGCCGTCCTCCGGAGCCCGAATGCCGGTCCGGTCCAGATTCACCGTCGCGACCTCAACCGCCGCCGCGGCGTCCGCGGCCCGCGCTTCGGCGACGGCCAGTTCCCGAGCCCGCTGCTGCACGAGCGCTCCGCCGGCCGTGGCCTGCTGCACCTGGGCCTGCGCCTGGGAGATCTCGCCCCGCCTCACCTCCACGTCCTGCCGGGCGATCCCCACCTGCTCCTCGGACGCCTCGGCCGCCGAGAGGGCGTCGCGGGCCTGGCGCAGCGCATCCTGCGCCGCCTGATACCTGGCCTTCGCGGCCTCGTAGGCCGCGGTATCGGTGTCGGCCTGTTGTGTGGCGATGGCGCCCTGGGCGAGGAGCATGCGGTCCCGCTCCATCGTCCGGCCCGCGGTATCGAGATCGGCCTTGGCGGACCGCACGTTCGCGTCGGCGGTGGTGACCTGGGACCGGGCCTGGGCGATTTGGGCGGGGGACGTCCGCCCCGTCATGCGCAGCTGCGCCTGGGCCTGGGTGAGGTGCGGCTGCGCCGTCGAAAGCGCGGCGCGCGCGACCTCGACGGCGGCCCGGAACTGCTCGCCCTGGGCGGCCAGCGCCGCCTGGTTCGCCTCGACCTGGGCGCGGGCCGCCGCGAGCTCCGCTTTCGCGTGCGCCAGCGCCAGCCGGTAATCGGTAGGATCGAGCTCCACCAGCACGGTTCCCGATTTGACGAAGTCGTTCTCGTTCACGGACACCTTGCTCACGGTGCCGGGAATCCTCGAGGAGATGGGCGCCAGATCGCCCGCGGTCTGCGCGTTGTCGGTCTTCACCAGCCCGGCGTTCAGCCGCCAGTACCTGACCCCCGCGACGATGAGGAGCAGCGCAAGCGCTGCGGCGGCAATCAGAACGATGCGGCGGGTGCGCACCCGCGGCCGGAGCCCCCGAAGGCCGACGTCGTCAGCCATCCCTCGTCCCGCCCGGCGCCGGCCCGCCGCCGTCGATCCGCGCGCCCTGCCGCGCCGTCGCCAGTTCCGCCGCGAGTTCGGCCCGGCGGGCGCGGATGCGGTTCAGGCGCTCCATCTGCTCTTCGCGCAGCCTGGTCAGCCGCTCCATGCGCTCATCGATGATCTGGATCTGCGACTGCACGAGCCCGAGCGCCTGATCCAGCAGTTCCTGCCGGACCGCCGGGTCCGTGGTCCCGAAGTACGCCTCCCGCACCTCGGCCCGCATCGCGTCCACCCGAAGGGTTTGCTTGATCTCGGCGAGCGAGAAGCCGAGCAGCGTCTGCAGCTCATTGATGCGGAGCAGTTGGGCGATGTCTGCGTCGGTGAACAGGCGGAAGCCGCCGGCCGTCCGTTCGCACGGCCGCACCAGGCCCAGTTCCTCGTAGTAGCGGATCGCCCTCGGGGTGAGCCCCGTGCGGCGAACGACTTCCTCCATCCGATGCTGCGAGGTCGAGTCGGGGGATGGTCCTGCGCTTGGAGACTCCGCGGATTCACTCATGGCCGATTCAATATTGTACAACTCTCACGTTAATGTCACATTTGGCGGGAAACAGGGAAATGGGGAGAAATCGGTGGATGTCGACTACCTCAGCCCGTAGGAGACAATTGATGACGCCGCGCTCACGTATACACGCCCGTTCGCCACCGCAGGCGTAATGAACCGGTGCGTGTTGCCCAATCCATCCTGGCCAAACGAGGCATAGACCTGCGCGCCTGTGGCAGCATTGAGCGCGTAAAGAACTCCGGCTGAGGTATCCACCACCCAGACGAGCCCACCGTCCGGCCCTACCCCTGAGACCGAGGGCGCCCCGGGATCGAGCATCGACGGGCCGCACCACGCGACCCGAAACGTCGACGTTCGCGTCCCGGGCGCCGCTTCGAGCCGCAGCGCGACGACACCGCCGTCACCCTGACAACCGGCCGGCTGACGCCCGCGGCCCGGGACCAAAATGAGCCGGCCGCTGCTCCCGCCATCCCAATAGGCGGCGGCCGAGAACACCTTCGGGCCGTTGCCGCTGCAGCCGCCGAAGAGGCACCCGCTGTAGACGCCCTCAATCGGACCGCTGTGGGCCAGCCCGCCCATCGTGGTCCGATTGACGAGATAGGCGACCCCCTGCTTTCCGGCGATGAACACGAGGTCGGGGGTCGAAGACTCGGGCTGCGCCGGCAGCACCAGGGGCGCCGTCGAGCCAAGGTCGGTATCGGTCTGGTTGAGGACAACGAAATTGCTTGGGGTGAAAAAGTCGGAAGGCTGCCCCGAAAACGCCAGCACGGGGACGGTCGCGAGCCTGACGACGCTGTTGCCCAGATCGACGGCCGCCTCGGAATCGCTGTTCCCCGTCGCCGCGTACAGGCTGCCCGCGGCATCGGCCGCCAGGCCCCCGGCGGCCCAGATCCCTCCCTCGCGGTGCGTGGGCGTGACAAACGCCTGCTGCTGCGACGGCGAGGCAATCGGGACCCCGACGACCCACCCGTGGTAATTGCCGCAGTCGCCCCAATAGCCGCCGAACGGGACGTACACGACCCCGCGCAGCAGGGTGAGGGCGCCGCGCTGCTGCTGCACGCCGGGATCGAACCGGAGACCGGACGTCACGGGCGGGGCGATCACGACGGGCCACCCGGACCGCATGCCCCCGGTGGCGAGGTCGAGCGCCGCGATCGTGTACACCTTGGTCTTGCCGGCGTCGGGGGTGGTCAGGCCCGCTACGTAGAGGGTCGAGGAGGCGCGGTCGATCACCGGCGTGCTCGTGATGCCCACCGGCTCGATGTTCCCGCACGGCAAATCGGCGCGTGAGACCGGCGTCCCGAGAGAGACGGGGCCCCACAGCCGCCCGCCGGCCGCGGCATCGAACGCGTAGACGAGGTCGTGCTCGGTCACCGCATACACCACGGTGCGCGGGGTCCCGCCCACGGGAACCCCGGCGGCAAGGAGCGGCTCCGCGTAGATCTCCCCGTCCACCGGAGCCGTCCACAGCCGGCCGAAGGCGGCCGGGCGCACCGTCGCGGGCGTGAGCGCGCGCTCGTCGCGGTTCCACCCCGTGCGGGCGGGGTCGCCGTGAAACGTCAGGATCTCGACCGGCGTCGCATTCACCGCCTGCGCGGCATCGCGCGGCGGGGCCGCAACCGGGGCCGCCGGCAGCCCGAGCAGGACGATCAGCCACAGACCCGGAACGAGGGCGCGACCAGACGCCGGCCCGGCCGTAGGAAGCGTCACGACGTCCGCAGAACCATCCGGCTGGACCGTCGAAGAGAGGAGACCGTCATGCGCATCGCGCTGGGCCAGCTTGCTGCATCCTCACGGAAAGAAGAGAACCTCGAGGCGGCGCGGAGGGCGGTCCGCGACGCGCGCAGCGGAGGGGCGGACCTGCTGCTCCTCCCGGAAGTGTTCATGGCCTTTCTCACCCCTCAGTCCGGCATTCCGCCCGCCGCCGTGGCGGAGCCGCTCGATGGTCCGTTCGTCTCGGCGCTGGCGCAGGACGCCCGCGCGCACGGTCTCTACATCGGGTGCGGGGTGTGGGAGTCGGTCCCGGGGGAACGCACCCGCGCGCACAACACCGCCGTGCTGCTCGGACCGGACGGATCGCTGCTCCTGTCGTACCGCAAGACCCACCTGTACGATGCGTTCGGCTTTCGCGAGTCGGATCTGACCGTGCCGGGCGATCGGGCCCCTCGAGCCGTGCGCACCGCGCTCGGCACCGTCGGGCTGCTCGTCTGTTACGAGCTGCGATTCCCCGAGCTCTCCCGCATGCTCGCCCTCGACGGCGCCGAGGTCATCCTCCTCCCGTCGGCCTGGATCGCCGGCCCGCTCAAGGAAGAGCACTGGACCACTCTGATCGCCGCGCGGGCGATCGAGAACACCGTCTTCATCGCGGCCGCCGATCAGGCCGGGGACCGGCGCATCGGGTGCAGCCGCCTGGTGGACCCCATGGGGGTGGCGCTCTCGAGCGGCGGGGAGGCCGCGGGGCTCATCTTTGGAACCGTCGACCTCGCCCGGATCCCTCAGGTGCGCGAGAAGCTGCCGTCCCTCCACCAGCGGCGCGAGGAGATCTACGCTCAGACGGGCGCCTTCACCGCGCGATAGACGGGGGTGAGCCAGCGCCGGTACTGCGGCACCCGGCCCTCCGCCACCGAGAAGTAGGCCTCCTGGAGGCGCCGGGTCAGCGGGCCCGGCTGCCCCTTGCCGATCTGGTACCGGTCCACCGACCGGACCGGGGTGACCTCCCACCCGCTGCCGCAGAAGAACGCCTCGTCGGCGATGTAGATCTCGGTCCGATCGATCTCGCGCTCCACGACCCGCAGCCTCAGGACATCGCGGCCCAGCTCCAGCACGGTCTCGCGGGTGATCGACTCGAGGATGTTGGAGGTGACGGGCGCCGTGATCATCGCCCCGTCGCGCACCAGGAAGAAGCACGCCCCCGGTCCCTCGGACACCTTCCCCCGCTCGTTGAGCATGATCGGCTGGCCGGCGTACCCGTTCGTACGCGCCTCCATCACCGCCAGCCGGGCGTTGTGGTAGTTCGCTCCCGACTTGACGCGCGGCGGCACCGTGGTGTCGCCGATCCGCGTCCACGTGCTGATGCAGGTATCGATCCCCTCGGAGATCCCCGGTGAGTGCGGGGCGAGCCGGGGCATGATGAAGCCGCCGACCGGCAACTGTTCGGGCGGCCAGATGGACTCCTCGCCTTCGCCCACGTACAGCGTGAGCCGGAACCATACCGTCCCCTCGAACCCGTTGGCGCGGATCACCTCGATCTGGGCCTGCGTGAGCTCTTCCTTCGACCAGGGGACGGCCATGCGCATGATCTTCGTGGAGTTCCACAGGCGCGCCATGTGCTCGTCGTTGCGGAAGATGTAGAGCTCGCGCTCGTCGGTGTTCCAATAGGCGCGGACGCCCTCGAACACGTTCGCGCCGCGGAGCACCGTGGCCGTCGAGACGTGGACCTTCGCCTCGTCCCAGGGCACAACCGCGCCGTTGAACCAGATGAACTTGGGGTGGGTGCTGGACATGAACCTGCTCCTCTCTCGTGCCGGGCGTCTGGAACGATTCTAGGCGGGCGCGCGTCCCGCGGTCAAGGGCTCAGCGTCGCCTGCCCTTCGCTTGTCACTCGAGGAAGCGCGGAACGAGCTCAGTTTCGCGCGCGCCGCCGGCGGTCCGTTCCACGCGCCACGCGCGGGCCGCGGGGCGCGACGAGACGATCTCGGCCAGTGCTGCGCCGCGGTAGACGAGCGCGACGCCGTCGTCGGCCGCGATCCCGGGGGGAACGGCGCCTTCCGCCACGGCGCGCTGATACGCCGGGCGCCGGTCTTTCTCGCCGTCGTAGTGCGGGCAAAAACTGCCGGCAAGAAACCCGAGGCCGTCCCGCAGCGGCCGCAACGGCCGGCCGAACGTGTCCGTCAACCCCGCCTCGAACCAGCACACGCCGCCGGCGCTGACGCCGGACAGCACGACGCCGCGCTCCCAGGCCTCGCGGAATACGGCGTCGAGACCCGCGAGCCGCCAGGTCGCGAGCAGGTAGGCCGTCGCGCCGCCCCCGACGTAGACGATATCCTGATCGAGAATGACCTCACGGAGGTCCTGAATCTTCCGGCTGAACAGCCGCAGGTGCGACGGCAGACAGCGGTCGACGGTGAACGCATCGTAGAAGCGAACGATGTAGTTGTCCGAGTCGCCGCTCGCCGTGGGCACGAAGCAAATCTTCGGCGGTGACCTGCGGGCCAGCGACAGGACGTAGCGGTCGAGCCGCGGGTTCTCCGGTTCCGTGCTGAACCCGCCCCCGCCCAACACCACGATGCAGGAAGCCATCTACTCCTCGCTCGGATCGGCCCGACCTGTGGTCCACGCCTCGCGCCGACCGGCCTTCTTGGCGCGGGGCTCCAGCCGCTGGGCGTGCTTTGCGACATCCGCCCACAGATCGCCGGCGCGTTCGAGCCGGCCGACGACCGTCGTGATCGTCCACTCGAGCGGGTCGAACCCGGCCCGCAGCTCCTCCCAGGTGACCGGCACGCTGACGGTGGCCTGCGGCACCGGCCGGAGGCTGTAGACGCCGGCGAGCGTCTTGCCCCGCACATTCTGGTTGTAGTCGAGGAAGACCTTGCCCACGCGCTGCGGCACTGCCCACGCGGTGGTCAGCGCCTCCGGATGCTGCTGCTCGAGCCACGTCGCCACCGTTTTCGCGAAGGCGTGGGTCTGCGCGAACGTGTACCGGCGCGCGATGGGGACGAACGCGTGCAGGCCGGTCTTCCCCGACGTCTTCAGGTACGCGCGGAGCCCGAGCCCCTCGAGCGCCTCATGAAGCCACAGCGCGGCCTGCCGGGCGGCCTCGAATCCGCGGCGCGTGTAGTCCGGGTCGAGCTCGCCGTGGCGCCTGGTCGGTCCCGTGCCTTCCGGGAACAGGAACGGATCGATGTCGAAGACGACGAAATCGGGGACGTTGAGCGCGCTCGCTTCGATCGCCGCTTCCGACGCATCGAAGGTCGTGCCGGGCCGGTTTCGTCCGCGCCCGGGGATGGGCGTGATGCGCGAGAACCACGCGTGCATCTCGATGCAGCCCATCTGCGCCAGCCACAGGAGCGTCGCCTCGTCGTCGCAGACGACCATCCGTATGTCACGATCTCCCTGATCCGACCAGATGCGGACCGTCCGCACGAACCGCGGCGCGTCCAGGATATCCTTATGGAAAAAGTCTTCGCCGTGGATCCCATTGGGCCACCGCCGCAGGGTGAGCGGGCGATCTTTCAGGTGCGGCAGCAGGACCGGGGCCATCGTATGGTAGTAGGCGATGACATCGCCCTTGGTCAGCCCGAGCTCCGGGAAGAAGATCTTGTCCAGGTTGCTGTACGATCCCTCGGGGAGCGGCGGAACGTTGGCTGGGGCCGCGCGTTTCTGGACAGCCGCCGGGGCGAGGGGGACCGGTGGCGCGGCAGGGGCTCCTCCGTGATCCGCCTGAGGGACCGCGTCCGGCGGAAGGACCACGTCCTCGGCCGGAACGTCGTCCCGCACACCGAGGAACACCGGGGCGCGCAGCTTGCCGTCCGGGGTGCGCTCGCCGTACTCCACCTCGACCACCACCTCGGGCCGGACCCAGTTGGCCGGCTGCAGGGTGTCCGGCACCTCGGCGAAGGGAGAGATCTCGGTGATCAACGGATCGAGCCGCTCGCGCAGGAGGCGGAGATCGGCGTCTTTGAGCCCGCCCCCCGTCTGGCCGATGTGCACGAGCGCCCTCGTCCGCGGATCGTGCTGGCCCAGGACGAGCGCGCCAAACGTGCCCTTCCGGTACCCCTTGCCCCGCGTGATCCCGCCGACGACCGCCTCGAGGGTCCGGCGGACCTTGATCTTCACCCAGTCGGCGCTCCGGGACCCCGGCCGGTACGGGCTGGCGGCCTTTTTCGCGATAATCCCCTCGAGCCCTTGCTGGCGGGCCGCCTCGAACAACGTGAGCCCCTCGCCCTCAAGTGTGTCGCTGCGAAGCATCCCTGCGGGAAGCGCGAGCTCCTCCAGCCTGCGCCTGCGCTCCGCGAGCGGGCGCGCCCGCAGATCGCGGCCGCCCCAGTACAGGCAGTCAAACACCGCGTAGACCACGGGAATCCGCTCGGCGGCCTCCCGCACCTCCGACGCTTGCTCCAGGTGAAACCGCTCCTGCATCCGGGCAAAACTCGGCTTCCCGCGCTCGTCGGGGGCGATGATCTCACCGTCGAGCACCGCCCCGTCTCCATCGAGATGTGCGAGCGATTCCACGACCTCGGGGAACTGCGCGTTGATCCGGTTGAGCGTGCGGCTGTAGAGCGCGATCTCCTGTGATGCGCCCAGACGGCGGACGAACCCCAGGGCGCGCACGCCGTCCCACTTGATCTCAAAGAGCCAGCCCGCGCGGTCGAAGGGGCGGTCGGCCGCCTGCGCCAGCATCGGCCGGAACGGGACCGGGAAGGGGTCCCGAGCACCGCCCTTCCGGGCGGGCGCCATGTTGAGCGCGGGCGCGCCCTTCCGACGCTGTGCTCCCCCGCGCGGGTCCGCCCCCGCCCGCGGCTCCGCCGCGCTCGTTGCCCCTGGGGCCGGAGGCGGCCCGCCTTTCCTCCGCGCGGCGGCGGTGGCCTGTGGATCTGATCCCGCCGGATCCGCGCGGTGTCCGGATGCGGCCCGGGGGGCGGCCGATGGGGTCCAGCGGGCGTCCTGGTCGGCCCGGATGGCTTCGATCAGGCGGCCGCTCTTGACCGAGCGCGTGCCCGACGGGTCGTATCCCGGCGTGGCGAACTGGTCGTTTCCCTTGAACAGCAGCCAGTCTCGACCGTTGTTGCGTTTGGTCCGGACGAAGTGGAACTCGCCCCGCAGCTTCTCGCCGGCGAAGAGCAGGGTCAGCTTTCCGCTCCGGAACGCCTCGGCGGGATCGCCTTCGACGCACCCGTAGCTTCCGCGGTCCCAGAGCATGACCGTGCCGGCGCCGTAGTTACCCGGGGGGATGACGCCTTCAAAATCTCCATACTCGATCGGATGGTCCTCGACCAGCACGGCGAGCCGCTTGTCGGCCGGATCGAGCGACGGCCCCTTGGGGATCGCCCACGAACGCAGGACACCTTCCATCTCCAGCCGGAGATCCCAGTGGACGTTTCGGGCATGGTGCTCCTGCACCACAAAGCGGGGATGCGCGCTCTGAGCGCCTGGCGCGCCCTGAGGCTCCGGGGTGTCCGTGAAGCGCCGCTTCCGCCGATAGTCCTCCAGACCCACACGGAGATCGTACCAAAACCGGCGGGGCTGCGTGGTGGGGGACTACGGGGCGCCGCGGACCAGGTCCGTGAGCGCGCGCGCGTAGGTCACCGCCTCCGGGCCGGTCTCGTGGGTGAAGTAGCAGAACACCGGCGAGATGTACGGCGCCGACCTGAGGTGGCCGGCCCATCCTTCCAGCTGCGCGGTCGTGTAATGGAGCCGGTGCAGGCGGTAGTATCCGAACGGCGCGGTGTGCACGAGGGGCTCGCAGGACTGCTCGTCCTCCGCGATGCAGAGCGCGATGCGGTGGCGGCGCAGCAGATCGTACGTCGCGTCCTGGTGCCAGGAAGCGTGCCGGAACTCGACCGCCACGTACGGCAGCGGCCGAAGGGTCCCGAGGAAGCCCTCCAACAGCGGCAGGTCCTGGCGAAGCGAGGGGGGCAGCTGGAACAGCACCGGACCGAGGCGCTCGCCGAGCTCGGTCACCCGCTCGTGCAGCCACCGGACCTCCTCGTCCACGTCCCGCAGCCGCTTGATGTGCGTGATCCGCCGGTGCGCCTTGACGGCGAACCGGAACTGCGGCGGCGTCTGCGCCTTCCAGTCTTCGAGCATCTTGCTGGTGGGCATGCGGTAGAAGGACACGTTGATCTCCACCGTCGGGAGATGGCCGGCGTAGAAGCCGAGCATCCGGTCCTGCTTGAGGTCCGGCGGGTAGAACCCGCCCTTCCACTCCGCAAACGCGAACCCCGAGGTCCCGGCCAGGATCCGCGATGCGGAGGTCTCAGCCGGAAGCGGGCTCATGCCGCCTAGCCTTCCAAACGCAGCAGCAGACCTCGGTCGCGCGCGATATACATCACCCGGGCGAAGACCACGGCGCTCAGCGCCAGGAGCACGACGTTCTCCGCGAGCGCCCACCCCGCCAGGTTCCAGGGGACGGCGCTCCCGCTCAAGACGGCGCGCATGCCCTCGAACGCGTGGGTGGTGGGGAGCGCCCACGCGGCGGGCCGGAGGAATGCCGGGAGGACCGTGACCGGGTAGAAGACCGCGGAGAGCGGCTGGAAGAGGAACGGGATCGCCCAGGCCAGCGTCTCCGCGCCCTGGCCGTACCGCAGAATCATCGCGGTGGTGATGACGCCGATCGCCCATGCGGCGAGGAGGAGGTTGAGGATGAAGGGGATGAGCGGCAGCCCGTACTGGAAGAGGTTGAAGGTGTACAGCAGCAGAGCCAGGACGGACAGCAGGAGCCCGGTCACGATGACTTTCATGACCCCGAGCACCAGCATCGCGGCGACGAACTCCCCGGCGCTGATCGGACTCACGAAGATGTTGACCAGGTTCCGGGTCCAAATGTCCTCGAGAAACGAGACGGAGATCGCCTGCTGGGCGCGATAGAAGACGTCCCAGAGGATCATCCCGCCGAGGAGGAACGCGATCGCCAGCGCCCCGCCGCCCCGGAGCCGGCCGACGTAGACGCTGAGGAACCCCCACACCAGGAGTTCCATCACCGGCCAGTAGACGATCTCGAGCGAGCGGATCAAGCTTCGCCGGTACAGGTACAGCTGCCGCAGCAGCAGGGCAAAGATCCGGCCGGCGCTCAGGCCGGCCCAGGCCGCCTCCGCCGCCCTCCACTCCCTGCCAAGGTCTTCCCGCCTCATGAAGCCGCCGGCCCGCCGCGGGCGATGTCGAGGAACATCTCTTCCAGCGTCTCCCGGGCGAACCGCCGCAGCACGTCGCCCGGCGGCCCCTCCGCGAGGAGACGCCCCTTGTGCAGGAAGAGGATCCGGTCGCTCAACCGCTCGACCTCCTGCATGTTGTGAGACGTGTAGAAGACCGTCGTCCCGCGCTCCGCGCGGATCTCCCGCAGCCGCTCGCGGACGCGCTCGGCGCCGTCCGGATCGAGGCTGGCCGTCGGCTCATCCAGGAACAGCACCTCGGGGTCGTTGAGGAGCGCCTTCACCAGCCCGAGCCGCGTCCCCTCGCCGGAGGAGAGGCGCCCGGTGGACCGGCCGCGCAGCTCCGCGAGCCCGAACCGGTCCAAGAGCTCCGCGATCCGCCCCCGGGCGCGGGGGATGCCGTACAGGCGCGCGAAGACGGTGAGATTTTCGTTGACGGTCAGGTTCCCGGGCAGGGACACAAACGGGGAGGTGAAGTTCACCCGGGCCAGGATCCGCTGCCGCTCCGCCGGCATCGGGAGCCCCAGCACCTGCACCCGGCCGGACGTCGGCAGCAGGAGCCCGAGCAGCATCGCGAGCGTCGTCGTCTTCCCGGCGCCGTTGGGGCCCAGGAACCCGACGATCTCGCCCGCCCGGACATGGAACGAGAGGTCGTCCACGACCACGAGGGCGCCGAACCGCTTCGTCAGATGCTCGACGCTGATCGCGATCCCGCCGGCGCCGATCACGCTCACGGCGCTCCGCTGCGGCTGTCGGGCGCCCGGGATCGCGTTCACGGCGCGGGCGAGGACCTGAGTGACGCCGACATGACGACATTATACACTCTTGCCAGGAGGTGTCCGGTGGCCCCCACGATCGCGCTCGATGCCGCGCTCGCCATGGACGACATCGCCCAGGTCGACGCGGTCGCCGGCGCCGCGGAAACGGTGGGGTTCGCCGCGCTGTGGGCCAACGAGACGAAGCGCAACCCGTTCATCCAGCTGGCCCTGGCGGCGCGCGCCACCTCCCGCATCCTGCTCGGCACCGGGGTGGCCATCGCGTTTCCACGCAGCCCCACCGTGATGGCGCACCTGGCCTGGGACCTCGCCGCGCTCTCCGGCGGCCGCTTCATCCTGGGGCTGGGCACGCAGGTCAAGGCGCACATCGAGCGGCGATTCGGCCTGAGCTGGGATCCCCCGGCGCCGAAGCTGCGAGAATATGTCGACGCCGTGCGGGCGGTGTGGCGGTCGTGGCAGGAGGGCGCCCCGCTGCGGGTGGACGGGCGGTACTACCGGCTGAGCCTGATGACGCCCTTCTTCAATCCGGGGCCGATCGCATCCCCCGACATCCCGGTCTTCATCGCCGGGGTCAACCCCCTGCTCTGCCGCCTCGCCGGCAGGGTGGCCCAGGGATTTCACGTCCACCCGTTTCACACCGTGCCCTACCTGACGTCGGTGGTCCTGCCGAACATCGAGCGCGGCCTGCGGGCGGAGCGCCGGCCCCGCGGCGCCGTCCAGCTCTACGCGCCCGTCTTCGTCGCGCCGGGCGATACCCCCGATGAGATCCGGGCGGCGGCGGAACGCGCGCGCGGAGAGATCGCCTTCTACGCGTCGACGCCCTCGTACCGCGTCGTGCTCCACACGCACGGGTGGGACGACGTCGCCGTCTCGCTGCAGCGGCTCGCGGCCGAGCGCCGCTGGGCCGCGCTGCCCCACGAAGTGCCGGAGGCGATGCTCGACGCCGTGCTCATCCGGGGCTCGTGGGAGGAAGTGGGACGGGACCTCCGACGCCGGTACGCCGGCGTGCTCGATCGCGTCGCCTGCTACCGGCCCTTCACCATCGCGGAACTGCCCAAGTGGCGCCGGCTCGCCGGCGCCTTCCACGGCGCCTGATGTCCCGCGCGCCCGCGCCGGGCCTCGCCCAGGCGCCGCTCCCGTCCCCCGGCCCGGCCGCCGCCCCGCCCCGCCGCGTCCTGCGCCGGGGACAGTGGTACGCGCTCGCGGCGATCGCGATCTGGAGCACGAACTTCGCGATCGGCCGGCAGCTGCGGGACTCCGTCACGCCGGGGACGATCGCCGCGTTCCGCGCGGCCGTCGCCGGTGTTCCGCTCGCCGCGTGGCTGCTCCTCACCCAGCAGCGCCCCCGGTTCGGCCGCCGGGTCGTGGGCTGGCTGGGCGTCCTCGGCATCCTGGGGATCTTCGCCAGCCAGTACCTGACCTATCTCGCGCTCCACTGGAGCCTGGCGACCAACGCCATCATTTTGAACGCGGCGAGCCCGCTCGTCACCGCCGGCCTCGCCGCGGCGGCGGGGCTCTTCGTCGTCTCGCGCGCGCTGTTCCTGGGGTTGACGGTCTCGGCCGCGGGGGCGGCGGTGGTCACGTGGCTGGGCGCGTCGGCCGGCGAGGAGATGCGGCTGGATCCCGGCGCAATCTTCGTGATCGCCAGCATGGTGACGTGGGCATTCTATAACCTCGGCGTGCAGCGGCTCAGCGAGGATCTGCCGCCGCTCTGGATCACGGCGGGGGCGATGCTGACGGGGTTTCCGCTTCTGGTGGCCGCGATCGCCGTGGAGCGCCCGCCCCACCTCATGGCCTCCCTGCGCGACCACCTGCCCGTCCTCATCTATCTGGGGATCGGCCCGTCGGCCATTGCGTACGCGTGCTGGAACGCCGCGGTGCGGGACCTCGGCGCCGGGGTCGCGATGATGTTCAACAACCTCCTGCCGCTCTTCGGGATGCTCCTCGGCGGGCTCGTGCTGCGCGAGCGCATCACCGGCGTACAGGTCCTGGCCTCCGGCCTGATCATCGGCGGGATCGTGATCGCGTATCGGGCGCTCCCCGACCGATCGCAGACGGGATCCCGGTAGGCGCCGAAGGAATTTTGCATTGACCCGGCCTGTTGCCTATAATACGGATGCCAATTTAGCGCCGACGATCCCCAACGAGCGGGTGTGACCAGTATCGGTTCGGGAATCCTCCACGGGGGCCATCGCGGTCGAGCCGGCCACCACGGCGCGGCCCGGACGCGCGCCCACGCCGATCCCGCGGCGGCCGGAGCATCCGTGTCGCCCCGGGACCGCGCCAGGTTCCTCGGTCAAGTCATGGACCTGCACCTCACTGTGGAAGGAAAGTTGAGACGAAGAGGGGGACGACATGAACGATAGCGATCTGCAACACGAACTCGGCCAGCACCTCCGCGAGGAGCTGCTGGCCGGCCGTTTGTCCCGGCGCGAACTCTTCAGGCGCGCGACGGTGCTCGGCCTGTCGGCGGGGACGATCGCCGGTCTCCTCGCGGGCACCGGGGGCGGGCCGGCGCGCGCGCAGGCGCCGCCGTCCAAGCGGGGCGGGACGCTCCGGGTGGCCCTGGTCCCGCCCACCGCGGCCGTGGACCCGGTCACGATGTACGATGCCGGGGCCATCGCCATGGTCCAGCAGGTGGCCGAGTACCTCATCTGGGCGGAGAACGACCTGAGCCTGCGCCCGGTGCTCGCGCAGCGCTGGGAGCCCGACGCCAGCGGCAAGACCTGGATGTTCACGCTCCGGGAGGGGGTCAGATTCCAGAGCGGCCAGGCGGTGACCGCCGATGACGTGGTGGCCACCTTCGACCGGCTGACCGATCCCCAGACCAAGTCCGCCGCGCGCTCCAACTTCAAGGGCATCCTCTCCAAGGGGAACATCGAGAAGGCCGGCCCCCTCAAGATCGTGTTCCATCTCGACCGCCCGTTTGTGGACTTCCCCTACCTCGTGTCCTCCACGAACTACAACGCGGTGGTGCTGCCGGCGAGTTACGCCGGCGACTTCGAGCAGCACCCGGTCGGGACGGGCCCGTTTACCCTGGCGGCGTACGCGCCCAAAGAGACGGCGAGCTTCAAGCGCAATCCGGACTACCGGCAGCCGGGGCTCCCGTACCTCGACGGGGTGGAGTTCCGGTTCTTTGCGGAAACGCAGCCTCAGGTCCTCGCGCTCGAGGCCGGGGCGGTCGACCTGATGGTCGCCACGCCGTTTCAGGGGTCGCAGGCCCTCTTTGCCGATCCGAATGTCACCATCCTGCTGACGCGCTCGTCCAAGCACCGGGCGGTGCACATGCGCGCAGACGCCGCGCCGTTCACCGACAAGCGGATCCGCCAGGCGGTGGCCCTCTGCCTGGACCGGGGCAAGATCGTCGAGGGGCTCTTCCAGGGACGCGCCGATGTCGGGAACGATGAGATGTTCGCCCCGCTGTTCCCGGGCGCCCCGGCGATCCCCCAGCGCACGCAGAACTACGACCGGGCCAGGCAGCTCCTCCGTGAAGCCGGCGCCGGGACCGAGTTGAAGATCACCCTCACCTACGAGGTCTACCAGGAGGTCCCGCAGTACGCGGTCTATCTACAAGAAATGCTCCGCCCCGCGGGCATCAGCGTCACGCTCGACCAGATGACCCAGGGCGCCTACTACGGATCGGGCGGCACGCAGCCCTGGCTCCAGGTCCCCATGGGCATCACGGACTGGGCCTCGCGCACCGTCCCGTCCCAGTTCATCGGTCCCGCCTACACCTGCGACGGGGTGTGGAACTCCGCGCACTGGTGCGACCCGGAGTTCGACGGACTCGCCAAGCAGTACGATGCCACGCTCGACACCGGGAGCCGGCGGGCCATTGCGCGCAAGATGGCGCTGCTTCAGCAGGATGCGACGCCGGCGATCATCGCCTACTGGATCCGCGCGCCCCGGGCGGTCCGGAAGCGCGTCCGCGGAGTCGACGCCAGCGGGTCCGACTTTCTGGATCTGACCAGAGCGTCGCTGGCGTAACCGGCCGGGGAGAAGGCGCGTGGCTCGATTCCTGCTCCGGAGACTCGGGCTGGTGCTGCCTGCGCTGTGGCTCGTGTCCGTGCTGATCTTCGCCCTGGCCGAGATCGTGCCGGGCGACGTGGCGCGCACGATCCTCGGACCGTATGCGACGCCGGAGCAGGCCGCGGCCCTGCGGCATCAGCTTGGGGCGGACCGGCCCGTGCCGGTCAGGTACGCCGCCTGGCTCGGGAGCTTCGTCATCGGGCGCTGGGGGGATTCCATGGTCCTGCACCGGCCGGTCCGTCCCTTTGTGCTCGCGCGGCTCCAGAACTCCCTCGCGCTCGCCCTGATCGCTCTGATCTGCGTGGTCCCGATCTCCCTCGGTCTGGGCATCGTCGCCGGCCTGAACGAAGACCGTCCCGTGGACACCGCCATCAGCCTCATCGGCCTCTCGCTGACCGCGATCCCCGAGTTTGTGAGCGGGGTCATCGTGCTCGTGGTGTTCGGCGTCCGACTGGGGTGGTTCCCCATCATCGCCCAGCCGCCCCCCGGGGCCGGGCCGCTGGAGCGCATCCACGACCTCCTCCTGCCGTCGATCCCCCTCATGCTCGTCCTGTTCGGCTATATCGCCCGGATGGCGCGGGCGGGCATGGTGGAGGTGATGGCGTCGGGCTACATCCGGACGGCGGTGCTGAAGGGGCTGCCGCTCCGGTATGTGATCCTGCGCCACGCCCTGCGCAACGCGCTCTTGCCGACGATCACGGTCATCGGATCACAGGTGGGCTGGCTGGTCGGCGGGCTGGTGGTGGTGGAGACCCTCTTCACCTATCCCGGCCTGGGCAAGCTGATCTACGATTCGGCGGTGGGGCACGATGTCACGGTGCTCGAGGCGACGGCGCTGCTGGTCGCCGCGATCTTCATGCTGTCCAACCTGGCCGCGGACCTGCTGGTGGCGCTGCTCAATCCGCGGGTCCGGTATTCGGACTAAGGGCCTGTGCCCGGCCGGCTGATCCGGAACGCGGCGTTCCTGGCCGGCGGCGCGGTCGTGGTCTTCTGGATTTTCGCCGCGCTGGAATGGAAGGTCATCACCCCGTACGATCCGTTCGCGGTCGGCCCGGCCCACCCGCTCGCGCCCCCCAGCGGGGCGCACTGGCTCGGCACCGATGACCTTGGACGCGACGTGCTCTCCCGGGTCCTGGCCGGGGCGGCCCCGGTCCTCACCATCGCCCCCACGGCCACCCTCCTCAGCCTTCTCGGCGGAACGACGATCGGCCTCGTCGCCGGGTTCCACCGCGGCCTCCTCGACGACGTCCTGATGCGGCTCGTCGACGCGGTGATGAGCCTGCCGGTGATCATCCCCGCGACCGTGGTCCTGGCGCTCGTGGGCCGGTCCACGACGAACGTGATCCTGGCGATCGCGGTGCTGTTCTCGCCGCTGGTCGCGCGCACGGTCCGGTCGGCGGTCCTGATCGAACGCGAGCGCGAGTACGTCGATGCGGCGCGCCTGCGCGGCGACCGGGGCCTCTTCATCATGTTCTTCGAGATCCTCCCCAATGTGACGTCCCCGCTCATCGTCGAGGGCACGGTGCGGCTGGGGTACGCGGTGTTCACCGCGGGCACGCTCTCCTTCCTCCAACTCGGCATTCAGCCGCCGTCGCCGGACTGGGGACTCACCGTGGCGGTGGAGCGCGCGTTCGTCCAGATCGCGCCGTGGACGGTGCTCGCCCCCGCCCTGGCCCTCGCCTCGCTGATCATCGGCGTGAACCTCGCGGCCGATGGGGTGAGGCGCGCGCTCGCCGAATGACCCCTCCGCTGCTGGAGGTCGAGGGACTGACCGTCTCGTACCGCCGGGCGGGCACCTGGGGAACCGCGGTGTCCAACGTCTCGCTCGGCATCGGCCGCGGAGAAGCCTACGGGCTCGTGGGCGAGTCCGGGTGCGGCAAGACGACCCTGGCCCTCGCCCTCATGCGCTACCTCCCCCGCAACGGCCGCATCGACGCCGGCGCGATCCGTGTAGACGGCGAGGACCTGACCCGGCTGGACGGGGAGGCACTCCGGCGCTGGCGCGGGGCCCGGCTCGCGATGGTCTACCAGGATCCGGCGGGCGCCCTGAACCCGGCGCTGCGGGTCGGCGACCAGATCGCCGAAGTGTACCGGTTCCACCGCGGCGCGGGCCGGAAGGAAGCGGCGCGCCGCGCCGCCGAGGCCCTGGCGAAGGTGGCCATGCCCGATCCGGACGACATCATGCGGCGCTACCCCCACCAGCTCTCCGGGGGGCAGCAGCAGCGCGTGGTCATCGCCATGGCGCTGGCCGGCGGCCCGCGGCTGCTCCTCCTCGACGAGCCGACCACGGGGCTCGATGTGACGATCGAAGCCGAGATCATCGACCTCATCGCCGCGCTCCGCGCCGAGATCGACGCGTCGATCCTGCTCATCAGCCACAATCTCGGACTCGTCTCCCGGATGTGCGACCGGATCGGCATCATGTACGCGGGCCGGATCGTCGAGGAAGGCCCCGCGCACGACCTCCTCCACGCCCCCCGCCACCCGTACACGATGGGCCTGCTCCGCTGCGTTCCCCGGTTCGAGCCTGGGAAGGGGCGGGTCCGGCTCGAGCCCATCCCGGGCGCGCTCCCTTTCCTCGGCGATGCCATCGCCGGGTGCGCCTTCCATCCCCGGTGTGTCCTGGCGAAGGCGCGATGCCGCGGCCGCGAGCCCGAGCTGTACGACGTGGGGCCGGGGCGGCGCAGCCGGTGCTATTTCTGGGAAGACGTCCCGCAGATGCCGCATACGTACCCGGCCGCCGTCCCGGGCACGGGCGGAACATCCGCAGAGACGCTGCTCGAGGTGAGCGGGCTGCGCAAGAGCTATCACGGGCGCGGGGGAGACACCGTTGCGGTGGACGACGTGTCGCTCGAGGTCAGGAAGGAGGAGACCCTCGGCCTCGTCGGGGAGTCGGGCAGCGGCAAAACGACGCTGGCGCGCTGTCTCGTCGGCCTGACGGTGCCCGATGCCGGGACGCTCGTCTTCGCCGGCGCTCCGGAGCCCTGGAAGGGCAGCCGGCGCGGCCTGCGCATCCTCCAGGCGATGCAGATGGTGTTCCAAAACCCGGAGACGACGCTCAACCCCAGCTGGACCATCCGGCGCATCCTCGCCCGGGCGGTGCAGGTGCTCCTGCACCTGGGCGGCCGCGCCGGGCAGCGGCGCGTCGCCGAGCTCGCCCGTCAGGTGCGCCTCGAACCGCGGTACCTGGACCTCCGCGCCGCGCAGCTGTCCGGCGGGCTGAGGCAGCGCGCGGCCATCGCGCGGGCCTTGGCCGGGAAGCCTGCCCTGGCCGTCTGCGACGAGCCCGTCTCCGCGCTGGACGTCTCGGTCCAGGCCGCCATCCTCGGCCTCCTGGAGGAACTGCAGGCGACCGAAGGGGTCTCGTACGTCCTCATCTCTCACGACCTGGCGGTGGTGCGGTACCTGGCCGACCGGATCGGCGTCATGTACATGGCGCAGCTCGTGGAGACCGGGGACACCGAGGCGATCTTCGCGGGCCCCACACATCCCTACACCGAAGCGCTGCTGTCGGCCATTCCCACGATCGACGGGGACGAGGCCCGGCCGCGCATCCGGCTGGGGAGCGACATCCCGAGCCTCGCGCATCCGCCGGCCGGCTGCCGGTTTCACACCAGGTGCCCCAGAAAGCTCGGGGCGATCTGTGAACGGGAGGCGCCGCCGTGGCAGGACGCCGGGCAGGACCACCTCATTCGCTGTCACATCGCCCCGGACGATCTGAGGAAGCTCCAGACGCCGCCGGGCGCCCGACCACGATGACATCCGGGCAGGCGGCTGGACGCCTCCGTGATCGACGACGGCGGGTGAGCGGTCCGGCCGGCGACGCGCCGGCCGCGGGCGGGCAGGTTACGATCGTTCTTTCTTCCGGGCAGAGTGGCGCCGGGCTTTTGCCCGGTTTCCACACGACCGCATATCGCACCAGCGCCGGCTGTGGTTGTGGCTGGTATCCATGAAGAGCCAGTCACAGTCCTCCCCGGCACAGCGCCCCACCCGGGACGCCTCTCCCGACACCAGTAACTCCGCCGCCGATCGGACGACCGGCCAGATCACCCGGTGCAGGTGCTCGCTGTCGTCCGCCCACCCCCAGGCGTAGCCGCCGGCGCGCGGCAGGACGCGGAGGTGGACCATGGCCCGCGACAGCCCCGCGCCCAATGCGCTGAGATCGGCCTGCTCGGGCTCGCGCCCGTCGATGACGGTCGAGAAGATCCTGAAGATCGTCTCCCGAAGGCCGACGGCCTCCGCGAGCGCCTTCGCCGCATCCGAGGGACGCCGTCGCGCGGCCTCCGTGAGGCGTTCGGCCTCCGGACCGCTCACGACCCCGGCCTGCCGTCCCCACGACACCAGATCGCGATAGCTCGTCAAATATTCCTTTGGCCTGACGCGCGATCCGCCGAGGGTGTTTGCAAAATCCAGGCACAACCGCCCGCCCGCGAACTCAAAGACCTTTTCCTGAATCGCCAGCTGAGCCATTGTGTCCCCCCCGGCTCAGTCCCGCCTCTGCGCCTTGTCGGATCGCGCTCAGCCTGCCATTAACCTTCAACATTAACTTGACAGGTTAGAGGCGACTCCGGTACGCTATTAACCACCAAAATGAGTCTAGCAGGTTAAACCTCCATTTCACAAGTGCCGCCTCGGGATGGCGCAAGGCAGGCCCGCGCAACAGGCAGATCCGCAGGCGAGACCCAACAAGGAGGGCTCCCGATGATCACAGACCTCAGGGATGTCTGTGTTCGCGAGTGGATGATCACGGACGTTCCGGTGATCACCGCGCGGACGACGATCGCCACGGCGCTCCGGCTCCTGCGCGAGCAGGGCGCCCCGGTCCTCCCCATCGTGTCGGAAGGACGGTTCCTCGGGCTCGTGGACGAGAAGACGCTGCTGCGGTTCACCCCCTCCGAGGCCACGACCTTGGACGTCTATGAACTGCGCGAGGTGCTGGACAAGATGACCGTGGGCGGCGTGGCCGCGCCGGCGCCGGTCATGCTCGCGCCGGGGGCGTCGCTCGAGGAAGCGGCCGCCCTGATGCTGCGGGAGGGCGCCGAAGTGATCCCCGTGGTCGAGGAGGGCCGCTTCCTGGGCCTGCTCGTCTGGATCTCGCTGCTCGCGGCCGCGGTGGGCGAGCCGGGCGAGGCGATCACACGCTGACGCGGGCGGAACGGAGGAAGCCTGCGGGGATCCACCGAAACCGAAGAACGGTCTGCGCCGCGGAGGATCCGCCGAGGAGGATCCCAATGGAGGACAGGCCCCTCGATCTCATGATCCCCGGGCCGGTCCCGGTGAGCCCCGACGTGCTCGAGGCGATGGGGCAGCCGGTGCGCCAGCACTACGGTCCGGAGTGGCAGCCGTTCTACGAGCAGTTCATCGCGCGGCTGCGGCGCATCTTCGAGACCACCGGGTCCGTCTATCCCATCCCGGCCTCAGGAAGCGGCGGCCTGGAGGCGATGCTCGGCACGCTGATCGGCGCCGATGGGGTCGTGGGCGTGATCACCAACGGCTTCTTCGGCAACCGCCTCCTCGACATCGCCCGCGCGCACACCCCGCACGTCGAGGTCTTGCAGATCCCCTACGAGCGGCCGGCAGATCCGGACGAGACGCGGGCGTGGCTCCGCGCGCGCCGGCTGCGCGTCCTGGCCGTCGTGCACAGCGACACCTCCACCGGGATCCTCAACCCCATCGCCGACCTCGCGGCCGCGGCGCGCGCCGAGGGCGCAGCGCTCGCCGTGGACGCGGTCTCCTCGCTGGCCGGAGCGCCGGTCCTGACCGACGGCTGGGGCCTGGCGGCGGTGGCGACCGCGTCGCAGAAGTGTCTGGAGTGCCCGCCTGGGGTCGCGCCGGTCGCGGTGACATCGCTGGGGTGGGAGATCATCGACGGCCAGCCCGCGCCGTCCCGGGGCTGGTACCTCAACCTGCGCAACTGGCGCCGCTACGAGCGCGAGTGGCCCCACCACCCCTACCCGGTCACGATCCCGAGCAATAACATCGTGGCGCTGAATCGGGCGCTCGAGCGAATCCTCGACGAAGGCCTGGAGGCCCGGTTCAAACGCCACCGCCAGGCCGCCGAGCTGCTCCGCGGGGGGTTGGAACGTCTCGGGTTCACGCTCTTCGCCGACCGCCGCTGGGCTTCGCCGACCGTGACCGTCGCCTATCCGCCGGACGGCATCAACGCCGCGGCCTTGATGGAGCGGCTGCGCGTCCGGCACCGGATCGCCGTGGCCGGCGGGCTGGACCATCTCGCCGGGCGGGTCATCCGCATCGGGCATCTGGGCAACCAGGCCACGACGGAGCGGATCCGCCGCCTGCTCGGCGCCTTGGAGGCGTGCCTGCGCGAGGGCAGGGCCGCACCCGGCTCGCCGAGCCTGGGCGCTACTCGTGCCGGAGCGCCGCGGCCCGCAGCGCCGGGGAGACCCCGAAGACCGCGCCGGCCGGCGCGACGGACGTAGCCGCCCGGGGGCCGGTCAGACGTACCCCCGGCGGATCGCGTACGCGGCAGCCTGGGTCCGGGCGCGGACGTCGAGTTTGCCGAAGATGGTTCTCAAGCGGCTCTTGACCGTGCTCTCAGAAATGTAGAGCTTGCGCGCGATCTCCTTGTTCGACAGCCCCTTGGCGACCTCAGCGAGGATTTCGGCCTCCCGTTCGGTGAGCTCCTCACCGAGCACCAGCCCGCCGTTCCCGTCGCTGGAGATGCGCGCGAGCCGGTCGAGCATGCGCCGCGCAATGCCGGGATGGACCAGCGTCTGCCCCCGCCGCACCGCGTGGATGGCCCGCAGAAGGTTTTCGGGCGTGATGTCCTTGAGCACGTATCCCGACACGCCGGCGCCAACGGCTCCGAGGATGCTGGCGTTGTCATCGCACGCGGTGAGGACGAGCACATCCGCGTCGGGGGCGCTCCGCTTGATGGCGCGGCAGAGTTCGACTCCAGACATGTCGGGCAGCGTCACTTCGGTGATCAGTACCAGCGGGTGCAGGGACGCGCAGTGTTCCAGCGCGTCCAGCGCTTCCTTGCCGGTGCCGTAGGCCCCCACCAGCTCGAGCGCCGGATCGGATTGCAGCACGCGCTGCAGCCCCCACAATGTGATCGGATGCGGATCGGCCGCGAGCACGCGTACGCGCGCGCCGTTTGCGGAGAGCCCGTTTCCCCTGATGTCAGGTTCAGACAACTGGCTGCTCATGCGCGGGGCCCTGAACTCAGCGGCTTCATATTCTGCGGTTCCGTGGCGCTGTCGGCCAGGCGGTTACGCGCTCACCACTATGACCGATGCAATGGGCCAAATCCATTCCGGACCCCCGGGAAGACCGTCCCGGCACTCCGGAACGAACGCCTGTTCGAGATCCAAATCTTGGGAGCTTAGTCGGTGAGGCCTCGCTTGAGCGCGTACCGGATGATCTCTCTGGAGTTGTGAAAACCCATCTTGCGCATGAGGGCGCTCAGGTGCGCCTCCACCGTATGCGGGCTGACGCCCAGCCGGGTGGCCATCTCGGCGTAGGTCATCCCTTTGGCGGCGAGGTGCAGGACCTCGCGCTGGCGCGGCGACAGCCCGTCGTACGGGTCCAGCGGCCGGCCTGACCGGCCGCCGATCTCCGCCGCGTAGTCCTCGAGGGCGCGGGCGGAAAGCGGCGGGCTCAGGTAGTGCTGACCCCCGAGCGCCGCGCGGACCGCCTCGACGAGATCGTCCGCCACGGCCCGCTTCAGCACATACGCCATGGCCCCCGCGCGAAGCGCCTCGAACACGTGGGCTTCATCCTCGTGCATCGACAGGATCACGGCCCGAGTCCCGGGAGATCGCTGCGCGGCCCGCCGGGTGACCTCCATGCCGTCGAGCCCGGGCATCGTGATGTCCACGATGAGCACGTCGGGTGACCAGCGCTCAACCAGCTCCACCGCTTCGAAGCCATCCTTGGCTTCCGCGACGATCGAGAACTCGGGGATGGGCTGAAAGAGGGAGCGCACGCCCCGCCGGACGAGCGGGTGGTCGTCGGCGAGGATGACCGTCGAGGTCTTCAGGGTCGCGCCGATCGCATGCATGGTCACGTGTCCACGGGAAGGTGTGCCTCGATCCGGGTGCCGGTCCCCGGGCGTGAAGCGACCGTAAACGATCCGGCGAGCAGGAGGGCCCGCTCCCGCATCCCGGCAAGGCCGCTCGAGGTGCCGGCGACCCGCGCCGCGCGAGGGTCAAAGCCGGCCCCCCGATCCTCGACCAGCACGCTCAACGTGCGGGGGCGCCCCCGGACGCACACGGTCACCTCGGTCACCCGAGCGTGCCGGGCGACGTTGGTCAGCGCCTCCTGGATGATCCGGAACGCCGCCGTTTCGACCTGGCCCGGCAGGCGCCGGTCGAGGCCGGAGTGGACCAGGTTGACCCGGATGCCCGTCACGGACGTGTAGCGCTGCGTATGGCGGACGAGCGCCGCCGCGAGCCCCAGGTCGTCGAGGGCCGGGGGCCGGAGGTCGACCGAGATGTTGCGGATCTGCGTGGTCAAGGCGTCGATGCCGGACTGCGCTTCGCGCACCGCCGGCAGATCCGGAAGCGTCCGGAGGGTGCACCGGAGCCAGGTCAGCGTTCCGCCGACCTCGTCGTGCAGTTCGCGCGCGATCCTCCGGCGCTCTTCCTCCTGCTGCTCGACGATCAGCAGGGACGTTGGAAGGCCGCCGGCCTCTGGGGCGGGACTCTGGGGGGTCGCCTGGGGGTGAACGCGGCGAAGGGCCTCGAGTCTGAGGATCCGGTCGGTCCAGGCGTGGCCGGCGGCGGCCGGAAACCCGCCCCGCACGCCCGCGGCCGCCAGGAGAGGTCCGCGTACATCGCCCGGTGACGTCCGGCGGGTCCCCATCGAGGCGTCGCGGGAGACGTCGGCACTCACCAGGGCCTCCAGCGCCGCAACGATCCCGGGGTCAAACTGCGTTCCGGCTCGACCGCGGACGCGTGCGAGCGCCCGCTCGTGGCCGTCGCCGGCAGCGCCGGGACCGTGTTCGAGCGCCAGGTCGTACGCGTCGGCGACGGCGATGATCCGCGAGGCGAGCGGGATGGTCTCGCCCGCCAGGTGATCGGGGGATCCGCTGCCGTCATACCATTCCGCCTGCGCCCGGAGATAGCGCGCCGCCCCCTCCAGCCCAGGCACACGCCTGAGAAGGTCGCCGGCGATGTTCGGGTGGAACGGGCCGGCATCGGCGCCATCGTCCCGATCCTCACCGATCGGCACCCCCAGCGCGATCTTCCCGAGGTCGTGCAGCTTCGCGGCCACCGCGATGGCGTCGGCCTCGCTCTCGGGGACACCGACGTGCCGGGCCAGGCGTTCGGCCCACCACGAGACGCGCTCGGAGTGCTCCACGGTCTCGAACGAGCGCCGCTCCGCGGTCTCCACCAGCGCCGCGAGAAAGGGGGCGATCTGCCTGAGGGATCTGGAGCTCGGCCGGGCGGCGGCCCAGTGCGCGCCCGCGATGGCCACGATGATCGGCAGGACGAGCGCCGGGGAGTGATCCGCGATGATCGCGATCCACCCACCGATGCCCAGGGCCACCGCGTAGCCGGGGCCCGCCTCGCCGATGAACCGCACCCACAGGTCCCAGGCACAGCCGCGCCTCCGCAGCGCGTTGTGGGTGCTGACCAGCCAGGAGTTGACGATCAGGTAGACGGCTCCGGCGGCGGCCGCCGCCAGCCACGCGCCGTGGGGGACGCGCGCGAGGGCCTCCGCGCGGAGGCGGGCGTTCGTCAACACCACCAGGGCCCAGGTCGCGACATACTGTGCCTGGTTGAAGACGATCGTGGGGATCGTGAGGCGATACCCGCGCGACCGCCGCACGAGCTGGCCTGCGAGCATGCCCCCAAACGCCGTGGCCAGTCCCTGCGGGGGCGGCAAGACCAGGAGCAGCCCAAACGCCACGGCGCTGCCGAGGTTGAGATACATCTTCTGTCCAAAAGAGAGCGGGAACGCGCCCGCAAGCGCGATGGCGGGGATCGCGGCAAGCGCGACAGCGACGCCGAGGGGCCAGGTCGTAAACGGTGTCGATGCGGTGCCGAGGGGGAAGGCGAGCACCGACGCGGCGGCCCCGGCGCCGCCCAGGATCACCGCCAGTTCGAAGCTGCGGCTCGCGAAGTTCGCCCCGGTGAACAACCCGGAGCAGCCGCGCGACCACACCCGCCGCAATGTCGTCACAGCGCCGGAGGAAGCACGCCGACGTCAGCGGTGATCAATAGCCCAGGCTCTGATCGTCGGTCGATCCGCCGTCGTGGGGACCGGCATGATTCTCCACATCACCGTGCCTGTCCCCGGATTCGGCTCCCATTCCCTGGACGCCCGTCAGAGCGCGGCCCATGAGCAAAACGCTCAGGATCAGAACTACCGCCCACCACTTCATCGACCTCGCCTCCCCCCTGCCCAGCGCTGCGATATCCTCCACTGCCGATATGATGAGACCCATGCGGCTAGATGCATTAAAAGCATACGCTTAAGACACCTATATCCAATCCGGGAGAATCTCTGGGGTTTGAGAAAATCTACAGGAGAAGCACTGAAGCGGCCTTAGTATATATGCCTCAGGGAGATCACCCTAAGGAGTGCGGCCCTGTGACCACGGGTAGATCCGCGTAGACTCAGCCCGAGCGGGTGAGCCTCCCCGGCTCCCCGCGTGCGAATTCCTTCACGGCGTGCCGCACTTACTCGTACCGGAGCGCCACGATGGGATCCAGCGCCGCCGCCCGCTGCGCCGGGTAGAACCCGAAGACCACGCCAACGAGCGCGGCGGACGTAAACCCAAGGATCATCGAGAACGGCGAGATCACGACCGGCCAGTGGCCGAGCGCCGAGGTTGCCCGAGCGGTGCCGAGCCCGAGCCCGATCCCGATCACCCCGCCGGCGGAGGCCAGCGTCAGCGCCTCCACGAGAAACTGCAGGAGGATGTCCCGTCCCCTGGCGCCCACGGCCATCCGGAGCCCGATCTCCCGCGTCCGCTCGGTCACGGAGACGAGCATGATGTTCATGATGCCGATCCCGCCGACGACGAGCGAGACGACCGCGATGCCCGCGAGGAGCAGCGCCTGGGTCTGAGACGTCGCCAGGCGCACCTGCTGCACGTCCGAAATGTTGTGCACGGAGAAATCGTCCGGCTGATACGGCGCGAGATGGTGGCGGAGGCGCAGCAGCCGCGCCGCCGCGTCGATCACCCCCGGGACGGCTTCCGGCGTCGCGGCGGAGATGGCGATGCTGCCCACCCACGCATTGCCGGTGAGCCGGTCCAGGAACGTGGTGATCGGCACGACGATCGTGTCATCGCGGTCGTGTCCAAAGAAGGTCTGCCCCTTGGTGTCGAGCACGCCGACGACGCGAAACGGCACGTTCTTGATCACCACGCCGGATCCGACGGCGCCGCCGGCGGGGAAGAGGCCCGCGGCCACGGTGCTGCCGAGCACGGCCACCTTGGCCCGCTGCGCCTGCTCGTTCGACGTGAAGAACCGCCCCTGCGCCACGTTCCAGTTATTGACCTCCGGCCACGACGGCGTGGAGCCGGCGATCGTCGTGAACCAGTTGGTCCCGCCCGCGACGGCCTGGGCGCTCGTCTGCGACGACGGCGCCGCGGCGGCCACCTCGGGGACCTGCTGCGCGATCGCGTCCGCGTCCGCCAGTTTGAGCGACGTCCGGGTGCCGGTGCCGAGGCTCACGCCGCCGCTGCTGACGGCGCCCGGGACGACGATGACGAGGTTGGCGCCGAGACTCTCGATCTGCGCCAGCACCGCGGCCTGCGCTCCGGAGCCGATCGCCATCGAGGTGATCACGGCGCCGACCCCGATGATGATGCCGAGCATCGTCAAGACCGACCGGGTGGCGTTGCGCCGGATGGCCTGCAGAGCCACGCGCAGCAGCACGGTGACGCTCATGCCCGGACCTCCTCAGGCGCGCCGGCGCCCGGCCGCGCGGACGCCGGGATGACCTCATCGACGGGGCGGTCGTCCGTGATCAGGCCGTCCCTGAACGTCACGACGCGATTGGACCACGCGGCGACCTGCACATCGTGGGTCACCAGGACGACCGTGATGCCGCGCTCCCGGTTCAACCGGCGGAACAGCGCCATGATGTCCGCGCTGCTCGCGCTGTCGAGGTTCCCCGTCGGTTCGTCGGCCATGAGCAGCGGCGCCCCATTGGCGAGCGCCCGACCGATGGCCACGCGCTGCTGCTGGCCGCCGGACAGTTCGCTCGGCCTGTGGGTGAGGCGGTCTCCGAGCCCTACCTGGTCGAGGATCGCGCGCGCGCGGCGCACCCGCTCATCGCGCTGGACGCCGGCGTACAGCATCGGCAGTTCCACGTTCTCCAGCGCCGACGTCCGCGAGAGCAGGTTGAAGCTCTGGAACACGAACCCGATGCGCGTGTTTCGCACCACCGCGAGCCGGTCGCGGGAGAGGCGCGACACCTCCTCCCCGGCGAGCCGGTAGGAGCCGGACGTCGGGTGGTCCAGGCATCCCAGCAGGTGCATGAACGTGGACTTCCCGGAGCCCGACGGGCCCATGATCGCGACGAACTCGCCGGCGCGGACGCGAAGGCCGACGCCCCTGAGCGCGTGCACCGCCGCCGGCCCCTCGCCGTACACCTTGGTCAGGCTCCGGACCTCGATCAGCCACCCGTTCTCCGCCGCCGGGGGCTGCCGCGCCGCCGTGGTCTCCACCACGTCTACGTCCCTCCCGGGGTACGGCCGCCGCCCGGTGCGCCGCGGGGGGACCCGCCCGGAGCCCCACCGGCGGGCGTCGAGCTCCCGGCGCCGCGGACCTGCGCGACGACCACACCGTCGCCCGCGTGAAGGTCCCCGCCGGTGATCTCGACGTTCTGGTTGTCCGAGATCCCGATGACGACGGAGACCGGGGACGGCTGCCCGCCGCGCAGGACCCAGACGGTCACCCGGGATCCCGGGGCTCCGGCCACCGGAGCCGGCGGGGCGGTTCCGTTCGTCGGGGTGCCGAAGCCGAACAACCCCCCGCCCCCGGGCGGCGCGGAGGGGGCGTTCCGCTGAGGCAGCGGACGGAACAGCAGGGCGGCCGTGGGCACCGCCAGAACATGCCGCCGGGTGGCCACGTCGATCGTCACCTGCCCGGTCATCCCCGGAAACAGCCGTCCCGAGCTGTCGTGAACGATCACCACCGCGTCGTACGTGACCACGTTTTGGACGATCGTGGGGTTGATCCGCAGCTGCTGGACGGTGCCGGAGAACACGACGTTCGGGAAGGCCGTGACCGAGATCTGCGCGGCCTCCCCCGCCCGGACGTTGCCGACGTCCGCCTCATCGACCGAGGTATCGACCTGCATGTCCGTCAGGTTTGTGGCCAGCGTGAAGAGCGTCGGCGTCTGGAAGGACGCCGCGACCGTCTGGCCGACGCTGACGTTTCGGGCCATCACGATCCCATCGACGGGACTCGTGATGATCGTCCGGGCGAGATTGTACTGCGCCTGTTGCACCGACGCGGCCTGGGACGCGACCTGCTGCTGCGCCGCGGCCGCCTGCGCCTGCGCGGTCTTCACGAGCGCCTCCGCGACGGCGACGGCGGCCTCCGCGGCATGGGAGTCGTCGGTGGCGGCCTTCACGGCGGTTTGATCCGCATCCATCTGGCTCTGGGGAATGAATCCCTGCCGCAGCAGCGATTCATCCCGCCGGACGGTGAGCTCCGCCAGCGCGAGCTGGGTCTGCGCTTTGGTCGCGTTCGCCTGCGCGCTTCGCAGGCTCGCCTGGTCCTGAGCGATGGCGCTCAGGGCGGCGGCATAACTGGCCTTCGCCGCAGCGAGGTTCGCGCCCGACTGCTGCGCCGCCGCCTGGAACTGCGTCGGGTCGAGCGTGGCCAGCACCTCGCCTTTGGTCACCCTGGAATTGTAGTCGACGTTGAGGGCGGCGACCGTGCCCGACACCTGGGTCCCGACCTGAACCGTGTCCACGGGATTGACCGTCCCGGTCTCGGTCACCGTCGCGGAGATATCGCCGTAGGCCACGGGACGGGTGATGTACCGGAGCACGTTGCGTTTGGGGGTCAAGCGCTGGGCGCCGGCGATCGCCCCCCCGGCGATGAAGACGCCGACCAGCGCGACGACGATCGCGCGCCGGACGCCCCTGCTCGCGAGTGTCATTGACTGCCTCCTCCGATGCCGGATGCGACCGGCATCCCCCGGGCGTGGCGCAGCGCCGCCGGGGCGGCCTGATACATGGCCGACGCCATGCCGCGCGGGATCATGAGACGTCCAGCGTCTGTCTCGGGAGCGTCACGGTGAACGTACTGCCGGCTCCCGGGGCGCTCCGGACGTCCACCTGCCCGCCGTGCGCCTCGACCAGCGACTTCACGATCGCCAGGCCCAGCCCGCTGCCCCCGCTGCTGCGGGCCCGCGACTCATCGGTCCGATGGAAGTGCTCGAAGATGTGCGGGAGGTCATCGGCGCGGATCCCGCTGCCGGTGTCGGCCACGACCAGGTGGATCCCGTCTCCGTCGCCGTCCCGCAGCGCAATCCGCACCTCCCCGCCGGGCGGGGTGTAGCGCAGCGCGTTCTCCACCAGATTCTGAACCACCTGGCGCAGCCGGTCGGGATCGGCCTGGATCGTGGGCAGGGTCGCCGGCTGATCCAGGCGGAGGGCGACCGCCCGGTCGGCCGCGAGCGGCGTGAACGCTTCCAGGGTTTCGCGCACGACCCGGCCCACGTCGGTCGGGCGCCGGTAGAGGTGCAGCTGCCCGGCCTGGGCCAGCGAGAGGTCCCGCAGGTCCGTGATCAGGCGCTTGAGCAGCAGGGCCTGGCTGTGGAGACCCGCGATCCGTTCCGGGGTCGGCTCGACAACATGGTCCAGCATCCCTTCCAACGTCCCTTGGATTACCGACAGCGGGGTCCGCAGTTCGTGCGCGATCCCGGCGAACAGGCGGCGGCGCTGTTCCTCCTGCGCGGCCAGCTGGGCCGTCATCCGGTTGAACGCATGCCCGAGCTCCGCGACCTCATCGCTCCCGGCCACCGGCACGCGCGGCGGGGCGCCCCCCCCGGCGATGACCCGGCTGGCCTGGGTCAGGGTGACGACCGGCTTCACGATGCGGCTGCCCAGCCACAGCGCCACCAGGACGCCCACCGCCGACGCCACCAGCGTGCCCCCCCAGATCGCGTTCCGGAACCGGCTCTCGAACAGGATCTCCCGCGGTCCAAACGGCGCCCGGTGCGGCCGTTCGGCGGGAGCGAGCCGCGGGGGCGCTGGCGCCGCCGGCGATACGCTCCCGCGCAGGCGCTCCTCGTTGCGCTCGACGTACTGCCTGAAGATGGTGCGGGCCGTATAGCTGGCGAACGTCGCGGTCAGCACGGTGGTGAGCAGCGCGATGCCGATGAACGCCGCGCTGAGCTTGCTCCGCACGCTACGCATGATGGTTGTCTGCGATCGAGAATTTGTAGCCGACCCCGTACACCGTCAGGATATAGCGCGGAGCCTTCGCATTCGGTTCCACCTTGCCCCGCAGATTCTTGATGTGCGCGTCCACGGTGCGCTCGTAGCCCTCGAACGCGTGGCCCTGGACCCGGTCGATGAGCTGCATGCGGGTGAACACCTGATTGGGATGGCTCGCCAGGATCTCCAGCAGCCGGAACTCCGTCGGGGTCAGGTCGAGGCGCCGCCCCTGCAGGGTCACCTCGTGGGCCCGCATGTCGATCACCAGGTCGCCGGCCCGCACCATCTCGGGCGTCTCGCGGCTGCCGCGCCGCAGCACCGCCCGCACGCGCGCCAGGACCTCCCGGGGGCTGAAGGGCTTGGTGATGTAGTCGTCGGCGCCGAGCTCCAACCCGATGAGCGTATCGCTTTCCTCGTCGCGGGCGGTCAGCATGATGATCGGGGTCCGCGCCGTTTCGCGAAGGCGCCGGCAGACCTCGCGGCCGTCGAGTTTCGGCAGCATCAGGTCCAGAATGACGAGATCCGGCTGCCCCCGCCCGAATGCGGCCAGGGCGGCTTCCCCGTCGGCCGCCTGGTCGACGTCGAACCCATCCCGCTGCAGGTAGTTCCGCAGCAGATCGACAATCTCGGGCTCGTCGTCGACGACCAGGATCCGCGGCATCGGCGTCAGGCGAGGGTCCCGAGGCGCTTCCGGTACTCGTCGTCGCCGATCTCGCCCCGAGCGTACCGCTCTCTCAGCATCTGGACCGCGGCGTCGGGCCGGCGCCACAGGGATGGGGTCAGCAGCGCCCGCCAGATCAGCACCACCAGGCCGATCCCCAGCAGGGCGCGCAGCAGGAGAAACGGTCCCACCAGCCAGGGGTGCGGCCCCCACCCGCGCGCGCCGACCATGTGCGGGCCGACCATGTGCGGGCCGAAGGGATACGGGCTCAGGGGCGGCGGCCCGGACACCTGCGGCGGCGGCCCGATCACCGTCTGAGCCGGCGCCGGGAGCGCCAGAGCCGCCACCAGGGCTCCTGCGAGCACCACCGGATGCACCCGCCATCTCCGCATCGCCGCGCCTCCCTCGACTCGTTCAGATACCCTCACTATGCCCCCCACGGTCGAAAAAGTTGTGAATCGGTGATGAAGATCTCGTGAATCCGCCGCCGCTACGGGAAGTGCCGGGGATCGAGCGCGTCCCGCAGCCCGTCCCCGATGTAGTTGATGGCGATCACGGTCAGGAAGATCATCACCCCCGGATAGACCGCGGTCCACGGCGCCGTCGTCATCTGGTCCTGGGCCGCCTGCAGCATGTTGCCCCAGGTCGGCACCGGCGGCTGGACGCCGAAGCCCAGGAAACTCAGACCCGATTCGGTCACGATCGAGCCGGCCACCCGCAGGGTCGCGGCGACGATGATCGGGCTGAGGCTGTTCGGCAGGATGTGGCGGAGCATCAGCCGGGCGCTGCCGGCCCCCAGCCCGCGGCCGGCCTCCACGAAGGCGGCCTCGCGCAGCGCCAGGAAGGACGCGCGCACCAGGCGCGCCACCGTCATCCACGACAGCACGGCGATGACGATCACGATCGCGAGCACGCCGCCCCGGAGGAAGGGGATCGCCACGGAGCGGAGCACCAGGGCGAGCAGGATCAGGACGAACAGCGCCGGGAACGACAGCATCATGTCGGTGATCCGCATCAGCAGGTTGTCCGGCCACCCCCCGTAATAGCCGGCGACGGCGCCCACCGCGGTGCCCACCGCGACCGCCAGGGCCATCGCCATCACCCCAATGGTCAGCGAGATCCGGCCGCCGTACAGGAGGCGGGTCAGCAGGTCGCGCCCCAGATCGTCGGTGCCCATCGGATGCCGCCAGGTGGGCGCGGCCAGGCGGTGATCGAGGTCGGAGTGCTCCGGATCGTACGGCGAGAACAGGTGGACGGACATCGCGCTCAGCGCAAAGACCGCGACGAGGCAGAGCCCCGCCAGCGCCATCCGGTGCCGGCGGAACCGGGTCCACGCCAGCTGCGCCAGCGTGCGGTGCCCGCGGGGGCGCGGCCGCCCGAAGGCGCCCGGCCGCGGCCTAGCCATACTTGATCCTCGGGTCCAGCGCGCCGTAGACCAGGTCGGCGGCAAGGTTCGAGAGGATGATCAGCGCCGCGTTCACGATGATGATCCCCATCAAGAGCGCGTAGTCGAACCGGAGCGCCGAATCGAAGAACAGCCGCCCCATCCCCGGCCAGCTAAAGATGGTCTCGGTGAACAGCGCGCCGCTGAACAGCGTCGGCAGATCGAGCGCGACGATGGTGACGAGCGGCAGCGCGGCGTTCTTGAACGCGTGCGTCCAGATCACCCGGCGGCCTCCCGCCCCCTTGGCCCGGGCCGTCCGGATGTAGTCCTCGTGGATCACCTCCAGCATGCTCGCCCGCATGTACCGGATGTACTGGGCCGCCGTGGCCAGGGTGAGCATGGCAACCGGCAGGAGCAGATGATCGATCCGGTCCCACACCGAGAACGGGGCCCCCAGCGTGTACATCCCGCCGCCGGGGAGCAGCGGCGCCCCCGTCAGCGGGTTGCGGAGGGTGGCGTGGAACACGATGATGAGGACGAGCCCGAACCAGAAGATCGGCACCGACTGGCCCATGAACGCCAGCGTGGTGGTGGCGTGGTCGAAGAGCGAGTACTGGCGCACCGCCGAGAGCATCCCGGCGGGGATCGCCAGCGCCATCGTCACGAGGAACGTCACCCCGAGGAGGTAGATCGTATTGGGCAGGCGCTCCCCGATCTCGGTGAGCACGGGCCGCCGCGAGACGAGCGAGTACCCCCAATCCCCGCGCAGGAGGGCGCCGAGCCAGTGCAGGTAGCGGACGTGGATCGGCTGGTCGAGCCCGAGCTCGCGCTCGATGCGCGCGAGATCCTCGGAGGTCAGCCGCGGGTTGTTCTCGTAGGCGGCGGTCGGGCCGCCCGGGACGATGTTGATGAGCACGAACACCGCGACGCTGATCAGAACCAAGAGCGGTCCCGACTGCATCACGCGGCGCAGCAGGTACCGGCTCATCCGCGCTCAGGGCCTCTGGCCCGCCCCCGCTGGGCGGGCGATAGGATCAGCGGGCCGCCCACCACCCCTGGGCGTTCCACGCCAGGTAGTCCCAGGGAGTGCCCACCCATCCCTCCAGCCTGTCCCGGTACGCGTGCAGCCTCGCGCGGTCGTACAGGTAGATGTGCGGCCGGTCCTGCACGAGCTCCTTCATCGCGTCGCAGTACGCCTCGCGGCGCGCGTGAAGATCGGGCACGCTGCCCGCCTTCTTCACGTCCGCGTCAAACTGCGGGTTCTGATACCGCGCGTAGTTGAACCCGCTCCCGCCGTTGTCGGCCGTCGGCATCTTCCAGGAGGCGAAGTAGCCCTCGACCTGCGAGTGGGGATCGATGTCGGGATTGGTGGTATACATTAACACATCAAAGTGCCCGTGCTTGCGGAACGCGCCGCTCGACCACGAGCCGAACAGCACCGGCGAGGGCACGTTTTCGATATAGAACTCGATCCCGATGGCCCGCATGTACTCGAGGATCAGCTGCTCCGCCTGCTCCCGGAGCTTGTTCCCGGTGGTGGTCTGGATCTTGAGACGCAGCCGCGTGCCGTCTTTGGCGTACCGCGCGCCCTTGGCCACCCGGATGCCGTCGGCGCCGGGGATCCACCCGGCTTCCTCGAGGAGCCGTTTGGCCTTGGAGGGGTTGTACGAACTGGGCGGCGTCGCGCACCGGGCCCACCCGAGGTGCAGCTCGTTCGTGCCGACGGTGGCCAGGCCGTAGAGCAGCTTGCTCGTGATCTCCCGCTTGTTGATGCCGAGCTCGATGGCCTCGCGCACCCGGGGATCGCCCAGGATTGGATGCGGGTGCTGCCTGGCCACCTCGGGGGGCGGCCCATCGAGGGCGGGATCGGCCATGTTGAGGACCAGCCGCTCGGCTTCGGGCCCCGGCGGAGAACTGATCCGCACTCCGGAGACGCCGCGGAACTCGGGCACGTCCGATTCGACCAGGTCCCAGACGACGTCCACGTCGCCGGTCCGCAGCAACTGCTTGCCCACCTCCCGGCTCGGCACGATCCTGACGATCACCCGGTCGAGATAGGGCTGCTCCTTGACCCGGTACCGCTCATTCCGGACCAGCGTGACGTGATCGGCCGATACCCACTCGACGATCTTGAAAGGGCCGCTGCCCAGGGGCTTCCGGTTGTACTCCCACTTCGTCATGGTGGTTGGGTCGCCGGTGGCGTGACGCGGCAGGATCCAGCGAAACCTGCTGAGGGACGGGGCGTAATAGTCCTTGTACCGGACGACGGCGGTCTGGGGATTGGGGCAGTCCACCGCCTGGATCTGGTCGTATCCGCTGGTCGTGACCGCTCCGCTCTTTGGGGTGACGATCGCTTCCCAGGTGAACTTCACATCGTCGCAGGTCAGCGGCCGGCCGTCCGACCAGGCGAGGCCGGGGCGCAGCCTGTACGTGATCGTCTTCCCGTCCTGCGACACCCCGCCGTTCGCCGGCGCCGGGACTTCCGCGGCGAGTTGCGGGAAATACTCCCCCTTCTCATTCGCCGCCACGAGCCCCTCGACGGTCAGGACGGCGACCTCGAAGGAAGCGGTCTGGGTGGCAAGATAGGGGTTGAGGAGCTCCGGCTCCTGGTACAGCGCTATGGTCACGGACCCGCCCCGGTGCGGCGCCTGCTGCGAGGCGGCGGGAAGCGCCGCCACGACGATCGCCAGCGCAGCCAGCCACACCGTCCCGGGTCCTCTCAGACGACTCATCACGATCCCTCCCTTGAGCGTCACCGGCCCATCACGAGCGATGCCCGCGTCACCCGCCGCTGATCCGAATCCTCGAGCGCCCTGCCGACGTCGCGGAGCGGGTATTCCGCGTCGAGCAGCGCCTCGAACGGAAAGCGCGCCCGGGTGGCCGCGAGGAAGTCGAGGGCGCGCTTGAGGTACCAGGGGTGGTAGCGGATCGCGGGCAGGATCTGCACGCCGCGGCGGGTCAGTGTGCCGGGGTCGAACGGCGTCAGGTGGCCGGGGGAGATGTTCCCCAGCTCGACGACCCGTCCGCCGGGCCGGACGAGATGGATGGACTCGGCAAACGCCGCCGGGACGCCGGTGACCTCGACCGCCACGTCGGCGCCCGCGCCGCCGGTGAGCGCGGCGACCCGGGCCGCCCGCTCCTCGGGCGTGTCGTGCTCGCGGAAGTCGATCACCATATCGGCCCCGAACCGGTGCGCCAGCTCCAGCCGCCCCGGTACCCCGTCGATGACGATCGTCTTCGCGCCGCGCGCCTTCGCCACCGCGAGCGCGCAGAGGCCGAGGCCGCCCGCCCCCTGCACGACCACCTGCTCCCCCGACGCCAGCCCCGCCTGGTCGAGCGCGAACAGGAGCTCCGACAGCGCGCAGTTCGCGCTGGCCGCCGCGGCATCCGGGATCTCGTCCGGCACGCGGTAGAAGTACTGGTCGGGATGGACGTAATAATGCGTCCCGAAGGCCCCATGAAAATGCGGCGGGGCATCGGCCGGCTGGGACCAGTAGCGATAGCAGTTGACGCACAGGTTGAACCGCCCGGCCTGACACGCCGGACACTTCCGGCAGGTAATGAAATACGCGCAGACGACCCGGTCTCCGGGGCGGAGCGGGGCGCCGGCGTAGTCCCTGTCGACCCCCGCCCCGAGGGCGAGGACGCGCCCCAGCATCTCGTGGCCCAGCACGCTCCCCATCTTGACCGTCGGGTGGTGCCCGCGCCAGATGTGAAGCTCCGAGCCGCAGACGTTGGCGCGCACCACTTCCAGGAGCACCTCGCCGGGCCCGGGCCCCGCGACGTCGTAGGTTTGCAGTTCTATCTGCCTGGGTGCGACCAGGACAACGACCGTGCCGCGCATGTTCCACCCCCGCAGGCGATAACGCTGGGACCCCGCCCGGAGCGAGATTCTTCGCTGCCGCGCCGGCGGCCTCCCGGGAGTCCACCCCGGCGAATGGCCCCCGGTCCCCGCGGGGGCGGGATGCCGCGCGCTTTCCCTCGAAGCGGCCCGCCGGGCATCACCGGCCGCCCTGCGGCGAGGAGTGCCAGTCGGGATCGACGAAGAGAGGCTCCAGCTCCCCCCGTGCGGCCAGAAAACATAAGGAAGGGGCGCAGGGAAGCGACTCCTCCCTGCGCCCCCGGAGGCCGGCCGGTGCCGTTCCCCGGCTACTTGTGCATCGTCTTCGCGGCGAGCACGAACTCGTCCGTGTAGGTCTTCCTGAGGTCGATCTTGCTGGGATCCATGTCCGTCTCGAACGACGCCAGCACCTTGAGCACCGTCGGCGGACCGTCCGGCGGCATCTGCCCCGTCGGGTTGAACATGTTCATGCTCGCCGCAAGCGCGGCGAGGTAGAGCGGCTTGTCGCCCACGTAGTAGTCCTCGGGCATGTTCTCCGCCACCGCGGCCGGCGTGTGGGACTGCAGATATCCCAGCGTCCTCACGAACGCGGCCACGGTCCGCTGCACCACATCCTTGTGACGGTTCACGAAGTCGGTCTGCATGTACAGGCACGCCGCCGGATAGGTGCCCCCCAGCGCGCCCCGCGTGCCCGCCGCGGTGCGCATGTCGACCAGCACATCTGCCACCCCCATCTTCCGCAGCCGGGAGATGGTGGGCTCGGTCGTGACCGCGGCGTCGATGCGGTTCTGCTGCATGGCCGCGATCAGCGTGTTGCCGGCGCCGACGGCCAGTGGCGTGTACTGCGTGCGGTCGCCGCCGCCTTTCGTCACCAGGAACGAGGCGAGGAAGTTCGTTGAGGATCCAAGCCCAGTCACGCCGATCTTCTTGCCTCTCAGGCCGGCCAGCGACTTGATGCCCGACCGCTTGGAGACGACCAGGGCCTCACCCGGCACCCGGTCGAGGATGACCACCGCTTCTAGGATCTTGCCCTTCGCCTGCAGGTCGATGGTGTGGTCGTAGAATCCCACCACGCCGTCAACCCGGCCCGCGATCATCTCCTCCTCGGCCGACTGACCGGCCTCCTCGCTATACAGCGTCACGTCGACCCCGGCGTCCTTGAAGTACCCGAGTCGCTGCGTGAGCATCGCGGGCAGGTAGATGATCTTTTCCAATCCCCCGACCATGATGCTCATCTTCGGCGGGGCCTGCGCGCCCACCGGGCCGGCGGCCCCGACCCCGAGCAGCAGGACGCTCAGCAGCAGTGCCGTCCACATCCGATCCTTGCGCATTCAGCACCCTCCCTTATCTTCGCTCTACCTCCCATGTTTCGATCAGCGCTACCTGTAATTCTACTCCACGCTTACCTTTGTTCCATTCCTCGCGTCGATCGGCCTTCGATTGGCTTTCTCGGATATCCCTCGCACCGCTCACGGCCCCGGCCGCTGGGCGGCCGGCCTCCACGGGGTCAGCCGGGTCTCCAACCGGGTGACGAGGGCGTCCGCGATCAGCGCCACGACGGAAAGGATCACCATCGCCGCGAAGACGCCATTCGTATTGAACGCGCCCTGCGCGGCCGCCACGAGATAGCCGAGGCCGCGGGTGGCCCCCAGAAACTCGCCCACCACCGCGCCCACCAGGGCGAACCCGAAGCTGGTGTGCAGGCTGCTCGTGATCCATCCGAGGGCCGACGGGAACATCACGTCGAACGACAGCTGCCGCGGGCCCGCCCCGAGGATCCGCGCGTTGTTGACCAGGTTGAGATCGACCTCGCGCACGCCTTGAAAGGCGTTGAAGAAGACAATGAAAAAGGTCAGGGTCACGCCGAGGGCCACCTTGCTGGCCATGCCCAGTCCGAGCCAGATGATGAAGATCGATCCGAGGATGACCCGCGGGATCGCGTTCCCCATCCGCACGTAGGGTCCGAAGACCGCGGCGAGCGTCCGGTTCCGTCCGAGGGCGAACCCCGCGATCACGCCGATCACCACGCCGATGGCGAACGCCATCACGGTCTCTTCCACCGTCACGGCCACGTGCTGCCACAGCGGCCCCTGGGAGGTGCCGCGGGTCACCCAGCGCCAGATGGTGGCCGCGATCCCGGAAGGCTGGCCGAAGAAGAACGCGTCCACCCACCCCAGCCGCACGCTGCCCTCCCACCCGCCCACGACCACGACGAACACCGCCACCTGGAGGATCCGCTCCAGCCGGTGCCGCCGCTGGTCGCGCGCCTCCGCGGCCAGCTCCTCGCCGACCAGGGCGGTGGCGGAGAGATCAGGCGGTTGCGCCTTTTGTAGTACGCTCATAGGTCACGACGACCTCGCTGCGCAGATCCTCCCAGATGAGTTCGTAGAAACGCGTGAACCGCGGATCGAAGCGGATCTCCGTCACGTTCCGGGGGCGAGGCAGATCGATCGGGTACGCGCGCTTCAGCGTCGCCGGCGCCGCCGTGAACACCAGCACTCGGTCCGCCAGCGAGATGGCTTCCTCCAGATCGTGGGTGACGAACACCACGGACGCCGAGGTCAGCGACCACAACTCCAGCAGCTCGTTCTCCATAAGCGTGCGCGTCTGCACGTCCAGCGCCGCGAACGGCTCGTCCATCAACAAGATCTCCGGTTCGTTGATCAGGCTCTGGGCCAGGGCGACCCGTTTGCGCATCCCGCCGCTGAGCTGGTTGGGATAGCGGTCCTCGAACCCCGCCAGCCCCACGCGCGCCACCCAGTCGCGCGCCCGCCGGCGCGCCTCCTTCCGCGGCACCCCGCGGTAGATCGGCCCGGTGGCGACGTTGTCCAGCACGTTCTTCCATGGGAAGACCGCATCGGTTTGGAACATGTAGCCGGCGTGGCGGCCGACCCCCGTCACGGGCTCGCCGAGCACGAGCACCCGGCCCCGGCTCGGCGCTTCGAGCCCGGCGATCAGGCTCAGCGTGGTCGATTTGCCGGATCCCGTCGGACCGACGATCGCGCAGAACTCGCCGTGCGCCACCTCGAGCGACAGATCGCGGACCGCCGTGTAGAACGTCCGGCTCGGCGTCCGGAACCGCTTGGTGACCTCGTGCAGCGAAATCGCCGGCTCCCGGCCGGCCTGCGCGTGCATGGCGTGGCTTTTCGCCGCGGGCCGGACGTTCTCCCTTGATATCGGTCCCCTCCGGGGCCCTGGGAGAGTGCGTGAACATTCACGGCATCTTCACCACGCGTTCACGGGTTCTTTGATGACACCGGCGAGAGCATCATGTAAGATATACGTTGAAGGGATGCAGAGGGCACGAGCGGCATCAGGGAGGAACCTTGTCATGGGGCGTGTGATGGGCCAGGGTATGATGCTCGGTATCGCCGCGGCGATCGCCGTGTTCGGGACTCCGATCGTCGCCCACGGTCAGGCGCTGACCTGCGTGCCGGGGACCACGACGCTGGTCCGGGCCGTGGGGCCCCAGGCGGCTCCAATGCTGGTGCCCGCCCAGGTGCACGCCACGATCTGCTCGCAGAACGGCGCCATCGTGGCGGTCCTGCCGTCCTTCACCACCGTCGGCCCCGCCTCGGCCCCGATGATCATCCCGGTCGAGACGAACGTGAGGACGTGCGTTCCTACCACGGTCGCGTCCACACCGGTTGCCGGCGGCGGGCTTCAGCCGCCCCTCCAGTTCGTGCAGGTGGGATCCGGGGTGTTCGCGGTCAACCTCGCGGCCCCCACGACGCTGGCCACGCCGGCGCCGGCGGGCGTGACCGTGCTGTCCACGGCGTTCACCTGCTTCTGAGGCCTCAGGCGCCGGAAGACGCTCCGCGAGATACGTAGGCCGCCCGTGGGGAAATGAACCCCGGGCACCGGCCGGCGGACTGCCCGGGCCGGCCGTCGTGATGGGCTGATGCAGCACATCAATCTCGCCATCGCATTCGCCGCCGGGGTGCTGGGGTTCTTCTCGCCCTGCGTCGTCCCGCTGATCCCGGGGTACCTCTCGTTCATCTCCGGTGTCTCGCTCGCGGATCTCCCGCCCCCCGAGCGCCGCCGGCGGACCGGGCGGGTGGCGCTGGCGACCGCGGCATTCGTCCTGGGCTTCTCGGTGATCTTCACCGGCCTGGGCGCCTCGGCATCGTTTTTCGGGGCCTTCGTCCTGGACAACCGTCTGCTGCTCAGCCGGATCGGGGGAGTGATCGTCATCCTCCTCGGCCTTTCGATGCTCGGGGTGATCAGGCTTCCCGCGCTCGCGCGCGAACTCCGGATGCAGATCTCCCGGCGGCCGGCTTCCATCCTGGGCGCTTTTCCGGTCGGGATGGCGTTCGGGTTTGCCTGGACGCCGTGCGTGGGACCCGTGCTGGCCGCGGTCCTCACCCTGGCGGCGACGACCCAGCGCGCCGCCGACGGCGCGCTCCTGCTCTTCGCCTATTCACTGGGATTGGGGGCGCCGTTCCTCGCCGCCGCGGTCCTCCTGACGACGGCGTTCAACGCGCTGCGTGTGGTGAGCCGTTACGGGCGCGCGATCCAGATGGCCAGCGGCGTCTTCCTCGTCGCCATGGGCGGGGCGCTGCTCTTCGACCTGGTGTTCCGGCTCAACGCCTGGATCCTGGAGGTGTTCCCCTTCCGGCCGGGGCTCTAGCAGGGACGGTGAAGCGAACACGCCCGGTCGGCGGCGCGAGGCAGCCGGGTCAGGTCTTGACCGAGCCCGAGGTCAGCCCCCCGACATAGTGCTCGACGAAGAACGAGTAGATGAACGCGACCGGGACGCAGCCGAGGAGCGCCGCGGCCATCAACTGCCCCCAGTAGAACACGTCGCCCCTGATCAATTCCGCGATCGCGCCCACCGGCACGGTGCGCACCGACGTCTTGGTCAGGAAGATCAGCGCGTACAGGAACTCGTTCTGCGAGAGCGTGAACGCGAAGATGCCCGCCGACAGCAGGCCCGGCGTGCTGATGGGCAGCACGACCCGCACCATCGCCTGCCACCGGCTGGCGCCGTCGATCCGCGCCGCCTCCTCGAGCTCGCGCGGCACGCTCTTGAAGTACCCCATCAGGAGCCACGCGCAGAACGGGACGAGGAACGTCGGGTACGTCAGCATCACCGAGCCGAGCGTGTCGCCGAGGCCGAGCCGGTCGACGATCTCGGCCATCGGGATGAACAGCAGCGTCTGCGGAACGAGGTAGGTGGTCGCGATGCCGACCGCCAGCACCGCCGCGCCGGGGAAGCGCATCCGCGCGAGCGGATACGCCGCCATGACGCCCAGAACGAGGGACGCGGCGGTCGAAACGACGGCCACGGCCATCGTGTTGTACGTCCACCGGAGGAACTGGGTCTGGGTGAGCAGGTCCGCATAGTGTTTGAGGGTGGGGTGGTGCACGACGAGCGGCATGATCTGCGGGTTATACAGTTCCTGGTTGGGCTTGAGCGACGTGATCAGCATCCAGTAGAACGGGAACAGCGCAAAGACGACGAAGCCGGCGAGGGGGAGGTACAGGCCGAACGCCCGCGCGCGCCAGCCGGACGCCCCGACCATGTCACTCTTTCCTCAAGTAGAGCGTCAGGCCCATGATCAGCAGCAGCAGCGCGGGAAACATCGCAAGGGCCACGGACGCGCCCAGGCCGAGCTGGCCCCCGCCCATTGCGATGTTGAACGCATAGGTGGCGAAGAGGTGGGTGGCGTTGGCCGGCCCGCCGCCCGTCAACACGTACACGAGCTGGAAGTCCGAGAAGGTGAAGATGACCGAGAACATCGTGACGATGATCAGGACCGGCCTGAGCAGCGGGAACGTGACGTAGCTGAAGCGCTGGCGCGGGCCCGCGCCGTCGATCGCCGCCGCCTCGTACAGGTCGGGTGGGATCGTCTGCAGGCCGGCGAGCAGCGTGATCGCGTAGAACGGCAGGCCGCGCCACGTGTTGACGAAGATGATGGACGCCATCGCGAGCGAGGGGTTTCCGAGCCACGACGGCACCGCGTGGAGCCGCGCCGCGTGCACGAGCACCCAGTTGATCACGCTGAACGTGGGGTCGAAGATCCACATCCACGCGACGGTGCTCAGCACCGTCGGCACGATGAAGGGCAGCAGCAGCGAGGCGCGCACCGCGTTCTTGAGCCGGAACTGCTGGTTCATCACGAGCGCCAGCGCGAGGCCGCCCGCGGCCTTGAGGAGGGTCGCGACGATCGTGTAGGTGAACGTGTTGCGCGCCACCTGCCAGAACACCGGATCGCTCAGGTCCAGGGCGAAGTTGCGGAGGCCGACGAACACGCCGGGCCGCCCGACCGGGCGGCTCTCCAGGCTGAGGTAGACCCCGTAGAAGAACGGGTAGGCGACGAACGCGGCGAGGTACAGCACCGGCGGCGCGAGCATCAGCCAGCTCCACACCGCCTCGCGCTCGAGCACGCCCCTCCACGCCGGCCGGCGGACGGCCGCGGCGGGGACGGTGACGCTCTGCGCTCTCGTGACGTTCACGGCGCGGCGCGCGGACCGCGATGGGTCAGCTCGCCCCGTAGATCTGCTTGATCTGCGCCGTCGCGGTCTTGATCACGTCCCGGGTCGACGCTCCGGCGCACGCCTTCGCGAACATGTCCACGACCACGTACTTGGACACGCTCTCCGACATCGCCCGGCTCGCCGGCCCGGGCCACCCGGGCAGGTGCGACGTCGCCAGCGACTCCTTGTACGGGATGTTCCGGGGCTCGGCCTTCCACATCGGCGCGTCGTCGTATCCGTGGAGGAAGGGCGCGTAGTAGGCGTCGCCGGCCTCGTACCAGCGGGATAGCTGCGGCTTCTGCATCAGCCACCGGAGGAAGGCCTGGGCGGCCTCGCGGTCGGGCGTGTGCGTGAAGATCGAGTGGCTCCAGGAGTTCAGCAGATGATACCGCTGGCCGGTGGGCCCCTTGGGGTTTTGCGACTGGTCGATGACCTTGGCGATCTCCGGGAAGTCGCGCTTCGCGGCCCACAGGATGCTGGTCGCGTTGTTCGTACAGGAGATCTGCTGGCCGAGGAACGCCTTGTTGTTGTTGGGATCGGTCCAGCCCAGCACGTCCTCAACCATCGTTTGCCGGAAGAACGTCCGGCAGAAGTCCACCGCCCTGGCCGTCTCGGCGGAGTCGAGGACCACCGCCTTCCCGTCCCTGTCCACCTCGCGGCCGCCGTACGACCACAGGAGCGGGTAGAGCCAGCCGTGGTTGTCGCCAAAGCCGTGCCCCAGCTCGAAGCCGAAGGGATGCCCCCTGGCTTTGAGCTTCGTCCCGGCCTCGAGAAGCTCGTCCCAGGTCCCCGGGAAGCGGTGCACGCCGATTTCGGCGAACCAGTCGGTCCGCCAGACCATGAGCTGGCCGACGTTGCCGAAGGGGAGCGCCTTCCACCTGCCGTTGACGAACGTCGCCTCCTTGGCGCTCTGGTACCAACCGCCGTTCTGCCCGCCGATCTCCGCGGCGATGTCGCTCAGGTCCACGTACTTCTCGTCGTAGAGGTACGGCCAGTTGAAGAAGTTCAGCGTGATGTCCGGTCCCGAGCCCGTCTCCGCGACCGTTGTGACGCGCGTCTGGAGGCTCCCGACGCTGGCCAGCTCGTAGTTGATGCGGACCCCGGCCGCCTTCTGATACTCGGGGGCGAGCGTCTGCCGGAAGTACTCGTCGAATGTCTTGATGAAGGAGTTCTCGTGCAGGATGCTGAGCGTCTGGGCCTTCTGCGCGGCGGCAGGACCCGGCCGGACCAGAGCGGCGCCGGCCGCGCCGGCGGAGAGCCTCAGGAAGCCGCGGCGGGACAGCGGCTGGGCGATGCCGGTCATCGTGATCCCCCCTTCTCCCGGCCCGGCTCCGGCGCCGGGCCCGCGGAGGTGTTCTCCGAACGGCGCCGGGACCCTCTTTGGAGCGTTATCAAATGTTCACACTCGGCGGCTAGGCTGAGATCAGCGCGTCAGCAGAAAGGTGGTGCCTAGTGCGCTCTCTGACCAGCACGTTACTGCTGCTCGCCGCGGTGGGATTGGCCGCGCTGCCGGGAGGCGCCGGCGGCGCTTCGAACGCGCCCGAGTTCGCCGGGGGCGGCCTCTGGTTCAACACCGACGCGCCGCTCACACTCGCCGGCCTTCGTGGGAAGGTCGTTGCGGTGGACATATGGACCGGCGGGTGCATCAACTGCCTCAACACCCTTCCCTATGTCAAACAGTGGGACGCCAGGTACCGGAGCAAGGGGCTCGTGATCGTCGGCGTGCACTCTCCCGAGTTTGCCCACGAGCATTCGGTGGAGTACGTGAAGAACGCCATCGCGCGGCAGGGCATCAGGTACCCTGTCGTGATGGATAACAATTTCAAGATCTGGGACGCCTACAAGAACGTCTACTGGCCGGCGCTCTACCTGATCGACAAGAAAGGCGCCATCCGGTACACGCACATCGGCGAGGGCGAGTACGACACCACGGAACGGACGATCGTGAAGCTCCTGGCCGAGGCGAGCTAGCGCCCAAGACCAGAGAATTGGCGGAGATCAGCGGCGTACCCTGATGGTGAATCACTCCGGCAGGTACGTCTTCGCAATTCCTGCACCGATTGTATAATTCGGGTCGACCATGTTGCCCAACCGTGCACGGCCGATCTGCGTAAGCACCAAGTACGCATCCCACTTGTCGAATCCATAATCGGCCACCAACCATTTCACCAGATCCGCGTAGGCGATACGCGCCGCGTCCTCCATGGGCCGTGCGCTCCCGATACTCATGATGAACGTATCGCTTTCAAGTCGTGGCCACGACAGCGTCCATTGCTTTCGAACATCCACCGTGATCGTCGTGCGTGTCGGGTGCTCGATGGCCACACCGCATAGTTCACCATCGCCTTGTGTCGCGTGGCAATCCCCGAGGTAGAGCAAGGCTCCTTCGATGCGCACCGGCAGGTAGATCGTGGCTCCTGGGCAGATATCGGGAAGATCCATGTTCCCCCCATGATTCCCCGGCGTGAGGGCGCCAATCGAGTCGATGCGGGGAGACGTGCTAATTGTGCCGATGAATGGCTTGTAAGGAAATTTCAACCGAGTGTTCCACGTCACGTGTTCTTCCGTCACTTCCAGCTTTCGTACGATCTCAGGCAGAGGGTCATGGAGCATCGCTGTCAGATCGGTAGCGGTCAGGCCGCCAAAGTATGGCACGAGACACGTGGTGCCGCGAGGTTGTGGCCCACGCGGCTTTATCGAATCGATGCGGACGGCGAGACAGTCGCCCGGCTCGGCCCCTTCTACATACACGGGTCCGTTTTGAGGATTGACATAAGGGTATTCAAGGACTTGGCTCGGCTTGATCCCCTCATGCGTGATCCGCCCTTCGAAAGCGTCCCGGGTCTCCACGACGATCGTGTCGCCCGGACGGACTCGGAGCACCGGTGAAACATACGGGCCGACAGTATAATGGTATTTATTTTGGACCTCTTCGGTAAGGTGATGGGTCGCCATGCCGTCCACTCCTCAGTGAGTCGTCTTCATCCCAATCTGCAGGAAGCCACCTATATGGCCAGATACCGCACGAGGTGATCCCGATCGGTGAGTTCTTCTCGAGTGAGCGTTGCCACGATCCGCCCCTTGTCCATGGCATAGGCACGATGGGCGACACTCGAAATGAGGCGCATGTTTTGCTCAACCAACAGGATCGTCAGCCTCTCCTCCCGGTTCAACCGGACAAGAATCCGGGCGATCTCATCCACGATGTTTGGCTGAATCCCCATCGAGGCCTCGTCGAGGAGGAGGAGTGCCGGATCACCGACCAGGGCGCGCCCGATGGCCAGCATCTGCTGCTGCCCCCCGCTGAACGTGCCCGCCAGTTGCCGCCGGCGCTCTCGGAGCACCGGAAAGTACTCGTAGACGAGGTCGTACAGTGGCCGCGTCTTTTCACGGTTGATCGTTTCTCCGAGCATGAGGTTCTCCTCGACCGTCATCTCGGGGAAGATCTCACGCCCTTGAGGTACATAGCCGATACCCAGCGCGGCGCGCCGGTCTGCCGTGAGGGGCGCAACCTGCATGCCCTGGAAAAGAATGGAACCCCACCCGACCGGCAGCAGTCCTATGATCGCCCGCATTAACGTAGACTTTCCGACCCCATTTCGTCCGATGGTCGCGACAATTTCTCCAGCCGCGAGACGGAGCGTGACTCCCTGAAGGATGTCACCACTTCCGTAGCCAGCCCTTAGCTCGCGTACTTCAAGAACCGCAGCCCCCATGGCTACTGTTCTCCGAGATAGATCCGGCGTACGTCCTGGTTGGACTCGATCTCCGCAAGAGTGCCTTCCGCGAAGACGCGCCCATAGTGCATCACGGTAATCCGCCTGGCGATATGGCGGACAAAGGCCATGTCGTGCTCAACGACAATGACTGTCATACCCTGCGCGTTGAGCCTGATGACGAATTCTGCAGTCAGGGCTGTCTCTTCAGGAGTCATCCCAGCCGTCGGTTCGTCTAGGAGCAGAAGGTCCGGACCCGTCGCCAGGGCGAGGCAGATCTCAAGCCATTGTTGCGAACTGTGCGGGAGTTCCCGAGCCAATCGTTCGAGTTCGTGGTCGAGGCCCAGGCTGTGCAGCGCCCAGCCCACATGTCCATTCTGACCCTCGACGTCTCGGCTTGCTGTGCCTGCGACCAGCAAATGCTGGCGTACTGTCAGCTCGCGGTAGATGCGAACGTTCTGAAACTTCAGGGAGAGACCCCGTCGAACTCTAAGAAAGGGCGGGAGATAGGTGATGTCTTCTCCTTTGAAGAGCACCCGCCCGGCATCTGGCTTGTGGAGACCGGTCAGCAGGCTGAAAAACGTGGATTTCCCCGCGCCGTTTGGCCCGATGAGGCATCGCAGCTCTCCCCGGGCAATCGTCATCGCCAGGTGGTCAACGGCGCGAATCCCACCAAACGACCTCGTCAGATCATCTGTCTGAAGGAGCACTGCGTCATCACCGCCGGCCCGTCTATGCATCGACGCCCGCCTCTTCAATGCTCCCTCGACTCGACCGGGGTGTGAGTCGCCCGCGTCCGCGCGCGGGATGTCCACCATCGTCCGGCGTGCGCCAGGGCGACCACGATGCCGGTCGGGAAAAAGAGCATCGTGGCAAGCAGCAGCCCGCCGAGAACGAGAAAAGCGTAGGCGCCGCCCCAGACGGCGAGGGAATCTGCCAGCCAACGAAGCGCGATCACTGAAAGGAAGACGGCGAGGAGGCTACGCCTGCCCCCGACCGCGGTCCAGATCACCGGCAACGTGGCCGCCAGCAGTCCGATGTTGGACGGGCTCATGTAGTTTCCCCAAGACACGTACAACACTCCACTGACGCCGGCAAGCGCGGCGGCCAGCATGAAGACTTGGACCTGGATCGCATCCACATGATGACCAAGCATCCGGGTGCGTTCTGGATCGTCGCGGATCGCCACCACGATGTGACCATAGCGCGAGTTGACAAGCAGCCGCAGCCCCAGGTAGGTTAGCATCGCAAGAGCGACCGCGAGGTAGTAGAATGGCGTGGATGCACCCCCGAGCGCGATCGGCCCAATCGTCAGGGACGGGATGTTCGTCATCCCGTTGTAGCCGCCGAAGAGCACCCGCCCAATGCGCCACCGGTATCCCGCCGTCTGGGCCATGAAGGTCTCGAGAATCAACGAGAGCACCAACGTGAGCAGAGGAATGATCCACCCACTGACCTGACCGTAGAACACGAAGTATCCAAAGGCTCCAGCGAGCAGTATCGCCGCCGCGATGCCGCCGGCTGCCGCCAACAGCGTGCCGGCCGGTAGACCCACCAGGTTTCCCGCGATAAGTCCGTAGACGTACCCCGCCGCCCCGAAGAATGCGGCTTGGCCGAAGCTGAGCACGCCGTTATAACCCCACAACAGACCAAGCCCCAAGCCCATGGGAACGAACAGGAGAAAACTCGCCAAGCTGGACAGCGCGAACGTGGACCCGATCAGCGGGTAAAACAGCAGCCCGGCCGCGCACAGTGCAGCAGCTGTCCAGAATGCGGGAGAGGTCCCCAGCTCCTGCGGCCCGTTTACCATTCGCCAAAAGCCGCCGCTCCGCACCCTCATGACACCAGCCCGCGCCCCATTCGACGACGGCCTGCGTCACGCAGATACCCGGAAAACCCCCGGGGAAGGAACCGGATAATCACGAGTGAGGCGATCAACAACCCGATGCGTCCGATGAACGTGCCGAGCACGCTGGACAACGGCGTTGAGATGAGCGCAAGGAAAGCAGAGCTCGTCAAAGCGCCGACGATCGGGTTAGTGCCTCCGCCGACCACGACGGTAATGAATGCAACGTCGACGAACGTCGTCCCCATCAGCGGCACAATCGTCGTCGTGGGTGCGTACAGAGCACCGGTGAGCCCCGCGAGGGCCGATCCGGCAGCAAACGTTAGCATGTAGATCCGACGGGTGCTGATCCCGAGCGCCTGAGCCATTTCGGGGTTCTGCATCGTTGCGCGGGTCCACACGCCGAGGCGCGTCCGGTAGAAGACCCACCACGCAAGCCACACGACCAGCACCGCTACTCCAAACAGCATCAACCGATACCCGCCGAACGCATACCCGCCGTATCCAACGGTCCACTGGGGCAGCGGGACGGACACGAGGGACGGTCCAAAAAGGATCAAGACCCCCTGGCTGAGAATTAAGCTGACTCCCCATGTAGCGACGAGCGCGCCAAGCTTGTCGCGGTAGAACCGTCTGATGACGGTCCGCTCCAACACAAGGCCAAATAGCGCCAGGCCAATGACGCTGAGGAGCACGCATACAGGCAGCGGAAGATGCATCTCGTTGTACGAGAGCGTGGTGATGTAGGCCCCCAACATGATGAGTTCCCCGTGAGCCAGGTTGATAACGTCGAGGACTCCGAGGATGATCATGAGGCCCAGCGCCGCAAGCAGCAGGAAGGCAACGTTGTCCGCGAACTGGTAGAGAAGATTGATACCATAGGGCAGGTTCATGTCGTGCGCACTCCGTGTCGGTGACTACTCACTCGTTCTGATGGGAGCGCCTGGGCTCCTGCGGCTCTCGCCCCAGGAGCCCACAGCGTCACTTGCGCCTTCTCGGGCGCTTACGCGGGATTGTTACTTCTTGAGAAACTTCTTGAAGAATGGATCCTCATCAGGGATATACTGCTTGTACTCCGGGGTGCGGACGAGGTTCACGCCGAGCCGCCGCGTCCACCACGGATCGATGTGGGGCCACTCGGCGACAAATGTGATGTTGTGGTTCTCGTCACAGCTTGCGAGGCGAATGTACTGACTCAGATGGTGCGTCGCGGGGTCCATGCGGACCCATCCCGCCGGGGCCTCAACGCCGATTCCGGATTCCAGGGCTTCCATCACCGCAGGCTTGTCAGTGGTGCGTGCGAGCCGCACGGCCTTCGCGTACAGGTGAGTGGCGACATATGCGCTGTGACCCTCCATTGCCATGTAGGGTTCATCAGGGAACATCTTCCTCCACCGCTCCACGAACTTCCGGTTGCGTGGCGTCGGGATCTCCTCCATATAACTCGCGGTGACGTGGAACCGCGCCAGGGCCGGCGGCTTGAACCGAAGGTGCTCATATCCTTGAGCGATGTTGATGCTTGAACCCATGGGGATGCGGACTCCAGCAGCCTGTGCCTGAGGATAATAGTTGGAGTGATTTTGGCCCGTAATGTACATCATCAACCAATCGGGCTTGACCTGCTGAATACGCGCGATGCTCGAACTGAACTGGGACACGCTGAGGGGAATGAACTCCTCGCCAATGACCTCCGCGCCCAGGACAGGAGCCATGGCCCGCGTCCACGCCGCACTCAACTGACCGAAGTTGTAATCTGCCGCAAGGGTGTAGATGCGCCGACCGAAACGCTGGATCATGTACTGCATCACGGGCAAAATCTGCTGCTCCGGCAGGGCCCCGGTGCAAAATGTGTACTTGTCGGCGACGCCCCCTTCATACTGGTTGTTGTAGAAATACAACATTTTATTCTCGTCCATAATCGGGCGCAGCGCCTCGCGCTCAGCGCTGGCGAAGCCTGCCATGATGACATCGGCCTTGTCTTGGAGAATCAGCCGCCGCGCGAGTGACTGGAATTGGCGGTTGTCCGACTGCGGGTCCGGAGCGATGAGGTCGATCTTCCTGCCTAGGACACCCTGGTCTCCGGACTTCTCCAGATACTCATCGGCCTCATCCCATACGACAGCATCCTTAGACGGCGCCTCCCCCCGATCGATGACAGAGGAACCGCTCCCCAGTTTGGGATGCTCTATTGGTGGCTTGGCGGCCACTTTCGCAAACACGCCGGGACTGCCTGGGCCCTGCAACCCACCCTTGAGCGTAAATCCGTCGTTAATCTCCTTGATCGCCAGCTGCGTCCCGTGCCATTTGTTGAGGCCGAAGATCGCGAAGTTCCCTGAACGATCCTCCAGCAGTCCGAACTTAATCGTGGAGGCTGCGGCGCCAGAAACGATGTTGGGCACTCCGAACGTTGCGCTCTCGAGACCGAGCGCCGCCCCTGCAACAGCGGTTGCGGTGACGAACTCACGCCTCGTTAGAGTGGGCGACTCATCTCTCCCGGGACCATCGTCTGCCGGTATCTCTCGATCTTGGACAATACTGTGGGCCGGATCTCGCATCGTACTCATTTACGCCTCCCCTCCTTTTGTGTTGAATGCCAGCGATTGGACAGGTCCCCCGTCGAATGTCGTCGCGGTAGATCCTCACTCCCTTTCAGCCGCCCCGCTCTCTGGGCACGTAGCGCGCGCTAGGCCACCGGCTGGAGGTGGCTCCGCACCACGCCGAGGGGCCCGGAGGCCACCGGCAACCCGTCGCGGTAGACGATCAGGTGCCCCGAGGTCGCGGGGATCCGTGAGCCGGGCGTGAGGATGCCGGCAAGGTTGAGGGGATCCGCCGCCGGGACGAGCACGGTCTCTCCTGCCGGCTCCTGCCGCCTGACTGCCCGCAGCGCTTCCACCGCCACCGGGAGCGCGTACTGCTCGCCGACGACGCCGTCGACAAAGCGGCCGCCGCGGATCTCGCCCGAGGCTTCCCACCGCCGGTAGATCGCGAGCAGCGTCCGCCACGGGGGAGGCTGGGACTCCCTGGCCAGCACCTCGCGAAAGACCACACCATAGCGCCGCAGGAACTGGCGGGCGATCACCTCCAGTCTCTTCTCAGCCGCAGGCGATTCCGCTGCGTCGATCCGCCACAGGGACCACCGGCCCGCCGGTAGTCCGGCAGGGCCGGCATGCGGGAGGATCGTTCCGCGGCGCGCGCCCCGCCGGCGCCGGCTCCCGTGCTCCCGCCGGAGCAGAAACCGCAGCCCCGCCACTCCGTCTCCGGTCACCAGGCCCCGCGCCACGAGTTCCCACAACGCGGCCTCCGCCTGGATCGGCAGCAGCCGGAGCGTTCTCGTGATCTCGGTCAAGAAGGAGGCGCCCCGCCGCTCCAACATCGCGTATACATCCGCGGCCACCCGCCCCAGGTCCCGAGCGGCGTCCTGGCCCCGCGGGTCGACGAAGGCGGGCAGATCCTCGCGCAGCACGAAGGAAAGAGGGGCCTGACGCGTGAGCGTCTGTCGGCGCCTGCGGGGCTCCGGGCGGAGGGCGTCCGGCTCCTCCCGGCCCGTGTGCAGCCGGCCCCAGGCGACCTGTCCCGACAGGCACAGGTGCTCGAGATCGTCCGGGTGATACGATCGCACCCGCCCGGGCAGCACCTGTTCCTCCCAGGCCGGCGCGGGAAGTTCCAGTCCCTGGAGCTGCGAGATCACCTCGGCGAGCCCGACCCGGCCGTGAAGCTGCGTTCCGGGCTCGAGGTGCTGCCACCTGAAGAGAAACCGCATGAAGGCCGCGGGGGCGATGGGCTCGATCTCCCGGCGCAGCCTGCCCAGGGTCAGCCGGTGGATCCGGGCGAGCAGCCGGCGGTCGCACCACTCCACCTCTCCGGCCGCGCCGCCGGGCGTGAACCGCCCCTGCAGGACCACGCCCGTGTGCTCGAGAGCCGCGAGCGCGCCGTCAATGACCCCAAGGGGCAGCCCGAGGCGCGCGGACAGGCCGGCCGCGGTAACCGGCCCGAGACACTCCATCCAGCCCTGCACTACGCGCCTCGCGGCATCCTCCTCGCCGATGCCCTCTTCGATGCCGCCCGGCACCGCAACCGCGGGCGTCATCTCCGCGTCCGGCCGCAGCGCCCGCAGCCAGGGAAGGCGCTCGGCGGCGACATACGCGGAGACCTCGCGACCTTCCAGGGACCACGTGGCCACCGTCGCCCGGCGGTCCGCCACGAGGGACGCGGCCATGCCCGGCCACTGCGCGGCATCGCCCACCGGCAGCACGCCCAGCGTGAGCAGAAGATCGTGGAGCTCGTCGGGGGTGCGGAGATCGGGCCACGCCTGCGCCCGCACCTCGGCCAGCGCCTCCGCATCGAGCGCGCCGAGCGTCCGCGCCAGTTCGGGGTCGGTGCGCCGCAGCGAGACCGCGCGCGCCCGCCGCTCCTCCAGCGGCGCGTCGTCCAGGAACGCGTAGGGATTGGCGTTGAGGATCTCGTGCGACATCGGCGAGGGCGCCGACGTCTCCACCGCGATCGTCCGGATCTCGCCGCGGTCGATCGCATCCAGCACATCCCGCAGGCCGTCCACGTCCATGGCCTCCCGCAGGCAGTTCTGAATGGTCTCGGTCACCAGCGGATGATCCGGCACCGTGATCGGGCCCGCGTGGTTGTCCCCGCAGGCCACCTGTTCCGGAAACACCGCGGCCAGCAGGTCTTCCGCCCGCATCCGGATCAGCGCAATCGGCACCCGGCGGCCTCCCTGCTGCCGCAGCACCGCGAGCGCGCGCGTGACGTTCCACCGCCAGCGGTTGCCGAACATCGGGACGGCCAGCAGCGCCTGCACGAGATCGGCCTCGAGCGTCGGCTGCCGCACCATGCCGAACACGTTCTCGAGCGGGAACGAATGCTGCTCCCCGAGGGACAGGACGAGCCCGTCGTCGGTCGCGGCCGCCTGCAGCTCGAAATCGAAGGTGAGGCAGAAGCGCTTGCGGAGCGCCAGTCCCCAGGCCCGCGTGATCCGCCCCCCAAAGGGGGCATGGAGCACGAGCTGCATCCCGCCGCTCTCATCGAAAAACCGCTCCGCGATCACCGTCCGCTGGGTCGGCACCACCCCGAGCGCCGCCTGGGCGGCCGCGATGTAGGCGGCGGCCTGCCGGGCCCCGCCCTCGTCCAGGCCGGTCTCCTCCGCGAGCCACCGGACGGTGGACTCCGCATCCGCCCCGGGGGACGCGAGCCGCTCCGCTATCTCCGCGCGCAGTTCCGAGACGGCCTGCGAGAGCTCGCGGGTGCGCGCGGGGGCCTCGCCCAGCCAGAAGGGCGAGCTGGGCGGGAGCCCGTGCGCGTTCTCGACGAGGACCCGGCCCGAGCCGATGTGCCGGATCCGCCACGACATGTTGCCGAGCAGAAAGATGTCGTCCCGCTGGCTCTCGACGGCAAAGTCCTCGTTGAGACGGCCGACGAAGGTCCCGGTGGCTTCCTCGATGACGTCGTAGTCGCCCGTGTCGGGGATGGCGCCCCCCGACGTGATCGCGGCGAGGCGCGCCCCCCGCCGGGCCCGCAGCCGTCGATGCACGCGGTCCCGGTGCAGGAAGGCGCCGCGCCGGCCCCGCCGGTCCGCGATGCCCTCGCACAGGATCTCCAGCACCCCATCGAACTCATCGCGGCGCAGATCCCGGTAGGGCCAGGCGCGCCGCACCAGGTCCCACAGGTCCTCCTCTCCCATCTCGGCGGCCGCCACCGCGGCGACCATCTGCTGCGCCATCACGTCGAGCGGCTTGACCGGCTGCCGGGTCCGGTCGAGGTCTCCGGCCCGGACGGCCCGCACCGCCGCGGCGCACTGGAGCAGGTCGTCCCGCGTCAGCGGGAAGAGGATGCCCTTGGGCGTCGCGCCCCGCCAGTGTCCGGAGCGTCCGACCCGCTGGAGCAGCGTCGCGAGCGCGCGGGGCGCGCCGATGTGGCAGACCAGGTCCACGTGGCCGATATCGATCCCGAGTTCCAGCGAGGCGGTCGCCACCACGACCGGCACCTCGCCGGACTTGAGCCGCTGCTCGGCGGCGAGGCGGACCGGCCGGCTGAGGCTGCCGTGGTGCGCGGCCACGCGGCCCTCGCCGAGCCGCGCGGTGAGCGCGTGCGCGATGCGCTCCACCTGGCGCCGGGTGTTGACGAACACAAGCGTCGTGCGGTGCCCGCGGACGTGCGCGGCGACGCGGTCGTAGACTTCTTCCCACAGCCCGTGGGTCGTGATCGGCCCGAGCTCCTGGTCCACCACTTCGATGCGCAGGTCCAGCGCCCGCCGGTGCCCGACGTCCACGATGCCGCACGGCGGTGCGCCGCCGGACTGCGGACGCGTCCCGACCAGCAGGCGCGCGATCTCCTCGATCGGCTTCTGGGTGGCGCTCAGGCCGATGCGCTGCAGGCGCCGCCCGCAGAGCGCGTCCAGCCGCTCGAGGGAGAGCGCCAGGTGCGCGCCCCGCTTGTCCCCGGCGACCGCGTGGATCTCGTCCACGATCACGGTCGTGGCGGTGGCGAGCAGGCGGCGGCTGCTCTCGGCGGTGAGCAGGATGTAGAGCGACTCGGGGGTGGTGATCAGGATGTGCGGCGGACGGCGCACCATCCGGGAGCGCTCGCGGGCCGGCGTGTCGCCCGACCGCACCATCGCGCGGATCTCCGGCAGCGGGCTCCCGGAGGCGGCGGCGAGACTCCGAATGCCTTCCAGCGGCTCATGGAGATTCTTCTCGATGTCGTTGCCGAGCGCCTTGAGCGGAGACACGTACACCACATCGGTGCGGTCCGCCAGCCGGCCCGCCTCCGCCTGCAGCACGAGGCGGTTCAGCGACCACAGGAACGCGGCGAGCGTTTTCCCGGACCCGGTCGGCGCCGCGATCACGACATCGCGCCCGGTGGCGATCTCCCGCCATCCGGCCGGCTGCGGCGCGGTCGGGGTCCCGAACCGCTCCACGAACCACCGCCGCACGAGCGGATGAAACCCCGCCAGCGCGTCCGGGCTCCCTTCCTCTTTTCCTTCCTTTATAAGGACGCTCATCATGCCTCCTTGCGCCGGCCGCCGGACGGCGCCCCGGTGGAGGGCGCGGTCGCGTCCGCATGACCGGGCCCGCGGATCAGCCGGCCGGACCCCGGGGAAGCCACGACCTCCCCATCCGCAAACACCGTGCGGCCCCGCACCAGCACGCGGTCCACCCACCCCGTGATCCGCCATCCGAGGTACGGAGTCTGGCGATGACGGTACAGCAGCCGGTCGGCGGAGATCGTCCACTCCCGGTTGGGGTCGACGATCACCACGTCGGCATCGGACCCCGGCATCAGGCCGCCCTTCCGCGGGTAGAGCCCGAAGATCCGGGCCGCGTTCGTGGACGTCAGCGCCACCAACCGCTCGAGCGGCAGGCCGCGCCGGCGCACGCCCTCCGAGAGCATGAGCGGCAGCAGCGTCTGCACGCCGGTGATTCCACCCCACGCCGCCCAGATATCTCCGTCCCCGCGCGCCTTCTCCTCGGGCGGGCAGGGAGAATGGTCAGAGGCCATGCAGTCGATGGTCCCGTCGAACACCTGCCGCCACAGACCGTCGACCGCCGCTCGGGGGCGCAGCGGCGGCGCGCACTTGGCGACCGGCCCGAGCGTCTGCGCGGCCTCCTCGTCGAGGAGCAGATAGTGCGGGCAGGTCTCGACGGTCACCCGCTGTCCGGCGCTCCGCGCCGACGCGATGCAGGATCCCCCGTTGGGAGTGCTCAGGTGCACGATGTGCAGCCGGCACCGCGAGGCCCCCGCGAGGAATAACGCCCGCTGGATCGCTTCCAGTTCCACTTCAGGCGGCCGCGACTCCGCCCAGGCGCGGACGTCCCGGCGCCCGGCTCCTTCGAGGCGCGCGCGCAGCCGGAGCGCGATATCGTTGCTCTCCGCGTGGACGCCGAGGACCGCATCCCACCGGGCGATCCGCGCCATGCCGTCCCACAGCACGCCGTCGTCCGCGCGGGCGAACTCGGTCCCCGTGTCAATCATGAAGGCCTTGTAGCCCATGGCCCCCGCCCGGTGCAGGCCTTCGAGGGCCTCCACGTTATCCGTGACGAGGCCCCCCCACAAGGCATAGTCGACCACCGCCCGCGGCCTGACGGCGTCCACCTTCAGGGCGAAGGCGCCGGCGTCGATGGTCGGCGGATTGGCGTTGAGCGGCATCTCGATCACCGTCGTGACCCCGCCGGCCGCGGCGCTCATGCTGCCCGTTTCGAAGCCTTCCCAATGCGTGCGTCCGGGCTCGTTGAAGTGGACGTGCGGATCGATGCACCCGGGCAGGACCAACCGGTTCCTGGCGTCGATCACCTCGCCCGCGTCCGGCCGTTCCGCGGGGTCCACCAGCCCCACCACGCGCCCGCCGGCGATCGCCACCGTGGCGGGAAACACGCCGGTGTGCGTCGCGACCAGGCCGCCGGCGATCGCGGTCTCCGTCTTCACGGCCCGGGTATTCCATGCCCCGCGGCCGATTCCCCTCCGGTCCGGCCGATCAACCGGAGGTAATCCTCCGCGCAGCGTCAAAGATTCCGGTGGTATGAAGGCTTCGGCGCGCATGCGTCCGAACTCCGTGATCCGAGGCGACGGCGAAGCGGACCTGTGGGCGCTTGGGATCCTCCCGACGCTGGCCGCCGGTCTGCTGGCCGGGCTGCTCGGTCTCTACTGGGACATCTCCTGGCACATCGACAAAGGGCGGGACACGTTCTTCACCCCTCCGCATGACTTCATCTACACGGCGATGGCGGTGGTGCTCACCGTGAGCCTCTCCGGATTGTGGCGGGACCGTCGGGACACCCCATACCATCTACCCGCCGGCGCCTATCGCCTGCATGCTGGAATCCTGATCGTCGCGGCCGGCGCGGCGCTCGTGCTGGTGTTCGCTCCATTGGACGATCTCTGGCACCGGCTGTTCGGGCCGGACGTCACCCTGTGGGGCCCGATGCACCTCGTCGGGATTCTTGGCATGACGCTCGGGTGCTTCGGCGGGGTGGTGTGCGCCCGGCTGGAGCGGGCCCTTGTGCGCGAACCGCGCCGGCGCCGCCTGCTCGGTGACCTCACGCTCTACTTCGCGGTGCTCCTCGTGGGATGGACGGTGGTCGTGGTCGCCGAGTTTGAGTTCATGGTGCCGCAGTACCCGACCGTATGGCATCCTGTGCTGCTGGCGGGCCTGCCGGTCTTCGGCCTCGTGCTGGCCTCCCGGCTTGTCCCGAGGCGCTGGGCGGCCACGCTGGTGGCGCTCGGCTTCACAGGATTTCGGGTGGCGGTCGCAGGCTGGCTGATCGCCGCATCCCATGCCGACCTGGCTGGAGCTTCACGGCCGGCGATCCCGCTGCTGATCCCGGCCGGGTTGGCCGTGGACCTTCTGGCGGCCCGCCAGATCAAGGGGTGGGGGGCCGGCCTTGCGGCAGGGGGAGCGACGCTCGGCAGCAACCTGGTGCTGATCGATGCGTCGGCTCCTGCCTTCGGCGGGATCAGACTCTTCTGGACCGCCGCCGCCTTCCTGCGCGCCCTCGTGCCGGGCCTGATGCTATCGGCGCTCATGGGCGCCGCGGGGGCGGCGGTGGCGGATTCGCTCGGCGGCGGCGCCCCTCGGAAGGCCGGAACGCGCGCGTGTTGAACCGTTGACAGCCGCGGCGAGGCGGCGCGCACGAATGGTGAGGCGGCTCGCCGGTGCCGTCGTGCCCGCCGCCGCCGTCCTGATCGGCGGGTCCTCTCTCGCCGGTTCGCCCGGGCCATCGGAGCCACCCACCGGTGGCGTCCGTATCACGGCGCAGGTGACGATCAGGCATCTTGGCCCCGGCCGACCCAGTCTCGTCCTCGTGCGCCTCGATCCACCCGCCGCCGCTGGTGGCGGAGAGCTGCTCCTTTCGATCTTCACTCCCGGCGGCGTGACCAACCGCCAGGTCCTCCAGCCCACCGGCGCGGGCGTCTACCAGGCTAAATACGCATTCCCTTCAGGAGGGCGCTGGGGTTACCACATGCGCTTCGGCCCGGGCCAAGCCGGGTTCGTGAGCGCGGGCGTTGTGGACATCACGCCGGACGAAGGGGGGATCGACACGTACACCGCCGTGTTTCATAGCGGGCTCGGCAGGGTGCCGGTGTTCGTGCAGCCGCTCGGCTACGCCGCGTTCGGCCTGATCGCCGCGATGGCGCTGACCGGCGTCTCCCGGATTCTGGTCTGGCTGAGGACCGCAGCGCGCTCAGAGCAGGCTTCCCGCAGTTGAACTCGAGGTGCCGCGCTTTCGCCGCGCCTCGCGCGCCGCGAGCGGGCTCGGGACCAGTTCGCACGGCAGCGGCAGGAATCCGCGCCGAGGGCGCGGTAGGGAAGGACCCGTGACTCCCGCCGAGATCCTCGCCCGCTATGACGCCGAGATGCGCGCCAATCCCCCGGATGAGGCGGGCGTCCGGCACGAGCGCGACGGCGGGATCGTCCGCGCCGTGGGCGTGTACAACTGCATCCTCTTCTCCAATCTTGACCCCGCCGACGCCGACGCGGTCATCGCCGATCAAGCGGCGTCCTTCCGGGCGATCGGCGCCGCATTCGAGTGGAAGGTCTACGGGCACGACCTCCCGGCCGACCTGGGCCGCCGCCTCGCCGCGGCCGGGTTCGAGCCCGATGGGCAGGAGACCCTGATGGCGTTTGACCTCGACCTGCGTCCGCCGGACGGCGCCGTGCCCGCCGGCGTCGAGTTCCGGCGCGTCAACGATGCGGCCGGCCTCGAGGACATGATCCAGGTGAGCGGCGCGGCGTTCGGCCGGGATGATCGGCGGCGGCTCGAGGTCTTTCGCGCGCGCCTCGAGGATCCAACGCTGGGGCTCTTCGTCGCCTATGCCGGCGGGCGCCCGGTCTCGGCCGGACGGATGGAACTGCCGGCCGGCCGGTCCTTCGCCAGCCTCTGGGGCGGCGGCACCCTGCCGGCCTACCGCGGCCGCGGCATCTATCGCGGCCTCGTCGCCCATCGCGCCGCGGAGGCGCTCCGGCGCGGCTACCGGTTCCTCACGATCGACGCCCGCGACACCACCAGCCGGCCCATTCTGGAGCGGCTGGGCGCGGTCGCGCTCGTGAGCGTCCAGGGGTGGCTGCTGAGACCTCAATGACTCCACCCCAGACCGAGACCGGCGGCGCGGCGCCTTCAGCCCCTCCGCTCCGCCCGGTGAAGTGGGCCAAGGTCATCGATCACACGCGCTGCATCGGCTGCCACGCCTGCACGACCGCGTGCAAGTCCGAGAACGAGGTCCCGCTGTCGGTCACCCGCACCTACGTGAAGTATGTCGATGTCGGAACGTTCCCCCAGGCCCGCCGGGTCTTCCAGGTGACCCGCTGCAACCAGTGCGACGATGCCCCCTGCGTCACCGCCTGCCCCACCACCGCGATGTACCGGCGGCCGGACGGCATCGTCGACTTCGACAAGTCCATCTGCATCGGCTGCAAGGCCTGCATCGCCGCCTGCCCCTACGACGCCATCTTCATCAACCCCGACGACCATTCGGCGGAGAAATGCAATTTCTGCGCGCACCGCATCGACGTGGGGCTCGAGCCGGCGTGCGTCGTGGTCTGTCCGACGGAGGCCATCCTGGTCGGCGACCTCAACGATCCCGGATCCCTGGTCGCGCGGATCGTGAACCGCGAGCCGGTCGCCGTCCGGCGTCCCGAGAAGGCGACGCTGCCGAAGCTCTTCTATCGCGGCGCCCATCAGGCGGCCCTCGACCCGATCGCCGCCCGCCGCCCCGAAGGCGGACTCTTCATGTGGAGCGAGCAGGGCCGGTTCCCCCACCAGGTCACCTCAGGCCACCCGAGCGGGTGGACCAATTCCTCGGCGGCCGCGCTGTTGAGCTACGACGTCCCGCATCAGGCCCCGTGGAACTGGCGGGTCAGCCTGTACACCTGGACCAAGGGGATCGCCGCCGGGGCGTACCTCGTGCCTCTGCTCTGGATCCTCGGCGGGTGGCTGCCGTGGACGAGCGCCCTCTGGCTCTGGGCGGCTCCCATCCTCGCCGGCGCCGCGCTCGCCGCGACCGGAGCCCTGCTGATCGCCGACCTCAAGCATCCGGAGCGGTTCTACCTGATCTTTACCCGCCCGCAGTGGTCGAGCTGGCTGGTCCGCGGCGCGTTCATCATCGCCGCGTTCTCCGGAGTGCTGGCCGTGCATGTGGTGGCCGGCCTCCTCGGCTGGGGCCGGGCGCCGCGCCTCCTCGCGCTCCCCGGGCTGCCGATCGCCGCGCTGACCGCGGTGTACACGGCGTACCTGTTCGCTCAGGCCAGGGCCCGCGATCTCTGGCAGAATCCCCTGCTGCCGCCGCACTTCCTCCTCCAGGCCGTGCTCGCGGGGTCGGCCGCGCTATTTCCGCTTGCGGCATGGCTGAACCCCGGCGTCCTTCGGCCGCTCCTGTGGACGCTCGCGGGGTCGAGCCTCCTGCACCTCCTGTTCGTCTGGGGAGAGACGATCCTGTCCCACGCCACCGCGCATGCCGCCCTGGCTGCGCACGAGATGGTGCGGGGCGCGCACCGTCGGTTTTTCTGGACAGGGGTGGGGCTGGCCGCGCTGGGCCTGCTGGCATCCTTGATCGGCGCCGCCTCCGGGTCTCCGGGGGCGGCGGCCCCTGCGATCGGGCTGACCGCCGCCGCATCGGCGCTGGCCGGCCTGATCGCGTACGAGCACGCCTATGTCCAGGCCGGACAGGCCGTGCCGCTGGCGTGACGATGACGGACCTCACGAGGCTCAACACACTGGTCCGCGCGGCCCGCGACGCGGCCGAGGCCAGGGGCGAGACCTTCTACCCCGGCCCCAGCCGGATCCACCTCGCGGCCTTTCCCCCCAAGGAACGGTGGAACGACTGGGTGGAACTGGACTCGAAAGCCTGGCCGGCGCGCGTGGAGAAGCGGTACATGCTCGTCCCGACGACCTGCTTCAACTGCGAGTCGGCGTGCGGGCTCCTGGCGTACGTCGACCGGGACACGATGCAGATCCGCAAGTTCGAGGGCAACCCCGAGCACCCGGGCTCGCGGGGCCGGAACTGCGCCAAAGGACCGGCGACGCTCAACCAGATCACGGATCCCGACCGCATCCTCTATCCGCTCAAACGCGCGGGGCGGCGGGGCGAGGGCAAGTGGGTGCGGGTGAGCTGGGACGAGGTCCTCAATGACCTCGGGGACAGGATCCGCCGCGCGATCACGGAAGGACGGCCCAACGAGGTCATGTACCACGTGGGCCGGCCGGGAGAGGACGGATACACCGAGCGCGTGCTGGGCGCCTGGGGCGTCGACGGCCACAACACCCACACGAACGTCTGCAGCAGCGGGGGCCGGGCGGGCTACCACTACTGGATGGGGATCGACCGGCCGAGCCCCGACCACGCCAACGCGCGGGTCATCCTGCTCGTGAGCAGCCATTTGGAGGCGGGCCACTACTTCAATCCCCACGCCCAGCGGGTGATCGAGGCAAAGCAACACGGGGCCAAGCTCATCGTCTTCGACACCCGCCTCTCGAACACGGCGACCCACGCCGACCACTGGGTCGCCCCCTATCCCGGATCCGAGGCGGCGATCCTGCTCGCCATCGCCAACGACGTGATTCAGCGCGGCCTGTACAACCGCGAGTTCGTCCGGCGATGGTGGAACTGGCAGGAATACCTCGCGCACGAGCACCCGGGGCTGGCCCCGACCTTCGAGCACTTCGAGCAGATCCTCAAGACGCTGTACGCGGGCTACACGTTCGAGTACGCCGCGGCCGAGTCGGGGGTGGACGCTGGGGTGCTGCGGGAGGTCGCCGGCGTCGTGGCGTCGGCCGGCACGAGACTCTCCACCCACACCTGGCGGAGCGCCGCGGCGGGCAACCTGGGCGGCTGGCAGGTGCCGCGCACCCTGTTCTTCCTCAACGCGCTCTTGGGCGCGGTGGCGACCGAGGGAGGGACCTACCCCAACGCCTGGAACAAGTTCGTCCCGAGACCGATCTACGTCCCGCCGCATCCCCCGATCTGGAACGAACTCACGTGGCCGCGGGAATACCCGCTGGCCATCAACGAACTCTCCTTCCTTCTGCCGCACCTGCTGAAGGACGGCCGGGGCCGGCTCGACGTGTACTTCACGCGCGTCTACAACCCCGTCTGGACCAACCCCGACGGCTTCTCCTGGATCGAGGTGCTGACCGACGAGCGCCTGGTCGGGCTCCACGCCGCCCTCACGCCGGTCTGGAGCGAGACGGCGTTCTTCGCGGACTACGTCCTGCCGATGGGGCTCGGCTCCGAGCGCCACGACCTGCATTCCTACGAGCAGTACGACGGCCAGTGGATCGCCTTCCGGCAGCCGGTGCTGCGGGCCGCGCGCGAGCGCCTCGGCGACCGCGCCGCCGACACGCGGCAGATCAATCCCGGCGAGGTCTGGGAAGAGAATGAGTTCTGGATCGAACTGTCCTGGCGGATCGATCCGGACGGCCGGCTGGGGATCCGCCGGTGGTTCGAGTCCACGCGGACTCCCGGACAGAAGCTGACGGTCGACGAGTACTACGCGCACATCTTCGACCACTCCGTTCCCGGCCTGCCGGAACGGGCGGCGGCCGAAGGCCTGGCGCCCCTCGAGTTCATGCGGAGGTACGGCGCGTTCGAAATCGCCGCGCAGATCGGCCCCCTCCACGAGCGCCGCATCCCTCCCGAGGAGCTCGCGGACGTCCGCGTCGATCCGCTCGGCCGCGTCTACACCAGGGCGCCCGCGCCCGCCACCTCCAACATCGTCCCCACGGGAAGCCCGGAGCCGGATGCGGAGGGGCGCCGGCCGGTGGGCGTGCAGGTGGACGGCGAGACCCTGCGCGGCTTCCCCACCCCGTCCGGGCGGCTCGAATTCTACTCCCGTACGCTGGCCGAGTGGGGGTGGCGCGAGAGCGCGCTGCCTACATATATAAAGAGCCACATCCACCGCGAGCGCCTCGCCGCGGACCAGATGGTGCTGATCTCCACCTTCCGCCTCCCGGTCCAGATTCACACCCGGAGCGCCAACGCCAAATGGCTGAACGAGATCGCGCACACCAACCCGCTGTGGATCCACCCCGGCGACGCCCGGGGCCTCGGGCTTCGGACCGGCGACCTTGTCCGCGTCGAAACCGAGACCGGCTATTTCGTGGTGAAGGCGTGGGTGACCGAGGGCATCCGTCCCGGCGTCGTGGCCTGCAGCCATCACATGGGACGGTGGAAGGTGCGCGAAGCCGGCGAGCGGCAGATGATGGCGACCGTCTCGCTCGACCACAGCGGCGGCCGGTGGTCCATGCGGCAGGTTCAGAGCGCCCGGCCGTTTGCCTCCGAGGATCCCGACACGCTCAGGATCTGGTGGACGGATGTGGGGGTCCACCAAAACCTGGCATTCGCGGTGCACCCCGACCCGGTCTCGGGCCAGCACTGCTGGCACCAGGCGGTGCGGATCCGCAACGCCGGGCCGGATGACCGGTATGGGGACATCGCCGTCGATACCGCGCGCTCCATGGAGATCTTCCGGCAGTGGTTGGCCCTTGCCAGGCAGGCGGACCGGTACTCGCCGAACGGCACCCGCCGGCCCTACTGGCTGATGCGGCCGCTGCGGCCATCCAAGGACGCCTACCGTCTCCCCGATCGCGGCCATCCCGCTGCCGTCTCAGGAGAGTAGGGGATTCATGGAACTCTTCCGCGCCCTGGCCGCGCTGGCCGAACCTCCCGGACCCGAGCAGGTCCGCATCGGCGCGGTGCTGGGCCTGCCGGGGGCCCCGGACCCGGCGCAGTACACCGAGGTGTTCCTGTTTCAGCTGTACCCCTACGCGGCCGTGCACGCCGGGGCGGAAGGCATGCTCGGAGGCGAGGCGCAGGATCGGGTCGCGGGATTCTGGCGGGCGCTCGAGCGAACTCCACCGGCCGAGCCCGACCACCTGACGTCGCTGCTGGCCCTATACGCCGCCCTGGCCGACCATGAGGACGCCGAGCCCGACCCGGCGCGCCGTCTCCTCTGGGGCCGAAGCCGGAAAGCGCTGCTGTGGGAGCACCTGGCCTGCTGGGTGTTCCCCTATCTGGACAAACTGGGGGAGATCGCGCCCCCGTTCTACGCCGCGTGGGGGGAAATGCTCGCCGCGGCCCTCCGGGCGGAGATCGACACCGTGGGACCGGGCGATATGCTGCCGCTCCACCTCCGCGCGGCCCCGCCGCTCCCCGATCCGCGGGACGGCGGATCCGACGCGTTCCTCCAAGGGCTCCTCGCGCCGGTGCGCAGCGGGATGGTCCTCGTCCGATCTGACCTGACGCGGGCGGCGCGCGCGTTGGGGCTCGGGCTCAGGATGGGCGAGCGCCGGTTCGCGCTCACGTCGCTCCTGTCCCAGGACTCGGAGGGCACGCTCGGGTGGCTGGCCGCGGAGGCGTCCGCCTGGGAGCAGCGGCACCTCGCGCGCGAAGCCGCGCAGGCGGCCACCGGGGAGATCGCGCGGTTCTGGACCCACCGGGCCGGGACCGCCGCGGCGCTGCTGACGGCGTTGCGGACATAAGGCACGCCTGTGAGATTCATGGTCCGCGTCCTCCTGACCACCGTGCTGTTCGCGGCGTGCCTCTGGACCACCGCCGCAGTCGCCACAGCCCAGACGATCACGTTTCCCATGCTTCGCTACACCTCGTGGGCGATCCCGGCCATGCGCCGGAGCATCGCCCGCCGGTCGCCCATAGGAGGAGCGCAGCGATGTCAAAACTGAGGTTCGCGGTGTGGCTGCCCACCTATGCCTGGGCGGACGCCGGCCCTGAGCACGTTCGACGCCTGACAGAATCCATCAGGACGTGCGAGGAGCATGATCTCGATGTCTGGGTGATCGATCATCTCCTGGCCGCCCCCGGGCTCTACGGCGTGGCCTGGCTGGAACCCCTGAGTGTCCTGGCCTATGCCGCTGCGCTCACGCAGAAGGTTCGGCTGGCCACCGGGATCCTTGTCCTCCCGGTCCGCCACCCCGTCGTCCTGGCGAAGGAGATCTCGACGCTCTGCCACATCTCCGGCGGCCGGTTTGTCCTGGGCATCGGCCCCGGCTGGTACAGCCGCGAGTTCGACGTCACCGGCTCCCGGATCGAGGAACGGGGCGGCCGCACGGACGAGATCCTGGAGGCCGTCACCCGGTTGCTGAGCCGGCCGAACGCGAGCTACCAGGGCCGCTACTACCAGTTTCAGGACGTGACCATTGATCCGAGGCCCCCGACGCTTCCGGAGATCTGGGTCTCGGGAGGCTCGCGGGTCCCCGATCCGTACGAGCACGACGTCCCGTTCATCTCCAAAACGGTCCTCGACCGCATCGTGAAGTGCGGAAACTGGCTCTCACGCTGCTCGGGGAAGCAGGAGTGGGTCAAGCGCGACTGGGCGGAGATCCAGAAGCATGCCGGGGCCATCGGGAAAAATCCCGCGGCGATCACCTTTGGGCACTGTAACTTTGTGCACCTCGTGGAGACGAACGACCACGCCAGAGCGCTGGCGGAGTCGCGGGAGCCCTTCCTCCGCGTCATGGGAACGCACCGCTCCTACGAGCACTTACAAGAGTGCTATATGATCGGGAGCATCGACAGGATCAAGGACCGGATCGCCGATCTCGTGGATGCCGGCCTCAGGTACCTGGTGCTCGGCCCGGTGACCGACGACCCCGGGCAGATCGACCTCCTGGCCCGGCACCTGCTTCCGGATTTTGCGTAAACAGACGGCAGGTGTTTCCACCCAGACCGGGTAAAGATCGAAATGGCCATGCGCGGAATCGGCGCATGCCTGGCGGGTTGATCGCGAATCTAGACGAGGCAACGTGATGCGGAACCGAGGATCCTCCTGGCTGGCGCTGCTCCCGGTGATCGCTGCTGTGTTCGCTGCGCTCCCGACCCGCGGTCACGTCAGCGGAGCACCACATCAGCAGCCGGTGCAATTGCCCGAAGGCAAGGGTCAAGCGACGGTGCAGGCGGCATGCGCGGCTTGCCATTCGCTCAGGCGGGTCACGAATGCGGGATATGACCGTGAAGAGTGGGACACGGTGCTGCACATGATGATCAACGTGGGCGCGCCGGTGCCGCCGGATAAATTCGATACCGTGCTGAATTACTTAGCGGCGAAGTTTCCTCCCAAGCCGCATCCTGAAGCGAAGATCATTTCCGGTCCCATTCACGTCACGGTCAAAGAGTGGGTGGTGCCGACGCCGGGATCGCGGCCGCACGATCCGATGTACGCCCCAGACGGCTCGGTATGGTATACGGGCCAGATGGCCAACGTGCTGGGGCGATTCGATCCCAAGACGGAGACGTTCAAGGAATACACGCTGCCGCCGCACTCGGGGCCGCATGGATTGCTGGCCGATAAGGACGGCAACGTGTGGTTTACGGCGAATTTTGGCGCGTACATCGGAAAGCTGGATCCGAGGACCGGCAAGGTCTCGAAGTATCCGATGCCCGACCCCAACGCGCGCGACCCTCATACGCCGATCCTTGATGGGCCCGACCGGATCTTCTTCACCGTGCAAAGCGCGAACATGGTGGGGCGGCTGAACGTCAGGACCGGCGAAATCACACTCGTGCCTTCGCCAACGCCGCGGTCAAATCCGTACGGGATGGTGATGAACTCGAAGGGCATTCCCTATTTCGTGGAATTTGGTGCGAACAAGATCGCCAGGATTGATCCGACAACACTGCAGATTCACGAGTACGTGTTGCCTCATGAAGGCAGCCGGCCGCGGCGCGTGGCGATGACTCCGGACGACGTGATCTATTATACCGACCACTCGCGTGGATATCTGGGGCGGTTCGATACCAAGACGGGAGCGATGACCGAATGGCCTTCGCCGGGCGGCCCAGAGGCGCGGCCCTATGGGATCACGATCGTGAACGGAGTCGTGTGGTACAGCGAATCGAATACGAAGCCGAACACGATTGTCCGGTTTGATCCTGGCACGGAGAAATTCCAGACGTGGGCAATTCCGTCGGGGGGGGGAGTGGTGCGGAACATGGTGCACACCCCGGATGGGGCTGCATTGTGGATCGCGTGCAGTGGCATGAACCGCATTGGGCGAGTGCAGATTCAGGAACCGAAAATCTTGCAAAAGCATTGAGGGCTCCCACGCGGCCGGTGCACTGGCGCCGTGTCTACTTCCAGACCTCCCGCGCGGTCTCGGCGACGAGCTTCAGCTTCGCCCACTGGTCGTCTTCGGTGAGGAGGTTGCCCTCCATCGTGGAGGCGAACCCGCACTGGGGGCTCAGCGCCAGATTCCCGAGCGGCACGACCTTTGACGCCTGCTCGATCCGGCGGATCAGGTCGGCCTTCGCCTCCAGTTGGGGCCGCTTGGTGCTGACCAATCCCAGGACCACGGTCGTCCCGCGCGGCACGAACCGCAGCGGCTCGAACGTGCCCGAGCGGTCGTCGTCGTACTCCAGCAGGAACCGGTCCACCCGCATCGTGCCGAACAGTTTCTCGGCGATCGGATCGTAGCCGCCCTCCGCGTACCAGTGGCTGCGGTTGTTGCCGCGGCACAGGT
>Ga0209577_10000016_pt1 | contig 134206 bp, 107 predicted proteins | sample GraSoiAngelo_109_FD_185874 | JGI IMG/M metagenome (GOLD analysis project Ga0209577, IMG submission 185874) | Grasslands soil microbial communities from the Angelo Coastal Reserve, California, USA - 14_0903_12_20cm (SPAdes) (version 2) | ecosystem: Environmental > Terrestrial > Soil >... | reverse complement strand
AGAGAAGACCGCCGGATTATGCCGATTGCAATTCGCGGCTAGAGCGTGGAACCCGACGCTAATGAGGAAGTTGAGAAGACTGACTTGCCAGTAGTCGGCATAATCGGGGAGTCGGCATGTTCCTTATAATGCCGCGCGCGGCATTACAAGGAAAGCATTTCGATTGCGGTGATGAATGGCGCAGGAAAGATTGTGATGGAATGCGTCATCGAGACGAAAGCGAGCATGATTCTGCAGTTTATCGATGGGCTGCGCGGAGACTTGCAGGTCACGTTTGAAGAAGGAACCTCGGCGGCCTGGTTGTACGACTTGCTGAGACCGCACGTGACGAAATTAGTGGTGTGCGATCCGCGGAAGAATGCCTCCATGAGGGAAGGCAACCAGAGTGACAAGATCGACGCCCGCCGGTTGGCCGAGCTGCTGCGCCTCAACCATCTCAACCCCCGTTTATCACGGTGAACACGGCCTACGAAGCCTGAAGGAACTGGTGCGCAGTTATCTGACCATCACCAAAGATCTCGGACGGGTCATGTCGCGGGTGAAGGCCATCTATCGCAGTTGAGCCATTCCTTGTACCCGCAAGCAGGTCTATGCACCGCGCCATCGTGCCGAGTGGCTCGGGAAGATCGGCGAAGCGGGAGTGCGCCGGGGGGCGGAGTTTTACTATCAACAACTCGATGCGCTGCGGATGGTGCGTCAGGAAGTGCGGCGGGAGCTGTTGGCGGAGGGCAAGAAACACCAGGCCTGGAAACGGCTTTGCCAGATTCCCGCGATCGGTCCGATCCGGTCCGCCGTACTGCTTGGCATTCTGCAGACCCCGCACCGTTTCCGCACCAAGAGGCAACTGTGGACGTACAGCGGATTTGGCATCGAGGCCCAAAGCAGCGCCGATCACCGCCGTGTCGACGGGCAGAGATTGGCCGCTAATGCCGACCATCCAGCGCTTTGGGTTATGAAGCCAAAGAAAAAGAGCCAAGGACGGCTGCTTATTATCGTGTTGCATTTGGAAGTGCAGATCGTCAGGATGGCCTCAGCTTAGGCCACGGAAGAAGGTGGTCAGGTCCCCCGCGATCGCCGCTGGTTCCTCAGCCGGGGCGAAGTGCCCGCCGTGCGGAAAGACTGTCCAGCGCTGGATGTTGTACACGCGCTCCAGATACGAACGCGGCGGCTCGCCCTCGGGAACGGTCTGGTGCGCGAAGACACCAAACGCCGTGGGCGTGCTGACGTGGGTAGGATCGACCGGGTGCCAGCGATTGTCCCAATAGTCGCGCATTGACGAAGTAATGGTCTGCGTGACCCAGTACAGGGTGAGCGTGGCGCAGAGGAAGTCGTCGGGCGGCGTGACGTCGCTCCACGAGCGCCACTTTTCACCCACGTATGCGGCCAGCCCCGCTGGGGAGTCGTTGAGTCCATAGCCGACGGTCTGCGGCTTGGTGGACTGGATCGCGCTGTAGCCCCGCTCCGTCGCGTCCCAGCCCCGGCTCACCGCGAGGTACGAACGCTCGACATCGGACAGCTCCGTGTCGTCCACCACAGGAGCGAGGTCCGACTCGAGTGTAGTGAGATGGATCCCGATCACCGACTCGGGATGGTCTAGCGCAAGGATCGTCGTGACCCCGGCCCCAAAGTCATAACCGCCCGCACCATAGCGGGAATACCCAAGCTCGTACATGAGCCGGTGCCAGCGCTCCGAGACGTACCGGTAGTTGATGCCGACCTTGCGTGGGCGCGGTGAGAATCCATACCCGGGCAGGGAGGGTACGACCACGTCGAAGTGCTCAAGCATCGGCAGCATGTCCACGTAATCGAGGAAACTGCTGGGCCAGCCGTGAGTGAGGATGAGCGGCACACCCGGGCCCGACACCGCACGCTGGTACACGAAGTGGATGCCCTCCCAGATGAAGTGGTTGAGCGCGTTGAGCCTCCGCTCCCAGGCACGCCAGTCGAACTCATGGGCCCAGTAGGACACGCGGCGCCGTAACCAGTCCAGCTCGGTGCCCTGATCCCATCCTATGCCGGGTACCTGGTCGGGCCATCTCGTATGGCGCAACCGTGCTCGCAGATCGTCGAGCACCTCATCCGCGACATGAATCCGAAACGGTTCCACTACAACAACTCCCTCTTGGCCATGTCTAGTAGCCAGTCGAACGCACAGGCAATGTCGCGCGGGGTCGCGGCGATCACTGTCACAGATAGGCATGGGGCGCTGCTGCCCGGTTCAATCCCGTTACGACACAGGCTAAATCATGCCCTTCTTTTCACGCATGATTAATGTCTTCTACCATGCTCGCCTCCTTTTGTGGGCGATTCTTCGATCTGCGGATTATCCCGCCCGAATCACGGGCATAACCGGAAGTAATGCCTCCGGGTTGGCGGATGCTCCCGATAAAAGTCAATTGGGAGAGGTTTGCAGGAAAGGAGTTGCAACGTGGACAGAAAATGGAAAGAGCGATACAAGCAGAAGTTCGGTCGTCGAGCTGTCGCGCGGATGAATTCATGGAGAATATTGTGAGGCTAGCACGGGAACTAGGCTTAAACCGCAGTCTGGTATACACCGGACGCGCAAGTCGAGGGGGCGGTGTCGACACAGAATTCCCGCAAATCCAGACTTCGTAGAGAGCTCAACAAGCTAAAGCGGCTCCTAGCGGACAAAACGGTGGAAGTGGATTTTTTCAGAGGTGCCTTGCAGAAAGTCGAGGCTCGACGTCGACAGAGGCGATACATGAAGTTGGGAGAAGACTAGCACGAATTATCGCCTCTTGTGGTGGACAGGTAACCGAAGACCGTGGAGGTGTACAATCAAACGCCACAAACCGCCGGATATACGGAGGCTCCGAATCATGCACCGCAAAATAAACACTTTAGCCCTCATCTGCGCGTCTATCGCCGCCGCGGCGTTTGCACAAGAGCTGCCCACGGCCAAGCCCGAATCCGTGGGCGTGTCTTCGGAACGCCTGGAGCGGATCAGCACGGCCGTCCAGCGAAGCATCGATGAAAAGCGGATTGCCGGCGCGATTACTTTGGTAGTGCGCCGAGGGCGGGTGGTCTGGTTCAAACCACAAGGGATGATGGACCGGGAGGCCAGTAAGCCGATGCGTCCCGACACGATGTTCCGGATCTGCTCGATGACCAAACCCATCACCAGCGTGGCGGCGATGATGCTGTACGAAGAGGGCCACTTCCTCCTCGAGGACCCTATCTCGAAATATTTGCCAGAGTTCAAGAATCCGAAAGTGATGGTCCAGCCTTCGTCCGGCGCCGCCTACACAATCCCGGCCACGAGAGAGATTACGATTCGCGACCTATTGCGGCACACGTCGGGGCTCACCTACCACTGGAATGACAGACTTGGACCGATGTACGCCGCCGCGAATGTTGCGCACGGCCTGCTGCCGTACGACGGCACCATTGAAGACAACGTCAAGCGCTTGGCAGGGGTGCCGCTGCTTTTTAATCCGGGGGATCGCTGGGAATACAGTTTGGGGGTAGATGTGCTCGGGCGGCTTGTGGAAGTGGTCTCTGGCAAACCCCTGGACGAATTCTTCCGTACCCGCATCTTCGAACCGCTTGGAATGAAGGACACATACTTCTATCCTCCGGAAAACAAACTGGAACGGCTCGCTACGGCTTACACGTTCTATGCGGAGAAGGGTCTCAATCGCTTCCCTGACACGCCGATCACAGAAGGTTCTTTCGTCTATTCCGCTGACTATCCGTACCGGGGACCTAAGAAACTTTTTGCAGGCGGCGCCGGGCTTACATCCACGGCAATAGACTATGCGCGCTTCTGCCAGATGATGTTGGATGGCGGAAAGGCGGGGAGCACGCGCCTGCTGAGCCGCAAATCCATCGAACTTATGACCCAGGATCAGCTCGGAAAAATCAGTCCCGATCAGGGCTTTGGACTTGGCTTTGGTGTGGAGGGCGTGAAAGCTCCACTCTCCGAACTAGGGTCGCCAGGAGAATTTAATTGGGGTGGGTTTTTCTACACCGCATTTTCCATTGACCCAAGAGAACAGATGGTCGTGATCTTTATGGCGCAACTCCATCCGACCGGGGATTTGAGTCTGGACCGCGAAGTCAACGCCCTGGCTTATCAGGCGATTACCGACTGAAGCCGATTTCGTGCGCTCATGCTATGAGGTTGGGCACCTGCACGGTGGCCGACATTCCGTCAACCTAGCCTGAAAGCCGAAGTCGAAAGCTTGTCTCTCTGACGTGCCTCGGAATAGACGATTGCTAACCTACCGCAACCCGTTCCAATCGGTCGAGGGTGTCGGGATATTTGCCAACTAACAAGACGAGGGCTGCTGCTTGAGGATTGGGCTTTGCGCGACCCCGTTCCCACTTCTCAAGCGTGCGTTCGTTAATACGCAGCTTCCGAGCGAAAACGGCTCGTGAACAGTGCAGGCTCTTTCGCGTATCCCGAATTAGCTTCGAGTCCACCTTGGGCAGCGGTGCCGCCTTAACATTGTAAGTGCGCAGCGTGATTTTGCCTTCGCGATGGCTTTTCATCGCTGCAACACCTTCCATCGGCGTTCGCGGAGATGAGATGGAATGAGGACCAATTCTTGGATTCCCAGGCAACCCCGCTGAAAGAATGGCAACTCAGGAATCGAAATCTGAATTTGGGCAAAATGTCAACGACGGCAAGAGTCCTTTACATCAAGAATTCCCGCTGAGATCGTTGTGGATTTGCAGCCCTGACGAATCGACTACATGTTTCTTAGCGCCGTACAGGACTAGAACTCCAAATCGCGGGCGGCCAGCCAGCCTTCGACTGACTTGCTGCAGGTGACTGCACGAACCACAGTTTCGGAGACCAGGTCCGCTGCCAACGCCCCGATAATAGAAATCCCGAGGTCGGAACCTATCTTGTTGGTTGAGACCGCAAAGGTGGAGTCACCATCGCCGTTGGTGTGGTAAGGATTGATGGCTCGCGCGGCCCCAGTCGAAGCCATCATGGCAATCTTGGTCAGCTCGGTCTTTGTGAAAGACACGTTGGTCGCAACCACGACCAGCGTGGTGCTACGCAAAGGTAAATCGCTGACCTTTAAGGAGGAGAGTCCCACGCCGGAGGCGAGCTTCTTGAGCGTTTCACTGATATTGGCAAATCCCTTGTTGTCAGGCCGGAGCGCTCCGGCAACGATTTCCCCGTTGTGCCGGTTCAAGATGTCACCTACCGAATTCGACACAACCAGTGCGCCGATGATGATGTCACCGAGGCGAAGGCTGGATGTGGCAAGGCCGGACTTCATTCCCTTGTAACCATTGCTTATGAGCATTTTTCCGACCGTCGCCCCTGCACCGGCACCAACGTTGCCTTCTTCAAGTTGCACCGAGGAGGCCGCCTTGCAGGCCTTGTAAGCGGCGTCTGCGTCCGGGCGAATTCTCGCATCTCCCAGTGCCAAGTCGTCAATCACGGCGCCCACAACAATCGGAACGCGAACCTTGGGGATTCCCCAATCGAATCCGATCTTGTGCTCCTCGAGGTAGCGAACCGCCCCTGCGACCGCCGACAGGCCCATGGGTCCTCCCCCGGTCAACAGAATTCCGTGAATCGTGTCAATTGGACTCACGGGTTGAAGCAGGACACCCAAATGCGAGCCAGGTGCCGAGCCGTCGTAGTCCACACCTGCGGTAGCCTTGCCCTCGAAAAGTAACGCGGTGCAACCCGTGGGCCGACGTGAGTCTGTGTAGTGACCGGCTTTGATGCCCGAAACGTCTGTGATGGATCCAGGCGCAATCGGCTGTTGGGTCTCTCGGGGTGATCTAGCCGCCACCACGTCGCGAGCCCAACCTGATCCAATGGCTGCCATCAGGGCGCGATTGAATTGGCGCCGAGTAAAGGTCGACATCGTCATCCTCCATGAATTCGGCCATCTGACATTACCTCAGCTCCTTGCTCAAGACGGGACTGGGATTCTCGCCGAGAAGCGCCTTGGCTGAGCCTTTGTGGCTATATTCCGCGACGAAGGATATTACCGGGTAAGCCAAGATCAGAAAGTCGGGGCAGCTTACCTGGTCGATCGGTTCGGCAGCACTGGGAACCGGCGTCGAAATGAGTTCCCAGATCGAGGCCAGATGTCAACCGGCGGAAAAGCCCATCAAGCCGATTCTATCTGGGCGAATACCAAACTCCTTGGCGCGCGACCCTATGAATCGAACAGAGCGCTGCGCATCTCCAAGTTCAATCGCGTGGCGATAGCGTGGGCCAAGGCGGTATTTGAGAATGAACGCGGTGACCCCCAGGGCGTTCAGCCAGTTTGCGACCTGACGGCCTTCATGATTTGTGGCAAGAAACTCATAGCCCCCGCCCGGTGCCACAATGACGGCGGTGGAGGGTGCGCTCTGATTCCATCGCGCATACCATGTGATGGAAGGGACGTCAGCGTCCTCGTTGCCAAGGGCTCCGGGAGCCGCTCGTTCCCACAACCGAATGGTTCGAGGTTCCGGGGTAGAATCCTGCTTCGCTGGCATCGGAAGTTTCACTTCGGTTTGCTGAGCGATCGCCGGCAACGCAGCGAACACAATTAGACTGACGCAAGCTATCTGGACACCCATGTTAGACAATATCCGCTACCTCCTTGACCTCTTGGGTCTTGCGCAAACCCGCGACGCCCGCCAAATCGCTAAAGCGCTTCAGCCAGCGCTCCCCTGCTCCTAACGGGTACGAGGTTCCCAACCTGGCGCTGGAACAGTTGAGAGAGGAATCATCGGGGATTCCCTTGCCCCGCAGATCGAATGATCTGCACGGGGCCAAGAAGTCCCGAAGGCAGGAGAGGTGAGTCTGCCCTATAAAAAGTGGGCGAGGTGAAGGTGTATTTTTTGGTGGCCTCCGTCTGCCGATCGCCGATCATCCGGTTCACCCATAGATTGGTGACCTTGATTTCGAAGGTGTTCGCGCCAGGTCTCATAGCTTCGGTGACATCTACGCGAAACGGCGTCTTCCAGGCGATGCCCATAGAGCTGCCATTGACGAAGACTTCCGCGAGGTTCTTGACCTCGCCAAGATTGATCCACAATTGGACGCCGGGCTTGAACCAGTTGGGCGAAGCCTGAACCGTCTTTGTGTAGGTGGCTGTCCCTGAGAAATACTTCACTCCTTCATCTTTGCTTTCACTCCACGAGCTTAGCTTGTCCTGGGTGATCTCCGCAGGGGCTCCGCGATTTTCCTGAAACCTGATAGCCCAAGGCCCCTCTACGCTTGCGATCGGCTCCTCGATGACCCTAGGCAAAACGCGAGACGAGGCGTTCACCGGCCAGCGGAAGACCACGAACACCGTGCCCCACGGCTCAAGGCGGAGCGGCACGGTCGTACGAGCGTTGGCGATATGAAAAGAAGCGGGTTCGATCTTGCCGGTGTCGGCATGCCAGAGTTCGGCCTGCTTCCCCTGTATGCGGAACGTGGCCTCGACATCTTCATTGCGGTCGTTGCGATTGTCGACAAAGTAGAGGTCCCCATCGGCAAGCCGGCGATGGACAAAGAGCAGGTTTGTGTCGTTCTTTGGTTTCGCATACTCGAAATCGGCCGCCACATGCAGCGCGGTCAGCACATCAGATAGCTTTTGCTGCGCATAGACTCTACCCTTCCCGTAGCCGCGCTCACCCGAGCCAGAGCCCCAAAGTTCGTCCGCCATGGCGCGGAATTCGGTCTCGTCTTCGCTCAAGCTAGGAGTCCCGGTGGGCTTCGGCCCGACTACCAAGGCGCCCGCTTTCACCAACTCCCGGATCTTGCGCAAAACCGGCAGCGACATGTGCTGACTGTAGGGGTCCAGCGCCAACACCCGATATCTCATGCCGCTCGGAGTCACAAGGTCCCCTCCTTCGACCGATAGGAGATGGATCAAGGCGTCGGCGTTAATGTAGTCGAAGTTGTAGCCGGCGGGCACCTCGGGCGCTTTGTGCAAGAACAAGGACGTTAAATTCGAATCTTCACCGTAGAAATAAACAATATCGGCGACGAAGCGGCCCTGTTGAAGCAGGTAAGAGTTACGCGCCAAGTAGGTGATCCAGGGCTTCGCTTGCTCGGCCCAGGTCTCGTTGCGTGTGAACCATTGGCCGAATCGTCCGAGGCTGATGCCCGGTGTTTTGTCAAGCAACGGTTGATGGACAGAGGTATGAATAACAAAGCGGTTAAGGCCCATCGCCAATTCCTTGTCGGCGGTGGGCTTGAGAGTGGCCGGCGACCAAGCCCACGCACCTGAAGCTGCTGTGAGAGACTCGGCAGCAACCAAATTCTGCCCATAGAGGTGCGCAACGGATGCCGACTCGCGGATGTCTGCGTTATAACCGTACTGCTCTTCGTTTACGCCGGGTCTTTGTGTCCACATGGCGGCCATGGGAACATCGTTGCGGCGCTTGACCTCCATGCCGTCGCCTATGAAAGCGCGGCCCTCCTCATGAGACTCGCCGTAATGGCACATGCCCCGCTCTTTCAATATCGTTTCGATCAGATCATAGTGATACTCAGTCAGGAGATCCGCGAGGGTTTTGCGGAAGTCCCACAAAAAACGATCGCTCGATTCGGAGCTCTCAACCACGTGGCCGGTAAGAACGGGCAGCCATGGGTGCGGATCATAGCCACGACGTTTGGTGAACTCCGCTATTAAATTATCGGTCCAGTTCTGCGTGCCAGCTTCCCAGCTGTCGTTGATCACGCACCGTAGGCCTCGCTTTCCCATCAGCTCCCCGACGGCGCTCTTGTAGTTGTCCAGATACGTATTCATGTAAGCCCGGACGTAGTCGGGGTTCAATTTGTCCACCTCGAGGCCGGTTCCTTCGGGTGAGGCGGGGTGATTCGTCTTTCCAGTCAGCGAATATCCCATGCGCAGCACCACCCAGCGCCCTTCCGGGGCTGTCCAGTCGAGCGTTCCATCGGCCCGCATTTTGGAAGTCAAGTCCACGACGCTATTCTTGTGGATGACATCGGCTGAAGAGACCGGGGGCGTTGCAAAGGCATACAGATCGGGTACGGTTGCGAAGCCACTCTTTTCTTCGAAGCGGTTCACCCGTGCTCCGGTGTGCAGCACAAGCTCGGTGATCTGATATTCGCTTTGTGGTGGTGGCACCGGGAATTCGATGTCACCAAAACTGGACCTCTTCGGCGGAGGCGACGTCGTGAAACTCACACGGAAGAAGCGGGCCGTGGCCTCGGGGAAGGCGATGGTATGTTCTACCGCGCCATCACCCGGGACCGTAGCGATTTTCCTGAATGTCTGGCCGTCGTCACTGTTCTCCAGGTCCGGTCCGCTGGGCCTTTCTCCAAACGGACTTCGGAAGCCGCCTAAAACAAGTGTCACCGCGCGAATGGCCTGGGGTTTCCTGAATTCAAACTGAATCCATGCCTGCTTGCCGACGGGGGCCATGGGCAAGCGATTGGCCTTGACCAGGTCGCCGTCCGACAGCAGCGCGACGTCCATGGTGCCCCCGCTCGAGGTCACCTTCGGCTGGCGCTCCGTCATGGGTAGGTCGCTTTCAGGCACACGATACGCGACCACCGCGCTATCGGCGTAATATTCCGGAGGCGTTGTTGGGGTTTGTCCGCTTATTGTCGCGAGGAAATCCGAGAGCGCAATATTTTGAAAAGGCCCGCTGACCGAAGGCGGCTCACGAAGGGAACCCTTGAAAGGCTGCCCGCCCTGGACGGGCGTCTCGCTCCAGACTGGCTTCTTCATGGCTTGTGAGGGCTTCACCCACGGTCCCCCGGACTCGCTCCAACCGGGCGATCCAGCAATGGCCTCTTCGAGACCGAGCTGGTCGGCAAGCGTGGTGGCATAGCGGAATGCATCTTTCCATTCCGCGGTCATATAAACCAAGCGCTGGTCCACCAACTTCGGTGTGTTCAGTGCCGCATCGAAGTTTTGAAAGCCACCGATACCCACGCGTTTCAACCACTCCAGATCGAGCTTGATGCCCTCTTTGGTGATATTGCCGTTCATCCAGTGCCACCAGACGCGCGGCTTTGCGCTATCCGGCGGGTTGCCAAATCCTTGCTCAAGCGCATCGCCGGCGTTCTGCGCCCCGACACCCCCCGCCAGGCATACGACGAACCCGAGAAGTCCCGCGCATCGAACCCAAACATTTCGAGGAGTTCCCATATCACGGCCTCTCCGGTCTCAATTTTTTCCTTCTTTCTGTTGGCGAACCGTCCTGGCTATGATCCACCCCTTGCCCATCGACTGTCCTGCCAGAGCCCCACCAGCCTTGACAGGGCGACGCTCGCGGACTTTAGCGGTAACCTTGGCGCCTGTCAACGCATATGTGAATATATTCACCTATTGAAATCCCGCGCCAAAAAAACGCGACTAGCAGTTGCCCCAAGCAACAGTCTCTTTCTATTTTTGGTTGGTTGCGGACGGTGCTTCCGGATGGCCCAGACCAATCGTTCGCGACCACCTAGTTCAGGCGTAGCTGACCGTGGCGCCAAGATTTTTTTCTCGCCGCTCCCGAGTGATCCGTTCCAGGTAGCCGCCTTCTCTAAAAGCCTGGAGCGGCTCTTCTGGCAGGCCCTTCGCTTTTCTCCACTCCTTAACCATGGGGCGAGTGTCTTGCCAGAAAGAACCGCGCAGGGTCTCTTCGGCATCCACGAGCGTGCAGTTTTGCTGGAGTTTCGACAGGCGTTCATGGTCGACCAGAGCTGCTCGAGCGTAGAGCTCCTGGGCGGTGCAAACGGTCTGGATCATAGCCTCGATCTTGCCCTTTAGATTGTGACTCTGGTCCACCATGTAAGCGATGTCGGCGGTCGAATCATTCTCCCACTCGAACATACGAATCTCGTGAAAAATCCGAAACACTTGGTAGGGATCGATGGATCCTAAGGTCAGATCGTCATCAGCGTAGCGGCGGTCATTGAAGTGAAAGCCCCCGATCATCCGGTGATGAAGCAGCCAGGCCACGATCTGCTCGATATTCTGGGCTTGGTAATGATGCCCGGTGTCAACGAGAACGAGTGCCTGCGGGCCTGCTTCTTTGGCAAGAAGAAATGCCATGCCCCAATCTGCTACATCCGTGTGGTAAAAGGCCGGTTCGAATGGTTTGTATTCCAGGAGCAATCGTTGATTGGGACGCAGTGCTTCGTGGATTTCTTTGAGGCCGTCCTCGAAAAACCCGATTCTCTTGCGAATATTTTGACTGCCCGGGTAGTTCGAGCCGTCCGCAAACCACGGAGAAATATCTCTCGATTTCAGCGCATCGGCAATGGCCAGGCAATCAAGAATGTGGTCGATGGCCATACGTCTGATCGCCGCATCGGGGTTGCCGATCGATCCATACTTGTATTCCTGGTTCTGAAAAATGTTTGGGTTGATCGATCCAGCACGCACACCGAACTTCTTAACCAGTCTCTGAACTTCGCTGACGTCCTTCAGGCCGTTCGGAAGATCCCACTGAACGTGCAAACCCAGAGTCGGACACGCACCGGTGACCGCATGCACCTGTGCGGCGTCGCTGAATTTCTCTTCAATGCTGGTGGCGGCAGCAGGTTGAATGAACTTTCCGAAGCGCGTGCCCGTGTTGGCAAATCCCCACGAAGGAAGCTCGATAGCAAGTCTGTCGAGAGCTTTCCAAACGACTTCGACCGCTTTATCGTTCATAAGGTCTCCATTCCGTCGCGCGAAACACCAAAGACGTCGTCGAGTCTAATTGCGATTACTACTATGATTTGCCTGTAGAAGCTCACCCGACACGATCTGCTCGGCCCAGGTGGCAACGGCTTTTGCTGTTACACCTATTGATGAGTCCCGATTTTGCTGGAGGGCCGCCATTTGAATAGCGAAATTTCCGATCGTCGTGCTCTCGGCAGAGCCGACGATGATCTCCAAACCCGTTCGCTGGCCGGTGATCTGATTGAGCAACGCGTTTTGACTTCCCCCACCCACGATGAAGAGACGCTTTAGCTTTTTTCCCGTGATCCTGCTGATTGCGGAAAGCACTTCAGCATATCGTGCGGCCATACTGTGGAAAATTGTGTTAGCGAGAGAAGGGATCGACGCTCTGTTCGGAGCAAAAGCCGGCTGGCCGAGACCCACAAGTTGCGAGTTGATCTTATCGATCGTGTGTCCAGGAACCATCAACTGCGGGTCATCGATGTCGATCAATGCGAGCGGTGTGGGTAACGACGCACATTCAGCAAGCAGATCTGTTAACAAGCAAGCAACACCTTGACGCTTCAACTCGTCGAGACACTGACTGAGGAGCCACATGCCATTTACATTCTTCAAGAAATAGATTTTTCCGCCCACGCCACCGAGGTTTGTGAAATTCATCACACGCGCGTCGCTGGTAACGCAAGGCGAATCAAGAACGGTTCCGACCAATGACCATGTTCCGGAGCTAATGAACGCCCAATCGTCGCCAGTCGCCGGAATCGCGGCGATCGCAGAGGCGGTGTCGTGACATGCAGGAGCGATAACTTTCGCGTCCTGAAGCGCAGGTAAAGTAGTAAGTTCACCCGCAACCGGACCCAGCACCGAACCACTTGGCACGATGGCGGGTGCCGCTGTCGCATCCAGGCCAAGTTTGTCGAATATTTCGTGGCACCAGGAATGGGTCCTCAAGCCTATGAGGCCCGTGTGAGTTGCATTGGTGTATTCGCTCACGCGCTGTCCACAAAGGCGGTAAGTTATATATTCAGGAAGATTTAACCAAGGTAGGGAGGGATCCAAGCCAGCGATCTTGTCCGCGTATAACTGATACAACGTATTGATTCGAAGGACTTGAATTCCCGTCAACGAATACAAGCGAGCGGGGGACAAAACGGCGTGCACTTTCTTTTCCGCGGCCTCCGTTCTGGCGTCTCGATAGCAGAACGGAAGAGCGATGGGATTTCCCGCCGCGTCCAGCCGCACGTAGTCCACAGCCCAACCATCCACGGCAATCGACGCAATGCCTTCCGGCGCGCTGGCGCAGCAGCTGTGAAGTCCGGTCTTGATGCCCTCAAAGATTGTGCGGATATCCCATCGTAATTCATCGCCGATGGGATGCGGTTCGTTCGCGAATCGATGAATGACTTCAATCTCCGGTTCGCTGCGATTCCACCGGAGCAGGGCTACACGGCAGCTCTGCGCACCTAAATCGACCGCGACGAGAGGTTTCCGGTTTACCATTGGCTTCATTGTCGTTTGCTCACCCTCGAGCAATTTGAGCTGCGATCGCGAGGAGTGGAGTCTATCGAAGAAATGCCTCCGTCAAGCCTCCATCCACTGGGATCAAGTGACCAGTCGTACAACGCGACTGAGGGCCGGCAAGAAACAGTATGGCTGCGGCGCAATCCTTGGGATCAATAGGTTGATGCGTCAACGTACGCTTCGCATAGAAATCCGCCAAGAGACTTCGGAGGTCCTCATCCGACGCTGCCTGATCGAAGGGAATCGAATATTTGGTGAGGGAAGCGATGACTCGATCCCGAGGAAACATTGTCGAACCTTTGACGACAGTGGCAGGGCTGATTCCATTCACCCGGACCTTCGGAGCGAGTGAAATCGCGAATTCACGAACCAGGTGGTTTACCGCCGCCTTGCTTACGTCGTAGGCCTCGCTGCCGCGTTTCGGCACGACGGCATTTGCGGAACTGACGAGAACAACCGTAGCCGCTAAGTCCTGTTCGCGAAATATTTTCGAGGCTTCTTCAACGAGACGATGATTGGCCGTGACGTTGATATCTAAAGTAAGTCCCCACTGGGCATCATTGATTTGTCCATCCGGCGAGGAAGGAAAGACTGCCGCCGTGTTCACGATGATGTCGAGGCCCCCGTATGTCGAGATGGTCTCGCGAAGTGCTTTCAGGATGGATTCCCGGTTGCGAATGTCGATTGCCACTGCAATGGTGGCTTCTTTTCCACCAATCTTTTGAGCCTGGGCGGCAACAGCTTGGGCGGCTGCAATATCTTTATCAGCCACAACCACATGGGCTCCACGATCTGCTGCCAGAAGCGCGGTCTCTTGGCCCACTCCGTTCCCGCCGCCCACGACTAGACAAATCTGCCGACTAAGTTCCTTTTCCGGAGGTTGCCGACCGATCTTTGCTTCCTCGAGCCGCCAGTATTCGATTCGAAATGCTTCAGACGGCGGCAGAGCTACGTAATTGGAATAGACGCTGAACGCCTCGGTCTTCGCGGCCGGACCGGCCTGCGGCAGAACGGCCGGTGCTGTGCCCGAACCCAGCGCGCTCGCGCCTTCCATGACGTGTATTGCGTTTGTATAAAATTCGCCTGTGATACGCGCTTCCGTCTTGCTCTTGCCGAAACTGAACATGCCAATGCCAGGCACAAGCACAACAGTGGGGTTCGCATCGCGCATTTTGGGGGAGTCGGACTGGGCAAAAGACGCGTAGTACGCAGCGTAGTCTTCTCGGTACTGTTTGAGCGCCTTGTCAATCGCCTCGCGCAATCCCGACAAAGTGGCGTGAGGATTCCACGGCACGAAGAGCGGTCGGATTTTAGTCCGGATGAAATGGTCAGGGCAGCTGGTTCCGAGATGTGCAAGTTTCGGGGCATCAGCCGAGTTCACAAATCGAACAACCTCGGAAAGGGCGCTGAAGGATCCAATTAGGCGGTGCTTGGCAGACACGCGGCCCCGTACAAACGGAAAGATCTCTTGCGCGAGTGAAACATGATTCTCAAGAGTGGCGGTACGGTTTCCGCCAAACAGATTGGCTCCCCGTCGTTCGAGGTGTTCGGATACGAATTGCCCGAGCTGGTCGATGATCGTGATGGTGTTCAGGTAGCACTGACGCTGTGTGTCTCCCCAGGTAAAGAGACCGTGGCCGCCGAGAACGATACCGTCGCAGTGTGGCGTTTGCTTTACGGCATCGCGCAACATCATGGCTAGCTCAAAGCCGGGCCGCTGCCAGGGCAGCCAGATCAGATTGTGAGTGTAGGTGCGGTTGAACTCTTCCATTTTCTCTCGGCCGTTAGCGGCCGCGGCCAGCGAAATGCCCCAGTCCGGGTGTAAGTGGTCGACGTGCTGGAAAGGAAGAAACGCGTGCAGAGGAGTGTCAATCGAGGCTGCAACTGTGTTGTTGCCGAAAGCGCAGAGAGGGTACATGTCAACCATCTCATCTTCGGTATCGACGCCCCGGTAGCGACCGGCAAGGGCGTGCAGCTTCTCCAAATAAAGGGTAGCAAAGCCATTTCGCTGGATGCCGCCGATGTCACCGCCGCTCCCTTTGATCCACATGACGCTCTTTTGGGAACCGTCCAACGGATCGGCATCGGAAATCTTCGAACTGGTATTTCCGCCGCCAAAGTTGGTGATGCGAAGATCGGAGCCCAATAGGTTGGAGCGGTAACGTAGGAGTTCGGCCTGATCCAGCGCCTTTGCGGCGCGATCATCCCACCGATCTTCCAAATAGCGCAGCTTTTCTTGGGTCTTCATTAAGGAGCCCCTGGCAATAACGTAGAAGACCGCCAGTCATCTGACTGCGGAAGAGGGACAACGAAACCGGAAACCTCGAAACCATACTGCAACGGAGCCATAAGTGCAATAGATTAATAATTTCAATAGTGGAACAAGTGAAATCGGATGGCTACTTGGGGGCCCGCGCTTTCTTTGTACGTGCGCCCGAAGCTACCAACTTGTGCTTTACGTAATTGTACGGCGGCACCGTCTGGCCGTTAAGGATTGCCAGCCCTAATTGAATGAGCTGTGGACCGTAGTTTGCGGCCTCGTGGGAAACGGAGGCGATGAAACAACTTCCCGGGACTTCTAATTCGTCCAGTGCCTCCGGAATGCAGTCTTGGCCTACGATAGCTACGTCACGTTCACGCTTCGCTTCCCGAACGGCCTGTAGCGCGCCAAGTGCGCTAGTATCCGTGGCCGCGGCGACTAGAACACCTTGATCTTTGGGATGCTTTCGCAGGAAGTCGAGCATCAGGCGATGGCTCTTTCCTCGGAGTCCTTCCGCATCGAGGGAAACATATCTCTCGTCGCGCAATTGTGGAAGTTTCGAACGAATGCCAGCGAAGGCCCCGGCAATGCGGCTGTGGACGAGAGGGCCCGCCTCCTTAATTTCCAAGCCCACGGCCCAGCTCACCTCGCTACGCCAGTTGTTCTTCGCATGCTGCGCCAAAAATACTCCCGCCTCATATCCCACGCGGTAGTTGTCCACGCCCAGGAACGTGGCATGCGGATGTGGGATATCCACGGCGATCAGCGGAATCTCGGCGCCGTGGATTTTGTCTGCAATCGCCGGCGCAATTCGCTGATCAATCTGAAACTCAATAACGAGATCGACGCGCTGGCGGACAAACTCTTCAGCATTGCGCACAGCCGTATCCGCGTCGTACTTGTTATCCAGGACAACCAAGTCGACGCCAGCAGATGCGGCTGCGGTAGCGAGGCTCTCCCGAACAGCCTCTGAAAAAGGCATATCCGAAGATTCTGCGCCGAATCCAAAGCGCACTTTCCGCGGCCTCGAAACCAGCCGATAGAGACCGTTCTCGGACTGGGCGAGATAGCCACGGTGGGTAAAGGTTTTCAGAATCCGATATACGGTGGTTTTGGAGATGTTGGTTCGTTGGTGGATCTCTTCGAGGGACTTGGGTTGGTTTTCAGTCTGCAGCAACTCAAGGATATCCAGGGCCTTGGAAAGCACGGGGATGAGATAGAGCCGGGGCGGGCCGGTTCGGGGCTGGCTGTTTCTCATATGAACTCAGTATATCCCAGCCCGAAGTTTACTTCCTTATTCCAATAGGTACATAGCTTTTGTATTGACGAATCGGCGCAACGAGAATTAAAGTCACCCCTTGTGCTCGGTCGCCCGCTCCTCGGCCACCCTGGTTCGCCCGTTCAATTTGTTTCGATCCTGTTGTTGAAAGGACATGAGCCTTGGGACCAAACCCGTTGCTCGGCGTTTTCTTTCATTGGTTGGGTGGACTGGCTTCGGGGAGTTTTTACGTTCCATTCCGGCGCGTGAAGAGCTGGGCATGGGAAACCTACTGGCTCGTCGGCGGATTCTTCAGTTGGATCATCATGCCGTGGATCCTAGCCCTGTGGATGACAAGCGATCTCATGCATGTTTTTCATGAGGCACCCGGCCGGAGCCTGTTTTGGGCTTACACCTTCGGAGTGCTCTGGGGCCTTGGCGGGCTCACGTTCGGCCTGACCATGCGCTACCTCGGGATGTCTCTGGGTATGGCCGTGGCGCTCGGGTACACGGCTGCCTTCGGCACGCTGATGCCTCCCATTTCCCGCGGGCAGTTCGCGACGGAGGTACTCGGAACGAACTCGGGTTTGACGATTCTCATAGGAGTCGGAATCTGTCTGCTCGGGATTGTATTTGCCGGTATGGCGGGAACCTCCAAAGAAAAGGAAATGTCCGAGGAGCAGAAGCGAGCCTCCATCAAAGAATTCAACTTGAAAAAGGGCTTATTGGTGGCCACGTTTTCGGGAGTGATGAGCGCTTGTTTTGCCTATGGGTTGGCTGCGGGCGATCCGGTCAAAGAGATCACCATTCGTCACGGCACGCCCATCCTGTGGCAGGGACTTCCCGTATTGGTCGTAGTTCTGCTCGGGGGATTTACAACAAACGTGGTCTGGTGCGTAATTCTGAATGTCCGCAACCGAACGGGATACCAATACTTCAAGTCTGACGTGCACGTACCGGCTCCCCTGCGAAGCAACGAGCCGATCCTCGAAAACCCGATTGATGCTCCTATAGAAGAAATTGCAGAACTCGCCCGCGGTAAAGAACCCAATGTCTTGAAAGCACCCATGCTTTCGAACTATTTTTTTTCCGCTCTTGCCGGAACTACGTGGTACTTCCAGTTTTTTTTCTACACGATGGGCGAAACCCAGATGGGCCGCTATAAGTTCTCGAGTTGGACTCTCCATATGGCTAGCATCATTATCTTCAGTACTCTCTGGGGGATTGCATTGAAGGAATGGAAAGGAGCCGGTCTTCGTACTAAGTGGCTGGTTGGGTTCAGTCTCCTCGTTCTGGTGACATCTACAGTTGTCGTCGGCTATGGCAATTATTTGGGATCGGGAAGCTCGGCGGCGAAGTCACCCACAAGTCGATAGAATCAGACCTCCCGAAATTCGCGCCATGAACAGATAGGAGATAATCCAGGAGTGAACTCACGTCTCTCTTCCCGTGTCATCAACATCAACGATTTGCGGAGAATCGCTCATCGCCGTTTGCCGCCCGTGGTGTTCGATTACCTGGACGGTGGCGCCGATGGAGAAGTGACTCTGCGAGAGAATTGCCGCGTTTTTGAGGACGTCAGATTCCGGCCGCGGCAAGCGGTCTCGATTGCGGAGTGTAGCCTGCAAACCCGCGTTTTGAATTTCAACTTATCGTTTCCCGCGATCCTTGCGCCTGTGGGTTACAGTCGCATGATGCATCCGGGAGGCGAAGTAGCCGCTTCCGCGGCGGCAGGTTCCGCAGGAATAGCTTATATATTGTCCACAATCTCGGGCCATAAACTAGAAGATGTGCGGGCTGCCTCGACAGGGCCAGTATGGTATCAACTGTATTTGGTGGGTGGCCGTGCGGTGGCCGAGGCAGCGCTAGAGCGCGCTCGACGATGCGGCTTTTCCGCGTTAGTTGTAACGATCGACACACCCGTTGCGGGCATGAGAGAGCGAGACCTGCGCAATGGAATGAAGCAACTGTTGGGCGGCTCGCTTTTTGCCAAGCTTCCTTATCTACATTACTTTCTGACACATCCGAGATGGCTCGCCGCTTTTCTCGTCGATGGTGGAATGCCGGCTCTGGAGAACGTTGTGGTGCCGGGAAGCGGGCCAATGCCGCTCTTGGACGTCGGCTCCGCCCTTGCGCGAGCCGTGGTCACCTGGGAGGATCTGCGTTGGCTGCGCGAAATCTGGCCGGGCCCTATCATCGTCAAAGGGGTACTGACAGGGGACGATGCGAGACGTGCGGTAGATGAAGGGGCAGCCGCGATCGTGGTTTCGAACCACGGGGGTCGCCAGCTCGACAGCGTATCTTCCTCACTTCGGGCGCTGCCCGAAGTGGTCGCTGCGGTAAACAATCAAGTGGAAGTGCTCATGGATGGAGGCGTGCGGCGTGGTGGCGACATTGTGAAAGCGCTCTGCCTGGGGGCCGGGGCCGTGTTGATTGGCCGCGCGTATGCCTATGGGTTGAGCGCAGCGGGTCAGGCAGGTGTCGCTCGCGCATTGGAGATATTACGTGACGATGTCGAGCGCACACTGCGGCTCCTGGGCTGCCCCTCCATCGGAGCGCTGAATTCTTCCTGCGTGGATGTCCCGAGTGATTGGAAGAGTTCGTAGAGCGGTTAGGATTTCGGACCAATTCATCGTTGCTTGTCTGCGATTCCGATTGTCATGCCAGGGAATTTTACGGTTCTGTTGGCCCGTCCACTTTTTGCTTCGTCACGTCTGTTGCGTTAAACATTCCCTTTGCCGCCTCGAGTTCGCTGGACTTTTGGCGCAGGCGTTGAAACTCGGCGAAGGCTCTTCGCTGGCCCGGCTCGTTACCTAGAATGCGCTCCACTTGGGCCAAGCGGTACCATGCGACCTCATCCTGCGGATTGGCAGCAATCGCTCTCTGAATGAGTTCACGCGCCGTTGCCGGCTTTTCCTGCTTGAGGAGAACCGCGGCCAGGCCGAGGTTGGCTTGGTCAAAATCGGGATAGTGCTGCAGGGCAAGCCGGAAGAATTTCTCGGCTTCCTCTATCTCGCCGGAATTACGGTATGTTTCGGCTAGTTCGTAGGCGGCATTGGCATTTGTAGGATCAAGCTCCAACTCGTCCGAAAATTCTTTCAGAGCGCCGGCGGTGTCTTCTTGAGAGTTGGTCGCCGCTCCACGAGCGAGAAGCACACGGCCCAAACGATAGTGAAGGCCCGGCCTGCGTGGGTCGAGCGACAGGACCTGACGATACTCGCTGATCGCAAGATCGTAGGAGCCCTGACTCTCCCACGCTTCTGCAGCTGCTTGGTGCTTCCAAATGGAAGCGGGCGCCACTTCCGCCAACCGTTTTACCGACAAGTATGCAAAGTTCCCGAAGATCCTCTCCGAATGGTAGAGAATCTCCGGATCGTCCGGATACAATCGGTTCAACTCCAGAGCGACTTCGACCGCTTTCTCGTCGCGTTGCAAACCTGTGTAAGCACGTTCGAGTTGAAGGCCGCAGGAGCGTTTCACAACCGGATCGGTAGATCGGCGGAACTCCTTTTCCAGAATAGGAAGAGCTTCCCGGTACTTACCCAGTTCCGACAAAGACATGGCCAAAAGAGTTTCCGTCTTGGTGAGACTCGGCTTCAATTTTAAGGCCTGACGCAGGGCGGGAACCGCGGCCTCAAACTTCTTCTCGTTGAAATAAACCAGGCCCAGATTGGCGTGGACTTCTGCGACACTTGGAGATAATTCCCGCAGTTTTTCGAAGATCTTTTCAGCTTCCTGAAATTGGCCTCGCGCCAGAGCCCTCTGACCCTCCTCGTAGTATTTGTCCACCGGAGAAGGGGCGTTGGATTGGGCGAGTCCGGTCGCCCCTTTAAGGGCCGACAGAAAAAGCACTAGAGCAGCCAATTGGATTGCTAGTTTCGGCATCGGTGAAGTGTACGCCCGCGAAGAAAGGCCCGCCAGAGCCTGGAGGTGAGGTCTGGCGGGCGAGGGGTTGACTCGAGCGCCGTGCGCCGTGGGCTAGAAGATGAACTTAGCTCCCAACTGGAGGATTCTCCCAGGTCTTGCGGCAATTACTTTGCCGTATTGAGGGTCGTTCGGGTTGTTATCCACCGAACTCGCTATGCCCGTGCTGGTGAATGGGTCATATCCGTATTGGGTATGATTGAAGATGTTGAACGCCTCCGCTCGGAATTGGAACCCGATCCTCTCTGTGAAATTGAACGTCTTCCCGAAACCAACGTCCCAGTTGTTGATGCCCGGCTGCCGCAAAATATTGCGGCCGCTGCTCCCAAACTGGCCGGCAAGAGGTTGTGTGAAGGCCGCTGTGTTGAACCACTCGTTTATGCTCTTTTGGAATCCGCTCGGATACGCTTGGCCAACTTGGTTGGCTCTCTGCGTGAATGACGTAAGTAACCCGAGTTTGTCGGCCGCGAGCACCGAAAAGGGGAAGCCTTTCTGAAAGGTCGTAATGCCGATCACCTGCCAGCCTCCCGCGATCAAATCGACGGCTTTGTTTGTACTGCTCAAGAAGCGCCGTCCCCGGCCAACCGGCAATTGATAGACGAAGCTGGTCACAAATCGCTGAGGTACGTCGAAGTCGGATAAGCCGTAGTCTCTGCTGGGATTGTGCTCATCCATGTGACCTGCAAACGCGTTCGTCGCACCGACACCGGCCGCAGCCGACTTGTCGTCCATGCTCTTTGCCCATGTGTAGACAGCTACTATGGCCATGGAGGATGTGCGCCGCTCAAGTTTCACGTTGCCGGCGTTGTAGTTGGAATATCCGTTCCATTCGCTGTCCAGGAATCCGTTCGACGATGTGATATTGACAAATGGTCTCCGCGCGGCCGTCGGGCAATCGCCAGCGGTGGGACTTCCACCTGTGGACGGATCGCAGAGGGTCGGATCGGCGGGCGGCACGGGCTGCCCAATGTTGAAGCGGTTTAGGAGATGCGTCCCTTTGTTCCCGACATAGTTGACTTCGAGCGTAGTGTGCTTTGCGAGTTCCCGTTGGATCGACAAAGACCACTGCTGAACGTAGGGATTACGGGGACGTTCGGAAATGATCACCGCAAAGAACTGGCTGCCATCGATTGCCGGCGTAACTTGGTGCAGCGGAACAGGGGGAAACATGTTATTCGTGAGTTTCGGCAGGGTCGCGTTCGTCGTAGCATTGTCCGCGGCGCGGACGACGAAGGGATAAATGTCGCCCGAATCGTCGATCTCTCGAGTTTCCGCGGAATCGAAGAAGAGTCCGTACCCTCCGCGTACGACAGTCTTGTTGTCGAAGGGTCTCCAGGCGAAGCCGATGCGAGGAGCGAAGGGCTTTTTTGATCCGTCAGCCGGATTGTTGCGTCCGCAGTATCGGTAAAAGCCATTGCCAGCGGGCGCGATCGGGCCACCGAGCCCGGAAACCGAAGCGGTCCCCAGTTGCTTGTCGGCGAAACACAACCCACCGGCAGGGTTGGCCAAATCAAACCAAAACATCTTGTTCGTCTCTTCGTACGGAACGCTGCGATAGTCCCAACGAAGTCCGAGGTTGACGGTAAGCTTGCTGGTCACTTTCCAATCATCTTGAACAAAAGGAGCTAAATATTGGAAGTGGTACTTATTCAAGTTTCCAGCCACACCCGAGGGGCTGAACGGCCCTGGTAGAAACGTGCTGACGTCGTGATAGTAGCCGAGCAGCATATCCGCAATCGAATTGCCAGTTCCGCAGGTTACCGTGGCGCAACCATTTGCTGGCTCGCCGCGAAAACCTGTCGAACTCCCGTTGTTGAGGATGGTGTCGTTCTGGAAGGTGAAGTGTCCCAGGAAGTCGGACGACAAGTTTCGCTTTGAAACCCAGCGCCGATAGTCCACACCTACCGTAACCGTGTGTTTGCCACGAATCATGGAGAGCGAGTCTGCAAACTCCCAAACTGGCACATCACTGGTCGTCGCATCGTTGACTTGACTGCCAAAACCCGTGTTTGCGAGGCCCTGTAATGTAATGCTTGGGTAAAGTCGGGCGTAACTGGGTAGGTTCTGGAAAACACCTGTGAGCCCGAGTGTCGTCACGTCGGATGTCGGTGCCGGATTACCTCCCTGAATCGCCGTTGGATCTAAATGACCAAAGCGAAAATTGTTGACGTTGTTGTGTCCTAAACTGATCGTATGGGAGATTTGCCAGCTATTAGACTGCTCATTGAAGATGCCAATCCCGAACGGAACTGTTGTTGAACCGTTGATATTTTGATTGGAGTATTCAGCTTTAGTGTACCTGAAGAAAACCGACCCGAAGCGTCCTAAGGTCTGGTCGACCTTGTAGGTTTGCTGGTCCACTGTATTAGCCAGCGTGGTGTTCAAGCGAAAGTTGCCGAGACAACCGCTCGTGAGACAGTTCGGGGCGGGAAGCAGCTTTGCGGCGAGGCCCACTTGAGCTAAGCGCGAAAAGCGGGAAGGGTCAATCTTATTGCCTGAGAAGGGTTGACCCGTGTTTGGATCTACTGGCATGCAGAACGTCGTCGCGCTTGGAACGCATCCTTGCGCAACGGTCAATAAACCAGAGCTCGAGAAGTCTCCGGAGAGCTGCGCTGGATCTGGGACGCTGAAGAAACCGTTCGTTCCATTGCGGATTCGCCATCCTTCGTAATTGACAAGAAAGAAGGTCTTGTTGCGCCCATCATAGACTTTGGGTACATAAATGGGACCGCCCAAAACGAAACCGAATTGGTTTTGCCGGAGTTCGGGAATCGTCGTTTGAAAGGTCGACCGTGCGTCGAAGGCATCGTTTCTCAAAAATTCGAAGGCAGTCCCGTGTAGCTGGTTGGTTCCGCTTTTGCTGACGATGTTAATTTGATTGGCGCTGAAACCATACTCCGCAGAGTATGTCTCGCTTTGTACCTTAAACTCCTGAATCGCATCCTGAGACAAGATAACCGCAGGGGTATTCAGTGAGGTATCGGTGTTGACGAGACCATCCAGAGTGTAATTGTTGGAGGTTGGTCTGCCGCCGTTAATGCTGATGGCGTTCCCTTCCCCTTGTCGCATTTGGCCCTGCTCGCCAGTCGTTTGGACCGCGCCCGCACCGATAAACAACAAGCTCAGAAAATTGCGGCCATTGAGTGGAAGCTGTTCCACCTGCTGTTGGCTCACCAACTGAGACACCGACGAAGTTTCGGTGTCCAGCGCAACGGCATTGGCCTGCACTTCGATGCTCAGATTTATGGCGCCGGGCTTCAACGTAACGTCGACGCGGTATTCCTGGTCAACGGCAAGTGTGATGTCGTTTACCACCGCCTTCTGAAATCCTGGCTGCTCGACAGTCACGCGATAGAGACTTGGTTTCAGATAGGGCACGGAGAAAGTGCCCGCGTCCGTGGTTTCCGTTTTTTGGGTTACGTTCGTGCTCACGTTTGTGACTTGCACCTGAGCCTTGGCAACAACGGCGCCAGAGCTGTCGGTTACAGTTCCAAGAATTGTGCCGAGCCCACCTTGACCATAGGTAGCGCTCGCTGAAACGAGCAGGATGAGAGTCGCCAAGATACCTCGGATCTTCATTTTCTGATTCCTTCCTGCGCCAGCGGCGCAATTAACGGCACCGTCTTGCTGCTATCGATCGCTCTCAGCGGCATTCGACGCGGGGTTGGGGGCGAATACACGCCGCACTCCTCGACGACCCTTGCTGCGACATCCAGGGTTTTCATGGATGGAAAAAACTTCTGACAATTACCCCTTTTTTTGCTCGAAGAACTTGGCAGGACTGTAGCGACACTTTCTGGCAGCTGTCAAGACATTTCTGAATATATTTACCTATTGAAACCACGCATTCGTTTCATTCTCTCCCTTCTTCTGTACTATCCTCAGGGCCTGGAGCCATGGGACCGTGAACTGCTCTCGGTTTTTGTATCTCGGAATGCTCCCGTGAATTCCCGCCGGTCCTTTCTCGCAGGTTTGCTCGCCAGCTTCGCATCGAGTTCCTTTGGACAAGGCGTGGCAACGCACAAGGGCGCTGTGCTTCCCCGCAGCAAACCATCGGGGTTGCCGTTCGGCGCCATGCTCACAGACGTCGCGAGAACTGTGGGTTTGATTCAACCTTGTTTTTATGGCGAAGTGAGCCGAAAGACATACTTACTCGAAACGATCGGATGTGGCTGCGCGTTCCTGGATTTCGACAACGATGGATGGCTGGACGTCCTTCTACTGTCGGGAAATCGAATAACAAACGGAACGAACGAGACGAGCACGCGCCTGTACCGCAACAACCGCGACGGATCCTTTTCCGACGTGACGGAACACGCGGGCTTGTCGCACGCTGGTTGGGCCTGCGGCGTTTGCGTTGGTGATTACAACAACGACGGGTTCGACGATATTTTCGTAAGCTACTACGGGCAAAACCTTCTCTATCGCAATAATGGTGACGGCACCTTCACGAACGTAACGAAACAGGCGGGACTACTTGACTCTCACGACCGTTGGGGGTCAGGCTGCGTATTCCTCGATTACAACCGCGACGGTTTGCTTGATCTGTTTGTCGCCAATTATGCTGTGTTCGATCTTGCGCACGCACCAAAGCCCGGCGAGAAGCCGACCTGTTTTTTTTCGGGGCTGCCCGTGAACTGTGGACCGCGGGGTTTCCCGCACGGGCAACACAGCTTGTTCCGGAACAACGGAGACGGGACGTTCACGGATGTCAGCGTAGCCTCCGGAATCGCAGGAGCGCGCAGCAGCTTTGGGTTGACGGCCGTGGCTGCTGATTTTGATGACGACGACTGGCCAGACATCTATCTGGCCTGCGACTCCACGCCAAGTCTATTGTTTCTCAACAACCACGACGGAACTTTCCGCGAAGAGGCGGCGATTCGTAGCGTGGCCTACAGCGAAGACGGGGAAGAGCAGGCGGGAATGGGGCTAGCCGTGGGAGACTACAACTTCGACGGCCACCTCGACATTTTCAAAACGAACTTCTCGGATGACATTCCAAATCTCTATCGGAACTCCGGCAGGGCAAATTTTGACGACGTAACACGACAGGCCGGTCTCGCCGTCGACAATCGATTCGTGAGTTGGGGTGCGGGAATGGTCGATTTGGACAACAATGGCCTCCCTGACCTCTTTGTCGTGACCGGCCATGTCTATCCGGAAGTGGAGAAGCAGCTTCCCAAGTATCCGTTCAAATCACCAAGACTTTTGTTTCGAAATCTAGGCAACGGGCGGTATGAGGAACTCATCGATTTGGGTGGTCCCGGAGTTACCGAGCCTCACTCCAGCCGCGGATGCGCTTTCGGCGATTTTGACAACGACGGAGATGTAGACATATTGATCGTGAATCTGAACGAACCACCGTCGCTGCTTCGAAATGACGTTTCGCTGGCAAACCGATGGTTAAAGATCAAACTGGTCGGCACGCAATCGAATCGAAGTGGCATCGGATCGCGAGTGACCGTAAAAACCGAGGCTGCAACGCAAACGCAGGAATTGCATAGCCAATCTAGCTTCTTGTCATGCAACGACTTCCGGCTTCACTTCGGTCTCGGCGCGGCCAGCAAAGCAGAAGTGCGCGTGCGCTGGCCGAACGGCGTCAGGCAGACGATCGGATCCGTCTCAGCGAATCAGTTGGTCACGATAAAGGAAGGCCGAGGGATCGTTCCCAATGCTGGTTGGAAATGATACCCGCATCAAATCAGTTACTTCGGACGGAAATTCAAATTGTGATTCGCCTACGCATTCGGGCCTGCGCGGCCGAACCTATGGCAAGGCAACTTCGAACTGGTAACTGCCGGCCGGAAGCTCGTATTCGAGACTATTGCCGCCCTTTGCCAAGGCTCGAACCCTGCTGCTCTCGGACAAGACTTGCCCGTCAAGTTTGTATGACTGTGCTTTTTCTTGCCCTAGTGGCAGATGCCCCGTCGCATTTGCCGGTATCGTCAGATTCCAGGTAGCCTTGTTCCCCGTGATCGACCAAGCCGAGTGAATGGTTCCATACGAAGATTCATACGAGAACTCAAGATTCCCCAACCGCTTGTCGAAATTCGGATGAAGAAAGATGGTGTGGAATCCCGGCTCTGTTGGCACCGTATCGATTCCGGCCGCATAGCGATAGATCCAGTCTGCGACGGCGCCGTAAGCATAGTGGTTGTACGAATTCATGCTCGGGTCGCCACGCATTTGGTCTCCATTCCATCGCTCCCACATCGTTGTGGCACCGTGTCCGACGAGGTAGCCCCAAGATGGATACTCGGTGTTGAGAAGCAACCGATACGCGACATCGGCGTGCCCGGTGTCTGTCAAAGCGCTCAACAAGTACGGCGTGCCCAGGAATCCTGTGCCAAGGCGCCAATGGTTGGTTTCGAGGCGATCCACCAATCGCTTTGCCGCAACGCTTCGAAGCGAATCGGGCAGCAAGTTCATGTGCAGGGCGAGCACGTACCCCGTTTGCGTTTCGACTGGCTTGTCGCTGAGTTTCGTTGCTGTGCCCGAAGCAAATACCGGAGGTGGCGGAACGCCGCCGACGAAACCGTCGGGCCGAACGTAGGCTCTATTGAAAGCAGCTTTGATCTTTTCAAAGAGCTCGCGGTATTTCTGTTCGTCAGCTGTTTTTCCGAGTGCGTGAGCCATTTGGCTCATGAGCGTCGCATCGTATGCCCAGTAGGCCGTGGCAATCAAATCCACGGGGGTCACGCCCTCGGGTGCAAGCCAATCCGCGAACGGAATGCCATAGTTTTTCTTCCAGAGATAATCTGTATTCGCCGCTTGAATGGCCGCGAGATATTTGTCCATTCCTTCCCAATTCTCTTCGATGATCTTTTTGTCGCCGGTCTGAATCCAGGAAGTCCACCGTACCGTAACCAGGATTCGAGCTCGATGTGCCTGGCGCGAAAATTCCGTACATATCGGTTCCAACCTGTGTTCCACGCAGGTCCGCCCCGAATTTTCTGGAGAAGGTAGTCAAATCCATGTTGTAGGTGGCGGTGCGCCAGAAGACTTGCGCATCGGCTGTCCATCCCAGGCGCTCATCGCGTTGCGGGCAGTCGGTGGGCACTCCGATGAAGTTCGAACGCTGCCCCCACAGAATATTGCTCCACAATTGGTTGATCATAGGGTTGCCGGTTTTGAGCGTCGCGGTGAATGGAGCATCGGTGTGAAACACAACTGCCTTCACATCGTTGACCTTTGGCGTCCCCTTCAATCCCGAAACCTCGACGTATCGAAAACCGTGGAAAGTGAACGTCGGTTGATACTCTTCTCCGCCTTTGCCCCCAAGTATGAAGTGGTCAGTCGCCTTCGCGGTGCGCAGGTTCTCCACATAAAGCGTACCGTCCGGATTCAATACCTCTGCGAACCTTAATTTGACCTCCGTACCAGCCGGCCCATCGGCGCGAATCCGTGCGACGCCGGAAAGATTTTGTCCGAAATCATAGATGTATATTCCAGCAGCAGGGCTCTTGAGTTCCTTTGCGTCTAATGTTTTTTCCTTACGAATCGGCTGGAAATACTGCCAGACGATTTCCGGTTCATGCGGCTGAATGACCTCAGCCGCCTTCCATCCCTTATCGTCAAATCTTGCTTTATTCCAGTTCGCTCTCGTCTTTCGGGCGTCATAGGTCTCGCCATCGTAAATTTCGGCGCTGAGAATCGGTGAGACCTCCGCCTTCCAATGCTCGTCGGTTGAAATCAAGTCAATAGATCCGTCTTGGTACTCGATTCTCAGTTGCGCACGCAACGCTGGAGGAGTTTGGCCATAGTTATATCCCTGTCGAAACCACTGCAGCGGGGTTGAATACCACCCCGGCGCGAGCATCGCTGCGATTGCATTTTCCCCTTCTTTGACATCCGCGGTGACATCGTACGTCTGATAGACAACGCGCTCCCGAAAATCCGTCCATCCAGGCGCCAGAATTTCATTGCCCACGCTTTGACCGTTTATCCAAAGCTGGTAGGCTCCAAGTGCGGTCGCATAAACACGCGCCGAAGCAACGGACTTTCCGACTTGGAAACCTCGACGAAGAGCCTTCACAGATCCTGTGGGCCAGGGATTTCCCAGTTCCGCAGTTTCAAAACCTGAAGCCGGCTGCACATAGCGAATCGCTTCCTTCCACGAGGAATCATTGAATCCAATGGCCTGCCAGTTTCCGCTTGCGTTCAGGCTGGCGCGCCAGCCCTGCTTCCCGGTCTGGAATAGCTCCACCGATCCGTCGTCCGCCTCGAGATACACCACCGCGCTCATCGGCGTCTCGCTGCGATTCGCACCGCGGCGGTCCGCGTAACGCACAATCTCGACAGCCAGCACATTGCCACCGCTTTTTACAGTTTTCGAGATATCACGCGTCATATACGTCTTCCACGGCATCTGTTTCCACGGAGGCAGTGGCTCTGCCTCAAGCACCTGTTTGCCGTTGATCCACGCGGACGCCGAGTCTTGCCCGGTCACGTACAAGGATGCGCGTCGGACCGGCCTTGCCACCTCAAATTTGAGCCGGAAATCATGCGCCGCCTTATCAGAAGCCTTCGGGGGCTCAGTATCGGAATTTGTAATCCACTCCGCGCCTGATTCCCGAATGTGCTTATGTTCTGGTTCTTCGTAGCCGATCCACTTCGCCTTCCAGTTTTCTTGCTGAAGCAATCCTGTTTCCCACCAACTGACATCGCTCGGCGGGTACGGTTTGCCATCGCGGCCCCACACTAGAACACGCCAAAAGTATCGCTTGCTGGGTATTAGTGCTGGCCCTCCGTAGCCCACGCCGATCGAATCCCCTGACTCAACGGGCTCGCTGTCCCAGACGTCCGGCTTGCCCGCCGCCAATAGCGCACCGCTGGATGCGACTTGAATTTCGTACGCCGTTTGTTGCGCGCCCGTGCTCGTATCCTGCAGCTTCCAAGACAACACTGGCTTCTTGGCGTCCATCCCTAGCGGAGTGACTAGTGATTCGCATTCGAGCATTACCGGTTTGTTTGACCGCGCTGACGCGACGGCACCGCACAAGCACAAACCAGCGAGCGCAATTCCTGTGTCCCGCAATAGGGCTTTAAGATTGTTCTCGCGAAAGGTCATTGAGAGTCTCCGTGTCAGGTGACTTAGAAAGTCATCTCCGAATCTGCCAGCAGGTGCTTTTCGTTCGCTACTAGCGTCGCGGACCGTAGCGGCAAACATGCGTAGGAGTCAATCAACATTGAAATCAGATTCTCTATTGAAATAGCCTCAGCAAATCTGCGCACAGTCCATGTTGAGCAACGCTGCAAACTTCTTCAGCTTTGCCGCGATGTGGCCGACACCAACTGCGCAGTGATGTGCCGGACCTTGTGCATTCCACGCGTTCATGAACTCCCGGGCCCCCTTCGAAAATCGGTAGCGGCTGTTGGTGTTGCCGATTTCCAGGATGGGACCGGGCACGGATTCCCCTTCCGCGACCAGCAGTTTCAGTTTTCCATCGTATGTTTGGACGACGGACAACAGCGTGACCGGGCCATGCTTGACCGACATTTCAACCGACAGCCCACGACCAACTTTTCCGTGATAGACCGGCAGCGGCCGTACTCTGGTTTTCCCCTGAGCAATAGCGATATGACCCGGGCCATCGTGGCCCATCAAAATAACATCGTCATGAAAATCCGCGGCGTAATATTCCGTGAAAGAGCCTCCCACACCGAAGCAGTCCAGGATCTTCATGGCTTGGGCGTTCTTCACCTCGTACTCGCCCGCGACGGGAACCCCCCTGGCGGTCAGCAAACTGGTTCCCAATATGATCGAGCGGACAGCCTCTTCGTTGTCTTCATTTCCCGTGCCTTGATAGTAGTAAGCGAGAGATCCCAGCCGGTGCTTCTCCACCAATCTGTCCAGGGCCACCGAAGTGCGCGATGACCGCTCCAGCTCCTCCTGCGGACAATCCGACCCTACCTCGAAGCACTCCCGAAATTCCTCAACCCGCCGTTTGACATCAGCCATGTCCACGTGCCGCCGCAAACTGGCCAGTTCGTCCACCTCGATGATCTCCACATGTCCACCGAAATAGGCGCACTGTTGCGTCAAATCAGAGTAGATGTCCAGCATTCCTCCATAATAGTGCCCCATCACGCCTAGTCGATTGTGCTCCATCGCATAGGCAACACGCCCGGCATCGAGCCATTCGGCGATTTCTTCCCACGCCATCGGATCGTTTTCCATTATTCCGGTGACTTGAAAAAACGGAATGCGGCTGCGTTGGAAAACGTTGGCAATCTCCGGAACCGGACACGCTTGGCAGTATGCCAGCCACTCGCCGGTCATTTTTTTGCGGTCGTCAAGTCGGTTGAACCAGCGGTAGTCAATCCCCGCAGAAGGGGCGAGGTTGAGTATAATGACTGGAACTTTCGCGCGTCGCACCACGGGAAGCACTGTCGAGGAGAGGGCATACGTCGTAACGTAAAGAAAAATCAAGTCGACGTCCGCCCGCCTAAATTCATGGCCTGCGGCTGCCGCCTTTTCGGGGCTATCAATCAAGCCGAGATCCACCACGTTTACGCCGGGTTTTCGCAGGCGGTCGGCAACCTGCTGAATGTATCCACTTAACCTTTCCTTCAGCCCTTCGAATTGTGGCCAGTACGCGTCGAGACCGATTCCAAAGAGCCCAATCCTGAATTCGTGCCTTAGGTTGTCCTGATGCATGTATGTAGAGTCCCTCCACTCCGGAGGCCACCGCATCTTTAATCGGCTTCGCGCCACCGATTCTATACCACAAAATATTTATCTATTGAAAAAAGTGCCAAACAAGTGTTATGGTCCCTCCCGCGCAGCCCGCTGGTCACTCGCGCCGAGGATCTCCTTGCCGATTACGCACGCGTTTCGATGCTTCGCGGTCTTGGTTTCAGGTTTGATCTTTTCGAGCCTCTCCCAAGCCCAGGAGCAAACTCCGAAGGTGACCATTCATTGGGACCAGGTCACCAGGGTCTCGAGAACAACACCCACCCTTCAAGTGGTGGTAAACCCGCCGCTCCGAAGGGCCACATCGGTTCACGATAACGCCTTCCATGCACTCCGTGATCTCCAAGCCGATTATGTTCGATACGTACCTTGGTTGCCTTACCCCAAGCTGGGAGTTGCTGAACTCGAACCCCCAGGGGACGGAAAAACATCGTGGGACTTCTCTCTGATTGATCCCATGACCATCGATTTTCTCGAGGCCACCAAGGGCCACACGGTTATCCTGAACTTCAGCACCATTCCCCAATGGATGTTCAAAACCGACGTACCCGTATCCTATCCGACCGATCCCGACCAGGTCAGTTGGAGTTACGAAAAGGGCCACGAGCTACGCGATCTGAGCTTCGAAGAAGTGGCCGACTACTACGCGCGTCTGCTGGCATGGTATACGCAGGGCGGCTTCACCGACGAGTTCGGCAAGCGCCACACGTCCGGTCATCACTACTCGATTCCCTTCTGGGAAGTCTTAAACGAACCCGACATCGAGCATCAAATCTCTCCCGAGCTTTACACACGCATCTACGACGCGGTCGTGTCAGCGATGCGGAAGGTTCAGCCCAAGATGAAATTTGTGGGCGCGGCCCTCGCCTATCCGTCAGGAAACCCTCGCTTCTTTGAGTACTTCCTCGACCACAAGAACCACAAAGCGGACATTCCCGTGGACTTTATCTCTTACCACTTTTACGCGGTTCCGACACCGGATCAGAGCGCTGATGTGCAGCAACACACCTTCTTCGCCCAAGCCGAAGGATTCCTCAACGTGGTCCGCTACATCGAATCCATCCGCCAGCGGCTTTCCCCTGAGACGGGCACGATGATCAACGAGATCGGCGCAATCTCCACGGACGACTTGGGGCAAGACCAACCTGGTCACGTTGTCAAGCCGATTCCTGATTCCTATTGGAATCTGACGGGCGCCATGTACGCGTATATCTTTGCCGAATTATCCCGCATGGGCATTGAGATGGCCGGTGAATCGCAGCTGGTGGGGTACCCAACGCAGTTCCCCAGCGTTTCCATGGTGGAGTGGGAAACGGGCAAACCGAACGCCCGCTACTGGGTGTTGAAACTCTTGCGTGACAACTTCGGGCCGGGAGACAAGCTGATGGAAACACATGTCGCAAACCCTTGTGCCTACGCCTTGGGAGTCTTGACCCGTGACGGCAAGCGCCGCGTGCTACTCATCAACAAGCGCAACCGTCAGCTGGAGCTTTCGATTCCTGGCGTGACGAACGGCCAGGGAGAATACGTGGACGTCACGACTGCCTTTCAGCCGCCCTCCTCCCTCAGGATGACCGGCGACAAAGTAACACTAGGCGGTTTTGCGGTGGCCGCGCTCAAGCTGCCCTAGCAGCCGAAGTCGCTGTTGCGCAGAAGTGCAGGGGATGCCTCGTTTTTGTTGGCTTTTGATGTTCCGATGTTGATTTAAGGCAACGAGATCTTGGAGTTTTGGCTTGATCTGGGACTCGTTTGCGGCGCTGGTTGTACTGAACGGACTCAATTGCAGTCCGTCCGCGTGGTTCTGTTGCGTCGCGATGCGATCCACCTTCTCCTTCTGTGCCCCTTCCGACGCGAGCTTTTCTGCTTGTTCACAAGCTGCTCGTGATTGCGATTCCGGGATGATCGTGATCAGTTGATCGTGATCGCGGGAACGGTGATCGCGATGCCCTGAAATGTTTTCCACAGAGAGCGGAGTCCAACCGTTTCTCCGAGCGGCAACCTGTATAAGGTCCTCCACCACGCAAAATGTCGACGCGACACAAATCAGACTGGAAAATTATTGCGAGGAATTGCCCTGACGCGAGGCTGATTCGAATGCGCGGAAATGAAATTGGAGCAGAGCGGGCAGATGTTCTGCCACGTAGATCCAATTGTGACTGCCGGGGTAGAGGTGGAACTCATGGGGAATGTGGCGCGAACCAAGCAATTTGTCCAGGGCTACGGCACCGGCGTCGAAACCAAAATCGTCTTCGGAGCCGCAATCAAAGTAGATCTGCAATCCGGCCAGACTCGCGGTGCGCGCGATGGCCAGCGGGTCGTTGTGTTTCCAGAAGACGGGGTCGAGCGGTGAACCGAAGACGTCAGCGAGAATCCGCGACCTGGCAAGCTGGCGGGAATCGCTGACTATGATGGTGGGAAGTTTCTCAAGCAGGGCCGCGCTGTGGGCGCCAAGGGAGGCGAAGAGCTCCGGATGGCGGAAGGCCAGATGCAAGGCGCCGTATCCACCCATAGAAATTCCGGCTATGCCGCGAGAGGCGCGCCCGGCCTGGGTGCGATAGCGTTTTTCAATCTGCGGCAAAAATTCTCGGAGAAAGAAATCCTCATAACGACGTTGGCCGTCGCGGGAATTTATGTAGAAGCTGGAACCCCCATCCGGTGTGACGATGAGCAAATCACCGAGCTGATGGCGCTCCCAAAGGTCCTCGACAAGATTGAAACCGCCGGAATGGATGAGCATTTGCTCGTTGTCACCGAGGCCGTGAAGAAGATAGAGGATGGGATACCGACGCGTCTTTCCCGCTTCGTAGCTGGGTGGCAGGAGTACGCAGTAAGCGACGGGATGACCCAGTATTTTGCTAGGCGCGGAAAGACATTCAGCCCGGCCAGTCGCGAAAACGGGGCGATGCAAGGCGAGGCAACCCAAAAGCAGCGCAGCCCCTGCAAGCAGCCGGGATTTATTCATACCGCAAGGCCTCGACGGGGTTGAGACGCGCGGCGCGCGCGGCGGGATAAAGTCCGGCGGCGAGGCTCACGACGATGGCGAAGGCAATGGCACTCAGGACCAGCCACCACGGCACGGAGAACACATGGACCGAGGACAAATTCTGGCGCTGTAGATAGAGATTCGTACTCCAGGTCACCGCTTTGCCGATGAGCCACCCGATACCCACGCCGAAGACCCCACCCAGCAGACCCATGATTCCGGCTTCCACGAAGAAGAGCTGTTTCACGTCCCGATCGGCGGCGCCGAGTGCCTTGAGGATTCCGATTTCGCGCCGGCGCTCAAGAATGGCCATTACCAGAGTGTTGATAACACCGATGGTGGCGACGGTGAGCGCCAAACTGCCGAAGATGGCGAGTAGAAGATCGAAGATGGTGAAAAAGAGGCGCAAATTGCGGGTGGCGTCGAGCAAGGAAAAGGTGGAGAAGCCCATGTTTTTGATCGAGGTTTCAATCGCTTCCACCTGGGAGGGGCTCTTGGCGCGAACGGTTAGATTTGCATAGCTTGGCTTGCCGTTCGATGTGCGCACGGCATCCCGCAAATCATTCACTTGTGCCGCCCGAAGCGCCGACGCAACCTCAAGCGGGATGAACAAGCGACCGTTACCGTAACCGGCAAACCCGGCGGCCGGTTCGGTCTCGACAATGCCGACAATGCGAAGTTTCTTCTCCCGAGGAATAATGGAAAAGCCTTCGCTCGCACTGTCATTGGGAGATGTAACCGCGGAGCGCTGGACATTTCCGGCGCGCGGCGGATCCGCCGGCGCACGCTGGGGTGCGAGCGGCTGACGCTGGACGTAGCGCACCACGAGCTCCTTGCCGATCAGCGTGGAAGGCTGATCAGATAAATCCTTTGCAAATTCGATCTGCAAAATAGCCTCATCGGCGGCCGGGCGCGAAAAAAAGTTGCCCTGCATGCCATCGTAGGCGCCATTCCCGCGGGCTGAAGCAGGTACGCCCGCCACGACCGTAGAATAGGGATTGCCCGCGTAGTGCACTTCCGTGGGGAAGCGAATCTGCGGATAAACTTCGATGACATTTGGCAAGCGTTCCATTTCCTTGCGGGCGTCTTCGTCGAGAGATCGCAGTTTTTGCGGGGACGCGGATTTTTCCGTAGAGGGGCGGTTGAAATCACGCAGGTTGCGACGCGAGGTGACGAGCACCGTATCAAACAAACCGGAATTGGCCAGGCGCTTCGAGGCCAGCTCTTGCAGGCCGACGCCAAGCGAAAGCATGGCGACCAGAGAGGCCACGCCGACGGCGACTCCCAGTGTGGTCAGTGAGTTGCGCAAGATGGCCTCGCGCAGATTGCGGAGAGCGAGTTCGCCAAGGTCGCCGGCTTTCACAATTGCACCTCGTCGCTCACCAATTTGCCATCGGCAACAGAGGCGATGCGATCGGCGAATCTCTCGGCGAGAGGACGTTCGTGCGTGACCAGCACGATGGTCATTCCGAGCGATCGCTGGATTTTGCGCAATAAGACCATTATGGATTCGCCGGTGGCGCTGTCGAGATTGCCGGTTGGCTCGTCGGCCAGCAACAGGGTAGGGCGATTCACCAGCGCCCTTGCCAGCGCGGCCCGTTGCTGTTCCCCACCGGAAAGTTCACTCGGGCGATGTGTCAGGCGCTTTTCCAGACGCACGCGCTCAAGAGCTTCTCGCACGCGCCCCGTGCGCTCCCCGCGATCCACTTCGGCGAGACGCAAGGGCAGTTCGACGTTCTCCTCGAGGGTCATGCGCGGAAGGAGGTTGAAAGACTGAAAAACCATACCGACGGTGTGGCTGCGATAGCGTGCCAGCTCAAGCGGGTTCAACTCGGAAAGATTACGGCCCTGCGCAAAGATGACGCCGGAAGTGGGGCGATCCAGACCTGCCATGAGGTTTAAGAGGGTGGACTTCCCCGAGCCGGAACTCCCGAGCAGCGCCAGGAATTCCCCGGCTGGGACCTCTAGCGTGACGTCCTCCACCGCTCGAATCAGCGCGGAACCCATCTGATAATGGCGCGAAATGCGCTCGGCGCGCACGGCGGAACCGTTGCCTGTCGGCATCATATTCTCTCGATGTTACTACGCCTGGCGTAGATATTCTGTTACCAGACATCTCTGAATAGTATCGGCTCTTTCAAACCCTTTTTTGAGCGCACTTCTCCATTCACTTCGAAGAGATGTTTGGGTCGGACTGAAGTTGCCCGAAAGATGACAAACGAGCCGTGGTGGTCAATAAAGCAAATCGAAATGCTGAGGTACGGACGCTTCCACGGAAGTATCCATTACGACGAATCTTATTGTCACGATCTTCTACCAGGACTACTTCATGTTTCCAACACATCGACCACATTATCAGCCAATAAAATGATGGTAATTAAGCCGACACTTCTATACCTCAAGTGTGTCTTCCTAAGTACAGATTCTGGCAGGATAAAAATAACGCCGTCCTCATTCCAAGTCAGCCAGGAGACTAAATCAGTCATGAAAAGAACCATATTTGCCAGCACGCTACTCGCGCCCATTTCCATACTCCTATCGAGCGGAATACCTTCTGCACCGCGGCAGCCCAATGCTCAGGCCGTTGCGCCCGCGCCTACCGGCGCAACCGCAGCGTGGACTCTTAAGGTGAAGGGGGACATCCACTGGCAGCAGGTCACGCCTATGGGCGCCCTCCTCGTCTCGACGGACACCGCGCTCGCGGCTGTGGATATCGAACGTGGCCAAGTCGTGTGGGAGAAGCCCGAACTCGGCGGGTTGTCGGCAGACAGCGTCCGCATGGTCGAGGGGTCGCTCCTCATGGAAGCGACGCGCCCGGGCCTGCTGGTGATTTTTGACCCAGTGACCGGCGCGGTCGTCTTCGATTCCCGGCGCCTGAATCTGGCGCAAATCGTTACCCGCCGCGTTCTGCCCCAGAGCGGCACCCTTCTCGTCCACGGGCGGCGAGCGGACGGGCCTTCGGTCGTCGCGCTCTACGATCTCGTCACGGGCGAACAGCGTTGGGCGAACGAATCGCTGTTCGAACAGACCGAGCCCAAAAAGAGAGGGTTCGGTAACCTGATGCAGGGCTTGATGCGCGCTACTTCCGAGGACACCGCTCTGGAGGTCCTGCAGGCGGGGCCTGACATGATCGTCGTCCACACGCTGATGGGCTTGCGGGCGCTGGACGCGCGGACGGGCGATGTGCGGTGGTCTGGGGCCCTGCCCACCGCCCGCGCGGGCACCCCCGCACGACACGTGCGACTCTACCCGTCGCTCAAGAGGGCAGATCGCATTTACGTAAGTTTCGATGACCGCCTCATGGCTTACCGCCTCGCTGACGGCTTGGCGCTCTGGGCCAATCCCCCGAGAGTGGAAGGACGCGTCCGCGACATCGTCCAACATCCGGCTGGGATCGTCATGCTCCCCGAGGCACCGCCAGCGAGCGAGGCAACCGGCAACCGCCGTGTAGTGAACGGCATCGTGCAGACGGCGCTCAACGTGGCGAGCTACGAAGATGGGGCGACGATCGCCGCGAAGCCACTGCGGATGCACGGCAACGTGATAGACGCGATGGTCGCCGGCGACGCCGTGGTGCTGGCTGTGGACGCCGAGTCGCGCACCTTCGTGAACGTGCTGGACGTGGCCGCGGCCACGCTGCGCCTGAAGAAGGATGCGAAGATCAAGGGCCAACTCGCCTACGTAGAGCTCACGCCGGCGGGCCTGCTGTACGTGTCGCGCCCCGACGCGGAGACAAACGCTGAGGTCAACATCATCGATCTCGCCACCGGTGAGTCGAGGTTCAAGGACGCGATTGAGAGCGGCAAGCCGTTGAGTGCGGGGGACTACAATGCCAGACGATACTACCTGCATCATGCTGTGGAGGGACGGACGCTCTACGTGTTCGCGAACCGCGACCACCGGCTGTACGCAGTCGATCGCGAGGCCGGCACCTTCCGCGCGCTCGGCGGCGAGATCAAGCTGCAGGGTGGCGAGGATCCGATTGATATGGAGATCCGGCCTGCGGGCATTGTCCTCATCTCGCCGCAGAACCTCGTGCTCGTGGAGCGGGATGGGCAGGTGAAGCAACAGGTCTATTACCCTGCGCCGCAGCTTCCAGGGCTGCTGCGCGCGCTTTACGCGGTAAACGCCGTGCGCGCCGGCCTGTACGGCGCCGCCGCCTCGGCGTACGGCGATGCCTTCGCCCAAGCATCACGAAACGCCACGGACCCCAACGCGCGATACGTCACTACGTCGCTGGCAACGGCGTACTCGCAGGCCGGCTCACAGCTCACGGGCTACTCGCGCCAGTCAGCGGCGCTCGCGACGAAACGCTTCAAGGCATCGCTCACCGCCCCGGGATCGGTTTTCATGTTGACTCGCGCACCCGATGGGAGCGGCAACGTACTGCTTGAGATCGACAAGGATAGCGGGCAGCCGCGGGCGCGCGTGGATCTGGGCAGCGAGCGCGAGCCCGTGTACGCGGTGGACGACGTCGCCGGCATGCTCTTCCTGCGGACTGCGCCGAGCACGCTCGTCTGCTACCGGCTCTGATGCCGGCTGCATCGATTACCCGCGGGGCCTGAGCATCATCGAGACGTCCGAATCGGACGATGCGCCCCGCACGGATTGTGGAAGAGTAGGCGACCATCAAGAAATTGGCCGAAATCGACGACTTTCTGGTGCGCAATCAGTCTCTCAATTCATGAAATGTGGTGTCCTCAACAGATAAGGACATTCTGCGCGCCGCTTGAGTCGCTCCGGTGACCCGTTTCCCTCGGTGCGAAAACTCAGCAAAACTTTGAAGATGAATCCCATACAGCTCATAAGGTGGTCATGCACCTGGTGGCGGAAGGCGTATTCGAGGTTCATTCAGGCACGCGTGCCGGAAAGTTTAGAAGCGTATCCTCGAAGGCCCTGGAGAGAACGTCGAATTCTTCTATAAGAGCGCCTGCAAGATGATCCGCGAGCAACAATCACACACCAACCCTCACGGAACTAGCGGCCACTGAACACCGCCACACAACTCCGCGAATTGGCACGGTGTACATTTAGGGTAGAGCGGCCCCTTCGCAGCCGATTAGCCGTGTCTCTCGGGATTGTCCCAGAATGGCGGCGCCCTCGGAACTTGCGACCATAAAGATCCGTAATTCCCGGGTTGCCGATTAGTTGCCCCCGCTGGCGCCGTGATCGTGTTGATGCCAATTGACTGCGACTTCGTTGACGCGCACGATCGCCGAAGCTGTGACTGTGTTGATGCCGGTTAGAGGCGAAGCCCCTCCATTCAGCACCACGATGTCCGTCACTGTATCCGGAACTCCACCTTGACCTGCCCGGATGGTCGCATGGAATACGCACTGGCCCGGCGTTGTCGAGATTCCCAGATTTGTGGAGCCTCCCATCACCGACACCAACACGGGAGGGACCGCCCCCGCGTTGCCGACCAACACTTTTACGTTCGATGGCGCTGCAGCACCAGGGGAGCAGTTGGTGGTGGCGTCGGTAATCGCAATGTGTGCGCTCGAGATGACGTGGGGGGTTATGTCTATAAACGGAAACGCCGCGCCCGGCGCCAGTCCTGCCAGCAAGGAACTTGACGCAATGAATTGGCTGTCGTCGTGGTTTGCCGCCGCTTTCCATATGGGAAGGGTCACGGCGAGCCCCAGGGTCAACAAAGTCGCCACGCCAATGATGTGAAGCTTCTGAACTTTCATGAATTACCTCAACGCAAGAGGACGGCATCGACCACGCTAAAGATGGCTGCCGCTGCACCAATGCCGAGCGTCAGCGTAAGGGCGGCAACGACGATAAAGCCCGGGTTCCTGCGGAGCACGCGCAGACCGTAACGGACATCCGCGACAAGGTTTTCAATCGACGGCCAGTGCCACACGCGGCGCAAGAACAGTTGCTTAAAGCCAATTCATATTTCACCTAGGGCTAAGACATTCGCGATGTTCTTCGAGCATTCCAAAGCTGTCACTCGTATCGCAGCGCCACCATCGGATCTACCCGCATGGCACGCCTGGCGGGGATGTAGCATGCCAGTAGTGCGATTCCTCCCAGGCTCAGGGACATCGCCACGAAGGTCACCGTGTCATGGCGCGGAACATGAAATAGCAACTTCGAAAGGAAACGAGTCAGGACGAAAGCTGCCGCCACTCCAAAGCCGATTCCCACCAGGGTGACTGCCAGTCCTTGGCTCAGCACGAGTTTGAGCACGTCCCATCTCTGGGCACCCAATGCAACGCGGACGCCCATCTCGTGCACCCGTTGCGTTACCGCGTAAGCCGTCAAGCCGTACACGCCTACCATGGCCAGCAGCAAAGCCAGTGTCCCGAAGGCAACAATGAGAACGGTGTTGAACCGGCGTTGCGCCACCGAGTCTGAGTAAATGTCCGCCATCGTCCGTGTCATCAGGAGTGGTTGATCTTTGTCCACTGCTGCGATAGCTCCACGAACGGCGGAAACCACACTGGATGGATCAACGCCAGTGCGCACGACCGTTACCATGAACTCTTGCGGTGCCTGAAGGAAGGGCAGATAGATTGTGGGTTTCGCTGGGGAGTCGAGGCCATCATGCAACACATCCTTGACGACCCCGATGATCGCCAGCCAAGTCGGTTGCGTGCTGCCCGTGCTGAAACTCAGGCGCTTGCCGACGGGATTCTCGCCCGGCCAATAACGGCGAGCTGCGGTCTCGTTGATCATGAGCACGACCGGAGCGCCGTCTCGATCACGTTCTGTGAACTCTCGGCCCTGAACGAGCGGGATGCCCATCGTCCGAAAATAGTTGGCGCTCACAACGCAACGATAAGCCACGGGAGCGCTTACGTCGGACTCAGTCGGGCTGCCTTCGATCGTAAAGGGACCACCTCCGCGAATGCCACTCAAAGGAAGGTCGTCGATCGCACCCACCGACTTGACGACAGGCAGGGCCTGAATGTGCTGGAAAGCTTGCTCATAGAACGCGAGCCGCTGCTGCGGCATACGATACCTCGCTTCGGGAAGAGCCAACCATACGGTGAGGAGATTCTGCAGCCGAAAGCCTGGGTCCACCTGCTCCAGACGTAGGAAACTCTTTAACATCAATCCCGCACCGATCAGGAGCGCCAGAGACAGAGCGAGCTCTAGGACGACCAATGTGGTGGGCAATTGCGAGTGTTTGCCCGTCGAAGTTGGCCGTGATCCGTCGCCTTTAAACGATTGAGTCAAATCGGCGCGAGAAGCTCCCAGCGAAGGTGCCAGGCCGAAAATGATGCCTGTCATGACAGAAACAGCGAACGTATACGCCAGAACGGGGCCATTGATGGCGATTTCGCCAAGACGAGGAACGCTATCAGGGCTTAGGGCCCTGAACAGGAAAGTCCCGCTATACGCAACCAGCACTCCCAGTGCTCCTCCAGCGAAAGCTAAGAGCAGACTTTCGGTCAGAAGCTGTCGAACCAATCTTGACCGGCTGGCGCCGAGCGATATACGCACTGCAATTTCTCTCTGCCGCGTTGTCGAGCGTGCCAGAAGTAAATTCGAGACGTTCGCACAAGCAACCAGGAGCACAAGGCCGATTGCTCCAAGAAAAATCAAGAGAGCCGGACGGACGTCTCCTACGACTTGATTAAGCAGCGGTTCGACGCGCAGCCCGATGTCGTGATTCTGACCTGGATATTGCTGCTGCAATCCGCGAGCCACGAAGTCCATATCGGCACGGGCCTGCACAAGCGTACGGTCAGGTTTGAGCCGGGCGACGACGCCCAGCATGTTCCAATCGCGCTGTTCGGGGCGCACAGTGAGGCCCAGCGGAGCCCAGAACGCTGCCACTTTTGAAGGGAACGCGGCCATGACCGGGACCGTTGGGGGAAAATGGAAGTATCGAGGCATTACCCCGATGACGGCATAAGGTTCATCACCCAGCATAAGCGTTTTGCCGATCAGCTTCGGATCTGCGCCAAACAAATCATTCCAAGCGTCATAACTGAGGATGACCTCGTGGTCGCGGCCGGGCTGGTCCTCTTCGGGCAGGAAGTTGCGGCCTAGGATCGGTTCAGCGCCAAGTGTGAGCAGGAGGTTGGCCGAGACCTTAGCGCCGAAAAGCACTTGCGGCTGGCTCACATTCGTGAGATTGAAGGTGTGAAACTTGTATGCAGCCATGCTCTCGAAGACTTGGTTGTGTGTTGCCCAGTCCTGAAAGTTTGGAAAAGAAACCCAATCGAAATCAACCCCCCTCTTCTGATCGTGCTCAATCAACTGGACCAATCGGCCCGAATCTGCGAAAGGAAGCGGGCGCAGCAATACAGCATTAACAACGCTGAAAATCGCGGTGTTTGCCCCGATCCCGAGGGCGAGCGTCAGAACGATGACAAACGTAAAGCCCGGGGATTTCCGCAACGTGCGCGCGCCGTAGCGAATATCCATAATAAAGCTCTCAACGGATGGCCATTGCCAGACCTCGCGGCTGTCCTCTTCAATCAGAGTTACATTCCCAAACTCGCGCTGAGCGGCGTGCGCTGCCTCTTTTCTAGACAAGCCGCCCGTCACCAGCTCCTCAATCTTCTCTTCGAGGTGTTCCCGAATCTCTTTGGAAAGCTCGTCGTAGAGCTGCTGCCGGAAGAACAATCGTGTGAACCAACTCATGACTCACCCGGCGCTAAGACGCGTGTAATCCCTTCGAGCATCCTTTCAAATCGTGACACTTCATGCTCCAGATGCTTCGCTCCCTTTGTTGTCAGTTTGTAAATCCGAACGCGACGGTTCGTGGACGAGACGCCCCATTCCGACTTGACCATCTCTTCCTTAAGAAGACGTTGCAGCGCCGGATAGAGTGAGCCTTCTTCAATCTGGAGTAGGTCGTTGGACATTCGCTTGATGTGCTGCGCGAGCGCGTAGCCATGCAGCGGCTGTCGCTTAAGCGTTCGGAGAATCATCATCTCCAAGGCGCCGGGAAAGAGGTCTCGTTGCTCGCGGGTTTTCATGAGTGGGAGATTGCTCGGCACTCCTGGCGTAGACGAGTTCGATCTAGGCCTAGAGCAACATAGTATCGGAATGATGCTCAAGTCAAGGAGTATTTGCCATTCGGAAGCACATTTGACTTCGCATGGCCGATGCCCAGGCCGTCCTCAATTAGATGTAGACGAAAAGCGCGTTTGAGAAACAGCTTCCTTGCAGGGGGCTTTCATGTTCAAAACGTTATCGCTGTTCCAGAACGATCGCACGTCACGAAAAAGGTCCCTTATACGAATCCCGGAGCGACTATCTTGAGCAGCTGGCCGCTCAAGGTAGCTCGCTCAAGGCTCTCCGAGTTGTCGCAGAGGTGCTTCACGACGCCGTAATTTACATGCACTTGGATTCGTCCCGTCCGATAGGACGGCATGAAGGCGACCGACCCCTCGACTTTCGCCACGGCCGACAGCTTCAAGGAAATCTATTTTCGAGGAGCTTGCCCGCTAACCGCCCAGTTGACTGTTGAGAGCTAGCGACAGCGGCGCCTGGACTTTCCGTCAGACGGCTCGGTCCGAGCGGCGAGGCACGCACAACGTAGCGCTGTGGAGAACGCGGGCTGTGTCCGAAGGGGTAACAGGTGACGAGCGTAAGCGCGTCTTCCGACGTGGGCGCCAGCAAAGCTACATCGAGTGGATCCACGATCCGAATCATATTTACGGTGTAGGCTCGCTCATACAACCCGCCTCGGCGCGCATCGAACCATTCGATTCGAATCGTGTCGTCCTGCGTAATCTCTTCAAGGGGCCGGAACCAGCTCGTGCGATGGCCTGCGAGCACTAGGTTTCCGGGCTTTCCGAAGTCGGCTCCGTTCAGCAGTACCGCAGGACCGAAGGCCAACGTGCGCGGAGTCGCCGCGTCCAAAACAATCTCGTCGTAGCTCAAACGCGGAATTCGCAGCCGCGCAACCGGGTGTGTGTCGGCCCACGGCCACGGCACGCGAGGCTCTCCCGAATGTATGCTTTGTTCCCATGCCCGACGGATCAGGACGCCCGCAAGCTTGGCCTTTGCGTTTAAGTATGTGGCCCGACCCGTGAGGCATGCCCCGGCGGCCAGGATCAGCGCGGTCAAAAACCGCAGAGCCTTCACCAGACCGCTCCTGGCCTTCGCACGAGGCACAACAACACGATACCCGCGAACAAAAGCGCGACACCCAGGGCTTCGAGAAAGGCGTCGTCCGTGCCGGTAGCTGGAGCGCCAAAGACTTTGTCCATTTGCCAACCGGCCGGCAACTCCGTAGGCACCGGAACCGTGTTGGATCGACCGCCCGCGTTTAACACGACTTCCTCGACCGCAACCAAGGAGGTAAAGCGGGTGACGAGTCGATAACGAATCGCATGGGCAATTACCGTCGCGCGAATCTCCGCTTGTCCGTTCTCATCTGTCTGCCGCCACCGGTCGATCAGATCTTCGACGCGCCGCCGGGCCCAAAGAGTTGTGATGCCTGGATGGAAAGTCGCCCGCGAAGAGTCAAAATCGATAGTCGTCTCATAAGGGTCATTGCCCGCGCGAGCTGTCAGGTGAACCTTCCCCGCTCGGCCGTTCGAAATGCGTCCGAAGATCAGCAGCGGCTGCCGCTGGAAAAGGTCCGGTAGACGCTCCGGGTACTTCTCCGCCACCTCCACACCCTGAAAGGACAGCTTTACATCAGTCAACACCGGACTCTCGATGCTCTCGAAGAGCTGCGTCATCTGGGTCCGAATCTCATTGATGTCCGCGATGTGCGTGAAGGTCCCTCGCCCGAATTGGGCCATCTTGGTGGCGAGGAAGAGATTCGGCGCGCTTCCGATGGCAACTGTGTACAAGCGCGCGCCGCCCAAATCATGCCGAAGCGCTGCGAAAATCTGGTCCTCATTGCCGAGATCGCCGTCTGTCAGAAGGACAATGTGGCGCAGGTAGCCGAGAATCTCCGGTTTGCGCATCAGGTGAAGCAGCGCTGGCAGCATCTCGGTGCCGCCGCCGGCCTTGAGACGATGCACATAATCGCGCGCAGCTTCCAGGTTTTCCGGTGTAGCGGGCAGCGGCACTGATGCAAACTCACGATAGTCGCTACTGAACTGGAGGATACCGAAGCGATCGCTTGGCCGTAGCCGGTCCAGAGCCTGAAGCAGGGCTTCGCGCGCCTGCTCGATGGAAGTGCCAGCCATGGAACCCGACACGTCAATCATGTAGAGCATTTCCACTGGCATGCGCTGGCTGGGCTGCACTGTCGGCGGAAAAGCAGCCAGCAGGAAATGTGTTTCGGCGGAGTCGCTTCCAGGAGAGAGGAAAAGAGCCGCCTTCGGCTGCGTGCTTTTCGCCTGCTGCACTTCGATGATGAAATCTTTGTTTGGAATCGTGACGCCCGTGGCGAGTACCACGTGCTGCCGGCCGTTGGCCAGACGATGCACGTTGATCGCGTGAGAGACGCAAGTGACGGATGCAGCCTCGAGGCCAGAGTCGAGATCAACGGCAAGCGAGATGTCATGGCCGGAACGGCTTTCTGGATTCCCAACCACTGGAGTGATCCGCGATGCGTCCGGCACAGCGTTCGTATCGGAAGCCCAACCGGTTCCGGTGTGATCAACGGCCTCCGTTCCGGCAATGTAGCGTGGACCGACGACCATCGGGAAAACCAGCCGTATCCGCCCCTCTTCCCAGCGCAACGGTTCCACATACAGCAACCGGACGTCGATGCGGTCGTTGGGCATAATGTTCGCGACCGAGGCGGTGAAGACGTTGGGGCGCTCCTCCTCCAGAAAGGCGGCGCGTTTGCCTTCGGACTTTGCCGCCTCATAGACGCGTTTGGCCTCCTCGCGTTCGTGGATTACACTTCGAATCACGCGGTTGCCGATCCGGATTTCCATGTCGTACACGGCAGCGTCATGCGGCAGCGGGAAGATGTAAACGGCTTCGATCGGCGCGGTACTGGAGTTGACGTATTGCTGGGTCATTGTGGCCGCAGCCACCAAGCCGCGCACGTCCAACGCGACATCCGTATGGACCAGCGGCACGGACTCGTAGCGGCCAGAGATGGGCGAACGGTAGAGCAACGATCCCTCGCCGACCTGAGACGGGTTGTTGTCGGTCTGTCCGGCGGACAGGCCGGCCAGGATCGTAGTCACTACTAGAAGCGCAAGGACGAAGCGCGTACATATACCATTTTTGAAAAAGTTCCCCGTAGACCGTGCCATGGTGCCCTCCACTGAAAGTGCCTCGTCTGTAGAAGTGCAAGCGGTACGCCAGGAGGCGTGCGTGGGGATATGAGGCTCAAATGCAGGACATTCGGATACTTAGCGTGAGTAGCCCGGCGGAACCGGCTCATCCACCCGTGTTGTAGTGCCCACGACTGTGGGAGCACAGCGACACAGAGAGGACCTCGCCGGACGGGACTCCTCGCGGGATTCGAGGAGATTACTGGCGATGTCCTCGAATGGGCATTGATGAACAATCTGCTTGTTCGGATGGGCACGTTGCGGGAGGTCGGCGCGAACGGGGGCGGTGGTCCGGGCGGTTTCGGTGGCGCGGACCTTAGTTTCTGCGGGATCTGCGCTCATTACGAGGTTTGCGGGGATAGGGAGCGAAAAATGCACGGTGAATAGAACCGCGATGGCCAGGATAGACTTCATGTTCTCCTCGACAAAGAGTTGTCAGACGCCCCCTGAGGATCGCTGCTCCACTATGGTCCTGCTCCCCTGTCAAGGTGTTCTAGGCGTCGGCAACGGCTGGACGGCATAACCCTGCGGCACCTTGAACATTTCTTGGCCTGGTTCTGAGCGCTGTAAATCGTGAAGTTCGCTCACTTGGTCGCCTGACCTTGGGTCGCTATGTCGCCGCAGAACATCTACCCCAAGCTCATCCGAGTACCAAAACTCATCCACTATTTCAATTGTCTGATCATTGCTAAACATCCCAGGCGGAACGGTGTTCGTCGTGCGTCTCCCCCAACAAGACACTCCCGCTATGTCCTGAGGAGTTAGCTGTTCTGTCTTGACAGTTTCGCCCTTGTGAGTCGCCCGTATGGTCGAATTGTCATTTGGCTTGTAATCTCGGGCATAGAGCTGCTTCGCGGGACCGAGCGTAGCTACGTGCCTCTGAGGATCTAGATGAATCCTTTCCTTGGTCACTGGATCGTAAGTGTTCACGTAATAGATAGGGTGCTCGGGGTTATGCGTCCAAGGCAAATGCTGCTCCTTATACGACCGGCCTTCACTATCTCGTGCAATGCGATCCTCGGCAGTCCGGGTTATCTTCGTGCCATCGGCCAATGTTTGCGTGAGCGTCGTGACTTCGATCGCGGTAAACGGTTGCCCATGGCGCCGACTGATTCCTATCTCGATTGGCATTGCGATCAGGCCGGTCTGCGCCGCCGTGCCTGTCCAAAGCGACAGGACCAAGAAAAGGCCAACGAGTACGCGTTCGGTAGGTTGCAGATTAGCAAGAAGAATGACGAACGTGCGCTTCATATTCTTTTCACTCCTTTTCTGAAGACTGAAAGTTTTCCCGCCGCTCGCCCTCGCCGAAACATATCACTCACAAATCAAGGATCGTTATTGACCGAAGGGGGAAACCATCCTGATCTGGAATGCTTTGATCACCCTCCAAGGCCTAGATGCTCGGGATCGGTTGTATTCGGTGCAGTCAGATCGTCGTATCGCTTGCCAACCAGTTCTTCACGTTGATACCCAACAAGTTGGCAGAAACTGCCCGCCGACTGCACGTCCACTGAAGCTGAAGCTCGTTGGAGGCACACTCTCGTGCATGGGAGTAATAGTTCTTATCGGTCGAAAGCCTCGGATCGGAGTTGGCAGGTGCGTTTTGTGCTTAGCTGCCCAGGAGCATGGCGGGAGCGCCATCGGTCGCGATTAGCCTTTTAGCCTCCCCTCGTACAAAGATGCGGTCGATTTCGATTCTGCTCCAGCTGGCTGGGAGAGATGCAGGATATTTTCGCCAATCGCCCTCAGAGATGCGGAGGCCCGTAAATCCAAGCATGACGGTTTGCAGCAGGGATCCGTAATTGGTCAAAAAACAGCCATAATCTTGTGATGGCCCTTCCCGAATCATGCCAAAGGGCTCGAGCCAAACATTTCTCCAGGACTGATGAAAAAGTTCGAGGGCTCGGCGTTTCTCACCCAAAAAGGCGGCGGTTGCCGAAATGGCTGCCTCTGCAAACCCAATCGGGATTTCCGCGCCCAACGACGAAGCCTCTCTCTCTCGGCGGATTGTTTCTTCGAATGCGTGAGTTCTTCTCAAAAGCTCGATATCGATGGGAATATCGTGAACCGTCAAAAAATCCATTTGGCCCGTAGAATAGGATTTGCTCGACGGAGGCGGCGGATTGTCGTAAGGCTGAACGATCTTTTTGGAATCGTCGATGGGCAGGACCAAGGCATCGCGAACCGTGCTCCAGGAAGTCGGCGCGTGCGCCCCAACCATTTGGGCGCATCGAATGGAGGCGGTAAGCACCATTTTGCAGACCAAATTCATATACGATACGTTGCTAATGTTCGGCACGTCTTCATCAGGACCCATGACGTGTCGAATTTCGAATCCTCGCTCCGAGTAAACTCCACGACTTTCAATCCACTCGGCCACAGCTTTGAGAACCGGCCAAGTGCCTTCCGGCAAGAAACCTAAGTCATTGGTGGCGAGCTGATATTCCCAAAATCCAAGAGCGACGTCAGCTGTGACGTGTTGCTCGCCCCAGCCGGTGCCAGCAAATGTGGGGGTCGTTTCAAACCCACCAATAGGGGCGGCCTCCCACGGAAACTGAGCACCACGGTAACCATAGAGAGCTGCCTGGCGCTTTGCATAGTCAAGCGCGCGAACCCGGTATTCTAGTAGGGACCGCGCTGCTTCGGGTGCGGTCAAGATTACCGGTAGCAACGACCAAGTTTCTGTATCCCAGAAACTGTGACCGTAATAGTAGGAAAATTGAGATAAGCCAAAGGGCGGCATGCCCGTGCGCGTCGAGGCATGCACACTTGACTGGATGTAGAAGAATGCTGCATCCAGCACACGCTGAGCATCGGAGTCTCCGATTACTTTGACTCGCGATTTCCAAAGGTCGGCCCATGCTGCGCGGCTTTCGCTGCGCAGGGTCTCAAATCCTAGTTGCCTTCCCCAGTTCGCAAGCCGAATGGCTTCCAGGGGAGGTTCGGGGTGATAGAGCTCCGAAATCAATGCTGCGATCGTCTGAAAGCGTACAGGCTGACCACTCTGCGCCCTCACCCGATAGGTTCGCGTCGAGCCAGCCTCCGTCACAAAGGCTTCCTGTCTTCGAACCGACTCACCTGGCGTTAGGATCGACAGCGCGACGCCCAGCTTGCTAAGGTGGCCCTCACTCTCGAATCCGCTCACGAGGTCAATCTCGGTGCGCTCGGGCGCCTGAGTCAGGTAGGTACTAGCAGGCACTCCGCTGTTGTCAATGCGCACAACGAACTCGATTTCGGTGTCCGCCGAGGGCGTGAGACGAATCTCTTGACAGAGCAAGGATGGGACTGACCGGCAAGCATACTGCAGCACTTCGATAGCAAGCCGCACGCCCGTCCCTGGAGCAAAAACCAGCTCGGTAAGAAGTTCGCCACATTTCATATCGAGGGTTTGGCGCCGAGTTTTCAGCAAGTCTGGATGCTTTAGCAGACTGATTTCGTTAACGCGGATATCGGTTTCAAACGGGTATGGTGCGGGCGAGAGGCTTTCCACTCGAAACGGGATATGAGCGAAAACAAAGCCGCTGACGCATGTCTGTGCCCTCGCAAGAGGATTCGGTCCCGGGCGAATCCCAATCAAGCCATTACCCAGGTAAGCCGGGTCGAAAACCTTCGAAAAATCCTCGACAACAAACTTGGGTGGACCGGAGGAATTTTGTTGTTGGGGCGCGGCAGAGAATGCAGTCATTTCTAACGCGTCCCAAATATCCAGTGGAACCGCGGAAACAGCAAGCATGGCCATACAGCGCTTGCCGAGCGACCTTCGGGAAAGTTTCATCAATGAACTCCCTTTGCTAGAGAGTTCTTACCATTGCTGGCTCCAAAAGGCCATCCGCACGTCAGAGGATCCGGAGATGCTGATTGAGTCCCCACAAAAAATGTTCTAATGATGGAGGAGAAGTCACGGAGCAGAAAAAGGGGCTGACCGGCTCTGAGACAAATCGGACAGCCCGCGGTCCGCAATGCGGTCAAGAACAGCTAAAAGGTCAAGCGCAAGCCGACTTGCTGGTTCCGCATGGGCAGGGAAACGTCGGTAATCCGTCCCGGTGTGGACGTGCATGGACCAATCGCATTGCAATTTGTCACGTCGCCACCGGGGTTCGACAGGTTTGCTCGATTCAACGCGTTGAAAACCTCCCAGCGCAATTGTAGTTTCAGGTTTTCCCTGAGCTGGAAATTCTTGTCCAAGGCCCAGTCGGCAGTAAACAACCCCGGTCCGCGCAATGAATTGCGGCTGGCATTCCCGAATGTGAAGGCAGCTGGCTTCGAGTATACTGTCGCATTGAACCAGCAATTAACCGTATGGACGGGAATTGTCCCGCCACCTGGATTGGGACAGGTTCCGCTAAAAGGATTGCCGGTCTTGTCTGGTCGAAGCCCCATATCGAAGCTGTTCAAAGAGCCGGCATCGATGCCCGGCGAGAATGCAAGACCGCTCTCGGCAGTTGTTATTCCGGTCCATTCCCATCCGCCAATGAAGGCATTCAGGACCGACCCAGCGTCCGACGCGAAACGCTGTCCGCGCCCGAATGGCAACAACACCGTATGGCCAAGAGTGAAAACGCTCGCGCGGTCAAAGACCGCCGGCCCATGGTCCACTCTATAGTTGTATTGGTTCGTCGGCGTACCGAACTCGCCGAAATCCAGCGTTTTCGACCACGTGTAACTTGCCAACAGAGAGTAGTTGCGAGAGAAGCGTTTCGTTAACTTGGCTTGCAACGCATTGTAGTCGCTGCTCACGCAATCACATTTGTTGGATATGTCTTGGGTCAGGCCAAACGCGGCAAACAGTGGCTGCCGGGAGGTATTCGAGCCGGGCCCGGGGACCGGCGCGTTGAGGTTCCAGCCTCCGTTAAGGTGACGCCCCACGTTGCCTACATACGCGAGGCTAAGGGTAGCGTCTTTGAACACCACGCGCTCCACGGTCAGATTGTAGGAATCGACGTATGGAATCTTCTGGCCCGTGGGAATACTCGAAGTCCCGATACCGTCAGGCAGCGGCAGTAATCCATTGCTCGGGATCGCCGGGAACACTGGGCCAGGAGGCGCCGTCCCTAGCGAGGGCGCTCCAGAAGTTTGTCCCCCGCTGAACTCAACCGGGAAGAAGGTTGACACCTGATTTTTTAGGCTTTGGTTCACGATGGAAGGATAGACATCAGCTGCCAAGGTGTTGAAGGTCCAGCCAAACGTGCCTGCGAAGTAGCTGCGCCCCCACCCAACTCGAACGACAGTATTGGGATTAAGAGAGTAAGCGATGCCCAAACGCGGGGAGAAATTGTTGTACTGGGTATTCACGCCACCTGACAATGAGATCCCACCCACGCCGGGAATGCGAACGAGGTTATCCGTCACCAGGTATCGGCCGCCTTGCCCCTTGTTCAGGGATTCATCCGCGAACCATGTGTCCCAACGCAACCCATAATTCACAGTCAGCTTGGGCGTCAGGCGCCAGGTGTCTTCGGCGTAGTAGTACATGCTCCATTGCACGTCTTGCTGAGTTGTTGAGATTTGAGCAAACCGGTTGAAGGAAGTTGGAGTGCCGAGAAGGAAAGAAGCCAACCCCAGACCACCAGAAGGACTGCCACCGACATTGAGAGCGGTTACATCGACATTGAATGCATAGACTCCGGCACGATGCTGGTCGCTCGGCAGCCGCTTGTTTCGACGTCGCCGGATGTCGGCGCCCCCCTTGAAGGTGTGGTTTCTAATGATCTTGGTCCAATTCGTCACACCTTGGTATTGGATCTCCTGTTCGTTGAGCGGGCAGTTGCATTGGTAGCCCATCTGAAATCCACCGGAACCGTTAATGTTCAGATCGGGAAGGCCAAAAGTATCCGGCCGGCTCGGGTCGTTGATTCCCGGGATGCCTACTTGTGTGGCAAATTGCTTGGTCTCATCCGGGGCCGATACGAAAACTCGGTACTTGGTGACACCGAATCGAAAGTCGGCGAGCAAGGACGGGCTAAAGTCATAGTTCAATCCACCTACGCCATTCTGATTTCGTACATTTGAGGTTCCCTCGAAGCCCGTGAGCTGCGCACCTCCGGCCGTACCTAGCGCCCCTGGGCTATTCAGGTAGTATCCGCCATAGTTGTAGCGGCCAAAATAGCGCAACTTGGAACTGAAGTAGTGATCCACTCGAAAGACCAGCTGGTTCGTGTTGAATTCCTGCACTCCACTCGTTAAGAAATTGGGAGCTGTTGCGTCCGTCGGAGTCATTTTTGGCAACGGTACGAAGGTGGTGCTAAGCAGATTTGCGGCCTGGGTCGAAATGCGGTTTGTTGGGATGATGTTTGGACACCCGGCCGCAATCGTGCAAAGAGAATTGAAGTTTGCACTTGCGGAGTTTGAAGAAGCAACGAACTGTGTCCGGCCCGTTCCGTCGGGATTGCCCGTAGCGGGGTCATAGATGGGGATATTCAAATCATGCAGGTCCCCGGCGCGCTCGGCCTCAGTCGGTACACGGATTGAAGTTGAACCAGGATTGTGCTGCCGCGATCCCTGGTAGTCGAAAAAGTAGAACAGCTTATCCTTGCGTATCGGACCACCAAGAGACCCGCCAAATTGATTCCAGTGAACCGTCGGGACGCTGGTTGGTTGTGTGAAAGGGTCGCGCGCTTGGAAAATGTTGTTCCGGAAGAACTCGAACCCCGACCCATGGATCTGGTTCGTTCCGGACTTCGTTTCCACCTGGATGACCACGCCGCCGGCCTGCGAAAACTCCGCATCGAAATTGCTTGTTGTGGCATTGAATCCTTGCACGGAATCGATGGGCGGATTGATGATAACAATTCCTAATACTGGGTCGTTATTATCCATGCCATCGATCATGAAGTTGGTTCCGCTAAAGAGCTGCCCATTCGTATTAACCTGAATACCTCCCTGCGGGTTTTCGGTCTGGCCATGTTGCCACGGCATTTTAGCGGCGCCCGGAAGCAACAGCTCCAGCTCCGTGAAGTTTCGATCTAGGATAGGGAGCGACTCGACCTGCTGTGAAGTTAAGTCGGTGCTGACGGAAGCGCGGTCGGTCTCGAGCAGGGGCGGCGCGGAATCGACGGTCACTGTTTCACCCACCTCGCCGACTTGCAACGTGGCATTCATAGTTGTGGAAGAGCCCACAATCACGGGCATACTTGCCTGAACGTAAGTTTTGAAGCCTTTGGCCTCGATGGTGACTTTGTAGTTGCCTGGAATCAGGTTGCTAAACGTGTAGTTCCCCGAATCGTTGGTACTAGTCTCCTGCGAAACACCTTTCTCCATGTCTGTAGCAGTGACCTTTGCTTTCGGAACCCCGGCTCCGCTAGGGTCCGTGGCCGTACCAATGATCGTGCCATAAGCCGCTTGGCCGCTTACTTTCGGCGGCAGAAACAAAACTAGGGCGACGCACAACGCACGTACTGCCGACCCGTTCCCGAAGTAATTTCTCATAACGCACACCCCTACTCCTCAGCACCGGAGAATTTCGATCACCGTATCCGCAGAGTCAAACCATGACCACGGTTGGAAGACTCACCGACACCAGCTACCGGCAGCCTGCCCCCTCGACGCTTGGAAGCAAAATGAGAATGCTTGCCATTATAGAATCGGCTGGCCCTTGCGGTAGTCTCATTGAGTTTGATACGGTAACTGTGAACAAACCTCTCCAATCCAATAGGTTCGGTGAGGTGTTTCGCGGGTGTTAAGTTGTCTGTTACCTGGACTGCTTTGAATGACAGGAAAGCCTGTCTTGAACAAGTTGACAGGCTAATGAACAGCCATGTGTTGCATGGTTCGGAATCCCTCTGCAAAATGCTTCAATATCTGGCCCACCATGCACTTGATCATCCGGGAGTTTCCATAAAGGAGTATCAGATTGCGACAGAGGTCTTCGGACGGCATACCGACTTCGATCCCCATGTAGACGCCACCATTCGCGTGCAAGCGGGCCGCCTGAGAACGAAATTAACTGAATACTACAGCACCCTGGGCTCGGAAGATCCCATCGTCGTTGAGCTGCCCAAAGGAACCCATGCCCTGTCATTCCATCGTAGCGCGTCTCGGCCTTCCATCAAATCGGGACGCGAAACCTCGCCTGGCGTCGTACAACGTGAGCGCCCGAAACAACAGACGCATCGAAATCTGCTCGTCGGGGTCGTGTGCCTCTCCGTTTCGCTGGTCGCCTCTATCGCGACAATGATTGGAATGGCCGTAAGTCGCGACGCTGCAACGCCTGCAACGCCAAAGGAAAGTGAAATCACGCCCGCAGCGCTTCAACTATTCTGGGCGCCGTTCCTCAATGGACCGGAAGAGCCATGGGTTGTTTTCAGTAATGCTCCGTTTGTCGGTCGGTCAGAAACCGGAATGCGCTTCTACAACCCAGCTAAGGATTCTCCCGAGGACATACTGGATCATTACACCGGGGTAGGTGAAGTGTTCGCAGTCCGTGACTTGGATCACATCTTTGGCCTGCTGAAACGCAAATTGCGGGTCAAACGAGGGAGCCTGTTCACCCTCGACGATGCAAAGAACAACGACTTGATCTTTTTAGGCTCGCCCGCAGAAAATCTTACTTTGCGAGAGATACGAAGCACTCACGATTTCATTTTCCAGCGGGTCTCTTCCGGCCTCCGCAAGGGTGACATGGCCATCTTTAACGTGCATCCCCAACCCGGCGAGACGCCGACTTTTCTGCCTTCAGCGAGCCGGCCGCTTACACAGGACTTTTCCATAGTCGCGCTGGTACGTGGACTTAACCCAGCTCGATCAACCCTGATTCTTGCAGGTGTCACTACCGTCGGTACCCAAGCAGCCACCGAGTTCGTCTGTCAGCCCGATTCTGTCCAGGAACTTCTTCGCCAGCTCGGCGCGTCAAATGCTTCGGAAATGAAGCCGTTCGAGGCCGTGCTCCGGGTCGAAGTGAAGCACGATGTTCCCGTAGAGACAAAAATAGTTGCTCTGCGCAAAGGACCCCCTTAGAAACTCCGAACATGTTCGTATCTAGCCGTCATCGCTCACAGCTTGGCAGAAGATCCGCCGACTTTTTCCTTGAATCGAAACGGCTTAGACCACAATTAGGGCCATTCTGTTTGAGCAGGCTCTGCGCACGGTCACGTGGCCAGAATGTTCAGCATCAACAGACTTGCCACAACTATGTTTCAAAACGCGCCTCTTCCTCCCTTGCGCAACTCTCTCGCCCGCAACCGCAAATTCACGTCACGTGTCATCAACTTCAAATCCTGCGATGTGTGATCTTCTTCACACTAACGTCTCTCGCTCTTGCCTTGGGCGCTTGAAAAATGAACTACGACCTTTTTGTGCGGATACTGCTCCAATTCGCTTGGCGGTATTTGAATCCAAATTGTTGACCATCCAGGTCCTTGTCCGCTCTCTGCCCCCTCCAGGTTTTCAATTCCCCGTGAACCCCGCGTTATCAGTTCATATTCGCTTCCCGCAGCACCAGAAACCTCCAGTGTCAGTTGGTCCTCCGAAGCCGACCACGTCTCCGAAAGAATCCGTAGCCCCCGGCTCGTGCTTCCGAGCTCTGGCAAAACAGATTGATGGCTGTATCCAAATTCATTCAGCAGCCAAATCCGCAAGATGTACTTTCCTGACTTGACCGGAAACTGCACCACCATGTGTTGATCGCCCTCGCGCGTTTCCACTTGGAAAGGGACAGCCTTGCCGTTCAAATCTGCCTTTTGCACCTTGGCCTTCAGGCTGATTGCCGGTCGAAATTCGACCGTGCACTCTTCATTCCCTGAAGTTAGCCCAGTCTGCAAAACGATTCCCTCATCCCTTTTTTCGTAATTGAACAGCAGCGTGCTCGTGCCAACGCGCACATTCTGCACCCTGAACCGCGTCCAGTCCGCGGGAACATGCGGCGCCAATTTCACACTGTGATGGATTGCATCGGTCTCGAGCCCCAGCATCCCGCGCAAAATGGGACTCACCACCATCGCTGCAGACCAGATCTGGTGCGGCGAGCTCGTTGAGAGCGGCTGGTAGTAGTCGCCGGAAAGAACTTCCGTCACGTGTCCGAGCGAGCCATCCAGCGCGAGCAATGCGTTGGCCCGCAGATTCGCATACGCGGCAAACGTCTGGTGATAGCGGTACTCCGCGACCGACGCCCAGCCCGTGAACAGTGGCCACACCGAACCGTAGTGATACCCCCCTCCGCTAAAGAGCGGCGAGCGATTCGAGATGATCCGCATCCCCCAATCTGTCTCGTGATCCATGTCCGCAAGTTGCTGGATCATCGACACTGCATCCGCTTCCCTGGGCAGGCCAAACCACATCGGCACCGTGGCCAGCACGCTCGGCTCGTCCACTTTCTTATCATTCTTGTCCAGCGCAAACGCGAATCGTTTTTTGTCCGCAATCCAGAAGCTTTCATTCACCAGCGATCGCTGCTTCACAAAATCTTTCTCCAGCGTCTTGCTTAACTGCTCGTGGCCCGTCACCCGCGCCAGATTCGAAAGCGCGCCCAGCGCCTCCGCTCCCAATCCGCTTTGGTAGTACTCCGTCTTGACTGGCAGCAGCGGCCCGCCCTCCACCCAGCCGTGCCCCACGCCAGAATTCTGCGGCAGTCCTCGCGCATCATAGGTCGATTTCAGAAACGCATAAGCCTTCTCGAGACTCTCCCACTTCTCTTTGGCAAACGCCGAGTCCCCGCTCTTTACGACGTAGTCATTCACTGCGATGATGTACAAAGGAGTGGCGTCAGCCGAGGCGTAGGGATACGGATAGCCCTTGAACCAATCCACGAAATTGGCCGCCTGGGAAATTTCGTGCGGGATCTTTCCATCCTCGCGTTGGAACTTGCTGATGAACTCCAGCGCCGTGCGTGAATTCGAAAAATCTCCCTCGGCATTCAGCGCCAGCGAAGTCCAAAACGAATCACGCCCGAAAAACCAGGCGAACCCTGGTCTTTGCGTTTCCCCCGATCCGCGGTAACCCGCGACAAGGCCAGTGCCCAGAAAAGGATTTGTCACCATTCCCTGCAGCATACTCACCCGCGACCAATCGTAGGCCCGTTGAAGCAGCGCATCCGGAAGGTCCACGCTGACGGTTTGCGCCAGAGAGTTGCGGTAGTATTCTGCTGATTCGTTCAACAAATCCGCGTAATCGGATGCCAAATGACGATAAGTTTTCTCCGAAGCCGCGCGCCCTTCCATGGTTCCAGCAATGACGATCAGCTTCCTCTCTTTGCCCTTCGTCGTCGCACCCAACCGGAACGAACTTTCCTGCGCTTCTGAATAATTGGTCTGGTATTCCTGCTGTGGCTCCGCCGCCGTCGGCGAACCCACCAGCGCCGCGAATTTCCGTTGTTCCTCCCCAAAATAAAACGCGCGTTGTTCCGCCGCCCAATTCGAATAGGTCGCGCCCAGCGCCGCCGGCCACTGCAGTTGAAAATCGCGATGAAATACCGCTTCGATTTCGAACGGCTGCTCGGTCTCCACGTCCAGTAGAATGACCGCGCCTTGCTCGCGCACCGGAACAAAAAAAGTTTCCCGCACCGTGAACGTATCCCCGGCGTAGAGAATCGTGCTGGATTCTGGTCGAACCGTAAGCGTTCGCGCCAGCGCTTCCGCGAGGAGAACGCGGCCTTCCGTGTGGAATTTCAGGTGAAACTCCCGCAGGATTTTCAGCGGATATACCCACGCTTCCATCCGGCCGGATTCATCCCCAAGCAATCCGGCGCGCATCCCCGTCACCGGCAGAAATTCCCACGGCCGTACCGCTCGCGAGAGCTCCAGCGAATGTGCGGCTTCCTGCGCTCGCGCGGTCACGGCCATCCCTATAAGATAAGATACCGTCGCCGCCACGAAGAAACCTGTCCGTAAGACTCGCCGCAATGGAAATGTAGTCTGACTGTTTGTCATGGTAGGAACATCTCGCTGCGCGCAAGACTTGGGGAATTTCGCTACCCCGTCCGCTTGCAAAGCCAATTTGCCCTTACTATAAAGGATGGCGGCAGATTCTAGCATGAGCTAAAGCAGGGAAGGTACCATTCGATTTGTCTTCCTCACGGCGAGCCTTTCTTAAATCGTTGGGTCGATGTGCGATCGTATTGCCATTGGACAAGATCCTGGCACTCGCGCGGCCAGGCTGGCGGGGCTTCACATCTTCCTCCCTACGGGAACCTTTCGAATCGCCTGCCGCACCTTCGAACGATCTGGGCTGCAGCTTCATCAACGTTGCTCGCGAGTCTGGCCTCGACGCCAAGACCATCTTCGGCGGCGAACACAAAAATAAATATCTCCTCGAGACCACCGGCTGCGGCGTTGCTTTCTACGATTACGACAACGACGGCTGGCTGGATATTTTTCTCGTCAACGGATGGCGCCTCGAAGGTTTTCCCGCCGGACAAGAACCCTCTTCACATCTTTTCAAAAATAACCGCGACGGCACTTTCACCGATGTCACCATCAAAGCCGGTCTGATTCATTCCGGCTGGGGACAAGGCGTCTGCGTCGGCGACTACGACAACGATGGCTTCGACGATATCTTCGTCACCTACTTCGGAAGAAATGTCCTCTACCACAACAACGGCAACGGCACGTTCACCGACGTCAGCGAAAAATCCGGCGTTGCCGGAAACGGTAAGCGCTGGAACACCGGCTGCGCCTTCGTCGACTACGATCGCGACGGGCACCTCGATCTCTTCGTCGCGAATTACATCGATCTCGATTTGAAGACCGCCCCCGTACCCGAGTCCGGCCCGTGTCTCTACAAGGGCGTCATGGTGGCCTGCGGGCCCCCCGGATTAAATGCCGGAAAAAATATTTTGTATCACAACAACGGTGACGGCACGTTCGCGGACGTCAGCGAAAAATCCGGCATCCTTAAGGCCAACGGCACCTACGGCCTCGGTGTGCTGACCGCCGATCTCGACAACGACGGATGGCCGGACATTTACGTCGCCAACGATTCCACAGCCAGCGCTCTATACCAAAACAAAAAAAATGGCACCTTCGCTGACATTGCACTGGAAGCGGGCTGCGCGCTAAGCGCCGACGGCAAGCCGCAGGCCGGCATGGGCGTCTCCGCCGCCGATTACGATCTCGATGGCAATCTCGATCTCGTCAAAACTAATTTTGCCGGCGACACTCCTTCGCTGTACCGCAATCTTGGCGGAGCAAATTTCGAAGACACTACATTTCAGGGCGGCCTCGGCAAGCACACGCAATATCTTGGCTGGGGCTGCGGCTTTTTCGACTTCGACAACGACGGCTGGGCCGACATCCTGATTTGCAACGGCCATGTGTATCCCGAAGTCGAGCAGCTTAAAACGGAAGCAGGCTACGCGCAGCGCAAGCTGCTCTACAAAAATTTACGCAATGGACGCTTCGACGATGTTTCCTACGACGCCGGTCCCGGCATCTCCGCGCCTGTCGCCGCGCGGGGTTGCGCCTTCGGAGACTTCGACAACGACGGCGACCTCGACGTCGTCGTCAACACCGTCAACGATTTTCCCCAGCTTCTGCGTTGCGATTCGCGCACCGCCAACAATTGGATCAAAATTAAAACCATCGGCACAAAATCAAATCGCAGCGGCATCGGCGCGCGAATCAAGTGCGTCACGCATCTGCCAGGGGATAAAAGCCTGCATCCGCAGATCGATGAAGTGCGCAGCGGTGGCGGCTATTTTTCACAGAATGACTTGCGCGTCCATTTCGGTGTCGGCAAGGCGGAGAAGGTGGAGCTGCTCGAAATTCGCTGGCCCAGCGGCCTCGTGGAAACTTTGAAGGACATCAAGCCGAACCAGGTGATCGTGGTGAAAGAAGGCGAAGGCATCGTGCGCACGATGCCATTCGACCCTCCCAAGTCTTCCAAGCCCACAAAGTGAAGCCCTTGTCTTTGCAGTGGCCGGTCTTAAGACCGGTGACTTTCCTTCCTTTGTGGCCTCTGCGGTCTCTGTGTTAATCCTTTTTTGCGTTCTTCCACCGACGGCTGCACTCTACCGGCTAATTTCCCTTTGTGTAACCATCTACCATTCCGCTGGGAGTTCTAAACCATGCGTTCCACAAAAGCCCGGTTCACTCTGGCAATCTCATCCCTCGCTGCCTCCGTCGCCTTCGCCGCTCCAACCGCCGATCTGCCTTTCGGCCCCTGGAGCCGCGCCGCAAACGCCCCCGTTCTTTCCCCCCAAGGCTCTACCTGGGAATCCGCTGGCACCTTCAATCCAGCGGTGCTCTTTGTTCCAGACAAACCTGAAGTGAACTCTGGACGCGGCAACTTCGTCATGCTCTACCGCGCGCAGGATGCCTCCGGCACCTCCCGTCTCGGCTACGCCGAAAGCCGCGATGGCATTCACTTCATGCGCCACCCCGAACCCGTCCTTTCGCCCGAGACTTCCTACGAGAAAGATGGCGGCGTCGAAGACCCTCGCCTGCAAAAAATCGGCGACACCTACTACCTTACCTACACCGGCTACAACAGAAAAGACGCGCAGCTTTGCCTCGCCACTTCCCACGACCTGCTCCACTTGCAGCGCAAAGGCGTCATTCTCCCCGCCTACAAGGGAAACTGGAACAGAGGCTGGACCAAATCCGGCGCCATCGTCCCCGAAAAAATCGACGGCAAATACTGGATGTACTGGCTGGGCACCGCCGCCGATAAGACCGATCAAACGGGACTCTCTTACTCCGCCGATCTTATTCACTGGACCGAAGCGACGACCACGCCCGTTCTTCCGCGCCGCGCGGGAAAGTTTGACTCTCGTGTCGTCGAGCCCGGCCCTCCGCCAATCCTCACTAAGCAGGACATTGTGCTCATCTACAACGGCGCCGACGACAATCTGGTTTATCGCACCGGCGTCGCGGTCTTCGACCGTCGCGACCCGCGCAAGCTGATTTCACGCTCCGATGCCCCCATCTTCGCCCCGGAAAAAGAATGGGAGAAGGTCGGCCAAGTGCCCAACGTTGTCTTTGTTGAGGGGATGGTCCGAACGCGCAGTGCGGAAGACGTCGCTGGCCGCTGGGATCACTTTCTCTTCTACTACGGTGCCGCCGACAAATACGTCGGTGTCGCTGAAGCCATGGTGACCCGATCAAAGACCATCGTCACCCACTAATGCGAAACGGAAAGCCTACGAAAAGGTCAAAAAGGAAAACGCCCGGCTGCATATTGAGCTCGCGCTGACGGAATACCAAGCAGGGGAAGTGCGGAAGTGGTTCTAAAGGACGGCGAATTCTCGGAACCGCAGCTGGGGATCTGTAGCCTGAATGAAAAACTTTCTTGGCAGATCGACTGCCGGCGGCCGTTTCAAAGTCCACGTTTAATGGCTACGTTTGATCCCAGCGCAGCGAAGTGCGGGGCAGATGAAGACACGGAGGATCTGCCCGAAGACCGCGTGTCACACGCCTGGTTCGCGCCGCACCGTGACGATTCCCCAGATGTTGGATTGAACCCCGTGGACAACTATCAGATTGATCTTGGATACAGGAGGCCGTTCTATTCCTCGGGAGAAAAGAGAAAATTCAAGGCCGTGCGCATGTGCCCCGGAGCAATGGTAAAGCTGGCAAATCCCCAGCAGAAGAGGCACGTGCGCGTGAAACTAGACATGCCCAACGTGAGACTTCAGGATTTGCTCGAAACCGGGTCTGACTTGGACTAGCGGTCCAGATCCGTCAGTTGCTCCTGGCCCCCGGTCGTTCCGTCTCGCGCCATCTCCCTCGGCCTAAACCACCTCTGGGTCTATTTTGACAAGTACTGACTCGCCATTTTACCCACCCTTTTCTTTTCATACTCTTGCGCACCATTTTTGCACTCGTCAAGAACTCAACTCTCTTGTTTTCATGCGCTTCCACACTCTTTCGCAAAAACATCCCCAACCAGTCGGGGCCGTTCGCCGAAATCAGGGCTTGGCGGAAGGAGGATTGACCGGCGTGCCGGAGCCTTCTTTCAGAGTGTGGATGGAGTCAACGGGCAAGTTTTCAAACCGTTCGACCGCGCCACTGGGCCAGCGCACCTGCACCCACTCGATCTTGGTGGCACTGCCAAGCCCAAAGTGAACTCGCATATCGTTGTTGGAAACGTAGCTCGAGCCACTGCGAACTTCGTCGACAAGTGTACGCGCGCCGGCTTTCATAGTGATCTTCGCGCCGATGCCATCGCGATTGGATTTGCTTCCGACTGTCCGAAACGCAATCCAGTGATTGCCGTTGCGAAGGTCGTTTACCAGCAGCGTCGGGGGCGCGTTCATGTTGCTGATCACCGCGGACATGCCTCCGTCGTTCCACAAATCGCCCACCGCCAGCCCGCGCGCGGAACTCACCGCCGTAATCCCCGGCCCCGCATTGCCGGAAATATCGGTAAACGTTCCGTGGCCGTTGTTGTGATACAGAATCTTCGGCTCTTTGAAATTGCTGCCCAGGTGCTGGCTGTCCACTTCCGGATACACGTGCCCATTGACGAGCAGCAGATCGGGCCAGCCATCGTTATCTATATCGAGGAACATGACGCCCCAGCCGAGATATTGGGTGTTCAAACCGAAACCGGCCGGAAAGGTCTTGTCGTCGAAGGTGCCGTCGCCGTTGTTGCGATAGAGAGTTGAGGTGTCGTCGGAGAAATTGGTCTTGAAGAGATCGAGCTTGCCGTCACCGTCGTAGTCAGCGACGGTAGAGCCCATGCCAGCTTGCTCGCGGCCGTCGTCGTTGAAGGCGGCACCGGCGGTCACGGCGACGTCGGTAAAGGTGCCGTCGTGATTGTTGTGGTAGAGGATGCTGGCAGTGCTGTCGCAGGCGACATAGATGTCGGGCCAGCCGTCGTCATCATAGTCAAAGGTGGAAACGCTGAAGGCGTAATGCCCGTTGGTTTGATCAATGTGAGCTTTGACGGTGAGGTCTTCGAAGGTGCCGTTGCCGAGATTGCGGTAAAGAATATTTTTCGCCCAGGGCAATCCGCGCGGCCCGCACATGACCGGAACACCTTTCCACATGCAGGAGGGCCGTTCTCCCGGCGCCAGAGCGGTGGCGGAGTCATAGTCGACATAATTCGCGACCATTAGATCGAGTTTGCCGTCGCGGTCGTAGTCCACAAAAGCGCAGCCTGTGCCCCAGGCTTTGCCGGTCCCTGCGACATGGGCCTTTTCGCTGACGTCGGTAAAGGTGCCGTTGCCATTGTTGTGATAGAGAACGTTCTTGCCATAGTAGGTGACGTAGAGATCCTCAAATCCGTCGTTGTCGTAATCCCCGACGCAGACACCCTGGCCCCATCCAGTGTGGGTCAAACCCGCTTTGGCGGTGACGTCGGTGAAAGTGCCATCATGATTGTTGTGATAGAGGTGGCTCGTCGGGGCTTTACCCGACGGCAACTGTTCCAATATTGCGCCGTTGACGACAAATATGTCCGGCCAGCCGTCATTGTCATAATCGAAGATGGCGACGCCGGTTCCTGTGGTCTCAATGATGTATTTCTTCTTGTTTTCGCCGCCGAAAATGACCGGTGTTGTGAGACCGGCTTTCTGTGCGATGTCGGTAAAATGCGCGATCGTCTTTGCGCTTGCGTTCTGGGAGTCATCAGGAACTGCATTCAGTGGAACGGCCACGTGCAGAAAGAGCCAGGCACCGGGTCCCAGTAGACAGACAGGCCGAACAAAGGAGGAATGGAAGGTCATCAATCCTCAAGCATAGTAAGGTCCGGATTGGAACGGGTCAATCGCGCGGTCAAACCACGCCACATTTTCAGTGGCGGGATGCTTACGCGCAAACATGCTAATATTTTTGCTGGTGCTCTTCCGAGCTTCCTGTGTGTGAAATTATTCTCGCTCCATTCCCGGGTGTGTTCCTTTTCCATCGGTGCAACTCTTCTGTTTTTTTTCTTTATGGGCGCAGCGACATGCGCGGCGCAATCGGCAGCTTCCACTCCGTCGGATGCCGCGACGAGCGCAAACGCGCTTTACCAGCAGGGACTGTCGGTATTGCAGAAAGGCGATTTGGCTTCGGCGCGCGCAGCTTTTGAGAAGGTGGTGCGGCTTGCTCCCCAGAGCCCGGAGGGCCACAACTCGCTCGGTTGGGTTTTGCTTGCCCAGGGAGAGGTCGATAGCGCGATCGCTCACTTCCGGACGGCCCTGAAATTGAATCCGGAATTCGCGCAGGCGCACATGAATCTCGCGAATGCATTTGCAGACAAGAAAGATTTCCACGGTGCGCTACGTGAGTCGCAAGAAGCCACGCGACTGGCGCCCAACGATTCCGAGACCCATCGCACGCTGGGGCGCATATTGGACTTCTCGGGTGAGGTAGTCAGCGCAATCGGCGAACTTCGCCGCGCCATCGAATTGGAGCCGCGAAGGGCGGAATTGCACGACGATCTTGGGACCGTGCTGGTGCAAAAATCGGACCCTCAAAGCGCCGCTGCGGAATTTTCCGAAGCGCTCCGGCTGCAGCCTGATTTCGCTCAAGCGCATTTTCATCTCGGCGTCTTACGTTACCAGGAAAAATTCATGGAAGAAGCCGCGCAACATCTTCAAACTGCAGTACAACTGAATTCCGCGGACCCGGGCGGTCACTATTATTTTGCGCAAGTTCTAAAGGGCAAGGGCGAGACAGATGCGGCGATCCGCGAGCTGCAAGATTGTGTTGCATTGAAGCCCGCTTACCCCGACGCGCAAAACAGCCTGGGTCTGCTGCTCCAGCACAGCGGAGAGGTGGAGCAAGCCATCAAAGCATTTCGCCAAGCCGTGAAATTGCAGCCGGAAAATCCGGACGCACACAATAATCTTGGGCTGGCCTTCTTGCAGACAGGCGATGGCAGTGGGGCCATCGCCGAGTTCCAAACGGCAGTCCATTTGCGACCCGATGACAGCGGATACCAAGGGAACCTTGGTGCAGCGTACTTGCAAGTGGCAGACTTCGATACCGCCATTTCTGAATTCGAAGGAGCGCTTAAGCTTTCCCCGCAGGATGCAACCCTGCACTACGACCTTGGGCTAGCGCTCAAATTGAAGGACAAGCTGCCCGAGGCTGTGGCCGAATTGCACCAAGCGGCAGAATTGGATCCCGGGCAGGCGGATGTGCACTACACGCTCGGCGTGACGCTTTGGCAGCAGGGCGACTTTGCTGCAGCCGCGGAGGAATTCCGCGCAGCCATTCATGCCAAACCGGACTATGCCGAGGCCTATTACACTCTGGGAACTGTGCTAAAGCAGGAGGGCGAGCTGCAAGATGCTGCGGCTGCTTTGCGGGAAGCCATTCGGCTGCAGCCGGACTCTGCCGGCACTCATACAACTCTAGCAACCGTGCTCCGCCAACTCGGAGATGCACAAGGTGCGGCCGCGGAAAGCCGCGCGGGAATGGAAATCGCAAAACAGAAGACCGGCGACCAGGCCGCCCTCTTTGCCACAAACTCAGGGCGCCGCCTCCGCAACACCGGAGACATTGAGGGGGCTATTTCACAATTCCACGCCGCGATCAGCTCTTCGCCCAACTATGCCGCCGCCCACTTTGAATTGGGGGTGGCCTTACGCCAGCAAGGCAAATCCGAGGAGGCGCAAGAAGAATTTCGAAAGGCTGCAGAACTCGATCCTCGCCTGACGCCTCCGCCTTCTCGAAAGAAATAGTGAAACAGAAGCTACCGAGTGTTTGGGGCAAGATGCACCCGTCGGGCGTGAGTTGGTTCTCTTTATTGAGGTCCTTTGCGCAGCGCCACAAGTTCCGAACCCACTGGAACTCCCTTGGCAACTTTCACGCGAATCACCGCTTCGAACGGTTTCAGTTCGCCTGAATTCGAAACAGAAAGCCGCAAGAGCAACTCTTCCAAAGAATTTTGCTGGCAGACGTATTCCACGGCCGCTTGCGTGCCGATGGTGGTGGCGCCTGCCAGAATCAGGACCGAATGTGCAGGATTCAATCCTCGCTTGAGCGCTATGATTGAATAGTCTTCGGTCAGGGTCTCGTCAGGCAGAGTCGGAAGAAATTCCTTCGGTTCGCCCGATTCCGGATGAAAATTAATGATCTCCATGGTGCCCGTGCGCGGCCCCGAAGTGATCTGTTTGAAGTTGAATTCCTGGGTGTTCGGCAACTCCAAGAGGATCAAATTTTCCGAAGGCGAGCCAATGAAGATGAGATCGTTGTTCTTGGCATCGTCCAGGGAGAACAAGCTGCCGCGCTTGACGCGAATTTGCTGATGAAGGCTTCCGAAAACGCTGTCGAGAGCGTGCACCGCCAGCACTTCGCCGACTCCGGTATAGTGATCCAAGATCGCCGCGCCGGAATCCTTGGCACGATTGTAATAGCGCATGCCAATGTACGGCCGGCCGACAAAGGCTGCGTTACTGAAGATGACCCACGGCTCCTGCGGTCCGGTGAGAAAGCCCTTCCAGAAAACGTGAAAAGCAACCGGCACATCCGGGTTATCGCTTGCGAGCCGGGCTTCCGCGATTCTGCGGTTCAGGAAGCGATCCGTGGCAACGGCGACGGCGGAGGCCAGAACCACGGAGAGCGCAATGACGGTGACGATCCAGGTACGCGAGGTCCGGCCGTTGACCTGCAAATTGTTTGATGCCTCGTGAGAAGCATTCGCGTGGCCCCGCACCGCCCCGTGGGTATGCGGATGGAAAGCTAGGCTGTAGGTGCCTTTGGGCAGTTCCACCATGATCTGGTCGTCTGCGCCCTCAGAGGCATAATATTCGGCCAACTTGGTGCGCAAGCGCCCCGCCTGGACACGGACCATCGAATCCAAGTGTGGGTCGAAGTCCTTCTGGCGCCCGAACACCTCTGTGGCAATTTGGTACTCCTTCGGGGAGAGACCGGGATGATCCATGGAATGGTTCGCGAGATAACGCAACAGTTTGCAGAGCGACTCGGAGCCGTGCAGCGTGTGGCTGCTGAGAAGCTTATCGACTTGCCCGAGATTTTGGGCTTTTTCTGTCACGGCGACCACCGCCCGGGATTGTAACACCAAGGTAACGTACTTCGCATCCCTTTGCACGGTCACGCTTTATCCCGGGTAACCGTATCAGACTCTCAGAAACTTTCCTAGTCATGCAAGAAACTGATAGAAGGCATCAATATACTGAGTCTTCGTCGGATTGGGTGCTCGCCCCTCTGTTTTCCTGTTGGCGTCAGACAGGGCAACTGAGCGGTGGTATTTGCGCGGTGGTGACGAAACTGGTAGCTCGAGGAGTTTGGGGGCTGTTCGTTTGGGGCTGGCCGGCTCGATCGGTTGTCGTTTTTTCCATTTTCATTTTGAAAGCGCCAGATGCGTGAACGGTGTATGGCGCGAGAGTCGGTAGCTGCTGAACCCAGCTGACGAACATGCTGCATTGTCCCTTTATAAGGCCAGCGAATTTATTCGAATTCGATGACTAAGGGTGCTCAGGAGGGGTGTAATGAAAAAGCAAGCGATTGTGGGTTGGATTCTAGTTCTCTGTTTCGTGCTTGGGCTTAGCGCTAGCACATCTCTGGGGCAGGCTGTCTATGGCAGCATTTTTGGCACGGTAACGGACGCGCAAGGGAATGCCGTGGCGGGTGCGAAGGTCACGGTGACTTCACTGGCCAAGGGCACAGTGACCGAGGCCACCACGAATGAAAGTGGAAACTATAGCATCACACACCTGATCCCAGACGCGTATCGCGTGAAGATCGAAGCAGCGGGATTCAAAGTCTACGACGTGGCGAGCACCCCGGTGGCCGCGGACGCCTCCGTACATTTGGACGCGCAACTTCAGGTCGGTGCCGTAACGCAGACCGTGGAAGTGACGGCCGAGGTTCCGCAACTGAAGACGGACCGCTCCGATGTTTCAGTGACTTTCACCTCTCAACAAATAGACAATATGCCGATCTATAATCGAAACTTCACCGCGCTGCAGCTGTTGTCGCCCGGAAATGCGTACATGGTGGGCTTCCAGCATGCGGCTAGCGAGAATCCACAAGGTTCGCAGCAGATTCAGACCCAGGGGCAGCACTTTGCCGGCACCGCCTTTGAATTGGACGGCACGGACAACCAGGACCCCATCTTGGGGATTATCGTCATCAACCCCAATCTCGATGCCATCGAGGAAGTCAAGATAACTCAACAGAATTACGACGCCGAATTCGGCAAGGCCATCGGCGCCGTGGTAACGTCACAAACTAAGTCTGGCACAAATGAAATTCACGGGTCGGCATTTGATTACCAGCGCTCGAACACGAATTTCGCGCGGAATCCGTTCACGCAAGGAACATCCGGGGTTCCGAAAGGCAATTGGAACGAATTTGGCGGCACGCTTGGCGGGCCGATCGTCAAGAACAAGCTATTTCTCTTTGGTGACTATCAGGGCCAGCGCAGCCATGTCGGCTCGACGGGCACAGACCGTGTACCGACTGCCGCGGAGCGAACTGGAGATTTCAGCGACCTGGCGTCCCAAAATATTCATATTTTTGATCCATATTTAACCTCCGATGCGGCACACTGCAACCTGGTGTTGCAGCCGAACGGGCAGCCTACTCCGGTGACCCTCGCAAATCGCACGCAGTTCCCTGGCAATCGAATTCCCGACAGCTCCATCTGCGGTGGCACAATCACGAGATTGTCCGCGCCGGCTCTGGCTTTGCTCAATCAGTTGCCAGGGCCAGGAGGCCTACCGCCTGATCCGAATATCCTCCACGACAATTTCGCTGCTTCGGGCAGTAACGTGCTGGATTCTAATGGTTTCGACGTCCGATCGGACTTCAGCGCGAGCACCAAGTTGACGGTATTCGGCCGCTATAGTGCGCAGAAGTACACACGTTCCGGTCCCGGTTTGTTTGGGGACAAATTGGGTGGGAATTCTCTCCCGTCGGATCTGGGTGGCTTCGCCGGCACCTCAAACGTTCGAAATGACAGCGTCGCCGGAGGGTTCAACTATTCGTTTAGTCCGACTCTTTTGACCGACTTCCGCTTCGGGTACTTGCGTTATCACGTGCAGGTATCACCGGGCGGCCTGGGTACCACGCCTGCCAAAGATGCGGGAATCCCTGGATTGAACGTTGACACAACGTACACCACAGGAATGCCGGCTTTCACTATCAGCGTGCCGAGCGCCAGCGATTTTCGTTTCGGATACAACTTGGGACAGAACGCGTGCAACTGCCCTCTCCTCGAGAATGAGCACCAATACCAATTCGTGAACAACTGGACCAAAATCAAGGGCAATCACAGCTTCAAGTTCGGCGCCGATATCCGCTTCGCCTACAACTTGCGCGTGCCCAGCGACCGGCATCGCGCAGGAGAGCTCAATTTCGATAATGGTATCACGCAGGGAAATGACGGTAGCAACGGAACCGGCCTAGCCGGCTTCCTGCTCGGGTATGTAACTCACTTTCAGCGGTTTGTGAGCGCCTCGACGAACGCGTACGAAACCCAGCCGCGCCGCTTCTTCTACGCGCAGGATACCTGGCGCGCGACCAACAAACTCACCGTGAACTATGGAGTCCGGTGGGACTTGTACATACCGGAATCGGTCGCGGGCAAGGGCCTTGGTGGGTGGGTTGATACAGCAACCGGCGAGATGCGCGTAGCAGGGGAGAATAGCGTGAATTTGCAGGGCAACACGTCCACCAACTACAAGCACATCTCTCCACGGCTTGGGATTGCTTATCAGGTGAATCCGAAGACCGTGGTTCGGATGGGTTACGGACGAAGCTACGACATCGGCGTGTTCGGCACGACGTTCGGCCACATCGTTACGCAAAACCTGCCGGTACTGGCTGCCCAGGAATATAGCGGAGGCAGTGTTGGCGCCCAGGACATCAACACTGCGTTTTTCCTGAGCAACGGGCCCATCGCTTTCGACCCGGCCTCAGGGCTCACAACAGGCAATTGCAACAGAATCACGGACCCGACGCTCACGAAGACGCAGTGCCTCGGTCCTAACGGCCGACCGATGATACCGGACGGCGTTTCCAGAGATATTCGGAATTTTAGTAATACGATCCCCAGCGTGGACGCCTGGAATATCTCGGTGCAACGTCAGGTGACACCCACACTCAGCGTAACCGCATCCTACGTGGGAAACAAGGGCACCCACACCCACGGTGACGGGGCAGACTACAACGCCAACGGGCTTACCAACAAGGGCTACTTCAAGGGTTGCAACGACACCAACGCGGGTGTTCCCAATGCGGTTTGCATCGCGAACAATGCCGCCACACCCAAACAGAGGACGCCGTACTATGGAACGTCTTCCGCGTATCCCTTCCCCAGTGTGGCCCCCTACGGAGGCAACTTCGGTTGGACCGGAGGAGACCGTAAACAGGCGGCCGACCTAAACAGCAAGTACAACGCGCTGCAAATTCAGGCGGAGAAGCGCTTCTCTAATGGGCTGCAGTTCCAGTCGAGCTACACGTTCCAACACGCCATTCAGACATCGTTCAGTGGCGTCGGCTTCGCGCGGTACGTCAATATAGACCCGAAAATTAACTATGGCCCGAATGAGTCGTACCGCAACCATGTGTTTATTCTTAGTCAGGTCTATGATTTGCCGGTCGGCAAGGGTAAGAAGTGGGTGTCGGATGTCGGCCCCCTGGCGAATGCCATCGTGGGCGGCTGGACTCTGAATACGGCCACTAACTTTTCAAGCGGATTGCCGTGGACCGCCGGGCTCCACGATTGTTCGGCTTCCATTGACCAGGGTCCTTGCATGCCAGATGTAGTTGGTAGCGTTAAGGCCGGTACCCGGTCGGGCGATCCGAAGGGTAGTGGGTATTGGTATCAGACGACCAATGGCGTCTCTCTGGATGCACTTGGCAAGACGGCCGGGTCGTGGGGCCAAACCGCAACTCTCGACGGCTTCGGAAACGGTGGTATAGGCGCATTCCGCGGGCCGAAGTTCTTTAACATTAATGCCGGCCTGTTCAAGACGGTCAGCTTTGGCGAGAGGGCCAAGGCACAATTCCAGTTCCAGGCCTTCAACTTTTTCAACCACGTCAACCTGGCGCTCCCGGATCGATGCGTGGATTGTAGCAGCGGGGGCAGCATCACGGACCTCACTCCCGGTGCGCAGATGCGCCGACTGCAGTTCGGGCTGAAGCTCAGTTTCTAACCAAGACAAAGGGACACCCTACCGCCCGGACGGGGAGCCTCCTCAGAAGGCTCCCCGTTTTTTCATGTACTAATCGTGGCACGGGCCCAACCTGGAAAAATTCAATGTTTTCAGTCAGACTTTGTATCGAGCTCTTCCGAAGAGCTCCAGAAGCCCCTGGATGAGAAGATGAAGGAACTCCTTTTCAACGGTGAGGTGCGCGGCTTCGAGACTCCCTGAGAAAAACCCTCTTTATGCGAAAAAATCGCCATTCGCCATCCATCTTACGGACCTGCGCGCTCTTCTTGCTCTTGGCGACGGATTGCGCCAACGCCTTCGGGCAGGCATCAGCACTGAATCAATCCACCCAAGCGCTCTATCTTGGTGATTACAGAAAGGCATCTGAGCTGGCAAAAGCTCATCTGCGGAGATTTCCCAACGACGCGCTTGTTCGCGTGATTCTGGCGCGTGTTGAATTTGCTCAGGCCGAGTTTCCACAAGCCTTTGAAGATTTGCAAAAGGCCCTGGCATCCGATCCCAAGAATGTCGATGCTTTGTATTATCTGTCCCTTACCGCACGGGAGCTCTCTCAGCGGGAATCTCAGAGGCTTTTCTCTCTGGCGCCCGATAGCGATCTGGTCCACCAGCTCCTGGGTGAGGCTGCACTTACAGCCGACAATAAGAGTGGAGCGGAGGAAGAATTTCAGAAGGCCCTGAAAGCCAACCCCCGCTCGGTCGAAGTGTTAACCGAATTGGCCGATCTAAAGCGGTCCCAGATGAAATTTGATGGAGCGATCAGCTACTACACGCAGGCGGAACAATTTGACCCTTTGAACTATGAGATCGCATATGGCCTGGGGGTCTGCTACACCTACACGCAAGAGTATCCCCGAGCGATCGCTTGGCTTCAAAAGGCCGTCGCCTTGGCTCCGGATTCCGCGGACGGCCGATTTGCCCTCGGCAAAGCGCTGTTTAAGAATGACCAGTTTGCGGCTGCGATCCTAGAATTGAAAGCCTCTCTGCAGATGGAGCCAGGGATGAAGCAAGCCTTCTTACTGCTTGGCCGTGCGTACTCGAAACTCGGCCGTCCCGGAGAAGCCAAGGCCGCCTTTCAGAAATTCAACGAACTCAATCGCGCGGAGTTGCAAGGCCTGGAAGCAAAACCGGCTCCTCTACCAAAACAATGATCATTCTTCGATTCTCGAATTCTTTTCGAACGATACCAGTCACACCGGCGAGAGCCATCGTCGTGAAGAACCGGCCGACGATCCAAAATCGGCCGGTGGCTTCGTTCAAGGGGAAAATGCAGCCTTTGCGGCTTCAATTTTTGCTTTTGTCTCTGCCGCGGCCTTGCTCTCCGGCACGAGCTCCAATTCAAGACCGATTTCCGAAAGCGCCTCATCGAATTTTTTCATTTCCAGGTAAATCTGAGCCATTGCCAGATGAATCTCCGGCAGCCTTGGATCAGATCGCGCGGCTTTCTGGTAGGCAGCGAGGGCCAGATCGTATTTTTCTTGCGCGGCATACTCAAGGCCCAGGGCCTGCTGGACGCGCGCGGAATTAGGGTTGAGCCCGATGATTTGACGATAAGACCAATCCGAGAGCTTGGTCCATGCGCGCCACAGCTGGTAAGAATATTCTGGCTCTTGAGGAGCTAACTGAACGAGCTTCTGCAATTCTTGAACCGCGGGAATCCAGTTTTCCATGGCTTCGTGGGCCCGCGCCAACTGCAAATGGGCCTGGGGCTCTTCCGGCAACAAAGTAGCGGCCCGCTTGAGTTCACGGACAGCCTCGGCATTTTTTTTGAGAGCCAGCAAGCTCATACCGAGAAGCAAGCGCGAAGAAGCGTTGTCCGGTTGAAGAGCAAGCACTTGACGAAATCGCGTGACAGCTTCAGCGTGATTCCTTCGCAACAGAGCGATGACCCCGAGGTTGTGATAGATGAGCGGATGTTTGATCCCTTGCCGCAGCACATCGGAGAAGGAGTTTTCAGCGGAATCAAGATCGCCGGACTGCAGCTCATGAATGGCTGCGGCAATCTTTGCTTGGAGCGCAGGCGGCAGAGCCTCCTGTGCGACGGTCCTCATTCCTGCCGAGAAAAATACCAAGAGCAAGATTCCAAAACGCCATCTCCGTGGATGATCTCTGCCGGACCGCATGAGTTTGGCCCACAAACTCACATTGTGTTTGCCGCTACAAAGTTGGATTTTCCATGGCCAAGTATTCCGATCGCGCGGGCAAACAAACATGGAACTCTCAAGCGTAGAGATAGTATAAAGCCGCTGTCGATGGGCTCCAATAGCAAATATGGAACCGCTTACGTATAATATTTTTGAGTTTTCCTTCGCGCCAATGAGAAGGCTGAGACACTGGTCGATTACCTTATGGCCTTTGCTGATTCGCGCCATAATGCTCTTCCTGGCTTGTTTGCTGGCGATTAGCAGCGAATCGAACGCGAACCCAGAGCCCGTGCCGGATGCGTCCAAGGAGAATGCCCCGTCACAGAGCAATCCGGCTACGTCTGTCCTTCTAGCATTGCCCTCTTCGCCCGCCGCCCAGAAAACAGCCCTGCATCTCGACGGCACCCCGGCAGATCCCTTTTTGGCGGGTTCGGGAAGGCCCGTTGTTCTCATCTTCGTGCGCACTGACTGCCCGATCTCCAACCGCTATGCGCCGTTGATTCAGCGAATGAGCTCGGAATATGGAGCCAAGGTAGGCTTATGGCTCGTTTATCCCAGCAGGACGGCTTCCGCCAAAAGAATCCGCCAACATAAGCGCGACTACGGCTACAAACTCCCGGCGCTGCGCGATCCACAGCACGCACTCGTCACTCGAGCTCAAGTCCAGGTCACCCCGGAAGCAGCTGTTTTCGACGCCAACCATCGTCTGCTCTATCACGGTCGTATCGATGACTTGTACCAGGATTTCGGACGCGCCCGTGCCGCCGCCACGACACACGAACTCGACGATGCCATCCAAGCCGCTCTCAGCGGGAAAACACCGCCACCCAGTACGCCAGGCGTAGGATGCTACATCGCGGACCTCGAATGACTTCTTCAGGCCGAACTATCGTTGCCTGCTTGCTGGGAATTAGCTCCGCGACCGCAGCGGCCCTTGCCAAACACGGCTGTGCCACGGCACGGCCCCCCATGCCTGCCGCACAGCAAGCCACTTTCAATCGCGATATCGCTCCCATTCTTTTTCGGTACTGTGCCCCGTGCCACCGCCCCGGCGAAGCTGGCCCTTTCCCGCTGCTTACCTACGCAGACGCAAAGGCCCGCGCGCGCCAAATCGCCGCGGTAGTTTCGAAGCGCTTCATGCCTCCGTGGCTGCCAGAGCCGCAGGAGTTGAGATTTGCCGACGAACTCCGCCTGTCCGAAGAGCAGATCGCGGTCATTCAAAAGTGGGTCGAGGAGGGGGCGCTTGAGGGCGTTCCCGCCGATTTACGCCCAGCCCCACAATTTGTCCCAGGCTGGCAACTCGGTCGTCCGGATGAAATCATCGAAGCGGAAAAACCGCACACTCTTCCCTCGGGTGACACGGACAGGTATTGGAATTTTATCTTTCGAACGCCCGTCGATCGCACCCGCTGGCTAAAAGCCGTCGAGATCCGGCCCGGCGACAAACGCGTTGTTCACCATGCGAACATTCTCGTGGATCGGAATCAATCCGCACGCCGCCTGGAGGCCGGGCCGGGCGGGGGTTTCCCCGGCATGGAGCTCAAGATCGAGTCGGAATCGTTTGATCCGGACAGCCACTTCCTCTTCTGGAAACCCGGCACAGTGCCTAGGCCCGAGCCCGAAGGCATGTCACTGCGCCTGGACAAAGACACTGATCTGGTTCTGAACATGCATCTGCAGCCTTCCGGCAAGCCGGAGAAGATCCAGCCGAGTCTTGGCCTATACTTCACCGGCAAACCCGCAACGCTCTTCCCTCTTCTGCTCCAATTGGAAAACGACAGGCAACTGGACATCCCACCTGGCGAAAAACGTTTCGCACTCACAGACGAATTCACGCTTCCGGTCGATGTAGATCTGCTCGCGATCTACCCCCACGCGCATTATCTCGGCAAGGATCTACAAGCTCTTGCCACTCTACCTGACGGCTCGACAAAAACACTGATTCACATCCCGCAATGGGACTTGAACTGGCAAGCTGTCTACCGCTACGCCGATCCGGTGCCTCTGCCGAAGGGGACCACCATCACCATGCGCTATATCTACGACAACTCCAGCGATAATCTCGCCAACCCAAACGACCCTCCACGTCGCGTCACCGCCGGAAATCGCGCCAGCGATGAGATGGCTCACTTGTGGCTTCAGGTCCTCCCACGCGCCTCCTCCGATGCATCTTTTGATCCGCGAATGTTGCTGCAGGAAACCATGGCCCGGCACAACTTGGAAAAAAATCCTGCCGACTTCGAAGCGCACTACAACCTCGCGGCCATGCTCCAAACTCGCGGGGCGCAAGCCGAGGCGCTCCAAAACTTCGAACTCGCGGTGCGTCTTCGCCCTCAAGATGCTACCGCCAATAATGCCCTGGGCGCGTCTCTCATGGCCGCGGGGCGAATCGGCGAAGCCATACCATATCTTTATGCCGCGCTCCGGGCGCAGCCAGACAATTTTGACGCGCAATACAACTTGGCAAATGCCCTTGCCTCTCAGGATAGATTCCTCGCAGCAATAGAGCACTATCGCGTTGCCATCCGCTTGCGTCCGGACGATGCTAACGCCGAGGCCAACCTGGGCAGCGCTCTGGCCGAAACGGGCAAGCTCTCCGAGGCCAAGTTGCATTTTCAGCGCGCCCTGCGGATCGATCCCCATCACAAGTTGGCGCGCGAGAATCTCGAACAAATCAACCGCGATCCGAAGAATCGTCAACAGTAACGGAGAGCTTGCATATTCTGAAGTTGCCAAAGCATCGGGATAGAAGATCGGAACCGAGCTAGCAGCACTAGGGGTTTTCACTTGCGCAAAGTTCGCAATTTGACGGCCATTTTGCCGACCGGACTTTTGACGGGTTTTCTGACCGTCTGCATCGTGGTCTCGGCGCATGCCATTTCGCACCTACTGCCGGCGCGGTCAGGAGAGGTAACCAAGCAGCAGCCTGACGGTTCATATGCTCCGGGGTTTGCCGAAGCGCGACGGCTTTCGGAGCAGGGGAAATTCAATGAGGCGATTGCGAAACTCGAGAGGCTGGCCGCAAAAGACCCTGGAATGAGGGGGCTGGCTCACGAGCTGGGAGTTACCTACTACAAGAAGGGCGATTATCTGAAGGCCACGGCGAACTTCAAGAAGGCCCTGGAGGAAGATCCGGGCGACAGCGAAGCGGTGCAATTGATGGGACTGTCGTATTATCTCGCGGGGCGACCCGCGGAGGCGATAGCGCCGCTTGAAAAGGTACAGACATGGTTTCCCAGCGCCAATGTCGATGCCGCCTACATCCTCGGCATCTGCTACATGCAGACGAAGGAGTACCCAAGCGCGCGCAAAGCATTCGCAAAGATGTTTGCTGTGCCGGCCGATTCCGCAGCCAGCTATCTGTTTACCGCGCGGATGTTGCTGCGGCAGGATTTTGGACCCGTCGCGGAGGAATATGCAAGAAAGGCCGTGGAATTGGACCCCAAGCTCCCGCTGGCACATTCACTGCTCGGAGAACTGTATCTCTACAAGTCCCGGCTCCCGGAAGCCATCGAGCAGTTCCAGACGGAATTGGAGCTGAATCCAGGTGAAGCCGCCGTGTACTACCGGCTGGCGGATGCCTATAGCCGATTGCAGAAGTACGAGGAGGCGGAAAGGTTCCTGCAGCGATCCATCTGGCTGGATGCTACATCGACGGGGCCGTACATTCTGATGGGGAAGGTCTTAGAGAAAAAAGGCGAGACCGCCCTTGCCGTGCGTGCCTTGGAGCGCGCCATCGCCATGGATCCCAATAACCCCATGCCCCACCATCTACTGGGACAGGCCTATCGCGAAATGGGCCGGACCGAAGAGGCGGAGCGTGAGCTTAAGTTGTCTGAACAATTGCAGATTCACCAAGATGTAAAGCCTTGAGCAACGCAGTTGAGGCGTAGCGGAACCAGGGAGATCAACCGTGTTGAACCGCGCTAAGTTTATCTTTTCGATTGTCGCCATCGGCGTTTGCCTCGCCGCCGGTCCCGGCCTGGCACAGCAAGCGTCACCACAGGGTTCGAAAGCGGAGCACACTCTTCAGAAGACCGAGGATCCGTGGTGGAAGCACGCGGTCATTTATGAGATCTATCCGCGCAGCTTCCAGGATTCGAACGGGGACGGCGTTGGCGACATTAACGGGATTACCTCCCGGCTGGATTACCTTCGCGACCTGGGCATCGATGCCATCTGGATTAGCCCGATGTACCCGTCACCCCTGGTGGATTTCGGTTACGACGTCTCTGACTACACGGCCATCGATCCACTTTACGGCACACTGTCGGATTTCGACCGGTTAGTCGGTGAAGGGAAAAAACGAAATATCCGCGTGATCATGGATTTCGTTCCCAATCACACTTCGGACCAGCATCCCTGGTTCAAGGAGTCGCGTTCTTCGCGCGCCAGTCCGAAACGCGATTGGTACATCTGGCGCAACGGCAAGGGGTCGGAGCAGCCTCCCAACAACTGGCAATCATGGTTTGGCCATTCCGCGTGGCAATTGGATCCGGCGACAAATCAGTATTACTACCATCACTTTTATACCGAGCAGCCGGACCTGAACTGGCGGAATCCGGAAGTCCGGAAGGCCATGTACGACGCCATGCGCTTCTGGTTTAAGCGAGGCGCGGCGGGATTCCGGCTCGATGCTGTCTCGCGATTGTTTGAGGATCCCAATCTTCACGACGATCCGATCCTGCCGGGGAAAAATGCATACGGCGATCCCAATATCTTGCACAAGTACACGGACAACTTGCCGGAGGTACACGAAGTCCTGCGGGAGATGCGGCGAGTCGCCGAAGAGTTCCCCGGGGACCCGGTATTGATCAGCGAAGCCGACGAGCCGAATATCGCCGAGCTCACCAAGATGTACGGGAGCAAGAACGATGAAATCCAGTTGCCGATGGACTTTCAGATTGCCGACGTCAACAAACTTTCCGCGCCGGATTTCCGTAAGCTGCTCAATGAAATCGACCGGAACACGGCCGGCGGGCAGCCCCACTATTTTTTCAGCAATCATGATCAGCCTCGCCAGTGGGATCGTTACGGGGACGGCGTCCACAACGATCAGATTGCCAAGCTGATGGCCGCTCTTCTCCTCACCACGCGCGCGACGCCGCTTATGTACTATGGCGAAGAGATCGGCATGCGAACCACGGATCCCGTTCGCAAGGAAGATGTTCAGGATCCCATCGGGAAAATCGGCTGGCCTCAGGAAAAGGGCCGCGACGGTGAGCGCACGCCTATGCAATGGGACGCATCGAAGAACTCTGGGTTTAGTACGGCTGAGCGCCCGTGGCTGCCTGTGCCAGCCAGTTCGGCCGAATACAGTGTGCGGGCCGAATCGCAGGACCCCGGCTCCATTTTGTCTTTTTACAAACGCCTGCTCGCTTTACGCCGAAGCGAGCCTGCTTTGCGAAATGGAAAATATCTGGCTCTGGATCAAGACAACCAGTACGTCCTCAGTTTCCTGCGCCAGACTCCGGGCAACGGCGATTCGATTCTGGTGGTACTTAACATGAGTGCCGAACCAAGGATCGTCAGGTTCGTGCTCGATGCTCACGGAGTCAGGGAAAAGTCTGTGAGGCCGCTGATCTCTGTTCCGACAATCGGTCCTGAGTCGACGGTCCTTACCCATTTCACCGTCCCCGCGTTCGGAGTTTTTATCGGATCTGTTCACTGAGGGATTTTTGACCCGGCATTCAGGTCAGGGTTTCGGCGCGAAGCCATTTCGCAGATCGAGGACGGAATACGAGACACCGTTCGGATCGCGCGATGAATTAGATTCTATTCTGGTCATTGCCAACTAGCGCTGACCATGGAACTCAGCTTTCCAGCTTGAAAATCCTTTCCATCGGCAGCCACTTCTCCCCCGGCCGCGCCCCTGGCAAAGTCTTTTGGAACTTCCACATCAGGTTCTCCCACTCCTGCACTTTCTGATTTTTCCGGTCCGCCTCGGCTTTTTTCTCAAACGAAAAATTCTCGCTCACTTCCATGATCATGAACATTCGCGTTCCATGGAGATAAATCTCCAGGTCCTCGATTTCTGATTTCTTGATGCTTTCCGTGATCTCCGGCCAGATTTTCTCGTGGTAACGCTTATATTCGGAAATCAACTCTGCATCGTCCTTCAAGTCGAGCGTCAGGCAGTAGCGTCTGCTCATAGCGGCGTGCTCTCGCTTCCCAGGGAAGTCCTTTCCAGGCCCGTCACGGCGGCAGGCTTGTATCCCTGAACTCCGAAATAAAGGATGTACACGTAGCACAGCAGCGGCACGAGGAAGGCTTTCTGAATGCTCGCCGCATCAGAAATGCGTCCCATGATCGCAGGAAAAAATGCACCGCCCACGATGGCCATAACCATCAGCGATGAACCGCGCTTCGTAAGCGCCCCCAGATTCTTGATGCCCAGGGCGAAGATCGTAGGGAACATGATGGAGTGAAAGAAACCGATGAACACGACTGCCCACACCGGTATTACCCCGCTAGCCAACAAAGCCACTGTCGCGCAAAGGAGAGATGCTCCAGCAAAAAGAGCCAGCAAGCTCGCCGCCGCAATCCTTTTCATCAGCCCTGAGCCGATGAACCTCCCGGCCATGAACCCGACCTGGTGCAGCAACAAGTACAGCGCTGCCACTTTCGCCGTCGTTCCCGGAACGGAGAACTGCGCGTAGCGAATCACGAAGCTCGCTACTCCGACCTGAGCACCCACGTAGAAAAACTGCGCGACGACTCCTTTCACCAGATGCGCGTGAGACAGTATGCTCCCCGCGCTCTTTTCCGCCCCCGCCGCTCTTCCTTCCACGGCCGTCTCCTGTACGTCGGGCAAGTGCGCCAGCCGGATCAGTACAGCGACAATCACGAAAATGCCGGCAATCATCAGGTAAGGCCCCTTCACCGTGCTGGCTTCGGCGGCGCGGTACGCTCCCAGTTGTGCCGCACTCATCGCCGCAATCTGTGCCGGCGCATACTCGACACCCGTGAGAATGAAGGATCGACCGAGAATCGGTGATAGTACTGCTCCCACGGCGTTGAAGGACTGCGCAAAATTCAACCGCCGCTCAGCGCTTGCCGCAGGGCCGAGGATGGTCACGTAAGGATTCGCCGCGACTTCCAGGAAGCTCTGCCCGCAAGCCATCACGAACAGCGCGAAAAGGAAGAATCCGTAAACCCGTGACGAAGATGCCGGCAGAAAGAGCACCGCCCCTGCGGCGCACAAAAAAAGCCCCGCAAGGATTCCCTTTTTGTATCCGATCTTCTCCATCACCCGCCCGGCGGGAAAAGCGGTCAGGAAATAGCCGCCAAAAAATGCCACCTGGATAAAAGAAGACTGAAAATCAGTAAGGCCGAAGGCCTTTTTCAGATGCGGAATCAGGATGTCGTTCAGATTGACGCCGAAGGCCCATAAAAAAAACAGGCTGGTGATGAGAATAAAGGGCGCCAGGTAGCGGCGCTCCGTGATGGGGGCAGATCGGCCGCCGTCTGCCGCTGTGCCCGGGGAATTTGTCATCCCTTGTCTCCGTTATGTCAACGCGCGGTCCAAATGCACGTATCCGCCGTCAACGAACAGATGCTGGCCCGTGATGTGACTCGCTTGCTCCGAGATCAAGAACAGCACCATAGCCGCGATCTCTTCCGCCTTGGTCATGCGCTTTTCCAGCGGAATTTTCGATACAATTTCCTTCAGCTTCTGCTGCGGATCGGGAAACGTCGCCAGCCACTGCTGGTAAAGCGGCGTCATCACTTCCGCGGGCACCACGGCGTTGACGCGAATCCCGTACGGAAGAAGCTCGGCAGCCCACTCGCGCGTGAGTCCCAGGATGGCTCCCTTCGCGGCCACGTACCCCGAGGTTCCTCCCTGCCCGGTCACCGCGGTCTTCGAGCTGATGTTCACAATCGAACCGCGCGCTTTCTTCAGCGCCCCCAGTGCATGGTGCGCCATCGCGTAGTAATGGACCAGATTGCGCTCCAACGAAGCCCCAAATTTCTCCGGACTGCCGTGTTCAAGTCCCACGCCGTCGTTCACTCCGGCATTGTTCACCAGCGCATCCAGCCGGCCCAATTTCTGGATGGTTCCATCAATGACGCTTGCACAGGCTTCCGGAGCGGAGAGTTCGGCGATAATCAGCCCGCTTTCCACTCTGCTTGCTCGCAGCTCAGCTTGTAACTGTTCTCCCGCTTTCTCATCGCGGTCCACGATCACCGGAATCGCGCCTTCCGCGCAGCAACCGCGCGCAATCGCCGCGCCGATTCCTTTTGCGCCGCCGGTAATTAGAACAACTTTTCCTTTTAGCCGCAGATCCATGATTTAGCCGCGCAAATTAAAAAAGCCGCCGTCCAGCGGATAATCGGCGCCGGTAATGAAAGCCGCTTCTTCGGAACAAAGAAACAATGCCAGCGAAGCCACTTCCTGCGGTTCACCCATTCTGCCTATCGGTTGCGATTTGGCTAATTTCTCGTACATCTCCCGCTCTTTTCCCGGATAATTTTTCCGCAGGTAGTCATCCACAAAGGGCGTGTGCACCCGCGCCGGCGAAATGCAATTGCACCGGATGTTGTGCTGCACATAATCCTTGGCCACGGAATACGTCATGGCAATCACCGCGCCCTTGGTCATCGAGTACGCAAACCGGTCCGCAAGCGCCGCGGAGCCCGCGATGGAAGCCATGTTGAGGATCACGCCGCCACCGCCTGCTTTCATGTGCCCGATGCATGCTTGGATGCCGTTGTAGATGCCCTTCACATTTACGCGAAAGAGCCGGTCGAAATCCTCCTCCGTCGTGCTCTCTACCGTACCTACATGCGAAATACCTGCGTTGTTCACCAGGATCTCGATACGCTCTTTCGCAAAAAGATCGTCGAAAACTTGCCGGACGTGTCGCTGGTCCGTAACATCGCACGCGTGCGCCGTCCCCTGCCCGCCCCCATCGGTGATCTGCTTCGCGGTAGCTTCCGCCTGCTTCAAATTGATATCGGCGATTCGCACCGCGGCTCCATTGGCCGCGAAACGCAAGGCGATGGCTTGCCCGATGCCGCTGCCGCCGCCGGTCACAATGGCAACCTTGCCGTCCAGTCTGAAATTCTTCGCGCCGCTGCCAGGTTTCTTCAGAGTGAGATTCCTCTTTTCCAGGGAATAAAATCTTCCTGGCCCTTCCCTTCGGCTTTGGTGCGCGCCTCCCCGCTGGCGGTTTGGATGACAAACTCCAGAATCTCTTCGCCCATCTGCTGAATGGTCTTCTCCCCGAAAATAATTCCGCCCGTATCCACGTCGATGATGTCCCGCATCCGCTGAGTCAGCCCCGAATTCGTCGCCAGTTTCACCACTGGCGCAATGGGATTCCCCGTCGGTGTCCCAAGGCCGGTTGTGAACAGTACTACGTTTGCTCCCGCGCCCACTTGCGCGGTTACGCATTCCACGTCGTTTCCCGGTGTGCACTGTAGGTTCAGCCCTTGCGCGGTCGCGTACTCCGGATAATCCAGCACCGCGTTCACCGGAGAATTTCCCCCTTTTTTCGCCGCGCCTGCTGACTTCATCGCATCGGTCAATAGTCCATCGCGCATGTTCCCCGGACTGGGATTCATTTCAAATCCCGATCCGACCGCCTTCGCTCGTGCTCCGTAACTTTTCATCAGCTGCATGAAGCGGTCCGCAACTTCTTTGCGCGCGCTCCGATTGATGAGTTCCTGTTCCACCCCGCACAATTCCGGAAATTCAGAAAGTATCGTTCTTCCGCCGAGCGCCGCCAGAATATCGGCCGTGTGCCCGATGGCCGGATTCGCCGAGAGGCCGGAAAAACCATCCGAGCCGCCGCATTTCAATCCAAGGCACAAGCTGGAAAGCGGCTCGCGCGTCCGCTGGCATCGATTCGCTTCCATCAAACCCAGGAACGTGTTCCGGATGGCCTCCGTCAACATCGCAACTTCTGTCCCGCTCTGCTGCTGTTCCACGATCACTAGTGGCTTATCGAACTTCGGATTCCGCTTGCGCAGTTCCTCCCGCAGAATTCCGATCTGCGCATGCTGGCAACCCAGGCTGAGCACCGTGGCGCCGGCAACATTCGGATGATGAATGTAGCCCGCGATCAGTCCACAAAGATTGTTGGAATCTTCCCGCGTTCCTCCGCAGCCCCCTTCATGCAGCAGAAACCGCACGCCGTCCACGTTTTCGAAAACTCGGGAACGTTGCGGGCCCGTCGCGTCACCGGTCAACGCGCGCGTCTTGATCTCCTCGCTCCGGCCATCCGCATACAGTCTCGCCAGCTCCGCCACCTGCCGCCGGTAGACTTGTGGCGCGGCGAAACCCAGCTCCTCTTCAAACGCCTGCTTCAGTACTGCGATGTTTCGGTTTTCGCAAAACACCAGCGGAACAACAATCCAGTAATTTCGCGTGCCCGCCTGGCCGTCGGATCGGCGATATCCCAGAAATTCACGCTGCCTCCATCGCGATACGTCCGGTGCCGTCCAGCGATACTGTTCCGTTTTCTCCTGAAACGCTGCAGCCTGATGGTGGATGTTGCGCGTGGTCAGCAATCCCCCTCGCCGGATCGGCTCCATCGCTTTTCCGACGAGCACGCCGTACATAGTGATGCTCGCGCCAGCAGCAAGATCTTCCGTGGCAAACTTGTGTTTTGCGGGAACGTCCGATTCCAGAGTGTACGACTGGGAGCGAAAAGAAATCTGCTCCCCTCGGCGGAGGTCGGCCAGCGCGATCAGCACGTTATCTTTCGAATCGAGTTTGAGCACCTTGTTCTGCATCACTCTCAGTCCAGTATTTTCTCTTTTCACAGCCGCTTACAGCCACGGCGCCGCTTTTCCCCTGCATTGTAGAACACGCTGTGCGATTAATCCGCATTTCTCACGAGAATCTGGCCCGCCCGGGCGACATGTAGGGCCGGCCTTCCGCGGCGGGCCGCTCCTTTCGCTCTCGCCATATTCTGCCGTTCTCAGTCGCGCGCTTGATTCTGCAGCCGTTTCAATCTCCAAAACTTGGCGGCATTTCTCCCCAGCAGGGCCTCTCTCTCTTCCGCCGTGTACTTGGCGAGGTAATCCTTTACCACATCCATGACCCGCGCATACGGAGCCGCCACCGTGCACACCGGCCAATCCGATCCGATCATCAACCGGCTCGGCCCGAAGCATTCGAACGCCACCTCCAGATAGGGCCGCATATCCTCGGGCTTCCAGGCCTGCCAGTCCGCCTCGGTGACCAGGCCAGACACCTTGCAAGAAAGATTCGGGAACGACCCAAGCTCCCGGATTCCCCGCGCCCAGACATCAACGGCTCGGCTCTTGATCGGCGGTTTCGCCAGGTGGTCCAGTACAAAGCGCTGCCGCGGAAATCGCGCCACGAACTCCGCTGCCACCGGAAGATGCCGTGGATAAATCAGGATGTCATAGGCCAGATCAAATTCTTCCAGCATGGCGATGCCACGAAGAAAATCCGGCTGCAGCAGAAACCGCTCATCCGGCTCGCTCTGCACAATATGGCGAGCGCCCACCAGCTTGGATTTTCCAGCAAATAACTCCAATTCGAATCGCAATCGCGGTGACCGCAAATCCACCCAGCCCACCACCCCCAGAATAAACGGGGCGCGCTCCGCCAGTTCCAGGAGCCATCGCGTCTCTTCCAACGTCTGCCGCACTTGAACCGCAACGCATCCCTGAAATCCGTTGTGCTCCAGCTCGGGTTTCAGATCGTCGGGAAGAAAATCCCGGCGCAGTGCCGCCATCGAGTCATCAATCCAGCCATACTCCCGCTGGTCATACACCCAAAAGTGCTGATGAGCGTCAATGTGCATCGCTATGGACCCGCTTTAACAGCTGCCAAAAAAGGCTTCCTTAACTGGGGGTCGGAGCTTCAGCTCGGACATAAAATCCATGCCTCCAATGGGCTTAGCCCCTGAGGAACTGCTCTTTTTATGTTTTTTCAGCAACCTGCCAAAACTTGCCGTGACGTCTCTGCCGGACGCGAACCTCTTTCATCTATAGTCCACAACTTCCTGCCGCGACTCTCCCAAGCCGTCAATTCCCAGCTCCACCACGTCGCCCGCTTTCAAATATTGCGGCGGCTTCATCCCCAGGCCAACGCCCGGTGGCGTTCCCGTGCTGATCACGTCTCCCGGCAGAAGCGTCATGAATTCGCTGACATAAGCGACCAGCCCCGGAACATCAAAAATCATCTTCGAAGTGGAACCTCTTTGCCGGAACTCACCATTCACCTTCAGCCACATGCCTAGTTGATTGAAATCTCGAATTTCATCTTTCGTTGCAAGGAACGGCCCCAGCGGCGCGAACGAATCCGCGCTCTTTCCTTTTACCCATTGACCTCCTCGTTCAAGCTGGAAGTGGCGCTCCGAATAATCATTGTGCAACGCAAAACCTGCCACATAATCCAGTGCGTTCTCTCTGCTGACGTAACTCGCTTTCTTCTCCATCACGATCGCCAGTTCCACTTCCCAGTCTAGTTTCGCTGCGTTTTTCGGAATCACCACAGGATCATTCGGCCCCACCAGAGCCGATGTCGCCTTGAAAAAAATCACCGGCTCCTTGGGAATCTCCATCCCGCTCTCCTCGGCGTGGTCGCGGAAATTCAACCCGATACAAACAATCTTACTCGGCCGGCAAATGGGCGGCCCCAAACGCACCGATCCTCGAACGCGCAGTGCGGAAGCGCCTTGCCGCGCCAGCCAGTTCCGAAGCTTGGTCAACCCGTCATTCGCAAAAAATTCCTCGTCATAGTCCGAACCAAATCCGGCAACATCCAGCCGCGTTCCATTTTCGAGCAGTACGCCCGCCTTCTCCCGCCCAATCTCACCGAATCGAATCAGTTTCATCCCAAAAGCACCTCAGCGTGCAGGCAAGTCTACCAACGACACGGCAACGTACGCCATCTTCTGCGAAGAGTTCTTCTCCGCCGCCACTTTTTTGATTGCGCCGCGATTTTCACTTGACGCTCTTCGATATCAGCTTTCCTGCAACACATCTCTGGCAGGGTAGTTCGAGCCGTCGTGCGCGTCCGCCGTGCCGGACGGCCATCGGAGCGACTCGAAGACCCTTACTGCAGAAGCGGACGGTCCAGGCACCGGTTTTCGGCAGGAAGAGCAGAAAGCGGGCCATATTCTCGGGTGCGGCGTTCGGGCAGTAGTTGGGTACGGGTAACAGCACGGTTAGCACTGCTCTTGGATGACTCCATTCGGTAGTTTACCCGCTCTGGATTACAACAATTTCCGGATTGACGATTTGCACTTAGCTGTCCGAGGCTACTCTCGGGCAAGTAACGGCCTCTCGACCACGCGCAAATAACCGCACCTAGCTTCCTCCCTTTGCCCTGATTACCAGTCGGCCCTGTCGACAGCCCATAGGGACCGTGCCGCAGGAGTCAGTGTCGTATGTCCACGCCAACCGGCCGATCTGGCAAGCGGGTCGCCATCGAAGTACTCGTCGAGATTGCTCGCCCGGATCCCACGCTGCCCAAAGAGACAGCTATTTCCGAAAATATCAGCACAGGCGGAATGCGCATTTCGACTGACCATGTTTGGCTTGCCGGGGACCTCGTACTGCTGAGCTCAACTGTGACGGCTGACGCTACCCCGGCAAGAGTCGTTTACTGTCAGCGCCTAGAGAATCAAAAGTTTTCTGTGGGGTTGGAACTTCTGGAACCACGGGAAAGATCGCGCTAGCTTTAGGCACGAGTCGTTCGTGACAACGGTAAATTCACACCGCTTTCTCTAACTCTTCGCCCGTGAGGCCGTCCTCATTCGTCCGTCTCCCGTCGCATTGCGGGCATCTCCACAAGCGAAAACCCTTTTTCTGTGGATCGATTTCAGCGAGATACATGGGCGTCCCATCGCGGGGACATCGGACTCTGGGAACCATGTTCAACTCATTCGTGCTTCCCTTTTCGTTCAACAGGAAGTATCCACGAACGATGTTGTAATTGACGAGGCAATCGGGCTCCGTACAGGCATACGCGAGCGTTTCTTTGGGGTTACCCGCGCCGTTCAAGAGCCTCTGACTAAGCCTCATCTCCACGTGATGCTCGTGACAGAGCGCACGAAATTCCTTGCTCGACTCTGTAGCAGGCATGGGCCCTCCTCTGGGACACACATCTATACAAGCTTCCGCCGGGGACGACGTGCCACGGGAACACGCTGGTTCCCTCAGATTTTGAATTCCTACCCCAGTACGCGTTTACTTACGCCGGTGGCGTTCAGATGTCAAGACTCTATTTCGTGACTCTATTTCGTGAAAATAGGGAAATAGGTACGCTAGCTACTGGCCGACTATCTCAAGCTCTATACAGGTCAGTGGCAAACGCTTGTCGTGGCCAGCGTATTCCATCGCCTCAAACCGCGGCGACGTTGAGGGTGGTACCAGTAGACGCCGTCGGATTTTATCTTCCCTGCTAAAGTTATGTGGCGCTGAGAATTATGTGGCAAAACGATCAGAAAGGCAGTGTTTCCTTACTGTTTTGGACTTCGTGGGGCCACATAATCTAACGAGACTCCATGGGTTAGACATTCACTCTGGAAAGGGGCTGGGACGCGGGCCGCTTGGGACACTCCCAGTACCCACATGGACGATTTCGACGTTTGTAATCGGCCACTGACCTCCGGAATGGTGCAATCTCTATTTCTTTCTCGCCACTAGAATGGGAAGCGGACAGACAAAATGCCGTTGTGGTTGTTCGTGTGGAACTGAGTCGTCGCGATCTGGATTCCCCCACCGACCGTGAGCGCCAATCTCTTCCAAAGACGGAGTCTTCCGATGACCAGGCCGGGGGTCATGAAAACTTGAGTCTTCCCATTGTTCGGGCCGTCTTGGAAATGCGTGTAGTTCACTTCTACTTCCGGCCAGAACTTTGGATAAAGGTGATACTGAAACGCATTGTTCCATGGAACGGTGCGGCCAATCTTGGCCTCGTTGCCCGTCGGCAAGGTCACGCCCAGCGTGCCTTGAATGTCGAATGCTCCGAGGCCCTTCCCATAGGCGATGGTAGGCGTGATGATAGCGTCGGTCGCTCCATTGTTGTACTGGCCCGTGGGCAAAGTGGTTTGGAAGAACGCCGTTAATATGTACTTTCCATGCTCTTCATTCGAAGAAAGAATCCGGTACTTCACGAGGAAGCCCCAATCACCAAATCCATCCTTCACGGCGGGGTTGTTATGCACGATATAGGCTGGCGGAGCCACGAGAATCACTTCGACACGCTCGGCAGGGATTAGCTCTAGTCCCTTTGCTGCTCCATAGTTTTCAGTTGTGATGCCGCTGTTGTTTGTCTGCCAGAAAGTGTCGCAGCGAAACTCTTCTTCCAGACGTGGTGTCGTAGTGGCAAGAGGTGTCGCCCAATGCGGCTGTTCGGCCTGCGTGTGATCTACGCGGTTGAACCAGTCTGCAAAGTACCCTGGACTAGTCCCACCGCTGGAATTTGCAGGGCCTTGGGCACAGGACGGGACTGCTGGCAAGAATAAGAGGGCAAGGAAAACTAAGACATTCCGACAGATGCGCACGCATTCTTCTCCGAGTTCGAAGCCCGTTAGGTTAGCCCCTGGGCATCAAACGCTAGGCTTCGAGCCGATAGACATATTAATACGGATACAAACGATAAAACAAATCGTATCAATACAATCTGGAAGTATATAGAAATCACCACAAATTCGCCCAACCTTCACCGCTGCTTAGCTGGTTAGTCGGGTAACCGGAGATTTCAAGTAGCTGGTCCTTACAAGCTGCGAAGGAACTGCATCTGGTTGGGCCCTCATTCTATTCGACACAACGGTGACCGATCCGCTTGGTGCGGGTGTTGATATCAATACGATCCGCGCATGGCTTGGTCACGTCTCGGTGGACACCACCAATATCTACCCTGAAACCGACCTCGCAATGAAGGCCAAAGCACTGGCCGCTTGCGATCCTGTCGACCACATTTCCGCAGGTGATCATACAGGAGAACTTGTTGATGGACTGCGACTCCCAGTTGACGGCCTGGCTACCGTGGACCTCTTGGTTAGAAGCTTGGGCCGCCGCCTCAACCCGCCCAAGCATGCTATCGAGTTCGGCTCGATAGAAGTACCGGCCATTCAAGATGACGCCCGCGATCCTCTGCGTATTGGCGATGTCCTCGAGGGGGTTTCGGGAAAGCAGCACGAGGTCCGCTAACTTTCCTTTTTCGACCGTCCCGGTCTGGTTTTCCATGCCGAAAAAGCGCGCGGGATTGATCGTCGCGGTTTGCAGCGCTTCGAGAGGCGTGAATCCCGCGGCCACGAAACGCTGTAGTTCCTCGTGCAGGCTGAATCCCGGGAAAATATGAACACCGGCTGGCGTATCCGTTCCCGCAAGAAACGGCACGCCGTTCTTGTGCAACATTCCAACGACTTCGAGTTCCTTCCCAATGAATTTCTTGCGCGTTGCGAGATCATCCGTGCCGTAGCCTTGCGTGATTTCCTCGGTGAATCGTTTCCATGTCTTGTTTTTCCACGATTCGGGCACGTATTTCACGCGTGTATCTTTGCTGAAGTCGCTCACATCAATGAGATTGCCCCCGCGCTCCCACACCAGCGTTGGGCATTGCCACGTCTGATTCTTCGCAAGAATCGAAGCCAGTGCAGCGGCGCGCGCTGGGTCGTACGTGGCCAGGAATCGCCCCTCCGTTTTGTTCCCTTTCAATAACTCGTCCTCGGCGGTCGAACTCCCTTCAAAAATGCCGATCAGATGCTCGAAGCTTTTCATCCCCGCTGCGGACATCTCGCTCGCTCGCACTGCATCCGGCACGTGTCCTTCGAACGCTATCTCCTGTTTCTTGGCTTCTTCCGCGATCGCGAAAACCGCCTGGCGCGGAATCAGCGATTGCAGCTTGATGAAATCTGCGCCCTGGCGCTTCAGATTCGCAACCGCGCGATGCGCATCTTCGGGCGTGGCAATCCCAATGGAGCTCGGAAAGCGCGGTTTCGGCCCATCCAGCATGGGTCCGGAGGTGTAAATGCGCGGCCCAATCAGCCGTCCCGCCTCAATCTCGTTGCGCCAACCCTGCACGATGTCCAGCTCGCTGCCCATGTCGCGCACGTCGGTGACGCCGTTGGCGACGAAGAGCGGCAGTGAAATTTCCTGCGCATCGGGAAACCAGTCGCCGAAAACCAGATGCACGTGCATATCCCAGAGCCCGGGAATCAGGAAAAGGCTGCGGCAATTCACGCTCGGTGCATTTCGTGGGTACTTCGTCGACTTGCTGGGCCCCACCGAAGCAATGTGGTTGCGTTCGAGGATTACAGTTTGCTCGGGTTGCAGAACCCCCGTTCGAACGTCAACGACTGTCACATTGTTAAGCACCAACAGATCGTCGGCCGCGGGCTTCTGCACGCGGATAGGCGCGGAGAAAAGTAAAACAGTCAAAAAAAGAATGCCGGAGAGAATAGCAAAACGTCCGCGTATTTTCATCGTCCCGCATACTATCTGCTTTGCCGCCGCAGTTCACCTGGAAGAACTCGCAACATATATCGACGCTTGACACTATAGCGTCATACGCCATAGCGTAGTACGTCATAAGGGCCGCTTGCCCGCCAAGGATGACGCATGAAAAAAGCAGCGTTTTTCTCTTTGCTTATCCTCCTCCCTCCGCGAACAAACGCAATCGCTCAGGAAAAAGCCACGAATAACCCTGCGGGCGCGCAGCGCGAAGCCATGCTGGTCACTGTCGATTGGCTCGACGACCACCTCGGCGATCCTTCTCTCGTGCTGCTCCAGATCGGCGAAAAGAAAGATTACGAGAGCGGCCACATCTCCGGCGCACAGTTCCTGGAGTACACAAGCATTTCGACGCCGCACGGCCAGGGCCTGATGCTGGAGCTTCCGCCAGTCGAGCAACTCGTCTCCGTCTTTGAAAAACTCGGCGTGTCCAATCGCTCGCGCATCATCCTCTACTTCGGCACGAATTGGGTGACGCCGACTACCCGCGCCTACTGGACGCTCGACTACTTGGGCCTCGGCGACCGCACTTCGATTCTCAATGGCGGCCTGGTTGCCTGGCAGGCAAAGCACCATCCTGTCTCCACCGAGACAAAGCAGCCCACGAAAGGCTCGATCACGCCCGCTCCGCGCAAGGAAATCGTAGCCGACGCCGCGTGGGTCAGCAGCCATCTCAACCAGCCCGCTGTCACCATTATTGACGCGCGCACCCACGAGTTTTACAGCGGATCACAGAGCGACGGAAATCCGCGCAGCGGGCACATTCCCGGCGCGTCCAATCTTTCTTACCTCCAAGTCATCGATCAGGACAACAACAAGTTCAAATCGGCCGATGCGCTCAAAGATCTTTTCCGCACCGCTGGCTTGAAGCCGGGCAACTTGATGGTCAGCTATTGCCACATTGGCCAGCGCGCCACCGTTCTCTACTTCACCGCAAAGATGCTGGGTTACGACGCGAAAATGTACGATGGCTCCTGGGAAGACTGGAGCCACCGCAAAGATTTGCCCATCGTCACCGGCGATTCCCCCACCCAGCAATAGTCAACACTTTCCTCCGCGGCCACTTGGAGGGCGGCAAGTACCCCGGCTTTTGGCGGGGCTGCCGCATTTCCACTTTCTAGCCTCTGGTATATTCCCGATTCGCAAATGCTCTTCCTCATCTCTCCAGATAAACACCTTGATCCATTCCGCTCTTTCTTCCGCCGGAGTATGATGAAAGAAGGTCCCAGCTGAATTGTGAAAGTCCCGCGGAGAAGTCCAATGAAGAAAACAATTGCGATTTGCGGTGCTTTCCTGCTGGCGGCCGCCATTGCAGCGGTTCCCTTTAAGGCGCAGGGTAAACAGGAAAAGCAGGAAGATAGCTCGAAGGACAACCAGCCTAGGCATACCGGCTTGGATGAAGGTGCGGCGAAACCGCTGCCCAATCAGCACGAGCACCCCGGCTTCATGCAGGAAGACATGCACCATGCGGTCGCCAAAGGTGTCACGCTGGATGCGAAAGTGGATGCGGCGGCGCATACCGTTACCCTCAGCGTTGGCCCGATGAATTTGCCCGCACACACCTCGCATATGAAAATGCCGCAGCCACCGGATCTGGTTTGGGAAGTGCCGATGGATGGTTGGCTGCTCGCGTATCATCCGAAGCTCGTGGATGTCAGAGGGAACGCTGTGCCGGGAACCGTGCTGCATCATGTAGCGTTCTGGAACGAGAATCGCGCGGATTTTCTCTGCCCCAACAAAGAAGAACACATTTTTGGTGCGGGCAGCGAGATGACGGACTGGACCGAAGTGCCGGGTTACGGCTACCGCGTGATGAAAGGCAACAAGATTCGCATCGAGACCATGATGTACAACCCCACGGCCACGTCCTACGACAAGGCCTATCTCGAAGTCGTGATTCCCTTCCAGGAAACATCTGAAGACGCGAGCGCCGCCACGCCTCGAAGGAACGTTTATCCCGCGTGGATGGATGTGACGTCGTGCGGAAAATCCGGTTATGACCTGCCGACGGGGAAAAGCGAGAAGACGGGAACCGTGACGTTGAAATACGACGGTGTGCTGCTCGGTGTGGGCGGACACTTGCACGACTATGGAAAGCAGATTGTCCTGCAAGATGTGACACGCCAGGAGACGGTGGCGACACTCGATGCCAAGGCGGACGCTCAAGGACATCTTCAGTCCGTGCCCGTGAAGTTGTTTGTGCAGCAGGGCGGTTACAAATTTGCGGCGAACGATGTATTGAGAATTTCCGCGACCTACGACAATCCCACCGGGAAACTCCTCCGCGATGGAGCGATGGGCATCGCCGTCGGCTATTTTGTCGCCGCCGATGATGCGAAAATGGCGGCGCTGTGGCGCAAGGGAAAACCGACTCACGGCATGGCTGGGATGTCTCACGATCAGTGAGAAGTAATGAAGCGGGGCGTAGTGAGGAGATAAGGGAAAAGAAAGATTGCTCGGTCGTGATCGCCGCTTGGAAGAAAAATCCCCAGCAACGAGATCTTCCTAGATCCTGCAGGGATCTAGCGTCCCCATCGGATATCGAGTAATATAGTTGACTCCCGATGGTCGTTCAGAACACAAGCCCGTTATTGAACATGAGGGTACCGACCGGATGTGGCAGGGTTGACACAGGGGGAGTCAAGTTGCTAGAGGGAAAGGGCTTGCGGTAGGGTAACAATTCGAAAGAATTGTGGAAATCTTTTCAAAACGGAAAAGCTTTGGCGCGCACGACCGGCATCAGGTCGTCCCTGCCAAAGATTGTAATTTCAGCCCCCAACAGGAGTAGGATAGAAGTTGTAAGGGGCGCTACCACTAGCAGTTGCTTCATACTCGGAATACCTTCGGGCCACTCTTCAGGAAGCCACTCTACCGCTAGGGCCATTTCCTTTACCCGGCGCTCCCCAGCAGCAATTGGGGGTGGCAGGCGTATTCTAGCAGGACAAAAGGCCGGTTCGGCTTCGCAGAGCCGAGCGGGTGAAGTATGCACGGCTACAGCACAGACTCCAACGAAAGGAGAGTCGTTCCTCTCTTGCTCGCGCTAATGGCGATTGCTTTAGCGTGGGTGTCGTCGAAATTTCTCGCAGTCATGCACCTCTCGATCCCCTGGTGGGCGGATGCTCCTTCCAGCATGGCTTTCTACGGCGCACTCTACGCCCTTTTCGACAAATATCTTTGGCGGAAGAGCCTTGTGTACAAAATGGGGCTGGTTAGAATCCCGAACCTTACGGGGCGCTGGCGCGGTTACCTCATCACCTCCTTTGACGGGCATGCGAAACGTCACGATTTGATGATCCATATCTTCCAGAGCTGGACGCAAATCATCGTATTCCTCACCACGGCCACGTCCATGTCCCGCAGCAGCGCGGCAGTGATTCAAATTGACGACCCAGAAGGCGCCGCGCTGATCTACCAGTATCAGAATCAGCCCCTGGCCGATGCGATGAGAACGATGCACATGCACTATGGCACCGCGATGTTGAGAATTTCGAACGGCGGGTGTCTGGCGGGAGATTACTATGCAGGGCGCGACCGGCGAACTTTCGGCCGGATTTGCTGCAAGAGGGAAGTGTCTGAATTATAGGGCCGGGGAAAACCAAAGAGCGCACCGTTGACCGGCGCAAAAAGCGTGGCACCCGGGCAGTGAGACACCGCCTGGAAGGATTCAGTCGTCGAGGCGTCAGGGTTGTTCTTGCCGAGGAGTAGTTGATGCCGACGCTGCAGACGGAGCGGGCGCGCCGGACGGAGCGATGTCAGGATTCTTCACATTCGTTGCTGGATCGTGCAGAGCAGTGGCGTGCTCGAGAACCCTACGGGCGTACTCGGCGACGGTCTTCACGCCAGCGGCATAGGCTGGATTGGGAGCCCTGACGCCACCGTTGTAGGCGCCGGTGGCCTTTTCGACGTCGCCACCGAAATGATCGAGAAGGCCTCGGAGCAGCAACCCGGCATAGGTTGTGGACACAGCATCATCCACGGAATTGAGATCCAGCTCCCGCGGAGGCCGGAGGCGGGCAGGCAGCAAACGGTAGTCCCGTTTGTCTTTCAGGTAAAGCTGATGGGCGGCACGGAGGGTTTCACGCGTGATTTGCCAGGTGCCGATGGCATAGTCGCTGACCATGACGCGCTTGCGGCCCCGGCGAAGAACGATGTCGTCCCGCTGAGCGCGCTTCTTCCAAACGGCGTGGGTGAGATCGCCGTCAACGTCCATGTAATCGTTCTCCATGGCGCCGACTCCAAGGAAGTAATCCAGCGGAAGCGAATAGAATTGGGCGACATCGAGAATGTCGGAAGCGAGCTGAGTGGCCTGCTCGTGAGTCAGTGGACGGGTAGCGGGATCACTGCGGCCGAGCACGCGGTTATCAGTTTGGGACTTGAAGACGAGAAATCTGGCCAGCGCGGGGAGAAGTTGAAAAGAACTGAGAGATTCCAGCTTCTGCTCCGTGGGGACGCCGTACGCAACGTCGAACATGTGGCTTTGCTGCTGGTAGTAAGCAAAGTCCTTCTCAGTCCAGGTGTTCAGGTCGTATCGGGCAATCAGGTTACGGCCTTCAAGCTGCGTAAGTTGCGGGACGGCGGTGAGCAGATCGTTGTCGCTGACAATGAAGATTTCGTAGGACGGACCGGTGACGGTATCGATGGCAGTCAGCAGGATAAGTGAGGTGTCACTGCCGTCCCGGGCCTCGCGCGCGCGCAGATATTCAAAATGTAGAAAGGCTTCGAGCTGATCGTGGAAACTGGCGACTTTGGCAGAGGCTACGCCGGGCGCAAACGGCAGAACTAGCCGGTTACCTTGAATCTTGGGCGTGGGAAGAGCAGGGTATCGCGGGACCTGCAGGTCCAAGGGCCAGAGGCGATAGTCGGTGTAGGCGCAGGCCGCGAAGGCCAGCAGGCCAGCGGCGAGACACAGAAGGTGTCTGACGAGCCCCCGGAAAAATCCTCTGCCTAACATTACTCCAGCCCCCTTTCTTCATAGATGGTCGACGTCACTATTCGCGACAATGCGCGATTTGTCTTCTGCTACATAGGATGCATCCCGTCTGCCAGGAGGGATGCAGCCAATAGACATCAGAAAATAAACAACTTATGAAAAACCAAGGCGATGAATGTGGGCTGGAAACTGTGCGCGGGTGTGTTCAGACTACCACGGCTTGCTGAAGACCGGAAGCGAGTAAATTGCTGTTCTATTGCTGTTTGACCGAAGGGGCTTCACAACCGTGGTAGCATCAAGGACGGACGTAGACAAGTCAGCCCGCCTACCTTCTTGCGCAGCAACTGGTTGGTACAGGCGGTGAGGCCGGTCCAAAACGGGGTCGCGTCGCTCGTGCCCCCGATTACCAAAGCCTGTCCATCGACGTAGACGTCGTAATTTCGTGTGCCAAATGGAAGCGCCCTTCAAAAGGGCGCCCATTTTCCCACTCCCTCTTTTCTTCCACGCGGATTCTGCAGCGAAGTGGGTTCACCTTTGTCATTCGCGGGAGAACAACGAAACAGAGGCCCCAGCGATCGCGCCGATCAGGAAGCAGCGATGCGGCGGATCAAGTCTTCCTGCTCGGACTGGGATTCGGCTCCGATGGTGAAGGCGTCGAGAAGATTGAGCCCCAGAGCGAAATTGAGGGCTTCGTCCTGGCGATGGCGCAGCTCTCCTTGCCCGAGAATTTTCATGCCGATAATGCCTTTGCCGACGGCGCGCATCTCGCGGATGACGCTGACGACAATGTCGGGAGCGGCGTCCATGTACGCGCCAACGGGATTGATACGGACAAGGTCGACCTCGACCCAGGGAGATTTGGCGGCGGCCCGGAGCGCTTCGATGCTGTGGCACGAGCAACCGTGAGCGCGAATGATGCCTTTTTCTTTGGCTTCGGAGAGAACGTCCATGACGCCACGGTAGCGCTCGGTCCAATCGCCTTCGGTGAGACAGTGCATGAGGCAGACATCGATGTGATCGGTACCGAGTTCGCGGCGGAAGCGGTCGAGATCGGCGCGGGCGGTGGTGGGGTCGCGGGCCCAGGTTTTAGTGAGCACGGTGACTTTATCGCGCGGGACGTGCTTAAGAACTTCAGCGACGTGTGGGTGGCTACCGTAAGAATCAGCGGAATCGAAGAAGCGCAAGCCATGTTCGTAGCCATTGAGGAGCAGGTCGGAGAGGCCTTTGATGCCGAGGGCAGTCTGGTGGGAATGATGACCACTCCCGACGGTGCCCGTGCCCATGGCGAGGCGGCTGGTCAGGATGCCGGTCTTGCCGAGAGTCACAGTGTCTGCGGCGCTGAATTTGTGCGAGATAGCGGGAAGGGCGATCGGACCACGCGCGAAGGCGGCCGCATAAATCCAGGCGGCACCACCGGCGCAAGCGGTGCGATGAATGAAATCGCGACGTTTCATGCGGGCTCCCTGCTGCAGCGTTTCAGAGACAGTCTACCTCATTAATGGACGCGCGAAGCGGGCATTGGGTTATCAAGCGCACCGCTAAAGTGAAATTCGAGGAACTTCATAGTAGAGGAACTGTACGCCCACGCCCAATTTATCATTTGTGGCCCCCAGCGATTCGACATGCGCGACGCGGCCGGTAAAACACCATTCCGCCACATCGTCCCCGACCACTTCCCGGGGCATTTTCAAATGCACTTGAATCATCAATCCCTGGGGCACTCTCTGATCCGTGGCGAAATAAACACCATGGTTGCAGATATTCATGGAGGCGGCCTCCTGTTCAGGATCGGCGGGCGCTTGCATGGGGCGAAACCTCAATGGGACTTTCATGATCAAACGACGTCCAAAACGGCGCTCCGATTCCGGCATGGCTTTCCTTTTGGCCCTGGGAAGGAACCAGGTTGAGATAGGGAGGGTAGAGATCAGTCTTACGATTACAACGCGGCGGGGTCAAGCTTTTTTAACTTTCGAATGATGGCCCCAAGAGAGTAGTACCGTTAATTGAGTTCTAAGCGAAAAGAAGGCCTTTGGGAACGTGGCGTGTTCTCTCAGGACGGTCATGATGGGCCCACCATTCGCGCCAGGCATCGGGGTCTTTGCCGAACGAGGCGCCGGTGATGGCTTGCAAAGAGGCGCAGACCAAATCCCGCGTTGCGGGCGCCAGAGAATCGTCGTCGAGGAGATTCAGGAGCTGCGGAACGGCGGTGAGGCGCTGCTCACCGGTGAGCATGCCGGAACGCGCAAGGTTGAAGGCCGCGCGCTCGCGAACTTGTCTCGCAGGATCGTGAGCCATAATGGAAAGAAGCGGACCGATGGATTCCGTGGTGCCCAGCATGGCCAATCCCTCGACAGCCCAGAAGCGCGTCTGCTGATTCGGATCGCGAGCATAGTGAAGGAGTGTGACCAATACCGTGGCGGGCTCAACGCCACGATTGCCGAGAGCGCCAAGTCTCCAGAGCGCGAGATAGCGGCGGTCGGGATCGTTGTGGATTTGATCGAGAAGTTTTGCGAGGCTCTGCGGCGATTTCCTCAGGTTGTTGGCGACGAGATCGATTTCCACGGCGGCGACGCGCACGCGAGGATCGTCAGATTCGAGAGCCGCAAGCACGAGATGGAAGAGCTGATCGGTGTCTTGGAGGTGGCCGCGCCAGGAATCCAGATTCTTTTGGATCACGCCGAGAGACTGGTCGGGACGGTGGGTAGCAAGTTCGAGAAGGTGCTCGGCCTGCTGTTGCGGCGCCAGGTGGCTGATTGCTTCGAGGTCGGTGTTAATTGCGTGGGGATCCGAGGTTGGCACTAAAGCGGGCCTCTGAACAGGCGCGGACGCCAGTAGCGGGGCCGTGTGGAACCATCTCGCTCCAGCAATTTCAAGACGCGCGACTTGATGACCGGCGATGGTGGAGATAACGGCGAGCAAAATCAGGAATGCGACGTAACGAGGCAAGCGATTCGGAGTATCCGATTCGCGATGAGAGGCCACGGAGATGTCTTCGAACGAATCGCTCATATGGGTCACGCGAGGCGCCGCATCGGCGCACGCTAAGGAGCAAGTTAAGCTGCGGAAGTGAGGTCAACAATGGTACGGGCGGCCAGCGGCGCTCTTTTTTGCTGTCAAACCCTGTAGCTTCAATACGATTGACGGAGTTACTGGTACGCAGCGCGCTTTCGAATCCCGTACGTAGGAACAGGGGCTTGACAAGAGGTGGCAGAGCCAAGCGATGGTGCAAGTCGTCTCGGAAAACCATTAGGGATACAAACCGGGATAGAAAAGGGGATACAAACGATACAAAAGGCGTACTTTGCCGGAAGTGGAGGGTCTGCTAGAATGGGGAGCTTGGTTTTTGCGACATTTCGAGCAGGAAATCCAAGCCCAAATAAAAACTGAAGCAGGAAGAAAAATGGCACTGAAGTGTGAGTTCTGCGGCAAAGCGCCGCATTTTGGAAACGTGATCAGCCACGCGAATAACACGCGGCGACGCCGGTGGAATCCGAACCTGAAGCGTGTGCGCGCGGTCGTGGCGGGCGTGAGGAAACAAGTCCGTGTATGCACGGCGTGCATCCGCGCCGGCAAGGTAATGAAAGCCGCTTGAGTCTCCAACCTTGAACTTGACCGTTGCGAACCTGCATTCCGTGGGGCGTCCGATGAAGCACTCAAAAGGAGTGAAGCGCGCCGCAGCATGGCTGCTGCCTCTGGCGGCGACGGTGCTCGCGGCTGCCGCAGGCTGCAACAAGGAAACGCGCCATGCGCCCGACGTGTGGGCGGTAGTAAACGGAAAAGAGATCAAGCGGGAGGAAGTCGACAAGTACTATCGCACGCGGGTAAATCCGGAGGGGCAGGAGCCTTCGCAGGAAGAATCGCTGTCCCAGAAGCTGAACGTGCTTGACGAGCTGATTAACAACGAAATTCTGCTGGAAAAGGCGAAGAAGCTGAACCTCGAGGCGAGCGACGGCGAGGTGGAAGACAGGTTCACCGAGCTGAAGAGCCCGTACACCGAAGACGAATTTCAGCGGCGGCTGAAAGATCAATCTATGACGGTGGAGGATTTGAAGCTCGAGTTGCGGCGCCAGCTTTCGATCCAGAAATTGCTGAACCGTGAAGTGGTGGCGAAGATTTCGATCACCGACCAGGACGTCACGGATTTTTACAACGCGAACAAAGCGCAGTTCAACGTGGCGGAGCCGCAATACCACATTGCGCAGATCCTGGTGACACCGAGGAAAGAACAACAAATTCGCAACCGGAAAAACGACGACGCAACCAATGAAGCCGAGGCCCTGCGGAAGGTAAAGATGCTCATGGACCGGCTGAACAGCGGCGCAGACTTCGCACAATTGGCGATGGATTATTCCGAAGATGTGAACACCGCGGGAACGGGCGGCGACCTGGGCTACGTTCCGGAATCGTCCCTAAATCAGTCTGACCCGGCGCTGAAAAAGGTTGTGGTTGGATTGAAGGCCGGGCAAGTGAGCCAGCCGATTCAGGTTCAGACGAAAGACGGCGCGCGCATCGTGATCTTGAAGCTCATGACCCGTGAATCCCCCGGACTGCGCGGCATTGCCGAACCGCAAGTGCAGCAAACCATCCGCGATACGATGCACAACCGCAAGGAACAGTTGCTGCGCCTAGCATATCTGGCGATCGCGCGGGATGGGGCCAGGGTGACGAACTTCCTGGCCGAGCAGGTCATCGAAGCGGCAGGCAAATTACCGGACGCGGCGAAGACCACCATGCCGCAACGGTCCCCCGGGCACTAATTCCAAGCAATGACTGGAGCGTATTGCATAACCTGCCTAAGTTAAGTTATTGATTTCATTGGGCGAGAATTGAGTTGTGTAACACTTCGCGTATTTTTCCCTAGCCGCTTTAGCGTTCGCCGAAGTGTCTCGCGGTTCATGTGCGGCCGCGTTTCACCTCGATTCACGGGCTCCTAGCCAAGACCAACAGAGCCAAAGGGTATGCCGAGAGCTTCTGCTAGATCGCCGTGCACGCCCGCAACGTCCTGAATTGGTGGAAACTCGCCGGAGTCTTCAAAATGTTTTCGTCCAGAAGAATACCGCTTGGCGAGCTGCCCGTTTTCGCTGATCCCAACCAAAGAATGTCATCGTCGGCGTTGAAGCTGGCGAGTGCCATGCACGATTGTCGCATTGAAATTGTCAGTGCAAGAGATTCGATTAAATCCAGGTCAAAGTTGTCGCATTCCTGGTCGTACACCACCATCCATCCGCCGGAATCGTAACATAGGCAGGACGGCCGAGTTCATCGAGTGCGGCAATAACCTCGGATTGTTGCGAACCCTTCACACAAGTGTTGGTGTGCTAGTTTCCCATCGCAGCTTAAGAGACGACACAGAGGACTTCGCCGGCGTTGACGGGCTGGCCTTCCTTGGCGAGGACCCGTTCGACGGTGCCGCCCTTTGGGGAGCGGATTTCGTTCTGCATCTTCATGGCTTCGACAACCAGAAGGCCCTGGCCGGCTTCGACGTGGTCTCCTGCTTTAACGAGAAGACGCACGATTTTACCAGGCATAGGTGCCACGATTTGCTGGCGGCCTTCGGCCTCGACGTTGCCGTGGCGCCGGCCGCTCCAGGCGCGAGGATCGATAACCTCGGCCGTGAATTCCTGCGTGCCGGTCTGGAGGTTCAGTTTGCCGTCCGGAGCCGGCGTCACGCCGATTTCGAAGGATTGCCCTTCAAGCAAAATGGAGAGCGTGTTGGTAGCGATCTCGATCGCATCCACTGCGACTGGCCGTCCATCCAGGATGACGCGCCAGCCGGAAGCATCGCGTTCGAGTTCAAGGACGCAGTTTTTTTCTCCGGAGGAAGAAGACGCGAGTCGGACTTCGTACCTCATGGCAGGCGGTCCAATTGCGCACGACGACCTTCCTGCTTCCAGCGAGAGGGTTGGTCTACAGAAGAAGAGGACAAACAAGAATGTCTGTCCCACTGGTTTGCCTGCCAGATTGCAGCGGCGATGGCGGCGGCATCGGAGGCGGAGCTTCCGGGCTGACTTACGTCCGCAGGAGGCGCGGTGGAAAGCGGACGGCGGAGCAGCTCGTCAAGCCACTCGGTGTGGATTTCGCCGCGGAGAAAATCGGGTTCATCAAGGATGCGGCGAAAAAGACCGCCGTTGGTCTTGATGCCGGTGACGGTGTACTCCTCGAGGGCGCGGCGAAGACGAGCAATGGTTTCCTCGCGGCTATTGCCCCAGGCAATAAGCTTGCTGAGAAGCGGATCGTAATCGTTGGGCACGGTCCAGCCCTCGTAGACGCCGTCGTCCAGGCGAATGCCCGGACCGCTGGGAACCTGGCGAGTAATAATTTTTCCCGGTGACGGGAAGAAATTATTATCGGGATCCTCGGCGTAAAGACGAACTTCCATGGCGTGACCGCGCGGCGTGATGGATTCCCAGGCGAAGGGCAAGCGGTGGCCTGCAGCGATGGCGATCTGAAGCTTCACCAGGTCGAGGCCGGTAACCTGCTCGGTGACGGGATGTTCGACCTGCAAACGCGTGTTCACTTCCAAAAAATAGAAATTGAGATTGACGTCAACGAGGAATTCGACCGTGCCGGCGTTGACGTAGCCACTGGCGCGCGCCAGGCGCACCGCGGCGTCGCCCATCTTCTTGCGCAGGTCAGGCGTGATGATGGGCGAGGGCGATTCCTCGATGACCTTTTGATGGCGCCGCTGGACCGAGCATTCCCGCTCACCGAGAGAGACGACGCGGCCGTGGGCGTCGGCGAATATCTGGATTTCCACGTGACGAGGCCGGTTAAGATATTTTTCCAGGTGCAGGCGGTCGTCACCGAAAGCATTCATGGCTTCGGAAGCAGCATCGCGGAACGCGGATTCGAATTCGGCGTTGCTGTAAACCAGGCGCATGCCTTTGCCGCCGCCACCGACGACGGCTTTCAGAAGAATGGGGTAGCCCATGCGGTGCGCCAGGGCCTGCGCTGCGGCGGGATTTTCGATGGGGTCGTTCGTCCCGGGAACCGTGGGAACGTCGGCGCGGCGGGCAAGCTGGCGGCCCGCAGTTTTGGAGCCGAGAGATTCCATGGCGTCGGCTGGCGGCCCGATGAAGGTGAGGCCCGCGTCCGTACAGGCGCGCGGTAACGCGGCGTTTTCCGCGAGAAATCCATAACCCGGATGGACGGCATCGCAACCGGCGCGACGCGCAACGTCCATGAGCTTGTCAATGCAGAGGTAGCTTTCGCGCGAAGGCGCCGGGCCGATGGGATAAGCTTCATTGGCGAGGCGGACGTGAAGCGATTTGCGGTCGACATCACTGAAAACGGCGACGGAGCGAATACCCAGCTCGCGGCAGGCGCGCAGGATACGCACGGCGATTTCACCGCGATTGGCGATCAGGATTTTCTTGAACATAGAAGCATTGAGCGAGCTGCGAGTTTAGCACGGGGGAAGGGAGTGCCACGAATCTGCAGGGTTGCTGTCCTTCGGCGAAACTAATTCACGAGCTTTTTGAAATCCCTCCGCTTGACGAGTATGACGTGATTTTCTCCCAAAGCCTTCTTGAATTCGGGGCTGGTTACAAAATCATAGTCGCGCTGCCGCCCGGCAGCACCGTAGTCCGGGCGATCCAAAGTTACTGCTTGCAGTTCAGTGTCGTCATAGCCGAGGTGGTTTCGGTGAGACCGGGTTTCAGGTTCTTCACAGCCTGGAGATAAGAATCTTGCCAGTCGTTTGCGAGAACGGAATGATTGGCAATGACCACCGAGTCCAGAGTGACGTCCTTTTCGGAGAGGGCGGAGAAAAATTCGGCGGGGGCGTCGGGAAATCGGATAGCCAAAAAAAGGCAATTTGTATTCATGAGCGACTTTGACGTAGAGGGCGAAAAGTTCCGGCGTGTTGAAGAGCACGCCCATGTGGCTGTCCAGATGCGTGGGATCAATTCCGAGAGCGACGGCGCGCTCAATCTGGCCGCGAATTTCTCGTTCAGTTTCCTCGGGCCTCAAATTGCGGGCCGCGGAGACAGTGTCCCGCCACAGATAGCCGGAGGGATCGAAGAGGCTTGTGACTTTGTCTTTTGATTCCGCCGACCCCCAGCGATCCGCTTTCCATTCGCTGGTGAGGTGAGGTGCAAGCCCAGGTCCGTATCCGGATGGTCTTTCGCGTAGGAAGTGACTTCGGTGAGCCAGGCGCAGGGCACCATGATGCTGGCGGAAGTGATGGCCTTTTTGTTCAGGGCGTTGAAGCTGGCGGTCTCCACGGAATGGGCGACCGCAAGATGGTCAGCAAGAACGATCAGGAGTTTCGAATCGGGCGGATCGCCCAGGCGTTCGGCTGTCGTCTTATTCTGCGCACGTGTGCCCGCTGTTGCGAAAGCAAGAGCAAGCAAGCGGCGGCATACTTTCGAAGGTGCACGGGAAGCTTCCGCAAGCGAGGCGAGCGGTAAAGGTTAACATGGCCATGGAAGTGCCAAAGTCCAGCTTCATCGCACGGAAGCATTGTCCGTTCTCCGTCCATGAGTCATCTTGCCGGATTTGTCGCGGAGGGAGCTAGTTCGAACAACTCTTCGCGGTTGCGGCACTGATGGTGTATACACAGAATCCTGCGGCCATCATATAGAGGTGATCCAAGATGAAACGATTCTACTTCTTACTCGCACTGGGATTCTTCGTGGTTGCGCCGGGGCGCGCGCAGGACCCCGTCGTCGCACCGGCAGACAACTTGCTCGTGGATGGCGTGCCGAAGATAACGGCGTCGTTGGCGGACACGGCGGGGCGATACGGGTCGTATCGAAGCGCGAGTCTTGCGGATTGGCATCCCATGAAGCGCGAGATGCTGATCGGGACACGGTTTGCGGAGACGCCGCAACTCCATCTGGTGAAAATGCCGGGTGGGGAACGGCAGCAGTTGACGTTTTTCGCGGACTCCGTCGGGAGCGGGCGGTTTCATCCGAATGGGGGTGACTACATTCTCTTTGCGAAGGACATTGGCGGTGGCGAATGGTACCAGCTCTATCGTTACGACGTGGCCACTGGTGACGTGACGCTGCTGACGGACGGAAAGTCGCGAAACCTTGCGGGGCCGTGGTCGTCGAGCGGCAATCAGATCGCATACATGTCCACCCGACGTACGGGAAAAGATACGGATTTGTGGTTGATGAATCCAAGTGATTCGAAGACCGATCATTTGCTGACGCAACTGGCGGGCGGCGGTTGGCGACCAGAGGATTGGTCACCGGATGACACGAGGATCTTGCTCAAAGAGGAAATCTCAATAAACGAAGCGTATTTGTGGCTCGTAGACACGAAAACTGGCGAAAAAATGAGGTTGCAACTCGGAGGCATGTCAGGCGGAGAAAAGGTGGGTATCGGAGAAGCGCGCTTCGCCAGGGATGGCAAGGGCATTTATTTGACAGAAGACCGCGACTCCGAATTTTTGAATCTGGCCTATTGGGACCTGGCCAGCAATGAGGCGAAATATTTGCTCAGCGGCCCCGATGCAAAGTGGGATGTCGAACAATTTGATCTTTCGCGCGATGGAAAGCTGCTTGCCTACATGAAGGACGAAGACGGCACGAGCGTTCTGCATGTTCTTAGCCTAGGCGGAAAAGGCCAACTGTCAATTCCTAAACTGCCCTCTGGTGTGATCGGTTCCCTCCATTGGCACCTAAGCGGGAACGAGCTCGGATTCTCGCTGAACAATGGGCGGGGGCCGGGAGATGTGTATTCTCTGGATGTGCGGAACGGGAAAGTGGAACGATGGACGACGAGCGAAACGGCGGTTAGGACGGAAGAGTTTCCCGAAGCAGAGCTGGTGCGATGGAAGAGTTTTGACGGGAAGAAGATTTCGGGATTCCTGTACAAGCCGCCGGCGAAGTTCTCCGGCAAGCGCCCCGTGCTGGTGGTGATTCATGGCGGGCCAGAGGGACAGTCGCAGCCGACGTTTCTCGGACGCGCCAATTACTTTCTGAACGAACTTGGGATCGCGCTGATCTATCCCAACGTGCGCGGGTCGACGGGATACGGGAAGACGTTCTCGCTGATGGACAACGGGTTCAAGCGCGAGGACACGTACAAAGATATTAATGCGTTGTTCGACTGGATCGCAACGCAGCCGGGACTGGACAGCGAGCGGATCGCGGTGACGGGCGGGAGTTACGGCGGGCACATGACGCTGGCGGTGTCGACGTTTTACAGCGACCGGATTCGCTGCTCGGTGGACATCGTGGGCATGTCCAACCTGGTGACCTTCCTGGAGCACACGGAGGCCTACCGGCGAGATTTGCGGCGCGCGGAATACGGCGACGAGCGCGACCCGAAGATGCGGGAGTTCCTGGAGAAAATCGCGCCAATGAATAACATTGAGAAAATCAAGAAGCCGATGTTCGTGATCGCGGGAAAGAACGATCCGCGTGTGCCGGTAAGCGAATCCCAACAGATCGCCGATGCGCTGAAAAAGCAGGGGACGCCGGTATGGCTCCTGATCGCGAAGGACGAGGGCCACGGGTATAGGAAAAAGCCCAACCAGGATTTTCAGTTCTACGCGACAGTGGAATTTCTGCAGGAGTATTTGCTGAAGTGAGCCACGGCTATTTTGACCTCTTACACGCAAACCGCACTAAAAGTGAGGTTTGGATGTGGCAGCCCCGGAAGCACAAAGAGTCCTTTTTGACGCGAATTTCGCTCAATCGACGGCCATTTTCCACGCAGGATTCAGGTTAAGGCTTCCTTCGGGTTGGGTCTTGCTTCCGCAAGGGTTGGCCCTGGCGTTTTGACGCCAGGAATTTCCTCGATATACGCAATCTTGCCGCGCTCTCTATGACCGAGGTGAATTTATGCTTCAGCAATTCATTTTAACCGGATCAGGATTACCGAGGGGTTTTCATAGCGGGATGTTGCCGTGTTTCTTGCGTGGATTCGTGTCGCGTTTGCTTTCGAGCGCGCGGAGAGCGGTGATGATGCGGGCGCGGGTGTCGGCGGGCTCGATGACGGCGTCGATGTAGCCGCGCTCGGCGGCGACGAAAGGGTTGGCAAAGCGTTCGCGGAACTCCGCGATTTTTTCCTGGCGGAGTTTTTCGCGCTCGGATTCGGGAACTTTGTCGAGCTCGCGCTTGTGGACGATGTTCACCGCGCCTTCGGGACCCATGACCGCGATTTCCGCAGTGGGCCAGGCGAAATTGGCGTCCGTTCGAATGTGTTTCGAAGCCATGACGCAGTACGCGCCACCGTAAGCCTTGCGCGTGATGACGGTGATTTTCGGAACGGTGGCTTCGGCAAAAGCGAAGAGCAGCTTTGCGCCATGCCTGATGATGCCGCCGAACTCCTGCTGGGTGCCGGGGAGAAAACCGGGAACGTCTTCGAAGGTGATGAGTGGAATATTGAAGGCATCGCAGAAACGAACGAAGCGCGCGCCCTTCACGGAAGCGTTGATGTCGAGAACGCCGGCGAGAAACGCCGGCTGATTGGCGAGGATGCCAATGGGGCGGCCGTCCAGGCGCGCAAAGCCCACGACAAGATTCTTGGCGTAATGTTCGTGGACTTCGAAGAAATAACCATCATCAATAACCGAGTGAATGGCGTCCTTAATGTCATAAGGCTTCTGGGGATCGGCGGGAACGAGGGTGTTCAGCGATTCATCGCGGCGAGCCGGGATGTCCGAGGTCGCGCGGCGCGGCGGATCTTCTAAATTGTTCGAGGGCAGAAAACTCATCAATTCGCGGATCATCACCAGGCAATCAGCGTCATCACGCGAGACGAAGTGAGCGACGCCACTTTTTTCATTGTGGGTCATCGCGCCCCCGAGTTCCTGCTTGGTGACTTCCTCGTGGGTAACGGTTTTGATGACGTCGGGGCCGGTGACGAACATGTAGGACGTTTCGCGCGTCATGAAAATGAAGTCGGTGATTGCTGGCGAGTAGACCGCGCCGCCAGCGCAAGGACCCATGATGGCGCTTATCTGCGGGACAACTCCACTCGCCAGCGTGTTGCGCAGAAAAATATCGGCGTAACCAGCGAGCGAGGCCACGCCTTCCTGAATACGCGCGCCGCCGGAGTCATTGAGGCCAATGACGGGTGCCCCTGCGCGCATGGCAAGGTCCATGATCTTGCAGATTTTCTGCGCGTTGGTTTCCGATAGCGAACCACCGAAAACGGTAAAGTCCTGCGCGAAGACGTAGACCAGACGCCCATCGATGCGGCCGAAGCCGGTAACAAAGCCGTCGCCGGCGGGACGCTGCTCTTGCATGCCGAAATCGACGCAGCGGTGACGGACAAATTTGTCCAGCTCTTCGAAGCTGCATTCGTCCAAAAGGAGGTGAATGCGCTCGCGCGCGGTGAGCTTGCCGGCTTTGTGTTCGCGCCCGCGACGCTCCGGGCCGCCACCGGCCTCGGCTTCCCCGGAAATGCGGCGAAGTTCTTCCATACGGTCACGGTGTCTGGCTTCGGGAAGCAAACTGGGCTTGGGCTCAGACAACGGGTCCTCCCTCGGAAGGGGATTCCTTCGGAGTAAAAATGCGCACGGCAAGGTGTGTGGCGAGCCAGACGGTTCCGAGGAGCAGCACAACTCCCAGGAGCAGCTCCGCGCCCATGGCGGCGGCACGGTGAAGTGGAGATTCCAGTGACGTCACGTATTCTGTCGCCCAGACGAGGACAAACATGGCGCTGAGCGTCAACGCCACGATCAGAATGGTGGTCAGAACGGAGGCGATGATCATTTTCATGATACTGGAATTGGCTCGCCCTGAGGCGGCATGCAAAAGGATAGCGCAACCCAGGCGAAAGCAGAACTCAGAAGACGGTCATTTGCGAGAGAACGATTAACGCAAGCGCTGCGAAACTCAGCGTAAACCGGACCAGTCGTCGGCGACGAGGATGGAATCAGCGGGATTGGCTGCATCGTACTTGATGCTCGCGGGCTGCCCAGCGACAAGGCGCTCCAGGCGAATCTGGCTTTCGAGGCCGGTGATGTCCTGCGCAGTGTGATAGGTGACGCCCGAAATCAAATAACTGTAGGAAACGAGATGGCGCGGCCGCATGTCTCGAAGCAGGGGCGCACCTGCGCCGAACAAACCCTTGCGAGCCACTTTCGATTCGGGCGGGTGCTCGACCAGCTCGACGATCTGCCCTTCGGCAATGCGGCCGATCTGGTTCAGATGGAGCCGCCGTTTGCGCTCCTCTTCTTCGGGATTCACGGCAGGACGGAGGAAAGCATAAGCGATCATGGCCAGGGCAGCGATCGCTGCACCACCCATGGCGAGCACTAGTTTCCAATCGGCAAACAAGGCCTTCAACAAGCAGACTCCGTAGTCTTAGATCGGTGGGATTGCGCTCGGCGCCGCGAAAAATTGCGTCCACGCAGTGCGGCGGTAAGACTTCCTGCATCCGCCGATGCCCCCCCTGATGTGTATTCTACCGAAACCCTGCGGTGTACGTGTAACTACGCTTGTGGAGCGTGCACCGGATTGCGCAACACGCCAATACCGGCAACACTGACCTCCACCGTATCACCGGCAAGGAGCGGACCGACGCCAGCGGGCGTACCGGTGGCGATCACGTCGCCGGGCATCAAGGTCATCATGCGGGAGATCCAGCGGACAAGAAACGCGGGCGGATAAGTCATGAGTGAGGTGACACCGGACTGGCGGCGTGCACCGTTGACGTGAGTCTCGACGAGGACATTCGACGGGTCGAGAGCGGTTTCAATGTGCGGACCGACGGCGCAGAAAGTATCGAAACCCTTGGCGCGAGTGAATTGAACATCCCTTTTCTGAAGGTCACGCGCGGTGACATCGTTGAGGCAGCTATAACCTATGACGAAGGACAGTGAGTCGTCGATATCGCGCAACTGCGAACAGCGGCGGCCGATAACCAGGGCGAGTTCGCCTTCGTGTTCCACCTGTTGGGAATATGTTGTCAAGACGATCGCTTCTTCCGGGCCGATGATGGAGGAAGACGGCTTGAGAAACATCAATGGCTCTTTCGGGACTTCGTTACCCATCTCCGCTGCATGGGCGGCATAATTGCGGCCGATACAGACGATTTTCGAAGGCTCCACCGGGGCGAGCAGCCGAACATCGGCGAAGCGCGAAGAACGCGAGCCTCGCGACCAGTGCGCCCAGGGCGGGCCAGAGATCTCGATGACATTTTCTCCTTCGATCAGTCCATAGCGCGGCGAAGCAGAGTCCGAAGAGGAAGCGGCGCGCATGAGGTAACGGCAGATTTTCATTGCTGGTCAACTCGCGTGGTGGTTGGGATGGGAAGCATGCGATTCACGGGCTCTCCAGACCGTGGCAACAACCCAGCAAAGCGTGGTGAGAATCATATAGACGACGGCGCCCAGCATGAAAACATGGAACGTGCTGAGCCGATTACTGAGCCCGCGGAAAATTAGGCAGAGCGCACGATAGCTAAGGCTGAAAATGAGCCAGCCAAGTAGGCTCGATGCCAGGAGATGTCCCGGCAAGCGCAGAAACCGAAAAATGGGAACGGCACCGAGGAAGCCGAGAATCGCGGCGGCGGCGATATTGCGCTCCAGCGCAAAGCGTTCCAGGAATGGCGCATGATTGGCAATAACGAGCCATGCGGTGAAAACCAAAGTCAGACAAATACCCACGTAAACGCCGGTGCGAACCGCCGCGTTGCGGAAGACGCGTAACCATCGATAACCGGGCAGATGCGGGCGAACCGACATCGAGTGCTGGGCTCCCAGGATGCAAGCAACCGTTTAACCCGGACTCAGGGCGCTGGTTGCGTGACGTCGACAACCACCGGTGCGCCGGGCGCGCTCTCATTCCCAGCGCGGTCTACCGCGGTCACGGTGTACCAATAGCGGTGCCCGGGCTCTACAGAGGTATCACGAAGCGCGGGCGTGGGCAACAAATCCGGGCTGAGAAGCTGGCCGCTAGTGCCCTCCTGCTCACTTCTATAGACGCGATATCCGGCCAGATCGGTTTCAAGATTGATCGACCAGGAGAGATCAACAAGAACCGTGCCCGGGGCCCGGCCGGGAAGCAAGCTGGCTACGAGACCCTGCGGGGTTGCGGGAGGAAAAGTATCACGCGGAGTGATCGTCACGGGCTGAGAGTCGGAGGACTCCAGCTCATTGCCTTCGACCTGGATGACACTCCGCACGACGTAGACGTAGGTATGGTCGAAAACGACGGAAGTGTCGCGGTAGCTGTTGGTTTCAGAGGCAGCGAGCAGCGCTGCGTGTAATTCCGCTTTGCCTTGCGGGAGATCTTGCGGAGACGAAGAGGCAGCGGAAGGATGAATTTCCGAGCGGTAGATTCGATAGCCGGTGATGGCCGGTACTGGCTCCCCGGCAGCAGTGCGGGCCGGGACCGGCCAGGTCAATTCGACCGCTGACTCGGTTACATGATACTCCACGAAAGGGATGGGAGCCGGAACAGGAAAAACGCGTAGCGAGACAACGTTCGAATCAGCCGAAGCGCGTTTCTGGGAAGCGCGCGTTCGAACAATGTAGGTGACCGCTCCGCCGGGGTGTGGCTTGGTCTCTTCAGGAGCGATGGGATCGATAAAGCGCACGCGGCCATCGGCGCGGTAACTCTCCACAAGAGCGCCGGGAATCGTGTAAACAACTCTGAAAGACTTAGAGTCGGCCGAGCCGTCGGCTTTAACGATGCCGCGAAGGATTTCGACCGCAGGCGGCGCCGGCAGTCTTTCCCCGAAGATGGAGTTCGCCGGGAGAGTGAAGGAAAGTTGCACGCCATCCCCGGCCTGGTGAGCGACGAGATCCTTGATCGCGACGGGAACTGGCGGCGAAGGTGGGGTGGGATCGCCCGGAGCGCCACAGCCGGCCGTTAGCGGAAGAATGGAAAAAGGAAAATAAAAAATGGCAAAGATTTGCGCGGGGCATCTTGTGATGTGAATTCCCGTCCCTTTTCGATTTTTCATTTTCCGGTTCAGGAACTACAGGATGTAGCGGCTCAGATCCTGATTCTTGACGATTTCCGCGAGCTGCTTGGTGACGTAGGCGGCGTCAACCTTCACGTTTTTCTTCTTGAGGTCGGGCGCTTCGAACGAGATTTCGTCGAGAACTTTCTCGAGGATGGTGTGGAGGCGGCGGGCGCCGATGTTTTCGGTCTGTTCGTTCACGCTGGTGGCGAAGCGGGCGACGGCGGCGACCGCATCTTCGGTGATGTTGAGCTTGACGCCTTCAGTTTCGAGGAGCGCGACGTACTGCTTGATGAGAGCATTCTTCGGCTCGGTCAGAATGCGAATAAAATCCTCTTCCTTGAGCGGTTGCAGCTCGACGCGAATAGGAAGGCGCCCCTGAAGCTCGGGGATCAGATCGGATGGCTTGGTGACGTGAAAAGCGCCAGCGGCGATGAAAAGGATGTGATCGGTGCGGATCATGCCGTAGCGAGTGTTGACGGTGGTGCCTTCGATAATGGGCAGAATGTCGCGCTGCACGCCTTCGCGCGATACGTCCGGGCCGTGGCCGGATTCGCGGCCGGCCACCTTATCGATCTCATCGATGAAGATGATGCCCATCTGTTCGGCGCGCTCGACGGCCACGCGCGTGACCTGGTCCATGTCCAGCAACTTGTTTTCTTCTTCCTGAATCAAGTATTCGAAAGCGTCGGCGACACTCATTTTGCGTTTTTTCTTCTGCTGGCCGAACATGCCGGAAAGCACGTCCTTGATGTTGACGTCCATTTCCTCGACGCCCTGGTTGGAGATGATTTCAAACGAGGGCATGGCGCGCTCGCGAACTTCGAGGTCGACCATGCGCTGGTCGAGCTTGCCTTCGCGCAACTGGAGGCGCAGTTTTTCGCGTGTGCGCTGGGTCTGTTCACGCTGCGCGGCAATCTCGGCGTCCGGAGTGCCGGGCGCGGGAGGAAGCGCCGGCGGAAGCAGAAGATCGAGCACGCGTTCTTCCGCGGCCTGCTCGGCGCGGTCGGCGACTTCGTCGAGTTTTTCCTCACGGATCATGTCGATGGAAGTCTCGACGAGATCGCGGACCATCGATTCCACATCGCGTCCGACGTAGCCGACTTCGGTATACTTGGAAGCTTCGACCTTGATAAAGGGGCAGCCGGCGAGACGCGCCAGACGCCGCGCGATTTCCGTTTTTCCGACCCCGGTAGGGCCGATCATCAGAATGTTCTTGGGCAAAACGTCTTCAGCGATTTCCGGCGGAAGCTTCTGGCGGCGGACTCGATTGCGCAAAGCCACAGCGACGGCGCGCTTGGCGTCAGTTTGCCCGACGATGTACTTGTCGAGCTCGGCGACGATTTCGCGCGGCGTCATGTCATCGAGAGCGGGGAGAAGTTCCTGCCCTTCGACGGGCTCGGCGCCATTACCTCCCGGCGCGTAGATCAATTCCTTTTCGGACTTACTCGTCATGAGTTGCTCAGTTCCTTTGATGCGCGAAAATAGCTTACCGTATTCTTACCCCCGGCCTCCGGAAGGCTGCAGAATAAACCAAAAATGTCATTCAACTTCAAATGCTTCCTTCCCTTCACGATTGAACGCCATTCACGGGCCATCGCAAACCGCTTCCTCAAGTCATTTTTTTCGAACAGCACCCTAGAGCTCTTCGACTGTAAAATTAGCGTTGGTGAAAATGCAAATCTCACTGGTGATACGCATGGCCTCCATGGCCAGATCCTTAGCGGTGAGTTTCGAATGCTTCAAAAGCGCGCGCGCGGCGGCCAAGGCGTACGTGCCGCCCGAACCGATGGCCACGAGACCGTCGTCCGGCTCAATGACGTCGCCGTTGCCGGAAAGAATGAAAGTGCCCTTGGTGTCGGCAACAATCAGCAGGGCTTCCAAATGGCGAAGCGCGCGATCCTTGCGCCATTCCTTAGCCAGCTCGACCGCGGCTTTCTGGAGATTGCCAGAAAATTCCTGTAGCTTGCCTTCGAAGCGCTCAAAAAGTGTGATCGCATCGGCCGTGGAGCCGGCGAAGCCAGCAACGACCTTGTCATTGTAAAGGCGGCGCGTCTTCCGCGCGGTGTGCTTCATCACATGATCGCCCATAGTCACCTGGCCATCGGCGATCAGCACGACCTTACTATCCTTGCGCACGCACAGAACCGTGGTGCCGTGCATCTGTGCGTCTCCCCGGCTGTTTGGCATCCAGACATTATAGCGCCGTCGAGCGGCAGCGCCAAAAGCAGAGAAGTGCGAGAAGCCGCTCACGCAGAGCGCTGCGCAAGCACCTGGGGCCGCTACCTGGAGAATTGAGAGATGCCTCTCAGTGAGAAACTCTTACTGGGAGATTTCGTGAAAGGAGAGGATTTTGTAAGGCATAGTCGGCATCGCTGCCTGGATCCAGCAACTACTGTAGTAAATGCCATTGCTCCCGGACGACGAAGTAAAGTCGAAGAAAGGGGCTACAAGAGGATCAGAGCTCGCTAGAAACACAGCACCATTGAATTGGCCGTTACCACCCTGATGCGAGTACACCTTGCCTTGCCCAATCACTAGAACAATCCCATTCCACGTTGCGTCCGGATCAAACGTAAATGTCCCAGTCACGAGAAGAAGCCCGTACCCGGTGCTTTGCCAGCCATTGAACGTCAAATCGCCATTAATGACAATAGTCATCGGATTAGAAGCTGACATGCCGGCCGGCATACTCGACTGGGTTGCATTCCCATTGACGACTACGTCCGCATTTTCCATGATCGTCTGCACGAGAGTGTTCAGACCTGCCACCGTCTGCATAGTTGGAGATAAAGTTTCGTAATTGACATCTGGAGTTGAAGCCATGCCATTCGTGTAGTTGCCCCGCCGGTCTTGAGGGGGGGGCGATGAACGAATTGCGGAGGTAATGTTCGAGTAACTCGAATCTGAATTGTTGGTATATCCCACTGCGTCTACGACGCTCGAACCCGGATTGCAGCTCCCTGCGCTATATTGATCATTTCCCCTGATCCAGAAGTTACTCGTATTCGGTACGGTAAACTGCACATTATTTCCATCCAGCGTTAGTGCCGCGCGGAAATTCAAATTCAGTGGAGTGCTTGCCACCAGGTACTGCATCAACTTTTGGCTGCCGTTTGGCAGAGAGGCAAAGGCGGTGAGTTCCAGCACCTGCTGGTTCGTCGATCCGCTGTTGCTAAAATGTACTCCGTCGTAGTAGAGGGGGGTCATAGAGTCCGGATTTCCGTCGGCGTCAACATCGATGTTGAGGGATTTCTCGGAAACCGCGTTGATGCGGACCCACTTGAAGAGCGGCCCCTGAATCCCAGCAACGGTGGAAACGGAGTTGGCTGACAGCGAAGCGTTAGGTGGCTGCGCATAGCCACTGCTGCCGAACTCCACCCCAAATTCAAGATCCGGATACGTGGTGCTTGTGGCCACGTCCCACGGCGCCACAGTTTCTCCCGGCACAGGATTAATCACGTAATAGGCGTCCCCGATGTTGAGCGGAGTCCCGGCGACCGGCAAGAATCCTATCGGGTTGGTGACCTTGAAAGCATTGGGGTTCTTGCCCAGTAGCCGCCCGCGCGCTTCTTCCAGGCCAGAGAGCGCCGCATAGTAAACAGCGGTGGAGGAACGATAGTTGCCGGCAAGAGCCGATTCCGTGCCCGAAGAAACGATCAAGGCAATGGCCACGATGCTGATCAGCAGCAAGACGAAGATCGAAATCAACAGGGCGATGCCGTTTTCCGTCCGACGTTTTGGCATTGACGTTTCCGCTTTCATCTAAATTCGCCTGACCTCATTTGTTGGGATTGATGCGGCGGCCACGCCCGCTCAGCTGCACGAGACGCGGTTCCCCCGTCGTGGCATCCGGAAGAGCGGCGGCAACGATGAGGGTGACGGTGACGCCCCGAATGTTCGCTGGGGAATTATCCGCTCCAGCGGAGGGACAGGGAGGAGGTTGAGGCTGTGGCGCTGTTGGAGTATCGCAGGTGTATGCAAAGATCGGCACGGGATTTCCTCCGGGGAACAATCCCGGATACGCCGTTTGACATTGTGAGATCTGCGCGGGACAAACGTTATTTACAACGTTTTGGACGAAGGGCACGAGCTTTGAAGAGGTGTCCCAAACGGGGTCATCGGAAGGGATTTTGTCAGCCTGTCCACGCATGAGCGTGGTGCCCACCAATTGGTAGCGAATCCATTGAACCTTGCTCGAGGGGTCCAGCGGAGTAGGGTTTGTCTCGATGATGATGTCGAAATCCCCCGGCGAGATGCAGTTAATGCCAATCGAGCAGGGAATCAGGACGGTGTAACCGGGGCTCCATCCAAAAGGAGAGCTCGCGGATTTGTCAGGACGGCTGCTATCAAAGAAGCTTGGCGGCGGATAGCCGGCATCGTTGACGTCGCGCACGATTTGGTCCAGGCCAAGCCGGGCTTCTTGAAATGAGGTCAGCATTTGTGATTCAGTCTGGTAGCGTTGTTGCGAGGAACCCAGCAGAGTGAACGCGGCACCACAGACTAGGAGAAAAATGCCCAGAGCGACAAGCAGCTCGATGAGCGTAAAGCCCGCCTCTCGCGATCTGCCGGAAGCCCCCTTCATTTCGCCGCCATGGTGTCGAGCGTGATAGGCTGAAAATAGCCGTTGCCGCCCTGCTGCCGAACGCCGAGGATGAACCGCTTAGTGTAAGCCTTGGAGCCGTCTCCGGTAATGATCACCGCCCAGCGAACATCGTAGGTCGTGCCGCTTGAATCCGTGCTGTCCTGGAAGGTGAAGTTATAGCCGGGCTGAAGTCCGGCAGCGAAATCGATGAGCGCCTGGTTCTGGATGACCACGACCGGGCTGCCAACGCGCGCATTTGGTTGTGTAGGGTCGCCGAGATTGCAGTTATTTCCCAGTGCATCCGTAAAGGAAGGCGAACTGAGCGGCTGGTCGAGCATTTGATCCAGCTCGCGCTGCGCAAAAACCAGCGCCGAAGAGTCGGTGCGATTCCGAAAATTCAGGAGAATCGTAGCCGGAACGAGCTGTGCGATCGCCACGAGGCCCACCAACAAAATGATGGTGGCGAACATCATCTCGAGGAGGCTGAAGCCCCGTTCGTCTTTGCACCGTTTTGTGAATGCGGACAGCATTACGGTTCGTCTGGTTTTGTTTCCCAACTAGCCAATTCTCTGCCAAGTTCCGCCGTCAGGCGCGGTCCAAATCTGCGTGGCTCCCGAAGGAAGTAAAATCACGGCGCGGAACCCAAACTCGGGATGGGTCGCGCTGCCTAGGTAAAACACGTACGCCGCCAGCGGAGATACCGCACCTCGAGCATCGAATGCGAGGCTGCTGGCCGCACCGGATTTTGAGGCGTCCAAGGTGGAAGTAGCGCCCAACTTCGCTAGGATGGAGGCCGGATTAGGCGGCGTGCCGGAGGGCAGCAGGGTCACAACTCCGTTGATCAGAATCTGCTTTTCGGTCGCATCAACCGATCCGTTGTTATTTGCATCGGTTCCCGCGATCCAATCTGTTCCAGACGGCAGGATAAGGAAATTGACGGGCGTGTTCCGGCGGACCGCTTCGAATCGCGTGAATTTCAACATGTCAGACAAGCGCGCCGCCGCATCGTTGAGCTGGTACGTTCGAAACGAACGCATGAGGGTGGGAATGGCTATCGCCGTCAGAATCAAAAGCACGGTCAGGGAAACCCCCAATTCGGCCATGCTGAAGCCAGCAATGCGGCGGCGACGAGTGCGGGGGTTTGGGGCACCCTTATGCAAAGTCGTTTCCTCGTTCAAAGGCAGGACCAGCGATCCAGCCTGCAAGGGCGGCTAACAGACCAACTCGACGCAGTTGCGATTCCAGGGACAGCAGGACGCAACTGCCGCTGAACTTGATGCTTTCTTGAACTAGGTTACATCTTATTACAAGCGCGGGGGGATGGATACGTAACAAATTGAAACACCGTCGCTACCCGCAAAAACAGAAAGGTGTTGTTATTCCTAGTAATCATGTCCGGCGGCAGCCGGGAGCTGAGCAGAAAACGTTCCTACTAGACGTTTGTCTTTCTAGTTTTTGCTCTTTCTGGCGAGGGACTGCGACCCCTGTTTGGACAGGGAAGATTTGTCGAAGAGTTCGTCGGAAAAGCCAGGATTGTACTTACAAGTGTCGTAAAAAATCTGGGACGCGCGCCGGCCGTTGTGTTCCCGGGAGATCTGAAGCGGCGTCCAGACACTCTCTTTCAACTGATAATTTGAGTAGATGGAGACGTCCTCGTTGATCTGCTGGGTTTCTTCGTCCTTGGTAATGACCGCGCTGCGAACCAAGAGATGAGTGGAACGGTCAACGGCCAGGCGGAAGGTGCGTTCGTCCCGGTCGTTGATCTCCACCCAATCCACATGCTTGAGGTCCACGGTATCGTCGCCGCCGAAGCGAATGGAGATCCCTGCTTCCTTGAGACGGAGACGGAGCAGATTGTCGATGTTGCGTTTTGTCTGTTCCTGAAAATCGCTGACCGCCGTAGCGGGCATTTCATTTACGCCGCTGCGATCGAAAGTCCAGCCGTGGTCTCCGTTATACAGGGTGATGACGATGCCACCGTGAGCCCAGTCCAGACCGTCGATTCCGACCAAAAAAGGAAGAATTGTATTGTGGCCCTTGCCGATATATTCGACGCGGTCTTTGTCCGGGAAGCGGCGGTAATCGTTGAAATCGATGTAGCCGGTCAACTCGCCATTGTGGCCGAACAGCGCCCGGCGCCCCTGGCAGAGGCTCTCGCGAACTTCAGCGTAGCCGGGACCGCCCAGGCCATTGATGAGTTCGCTGAGAATCTGCTTGCCCTTCGCTACGCTTTGCTCGGGCATCATGGTATCGGGCCGCTGCGCCAAAGCGCCCAAAGCAAACACCATGCATCCGGCGAGTGTGAGCGGAGCGAGAAGGACAATTCTCACCCGCACAAGACGGAACCTCCATTTACATTGATGATCTCGCCGGTCATGAAGTTGGCCAGGTCTGAGGCAACGAAGAGAATGGGACCAGCGATTTCTTCCGCAGTGCCGGCGCGGCCGAGAGGGATGACCGAGGAAGCCATCTTCTGGCCCGCCTTCGTCTCCAGCACGGGGAGGGACATGTCTGTGGAAACCCAGCCGGGAGCGACGGAATTAACGAGAATATTGTGGCGGGCGAGTTCCGTGGCGAGGCCCTTGGTCAGGCTGATGAGGCCGCCTTTGGAAGCGCCATAGTGCGTGTGGAAGGCTTCGCCGCGCTGCCCGGCAGTGGAGCTGATGGGGATGATCTTGCCAGACTTCTGCCTGATCATGTGGGGGACGGTGAAGTGGATGATCGAGTAGACGCTCTTGAGGTTGATGCGAATCATGTCGTCCCACTGCTTTTCGGTCATCTTTTCGATGGGGAGATCTTCGAGGTTCCAGACGCCGGCATTGGCGACAAGAATGTCCAGCCGGCCGAGCCGGGCGATGCAATGCTCGACAAGTTTTTGATTTTCGACGTGCTTGCCGACATCGGCCTTGAACGCTTCCACGCGAGTGCCGTGCTTGGCGGCTTCTTGCTGGACCTGAAGCGCGGTATCTTTGGCTTTGACGTAATTGAACACCACGTCGGCACCGGCCTGCGCGAAGAGTTTGACGGCTGCGGCCCCGATGCCGCGTGACCCGCCGGTGATAAGTGCCGCCTTGCCTGCGAGCGAGATCATGATTCCCCCATGAAGTAGTGAAACTCGAAAATCGAAACTTGAAAATCCTTGAATTTCATCGGTGCGCGGCGGCTGCTCGCGTCGCTTGTACCAGCGCGCGGAAAAGCGCCGAGGAAAGCGCGTGATCCTTCATGCGCTCCGGATGCCATTGCACGCCTACGACCCAGTGTTTATGCGGCTCATGCTCGACGGCTTCGATCACTCCGTCCGGAGCGAGTGCGGCGACGCGCAGGCCGTGGCCCAGGTCCCGGACGGATTGGTGGTGCGAGGTGTTGATTTCGACCTCGAATCCGTCGTCGCGATCCGCGAAATCGGAAGTGGCTGCGAGTTGAGCGATTTCGCCGCCCGCTTCGATACGCGCGGGATGGATGGCGTCGGGTGCATCCGGTGGGAGACCTTCCTTGCTGTGTTCGATGCTGGTGTGCAGCTCGCTAGCGATGTCCTGGTAGAGAGTGCCGCCGAGGCAGACGTTGAGGCTCTGGCAGCCGTAGCAGATTGCCAGGACAGGTTTGCCGGAAGCAAAGGCATGCTCGATGATTGCGAAATCAGTTTTTTCCCTGTTCGGGTCGGCGTCGTGCGTCTTTGCGTGGCGCAACGCACGATAAAGGGACGGATTCACGTCGGTGGGTGCGCCCGGTAGAACAAAGGCGTCCAAATCTTTGATTAGAGCAGCGAGCTGATCTGGTGAAAGTTGCAGAGATACGGGAACGAATTCGGCTTTGGCCGCGGTGACGGCGGCGAAGTAATACTGGAGCTTGTTCGTAACCTGGTTGGCTTCTTCCTGAGACGTGCGCCAGGGAATGCCCACACGGGGGCGGGAGGTGCTGCTCAGTTGGGGATTAACAGCAGTCATGGAACACCAAATCGTAGCATCCGGCGGGGAGGGCGGCAACCGGGGGAAGAGTGACCTGTGGGTGAAGACAAAAGACCTGTGGAAGAAGGCGGATGACCCCTTGCAGGATAGGTTCAGCTTGTAGACGAGATGCATTCTTCGACGAGAGTGCGGTCTACGCCACCCCCGGTGTTTCTTTGGAAGGGTGTGGAATCGCCTGAAAACAAAGGAATTGAGGTCTATTGAGGGTAAGGTGGTATGTAAGTAATTGAAAAGAAGCAGGTTAGTTTCTCCGCTTGGGACGTTGTAAGAGAACAAAGGGTTTGATCCTACATACGTACCGCCAGGGATGAAAGGTTATCAAAAGAAAGGAGTTGCTGAAAGGGAATCGCGCAAGTCTAAGTTGTGCTTGCAGCCGTCGGCGTTCCGACATGTAAGGCGCCGTCCGGCCCGACCGAGGCAACTACATTGCCCGCCGTGGTGGCAAACACGAGCAGCTCTGGCGTAATCTCGGTCACGCCACGGCCACCGCGGAACAACCCATCGCCCCCGAAGGCTAACAGGATCAGGATAATGACCACGAGCCGCTTATGGGATCGCGGACGAGTCCTGGGAGTCAAACCTCCGCGAGATTAGCTACGAGCATAGTTTGTTCTCAGAAGAAGGACGTCCGCGTCAATCACTGCTATGACTCCGGCGGGGCATCGAATAGAAGACAAAGCATGGCCACGACGTCTCGGGCGAAAATACTTGGTCGAATTCCGAGCCGTTGCGCGGGATCTCTGCGAAGAGGGCTGAGACAAACGCGCGACTTGCCCTCACAGCGGACGAGCCAGCGAGCGAAGGCGAGCCAGGCGGCGGTGTGGTCGAGAAAGTGGCGGAGGGGCCGGGACAGAAAAAGCGGGTTGCGCCTCAAGCATGAGCCAAATCGGTGAGACCGAAGAAGGCCAAGGGTCGGTTCGAGCGGACTAAAGCGATAGGCAGGCGATGGCAGCATCGAGGATGGATATGGTGGCTACAAGCATGAGCCTCTTGTGGATGTCAGGTTGCCGGCGATAGTAGAACGCGGCCCTGACGAGAATCGGAAACATCATCACGCATGTCTAAGATGGGGATGGCCAGAAAGACTAGAGGGCCAGGACTGCCGGCCGGCGCAAATCCGCGGATTGCCGACTGGATCGCAACTATACCGAGATCAGGCGGGGAGGGAGGCGGAGTGGGTGAGGGCGGCGGCGAGGCAAAAGTCGGGGCCGTGGAAGAAGGCCGGGAGTTCGGAGAGGCGGAGGGCGAGGCGTTCGGGGGAGCCGGCGCGAAGAGTAACGTGGCCGAGTTTGCGGCCGGGACGAGGAGATTTGCCGTAGAGATGGAGGTGGGCGTCGGGGACGGCGAGGACTTCCGACGATTCGGGGAGGTCGCCGATGAGATTGAGCATGGCGCATTGGCCGGTGGGCCCCGTGGAGCCGAGCGGCAGTCCGAGGACGGCGCGGAGGTGGTTCTCGAACTGGCTGGTGACGGCGCCTTCGATGGTCCAATGGCCGGAATTGTGGACCCGAGGAGCCATTTCGTTGGCGAGCAGCTCGCCCTGGTGTTCGAAAAATTCGATGGCGAGCACACCGGCGTACTTTAGGGTTTCGAGAACACGGCGGGCGGCGTTTTCGGCGGCTCGCTGGATGGGGGCCTGCAGGCGCAAAGCCGGTGCGAGGGAGAGCCGGAGGATGCCGCTGCGGTGATGGTTTTCCACCAGCGGGTAAATGGCGGTTTCGCCATTGCGTGAACGGACCGCCAGCACGGAGAGTTCGCGACTGAAAGGCACAAAACGCTCGAGGATGAGGGTTACGGCGCGCAGCTCGGCCTTGGCTTTCGCGACGTCCTGCGCGGTGCGAAGAATCCACTGGCCTTTGCCGTCATAGCCCATACGAGAAGTTTTCAGAACCGCAGGAAGGCCGAGTACTTTTACCGCGGCGTCGAGTTCAGCGGGATTGGAAACGGAGACGAATTCGGTGGTGGCGATGCCGAGTTTGCGGAAGAGACCTTTCTCGGCTAGGCGGTCCTGCGCAGCCTCGAGCGCAGCGGGCGGAGGGTAGACAGAAACGCGCTCGGCAAGAAACTTGGCAGCTTCCACAGGGACGTTTTCGAATTCGTAGGTGACCAGCTCGAGGCCGCTGGAGAATTTTTCGAGGGCGGCTTGATCGGTGTAATCGGCGGTGACGCGCTGAGCGATGCGGCCTACGGGAGCTTCGGGAGAAGGATCGAGAAAACGGAAATGCAAGCCAAGGGGATAACCCGCGAGAGCGATCATGTAGCCGAGCTGTCCACCGCCGAGGATGCCGATGGTCACGCGCGCTTCCCCTTCTTCTCTGGCGGCGCGGCCACGGAAGGATCGGGGTTTGCGAGCACGCGGCCGGTCTGTTCGGCACGAAATTTTCGAAAGGCTTCGCGGAAGGAAGGATGTTTTGCGCCAAGGATGGCGGCGGCCAGGAGCGCCGCATTGATTGCGCCAGCCTTGCCGATGGCCAGTGTTCCTACAGGGACGCCGCCGGGCATTTGAGCGATGGAGAGGAGCGAATCGAGGCCCTTGAGCGCTCTGGACTCAACGGGCACGCCGAGGACGGGGAGAACTGTTTTCGATGCGGTCATACCGGGAAGATGCGCGGCGCCGCCCGCGCCGGCGATGATCACCTCGATTCCGCGCTTCTCGGCGGCGGAGGCGTACTCGAAGAGCAGATTGGGCGTGCGGTGGGCGGAGACGACTCGCGTTTCATGTGGAACACCCAGGCCGGCGAGAGTCCTGGAGGTGTATTTCATGGTGTCCCAATCGGAACCGGAGCCCATGATGATGCCGACAAGGGGATGAGTGGTTACTCCCTTCCCGTCGCCCGCAGGCCGCTTCCCTTTTGTCTTCATCATGTTTACCAATCGTTCGAACTGCGCCCCCACAAAACCCAAGTCCCCGGACAAAGAACGCCTTCTAGGAAGCCAGCGTTACAAAGCCCCCGCAGAACCGGAGGCGATATTCTACGGTTTTTTTCAGCGTGTGGCGACTTGTGAGCGTTGCCTCCAATAGTGCCGGAGTTGGCCGACCAGATAGAGAGAGCCGGTGATGAAGATGGCGTCTTCCGGCGCGGCTTCGGCGAGCGCGCGTTCGAAGGCGCGCTCGGCGTCGGGGACTACGGAAAAACGCGCGGCGTGATGGCCAGCAATTTCCGCGAGTTGCGTGGCGGAAACGGCGCGCGAGGTGCGCGGCGCGGTGAAGATGACTTCCGCGGCATGCGGGAAAAGGAGTCCAGCCACCTCGTCGACGGCTTTATCGCGAAGAGCGGCATAGATCAGCCAGACTTTTCGCCCAGCGAAGTTCTGTTCGAGGAAATGGGTGAGCTCGCGGGCGGCGCCGGGATTGTGCGCGCCATCGAGGTAAACTTCAGGGGCGGACTGTAATTTTTCGAGGCGGCCTGGCCAGACCGTGTGTGCGATCCCCCACGTAGCGGCGGCGTCAGGGATTCGAAAGCCGCGGTTTTGCAGGAGCCGCGCGGCGGCGACGGCGTTCAGGGCGTTCTGGAGCTGGAAACGGCCGGGAAGGTTTGGGGCGATTTCGAAGGTTGTCCCGGAGTCCGCGTCAATGACGCGTGCGCGGGCGCTGCCGTTTGGCATGGATTCCTGATCGACTTGAAAGATTTCCGCCGGTTCGACGACAGGGCAGCTCAGTTCCCTGGCGCGAGCAAGAACCACTTCACGGGCTTCCGGCCGCTGCTCGGCGAGGACCACCGGCACTCCGGGCTTCAGGATCCCGGCTTTTTCAGCTGCGATTTCGCGCAAAGAATGGCCAAGGAAGTTTTCGTGGTCAAAATCGATGCCAGTGATGATGGTGACAAGCGGTGAAAGGATGTTGGTGGCATCGAGGCGGCCGCCCAGGCCGACTTCGAACACACCGAACTCGATGCGCTCGCAGGCAAAATGTTCGAAAGCCATGGCGGTGACGCATTCGAAATAAGTCGGATGGGCGCGCAGTTTGCCCGCGGCGAGGAGCTCTTCGATCAGCGCATGGATGTGAGTGAGCGTTTCGGCGAAGCCTTCGTCACTGATTTCCTGGCCATTGACGCGGATGCGTTCGTTGATTTTTTCTAGGTGGGGTGAGGTATTCAATCCGGTTCGAAAGCCAGCGTGCCGAAGGATGGATTCGAGGAACGCTGCTGTTGAGCCTTTGCCGTTGGTGCCGGCGATGTGGGCGCTGGGATAGGTGCGCTCCGGGCGACCGAGGCGCTCGGCGAGAACGGTAATGTTTTGGAGATCGAACTTTGCGGCGGCGGCCTGCGTTGGCGCAGCCAATTCCCTTCCGAGGGAGAGCAAGTAGCGGACCGAGGCCTCGTATTTCATCTCAGCTTAAAAGCAAGTCGAGGGAGCTAGCGATGAAGGACTTGAGCTCCTTGCGGTGGACGACGGCGTCGAGAAAACCGTGTTCGAGGAGGAATTCGGAGCGCTGAAATCCTTCGGGGAGTTTCTGGCGGATAGTTTGCTCGATCACGCGCGGACCGGCAAACCCGATGAGTGCGCCGGGTTCGCCGATGTTGAGGTCACCGAGCATGGCGAAGCTGGCGGTGACGCCGCCGGTGGTGGGATCGGTGAGCACGGAGATGTAAGGCAGTTTTTCGTGGTCGAGACGCGCGAGGGCGGCGGAAACTTTGGCGAGCTGCATGAGGCTGATGGTGCCTTCCATCATGCGCGCGCCCCCGGAGCAGGAGATGGCGATGAACGGCTGGCGGGTTTCGATGGAGAGCTCGATTCCGCGAGTGACTTTTTCGCCGACCACGGCGCCCATCGAGCCGCCGATGAAACCAAATTCCATGGCGCACATGACGACGGGTCGGCCACTGAGCTGGCCTTCGGCGGTGATCACTGCGTCATTCATGCCAAGTTTTTTTTTGGCTTCTTTCAGACGTGCGGCATAGGGCTTGGTGTCGACGAACTTGAGCGGGTCGGTGGAGGTCATACCCGCATCGTGCTCGGTCCAGCGGCCGTCGAGAAGCATTTCGAGGCGATGCTTGGCGTTCATTTTGAAGTGGAACTGGCACTTGGGGCAGACGTAGAGGTTCGCTTCGAGGTCCTTGCGGAAGACGATGGTGCGGCACGACTCGCACTTCACCCACAGGCCTTCGGTCCTCACGCGGCGCTCTTCGGGCGGGGTGGATTGCTCGATCGATTTCTTGTCGCGCTTGAACCAGGCCATGGGAGAAAGTTATCAGTTTTTCGGTCGTTCGTTTCAGTTGAATGCAGAAAGCAAGACCGCTACGCTTGCCGGGGTCGCCTCTTAGAACTTCGCCTCTCTAACTTCTAGTAGTCGATCCCCCGCTGCGCCAGTATACCCTTGGTGTAAGGGTGTTTCACCTCGCGCATCTCGGTGACCAGGTCGGCAAGCTCAACGAGCTGGGGATGGGCGTTGCGGCCGGTGCAGATGACGTGGACGCGCTCGGGACGGTTTTTGAGAGCTTCGACGACTTCAGCGGCGTCGATCATTTTGTAAATGATGGTGTAGTTGATTTCGTCGAGGACGACGAGGTCGTACTTGCCGCTGTAGATAGCGTCGCGCCCGGCCTGCCAGCATTCCTGCGCGAGCTTGATGTCCTCAGGATCGGTTTCGGCGCCGCCGATTTTGACGAAGCCGCGGCCCATGGGGCGGATTTCAAATTTGTGATCGCCAAGCATTTTGGCGGCGTCGAGTTCGCCGTAGTGCCAAGAACCTTTAATGAATTGCACCATGAGGACTTTGAGGCCCTGGCCCACGGCGCGAAAGGCGGTGCCGAGAGCGCAAGTCGTCTTGCCCTTGCCTGGCCCGGTGTAAACGATCAGGAGTCCTTTTTCTTCGGGCATGGTCTTAGGATCCGCTGACTCTTTCAAGGCGCGTCGAAAAGACTAGAGTTTGCGGAGTCGTAGGCCAAAGGTCAAGTTTGTGCGAGAGTCTGTGACGAGCGACTTGCCAGCGTGGCAATCACGCGAGCTGGAGACGCTTCACAAGCTCCTCGGCAGTCGCAGAGATACGCGTTCGTGAATCGGAGGACAGTTCGCGGCCCTGAACGGAATTTTTGTCGCGGACGACGATCCAGAGTCCGGGCCGATAGGTTTCGTCGTCACCGGGGCAGATGGCGCCGGTAAACTGGGCGAGTTCGAGGCTTGTGCCGCTCAGCAGTTCGGTAAGGATGCCGCGGGCGTCGTCGACGAGGTCGCGAAAACCCTGTGAGACCAGAATGGCATCTACGTCGCGCGGAGTGGGATGTTCGAGTTCGTCGAGATCGTAATCGGGCAGCGGCTTTTCGAGCGGGATTTCGATTGTGGCGGAGGGCTGGTTCTTGTCAGGGGCGATTCGAATGGACATGATGGGTACCTTTTACACCACGCGGGCTATTTCGGATAGGGGCTCCCGGAGAGGATAGCGAAGGCGCGGTAGAGCTGCTCGACGAGCATGATGCGTGCGAGTTCGTGAGAGAAGGTCATCGAGCTGAGAGAAAGTTTCTGGTGGGCGCGCTGGCGGAGGTCATCCGGGAAGCCGTCGGCGTCGCCGCAGAGGAAGATGAGTTCGCGCGCGCCGCGGTCGCGGAGTTCGCCGAGCCATTTGGCGAGGGCGTTTGAATCGAGATTCTTTCCGGCAACGTCGAGCAGGACGACAGTCGCGGCGCGCTCGGCGTCGAGTTTTTTGAGGGCGGCAGGGACGTCGCGGACTTCGGTGATTTCCACGGGACACGAGCGGCTGATGCGTTTTACGTAGTCATCGAGGATGGCGCGCATTTCGGGGCGGCGACTTTTGCCGAGCATGAGGAGGCGGATTCGCATGGGAGGTCTTCCGTCGTCAGTTTTCAGTTGTAAGTAAGAAAGAATCAAAGTTAAGGGGTTGAACGTTCACTAGAAGAATTCTCCTGCCAGCGAGAAGAGTTTTGAGTCTAGACTCTGCCGTTCCAACATCATTTCAAACCATACTTCTTGCGTTTTTCAAGGAGCGTTTTGCGGCTGATGCCGAGGGCTGCGGCGGAGCGACTGATCTGGTAATGCGTCGCTTCGAGCGTGGCAGCGATGACTTCGCGCTCCACTTCTTCGAGGGAACGGAGGCCGGCGACGGGGCTGGCGGCGCCGGGCGCAGCGGCTCGCACAGTATCCGGAAAATCTTCGGGATCGAGGAAGTCACTCCTGGAGGCCCCTACGCCGCGGCCCAGAGGCGAGAAAACCACCGCGCGCTCGAGAGCGTTGCGGAGTTCGCGGACATTGCCGGGCCAGGCGTAAGCCGCCAGCATGCGGCGCGCAGAATCGCTCAATTGCGCACTAGGGCGGGCGTGGATGGAGCGAATGGTCACGAGAAGATGGTCGGCGAGAGGCAGGATATCGGCGCGGCGCTCGCGGAGCGGTGGAACCGTGAGCGTAAGAACGTTGAGCCGGAAATAAAGATCTTCGCGGAAGCCACCTGACTTCACGGCGGCGGGAAGATCGACGTTGGTGAGGGCAATAAGGCGAGCTTCGATGCGGAGGGTTTCCGTGCCGCCGAGGCGTTCGAATGTGCGCTCCTGCAAAATGCGCAGGAGCTTGCCTTGCGCTCCGGGTGAGAGCGCCGCGACTTCATCAAGAACGATGGTGCCGTTGCCGCCGAGCTCGAAGCGGCCGAGCTTGCGCTCGACCGCGCCGGTAAAAGCGCCGCGCTCATGGCCGAAGAGTTCGCTTTCGACGAGCTGCGGCGGAAGGCTGGCACAATCGATTTTCAGGAACGGCGCGTCGCGGCGCGGGCCGAGTTCATGAACCAGCCGCGCGACGTGGTCCTTACCGGTGCCGCTTTCACCGGTGATCAAGAGGGTGGCGGGAGCGACCGCGATTTTCTCTGCGAGTTCAAAGAGGCGGAGCGATGCGGGATCAGCGGTGATCCACGGCAATCGTTCCGCAGTCATTGCCGCGAACGACCGCTCTGCGGCCGGCTGGAAACGGCTTCGCCGGAAAGGTGTTCCCGCCCAAAGGGCGAATCCGGCATGTTTCGTCCGGAGGAAGGACCGTCGGGCTGATCGGGGATATCGAGCTTGGGGGCCATGCGCCAGAGGCGCTCAAGATCGTAGTAGCGCCTGGCCTGCTCGCTGAAAACGTGCACGACAAAGCCGCCAAAATCGAGCAGCGCCCATTCGGCGGAGCGATGTCCCTCGCGATGTTCGGGCGAGCGGCTGAGATTCTTATAAAGCTGCGCTTCGATTTCCGTGCAGATGGCCTGCACCTGCGGTGTGCTGTAGCCCGTGCAGACCACAAAATAGTCCGTGAAGGCGCCCGCGGTCGTGAGATCGAGCACGGTAATACCCGCGGCTTTCTTTTCTTGTGCGGCTTCGACGGCAAGGCGGACGCCCTGCGGCAAGGATTCGAATTTCACCGGTATAGGCCTTGTTTGAGAATGTATTCCTCGACGCGCGCGGAAACAAGCCCATGGATAGACTGGCCGCGGTGCGCTTGGCGCCGGACATCCGTCGCGGAAACGTCGCTGGAGACGCTTTCAAGCAGATAAATGATGGACTTGTGAAGGTGCGCGACCACCTGGGAAGGATACTCGGCTTCCTTTTTTGCGTCCGGCCGAGCCATCAAGTCCGGTGGAATGACGAGGCGCATGGCTTCCGGGCGGATGCCCGGGCGATTGGCGATGATGAAATCGCAAAGACCGAGCAGCGTTTCGTATTCCTTCCACATGGGGATGTCCAGGAACGCGTCGGCACCAATGATGAAAAAGAGATGATCGCCGTGGCCGTGGTAGACGTTACGGAAGTAGCGCACGGTGTCAACGGAATAGTGGAGTTGCGTGCCGCTGAAGTCTTCGCCCGCTTCGGCGAGTGAAGGAACGAAGTGCGGATGTTCGGTACAGGCAAGCGCAACCATGGCAAACCGATGTGGGAAGGGTGCGAGGTGTTGCTTCAGCTTGTGCGGCGGCCGGCTCGCGGGGATAAAGTGAAGTTCGTCGAAATTGAAGCGCCGGTCGGCGGCGCGGGCCACGGAAAGATGGCCGTTGTGGATGGGATCGAAGGAACCGCCGAAAATCGCAATACGGCGAGGATGGTGCTTTGCGGCGGTGCGGTGCGCTTGCGCTATGCTCAATGAGTCTTCCAAGAAAGTGTTGACCGCCCAGATTGAATCAAGGCCGCGGACGATATACGTAATTCTCTCACGAATTTTCTTCTTTGTTCGTGGCGAGCGCCGAGCGGTCAACTGGAGCGGATAACAGTTGCTCGTCCTCACTCTCAGCCGCCAACGTTTCGATGGAGGAATCATGAGCCGGGCGGGGAATCTTGTCCAGGACGTCAGCAATGGACCGGACGAGATCTTTCACACCGTCACCTGCGGCAGCGGAGATGGAGTGGAATTCCAGGTTGCGCTGCTGGCAAAAATCCTGAAGAGCTTCGAGACGCGTGCGATCGGTAGTGACGTCCAGCTTGGTGGCAACGACGATCATGGGTTTTTCGATGAGGGACGCACTGAAGGCTTCGAGCTCGCCGTTGATGACTTCCAACGAGTGGACCGGATCGTCGGCGTTAGAGTCGCTCGTGTCGATCAGATGGACGAGTAGGCGCGTGCGTTCGACGTGGCGGAGAAAACGGATGCCAAGGCCCGCGCCTTCGTGTGCACCTTCGATAAGGCCGGGCAGATCGGCGACGACAAAAGTTCGGCCTAGCTCGGTGCCGTGCCCACCGGTGCCGCCGTCGGCGTTGACGACGCCGAGATTGGGCTCCAGCGTGGTAAAGGGGTAGTTGGCGATTTTCGGGTGCGCCGCAGAGATAACGGAAATCAACGTGGACTTTCCAGCATTGGGGTAACCCAGTAGGCCGACATCGGCCAGAAGTTTTAGCTCCAGGCGAAGATGGCGCTGTTCGCCGGGAAATCCGTCCTCGTGTTCGCGCGGGGCCTGGTGCCAAGGCTTGGCAAAGTGTTGATTGCCGCGTCCACCGCGTCCACCGTGGGCAATCAGGACGCGCTGGCCAGGACTGGCGAGATCGGCGATAGTCGCACCGCTTTGGTCGTCGAACACCAATGTGCCGACGGGAACTTCGAGGATCATATCCTGACCGGAATGGCCCGCGCGGTTGGAACCTTCTCCGTGGCGGCCGCGATCGGCCTTGAATTCGCGATTGTAGCGGTAGCGCAGCAGGGTATTGTCGTTGGGATTGGCCTCGAGATAGATGCTCCCACCATGGCCGCCATCACCGCCGGAGGGACCGCCGCGCGGCACGTATTTTTCGCGTCGGAAGGCCATGCAACCGTTGCCGCCGTCGCCGGCCTTCACGAATATTTTGGCTTCATCCACGAACACAGGAATAAAACTCCAAAAAGTTAACCGCTAGGCGGTCACCCGTGAAAAAGATAACATAAGCAAACTATCGCGACCGGAAATCCCCGAATGAAGGCCGCACCTTAATGCTGCGCGTGCTCAAACGCCTTGCCCGGCTGCTTTTCGCCTTTGTAACGGTTGGGGCGGCCGCCTTATACGGGCTCTACTTCCGGCGAGCGCCACTGCCGCCCGCCGCGCCGCATGCGCGCGCCGTGCCAGTGATTTCCACGATCCCCGGGATTTCCGCTTGCTGGGTCGAAACGGCGAAAACATTCAGCAGCTTTTCTTTCGGCATGACCGCCGGAAGCGTCCTGGTAAAGCATCCCGCCGGCGACCTGCTGATCGACACCGGCAGCTCCAGCCACTACGACCAGGAAATTTCCGGGTTCCCGTTTGCGACGTGGCTAAAACTCAAATCCCTTGCCGGGCAACTAAAGCCGAAGGTGCCCCTTCCGGATTTGCTGCGCCGCATCGGTGAAGATCCGGAAAAGCTGCGCTGGGCGATTCTGTCCCACACGCATTTGGACCACTCCGGCGGCTTGATGGACCTGCCACGTCTGCCAGTCTTGCTCACCCGCGAAGAGCTGCAATTTGCAGCCGATCCGAGCGTTCAGGCCAAAGGCTACGTGATTGCCGCTCACACCCAAAAGTTTCCGCCTGTGGCCGCGCCCACTTTGCGATTCGAACCGGCGCCCTACGAAACTTTTGACGAGAGTGCTGACCTTTACAAAGACGGTTCCGTGATCGTCGTGCCGCTACGCGGTCATACACCCGGGAGCGTGGGCATTTTCGTAAATCTCTCGCCCACGCGGCGCCTGTTCTACGTGGGCGATGCCGTCGATGACGAGCGCGGTTTCGAAGAGCGCGCCGAAAAGTCTCTGATTTTGCGGGACAGCGACAATGACATGACTCTAGCAAACCAGATCGCTGGCCGGCTCAGCGAGCTTCACGAAAAAGTGCCGGGACTTACCGTCATTCCGGCGCATGGACGCAGCGCGTATAAGAAATTCTTTCCAAGCGGCCCTTTGAGCTGCGTCTCCGGGCAATAGCCGCGCCAAAAAAACCCCGGTCCAGCGGGACCGGACCGCGGAAGCAACGCGGGCGGGCAATTTCCGCCTATACAAATGCGGTTAGTTCGCAGCGAACTTGCCTTGTTCAGCAGGCTTAACGCTGATGAAGCGGCCGTGGCGGCCCTTGTCTTCGAACTTCACGAAGCCGGTAACGAGCGCGAAGAGCGTGTCGTCTTTGCCTTGACCGACGTTTTCCCCGGCCTGGTGCTTGGTGCCACGCTGGCGCACCAGAATCGTACCAGCGTTGACGAGCTGCCCGCCGAAGCGCTTGACGCCCAGCCTCTGACCGTGCGAATCGCGGCCGTTTGTAGAGGAGCCGCCGCCTTTCTTATGTGCCATGAGGTAATCCTTTTCGAGAAAAACTGCCGGGCTGAAGCCCGGCGCCATGTGAAGAGTTACAGCTTGATATCACTGACCTGCACTGCCGTATAGTTCTGCCGGTGGCCGCGCTGAATCTTATACTGATTGGTTTTTTTGAACTTCAGCACAGTAAGTTTTTTCGCGCGCCCCTGCTGGACGATTTTGCCGGTCACGGAAGCCTTTCCGGCATCGGCGCCCAACAAGACCTTCTTGTCGTCCGTATGGACGGCCAAGACGGAGCCAAAGTTCACCTTTTCCCCTACCTTGCCATCGACCCGCTCAATGCGGATGGTGTCGCCGGGCGCGACGCGATACTGCTTTCCCCCGGTCTGAATAACAGCGTACATCTGTCCTCCAAGCGCAAAAGGCAAACTCTGATTATAGAGGTTTCTGGCGCAAGTCGTCAACGAACCCATACCAAAAATTACGCTGGTCGAGCCACGTTTTCATGCTTACGCGACGATAGAGACCACCCCAAGAACGTGAAGGCCCAGCGCAACGTCGCCTGTGACTTTCAGCTGAGAAAGCGCGGACTCACGGTCCATGCCCTTGGTGAAGATGAGCCAGGCGATTTCCTGGGGAATGGTTGTCTCGGAAACTTTCTCGCCGAACGGTTCCTTGAGGAGCTGCCACCGCTCTTCAGTACGATACAAATACCAATTGCCTCCGCATTCACCAGAGACGTTGATCTGGGCGTAGTTTCCAGCCTTTGCGGAACCGCTCCGATAGGTGAACGGCAGAGCACGCAGAAAACAATCCAGAACGGGATAATAGAGTTCGCGAGTCATGATACCGGGCCTGTCCGCCGCCAGCCGGATTTGCTGCTGGTGATGCCAGCGCTCCGTGAATTCCCGCGCGGTGTCAAACCAGTTTGCGGATTTTTCTTCGCCCGCCCAGCTCACGCCGTACGGAGCCATTGCATACGGATCGCGGGAAGCGTGGTATTCCGCCAATAATTTGGTGGCGACTTCCATCAGCGCAATGAGGACCGCCGGGCTCAGTCGCCGATAGACAGTGACGCCTTCCTGATTCAACCGATTGATGAAAGCCCCCAAATCAGCGGGTAAGTTGATTCCTGGACTTTCAGCGGCATAGCCGTCGCGACCGATGGAAACGCCACGCAGCGGCGTGTCCAGCAAATGCGCCGCAACGTCTTTGACCTTCCACTTCGGAGAAACCGTCTGCTTTTCCCAATCTTCAGGAGCGAGAGAACGCAACAGGTCTAGGAGCAGGCCATCGAGCTTAGGGAACAAATGGGCAGTAAGGATTGGCGGCAAGGGCTCGATGGCTGTTTTCATGGACGAACCAGGCACGGGAAGAATCCTCACATTGGCGGGGGTGAAAAGCAATCCTCCATACGGACGACACAAGTTCCGAGTGGATGGCCGTGTTCCACTGCGGGGTGAAATGGAATGCAACTTTCGGCAAGCACACGGGTTTAGTGAAGTGGGTAGTTCAGCTTATTAACTGAAGAACCGGGACGTTTTGCGGTCGTCCGCGGTTGAAGCAACGGACTTCAGAAGGGGTCCAAACATGCGTTATCTCAGGATTCTCGCTTTGCTCGGCATCTGCGTGGGTTCGACATCATTCGCCCACGCACAAAGAGTGGTGGTCGGCGTTGGAGTGGGCCCGGCTTCGGCCTGTGCTTACGGTTACTATGGCTTTTATCCGTATGCCTGCGCGCCCTACGGCTATTACGGCCCTGACTACTTCGTCGGCGGCGTTTTCATTGGAGCGGGTCCCTGGTTCCACGGCTATTATGGGTGGCCGGGTTTCTACCGCCGCCCTGGATTCTATGGACGCCCTGGTTATTACGGACACGGTTTCGTAGGCAGGGGACACGATTTTCGCGGACGGAGCGGCTTTGATCGCGGTGGTTTCCACGGAGACGGCTTCCGCAGTGGCGCGGGCGGAGGGTTGCACGGAAGCGGCAGTCACGGCAGCATGGGAGGTGGGTTCCATGGTGGTGGCTCTCGCGGAGGACACCGATAAGCAGGAAACCGCTTCATTTTCTGCAATCGGCATAGGGGAAGTGGTCGCCCACTCTCCCCTGCCACACGACCGGACATGCGGGTCTCGCATCCGGCGGTTCGGCGGGGTGAACTAACCATGAGCCGTGAGCTCGGGAAGCCCGAGCGAGGCG